>OGJN01000002.1_pt1 | contig 427600 bp, 372 predicted proteins | sample 1572221 | NCBI WGS metagenome assembly OGJN01 (sample SAMEA2582148, study PRJEB24529) | metagenome | biome: Human gut stool | place: China | collected 2011 | reverse complement strand
GCTCGTCGGGCTCATAACCCGAAGGTCGTCGGTTCAAATCCGGCCCCCGCAACCAACATTATAAACACCCTAAAGGGTGTTTTTTTGTATCTGCGGTCCATAAAAAAAGCGCTTTTCAGCGCTTTTTTGTTATCCCCTTCTCGCCAGCGTCGCACCATCGGCAAAGTAGGCTTTGATCCCCGCCAGAATCGACTCTGCAACTTCCTGCTGGAAGGTCGCAGTTTTGAGCTTGCGCTCTTCCTCAACGTTACTGATAAATGCGGTTTCCACCAGAATAGACGGAATATCCGGCGCTTTTAGTACCGCAAACCCGGCTTGTTCAACCTGGTTCTTATGCAGATTGTTAACTTTACCGAGCTTATTCAATACCGCTTTACCAAACTTCAGGCTGTCGGCGATGGTCAGCGATTGCACCATATCAAACATGGTATGGTCGACGTAGCGATCGCCGCTCTTGCTGACGCCGCCAATCAAATCCGAGGCGTTCTGCGTTTGCGCCAGATATTTCGCGGCGGTGCTGGTCGCCCCTTTGGTCGAGAGCGCAAATACCGACGAACCTCTGGGCTGTCGACTGGTAAATGCATCGGCGTGAATAGAGACAAACAGGTCTGCACGCTGCTTCTGCGCTTTCGCCACGCGGACTTTAAGCGGAATGAAGATATCTTCATTTCGCGTCATAAAGACCTTCATGTTGCCCTCTTTCTCTATGAGGGCTCGCAGGCGTCGGGCAATCTGCAGCACCACATCTTTTTCACGCGTCTTGTATTTCCCCACCGCACCGGAGTCCTCTCCTCCATGCCCTGGGTCGAGCATAATGACAATGGGACGATCGCGCCCCGCTTTACCCGGCTGCGGGCCACTTTGCGCAGGCGGCACCTGTTTGTCCAGATCGCCCTTGTTGTATTCTTCCAGCAACGCCAGCAGCGGATCCTGAACATCCTGGGCATTCGCGGGATAGAGATCCATCACCAGACGTTCTTTAAAGCCGGCCACCGGAGCCAGCGCAAAAAGTTGCGGCTTCACATTCTGTTTCAGCTCGAACACCATCCGCACGGTCTGTGGGTCAAACTGCCCGACGCGCGCCGATTTAATATACGGATCGTCAGGACGGATCTGCGCACCCATGCCCTTGAGCACCGAGTTCAAATTAACGCCTTCAATATCCACAACCACACGCTCAGGATTACTCAGGGCAAACTGTTTGTATTTCAGCAGACGGTTAGATTCTACCGTGACGCGGGTGTAGCTGGACGCTGGCCAGACACGTACGGCAACGACCTGACTCATGGCCGCCAGACCAACCTGGCTGACGCTCAAAAGCCACATAGCACCCGCACCTTTCAGTAAACGGCGGCGACTGATTGCTGAATTGGATCCCGACATGCTTCTCCCGAGCAAAAAGAAATCTTTATTGAGGTAATACGTAAAACGTCTGAATTGACCGGAAACTTTAGCGAATGACGCATAATCTGTCATCTATAAAAGGGTAAACATTCTTTTTATATTCACGGCATTACTGAGAAAAATCTTCGGCATGGGTAAAAATTACGCTTGCGCACAGCGTTAAAACAGAATAAAAATACATAAATTACGAATAATCATGCAATGAGGGTGTGCCGTGGTGAAGGAGCGTAGAACCGAACTGGTACAGGGATTCCGCCATTCTGTTCCCTATATCAATACCCATCGGGGAAAGACGTTTGTCATTATGCTGGGCGGCGAAGCCATCGAGCATGAAAACTTTTCCAGTATCGTCAATGACATTGGCCTTCTTCATAGTCTCGGCATCCGCCTTGTCGTGGTCTATGGCGCACGACCGCAGATTGATGCCAATCTTGCGGCGCATCATCATGAACCGGTGTACCACAAGAATACGCGCGTTACCGACGCTAAAACCCTGGAGCTGGTCAAACAGGCGGCAGGGTTACTTCAGCTTGATATTACCGCCCGCCTGTCAATGAGCCTGAATAATACGCCATTGCAGGGGGCGCACATCAATGTGGTCAGCGGTAATTTTATTATCTCCCAGCCGCTGGGCGTTGATGACGGCGTGGATTACTGCCATAGCGGACGTATTCGTCGTATTGATGAAGATGCCATTCACCGGCAGTTAGACAGTGGCGCGATTGTGCTGATGGGCCCGGTCGCCGTTTCCGTCACCGGAGAGAGCTTTAACCTGACTTCAGAAGAGGTCGCCACGCAGTTGGCTATCAAACTGAAGGCAGAGAAAATGATCGGCTTTTGCTCCTCTCAGGGCGTCACCAACGATGATGGCGATATTATTTCCGAGCTGTTTCCTAACGAAGCCCAGGCGCGCGTTGAGTTGCAGGAAGAGAAAGGCGATTACAGCTCCGGCACAGTGCGCTTCCTGCGCGGGGCAGTGAAAGCCTGTCGCAGTGGGGTACGGCGCTGCCATCTGATCAGCTATCAGGAAGATGGCGCATTGCTGCAGGAACTGTTCTCCCGTGACGGGATTGGTACGCAGATCGTAATGGAAAGCGCCGAGCAGATCCGCCGCGCTACCATTAACGATATCGGCGGGATTCTGGAGCTGATCCGCCCGCTGGAGCAACAAGGCATTCTGGTACGTCGCTCCCGCGAACAACTGGAAATGGAGATCGACAAATTCACGATTATTCAGCGCGATAACCTGACCATCGCCTGCGCCGCTCTGTACCCTTTCCCGGAGGAGAGAATTGGCGAAATGGCGTGCGTGGCGGTGCATCCGGACTACCGTAGCTCATCGCGCGGGGAAGTATTGCTGGAGCGGATCGCCGCGCAGGCCCGGCAAATGGGACTGAGCAAACTGTTCGTGCTGACCACGCGCAGCATTCACTGGTTCCAGGAACGTGGTTTCACGCCGGTGGATATCGACCTGCTGCCGGAAAGCAAGAAAGAGATGTACAACTATCAGCGGCGGTCAAAGGTGCTGATGGCGGATTTGGGGTAGTAGTCGTTGCCGGATGCGGTATAAATGCCTTATCCGGCAACGAATTTTATTGATTAAACAACGCCGCCAATCCGCTGCGACGTTCGGTGCGGGTGGCAATGGCGTTACTTAATATCCGCTCATCGGCATACAGTGACAGACGCCGGCGCGCGCGGGTGACGGCGGTATAGACCAGCTCGCGGGTAACCACGGGTGAATGCTGACTGGGTAAAATCAACGCCGCATGGTCAAACTCAGATCCCTGTGATTTGTGCACGGTCATCGCCCAGGTGGTTTCATGTTCAGGTAAGCGACTGGGCTGGACTGATTTGATAGAACCGTCCGGCAGCGCAAACCACACCCTCAGGCCCTGTCCACGATCGAGGGCAATGCCGATATCACCGTTAAATAATCCCAGCGAACTGTCATTGCGCGCGATCATCACCGGCCTTCCCTCATACCAGCGGCTATGCGTTGAACGATGAATTTTACGTTTTTGCGCCATCACCTGCTCAAGGCGTTCATTCAAACCACCCACGCCAAACGGACCTTCACGCAGGGCGCACAACAGCTGATACTCATTGAAGGCCTGAATGACAGCATCCGGCTCAGCGCCCTCACGCAGTAAATCCAGATAGTGCCCATAACCCGCCAGCGCCTCATCCAACATCGCGGCGTAATCTTCGCTGCTATGTAGCGTGCGTTTTTCAATGTCGCTAAACCCCTGCCGGAAGACCGTTTTGAGCGCGGCTTTGTCACCACGATTAATCGCAGCAGCCAACTGACCGATTCCGGAATCGCTACCGAAACGGTAACTCTTTTGCAGCAGACACAAACTGTCGCGCAAAGCGGCGGCCTGAGTTCCCAGACCTGCCGGAATAGCGCTTCCGGTCAGACGACTGAGCTGGCGGGCGCGTTCCGGGGTAAACCCGTCACCGACGAAAGCACAGATATCCCCCAGCACCGCCCCCGCTTCGACGGAAGCGAGCTGGTCACGATCGCCAAGAAAAATCACCCGCCCGTGCGGCGGTAGCGCATCGATAAGGCGCGACATCATCGGCAAATCAATCATCGAGGCTTCATCCACCACCAGCACATCCAGATGCAGCGGGTTTCCCGCATGATGGCGCAGGCGCTGACTGCCTGGCTGAGCGCCTAATAATCGATGCAACGTACTGGCGTCATCGGGAATGCGTTTCTTTTGCTCTTCGGTTAACGGCAGTTCTCGTAGCGCTGCACCCAGCGAGGCAGTCAGGCGCGCTGCCGCCTTTCCAGTAGGAGCCGCCAGGCGAATACGGCAGCGTTCCCCCTCAGTCATCTGAATCAACGCCGCCAGAAGCCTCGCAACTGTTGTCGTTTTTCCGGTCCCCGGCCCGCCGGAGATCACCGATATACGACGGGTCAACGCCACCGCAGCGGCCACTTTTTGCCAGTTAACACCTTCCGCTGGTGGAAACAACGCCGCCAGCGTGTGGGTCAGCCGTTGTTCATCCACCTCAATGGCGTGGTTAACTTCACTGAAAAAGCGAGCCACCGCCCGTTCGTTATGCCACATCCGGTTCAGATACAAGCGATCGCCGTGCAGCACCAGCGGCGTGGGTTGCTCACCACGGCTTACCGCCCCGGAGGCCAGCAGACATTCCGTCCAGTCTTCTGGCTCCCCCACTTCAGCGAGCCAGGCGCTTAAAAGGGGATGGGCATCCTCGCTCAGGGATAACCGCGAAAGTGGTAAGCAGACGTGCCCTTCTCCTGCTTCACGACTGAGCAACGCCGCCGCCAGCGCAACGGCAGGGTTGTCATTTCCGGCAACCGCCAGCGCAAACTGAGCATCCAGAGGCCGGAGCTGTTTTTGCTCCACAGCTTCCAGTAATCGTTTCTGGATTGTCATGACATCTCCTCCAGTGGCGCACCGACAAACATCTCGTCCATCAAGGCGATTAACTCCCCGTCAGGTCGGGTCGCGTAAATTCCCTGTTGCGGATTTTCACTGTCAATGCCACGCAAGAAGAGATAGATAACACCGCCAAAATGGCGTTCATAATCGTAATCAGCAATGCGATGGCGCAAGTAGCGATGCAGCGCCAGGGTATAAAGTTGATACTGCAGGTCGTAGCGATGCGCCTGCATGGCAGAGGCCATCGCCTGCTGCGTATACGCTGAGCTGTCTTCCCCCAGCCAGTTCGATTTGTAATCGAGAAGGTAATAACGCCCCTGGTGGCGGAAAACCAGGTCAATAAATCCTTTCAGCATGCCGCGTACCTGCATAAATTCCAACGCAGGGCACCCCGCGGAGAGCGGATCGTATTGGCGAATTAACGCATCAAGTTGGCTGGCCATCAGCGGCTGCGAAATCGGCAGGTAAAACTCCATCTCCACCTGTTTTTCACCCGCGGAAAGATGGCTCAAACTCACGCCCGTCTCGTTGAGAGGCGCCTGCAAAATGGCGTCCAGCCATTCGGTCAAAACCGGCGTCCAGTGCGCGTCATAACCGCCCAACGCCAGTTTTTCCTCGACCCAACTCGGATCTACCGGTTGAGTAAAGTCGAGATCTTCAAACAGGCTATGCAAGAATGTACCTGGCGAAGCGCCGCGCGGGAACTGATGCGGTGTAAGCCCTGACTCTTCAATAACCTCACCAACGCCTGCGGCATCAATATCCAGTCGCGGGATCAGATCCTGCGCGATTCCATGCCCACGCTGCTGCAGACCGGAATAACTGGTCACGCGCCAGCTATCGCCGGGCGTACGCTGCAGTATTTTCGCACTCAGTTCGCAGCTAACAGCCTGCGCAACTTGCCAGCGTTCACCGTCAGGCTGCGCAGGCGTCTGGCAGGCAATATCGTCGCTACACAGTGCTTCAATCGCACTACGCAGACCCGCGGCATCCATCGGCTCACCTTTTTGCAACAGGCGACCAAGGGCGCTGTGATGTACATCGGTATCCCCTTTTTTATCGCCCCGACGTCGCACCAACGGCGCAACACCAAGGCTGCAGTGCCATACCGAACGGGTTAGCGCGACATAGAGCAAACGCAGGTCTTCCGCCAGACGCTCCGCTTCAGCCAGCTCAACGCTCTCCTCGGCATCGCTGAGATCCAGCATGGCTTCAAAAGAGCTGCGATCGTGGTAGAAAGCCTGATCCTGGACGCGGAAATTCGTGATAAACGGCAGCCAGACCAGCGGATACTCCAGCCCTTTAGATTTATGGATAGTGACGATTTTGACCAGATGCTTGTCGCTTTCCAGCCTGAGCTGCTGGCTGGACGCGTTGCTGTCGGGTTCAAGAATATGCTGGGACAGCCAGCGCACCAGCGCATGCTCGCTTTCCAGCTGCGAGCCTGCTTCCTGCAACAGTTCGCTGATATGTAAAATATCGGTCAGGCGGCGTTCGCCCCCCGCCGTCGCCAGCAGGTTTTCCGCAATCTGGCGGGTTGTCATCAGCGCGCGCAGCATCGGCATCACGCCGCGTTTATGCCAGATCTGACGATAGCCATCAAACTCTTCGACCACCGCATCCCAGGCATTTTCATCGTTATTTAAGGCTTCAAGATCCTGCGCATTCAGCCCCATCATTGAGGTCGCCAGCGCGCTACGCAGCGTGTTCTCACGCTCCGGCGTCATCACCGCCTGCAGCACCCACAGCAACTCCCGCGCTTCCAGCGTTTCAAATACGCTGTCACGGTTGGAAAGGTAGACGGAGGGAATTGCCAGCTGCGTCAGCGCATCACGGACCAGTGCCGCCTCCTGGCGGCTACGAACCAGTACGCTGATGTCCGACGCGCGTACCGGACTGGATGTTTTACCACTGACCAGTTGCGCAGCGCCTGACTGCCCGGCCTTAAGCCAGTCGCGAATTTGCGTGGCGCACACCTGGGCCATGTAGTTCTGGTAATCGCCTACGCCGCAGCTTTCCCCTTCCATCAGCCACATGCTCATGGCTGGCTGTGTCTCACCATGTAAAACAAACCGAAACGACTGGTTTTTTTCTGCAAATTTTACCGGGCTAAAGGGGATTTCGCGGAACATAAAGGCGTCATCCATCTGGCTGAAAAGCGTATTTACGCTATTGACCATGCCGGGGGCCGAACGCCAGTTGGTATCGAGCGTATAGTGTGCGCTGACCTCGCTGCGCGCCTTCATATAGGTGAAGATATCCGCGCCACGGAACGCGTAAATCGCCTGTTTTGGGTCGCCAATCAGCAGCAGTGCGGTATCCGGCTGATGCTGCCAGATCCGGCGAAAAATACGGTACTGCTGCGGATCGGTATCCTGAAATTCATCGATCATCGCGACCGGAAAACGGGTACGGATAGCCGTCGCCAGCGCATCGCCGCTTTCACTGCGCAACGCCGCATCCAGACGGCTGAGCATATCGTCAAAGCCTAGCTCACCGCGGCGTCGTTTCTCCTCGGCAACCGCTGAACGGATCTCCGCCAGCGCCCGGGTGATCACCAGATCGCGGAGAGTTAACGGTTCGCTAAGCAGTTCATCAATAGCGACAAACAGCGGGTGCTGAGGGGTTATTCCGCCCGCTTTGGTGCGTTCTTCCAGAAAACGCTGTGAGAATTTCTCCAGCGCGTCAGGAAGCTGATAACTTTGGGTTTCTTCTTGCGCCCATGCGCTGATCTTTTCGATCCACTTGCCCTGGTTACCACGATTAAATTTACGCCGGTCAATCCCGGAGGCTTCCAGCAGGCCATCCAGCTCATCAACGGAATCACGCCATTGCTGCTTGATCTGGTTAATGCGCGTGAGAATTTGTTCGTGCCGGGAAGCCAGCGTTTCGTCATCAGACGGCGGAGCCTTGATGACCGGCGCTTCCCCCTGCAGATAGCGATCGATGTCTCTCAGCAGAGCCTGCGGTCCTTTCCACGTTTCAAAAATCACCTGCGCAATGTCGCGGGGTAGTGGATAGCAGTGTCGACGCCAAAAGTCCGCACAGGCCTGATAGCGCAGCAGCGATTCATCTTCTATCAGTTGCTGTTCGAACAGCATGCCTGATTCAAAGGCGTTGAGGCTGAGCATACGCTGACAAAAGCCGTGGATGGTAAACACCGCCGCTTCATCCATCTGTCTTTCAGCCAATAGCAGCCACTGAGCGGCCTGTTTTTTATTGGCGATTTCATCTAACAAACGGGCATATAGCGGGTTGTCGGTTGTTTCACGCAGGCAGGCAATTCGCAGTTCATGAATGTTGCTACGAATTCGACCACGCAACTCTTCGGTGGCCGCCTCGGTGAAGGTGACCACGAGCAGTTCTTCAACGGTCAGAGGACGAGGAAAGGCGGCAGAGCCGCCCAGTCCAAGCAGTAAACGTAAATACAGGGCGGCGATGGTAAAGGTTTTACCGGTGCCCGCAGAGGCTTCAATCAGGCGCTCGCCCGTCAGGGGCAAGCGCAGTGGATCAAGGGACTCAGCGGCATCATTCATTCTTATCACTCATCAGGGGTAAGGTTTGCTGCAACGCGCTGACTGTCTGCCACACTTTCCAGCCTTCCGGGTGCACATATTCTGCTTTCCCGTTCTGACTGCCGGAAACCTGTGACAGTATCGCCATGCCTTGCGGCTCAACCACCGCCTGATGGAAGAAGTCGGCAAGTTTTTGCGGCGTCAGCAGTTTAATCTGAGCCACTATTTTATCACGTGAATCGAAGCGCATATTGCCGCGATCAAAATCTTTGCTTAACTGTGAGGCTTCTTCCCCCAGCGTTTGCGGCGCCTGCAGCATTTGCGCAATAATCGCCTGCTGAATTTGCGCAAACTCTTCAGGTTTCATCGCCCGCAGCTTCGCTTCCGCCGTCGGGAAGAACGCTTTATAACGCTCCCAAAGATAAGACGGCTGCTTATCATTGCTTTGCAGCAGGAACCCCATTCCCCACTGACGGCCGATACTCATCGGGAAAGCAAATACAGCGTAGCCTAACTGCTCTTCAGTACGCAGTTGATTGTAGAACCACGGCTGAACAATCTGCCCTAACATGGCGCTGTAGGCTGAACTGGCGTATTCATCGTATCCGGTTGGCACAAATACCGCCGCCAGCGCGGAGTCCGTGCTACTGCCTGCTTTTTCAAAGATGACGGACTGCTTCTTGTCCACAACCACATCTTTATTGCGACACCACTGTGACCCGTTAGCGCCAAGCTGTTGTTGGATATCCCGCGCCATGGTCGTCGCCTGAGCGGCGCTCATATTACCAATTACCAGGAATTCAGGCCGCGCACCGGTTTTTAAGGCGTCGCGGTACGTCATCACCTCTTTCAGGGTGATAGAAGGCAGTAGTTTACGGCGCTCATCGCGTGAGAAGTACGGCACCTGAGAAAGCATCTGCACTGGCATAATTGCCTGATCGTAGGCTTTACCCTTCTCTGCAGAATCCATCATCTGGGCATACCAGGATTTCGCCTGTTCCAGCTGTTCATCCGTTGAGGTGTAGCTGAAATAGCCGCTCAGCAGAGCCTGAAAAAGCTGCGGCAGACGTTGGGTGTAGCCGTTGGCGTTAAGCATTAACCCATTGTTAGCGTTGGTAGAGAAACCAATTCCACCTACCGACGCCTGGTTGCTTAACTGATCGAGCGCAATCCCCGCCAAGTAATCGTTAAGTGCGAATAATACCTGGTTGCGAGCGCTGTCCATGGCCTTCGGGTTACGCAGGATCACGCTGACGTCAGCCTTCGGCTCACTGGCAAAATACTGGCTCGGCGCATACACCACGCGTAGATCCGGCTCATCAACGATCAGTTCCGGGTGAGCGTATTTTTTATCCGTTTTAATCAGCGTGAAATCATCCGGAATGTAGGGGTTCAACTCCGGTAACGACAGCGCAATGCCCTGCGCTTTTTGCTGCCAGTCGGCAAAGGTTTTGTCGCTGATTTTATCCACCTGGTAAGGCGCATCGACAAAATAAGCGGTTTTATTATGCGGTTCTTTCGCACTGATATACCAGATACGCGCATTCTGTGGCGTCATCATTGCCAGGCGTTGCTCAACGGCTTGCACATCGTACTGGTCGGCAATATTCACCGCATCCAGCGTATGTTCGACAGGAACGCGGATCATGGTATCAGCCAGCCATTCCACGTAGTCCATATCACGGGTGATGGAGGGATAACGGAAATCGAGATCCAGTACGTGCGCCAGTTCGTCAAAATAGCGTTTATCGACGCCTTTATCGCGTAACAGATTGAGATAACTGAAAATTGCCGCAACAACTTCATCGCGGTTCGCCAGCCCTTTGTCGGTTAACGTCGCGGAAATGGCTAACACGCCGCTGTTCCCATTGACCACCGGATCGGAATCCGCACGAATACCTTCAACCAGCCCCTGCTTTTGCAGCCAGTCAGACAACGTGCCAGGGCTACGATTACCAATCAGATAGGTCACCAGCTCATCGGTTTTACTGCGGAACTGCGCGCTGTTGTTATCGATACGAAACTCGACGCGCAGTACTTTACGCGGCATTGCCGGAACATAGTGGATGATGACGCCCTTTTGCGCGTCGGTGACTACCGGTACGGTAATTTCAGGCTTTGCGATATTTCTGTTCGGTACGCGTCCAAAGGTGTCAGCAGCTATCCGCGCCAGCTCTGGCAGGGGCTTATTGCTATAAATCACCGCCTTCATCAGGTTCGCGGAGTAGTACTTTTCATGAAATTTTTGTAATGCCTGCACCACCGGGTTTCCCGGTTTATCGCTTAATGTCTCGAGATTTCCGCCGGAGAAACGCGAGCCAGGGTGCGCCGGGTTGATGGTCTCAGCACTCACCTGCGCCATACGCATCCCGTCTCGGGTGCGCGCCAGCGTCAGCTCGGAGTTAACCGCGTTACGCTCACGATCGGCATATTTTTTATCCAGCAACGGATCGGCAATAGCGTCCGCCAGGCGATCCACCGCCCCCACCAACGCGTCGTTTTCGACTTCAAGATAGAAGGCCGTACGGTAAGGCGCGGTGCTGGCATTGTGGCTGCCGCCGTGCATTTTCAGGAATTCAGCCAGACTGTCCGGCTGCGGGTATTTTTTCGAGCCCATCAGACACATGTGTTCGAGATAATGCGCCAGCCCCTGATGCTCGTCCGGATCTTCCAGCGAGCCCACGGGAACCACCAGTGCAGAAAGGGATTTCACGGCCTGAGGATCGGATACCAGCAACACGACCATGCCGTTATCAAGGCGCACGGCCTGATACTGGCGGGTGTCTTTATCGCTTTTACGGATGGTTTCAGCTAAAGGCTGCCAACCGGTATCTGCCTGACTTACGGGAACCCAAAGGGCGACGAACAACAGTAATGCGCTGAACCAGGTGCTGCGGGGCATTCACAAACCTCATCATTAACGTATTCACCTGTTCACAGCAAAGCACGCATAAATACGTGGTCTGAACAGGGCAAGACTATGTGCTGAACGAGCCAGCATCCTCTCTTTGTAAGAATCAGTCCGTGACAGAATGCGCATCATAGTGGAAGCCATCGAACTGCGCAATTTTTATACAATCATCATGACTGATTAAAGCGAAAAATCGGTAACAGGTAGCGCTGAGACTGTAAAACAATGGTATCCAGCGTAGCCGCATCCAGCTGACGCCAAAGACGCTGATACCAGATATCATCACCTTCACCCCGTACCATCATGTTGCCTTCATAGGCCTGCAGAAACTTACTGCGCGCTTTTTGCAACGTTGCATCGTCATCTAACATGGCATCATTTACGGCGTCATAACAGGTTTTTATCCAGGCGCCGCCGCTTTCGGGCAATACCAGCAATGGTGACGACATGCCTTCCCGATACCCGTCAATGAGCTGCGACAGGTACAGCAGCGCCTGCTCTGCATCCAGTGGCGGAAAACGCCATTCCCCGTCTTTACGCAGGAACAACCGGCTCTCTCCCGTACCGCCACTGGCACAATAGACAAGATGTTCCAGCCAAAGTTGCACACCCTGCGCAATGCTTATCAAAGATGGGCGCCAGCGCAACAAACCGTCCTCTTGCACCTGTGGCAACCAACCGGTGATTTGCACGCCGTTACAGTTAAGATCGATTTCCATACTCTGACAGGGCTGACGACAGGCGATAATGCGTTCAGCCAGCGACTGCATCTCCTGACGCTGCGTATCCCACAGAATTTCGCCAAATGGCCCATAGGGAAGCGTGCCCGCCGCACGAAAACGGCGAAACAGTTGTTCAGCATCCTTCTCTTCAACCAGCGTGTTAAGCAATTGCTGATTAAGCTGATAGCGGGTTAATCCTTCAAGAGTGAACGGTTCCGTTTCCGGGATCTCACTTTCTTCAGAGCGGAAGTTGACCCTCAGCCGCATCTGGAAAAAAGCCCTTACCGGATGAGCCCAAAATCGCTGCAGCGTTTCCAGCGTCAGCGTTTCAGGCATCTCAAAGGGAAGCGTCTGGACAAAATCCGTGTGCGCTTTTCCTGACAGGCTCGCCGCAGGCAGCCATTCCCGGGCATAGCTTTGCTGTTCGCCCGGCAGATAGTTTTGTGCATCAAAGGGCATACGGGTATGCAAACGAGTAATGTGTGCTTTTACCCGGGCCTCGCTTTGATCGCAGGTCAACGATTCATCGCCCGGCAGATAGTGGCTTTGCCCGATGTAGTCCATCAGTTCCTGCACCAGTACCGACGGGAAGCGCTCGCTGTTGTCCTGAATGGAGCGGCCAATGTAGCTGATGTAGAGCGTTTGCTGTGCTGAAATCAATGCTTCAAGAAACAGGTAGCGGTCATCATCGCGACGGCTGCGATCGCCCCTCATCGGTTTTTGACTCATCAAATCAAAGCCCAACGGCGCAAGCTGACGCGGATAAACGCCATCGTTCATACCCAGCAGGCACACCACCTTGAAAGGAATAGAGCGCATCGGCATCAGCGTACAAATGTTAACTGGCCCCGCCAGGAAGCGCTGGCTAATGCGCTCCTGGTCAAGACGCTGGGCCAGCTCATCACGCAATAGAGAAAGCGGTATGGCATCACCATACTCAGCCCCCAGACCTTCAGTGATAATGGCCTGCCACTGCTGTTCAATCAGCGTCATCGCCGCTTCGGTATCTGCATCCGGCAGGAAGAAATCATTAAGCATGTCCCGACAAACGGGCAGCCACTCTTCCAGCGGCCGTTCCTGCGCTAACCCTCTACGCCAGAGATTGAGCTGCATCAGCAACGAGGCCAGATGCCCTACCAACTCGGCAATCAAACCGTTGGACTCATCGTATGGCAATACCGATTGCCACTCGCCCTGCGCGCTTTCCATCGCGTAGCCGAGCAGCATGCGCGTTAAACCAAATTGCCAGGTATGCTGACCTGTAGGCGGAAGTTCCAGTTCACGCACGTTATCGTCGTCAATTCCCCAGCGAATCCCGGATTCATTGACCCATAAACGAAGATAGCGCAGCCCTTCTTCATTGATATTGAAACGCGCCGCCAGCACGGGCACATCCAGTAATGCCAGCACATCCTCTGAGACAAAACGGCTATCCGGCAGCGACAGCAGGCTAATAAAGGCCTGTAAGACGGGATGAGACTGGCGCGCCCGACGGTCGGAAATCGCATAAGGTAAGTAACGCTCAGCTGGCGCACTGCCAAAGACCGACTGAATAAATGGGCTGTAGCTGTCGATATCCGCCACCATCACAATAATATCGCGCGGCGTCAGCGTAGGATCCGCTTCCAGCATTGCCAGCAGGCGGTCATGAAGAATTTCTACCTCGCGCTGTGGGCTATGACAAACATGGAAAGTCACGCTGGTGTCGTTCAGTTCAAGCCGTCGTTTATTGTCGCTACGCGAATACTCTTCCAGGGTAACGCCCGCCACGGCATGACTTTCAAGTTCCAGAATATCCGATTGAATATTATGCAAAAGATTGTCAGGTGTTATATCGACAAACGCATCCAGCTCCTGACTATTTTCCAGTTCTGAAAGCAAATAAATGTAATCGCGCCCCAGTTTGCCCCACGAGGCCAGCATCGGGTTGCCCACATCCTGTTCACCATCGCTGTTAAACAATCCTTCGGCTTTCTGACTATCGCGAAACAGCGGCAGATGGCGTTCTTCAAAGCTGTGCCGACGCTGACGCGCCATCAGCTTCGCCAGCCAGGCGGGATCTTTTATATCTCCCCAGTAGTAGCGACAAGGGTTGGTAAACAGCAGATGAATATCAATGTGCTTGCCCAGCGCCTGCAATGCCTGCAAATAAACCGGCGGCAGAGCCGAAATGCCGCAAATAAAGACGCGAGAAGGCAGTCCCTGCGGGCACTCGGACGCACTTTCCAGAGTCTGAATAAATCGTTGGTATAAATTGGCGCGATGCCAGCGCGGCTGGCCCAATTCCTCGGTGTGTTCCACCAACGCTTTCCACAACGGCGCCTGCCAGGCCTGAGATTCGCCGAGTCCCTCAACCAGTCGCCCGGCTTCCCACTGGGTCAACCACTCAGGGCGATAGACTAAATACTGGTCAAAGAGGTCAGCCGCGCGCGAGGAAAGCTGAAACAGCTTACGTTTATCGGTGTCGTCCGTCAGATAGTGGCGCAGCAATGCGAAGTCATCGCCATCCAGCAATTGCGGCAACAGCGTCATCAACTTCCAGCTCATGCTCTGTTTGCTGAACGCGCTCTCTTTCGGGATATCCGGCAGCACGCGCACAAACATATCCCAGATAAAACTCGCGGGCAGCGGAAAATCGATGTTGGCGGCAATACTAAACTTCTGTGCAAGGGTCATTTGTAGCCACTGCGCCATACCGGTACTTTGAACCAGGATCATCTCAGGTTCAAAGGGGTCGTCCAGCCGCTCGCGCTCAACGATAAATTCCATTAACGCTTCCAACACATCCAGACGATTGGAGTGGTAGACCCTTAACATAGCGACTCCTGACTACTGACGATTCGGGCAATGCAGGCGCGTCATCTGACCCTGCCTGCCCAAGGGTGAAGAAATTTTAACGTTGATGCTGACACATCCCGCGCTCGTTGTCTGCATTCGGTTAACCTGCCAGTTCAAAGGCGATGAAAACTGATACAGCTGGGTTTGCTGCCAGGCGTGACGCCAGAGTTGCTGATACTGGTTTCTGATGATAAAGCTGTTCATCAGCGCCCGCTGGTATCCTGACAGCGCGGTCACAATCATGATCATCAGCACCATTGCCAGCATCACTTCCGGCAGGCTAAAGCCACGCTGTCTGTTCAGGGGATCTGACATAATGCCTGCTCCTTTAGCGGACAAAAATCGCTCCAGCCGTGCGCCGAGTATTCGATATTGTCATCAATAATCGCCCCCTGCCGCCATAACGATACCCCTTCATAATGGACTATAAGCAGCACGGAATTATTAGTGAGCTGTCGCAGACAAACCGCGGCATCCTGCGTGGTATAACGCCGACACTGTGCAGCGAGTTGTAAGCGCCAGGGCTGCATACGCCCCCATTCCATCGCAGATTGCACCACCACCTGGCGCTGCAGAGCCTGACTTTGCGTGACCACTCGCGAAGCAAAACGGGACTCCTGCCTGCTAACGCCTTGCAGCAGAAGGCTACCGAGCACCAGCAGTAACAGGACCATCGCTAAAGATGAAACGCCCCGCTCACGGTTCACAGGTTGAATCCTGTCACGCTGTAGACTGCTTCAATAACCTTTTGTGGTTCGACATTGTTCACTCCGCGCAAACGCAGCGTAAGGAGCGGGGAATATCCGCTGATATTCAGACGTTCAACCTGAAATGCCTCAATCTGTATCGTGGCTGGATCGGACATTTTCTCCCACCCTTTTCCATTGCAGTCCGTTACTCCCCGCAGGGTCTCCAGTACCTTGTCCTGTAAACGAAATCCAATCGTATCGGCCTCTTTCGCGGGACTGCTCTCCCAAATGCCGTTGCTATTGGCATCCCAGCGCGCAATGACACAGTCGCCCTTAGCCGATATCTCCAGCCCTTCTCCGACACAGTTTCCGCGGCAGTACCCTGCCCGCTGAAGATGCTTCGCCACGGTGTATACCCGCTGCCATATTTCATCTTCAAGCGCTAACTGGCGCGTGTTGCGCAGGATCTCTCGCTGCAGCGCGGGTAAAAATCGCGCTGAGCTAAGCAATAAAACGCTGCTAATCGCCATAGCAATCAGCACCTCCAGGAGTGAAAAGCCCCGTTCATTTACTGACATAACCTGGCCTCATCTTTCTCGCAAAGCCTGATTCGCCCCCAGCCTGACACCACCACGCGCCATTCCCCTGTCGTATTTTTCAGGCGAATATGTCCAGCCCATGCCGTATTGCGCAGACCAAAAAAGGCCAGTGAAGGCGTTATCTCTGCCATTTCGACATCGTCCCAGGGCGGTGTAAAAACCAAGGGCGAAACGGGTAGACACGTGGTTTGCACAGCAGCAGAGCTGACAAAACACCAGGATGTGCCATCCCGAATCACGCTGATGACGTGATCGCGGTTACGCCAGTTAGCATCTTCACGCAGTTGCAGCAGGTAATCTCGCACCTGAATGGCGGTTTGCCATAGCCGCTGTTGCTGTTGCCAGCGCTGCCAACCATACAGCCCCGAGGCGCCAAGCGCCGCGACGATCAGCATCGCAATCAGGGTTTCGATAAGCGTGTAGCCGTGTTGTTTTTTCATGTCGCCAGTATGGCGTGAGGAAAATGAATAACGAGCGGGAAATTCGGTTTCTACGGCGAGCTACGAGGAATATTTGTCGCGTTGCAGGTCGTTGCAATATTTCAGGAACCCACGCCGAAGAACGCGATTTGAGACAAAAAAAACCGACGCACACGGGCGTCGGTTGTGACAGCATGAAGCCGATTAGATAGCCACTGGCGCTTTAATACCAGGATGCGGATCGTAGCCTTCAATTTCGAAATCTTCGAAGCGATAGTCAAAGATAGATTCAGGCTTACGTTTGATGACCAGCTTCGGCAGCGCGCGCGGTTCGCGGCTAAGCTGCAGATGCGTTTGATCCATATGATTGCTGTACAGGTGCGTGTCGCCGCCGGTCCAGACAAAATCACCCACTTCCAGATCGCACTGCTGCGCCATCATGTGTACCAGCAAGGCGTAGCTGGCAATGTTAAACGGCAAACCGAGGAACACATCGCACGAACGCTGATAAAGCTGGCAGGAGAGCTTGCCATCCGCCACGTAAAACTGGAAGAACGCGTGGCACGGCGCCAGCGCCATTTTATCCAGCTCACCGACGTTCCATGCAGAAACGATAATTCGGCGAGAGTCCGGGTCATTTTTGAGCTGGTTTAACACCGTGGTGATCTGGTCAATATGGCGACCGTCTGGCGTAGGCCACGCACGCCACTGTTTGCCATAAACCGGGCCCAGATTACCGTTTTCATCCGCCCATTCGTCCCAGATTGAGACGTTGTTTTCATGCAGGTAGGCAACGTTGGTGTCGCCCTGCAAAAACCACAGCAGTTCATGAATGATCGAGCGTAAATGACAGCGTTTAGTCGTAACCAGCGGGAACCCTTCCTGCAGATTAAAACGCATCTGATGACCAAAAATGGAAAGCGTTCCGGTTCCGGTACGGTCGTTTTTCTGTGTGCCTTCATCCAGCACTTTTTGCATCAGTTCTAAATACTGTTTCATGGTTCCTCAGGAAACGTGTTGCTGTGGGCTGCGGCGGTACGCCCAAACCATCATAATAATGCCTGCGACAATCATCGGGATTGAGAGGATCTGTCCCATGCTAATGTACTGTACCCAGGTGCCGGTAAACTGTGCATCCGGCTGGCGGAAGAATTCAACGATAATACGAAACGCGCCATAACCAATCAGGAACAGACCGGATACCGAACCCATCGGGCGCGGTTTACGAATGTACAGATTAAGAATGATAAACAACACAACGCCTTCCAGCGCCATCTCATAAAGCTGTGAGGCATGGCGCGGCAGCGAGCCGTAGGTATCAAAAATAGACTGCCATTGCGGGTTAGTTTGCAGCAGTAAAATGTCTTCGGTACGGGAGCCCGGGAACAGCATGGCGTACTTGAAATTCGGATCAACGCGTCCCCACAGCTCACCGTTGATAAAGTTGCCCAAACGCCCTGCCCCCAGACCAAACGGAATCAGCGGGGCAATGAAATCAGAAACCTGGAAGAACGAACGCTTGGTGCGTTTGGCGAAGATAATCATCACCAGGATCACACCAATAAGCCCACCGTGGAAGGACATCCCGCCGTCCCAAACGCGGAACAGATACAGCGGGTTATCGAGGAATAACGGGAAGTTATAGAACAGTACGTAACCAATACGCCCTCCAAGGAAAACCCCGAGGAAGCCCGCATACAGTAGATTTTCTACTTCATTTTTGGTCCAGCCACTGCCCGGACGATTAGCACGGCGCGTCGCCAGCCACATCGCAAAAATAAACCCCACCAAATACATTAAGCCGTACCAGTGAAGCGCGACGGGTCCGATTGAGAAAATGACCGGATCGAAATCCGGAAAATGCAGATAGCTACTGGTCATCTGTCACCACAAGTTCTTGTTATTTCGCTGAAGTCAGACAGCAATTGATAAGCGCGCCTGCATAATGCAGGCGCTCCAAAGGTGCGAATGATAGCACATGGGGATCGCAGCGGATGCCGATTACAGTTAAAAGATATGTATACCTACTGTTACCAGCCCCCGATTCACAATCCCCCGCGAATCAGTCCCCCCATGCCACGGCGTTCCATAAAAGCCGCCACCTGATGGCGTACTTCTGTCGCCATCTGCGCTTCCAGGCTGCGTTGCGCCAGCGTTTGCGCCTCATCAAAATCGATATGGCGCAGCAGATATTTAACGCGAGCCACGGAACGACCGTTCATCGACAAATGGCGAAAACCCAGGCCGATCAGAATGGCCACGCACATCGGGTCGCCCGCCATTTCACCGCACAATCGCAAATCGATACCGCTTCTTTCGGCTTCCTGCGCAATCATCGCCAGCACACGTAACATACCCGGATGCAGGCTGTCATAAATGCTGGCTACCCGTGTATTGTTACGATCGACAGCCAGAATGTACTGGGTGAGATCGTTGGTTCCGACCGAGATAAAGTCTATCCGGTTTATCAGATGCGGCAGCATAAACACCATCGACGGAACTTCCAGCATGATGCCAATGCGCGGTTTTGGGATCGCGTAGCCGATCATCTCTTCCACTTCGCGTCCGGCGCGTTCAATCAAACGTCGCGCTTCGTCCACTTCATCAATGCTGGTGACCATCGGCAGCAAAATGCTCAGGTTGCCGGTTGCCGCGTTGGCACGCAGCATGGCCCGAACCTGGATCAAAAAGATCTCCGGCTGATCGAGCGTTATGCGGATCCCACGCCAGCCAAGGCACGGGTTCTCTTCACTGATCGGCATGTAGGGCAGTTGTTTATCGGCGCCGACATCCAGCGTACGCAGAGTCACCGGCTTGTCGTTAAACATTTGCAGCATGCCCTGATACTGCGCAACCTGTTCTTCTTCCGAAGGAAAACCGCTTTGCAGCATGAACGGGATTTCGGTGCGATACAGGCCAATGCCGTCGATCCGGCTCCCCAGCTTCTCTTCATGCTCCGGGCTGAGGCCCGCATTGAGCATCACCTTCACGCGCTCGCCGCTTTTCAACTGTGCTGGCTGGTTGACGTCGTCTTCCGCCAGGCGGCTCAGCTCAATTTCTTCACTGATAAGACGCTGGTATTCCTGGATCAATACCGGTTCTGGATCGACCAGCAGTTCACCGCGATAACCGTCCACTACCAGCGTACGGCGGTGTAACACCGATGGCTGGATATCGGCCCCCATGACGGTAGGGATGCCCAGCGCACGAACCATAATAGCCGCATGAGAGTTGGCCGCGCCGTCCCGGACAACCACACCGACTAAGCGGTCCTGAGGAAGTTCCGCCAGCGTGGTGGCGGAAAGCTCATCCGCCACCAGCACAAAGCGCTCCGGCCAGGTATTCGGCCCCTGGATCGAGTCGTCAAGATGGAACAGTAGACGCTGGCCCAGCGCGCGTAAATCTCCGGCCCGCTCTTTGAGGTAGTTATCACTCAGCGCGGCAAACTGTTCGGCAAACTTTTCAATGATCGTTTTAACGGCCCACTCGGCCACCGAACCATTATCCACTTCCGCAAACAGCTCACGGCGCAGACGAGTATCGGAAAGCAAGTGTGAATAGAGATCAAAAATCGCCGCCGTTTCTTTCTGCGCCCCGGCGGTAAAGCGTTTGCTGTAGCGGCGGAATTCATTCGCCGCCTCTTCCAGCGCACCGGTGAGCCGCTCGCGCTCAAGCACCGGATCCAGCGTTGAAGCCTGATAGACCTGCTCCATCAGCGGCAGCGTCGCATCCTGCCAGCCTTCGGCTATTGCCACGCCAGGCGCGGCGGGCAATGCGCGGATGCGCGTTTGCCGGTATTGGCCGAACAGCGCGTTTAGCTGCGACTGCGAAAGAATCGCCGCCATTTGCGTGGCGAGCGTGACGAGGAAAGACTCTTCACTTTCATCGTACTGGCGCAATTCGCGCTGCTGGACCACCAGCACACCTAACAGCTGACGGCGCTGAATAATCGGTACGCCTAAGAACGCACGAAAGCGCTCTTCTTTTACCGAAGGGATGTATTTAAAGCTGGGATGTTTTTGCGCATCGGCGAGGTTGATAGGTTCCGCCAGCCTGCCAACCAGGCCAACGATACCTTCATCAAACGCGAGTGCGACAGTACGACCACGCGGTTTCTTCAGTCCCCGGGTCGCCATGAGGTAATAACAACGTCGATCGTGATCGGCCAAATAAACCGAACAGACCTCTGTATCCATCGCAAGACAGATGTCGGTAACCAGAATATTCAGCGCTTCATTCAGACGCGGAGCACTGGCCACCTTTTCGACTATTTCGCGCAGGCGGGTGAGCATAATTTGCGTAGCTTAACCTCTTTTACGTCTGTACGCAGGTGCGCTTTGCGGCTTAGGAGTGCTCTCCTGAAGCGCCATGACAACACTTGCGAATTCTTTCATCACCCTGCGATAGACATCGCGTTTAAATGACACCACCTGTCGAACCGGATACCAGTAACTCACCCAGCGCCAGCCGTCGAACTCAGGTGTACTGCTGGTTTGCATATTGATTTCAGCATCGCTGCTGACCAATTGCAGAAGAAACCATTTTTGTTTCTGGCCGATACAAACCGGCTTCGTGTCCCAACGCACCAAACGTTTCGGTAACTTGTAACGCAACCAGTTACGAGTAGAAGCAAGGATCCGTACATCTTTACGACTGAGACCCACTTCTTCAAAGAGTTCCCGGTACATCGCCTGCTCTGCTGTCTCTCCTGCATTTATCCCACCTTGCGGGAATTGCCAGGAGTGCTGACCAAATCGCCGGGCCCACATGACCTGCCCCTGGCGGTTACAAATTACTATCCCTACATTCGGGCGGTAGCCATCGTCATCAATCACCGGACTACCTCAATATAAACCTTATATACAAACGATTGTTTCACACTCCAGAGAGGCGGTAAACCACTCTGTTAAGGGCGCGATACTCTAATAACAATTGAATAACTCACAGCTAAGGGCGGAGTTATAAACAGAAGAAGGGCAAGCAAGGCGATTTTATTCACCTTTTCTGTGGATATAGTTGTGAAGAAGTACGGAATTACTATGGGAAAACCCAGAACAGTCCGAATAAGACATTCGTCACATATCAAAAATAGTCTTCTATATTCATAAAGTTAAAACCGTTCAGCGCAAATAAACCCATAGAAATGTGACGTATATCACGCACACGATCTTCAGGCTGATGAAAGATCGACCAGCGTTGGTTTTATCCACAGATTATGCCAATAAGTTAGGCACAATTTGTGTGAAAATTCGATTTTCGTCGCACGTCAAGGCTGTAAATTGAAACAGTAGTGGGGGTTTTTCACAGTTATCCCATCTTTCTGTGGATAACATGGTGTAAGATCCTGTTCATTGTCAGTGACCAGAATTGGAAAACCCGCTTCGCTGTTGCGCAACTCTGCGTATGTGAATCTAAAAACCAATATAAATCATAGAATTGAATAAAGCATGTGGAAAAAGATAAACTCTGTCCACACGGTATAAAATCTTTGCTCATTTTTTCACCTAAGGGTTAACCCGATGTCAGAACTCCATCCGCTGCTTTCTCCCCCTGAATCTGAAGCCCAGTTGTTGAGCCAGGCACAGCTGCTTTCGGGCTACGCGCTGGGAGAGTTGGCGGCAATGGCGGGACTCGTCGCCCCCAAGGATCTCAAGCGCGATAAAGGCTGGATTGGCGTGCTACTGGAAATCTGGCTCGGCGCCAGTGCGGGCAGCAAACCGGAGCAGGATTTTGCGGCGCTGGGCGTGGAGCTGAAAACAATCCCAGTGGATAGCCTTGGCAGACCGCTGGAAACCACCTTTGTGTGCGTGGCACCGTTAACCGGCAATACCGGCGTTACCTGGGAAACCAGCCATGTGCGGCACAAACTTAAACGCGTTCTGTGGATCCCGGTAGAAGGCGAACGCAGCATCCCGCTGGCAGAGCGCCGCGTCGGCTCTCCCCTGCTGTGGAGCCCGAATGAAGAAGAAGACCGGCAATTGCGTCTGGACTGGGAAGAGTTGATGGACATGATAGTGTTAGGCCACGTCGAACGCATCACTGCCCGCCATGGGGAAGTGCTACAGCTGCGTCCTAAAGCCGCCAACGCCCGAGCGCTTACCGAGGCCATTGGCGCCCATGGCGAACCCATCCTGACCCTACCACGCGGTTTTTACTTGAAAAAGAACTTCACGCGCGCATTGCTTGAGCGACATTTCTTGTTCCAGGCGCAATAGGCACCGTCCGGTCTTTCACCCGCCGCGTTACGGGCCTATAATTACCGCTTCTTTTTTTTGGCAGGACTTTGTTCGATGTTATTTGCATGGATAACCGATCCTAACGCCTGGCTTGCGCTCGGTACGCTGACGCTGCTGGAGATCGTTCTTGGGATCGACAATATTATTTTCCTCTCTCTGGTTGTAGCCAAACTCCCGACAGCGCAACGCAATCATGCCCGACGTATTGGGCTTGCGGCGGCGATGATCATGCGTCTGGCACTGCTCGCCTCTATTGCCTGGGTAACGCGTCTGACAAACCCGCTATTCGAAGTGTTTGGCGAGGCAATATCAGCGCGCGACCTGATCCTTCTACTGGGGGGATTGTTCCTGATCTGGAAAGCCAGTAAGGAGATCCACGAATCCATTGAAGGTGAGGAAGAGGGGCTGAAAACCCGCGTTTCCTCTTTTCTGGGCGCGATTGTGCAGATCATGTTGTTAGACATTATCTTCAGCCTGGATTCCGTGATTACTGCGGTAGGCTTGTCCGATCATCTGTTTATCATGATGGCGGCAGTGGTGATTGCCGTGGGTGTGATGATGTTTGCTGCACGCCCGATTGGCGATTTTGTCGATCGCCATCCTTCGGTAAAAATGCTGGCGCTCTCGTTCCTGATTCTGGTCGGTTTCACGCTAATTCTGGAAAGTTTCGACGTCCACGTTCCGAAAGGATATATCTATTTCGCCATGTTCTTCTCTATTGCGGTAGAGACCTTGAACCTGTGGCGTAATAAAAAAAATCCGCTCTGATGAAATCCATCGCTCCCCGCACGGGGAGCGAATGCGCGCCACACCTACCTCTTCTCACAGTTTAAGATTTTACTGCTTTCGCCATGCACAACTTCGCGTTATTACTAAACTATTGTCAGATGCAGGCCATGTGAGGATAAGCAGATGAAAAAATGGGCAGTTTTGATTTCCGCCGTAGGACTGGCTTTTGCCGTTTCCGGATGCAGCAGTGATTATGTAATGGCGACAAAAGATGGTCGAATGATCCTGACCGATGGAAAACCAGAAATTGACGATGATACCGGTCTGGTGAGCTATCACGACCAGCAAGGCAATGCGATGCAGATTAATCGCGATGATGTGTCTCAAATCATTGAACGCTGATGGTTGAGGTCAGCAGCGCGCTGGCCTTAACAATTTTACTTCCCTTTTTCTCTTCCCTCAGCCATTTTTATAATCCTTATGTCGTGATTATAAAAAGGAAACGGCTATGCAATATCACCGTATACCCCACAGCTCGCTTGAAGTCAGTACACTGGGGCTGGGCACAATGACGTTTGGTGAACAAAACAGCGAAGCCGACGCACATGCACAGCTCGATTATGCCGTAGAACAAGGCATAAATTTGATCGACGTTGCCGAGATGTATCCGGTACCGCCGCGTCCTGAAACCCAGGGTCTCACCGAAACCTACGTAGGTAACTGGCTCGCCAAACACGGCAGCCGTGAAAAGCTAATCGTTGCTTCTAAGGTCAGTGGACCTTCACGTAACAACGACAGCGGTATTCGACCGAATCAGGCGCTGGACCGTAAAAATATTCGTGAAGCGCTGCACGACAGTCTGAAAAGACTGCAAACCGATTACCTGGATCTGTATCAGGTTCACTGGCCGCAGCGCCCGACCAACTGCTTTGGTAAGTTAGGCTACAGCTGGGCGGACTCTGCGCCGGTCGTTTCGCTGCTGGATACGCTGGACGCGCTGGCAGAGTTTCAGCGCGCGGGGAAAATTCGCTACATCGGCGTGTCCAATGAAACCGCGTTTGGCGTGATGCGCTACCTGCACCTGGCGGACAAACACGATCTGCCGCGCATCGCCACCATCCAGAACCCCTACAGCCTGCTGAATCGCAGCTATGAGGTTGGGCTGGCGGAAGTGAGCCAGTATGAAGGCGTTGAACTGCTGGCCTACTCTTGCCTTGGCTTCGGTACATTAACCGGTAAATACCTGAACGGCGCGAAGCCAGCCGGTGCACGCAATACGCTGTTTAGCCGTTTCACGCGTTACAGCGGTGAGCAAACGCAAAAAGCCGTTGCGGCCTATGTGGATATCGCGAAACGCCATAATCTGGATCCTGCGCAAATGGCGCTGGCATTCGTGCGTCGTCAGCCGTTTGTCGCCAGCACCCTGCTGGGAGCCACGACGATGGAGCAGCTAAAAACCAACGTTGAAAGCCTGCATCTGGAGTTGAGCGAAGAAGTACTGGCAGAGATTGAAGCGGTGCATCAGGTGTATACCTATCCTGCACCGTGACGGTTAGTGCCTGATGGCGCTACGCTTATCAGACCTACAAATTGCTGCTCTCTGTAGGCCTGATAAGGCGACGCTGCCATCCGGTACATTCATTGTTCACTCATCTCGTACCAGGCTGGCGGCGCTGCCAAATCCACAGCGCCGCAATCGCCAGCGCAAACAGCGCGCCGAATCCAATACCAATCGCTACCGCCGGGATCCCCACCAGCACTGCCAGTGAGTAAATCCCAAGCATCAGCAGCATCGCGCTGTTTTCGCCCAGGTTTTGCACCGCGATCGCATTACCCGCACCGACGCTTTTCTTGCCTCGCTCCTGCAGCAACGCATTCAGCGGTACCACAAAGAAGCCACCTGACACGCCGATAAGCATCAGCAACGCGTAAGCCGGAAGCAGCGCATGCTGAAGTGAGAAAATCAGCACCACGACGCCAATCAGGATCCCCGCTGGCATACAGCGCGACACGGTTTCCAGCGTCACCAGCTTCGCTGCCGCCCCCGCGCCTACGACAATCCCAATCGCTACCATGGCATTGAGGTAGGTCGGCGTAGCGTTATCGGTGATGCCGAGCGCCACCGGAACCCACAGCACCAGCAGAAAACGCAGCGTGACGCCCGCGCCCCAAAAAAGGCTGGTTCCGACCAACGAAAAACGTGTTTCACCGTTGCGCCACAGCGAAGAAGCGGCGCAGAAGAAACTGCGCGTCATTTTCCCCAGATGCCAGGATTGGCCAGGACGAGCCGCGGCCAGTTTCGGGATGTACAGGTTAGCCACCACGGCGCCAGCATAGGCCAGCGCACAGGCAGAAAGCGCAGCAATCACATGCCAGTCGGCCAGAACGCCACCAGCGACAGAACCGAGCAAAATCGCGGCGATAGTGGAGGCTTCCATCAGGCCGTTGGCTTTCACCAGTTTGTCACCGGTGGTCAATTCACCGAGAATGCCATACTTGGCCGGTGAATACGCGGCCGCGCCAATCCCCACCAGCGTATACCCGAGAAACGGATTAATGCCGAAGCAAATACTCGCCGCGCCCAGCAGTTTCAGGGCGTTCGCGAACATCATCACTCTGCCTTTGGCAAAGCTATCCGCCACCTGTCCAACAAATGGCGCAAACAGGATGTAAGCGCCCACAAACACCATTTGCAGGATTGGCTGGCTCCAGTCCGGATAAAATTGTTCCTTCAGCAGCGCCAGCGTAGCGAACAGCAGTGCGTTATCGCCAAACGCCGACAGAAACTGCGCGGCGATGACGGACATCATCCCTTTGGACCAGATTGAAGTGTTAGTGTGCGCTGACTCAATCATGTTGTTTTTCCGGCTCATCGACCCAGCTTTTCAGCGTAACAAAATCCGGCTTACCGCTGCCGAGCAATGGGAGTTGCTTCAGGTGGCGAATATCACGCGGCACGGCAAGTTCAGGCACGCCATGCGCTCGCGCATACTGCTGTAGTTTTTCACGCGTGAGTTCGCTGTCGGTAGTGAACAGCACCAGCGCCTCACCTTTGCTGGCATCGCTCTTGATCGCCGTGGCGTGCATTTTGTCTGCAGATACCGCCAATGCCAGTTGCTCAACCATTTCCAGCGAGACCATCTCTCCGGCAATTTTAGCAAAACGCTTGGCGCGCCCCTGGATCTGTACAAAGCCGTTTTCATCAAAGCGGACGATGTCTCCGGTGTCATACCAGCCGCGCTCAATCTCACCCTGCGCATTTTCTGCCGTCGGCACTTCCAGCACGCCAGGTTTTTCGACGCGCAAATAGCCGCTCATAATATTCGGGCCTTTCAGTTGCAAACGCCCACCATCCTCAATACCCGGAACAGCCAGCAGTCGGGCATCCATGCCAGGCAAGATGCGCCCTACCGTTCCTGATTTTGCCGCCATCGGCACATTGATCGACACAACCGGCGCACATTCCGTCACGCCATAGCCTTCAAGGACGCGCAGGCCAAATTTCTCCTGCCATAGCTGCTTTGTGCTGTCTTGCAGTTTTTCCGCGCCTGCCACCACATAGCGCAGGCGGTGGAAATCGTACGGATGCGCGAAACGCGCATAGTTGCCGAGGAACGTTGAAGTACCAAACAACACGGTGCAGTTCCGGTCGTATACCAGCTCCGGCACAATGCGGTAATGAAGCGGGCTGGGATAAAGAAACACTTCCGCACCGGTCAGTAGCGGTGTGAATAATCCCACCGTCAGGCCAAAGGAGTGGAACAGCGGCAGTGCCGACATAAAGCGGTCATCGGCGGTGAAATCGGCAATTGTTTTAATCTGCTCAACGTTCGCCAGAATACTCTTGTGGCTGTGGACCACGCCTTTCGGATGGCCTTCCGAACCAGACGTAAAGAGGATCACCGCAGCCTCTTCCGGCTGCTGTTTCACCTGCGCCAGATGCGGTGCCAGCAGATGTGAGAAAATCCACAGCTTATCGCTCAACGTCACATCGGCTTTTAAATCTTCCAGATAAACCCAGCGCACCTGGGTGAGCTGTTCCGGTAGATGCCAGAGTTTGCCTTTATCGAGAAACTGTCGGGAAGTGAAGATCGTTTTGATTTCAGACGCTGTAATGGCGCTGGTTAACCCTTTCACGCCCGCCGTGTAGTTCATCATGGCCGGAATGCGTCGACGCGCAATGGCTCCAAAAATGACCGCCGCGCTGATCCCCGCATTTGGCAGCATCAGGCCGATTTTTTCACCTTCGGCGCTGTATTTTTCCAGAATACGGGCCACAAAGAGCGTCTTAGTCAGCAGTTTGCGGTAGCTGTCCGGCGTAAAGTTAACATCTTCAATGCAGTTTTTGCCCGCGCCAAAACGGTATTTTGCCGCCAGCAGCGACTCGTATAGCGTTTCACGCGGGCGTACCGCCATGCGTGCTTCCATCATAATTTGATGCAGCATTTCACCGGCGATTTTGCGGCGATCGCGCGCTCGCGGGGCTTCCGGCATTGGCATTTGGGTCGGCGGTAGAATGTGCAGTTGGATACGCGGGAAGAATCGCTGTTTAACCAGACCTTTCAGGCGGCTGAAGTGGGAAAGCTCTGCCCCCTCAATGCGGACAGGAACGACCGTCGCTCCCGACTTCGCGGCGACAAACCCGGCACCGTCATATATTTTCATCAACGAACCGGTGGTCGAAATGCGTCCTTCGGGAAAAATCACCACCGGACGGCCCTGCTCGACCAGACGGACCAGATGCTTAATCGACATCGGTTTGGTTGGGTCTAACGGCACGAAGTCAATCAGCGGGGTTAGCCAGCGCATATACCATTGCTGGCTGATCGAGGTGTAAACGGCGAAGACGGGACGAATCGGTAAAAATAGCGCCAGCAGGATGCCGTCTATAAATGAGACATGGTTGGGAGTGATTAGAACGCGTTCTCCCTGTAGCGCGCTGACATTGCCCGTGACGCGAACGCGGAAAAGCACGCGAAACAGATTACGAAAAAAGCCAAATAGCATCTCAACTCCCTGTGCCATTAATTATAGAAACATTAATGGTGGGAGAGTATACGAGTTGGGGAATGGGCGCGACAGGTAAACAGGTAAATACAGTCCGAAAAAAAACCTGCGCATCCGCGCAGGTCGGTGCAAGAGACAGGTACGAAGTGCGTACCGAATAATCTCACCAATCAATACCTCTGGGATCTTGATTGTGGTCGTCAGCAGCCAGATACGCCAGTACGAAAACGCAAAGGAATGAACCCAAATGCAACGAGTTGTGTAAATTATCGGTTACTGTTACAGATAGGCTGAAGGCAAAAAAAAACCTGCGCATCTGCGCAGGCTGGTGTAATTCTAGTGATCAACCCGAAAGTTGATTTCACCTATCAATACCTCTGGGATCCCAACTTTAGCAATCCGCTCAGTTCTCCCACCAGCGAACAATCGCAACAGCACATCGCAAAGTGTAAGCAAAAATTAGCATTTTCTATTTTCTGTCTTACTTCGCTCGCGCGCGCTCACATTTGCGAGGTCCTGACGGGCAATCTGCTTGAACAGCCAGCCATTTTCCGTAACACTGACGGAATGTAAGCGTTTACCCACAACAGGTACTATCATGGCGACCATAAAGGATGTAGCCCGACTAGCTGGTGTATCAGTCGCCACCGTTTCTCGAGTGATCAATGATTCCCCCAAAGCCAGCGAAGCATCGCGTCTGGCCGTAACGAGTGCAATGGAATCACTCAGCTACCACCCCAATGCGAACGCGCGTGCACTGGCGCAACAATCCACTGAAACCATCGGTCTGGTCGTTGGTGATGTGTCCGATCCATTCTTTGGGGCAATGGTTAAAGCTGTCGAGCAGGTGGCCTATAACACCGGGAATTTTTTGCTGATTGGCAACGGCTACCATAATGAACAGAAGGAACGTCAGGCGATTGAACAGCTCATTCGCCACCGCTGCGCGGCCCTTGTTGTCCATGCCAAAATCATCCCGGATGCGGATTTGGCTTCATTAATGAAGCAAATCCCCGGCATGGTATTGATTAACCGAATTCTGCCGGGATTCGAACAACGCTGCGTTGCCCTCGATGACCGTTTCGGCGCATGGCTCGCTACCCGACACCTTATTCAACAGGGCCATACGCGCATTGGCTACCTGTGTTCCAATCACAGTATTTCTGATGCGGAAGATCGTCTGCAAGGCTATTACGACGCGCTGGCGGAGAGCAATATACCGGTAAGCGATCGACTGGTGACGTTCGGCGAACCGGATGAAAGCGGCGGTGAACAGGCCATGACCGAGTTACTTGGTCGTGGCAAAAACTTCACTGCGGTAGCCTGCTACAACGACTCAATGGCGGCTGGCGCCATGGGCGTATTGAATGATAACGGCATTGATGTGCCGGGAGAAATCTCGCTGATTGGCTTTGATGATGTGCTGATTTCCCGCTATGTGCGCCCACGTCTGACCACGGTACGCTATCCCATCGTGACGATGGCAACCCAGGCCGCTGAACTGGCGCTCGCGCTGGCGGAGAAGCGACCCGCACCTGAAATTACCCACGTCTTTAACCCAACTCTGGTACGTCGCCATTCCGTTTCGGCGCTGACAGAGCCGGGGAACTCATCGTCAAACGATTAACCAGGATTGCGTCATGACTACGATGTTGGACGTTTCACGACACGCAGGCGTCTCAAAAGCGACAGTTTCGCGCGTACTAAATGGAACGGGTCAGGTAAAAGAGAGCACGCGCCAGAAAGTGTTCAAGGCCATGCAGGCACTCGATTATCGGCCCAACTTTTTAGCGCGCTCTTTAGCGAATCGCACCAGCAACAGCATTGGCCTGGTGGTTTCCACATTTGATGGATTCTACTTTGGCCGCCTGCTGCAACAGGCCTCGCGCCAGACGGAGTCTCACGGCAAGCAGTTGATCGTCACCGATGGTCACGACACGCCGGAGCGTGAGCAGGAAGCCGTGCAAATGCTGGCCGACAGGCAGTGCGATGCCATTATTCTCTATACCCGCTATATGAGTGAAAAGGCGATTATGTCGCTGATGAACAGCATTGCGATGCCCTTGCTGGTCATCAACCGTGATGTCAGTCAGGCCCGCGATCGCGCGATTTTCTTTGAGCAGGAAGACGCGGCGTATCAGGCGGTCAATTATCTGATCTCGCAGGGGCACAGCGATATTGCTTGCATCACCGTGCCAGGCCATACGCCTACCGGTAAATCCCGCCTGATGGGGTATCGTAAGGCTCTGGAAAAAAACGGTATTCCCTGGGATCCTGATAAGGTTAAATACGGCGACTCCACGATGACGCGAGGCTATGAAGCCTGTCGAGAACTGCTGGAGGAAGGGGTGAAATTCAGCGCCCTGTTCGCCTGTAACGATGATATGGCATTAGGTGCATCAAAAGCGTTACATCAGGCCGGACTGAGGATCCCGACGGACGTCTCGCTGTTTGGTTTTGATGATGCGCCCAGCGCCAAATGGCTGGAACCGGGGTTATCTACCGTTTATCTGCCGATTGATACCATGATAACCACGGCAATCGACCAGGCTATACGTCTGGCCAACGGTGAGAGCGTGGAGCCGATCCCTCCGTTTACCGGCAAACTGGTATTACGTGACTCAGTAACGCTCGGACCGTACTTTAAGTAATATGAAAAAGAGCCGGATGGCGACGCAAGCACCTTATCCGGCCAGCTTTACTCAGATTAATTCCAGCGCTAACAGCTCATCAATGGTCTGGCGACGACGAATCAGTCGCGCCACGCCGTTATCAAACAAGACCTCCGGTAGCAGCGGGCGGCTATTGTAGTTTGACGACATTGACGCTCCGTACGCCCCGGTATCATGCAAAACCAGATAATCACCCGGCACCACCGCAGGCAACAGACGGGTTTCCACATTTCCGCCTTCCTGCTGGGTAAACACGTCGCCTGATTCGCACAGCGGTCCGGCCACCACGGTCTCTCGTTGAGGAGTTTGTTGCAGAGAACGACCATCTCCCGCCAGCGCGGAGATATGGTGATAGCTACCGTACATGGCCGGGCGCATCAGATCGTTGAAGCCCGCATCGATCAGCACAAAGTGACGGCTGCCCATCTCTTTTACGCTACGCACCTGCGCCACTAACACACCAGCTTCCGCGACCAGGAAACGCCCTGGTTCGATCTCCAGTTTGACGGCATGACCCAGATGACGCGCAATACTATCGCGCGCGGCGTTCCACAATCCAAAATAGTGATCGGTGTCGATCGCCTCCTCACCTTCGCGATACGGGATTGATAAACCGCCGCCTGCGGAGATCGCCTCCAGATCCTGACCAAATTCCACCACCTGACGCACCATCGCGCCGCACACCTGCTCCAGATGCGCGTAGTCCACGCCAGAGCCGATATGCATATGAATACCTACCAGCTTCAGCTTATAGCGCTGAATTACCTCCAGCGCCGCCGGAAGATCGCTGTACCAGATGCCGTGCTTGCTGTTCTCTCCCCCGGTATTGGTTTTCTGACTGTGTCCATGCCCAAAGCCAGGGTTTACGCGGAGCCAGACGCGATGGCCCGGCGAGAGCTGGCCCAGTTGTTCCAGCATATCGACCGACCCGGCATTTACCGGAATGCTCAATTCATGCACGCGGGCGAGCGTCGCTTCATCAATCATATCGGCGGTAAAGACAATCTCATCTTTGCCCGGTACAAAACCTGCCGCCAGCGCGCGTTCAATTTCGCCAAGCGAGACGGAATCGACCTTCACGCCCTGCTCGCGCATCAGGCGCAAAATATGAATATTCGAACATGCCTTCTGGGCAAAACGCACCACGTCAAACTGACTCAGTTTGGCAATCTGCGCGCGAATAATCTGCGCATCATAGACCCACACCGGGCAGCCGAATTCGGCAGGCAGGCGCAACAGGTTGTCGGCGGTCAGGTCAGTGTCTGTGTTGTTGAGTGGGCGTGGCATGGTGTGCTCCGGTATTGGCTTTTTTATGATTACGCCACAGCCCAAAAAGAATAAAAAATATCGTTTTATCGTGAGTCTATGCAAAAATGATATGGATTAGCTCATTCGAGGATTGCCTATGCCCGCGGTTAACCTGCGCCACATTGAAATTTTTCACGCCATCATGACCGCTGGTAATCTGACGGAAGCCGCGCGCATGCTACATACCTCGCAGCCCACCGTCAGTCGGGAACTGGCCCGATTCGAAAAAGTCCTGGGATTAACGCTGTTTGAACGCACGCGTGGCCGACTGCATCCAACCGTGCAAGGCTTACGTCTGTTTGAAGAGGTACAACGTTCGTGGTACGGCCTGGACAGAATTGTGAGCGCCGCCGAAAGCCTGCGCGAATTTCGTCAAGGTGAATTGTCGATTGTTTGCCTGCCGGTATTTTCACAGTCCTTTTTACCGCCGCTGCTGCAGCCATTTCTCGCGCGCTATCCGCAGGTCAACATTCAGATCGTGCCGCAGGAGTCACCACTGTTGGAAGAGTGGCTGTCGGCGCAGCGCCACGATCTGGGGTTAACGGAAACGCTGCATACGCCAGCCGGAACGAAACGCACCGAATTGCTGGCGCTGGATGAAGTGTGTGTACTGCCGCAGGGGCATCCGCTGACCGAGAAAGCGGTATTAACGCCGCAGGATTTTCAGGGAGAGAACTATATCAGCCTGTCGCGGACCGACAGTTACCGTCAGCTACTGGACACCCTGTTTAACGAACATCAGGTGAAGCGCCGCATGGTGATTGAAACCCACAGCGCCGCTTCAATTTGTGCAATGGTGCGGGCGGGCGTGGGGATCTCGGTGGTAAACCCACTGACCGCGCTGGATTATGCCAGCAGCGGAGTGGTTATCCGCCGCTTCAGTATTTCGGTACCCTTTACGGTCAGCCTGATCCACCCACTTCATCGCCCTGCCTCGGCGCTGGTCGATGCTTTTACGGCGCATCTGCAAGCCCAACTCCCGAGGCTTATCGATCCACTGGAGGCTATTTTGTATCCACAGACGAAAGCATAAACGCCACCGCATCTTGCGCATGGATTGCCGCGGTGTCGAAAACCGGTAATGGACTTAGCTCGGCTGGAACCAGCAGACCAATCTCGGTACAGCCAAAGATAACCCCTTGAGCGCCCTGTTTAGCCAACTGATCAATTACGCTCAGGTAGTAGTCGCGGGAAGCGTTGCTCAACTCACCGAGGCACAGCTCGTCGAAAATAATCTGGTTTATTTTCTGACGGTCATCAGCCTCAGGAATAAGCGTGCTAATACCAAATGCAGTCTGTAGACGTCCGCGGTAAAAATCCTGCTCCATGGTGTAGCGCGTACCCAGTAGCGCCACGTTGCTCATCTGCTGTTTTTGTACGGCCCGACCCGTCGCATCTGCAATATGCAGGAACGGCACGTCACAGGCGGTTTCAATCGCCTCAGCAACTTTGTGCATGGTGTTGGTACACAACACAATCCCCTCCGCTCCGGCTTGCTGAAGCCCTGCGGCGGCCTGCGCGAGGATCTCCCCAGCCCGCTGCCAGTCACCGCCAGACTGACAGGCTTCAATCTCGTGAAAATCTACGCTGTGCAACAGAATCTGTGCCGAGTGCAGGCCACCCAGACGCTGTTTTACCCCTTCATTAATGAGTCGATAATAAGGAATGGTGGATTCCCAGCTCATACCGCCTAACAGACCGATCGTTTTCATCATTTCCCCTGATTTGTTGTTATCTCTCCAGTGAACCAAAGATGTGATCAACTTTCCACATCTGTTGGCGTGCATTTCTTTTTTTAATTTTCTGATATAGGTTTAATGAAACATTGTTTTAATTACAGGAAGGCCGAATGTTTATTTTTCATAAAGAGACCACCCTTGAAGATCTGGGCAATGGCGTTACCCGACGCATTCTTGCTCACGACGGTAAAATGATGGCGGTTGAGGTGAACTTCGAGCAAGGCGCGATTGGCCCGATGCACAATCATCCGCATGAGCAGCTGACTTACGTTTTGTCTGGGGAGTTTGAATTTACCATCGGCGAAGAAATGCATGTCGTTAGGGCAGGCGATACCCTATATAAACAGCCCAACATTATGCATGGCTGCGTCTGTTTAAAACCGGGAACGCTACTGGATACCTTTACGCCCATGCGCGAAGATTTTCTGCCCGCGTAATTTTATCTGTTCGTAATCTGCCTGGCGGCATAATGTTGTTCCAGAGGGAATGAATATGTCGCCTCCGGTGTATTGCTACATTCACCTTATGTTTAACCGACAAAACCTGCCAAAGGGCAGGGTTTGTCGGTTCTGGAAAGCGGATTAACGCGCCAGCCAGCCGCCGTCTACCGCAACGGTATAGCCGTTGATATAGTCAGATGCGCTGGATGCCAGGAACACAATCGGCCCCATCAGGTCACTCGGCAGACCCCAACGACCCGCCGGGATACGATCGAGAATTTCTGCGCTACGCTGCTCATCAGCGCGCAGCTGTTGAGTGTTGTTCGTCGCCATGTAACCCGGCGCAATTGCGTTGACGTTGATGTTATGTTTGGCCCACTCGTTCGCCATCAGGCGGGTGACGCCCATTACGCCGCTTTTAGACGCGGTGTAAGACGGCACGCGGATCCCGCCCTGGAAAGAAAGCATAGAGGCGATGTTGATAATTTTGCCGCCGTTACCCTGAGCGATAAAGTGCTTCGCCGCGGCCTGAGACATAAAGAACACGCTCTTAATGTTCAGGTTCATCACGTCGTCCCAGTCTTTTTCACTGAAGTCGATCGCATCGTCACGACGGATAAGACCTGCGTTGTTGACCAGAATATCGATATGACCGAATTCTGCCACTGCGCGCTCCAGCAACGCCGGAATGCCGTCAATTTGACGCAGGTCGGCGGTCAGACTTAAAAAACGGCGCCCCAGCGCGGTCACGCGTTCGATAGTTTCCGTCGGTTCAACGATGTTGATCCCCACGATATCGCAGCCCGCTTCAGCCAAACCCAACGCCATACCCTGACCCAGGCCAGTGTCACAACCGGTCACAACGGCGACCTTACCTTCAAGAGAGAATGCATTCAAAATCATTGTAAATCCTTAATTTTTTATAATGCCCGCCGCAGCAGGCACGGCTATCGCCCGCAACTAGCGCAGATCTTTGACCGCTACATGGTCCATATCATCAAAGACCTGGTTTTCGCCGACCATGCCCCAAATGAACGTATAAGCTTTTGTGCCAACGCCGGAGTGAATTGACCAGCTCGGCGAAATCACCGCCTGCTCGTTGTGCATCACAATATGACGCGTTTCCTGAGGCTGCCCCATCATGTGGAAGACGCAGGTATCTTCTTCCATATTGAAATAGAAATAGACTTCCATACGACGTTCATGGGTATGACACGGCATGGTGTTCCACAGGTTACCCGGCGCCAGTTCGGTCAGACCCATGCTCAACTGGCAGGTTTCCAGCACATCCGGCACAAAATATTTGTTGATGGTACGACGGTTACTGGTGAGGTCATCGCCCAGCGTCACTGGTGCAACGTCTGCTGGCGTGACTTTTTTGGTTGGATAAGTCGTGTGGGCCGGCGCGCAGTTGTAGTAAAACTTCGCTGGTTTCGCCGTATCGATGCTGGCGAATACCACTTCTTTGGCCCCTTTCCCGACGTACAGCGCGTCACGATGACCAATTTCATAGCACTGGCCGTCAACGGTAATCGTGCCCGGGCCACCGATGTTAATCACACCCAGCTCACGACGCTCGAGGAAGTAGGTTACGCCCAGCTGTTTGCCGACTTCGCCACCCACAGAGACGGTTTTGGCCACTGGCATAATGCCGCCAACAATGATGCGGTCAATGTGGCTGTAGACCATGGTGTATTCATCTGCGACAAACACTTCTTCGACCAAAAACTCATTACGTAGCTCCTGAGTGTCCAGGGTTTTCGCATGCGCACTATGGATGCTTTGTCTTACGTCCACATTTACCTCCAGTGATAAATTGACCGTGAATGCTTAAACGAATAGCAAAACGCTGTTCCGTTTTATCTTATGCGCTCATGATATCCCTCCCGGAATGGGTTTTCAATTACAAATAAAACAACGTTTCACTTTTTCTGCATCTTATTATCAAAAGTGTAATTGCGATCACGCTAGCGCATATAAATCGCGGGAATGGTTTCAATAAAATTATTTAAAACAATTAGATAGATAAAAATAAACAAGAGTAGTTCATGAAGGGTAGGGATAAGACATTGAAAATACAGCCAGCCTCACACGCCGTTCACACACCTTTTATAGCAAAGTGCGCTGTTAATCACATGAAATGAAACGCCGTTTTGATACGTTGGCAGAGTTTAGAGTGTATGTTTCTGTAACTGGCCTTGCCCTCCTGTTGGAGGGCTTTTTTATAGATGCAGGGGATATACAGCGGGAAAGGCGTTTAAGCAGAGAAAACTACGGGTGGTTAATCTCGTTCGATAGCGAGCGCCACGCCCTGACCACCGCCGATACATAACGTTGCCAGGCCCTTGTGCGCCCGACGCTTCACCATTTCATGCACCAGTGAAACCAGAATACGGCAGCCAGATGCGCCAATCGGATGACCGAGCGCAATGGCTCCGCCGTTCACATTCACCCGCCGTTCATCCCACTCCAGCATTTTTCCAACGGACAATGCCTGTGCGGCAAAGGCTTCGTTGGCCTCGATAAGATCAACATCAGCCAGTTGCCAGCCCACACGCTCAAGGCAACGGCGCGTCGCGTACACCGGCGCAATTCCCATGAGCGCGGGATCGACCCCGACGCTGGCAAAGGCGCGGATGCGGGCCAGCACCGGCAAATTCAGCTCCAGGGCCTTGGCCTCGCTCATCATCATCACCGCAGCGGCGCCATCATTGATGGATGACGCGTTGCCCGCGGTTACTGAACCGAGCCTGTCGAAGGTCGGATCCAGACGCGCCAGCCCTTCTGCGCTGGCATCGGTGCGCGGCTGTTCGTCGGTATCCACCACGAACGATTGCCCATTACGCTGCGTTACCACCGGCACGATTTCATCTTTAAAGCGCCCGGCGTCAATTGCCATCCGCGCCTTGTGCTGCGAATGCAGTGCGTAGGCATCCTGCAGTTCACGGCTGATGCCATATTCCCGCGCCAGATTTTCCGCGGTAACGCCCATATGGTAATCGTTGAAAGCGTCCCACAGGCCGTCATGCACCAGGCTGTCGACCAGTTGACTGTTGCCCAACTGTGCGCCGGTACGGCTATCAGTAAGGACATGCGGCGCACGGCTCATATTCTCTTGTCCGCCCGCAATCACAATGTCGGCTTCGCCGCACTGGATAGCCTGGGTCGCCAGATGCAGCGCTTTCAGACCCGAGCCGCAGACATCGTTAATGGTGATGGCGGAGACGGTATTGGGTAGCCCACCATTGATGGCGGACTGACGCGCCGGGTTTTGCCCGGCACCTGCGGTAAGCACCTGTCCGAGGATCACTTCATCCACAGCGTGAACGTCCACGCCCGTGCGCTCCAGTAACGCCCTGACTACCATGCTACCTAATTCAACGGCAGAGTGGCGCGCCAGCGTCCCCTGGAAGCAGCCGATCGGTGTCCGTAACGCCCCGACTATCACAACCTCTTTCATCACCACCTCAGCGCAAAATAACACCGCAATAGTAGATGATTGTTAAAAAGAGTTATCAAGGTTGTTTAAAAACGGTGATTTTTATCACAAAGGAAATTCGTATCATTTATTGGTCATCTGAACGCCACTCTGCTGTAAATGGTCGCGCAGCCAACTTCCCGCCACGCCAGGCGGTGATTTCTTATTCCACAGCAGATCGATAGAGATAGCCTTTGGCCAGCCAGGCAGCATCAATTGAACCAGCGGTTTTTCTGCCGCAAACTCCTCCACCAGCGCACAAGGGAGCGCGCACCAGCCGAATCCCTGCACCGCCATACTCAGCAGCAACAAATAGTTAGGCGCCGACCAGACGGGGCCGCGCGCCACGTTGGTGCCGCTCTCCAGATAGGTATTCAGCCGCAGCTCTCGCCAGGTATGTAGCTGTTCCCACTGCATTTTTTCTTGAGTCGCCAGTGGATGTGATGCCGCAACGTATAATCCCATCCAGGTTTGCATCGGCAGACGCGTGACGCCCATGTCGGTCGGGTAATCCTCCCGCGCTTCGATCAACCCAACCTGAGCACGTCCTTTTTGCAGCAGATCGATAACGTCTTCATCTTCGCCAATCAGACATTCAAACTCGGTATGGGGAAACTTGTGGTCAAACTGCACCATCAATTCTTCCAGCACATCCGGATGCAGCGTGTCAGACAACACGAAGGTCAGACGCGCTTCCGTTTCACCCGACAGCGAAATCGCTGCCTCATCAAGACGTTCGCTGGCCGTCAAAATTGCCTGCACATAGCCCAGCACCCGCTTACCTTCTTCGGTTAGCGTCGGCTGACGTGATGAGCGGTCAAACAGCGCAAAACCGAGATCGGCTTCCAGATGCGCAATGGCCGTGCTGATGGTGGACTGACTTTTACGCAGACGCCGGGCCGCAGCAGAAAATGAGCCGCAGGAAACGGTCTCCACAAATGCCGTTAACGCTTCAGGAGAGTAACGCATGAACTATCTACTTTATCGATGGATACTATCTTTTAGATATCACATAAAACGATAAAATTGCCACCATTCCGTTATCCGGGCATCAAAGAAGGTTTTAGATTATGCAACACGATACAGTCCAACGCCGCTCGTTACTGGAGCGAATTTTTCATGCCGTCTGCTTTGAAGGCATTGCCACCGCGATCCTCGCACCAACCACCGCATGGTTGATGCAGCGCTCGGTGCTGGAAATGGGCGGACTGACCATTCTTCTCGCCACGACGGCGATGATCTGGAATATCATTTATAACGCCCTGTTTGACCGACTGTGGCCGTCGCACCTGGTAAAACGTACGGCTAAAGTGCGGGCATTCCACGCCTTAGGCTTCGAGAGCGGTTTTATTGTCATCGGGGTGAGCATCGTGGCGTATGTGCTGAACGTCAGCCTGCTCCAGGCATTCACGCTGGAAATAGGTTTCTTCCTGTTCTTCCTGCCATACACCATGTTCTATAACTGGGCTTATGACACTTTACGCGAGCGCGTTATGAAGCGTCGCCAGCAGCGCGTTACTGCCTGATAATTCAAACAATAGCCGGAATCTTCTCGGTTCCGGCTTTTGATCCATTCACTCGCCCGCTTGTTGACACCTCCCCCAGCCCCTGCCATTTGTGGTAAATTGCGCTTCTTTTTGTTTATTTTATAGTTGATACGTTCAAATAATGTCGAAATTTTGGTCAAAAGAAGATACTCTCTGGAGCTTCGCACTATATGGGACTGCCGTCGGCGCAGGAACCCTCTTCCTCCCCATACAGCTGGGTTCTGCAGGCGCAGTGGTACTGTTTATCACCGCACTCGTCGCCTGGCCTTTAACCTACTGGCCGCACAAGGCGCTGTGCCAGTTTATCCTGTCCTCAAAAACCTCGGCAGGTGAAGGGATCACTGGTGCAGTTACGCACTACTACGGCAAAAAGATAGGCAGCCTGATCACGACCCTCTATTTTATTGCCTTCTTTGTGGTGGTGCTGATCTACGCCGTGGCGATAACCAATTCACTCACTGAACAACTGGCAAAACATATCGCCATCGATCTGCGTGTTCGCATGCTGGTCAGTCTTGGCGTGGTGCTGGTGCTGAACTTGATTTTTCTGATGGGCCGACAAGCAACCATTCGGGTAATGGGTTTTCTGGTGTTCCCGCTCATCGCGTACTTTTTGTTCCTTTCGCTCTACCTGACCGGAAGCTGGCAGCCAACGCTACTCACCGGTCAGATGTCTTTCGATCAGCACACGCTTCATCAGGTTTGGATATCTATTCCCGTGATGGTTTTTGCTTTTAGCCATACGCCAATTATCTCGACGTTCGCCATCGACCGACGTGAGAAATATGGCGAGCAGGCCATGGGTAAATGCAAAAAAATCATGAAGGTAGCCTACATCATCATCTGCCTGAGCGTGCTGTTTTTCGTCTTCAGCTGTTTGCTTTCGATTCCGACAAACTATATCGAGGACGCGAAAAATGAAGGGGTGACCATTCTGTCAGCGCTATCGATGATGCCAAACGCACCAGCATGGCTGTCGATTTCTGGGATCATTGTCGCCGTCGTGGCGATGTCAAAATCGTTCCTCGGCACCTACTTTGGCGTGATTGAAGGGGCAACCGAGGTGGTAAAAACATCGTTGCATCAGGTGGGAGTGAAGAAAAGCCGGGCCTTTAACCGCGCCCTGTCCATTATGCTGGTTTCGACCATTACGTTTATCATTTGCTGCATTAACCCTAATGCAATTTCAATGATTTACGCGATTAGCGGGCCGCTGATTGCCATGATTCTGTTTATCATGCCGACATTATCTACCTATCTGATCCCGGCGCTAAAGCCGTACCGTTCAGTGGGTAATCTGATCACCCTGATTGTCGGTCTGCTGTGCGTATCTGTGATGTTTTTTGGCTAGAACGTGTTTTTAACGGCTCATTCATCAGTATGTGGATGAGCCGTTAAACTGACTTATTTGATGTACGAATCGAGTACCTTCAAAACCACATCCAAATCTTCTTCGCGCTTAATTTCATCGCCCTGATGCACAATGTGCTCGGTCAGATGACCTTTAATCACCTCGCGCATTAACCCGTTTACCGCACCGCGGATCGCCGCTATTTGCTGCAATACCGCCGCGCATTCATGCGGTTCATCCAGCATGGTTTTCAACGCCGCTACCTGCCCCTGAATCTTACTGGCTCGGGCTTTCAGCTTTTGTTTGTCGCGGATCGTGTGTGACATAGCAATACCTTTTCAACGTCTGGCTGTAGCGACAATACCATCGTCATTCTACTGGGGGGTAGTATTTAATACTGGGGGGGAGTAGAATCTGGCAAAATTAAACAACTAAGAATCATTCTCATGGGTGAGTTTTCTACGCTTCTTCAGCAAGGCAACGCCTGGTTTTTCATTCCCAGCGCGATTCTATTAGGAGTGTTACACGGTCTGGAACCGGGGCATTCCAAGACGATGATGGCGGCCTTTATTATTGCCATTAAGGGGACCATCAAACAGGCGGTGATGCTGGGGCTGGCGGCAACGCTGTCGCATACCGCAGTGGTATGGCTGATTGCGCTCGGCGGGATGTATATCAGCAAAGCGTTTACTGCCCAGGCCGTTGAGCCGTGGCTGCAGTTTGTCTCGGCGATTATTATTCTCGGGACCGCATTCTGGATGTTCTGGCGAACCTGGCAGGGAGAACAGAACTGGCTGACCCAGACGCATCATGACCACGATCATGAGCATCACCATGATCATGATGACCATCACCACCATCATAACCACGGTGAAGCTCACCATCATCATCACGAACATGACCACGATCATAACCATGCTGCGTTAGCAGGGCTGAGCGAGGGTTCGAAAGCGTATCAGGACGCGCACGAGCGGGCACATGCTACCGATATTCAGCGCCGCTTTGCAGGCAAAGAGGTCACCAACGGCCAAATATTATTGTTTGGTCTGACCGGCGGGTTGATCCCCTGCCCTGCCGCCATTACGGTACTGCTTATTTGCATCCAGCTCAAAGCCTTCACGCTGGGTGCCACCATGGTGCTGTGCTTCAGCCTCGGGCTGGCGCTAACGCTGGTAACGGTGGGCGTGGGAGCGGCAATCAGCGTGCAGCAGGCGGCCAAACGCTGGAGCGGATTTAACACACTGGCACGCAAAGCCCCCTATTTTTCCAGCGCGCTCATCGCGATGGTCGGCTTATATATGGGGATTCACGGCTATATGGGTATCGTCGGTTAACGAGCAGAGAGCGCAGCAGCGATTGCCGCTGCGCATCAAACCAGGCTAGCTTGCCACGTTCCCCCACACCAGTTGGCCTTTATGGAAGGTCGCGGTGCGTGGGGAGATTCGCGCGACCGCTTCCGCTGAGCAGGAGGCATCCACCAGTACAAAGCTGGCTTCATCCTGCGCCTTCGGCCAGACGCGCTCACCTTTATCGTTAAGCGGCAGCACATCGCCGGTGGCGAGGAACAGCGCCCGCGACAGGTTGAGTTCATTGGGACGAATATACAGCTGCGCGTACAGATTCGCCTTCTCCAGCATGTCTCCAAGCCCGTACGGCGACCAGTGGTCAATCACACTGTCAGTCCCGGTAATCACTTCCACGCCTTTGTCACGCAGCTGCTTGAGCGGCATATGCAAGGTTCCGATCGGCACCGTCGAGGCAATGGTAATCTGCTGCGCCGCCATGCGGCTCGCCAGCGCATCCACCTGCTGTTCGTTCAGCGTTGCCAACGCAAATGCGTGGCTGATGGTCAGTTTGCCCTTCAACTGCGGCGTTTTCTCCACCGTTTCCACCATGTAATTCACCGCCGCAACGCCCGCCGGGCTGGTTTCATGCAGATGGATATCCACGCCTTTATCGTAATCCAGCGCAATCTGGAACATGGTGTCGAGGGATTTTTCCATCGCCCCGTCCACGCTGGTTGGGTCCAGACCGCCGACGTAATGCGCCCCCGCCTGCATTGCTTCACGCATCAACGGTTCAGACTTCGATAACAGCAGGCCATGCTGCGGAAACGCCACGATTTCACAGGCAAAACCCGGCTGGCGACGCGCCAGCACCGCCTGCAGATTTTCCAGGTTTTTCAGCCCGGAAACCGGTTCGATATTGCAGTGGCTGCGGGCGATCGAGGTGCCTTTTGATTGCAGCAGATCGATGAGCTTTTCCGCGCGCTCCTGCGTGTAAGGCTGGAGTTCAGGCAGCAGCTTTTGCTCAAGGCGGATCATATCCTGAATGGTGGTGCCAGCCGGGCGATTCAGCGAACGCCAGGGACCGCCGTAAAAGGTTTTATCCAGATGGATGTGCATGTCGCGCATGGCGGGCAGCATCAGCTTTCCACCCGCATCGTAGTGCGGCAGCGTCGCATCCGGATGCTGCTTATTCTCACGCAGGGCAACAATTTTCCCGTCCTGAATTTCAACGGTTTGCAGCGCGGTACGGGTATGCACCACCACCGAGTTTTCGTAATCAAACCCCGCTTCCAGCAGGACGTTATCCAGGTAATAGTGCTTATCGTTAATCGTCATTGTGCTCTTCGCCCCGCAGGTGTTCCCGACAGGATTAGCAGCATACGCGACCGGAGCCACTGCGCCAAACAGCGCGGCAGCGGTCACCATTTTTCCGCTCTGACTTAAAAATTCACGGCGGCTGTTACTTTCCTTCATTCACATTTCCTCTCAGGAATGGACAATATGGGTGCCCGTTTCGCCGCGCAGTGCGGCCGGCAGGCATTCCGGCGTGGTGATGATCACTCGCTTACCGCCACGCGCCAGGAACGCCAGACTGGCAACGATTTTGGGTAACATGCTCCCCGGCGGGAAATGTCCCTCCTGCATGTAACGGGTCATCGTTGCGACATCCACCTTATCCAGCGCCTGCTGGTTGGGTTTGCCAAAATGAATACAGACCTGCTCGACGCCGGTGGTGATCACCAGAATGTCAGCGCGGATCTCCTGCGCCAGCAGAGCCGTGGAGAGATCTTTATCAATCACCGCATCCACGCTCTGATAATCCCCCTGATCGCTACGCACCACCGGGATCCCACCGCCACCCGCGCCAATCACCACAAAACCTTGCTGGGTCAGCGTTTTGATCGCCTCCGCCTCGACAATACGCTTCGGTTCCGGAGAGGCGACGACCCGGCGGTAGCCGCGTCCCGAATCTTCAACAAAGCGCCAGCCCGGATTGACCCGCTGCAGTTCATCGCGCTGCGCTTCGCTAAAGAACGCGCCGATAGGCTTGGTCGGGTTAGCGAAGCCCGGATCGTTTTTGTCGACCTCCACCTGCGTGACCACCGTAACCGCCTTCTGCTCACCGCGCCGCGCCAGGCGGTTGTTCAGCGCCTGTTGGATCAGATAGCCGATCCCGCCCTGCGTATCGGCGACGCAGTTTGCCAGCGGGGTGAGCGGCAACCCTTCACGCTCATGCGCGATTTCCGCACGCCGTAGATCCAGCCCCACCTGCGGCCCGTTTCCGTGCGTCAGCACAATGTTGTAGTCCGATGCCAACATCTCCAGCACCGTATCCGCCACAGCTTTCACCGCTTCAGCCTGGTGCTCAATCGACTGGCTGGCGTTATCTTTGATAATGCTGTTGCCGCCAATGGCAACGACCACAAGTTCTTTCATAGTGTTATCTTCCGCTTACAGGCGATTCAGGTCGTTTTCGTCGGTTCCTGCTCAGGCGCAGTCACCGCTTCACGGCTATCAAGAACATGCTTGAGGACAAACATGCCGCTCATCATCAGGTAGGCCACAACAAACATCATCGAACTGCCTTCTGCAAAGCCAACCGCCGGAGAGTGAATCACACCAAACAGCGATAACAGCGCGCCAAAAGCTGCGGCAATCGCCCCACGCAGCGGCTTATTCATAATGGCGAAGATAGCGACGCAGCCCCACAGCATACTGGCCAGCGGCGCGCCGCTTCCCAGATGCACCAGCCCATCGTAATAGACACCTTTGCTGTGCAGCAGGTCGCTACCCAGTTTCCCCGCGGATGTTCCGGCGGCGCCCATCACGCTGTTGACGATGGTCAACGCCCAGTTAGCGATCCACGGGAACAAGCAGATAAAGATAACGGGAACCTCGACTTTGGGCGTCTCTCGCACCACCTGGTTGGCGGTCACCACGCCGATAAACACCAGAATCGGCACTATCGCAGTCATCGGAATAATCGCGAGCATAAACGCCCCCAGCCCAAACAGCGGTACCAGGAACATGGTGATGCCTGAAGCGAGGGTATAACCGATGCTGGCCCCCATCGCTTTCCAGCCCGCATGCCCAACATATACGGTCACCGGGAATGGGTTGCCCAGCATGCAGCCGAGCATGGAGGCAAAACCGTTCGCCATCATGACCTTACGGGTGTTGTACTCATCACCCGCCGCATGCGCACTTTCAATATTCTCAAGGTCAAAAATGTAGTTCGCCAGACCCAAAGGAACCGCAGAAGCCAGGTACGGCAGCGCGTGCGGCAAACCCTGCAGGAAGCTGTCGACATGGATTTCCGGCGGGTTGAAGCCAAAGGAAGACATCGAAGATTTAATGGCTTCCGGGCTTTGCAAACCGGAGATCCACGCCAACGCTGTACCGGCAATCAGCAGCAGCAAACCGGTGGGGATGCGGGCAAAAATCGGCTTCTTACCGAACCAGTTAATGAAGATCAACAACAAGACGATGAAAGAGACGGTCGGCGCTTCAAATGCCTGCAGCATCGGGTTCATCGCCAGCAGCAACAGTCCCAGACCGGACAGACAAGAAAGTAATACCGTACGCGGGATCATCTTGCGGATGGTCTCGCCCAGGAAGGAGCCGCCGACCAGGATCAACGCTTCCACAAAGCACCACACCAGGGCTATCTGGATAGCAAAGTTGGCATCTTTGGTTTGCTGATATACCGGCATTAGCACCAGGAAGGTCACGGTAAAAATTGACGGTGCGCTCGGCCCGGACGGCAGCGCCGTCACGTCTTTACGCCCGGTGTGCTTTGCCATCTGCAGGCCAAACCAGGCGTAGCAGACGCTGGCCACCAGCACCGCCAGACCAAAGGCAGGCGCAATGCGACCATAGACAATTTCGGTAGGGATCCCGACGACAAAAATGAGCAGCCCCATCATTGTCAGCAGGTTAGTCAGGTTGTTGGTCATCAGCCCAAAGTAAGCAGCCCAGTCACCACGTTTCCATTCTAGTTTTATGCTGTTCATGGAATATCCTTAACAGGTTAAGCATCGTTTGCGATCCCGGGGATCGCCCAGCCCTGCAGGTAAGCAACGTTTTTTGCTTCGCTACTGCGGGGCTAACAGCGTTAGCCCCGATTGTTGTTATTGGCAGTAGCGGTCGCGCCAGTTGAGGATCGCCTTTTCAAAACAGGCGAACGGCGGATGGACTATTCCGGCACCGATCATGCCGATCCCCGCATCTTTGTGCGCAATTGCGGTGTTAATCACCGGCAGAATGCCGGTGCTACCCACGCGCGTAATGTCGATAGCGGTCGGTACGCCCATAAAACCAAGTAACGGAATGGTAACGTTGGGGTTTTCGCCGAGAGTGATTTCACGCATCTGGCGAGAGAAATCGACCGCCTCTTCAACCGTACCGCCCACCAGCGCCACGATGGCCGGTGCCGTGGCCATGGCAAAACCGCCGATGCCGTAGGTTTCGGTAATTGCGCTATCACCGATATCACGTCCGGAATCTTCGGGCTTATAGCCCGCAAACATTGGGCCAATCACCTGCTGCGCCGGACCGGTAAACCACTGACCCGGTAAGCCGCTGATGCGCAGACCGAATTCAACGCCGTTACGCGCCATCGTCGTGACTACGGTGCTGTATTCGATCCCGTGTGCGGCATCCATTGCGGCTTTACACATCGCCATCCAGGTCGGTCCGGAGAAGTAATCGCTGCTGAGGACGAACTCGAATACCTCACGCTGCTGCTCAACCGGATAGCCGGTCTGAATAATCCACGGCGTCAGTGCCTGTATCAGTAGCGCCGTCCCGGCATTGTTGCGGTTATGACACTCATCGCCCATGTGCAGCGCCTGCGCCAGCATCAGGCGCAGATCGATTTCGCCCGCCAGCTTCATGGCGTCGCGCAGCATCGGTCCCATCACATCGCGCATCCAGTTCAGGCGATCGATAACGCTCTGATCGTTCGCGCCCATGCGCAGGATCTTCGCCATCTGCTCGCTCATATTGGTATATGCGCGGTTGCCGTAGGTTTTGTTCTCGACGATGTGCATAAACATCGACGCCGACGTCACACCCGCCATCGAACCGACACAGTCATGCTCGTGGCACGGTGAGAAGATGATTTCACCCGAGGCGGCCAGGTCGGCGGCTTCATCCAGATCTTTCGCCAGTCCTTCAAACACCAAAGCCCCGGTGACCGCGCCCTTCATTGCGCCGCACATTTTTTCCCAGCAGATGGGCGGTCCGGCGTGCAGGATGGTGTTGCGGGTCATGCCCGGCACGACGTTGATCGCCTGGTCATAGCCAATCAGCACCGGATGCGACTGGATAATGCGTTCCAGCGCCTGCTGGTTAGCGGCAGCGATTTTGTCAGCCAGCGGCGAATCGGCAATTTCGTCCAGTGCGGCCACGACCTGCATGTTGCCCTGGCCCGGCGGCGTCCAGTCGAGCTGGGTCACGGGAACATTCTGCTTTTTCAGGTCATCGCTGAACATCGCGATGCCGACGTTAATCACGTTCAGCGGCTGGTTAAACAGTGTCTGGCTCATCAGGCTTCCTCCCCTTTACAGATAAATTCACGCGCCAGCAATCCGGTATTGGTGCTACTGCTCGCCCAGATCACGCCTGCATCGGTCAGCATCTGGCACTGTTTTTCCAGCGACGGCGTATCGAGATCGGTTCCCAGCACGTAGCCGAGGATCTCAAGCGGACGCCCCTCTGCGGCGGCGATCGCTTTGGCTTCGACGATCGCCTCGATCATCACGCCAACCGGATCTTCATGTGATCCATATCCAAGAACGAAGTCCATAACAATCACGCCGACTTCAGGATCGCGTGCTTCCTGCAACAGACGACTAATGCGGTTGGTTGGATCGATCATCGGGTGCGGTTTACCGTTGGTAAAATCGTCATCTCCGAAATCAAGGAAGGTATGTCCCACGCTGCGGTTGAGATCTGTCAGGCGAAAAGCCGGATCCGGATGAATGTTGCTGTAAACTTCCGCATGTTTTTCCATGGCAGCAAACATCGCCTCATCGCACAGCGTGCCGCCACAGAACAAGCCGCGAATGTACTTTTGCTGCGGGGTCAGGCGGGCGCGGACCTCTTCAATCAGCGGCCAGTTGAGCGGATGCAGATCCAGACTCTCTTTTTTCACGCCAGTCAGCAGTACCGCTTTCAGCGCCGCCTCTTTAGTGCCGCGTGCAAACAGCAGACCGTTTTCATCCGCAGGCGCGGCTTCACGTCCGAGGAAACACACCACGACGGGCTTATGGCAGGCGCGCGCACGTTCCAGCACCTTGCGCGCTACTGTTGGCGCAGGAGGTTTGGAGATAAGCGCGATGATCTCGGTTTGCGGATCGGCCTCCAGCATACCAATCGCGTCAAGCATCATCAGGCCGCCAATCTTTTCGCTCAGATCGCGTCCACCGGTGCCAATCAGTTGGGAAATCCCGCCGCCAAACTCGTGAATGCGTACGCTCAGCTCCTGGCTACCGGTACCGGAGGCGCCAACAATTCCGATGTTGCCGCGACGCACCGCATTGCCAAAACACAGCGCCGCGCCGTTAATAATGGCGGTTCCGCAATCGGGCCCCATCATCAGCAGCCCTTTTTCATGCGCCAGCTGCTTGAGCGCCAGTTCGTCTTCAAGAGAGACGTTGTCAGAGAACAGCATCACGTTGAGGTTATTTTGCAGCGCCTGACGCGCTTCACGCGCGGCAAACAGACCATTGACCGAGATCACCGCCAGGTTGCTGTCAGGAACATGCTTCTTCGCACTGGCAAGCGTGGCATAGCGCGCTTCATGCTGCCCCCCTTGCTCTTTATGCGTAAACAAGTCTTCAATCGCCACCAGCGTCTGATCGTTCGCCGCCTCGCTGGCACCTTTAATGACAATCATCAGGTCGCCACTTTTCGCCTCTTCAAGTTCAGGCGTGAGCAGACCGAGATTCTTCAGTACGCCCTTATTCATTTCTGTCGCCATAGCCACGAACGCCTGCTCAACGCCATCGAGCTTATTTGCGCGTGTGGAGATAGACATCAGTGAGACAGAATCAAAATACGTATTCTTTTTAACAACTATCCTGATCGACATAATTCCCTCCGGACCTGTGGCTCAGGGCGCAGGCATCCGCCATGCCATACAGCATGTCGCAGCCAGAACTTGAGCCGATATTTTTAATGTCAGTAATATATTGCGTAGAAACGGGTTGTTGCTCAGTAATAATATGGTTCAGCAGCCGTCCGACGCTTTCCCGATAACGTTGATGAAAGGCTTCCTCTAGCGTTATTTTGCTGAGTAGCGTGGTATTATTTCCGGCACGTTGTAAGGCTGCTAAAAAATCATCACGATATTTCCCCAGCGGATGTCCAGGAATAAATAAAATAGTGCTTAAACCCACTAAATAATCATCAGATGAAGGCGTCAAACCAATCCCCAGACCAATTAAATGGCTGACCGCTGTAGAGATATTTTCTCCTGTATGCAACGCCGCCAGTAATGTTTGCCGGCGATTAAGTAATTGGCGGGTGATTTCCAGATAAAACGGGTTATCCCCCTGGTACAGAAATAATGTGTCAGCGCTTCTTAGCTGTTGGCGGATAACCTCTTCCCAGCGCAGCCAGCGGATTGCAGCAAGGCTTATTGCATCAAGCCTCCACCGTGGTATGCGCCACGGCAGACAACCGGAAGTTTCTATCCATTTATCGTTGCCAACGGCTATCCCCGATTCGGTAAAACTGACTCTCTCACCGGGGTGAAACAGCTCTTCACAATGCGTCAGCGCCAGCCGACAGCTGTTAGGCGCGTTATCACTACCTTCACTCAGTAACGTCAGCAACCGCTGCTGTTCGGGTATCAACAGGTTTACCGCGCGGGAAAAAACCTGTTCAACCCGTCCCGTTCCCCGGAAAGCCAGAAACGCGCCGTCTGCGGTTAGCGCCCGTACGCATCGCCGTGATGGCGTAGCGATAGTGGCGCTCCTCTGTCAGGCTCCGGCCGCAATCAGCAGCTCGGCAATTTCGTGGTATCCTTTCTCCCGCGCCAGCTCCAGCGGGGTTTTACCGTATTTATCCGTCATGTGCGGGTTTGCGCCATGGTCGAGCAGCAGCTTGACGATTTCCTGCTGTTTCGCGCCGCCGTCATTAAGCACGATGGCTTCCAGTAACGGCGTCCAGCCGACAAAGTTGGTATGATTAACATTGATATCGGTACGCAGCAGCAGTTCGCGCACGATCTCTACATGACCTTTTTCGCTGGCTGGCGTAATACCAACGCCGCCAAAACGGCTCAGGCAATTGAGATCGGGGTTGGCCGGTAATACGGTACGCAGCAGCGTTAAATCGTTAGTCAGACAGCTAATCAGGAATGGATTAAAACAGGTTTGATCCTGTTTATTAATATCAGCACCGGCGGCAATCAATAAAGAAACACAGTCATAATGTTTATTCAGGCTGGCAATAATTATGGCAGTGCGCCCCTGGCGGTTAGTGGCATTAATATCCACATTTTTTGCCAGGCAGGATTTTAATCCATCGGCATCACCCTGCTCTGCCGCCAGCAGAAATTCAGTAATGAGTTCTTTCTCTGACATAATCGCTCTCCTGCAGTTTTTTAGACTTTTTAAATATCCGATAAGCTGAGAATAGCAACAGAGTGCAGAGAATAATATCCGCTTAAATTTCATTCATCGTAAGCGTGTCGATTATTGAATCAAATTTAACAATGAGAACAAAACGTGCTGTAGTGCAATCTTTTCCTTATGACAGAGCCGCTTTTAGCCATTAATCAGTTGTCAGGAAAATCAGGCGTGATGCTACACGGATAGCGGCCTGCAATTAATATACAGAAGTGTGATTGCCTTCAAATCAATTGTAAAACTAGTGTTAAATTCTGTTCAAAACTGATTGCTCTGCATAAGGATTACAAATACATTCAACAATCATCGCGTCGCAGATGCGCGTTTGTCGCCGGAGGGGAGGAAGATGAATTCAATTTTTACCGAGGAAAACCTGCTGGCATTTACGATGGCAGCCCGCTACAGCAGCTTCAGCAAGGCGGCTGAGGAACTTGGCTTAACCACATCAGCAATTAGTTACACCATTAAGCGCATGGAGCTGGGGCTCGACGTGGTGCTGTTTACCCGCAGTACCCGCAGCATTGAGCTGACTGAGTCCGGACGCTATCTGTTTCGCAAGGCGACCGACCTGCTCAACGATTTCCACGCCATCAAGCGCAGTATTGATACCATTGCTCAGGGCATTGAAGCCCGGGTACGCATCTGTATTAATCAACTGTTGTATACCCCTCAACATACGGCACGACTGCTGCAGGTACTCAAGAAACAGTTTCCAACCTGCCAGATAACCGTCACCACCGAGGTGTATAACGGCGTCTGGGATTCGATCATTAACAACCTCGCCAACATCGCTATCGGCGCGCCGGATACGTTACTGGACGGCGGGGGAATTGATTACACCGAGATCGGCGCGATCCGTTGGTCGTTTGCGATTGCCCCGGATCATCCGCTGGCTTTTATGCCTGAACCGATTTCTGAGAGCCAGCTGCGCCTGTACCCGAACATCATGGTGGAAGACACCGCGCACACCATCAACAAGAAGGTCGGCTGGCTGTTACACGGACAGGAGTCGATTCTGGTTCCTGATTTTAATACCAAATGCCAGTGCCAGATCCTGGGTGAGGGCATCGGTTTTCTGCCGGACTATATGGTGCGCGAGGCGATGGAAAAGTCGTTGCTGGTCACACGGCAGATCCACAACCCGCGTCAGGATTCACGGATGCTGCTGGCGACCCAGCATTCGGCCACCGGTCGTGTAACCCAATGGATTAAAAAAGAGTTTGGCCCACAAGGTGTATTGACGGGAATTTATCAGGATTTGCTGCATCGGGAGTGATGCGCCGGACGGCGGTCATGCCTTCCGGCGTACGTAAGATTATCAGGCGCGAATATCGTCATACTCGCGGGTTTTATCAAACTCATGTTTGGCAAACGGGCACAGCGGAATAACTTTGCGGTTTTCGGCGCGCATTTTCTCCACCACCTTCGCCACCAGCAGTTTACCGACCCCCTGGCCTTTCAGGCTGGGGTCGACATCGGTATGTTCAATGATGCTCAAATGCTCACCCGTCGGCACGAAGACAATCTCGGCAACCTGATTGCCTTCGGCATCGTTAACATAAAATTTGTTGTGGCCTGCAAGAATTTCCATGCTCCCCTCACTCATTTCTGGCGATATTTCAGCGCACCGCTCGGACAGGTATCAATCACTTTAATGGCCGTCGCGACATCCACTTCATCTGGAATGATCCACGGTTTACGTTTCAGGTTAAAAAGCGCTGCGCTTCCCCGTACGCAGTTGCCCGAATGTTGACATATCGCCGTATTGAAGTAGACGTCAATCTTCTCGCCGGTATAGGCCCGGTAACCGGCATCCAGTAGTTCCTTATCCACGACATTGCCTCGCATTTTTTTATTGTCTGGGTCTAATCATAGACCTGTGCGAGGCTGAAGGAAGCAGCTGAAAGTAGAAATATCACTCAGGCCTTTTCTGCAACGATGGCTGCGGCTCTGGCGGCAAATACTCCAGCATCGCAGGCGTCGGCGGCGGTAGACGGTTATCGGCGATGTCCCTGTCCACATCGATATGACTGATTTCACCACTTTCATGATGGTGAACCGTCAGCACCCGCGCTTTGTTCAGCTCTGTCACCAGTTCCCGGGTAATACGTAAACTTTCCGCCAGCTCATGGTCTTCCAGTCCGGGCCTGCGACTGCGACGTTCCACCCGAAAACGAAACTGGTTGTACTTCGCCCAACCAATCAGCACCAGTCCGTTGACCAGCGCGACAAGGATGTAAAACGTGACCGTATCCAGCGTGGTGAAAAAGGGTCGCACGCCTATATAAGGTGAGTGCGCCAGAGCGGTGATCAGCCCTTTATAGATCAAATATAAAAAACCAACCCAGGCAAAAAGCGTTAACAGCACGTCAATGATGCGCGGCAGCAAACGCTGCTCCGTAAAGATCAGCGGCTGGCTCATGATTCGATCCTCCCAATTCCACGATCGGGACTCACCCAACGCGCCCTGCCGCGTTTGCGTTTGAGCATTACTTTCGGGAAAGCGACCAGCGTGGTGAACAGGCTTAGCATCCAGTACACCACCGGGAACCAGATAATCCAGAACAACGACGCGCCAATGCCTTTTTCATAGCGCCGCTCAATCATCAGACTCACCGCAAACTGCAGCAAGCACACCACACCGAGGATAAGCCCAGTAAAGGCCGGCGGGAACAGATGTTGTACATACAGCGAGTCCGGCATCGGGATCATCAGCCCTAACAGGAACAGCACGATACTGATCGCATAGGCAAACGCCCAGGTGGTAGAAAAACAGAACTCAAAAAACAGCGGCCACATACGGCGATATTCCCATGACCACAGGCGGCGCATGTTCACGATAAACACCTCCGCACCGCCTTGCGCCCAGCGCAGTCGTTGTTTCCATAACCCTCTTAACGTTTCAGGCATCAGGATCCAGCACAGTGCGCGCGGCTCAAAGAATATCGACCAGTGGCGCAATTGCAGCTTCCAACTGATATCGATGTCTTCGGTGATCATGTCCGGGCTCCAGTAACCGACCTCGGCCAGCGCGCGACGACGAAACGCAGCAACCACGCCGGAAACGGTAAAGATCTGCCCATAAACTCGCTGAGTGCGCTTAATCAAGCCGATAATGGAAGAAAACTCCCCGACCTGCACCCGACCGATTAAGGTGGAGCGGGTTCGAATACGTGGGTTCCCGGTCACCGCACCGACGCGCGGGAACTGGATCAGCGGCGCCACAATATAGGCAACGGCATCACGGTCCAGTAACGCATCGCCATCAATACACACCAGGTAATCACTGCGCGCCGCTGCTGCCCCGGTCTTGAGCGCCAGCGCTTTGCCCTGGTTTTCAGCCAGATGAATCACCCGCAGACTGGGGTATTCCACCGCCAGTTGTTCCAGCACGTCGTGGGTGTCATCCGTTGAACCATCGTTGATGGCAATCACTTCAATATTTTTATATCGCTGCGCCAGCGCGGCCTCAATGGTTTCGCGCGCATTGATCCCTTCGTTAAAACAGGGGATCAGAATGGAAACCAGCGGATTCCCCTCCAGCGTCGGTGGCGGTGTGTCATCTCCCCATTTCCAGTGACGCTCACGGTAGAACCAGAAATAGACCCCGCCGCTTATCCACAAAGCAGACATAAACAAGGGCCAGAAGAAGACGAAGTTCAACATCACTTCACCTGTAAAGATGACCGCCACGCCAAACGGCAGGCTGAACATCAGGCAAAGTATCAGGAAAGCAATTATGCGATCGGTCATTTTTGCGGGTACCAGTATGAGGAGAACGTCGAGCGAATCTCTGACATCTCAGGTTTGTCGCTGATGAAATCATCCGGGTAATAGCCGTAGTTACCTGCACCGCTTAATTTCAGCTGGCGCATCCATTCGGCTATTTGTTTTCCGCTGATTTCAGCCTCGTCCCCGGATTTACGCCAGTCTCGTGCCTGTAGTTCAAACACGGTTTTGTCCAGCGCGCCGGGCGTTTGTGCAACGGCATTCACTAATCTGTCGAGCCAGGCGTTGGCATCATTAGCCGGGATCTGCTCCATGAAAGGCATCGCCATCGGTGCCGTCCAGTCATAAGTATTGAGGAAATCATTCAGGTTCTGCGCAAACCAGGCTTCACTCTCCGGCTCCAGTACCGGCATGGCGTAAATATTGCGCGCCGTCTGCACCTGCGGACCGCGAATATTACGCACCGCCTGGGTCAGTTGTTTGGTGAAGTCGATCAGCACCTTACTTTTCAGTCGCGTCCAGCGCTCGAACGCCTGTGGATTGCTACGGATTTGCTCAATGCTTCCGGGAAGCCCTGCGGCGCGGTAGGCAGCCAACGCCTCCGGTGACGCGTCTTCAAAGTCCGTCAGGAAAGCATCGTCATGGAACAAAATCCCTTTGAAGCTGGCGTGTTTGGCCAGGTCTTCATAGATTTCAGTGATGCGCTGACGCGCTTCGCTGCTCCAGGGGGACAGACGGACATAATTCTCGCGGTTGATCGCTGTACGTCCCGTTTTCGGATCCCAGGCAGTTACGCGTGGGATGGAAGCGTCGAGATCGAAAGCCAGAACCGGCATCCAGGCATACACCGTCACCCCTGCCCGCGTTTGTAACTGCCAGGAGATATAGTTAAAGAGGTCGGCACGCATCGGCAGCCAGCGGTTAGGGAAATAGAGCTCACGAATATTTCCGTCACCCTGCGGATCGGCGTAGGCCTGCAGGAAGACATGAGAAATACGCATGTCATAAACGCGCTGGATAAGTTTGTCGATGTTTCGCTTCTGCTGAGCAGGGTCCTTGTCATACACGTAATCCAGATCGACATGCATCACGCGCATCGTCTGCGGTTCACGTACCTGAGCGACCTGGCTGGCAAAGCGCTTAAGAGAGGGGTTATCAGAGATTAGCACGCGCGGGATGTCATCAAGAAACGCGGCATTCGCCAACCCTTCGTTGAGCGTGAAGGCCATCTTATAGCCATGCTCTTTAGCCAGGTTTAACGTTGTGCCATTGGCCGCACCGTAAGGCCAGACCCACGCGCGCGGTGATTTCCCGGTCACCGATTTGATCTTGTTGGTGATGAGAGAGATATCCGCGTTTATACGGCGCGTGTACTGTTCATCCGTTTCGTAAGTGCCGGTTTTCTTATCATACAGGCGGTTCGCCACCGCCGGTTCTTTACTTCCCTGCGGGTTGGCTTGTGCACCGAAATGCGAATTCCAGGTGTGCGCACCGACTTCCACCAACGGTGATTTGCCCATCTCTTCGACCATTTTCCAGGTGGCGAATTTATCTCGCGCCGTCATTAAGCCGCCAAAATCGACTTTTTTGTTGGCGGGAGCATCAACCCAACTCCCCACCGGCGCCCAAAGCGCAGGCCAGTTGTAGGCTTTCAGCAGCGGCCAGACGCGGGTATAAAAACTGCTATATCCGTCATCAAAGGTGAGTAATACCGCTTTTTCCGGCAACACGATTTTACCGTCATGGGCGTCCAGGATTTGCTGCACGCTGATCGGGTTATAGCCATTATCACGCAGCCAGGCCATTTGGTCGCTCAACGCGCTGGTGCGCACAGAAAGATAGCGCTGGTCGGCGGCACCATCCTCGACATCGTGGTAGCCGAGCACCAGGAAGCTATTTTTCGGCCACGGATGATCCGCCGTCAGCGGCGTTCTCTCTGCGGGAGGAACGTAGCGAGGCGTTGTATTGTGCGCGCTACTGCACGCGGTAATCATCAACCAGCCAGCGATTAATGCGCTAAGCCACAGGCATCTTTTCAGCATGAACAATCCTTAAAACCTGACATTTAAATCGAAAGCGAGGGAGATATTCCGCTCACGTTTACCGTCGTAGGGGCGTTTATCCCAAATCAGCATCACCCCGCCATCTACGACGTTGTTCCATTTGAGCCGTTGTCCGTATCCCACCTGAACGATGGCACCAGCGTCCTGGCCTTGCTGCCAATAGCCACCTACGCCAGCCAGACCTTGCTGCGTCCACACGGTGTCATAATGGCGGTAAAGAACCTGCTCCGCGCTCAGACCCGGTACCACGGAAAAATCACTCTTCGGGTTGTAATACGGCACATTCTCTTTGGTGTTGGTGCTCCCGCCGATGCCCGGGGTAAAGTCCAGGGTGAAGCGCGGCGTTGTCCACATGCGCTCTTTTCCGCTGAGTCCGTATTCGATGCGATCGTTACCATCTGAGAAATGTGATGCGGCAAACGACAGTTGATATTCACGTCGTTCGTTTTGATACCAGCGAACAAACATATCGCCGCCGTTGGCATACACGCCGCTACGCAGCGCGCGCAGTGGCGTATTACGCGACAAGCGCTCGGCCGAACCGCCTACGCGCCAGTTGTCATTGAAGTCATGCCAGCCGGAAAGACGACCGCCAATTTTCTGACCATCGCCATAATTTCGGCCAGAGACTTCCATTTCTGCCCAGTAGTCGCGGGAAGTCCATTCCGCCCCCGCCGCCAGATCGCGGCTGATACCTTTACCTTCCTCAAATTCGCCGGTAGCAAAGTTGAATCCAGTAAACAATCGCCAGTTGTCGTTAATTGGCGGACTGTAAATGGCAGTATTGATGTTGAAGTCATTCTTACCGCTGACCGGGCTATCGGACGAGATCCCTTGTGTGCCGCTAATGCGCACTTCCGACATTTTGTGGACATCACGAATACGCGCGAGGCGCAGCGTCGCTTCATCATCCGGGCTACGGGCGATGACGTCATCCGTCAGTTCATCGGCCTGCCTCCATTCCTGGAGATCCAACGCAACATAAGCCTGCTGACGCTCCAGTTCCAGGTTACTTGGCTCAATCACTTCCGCCAGCTTCAGCTCTTTCTCCGCCGCATGCGGCAAGCCACGCGCTTCAAGAACGGAGGCATAAGATATGCGCAGCCCCTGGTTACCTGAACCTGTTCGCGCCAGATGCTCAGCGAGCTTTTCAGCCTCAGGTAGCTCATTGGCAGCGATATAATATTGCGTCAGCATCGACTGTCCGAGCAGCCAGTTATCGTTAGGCTGCGGCGTTGGCGAACCATAGATGCGTCGCAGGTACGGACTCTCTTTGATTAGGTTTTCGGCCTGTTTTTTAGCGGCATCAAAGTTTTCATTATCGATATGCGCGTAGAACAGATCCTGTTGATCCTCAGGGCCAAGCGGCGTAACGGGAATCGGTCCATTCGGGTAGTAGATGCTCATCAGCATCGCTTCGGTTTTTTCTGGCTGGCGTTCGCTTAACCATGCCGATGCTACCCAGCGTTTTGCGTAGTTTGGCACTTCGCCGCTCGCAGAAAGCGATTCGTATTCCTTAATCACTTCAGACGTTCGCTTACGAACCAGCAAAGCCCCCATGCGGTCAATTCTCGCCCGACGGACATCATTCTGCGCGGACGGCTCATCCTTCCAGGCAGCCAGCAACTGGTCATAGCGGGCCAGCGCTTTATCCGCCACGATAAACCGCTCTTCTTCATTACGTGCGGACGTATAGGAGGAACGTACCATTTCGGCGGCCGCATCAAGCTCAAGGCGGCGCTTCACAGGATCTGCCGTAGGCACTACCTCCGCCATATTTAAGGCGGGCCCGGAAACACGGTTTGCTGACAGAGCAGACAGCAGCGTAGATTTTGCATTTTTGTTGCCAGGATCAACGTCATCCGCCTGGCTGGCAACCAACAGCGCGTCCCAGTTTTTTCCCTGAGAATGATATACGTAGGCAAGTAGTGCATCGGAGTCAGCACCCGGATGTGCCTGTGCCCATTTATTAGCTTCAGTAAGGGCTTGCTGATTGTAGCGAGCATCTGCCAACGTCATTATCCAGCCGGTGCGTACGTCAACGTTGTCAGGCTCTTCCTGTAAAACGCTTTCCCATACCGCCAATGAATCATTCCAGTTTTTCTGGTTACGGTACGCACGTGCAGCGGCGACTTTGCCGCGTGCAGGCACATCCATCTGCCCACGATAGCGCTGCCAGATTTCAATAGTGGCTTTATCGTTGTTATCAACCCAACTGGAAACTTGCAGCCAGTCGGCAACCTGATTTGGCGTTAGCGCGCTTTGCTTTCCCTGATCCTCTAGATAACGCAATAACGGTGCACTATTACCACCCCGCGCTTCAATAACCAAAGCGTCATAATCTGATGTCGCTGCAGAGATTTGCATAGGGAAAAGAACGCTTGCCGTAAATAAACAGCTTAAAGACTTAAAACGTTTAATGAAGTTGGCATGTCGACGCATACTTAACATATCTGCCCTTATAACTTACATCAGAGTAAAAATAAGCGTTTTCAATATATTACAGTCGGTTACTAACGATACCCGACCATGTAAGATGCACTGCCGCTTATTTTGCAATAGGGTTATGAAGCAATTAACTCTTTCGTCTTATTGACTACCCGCGCCTCGCCCTCTAATCGTGGGAAAGCAGGCGTAAACTCGAAAATTTTATCACTCAGCGTAGTTCGTGGCTATGCGATACGAAAACTCTTAGACAAAAAAGTATTTTAGACTAAATAATCCTAATACTCTTGGGATTGAATTCTGGATTTAGATTAAGTTTGCATGACGAAACCTTGTGACGATGATAACTATTGCTGGTTGGCATAGCTACACCGCGCAACTGTTTGCATGGTAACTATTGTGTGCGGATAGAGAAAGTTCTGATAATAATGCCCCTGATAACAACAAAGATAACAATGTAAATAATATAACCTAATTTTAAGTTTCGAACAGGGTCGATAAAATGAAATTAAAGGTACAGTCATAAGCAGAACTAAGTACAGTAAAAACTCAATAAAATCAAATGACTTCTTAACCTATCATTGAAATCTACCAAAATTGGTATTTTGGTATCCGCCATAATACGTGCGCGAAGAATTGTGCATTGCTCGACTCGCTAAAATATTTACCACTCTTGCGTATTATTGACAGTATCAACCACACTCACTTTACCCTTACAATTTGAAAGCTTATTTACATTGAAAATAATTTATATACCCTAAATAATTCGAGTTACATGAAGGCAGCAAGTGAGTAAATCCCCAGGAGCATAGCGAACTATGTGACTGAGGCGAGCTAGCGTAGCCAACGCACATGCAGCTTAAAGAATGACGGGTATAGACGCATAATTTTTTGCACTTACCTTCTCTCCAGCCTTTGAGGTAATTTGGACAAAGATGCCAATGGGAGCTGGTCAATGAAAATCGTTAACGCTGAAAAAAAACACATCCCCGCCATACGCGATATCTACGCCCATCATGTTAATCACGGTACCGGCAGCTTTGAAACTGACCCGCCGGATACCCGCGAGATGCAGGATCGTCTGGAAAAAATCCGCAGTCTGGGACTGCCGTGGGTTGTCGCATTGCAAGAAGATAAGGTCATCGGGTATTGCTATCTCACCCGCTACCGCGAGCGTTATGCCTATCGCTATACCCTCGAAGATTCGATTTATATTGACCCGACGGCACAGCGTCAGGGGGTGGGAAAAGCGTTGCTACGCCATGTAATTGAGTGGGCTGAAACGCAGGGTTATCGGCAGTTGATCGCTATCGTCGGCGACAGCAATAATCAGGGATCGCTGAAAGTCCATCAGCAGGCCGGATTTACGAAAATAGGCACGCTGACGAACATTGGATTCAAGCATGGGCTCTGGCTTGATACGGTATTAATGCAACGCAGCCTGGGCACAGGTAACAGTACGCTACCAGCGGATTTCGATGCCGCTATTTAACATCGCTAAGGGATGACTTCAGGATACTGTCTTCTGGTAACCCTCAGACAAACAGAACCACAATCAGGTATAACGTAGCTATTATATAATTCTCCGTTTTTCAGCTCGTTAGAACGAAAAAAGCACCCGAACGTTAATGAACGGATGCTTTCTAAATCGAATAACTCAGTTTTACTTAGCGGGCGGCCCCGCCTGGTGCGCCAAAGGCATCACGGGGCAAACGTCTTTTCAGCCCGAAGATGTTTCATCCCTGCGCGTGATATTTCGCCAAATCCCCCCCGACAGTCTCAGATTTTCAGGCCCGCTATTCAGGATTTGGGTTACACATTTCAGGTAATTGTCTTTCCAGCGCTCAATAAAAGAAGACTGGCTTTCGAACCTCTGCGGATCGACCATTTTCTCCAAAACAAAATGGATGCGCCCGTCTCGCCACACCGGAACACCAAATACGGTGGGTAAGTGCATTTTCCAGGCAAGTCGAGAGCAAAAGGTGGAGTAGGTAATCTGCTGGCCGAAAAAGTCGATAGTCGGCGCGCTCAAATTCAGCGCGCCGTCGATCGCCACAACAAGCGACTGCCCACTATGCAAGGTCTGTATGCAGGCTCTGACCACGTCCGCTTCGCTTTTGTCACTAACCGAAATCAACCGCTCACCGTAGCCCCCTTTGAGCACGCCAGGCGTGGAAGCCACCCATTTGCTGTTCATTTCCAGCAAGGAGAGGATCATCGGCCCGGCATACATTGCGCCCATATGAGCCGATACAACAATGCAACCACGCTTATCGAGCTGCAGCCGTTGGAAAAACTGCTCGACATGCGATATATCGGCCAACCGATACATCGGTTCGTCGGCCTGCTCTCCACGGCATTCAAGCCAGTCGAGGAGATAATTATCGGCAAGATACCCCCACTTCGCCCGGCGTTCCCATTCATCGCGCTCGATACCGGACTGTCTGCCGGCAACTTCCCATGCCCAGTCAAGGCGCTCAGGCGGTAGATTAACGGCAGATATTTGCCCATCAAGCGCCAGCAGCCCCTCTTCGAATGACTGAGGCAGATGGCTTGCTCTGGCCTGAATATAGTGCTCAAAGACGCTTTCCGCTTCGCTTGTTTTCCCCGCCTGTAACAACGCCGCCGCGGCATAACGGTTCCATTTACTGGTCGCCCCTTTTTCCCTTGCCAGTTGTACAAACTCATCGCTGGCAGCAGCGTATTGCCCAACCTGGCGCAGTGCTCGGGCATACATGGCTCTGACATAAGGAAGATCAGGATGAGTCGCGAGCGACTGCTGCAGTAACGGAATGGCTTTCTCATTCTGACCCGTTCTGATTAAGGCATCGGCATACAGGGTCACGATACGTAAATTATCAGGGTTAAAATCCAGGGCATGACGCCAATGCTCAGCGGCCTGAAGCTTCGCTTCCCGGCTGCGGCCGGATTGATAGTGGGCAAGCCCCAGGCTACGACGCAGCGCCGCACCATCCAACCCACGGCCTAATGCGGACTCCCCAGTCTGAATGGCTTCCTGATATTTACCGACAGCGCACAGCGTATCAACCGCCAGCCCCGCCGACTCCTGGCTTTCTAACACGAAGAAAGGGAGCAATGCGCGGGCCAGGTCATGATCTTCTGGTAGGCGGCTTTTATTTAAGAAACGGAGGCAGGTCTCAATCATATCTCCCCGCGGGGGAACTTCCTGCGCCTGTGTTCTGGCCAACGAGATTGCCTGTAACTCTTTATCCACCAGCGTCAGGCTGCGCAGATGGAGGGCAAAAATTTTGCTATTGCCCGAAAAAGCGAGCCATGCCCGCTCGGCTAAGTCAGCAACAGTCGCATATTGTTTACTCTTAAGCAGCACGCTTGCGACCAGCAGGACATCCTCCGGCTGGCACACATTCACCGCCAGCAGTTTGTTAACCACCTGTAGTACAGCGTCCCGATGATGTGATGCCAGCGGCGAAATAATCCAGCGTCGCAATAAATCACGGCTATTCTTTGCTGTCAGCACACGGTCGGACAACAAAGTCAGCGCGGCATCTGTTTCATCTTTACGCAAACACGCGATAGCGAAGAGAAGAATGTTTTGCTCATTTCCAGCACTATCTCGCACTTTTTCGGGATGCTGCCCGAAATAGTGACATAGCCCCTCCCAATCCTCTTGTTTGAGCAGGGTGGTTGGCGATTTTTTTTTACATGTAGAGTGCAAGCTCATCGTATTTCCTTACTCCGCCTTATTCACGCATCCGCCTGATAGTTATCAGGAGAGAAGTCACCAGGTACGCGATGCCCAGCAACACGAAGAACAGTAACCACTTTGTTCCATCGGCATAGCGAGTGGTGTCAGACACCACCATCGGTTGAGAAATGATCAGCAAATACCGTCTCTCACGTAACGCTTGAAGCTTCCCTTGCTGTAAGGTCTGTAAGGCAGATTCCCAGCGTGTTTTGGCGATCTCACTCTGCAGGCGAAGATCTTCAAACAGGGACAGACTTTCTGAAGAACCTTGCGACCCTAACTTATTTGACAGGCGGTTACGTTGTTCGCCGATCTGCTTTTCCAGGACCTTGATTTTGGCCGACAGGCGAGGAATAAGGGGGTTCTGATCCAAACCATTAGCCATTAATTGCGCGTATTCCGCTTTCGCCTCCGCCAACTGCGTTTCAAAGCCAGCAATTAATTGATAAATCGCGGTCACGGTTTCCTGCGGTTCAATATCTTTTTGTATATGCTGTATTTTTAGCAATTCAAGCCGAGCGGCCCCCAGATTTTCCTGGGCCGATTTAACATCGTTTTCCAGCCATAAAATCCGTTCCTGCTGCATCCGCGCTGAAACGGTATTAACGTGCTGTTCAGCAAAAGCCAGAATGCGCTGGGTAAAAAACTCAGCCTGTTTCGCACTCCGCGCCTTGACGTTTAAACGCAGCATGCCCTGTTGAATATCGACAGCAACCGAGACTTTCGATAAATAGTAACGATAAGGATCATCATTAATACCCAGTGGCGCGTGGTAGCGGGAAAATAATGCGATATCGTCTTGCGCGAAATAAGATAAAAAACCGAGCTCTTTTTCCATCCGCTCCATCATTTCTTTCGAAAGTATAAACTCGCGAACCTGAAAGCCTTCCGACATCTCATTGCCTGCACCAAAGAAAGCTGTTCCAGAAAAATTATCCTGGCTGGCATCAGTTTGCACAATAAAGGTGGCATCCGCGCTATAAAAACGCGAAGTTAATAGCCACGACATAAGCATAATAACCAGCAGCGGCAAAGCAATATAAAGAAAGAGCCGACGTAGCGATTGTTTGGCTTGCTGAACACGTCGCTCTTTAATAACCAATGACGCTCTACGGACGGAATCAGCATCCGTCGCGGACCACCCGGCGTCTGGGCGATGATGACTTTTCGCATCGGCCGTTTTTTCCGTCTGGCGAAGGGCGCGTTCATTCTCTTTTTGTTGTAGTCGCGAGGCTCGGCTTTCTTCTGCTACCTTCGCCCTTTCCTCTTTCCATTTTTTAATACGTTCTGAATTTTCCACACTCTATCCGTATATTTTCTAATTATATATCAAAGGAATAATCATCAGTTTGAATCGTCGCCTGATTTGACTGATATTGTTCAAAAAGCGCAGATGCCTGTGCTAAATCTTCACACATCGTAATTTTTCCATGCAGCAGTACGCCAAACGCATGACAGTGTTCTTTAATAAGCCGAGGGTTGCGCGTTAGCACAATCAACCCTTTCTGTTGCAGCTCATAAGCTAGTGCCGCCTGCATACGCAACTGTGTGGCATTATCCCCGGTGTACAGCTTGTCATCGGCAATATAAAGGCGGCAGGGAAGCAGTAAATTAATGGCAAATGCCAGATGCGCTTTCATCGTGACAGAATATTCACTCACCCTGTCGGTATAGCGCTGTTCAAGCTGGGTCAATTGATAGCAGAAATGTGAAAACTCATCGCCATCCAGGCCATAAAGACTGGCCATCATGCGCGCATTCTCTTCGCCGGTTAACCCCGGCAGAACAAAAGCATTTGCCCCCAGTGGGAGCGCATCACCCCGTAGCCCAATAAAATCCCCTTCATCAGGAGCATCTATACCGCACAGCAATCGGGTTAGCGTCGTTTTGCCTGAACCAGGGGCCGCCAGAATACCGATATGCTCATGGTAATCCATGATAAAATCTGTTTTATCAAGGACCACCCGCGGGCCCTTATCAGACTCAAAATAGCGTGTACAACCTAATAAACCGAACACGAACGCGTCTCTCCTGAAGCTAAAGTCAGTGATTTTCAGTGTCACAAATCAGGTGAAAAATGATGCCCGCGAGGAATAACGTTGCGGAAAATGCCAGAGGGTAAAGAGGTTCAAGGTACAAGGAGTTATACCCCTCAAACATTCCTTCTCTGACTATCTCATTAGCATGAAGTAGAGGGTTCCAGCTGAATATGCTTAATAATGAATAGGGCAATTCATTCGCCGTATAAAAGACAGCTGAAATCAAAAACATCGGTCTTAGCACTACAGGAACGGCTTTGTAGACCAGCGGAAACCGTTCAGACAGTGCGTCACAAAAGTAACCAAACGATAATCCCAGAAGCCATGCGATAACCATCCCTTCAAAAATCAGGATCGGTTTCTGGGCTTCCCAACGGGAGAAGATAAGAAAGTTAATTAATGAAACAATAATATAAATGATAACCGCATTAACAAATTCGACTGCGGCAAGAGCAAAAATCACATGTCTTTTCTTAACCTGCGAGACAACCGCCAACGATGTAAAGAATGAACGGGTGCGCATGGTTGCGGTAATGGTATAACGAAATAACAGATACGGTAATATACCTGCAATAACAAAGCTGATATCGTCAGTAAATATTGGCACGGTGCGATTTAAATATTGAAAAGAAATAACGGTAATGGTTATCCATACCAATGGTACGGCCAGCACCATCATATAGTTTAGCAAATTACCGTTATAGCGTGTTTTGATATCGCGTGACATTAACAAAATGATTAACTCACAGACGGTAATGAGTTTCATAAAATAATAAGTATTATTTTTCAAAATATTCATATGGCGCGTTAGAAAGAATTAGAGCCGCGGATCAAAAAGCTATCGAATGCGGCTTTCACCTTAGCGAAATCAGTCAAGGAGGCGTTCGAGATATAGATAACATCGCCGTCTTCCACCCGCATGGCCCGTGCTAAAAACACCGAGTCAGGTTGGCTCATATCGACATGATAGATATTCAGCTTACGCATCTGCTGTTTCGCTTGCTCCGCTTCGTCATGCTTGTACAGAAAAACCGCCTGCGGATCGGCAAGATTGTCGTTTAATCCTTTCGCCAGCGCCAAAGCATCCACTACGCTGGAATGACGCTGAACCAGAGCATGTTTTCCCTGAACACCCGCCGCGCCGAGCACATTAACATACTCGGTCACTTGACGCAGAGTGATACGGTCATCCGGCTGTAAGACAATATCCAACCCGGGATACTGATAAATATCTGACAGTCGCGCATTGAAATAATGCTGCTGGCGCGTCACGTGAACTTCCATCATCTCTGCGCTGGTATTTTCTACTGCCGCCGCCGTTGCCAAAAAATGACTAAGACGATTCATACTCTGTTCGAGAGGGTAACGACCTGTTTTCCCGCTGCCCTCGACCGTCACCATGGCTCCGGTGCGGGCGGTAAGCGTCACCAGTACCTGAGGATTCAGGACAACGCGCGAAAGTCGCTTTCTGATCTCTTCAGCCAGTTGTGTCACATCCAGCCCGGTAACCGGAATGATCCCGGCATAAGGCACCTGAACGATATTACCGTCAGTCACAAGAATATTTTCAAAATCCGCCCGGTCGCCGCTCGCGTTATTGGATAAATACCCCGCCCCGCCCGAGGATAAAATAGTGATATGCAGCACATCGCCTTTAGCCAAAGATGTCCAGTGCCAGTTATTTTCGGCAAAGACCGGATCGACAATAGTTTTCGGCACAGTATCGGCATCACTCAGTTTTAATGTCGGCGTGACTTCGACCAGATGATAATGAGGATCGTCCTGATTAATCAGGCTGGATTTAAATACCGCCCTGGGAATAGTGCATCCCGAAAGCAGAAAAAACGTCGTTAATAATATAATAATTTTTTTCATAACTTATTTTATAAATGAAATAGCTGAAAAAATGCTGCCCATTAATTAACGAGGCTGAGAGGCAATGGTTTGTACAAACGTTCCCACCATATGTTCCACGGTGAAGCGTTCTTGTAAAAATGACTGCGTCTGTTGGCAAATACCGGTTCTGCTGCGCCATAAATTGACCAACTGTTCTGCATAGCGGCAAGCCTGGTCAAGATTGACCGTCTGTGCATCATCAAGAATGAAACCCGAAACACCCTCAATAAAGCATTCTGCCGATCCACCTGCAGGGGTTGAAATCACCGGCACCCCGACCATTTGTGCTTCAATGAGCACATTGGGTAGCCCTTCATAACGCGAAAACAAAATGAATACGTCCATTTTTTGCAGCCAATACCCCACGTCACGCGAGACGCCAACGAATAGTATTCTCTCCAGAATCCCCAACTGTTCGGCGCGTTTCTGCGCTTCAGCGCGCAAATCACCATCGCCTACCAGCACAAAGCGTGTGGCGGGGTGGTGCTGTAAATAGCGTGCTGCAAAATCAATCCATGCAAAAGGGTTCTTATCGCCTACAAAGCGGAAAACGCCACCAATAGTCGTGTCCGCATCCTGTGTTTTTTGCGTAAACTGCTGCCAGATTTTATGTGGCACCTCAGAAGAGGGTTCGGTAGATGGCGGTAAGACGCCGTTATATACAACCTGGAAGTGCTTCGCCTCCAACTTTAGCCAGTCGGCATAATGGCGGGTCACACAATGGTTGTTACTCATAAAATCAACGCCAGGCACGACCGCCAGCGCCTGGTAGAGAGGCTCATATTCCGGCTTGAACAGACGCTTTCTCACCACCGGCGGTAAGCCACGTAATCCCAGCTGAATTCTGGGCACGCCAGCAATCAGCGCTGCAAGCGCAATCATCAGACAAGCGCCATCCTGCCAAACGGAGAGATAATCCAGCTTGCGCTCGCATAAGTGGGGGACCAGATGCTTGATACCGTAGTTACACACCGGCGGCAGATGAGAGAGCAATAAGCGCAACTCCGGAGATTCTATTGTCGTATCGTCAAAGAAGTTTCCGGTAATCTTCGCGATTTCAAGCACCTCGACCTGTTCTTCCAGCACTTCTTTCAGGAAAAAGTCTTGCCTGAGTTCCGGTGCCAGGGAGCGAATAATGAGCTCTACCGGCTCTTCTACTTTCAGGCCGCCAATTTTCCCCTGTTGCCGATATTTTCTGGCGATCTCAATAGCCAGCCTGGAAATCTGACGCTCTGCACCGCCGCTACCTAGCGAGCCTGTACAGAGCGCAAGGCGACCAAAAGATCCGACGGGAAGCTGCCGCGGCTGACGATTTCGATAGAACAAGATGGCATGCTTCATTGCAATAATACGGGTGTTGGTTCCCACAGGGATCGCTTCCCCTTCAAGGCGTTCAAGCAAATCGCAGATCTTATTTATTTTGCCTAAATAATTGTTATATTTTTTCTGCACGCCGGTGCTAACCTTTTTAAGAATTAGCTGCGCATCTTTGGCTAGCCCCGTATTATATAAACGACGCGCATACTCATAACGAGCTTCATCATTGTTTTGTGCAATCAGCGTTTCGTAGAGCGCGTATGCACGCGCCGTTTCATTGAAATCATGAAGAAATTCTGCTTTTTTTAGCATCGCTAATGAAGTTAAAGTCTCAGCCGGTAATTGACTGTCAATTAACGCAACAGCTTGCGCAAGCTTCTTCTCTTTTTTCAATGTTAAAAGCGTTTTCCCTAGCGCAGCTAAATTTTCTTCCTGCGTAATCATTACGACTTCCCTGATGTATTTTTTTGTAATGCGGTTATGCAGGTCGAGATCTGCCTTGTCACCGGCTCCGTTGGTCCATTCACTTTCTCCAGTCGCTGCCAATACTGCAAAGCCTGGGTGTAGTCGCGTAAATGCATTGCGTTTAATGCGGCATATTTCAAGGCATAGGCATTTTCGCTATCAAAAACGAGTAATTTTTTCGCATAATCTAGATGTTCATAAGACGCGATAGTGCTACCGCCATCCTTCAGTGACTCATTAAATAATCTGATAATTTGCTTATATTCACGCATCAGGCGAGAAACATCAGGATCAATTCGTTTCAGGCTAATCAATACAGACAATGCTTCATCCAGACGCCCTTCAGTTTTCTTCTGGCGTACATATTTAAGGGCTCTGGTTGCAACATTGCGACACTCTTTCTCAAACAACTCGTTCATCGAGGCATTCTGGAATGATGGAGAAATGCTCATGACGTTAGCAATCAAATCAATGAGGAACGGAATGTCGTTAATATGACGTATACTGCGTAACATAATCGACTGCAGGCTGGTAATATTCGAATTACGAATCAAGGTCATATGGGCCAACGTGCACGCGTCTTTCCAGGCACCAAGATTCACCAGCGTTCTTGCACAATATACGGTGCTAACGGGATCGAACTCCAGAAGCGGCCACACTATTTTCGCCCCTGCCAGGATATTTTCATAATCCTCACGCTCATACATTTCTCTTAATTTCTCGCGCCATGCCATTTTAACTTCATTATTAAAACGAGAAATACGTGCATGGGGATAAACCATAAATGCAGAGTAGCTGTAGACCAGCGAAGTACTCAGTGAGACAAAATCATCAACCGAATGTAGCGACAGCGCGGTATTGTTCCATGCCTCAAAAACGTCGTGGAGTTTATCTTTATACGAGGTGCTAAGCGCCTGATGATAGCTCATATTCTTGATGCAGAAAGCCGTGCGGATAACGAGACCGGTATCATGAATCGTCGACAATACCGTCAGCGCAAATTCTGACTCATGGCGGAGTAGCTGCTCGAGTGCATGCATGAAAATCAATTCATCACTGAATTTGATTGCCAAAGATAACGCTGTTTCCATAAACGCATCATTTAGGCGCTGCGATTGAATGCCGGCATGGAAAGCTTCGGAAAATGCGTTGCCATCATTGAAATATTGCGTGCTGCTCAGGAAATTAACCCATCCGCTTTGGGTTTCAGGATTCAATAACAGTACACGTTTCCAGTATTGATATGACTTATCAAACAGCTGTAAAGCATCGGCTGAGCCGGCGGCAACGGTAAGGACTTCTTCATCTTCAATTTCATTGGAAAGCATCATCTCGGCCGTCGATAAGGCTTCCCGCCAACGCGCTAATCCATGTAGAGACCTCAGCCGACAACGTAATGTACTGTCCGTCGTACCGATAATTTTCTCAACATCACTAATATCCTGATAAGCCTGTTCATAATAACCTAAACGGCTGAAGATTACGGACCGAAGTTGGATTAGAACGGGCTCTTGCTGCTGATTTCTTAATGCGGCAAAAAGTTGCTGTGATGCAGCAATAATGTCGCCATCTGCAAGCTGCTTAGTGATCGATAGGGTAATCTCACGTATTTGGTCCTGTTTCTCTTGTCGCCCCTCATCAAGATGATGATTAGTATTATTGATCACTCCCTTAAAAATAGCCGCAACGATCGCGTCACCAAACATGTCGGTATAATGAGTAAGATCGTCGCCATTTTTTTCCAGGGCTCTTTTCTGTCCCCACTTTTCCATCAAATTTGTCGGATTAACGCAGGGAATATCCATCCTGGTGGCGATGGTCTCGACATTTTTAATCAATCGACTGCGGGACTGAATGACGGTTCCAGCACGAGTCACGGCATCAACATGGGTCATAAACATAACGCGATCGCGACCAAGCAGCTGAACGATTTCCATCATGTCCTGTTCGATAGCATGCTCATCCATCTGCTCAACATTGATATTGCTTAATAAGGCACGATCGTCTTCCGACATTCCGGCAAAACAGGGATCGTCTTTGAGATAGGCCAGCAGTTTGTGTTGATTTCCTTGCGTGGCCAGCGACCAGTACACGCGCGCCCGCTCTGTTTGGCTAAAAAACTCATAGAAATGACGAGTTAAATAATTTATTTGTAAGCAGAACCCATAGGCCATAATCTTCTTCTGACTTGAAATCTCAACGATATAGAAATCAGAACGACTATGAACGTCGGTGTTTGAATAATTTACGGCAGGTCTAAAAATAAAAGGCCGGACCTTTTCAGGAATATCTATCAAGCCTAAAATAAAACGAACCTGCTGTAATGCCTCGCTGCTCGTATGCGTAAAACCATATATCCTTTTAAAATTAGCCTTGAAATTAAAATAAGGCTGAGCTCGTTTTACCGGACTCACAATACGGCAACTACCAATGGCTGTAAGCGTAAACATCCCTGACGATTTCATTAAATTCATCCACGTGAAAGGAAAGTGAGTAGTTTTACTCAGGAATACAAAGCAGTCTTTTTATCGATATACCATTTTAGAGTCTGCTTAAGTCCTTCTTTGATATCAAACTCAGGCTCATATGAAAGAAATGTTTTTATTTTGGTAATATCTGCCTGACTATGCTTAACGTCACCGTCACGAAAATCTTTATAAATTGGTTCAGCACTAATTTGTTCGTCCCGCCATAAATTCAACCCATCGCGGATGAGATAATAAAGCTCATTTAGCGAAGTTCTGTCTCCAACAGCCACATTATAGACTTTATTTTTTGAGGTTAAATCATTAGTCGTTGCTGATAATAAATTGGCCTGAATCACATTTTCTATATAGCAAAAATCGCGGCTTGTTGAACCATCGCCATTGATATAAATTGGTTCATCTTTAAGAAGCGATAGTATCCAGCGAGGAATGACTGCAGAGTATGCTCCGTTAGGGTTTTGGCGGCGGCCAAATACATTAAAGTAGCGCAGGCCAATAGTGTTAAAAGCATAGCTGCGAGCAAACACCTCGGCGTACAATTCATTGACGTATTTTGTAACCGCATACGGGCTTAATGGCCGGCCGATCCGTTCCTCAATTTTAGGTAAATCGGGATGGTCACCATAAGTACTACTGCTTGCGGCATAGGTGAAACCAGATACATGTGCATCTCTCGCCGCCGTCAACATATTTAAAAAACCATCAATGTTAGCGCTATTTGTCGTGATAGGATCCTGCAAGGAACGTGGTACGCTTCCCAGAGCGGCCTGATGTAAAACGTAATCGACATTCTCACAAACAGCCTGACAATCGGCAAACGACCGGATATCCCCATGAACAAAGGTAAACCGCGACCATTGTTCTTCGCTGACAGCGGCACGCACATCCTCTAAATTATGTTGATAGCCAGTTGAAAAGTTATCCAACCCAATTACTGTTTGATTTAAATAGAGTAGTTCTTCTAATAATCCAGAGCCGATAAAACCTGCTACGCCAGTAATAAGCCAACGTTTTGGTTCAAGAACGAGTTGTATTTTTAATTCATCATAGGCTGTCATGATTATAACCTCACATCTGACTGCTCAGGCGAAAGGATATACTTCAAATCATAAAGCACATGTTTATCTTTTCCAAAGCCACGAATATCAGTACTCCCCATCTTCTTAAACTGCTCATGGCCAACGGCAACAATAATGGCATCATAAGAAGCAGCCTTGATTTCCGATACAGGTATAATCCCATATTCCTCTTCGACTTCCTCAGCATCCACCCAAGGGTCAAAAATATCAACATTACAGCTGTAATTGCCCAACTCTTTTACAACATCGATAATGCGGGTATTCCTGATATCCGGGCAGTTTTCTTTAAAGGTGAACCCCAGAATCAGAACGTTAGAACCCTCAACATTAATCCCTTTTTTGATCATGGCTTTGATCAACTGTCCCGAAACATAGTTACCCATATTATCGTTCAGTCGACGACCCGCGAGGATAATTTCCGGATAGTAACCGATGCCCTGAGATTTATGAGTCAGATAATAGGGATCGACGCCAATGCAGTGACCACCAACCAGTCCAGGACGGAATGGCAGGAAGTTCCATTTACTTCCCGCTGCTCGCAGTACGGCTTCAGTGTCAATCTCTAATCGGTTAAAGATAATCGCCAATTCATTTACCAGCGCGATATTGAGATCGCGTTGGGTATTTTCAATCACCTTTGCCGCTTCCGCGATCTTAATGCTTTCCGTTTTGTACGTTCCTGCCGTGATGATCTGTCGATAGATCTCATCAACCAGACAGGCCGTTTCTGCAGTTGAACCTGAGGTAATTTTCTTGATAGTTGTCAGACGATATTTTTTATCGCCGGGATTGATGCGCTCTGGGCTATATCCGACAAAGAAGTCTTTGTTAAATGTCATCGCTGACATACGCTCAAGGATCGGCACGCATTCTTCTTCAGTACACCCTGGATATACCGTAGATTCATACACCACGATATCCCCCGGCCTCAGTACTTTGCCAACAGTTTCACTTGCCATAATCAAAGGGGTGAGATCTGGTTGCTTATAATCGTTGATCGGCGTCGGGACGGTAATGATGTAAAAATTGCATTCTCTGATTTCATCAATTGATGAGGTAAACGTCAGATGGCGAGCATCACGTAGCTCTTCTTCTGTGGTTTCGAGATTGACATCGATCCCTTCTTTTAGCTCGAGTATACGTTTATGATTAACATCAAAACCAACCACCTGACGAATTTTCCCAAATTCAGCAGCCAATGGTAAGCCAACATACCCGAGTCCAATAATGGCAATTTTTACATCATCTTTGCTGATCATTACTGATAAGTCCCTTATTTAATAATTATTAACTTTAAATAAATCCCAGATGTTTTCTGGAACGCTACCGCCCCTGACGTTCTTAGCCAGCGTATCTATTCTTATCGAAATCACGACAGTTTCTAGTCTAAGCAAGGCTAGAAATTTTATATTTCCTAATTTTAGTTAAATGGAAGTCGTATGCAGTATCCGTTCTAAAACAACAATTAAAGATCGGATCTTTAATTGTAATTCTTAATGAGAAAACGCATAGCATTTTATTCTGGCAATAGAAGATATCGAGGGTCTCGCACGCCAAATTTAAGGGCAATCTCTTTTCTCCAACGATACAATGTTGACGGCGAGTTCATAAATCTATCCTGAAGCTCCTCCATACCGCTTTCGGTTAAGAAGTACTTCATCTTCATGATATCTTTGTTGCTAATCTTAAAGTTACATTCCCTTCGCCCTGCCGTTATCTTGTCACCATTTCGTCGATATAGGCTTATTTTCTTAATCATCTCCGACACAGATGTTGAGGTATCGAAAACAGCAATAACATTTTTGATATTATCCAGCCAAAAAAGAGCCAAAGGCATCAACCGTGAGCTGGAAATGATGATTATGATTTTATTGATATTTTTATTCCGTGAGAAAAAAACCAAGGTGCTACGTAAGCTATATTGATTAAGATTCACGAATAAATAATTTCTTTCGTTTGTAATCAGTGACATTTCATCAATAACACTAGCGACACCACCCCCAAAGTAAATATCATTAGGTGGCCAGAAATGTTGATACTTCATGAAGCCTCCATAACCTCAAAAAACTCTATTTCATCCATGGAAAGGTAAGTGTGTACTTTTAAGCACACCGACCCTCTAAAAAATACCTAACAATCGAGTAATTGATTTTATTAATATTGCTAAATACATGAGATGAACTTTTACACAACAAGGATGTGATATCAACCCCTCGCCATTCATAGCTAAAAGCTATCAATCACTCATTCTTAGATTTGAATTACTAATGGATACCGGCATTTCAATACGATTATTGGTTGTATTATTAGCACCACCTGTGAAACCGCACTTTCATCTTTTATTCAAAATGAGAAAATTCTCAAAACACAATGAAACATTTTCTTACAAATTACCAGCATACATACTGTGGTTAAAGGTAGCCTGACTGAATTGTCACCCATATATCTACCTTTAAATTCGTAGCTATACCGTGTGAGATTTTAATCAGTACAACTGAAGTCTATCTAACTATATTTGCTATATTTTTCAACAACAATGCCAGAATATACACAAGGCTAACGAGCCCCCCGGCATAGCAAGCATTCAAAATGGTACAAAGTACTAAACTAACTCGTATATTTTTGTGTATCTACATAATTTCGTGACCGGATAATGAGAACAAAACTAGTCACCTCAAGAAATTATCAGCAGTGATTAAACTCCGGAAGATATTTTTAACAAAATAGATGTCACCATGTTTATCCAGGTAAAATCCTACCAAGTCTAAACCATTTAAAACCTGTTTCTGCCGATTAGAGAAAATTGACCTACAAAAAGGCTACATTACTTATTTATGAAGAATGACCAATCTTATATCGTGTTCAATAAAGATAACTTTGGAATTATAATCTAACAATTAACTACGTGACCTGTATTAACGTTGATATATTTTCAGACAGATAATCAAACATACTCCTTAAAATTTCTTAAATAAATTCAATTGATTGATAGTTGATTTTTTGTACCACGGGAGAAATGCGATATTTAAGACACCAGTATCGCGAATTGAAAGGATTAACCAGCATATACAAAGCTCTACTATCCGAGAGCGTCAAAGATTTCTCTTTGGCCCCTGTGGATAGTTAGTTTCATATGAGGTATCTGAGGTATCTCCCGCCAGGGAGCCTATCGTCTCCCACAATCGCTTTAGCCTGCATAGTCGTGCATTGAGTCCGTATGACCGTTAAACAAAGAAACACATTGAGATTACGAAGAATAATTGAATCAGGAGAGTCTGTGAGAAGTAAGTCGTGGAGCGGGCGAAGGGAATCGAACCCTCGTATAGAGCTTGGGAAGCTCTCGTTCTACCATTGAACTACGCCCGCATTGGAGTGCGTAAGGGATTATAAACCTTACGCTCTTCTTGGCAAGGGACTAACTGACTGACTGGCGATTAATTCACCGTCAGCATTTTGGCTTACTGCCCTGCGGTGGCAAATAACGCAGCGGATCGATAGCCGTCGCCCGATAGCGGATCTGGAAATGCAGCCGCACCGTGGTCGCATCCGAGCTGCCCATCGTCGCGATCTTCTGCCCGGCTTTCACGTTTTGACCGTTGTTCACCAACATGGTGTCATTATGCGCATACGCAGTGATGTAGTCCTCACTGTGCTTAATCATAATGAGATTACCGTAACCCCGTAGCTGATTACCGACATAAACCACCTTCCCGGCTCCGGCGGCATAAATCGGCGTACCGCGCGCAGCTGAGATATCAATGCCTTTATTGCCGCCGTCCGCGGTTGAATAAGGCAGAATCACTTTACCGCTGGCAGGCCACTGCCAGCAGCGCTGTCCTACCGGTGGCCAGGAGGACTGCGGTACGGACGAAGATGGTCTGACCGCCGCCGTTTTGGTTGAGGATTTCGTCGTTGTTTTGCCAGAGCCTGAACTGGTTTTCGCGCCGCCGCTGACCTTCAGCTTTTGCCCCACTTCAATGGTATAGGGCGGCGAAATATTATTCAGGCGTGCAAGCTCTTTTACGCTGGTCCCGGTGGCGCGCGAAATACGGTATAGCGTATCTCCCCGCTTCACGGTATACACGGAGCCGGAATAACTTCCTGTATCAGACGACTTGCTCCCGGAACAGCCTGCTAACAGCAGACCGACACACAGCAGCATCGCGATACTCAGGCCATTTTTCTTCAGGCGTCCTGCACTCAAAACAATACCTCGCAACATTTTCAGACGCTTTATCATAGCAGCCAGAAACCGGATGCCAAATCATATCGCGCAACGAAGCGTCGACTCTGGCATTTCACACCCTCTGTTAATCATTCTGACTTAATAAAGCATATAATGTGAATGCTTAAGATTGATGGTGGACGCTATGCGACAGGAACATGTCATTTTATTGAATGAGCAGGGCCAGCCCTGTGGAACACTGGAAAAGTATGCGGCGCATACCGCCACAACCCCCCTGCACTCTGCTTTCTCATGCTGGATATTTAACGAGCAGGGTCAACTGCTGGTCACCCGCCGTTCGCTGCACAAAAAAGCCTGGCCAGGCGTCTGGACCAACTCTGTCTGCGGTCACCCGCAGTTGGGTGAAAGCACCGAAGCCGCTATTATCCGCCGGGCTTGCTTCGAGCTGGGTGCAGACATCGACTCGCTCAGCCCCGTGTATGCTGATTTTCGTTATTGCGCCACGGATCCGAGTGGAATAGTGGAAAACGAAGTATGCCCGGTTTATGCCGCACATATCGTCAGTGAGCTACAGCTAAACCCAGATGAAGTGATGGATTCCCAGTGGAGCAATCTTGAGGATGTATTGAGCGGGATTGACGCGACGCCGTGGGCTTTTAGCCCGTGGATGGTAATGCAGGTTTCTGACGTTAAGGCGCGAGAGTTACTGCGCAAGTTTGCCAACGGGAATTGATTGCCTGACGGGGCTACGCCCATCAAGCCTACATAACGCATCGTAGGCCTGATAAGGCATCAGCCGCCATCCGGCATTTCACATCTTACTTAACCGGGCGCATTGCCGGGAACAGGATTACGTCGCGGATAGTATGGCTGTTTGTGAACAGCATAACCATACGGTCGATACCAATGCCCAGGCCCGCAGTCGGCGGCAGACCGTGTTCCAGAGCGGTAACATAGTCTTCGTCGTAGAACATCGCTTCGTCGTCACCTGCATCTTTGGCGTTAACCTGATCCTGGAAACGCTGCGCCTGATCTTCTGCATCGTTCAGCTCGCTGAAGCCGTTACCGATTTCACGTCCGCCAATGAAGAATTCGAAGCGATCGGTGATTTCCGGATTTTCATCATTACGACGCGCCAGCGGAGAAACTTCTGCCGGGTACTCGGTAATGAAGGTCGGTTGAATCAGGTGCGCTTCTGCAACTTCTTCAAAGATTTCGGTCACGATACGACCCAGACCCCAGCTCTTCTCAACTTTGATGCCGATAGATTCCGCAATCGCTTTTGCAGAATCGAAGTTATCCAGATCGGCCATGTTGGTTTCCGGACGGTATTTCTGAATCGCTTCGCGCATCGTCAGTTTTTCGAACGGCTTACCAAAGTCAAAGACTTCTTCGCCGTAAGGCACTTCAGTCGTTCCCAGAACGTTCTGCGCCAGCGTACGGAACAGCGATTCGGTCAGTTCGATCAGATCTTTGTAGTCCGCATAAGCCATGTAGAGTTCCATCATGGTGAACTCTGGATTATGGCGAACAGAGATGCCTTCGTTACGGAAGTTACGGTTAATTTCGAATACGCGTTCGAAACCGCCAACCACCAGGCGCTTGAGGTACAGTTCCGGCGCGATACGCAGGTACATGTCCAGATCCAGCGCGTTATGATGGGTGATAAACGGACGCGCTGCCGCCCCGCCAGGGATCACCTGCATCATCGGGGTTTCTACTTCCATAAAGCCACGACCAACCATGAACTGACGGATACCAGCCATAATCTGTGAACGCACTTTAAAGGTATTACGGGATTCATCGTTAGAGATGAGGTCCAGGTAGCGTTGACGATAGCGCGCTTCCTGATCCTGCAGACCGTGGAATTTATCCGGCAATGGACGCAACGCTTTCGTCAGCAGACGCAGCTCGGTGCAGTGGATAGACAGCTCACCGGTCTTGGTCTTGAACAACTTACCTTTCGCGCCGAGGATATCGCCCAGATCCCATTTTTTGAACTGCTCGTTGTAGACGCCTTCCGGCAGATCGTCGCGAGCAACGTACAACTGAATGCGGCCGCCAACATCCTGCAGCGTAACGAATGATGCTTTACCCATAATACGGCGGGTCATCATACGGCCAGCAACGGATACCTCAATGTTCAGCGCTTCCAGCTCTTCGTTTTCTTTCGCGTCGAAGTCAGCATGCAGTTGGTCTGAGGTATGATCGCGACGGAAATCGTTCGGGAAGGGGATCCCCTGCTCGCGCAGGCTCGCCAGCTTCTCACGGCGCGTTTTCAGTTCATTGTTAAGGTCGGCTACCGCGTCAGCGCCCTGTACGTGTTGTTCAGACATGTTGGTTCCTCATAACCCTGCTTTCAAACTTGCTTCGATAAATTGATCCAGGCTGCCATCCAGCACCGCCTGCGTGTTGCGGGTTTCAACCCCGGTACGCAGATCTTTGATGCGGGAGTCATCAAGGACATAAGAACGAATCTGGCTACCCCAGCCGATATCTGATTTAGTATCTTCCATCGCCTGTTTCTCGGCATTCTTCTTCTGCATTTCCAGTTCATAAAGCTTCGCTTTCATCTGCTTCATGGCCTGGTCTTTGTTCTTGTGCTGGGAACGGTCGTTCTGACACTGCGTCACAATCCCGGTCGGGATGTGGGTGATACGCACCGCAGATTCGGTACGGTTAACGTGCTGACCGCCCGCACCAGAAGCGCGGTAAACGTCAATACGCAGGTCCGCCGGGTTGATATCGATATCAATGTCATCGTCAACTTCCGGGTAGACAAACGCAGAGCTGAACGACGTATGGCGACGACCGCCGGAGTCGAATGGGCTTTTACGCACCAGGCGATGTACACCGGTTTCGGTACGCAACCAACCGTAAGCATATTCGCCAGCAATTCTGATGGTCACGGATTTAATACCCGCCACTTCACCTTCAGATTCTTCAATAATTTCAGTCTTAAAGCCGCGCGCTTCAGCCCAACGCAGGTACATACGCATCAGCATGCTTGCCCAGTCCTGTGCTTCCGTACCGCCTGAGCCAGCCTGAATATCGAGATAGCAATCTGCGCTATCATATTCACCGGAGAACATACGACGGAATTCCAGCTGGGCCAGCTTATCTTCCAGCGTATCAAGTTCTGCTACGGCTTCGTTAAAGGTTTCTTCGTCGTCGGCTTCTACAGCCAGTTCCAGCAGGCCGGAGACATCTTCCAGGCCCTGGCTCATCTGATCAAGCGTATCAACGATGGCCTCAAGGGAGGAACGCTCTTTACCCAGCGCCTGCGCGCGTTCGGGTTCGTTCCATACGTCCGGCTGTTCCAGCTCGGCGTTTACTTCTTCCAGACGCTCTTTCTTGGCATCATAGTCAAAGATACCCCCTAAGAACGTTAGAGCGCTCCGTGAGGTCCTGAATGCGGTTATTTACCGGATTAATTTCAAACATTGTCTGATTTCTTTTATTGGACTAGTCAAAATGCGGTTATAAGAGCGGGATTGTAACTAATCCACACCCTTTTTTATAGCGAATATACACATCATCCTTCAAGCTGCCTCTTTGTTGGCTGCGCGATTTCGCCCCAGTCACGTACTACTCATACGCTCATGGAGACTCATCCACTTGCCGCCTCAATGCAGCTTGAATGATTTTGTGTAAAGTGACGCTAAAGTGGCCAGATATTATCGATTATAATCTGCAGGCTGCGGTTGCCGCGAAACTCATTAATATCCAGTTTGTAGGCAAGCTGAACTTCGCGAACACCGTTATCCGGCCAGCAGGTGGTATCAACGTTAAACGCAATACCGTCCAGCAACGGTCCACCACCGACGGGCTCCACCATCACCTTCAGATGACGCTCACCGACCAGACGCTGCTGGAGCAGACGGAAATGCCCGTCAAACAGCGGTTCCGGGAACATTTGTCCCCACGGTCCGGCATCACGCAGCATTTGCGCGACCTCCATGGTCATCTCCGCCGCGCTCAGAGCACCGTCTGACACCACTTCGCCCTGCAGTAAGGCGGGGTCCAGCCACTCGGTTACCAGTTCGCCGAAACGCTGCTGGAAACGCTCAAACTGCGCCTCTTCCAGCGACAAACCCGCCGCCATAGCGTGACCGCCAAACTTGAGGATCATACCTGGATGAAGAGTGTCCAGCCGCTCCAGCGCATCGCGCATGTGCAGCCCCTGAATCGAGCGCCCGGAGCCTTTCAGCGTACCGTCACCGGCCGGGGCAAACGCAATTACCGGACGGTGAAAGCGCTCTTTAATACGCGATGCCAGAATCCCCACCACTCCTTGATGCCACTCGGGATGGTACATCGCCAGACCGCCCGGTAGCGTATCGCTACTGCGCTCCAGCTTTTCACACAGAGTCAGCGCTTCCGCCTGCATACCCTGCTCGATCTCTTTGCGCGTCTGGTTGAGTGCGTCCAGCTCATTGGCCAGCACGCGTGCTTCACCAATGTTGTCGCACAGCAACAGCGCCACGCCAACGGACATATCGTCCAGACGCCCCGCTGCATTCAGCCGTGGTCCGAGGGCAAAACCTAAATCACTGGCAGCCAATTTGAGTGGGTCGCGATTGGAAATCTCCAGCAGCGCTTTTATACCAGGGCGGCACTTTCCGGCACGAATACGGCTTAAGCCTTGCCACGTCAGAATGCGGTTATTGGCATCCAGCGGGACCACGTCGGCCACCGTGCCAAGCGCAACCAGATCGAGCAAATCCGCCAGGTTCGGCGGCGCAATTCCTCGTTCATCAAACCAGCCTTTGTCACGCAGGAAGGTGCGCAGCGCCAGCATCAGATAGAAGGCCACGCCAACGCCAGCCAGCGATTTAGACGGGAATTCACAATCGTGCAGGTTAGGATTGATGATCGCTTCAGCGCCCGGCAGCGTGTCCCCTGGCAGATGGTGATCGGTCACAACGACCGGGATCCCCAGCGTTCTGGCATGTTCAACACCCGCGTGGGACGAGATGCCGTTGTCGACGGTGACAATCAGTTGAGCGCCACGGGCATGGGCCTGATCAACGACTTCCGGGCTTAAGCCATAACCATCTTCAAAACGATTAGGCACCAGGTAGTCCACGTTACTGCAGCCCAACGCGCGCATCGCCAGAATGCTGAGCGCGGTGCTGGTCGCGCCATCGGCGTCAAAATCGCCGACCACGATGATTCGGGTTCCTTCGCGAAAAGCGTTATAGAGGATTTCAACCGCTTTTTCGACACCGTTCAAATGCTGCCACGGCAGCATGCCTTTCACACTACGCTCAAGCTCCTGCGCGCTGCGCACGCCACGGCTGGCGTATAAACGGCGCAGCAATGGCGGCAAGTCGGCAGGTAGCTCGGCGGTCTCGTCGGCTTCACGCCGACGAAGTTGTATCTGTTGTTTCACGCGAATTATTTACCGCTGGTTTGTTTTGCATGTGCGTCGAGGAATTCTTTCATCTCTTTCGGGCCCTGATAGCCAGGCACTACATAGCCATTGCTCAGCACAATCGCCGGCGTACCGCTGACGCCGAACTGTACGCCCAGCGCGTAGTGGTTAGCGATGTCCACATTACAGGTCGCTGGCTTCACATCTTTGCCAGCCATGGCGTCGTCAAAGGCTTTGTTTTTGTCCTTCGCACACCAGATAGATTTCATATCCTGCTCGGCCTGGCTTTCCAGTCCCTGACGAGGGAAGGCCAGATAGCGTACGGTAATCCCTAACGCATTGTAGTCTTTCATCTCTTCATGCAGCTTGTGGCAGTAGCCACAGGTGATGTCGGTGAAAACGGTAATGACGTGTTTTTCCTGCGGCGCTTTGTAGACGATCATCTCGTTTTCCAGCGCGTTCAAATGCTTCATCAGCAGTTGGTTGGTGACGTTTACCGGGCTTGCACCGCTCACGTCATACATCGGTCCCTGAATAATATGTTTACCGTCTTCGGTAACGTACAACACGCCGCTATTGGTCAGTACAGTTTTCATGCCCGCAACCGGAGCAGACTGAATCTCGGTACTCTTAACACCCAGCTTCGCTAATGACTGGCGAATCGCCGCATCGTCTGCATGTACCATGCCGGAAAACGCCGTCGCCAGCAGGGTGAACATCATAAAACGTTTTTTCATAACCTATCCTTTCCTGTCAGCACTCACGCTCGCGGGTGATGCTGTTGATGTAGTTGCCGCAAGCGCTCCGTTGCGACATGAGTATAAATCTGCGTTGTCGAGAGGTCGCTATGCCCCAGTAGCATCTGCACCACGCGCAGATCAGCGCCATGGTTGAGCAGATGTGTGGCAAACGCATGCCGCAGAACGTGCGGGGACAGCTTTTCGCTGTCGATTCCAGCCAACACAGCATAGTGTTTGATACGATGCCAGAAGGTTTGACGAGTCATCTGTTGCGCCCGCTGGCTGGGAAACAGCACATCTATTGATACACCGTTGAGCAACCACGGACGCCCATGCTCCAGGTACGTTTCCAGCCAGTACACCGCCTCCTCACCTAACGGGACAAGGCGCTCTTTATTACCTTTACCGATCACCCGAACCACGCCCTGACGCAGGCTGACGTCACTCATCGTCAGCCCCACCAGTTCAGACACGCGCAGGCCTGTGGCATACAATACTTCCAGCATGGCTTTGTCGCGAAGTTCCAGCGGTTGTTCTATCAGCGGCGCCTGCAGAAGTCGTTCGACCTGTGCTTCGCTGAGATCTTTGGGCAGACGCTGCGGAAGTTTAGGTGATGCAAGCGAGGCGCTGGGGTCATCTTCGCGATATTTTTCACGGTACAGATGCTGAAAAAAACGCCGCATTGCACTGAGCAAGCGTGCGGAACTGGTGGCTTTATATCCCCCATCCATCCGCTCAGCCAACAATGCTTGCAGGTCATCACTCTGCGCGGTCGCAAGCGAGGCGCCGCGGTGATGTAGCCATTCAACAAGCATGGTCAGATCGCGACGATACGCACTTAGCGTGTTTTCCGCCAGATTTCGTTCCAGCCACAGGGCATCAAGAAACTGCTCGATGCGCGCCAGATCCTGTTCCACTCGCGCCCCTTATTTCACTCTCATTTTTGATGCATTATGCCTCATTGTGCCGAGAATGCGGCGATTCTGTTACACTACCCGCAACGCTACAGCAGAATTGAGATGTTTACGTCATGAACATGGGTCTTTTTTACGGTTCCAGCACCTGCTATACCGAAATGGCAGCAGAAAAAATCCGCGATATCCTGGGTCCCGAACTGGTGACACTGCACAACCTCAAAGATGATTCCCCGACCTTAATGGAGCAGTATGACGTGCTCATTTTGGGTATCCCGACCTGGGATTTCGGTGAAATCCAAGAGGACTGGGAAGCGGTCTGGGAGCAACTGGACGACCTCAACCTGGAAGGCAAAATTGTTGCGCTTTACGGTATGGGCGATCAGTTGGGATACGGTGAATGGTTCCTGGATGCGCTGGGTATGCTGCACGATAAACTGGTCACCAAAGGCGTAAAATTTGTTGGTTACTGGCCAACCGAAGGGTATGAATTTACCAGCGATAAGCCCGTCATTGCCGATGGACAGCTGTTTGTTGGCCTGGCGCTGGATGAAACAAACCAGTACGATCTCAGCGATGAACGCATTCAGGCCTGGTGCGAGCAAATCCTTGGTGAAATGGCCGAACACTGGTCCTGATAACCATTTTGCCGGATGTAGGCGTAAACGCCATATCCGGCCTACATGCCGCACCGAACCGTAGACCTTAACGCTGCACGCCATCAGGCATTCATCAGCATTATCCCTGCCTCGCCTGTTGCAGTATTAACCGCCGCAAATCCCGCCACTCCGCGTCATCCATACTGTCTGCCGCCAGCCACAAATGCTGACGTTTTCCTGCATCGGAACGTAAACGCAGCATCATGCCTGTTTTGACCATCCAGGGTGCGCTAGCAATAGTCCACTCTTGCCCTTGCCAGCGCAGACGACCGTCCATCAACAGCCGAATCTCGCCCTGACAGGCATTGATTCGGCGCTGGCTACGGACGCTATCGAACACCACCAGAGAGAGCAGAACCAGCCATAATGGGGTGTAGCTCAATGGCCAGGGCATCAATAAAATAAATACCGCGACCAGCCCATGAATGAGCAACGAAAGCCATTGCGCGCGCCATGAAACGCGTAAATCAGATTGCCACTGGACCACGTTCCCGATTCCGTGTCTGGATAAGTCGCACCATCTGCTCTAGCTGAGCATCAGCCGGTTTCCCATGATTCATCAACCAGTTAAATAAGTCTGGATCATCACATTCTAGCAGACGGATAAAGATACGTTTTTCTTCATCACTTAAGCTGTCATATTCATGTTCGAAAAACGGCATGATCGAGATGTCCAGCTCACGCATACCGCGACGGCATGCCCAATGAATACGTGCTTTGTTGTTAATATCCATGTTCTTCTTCCTGTCTCGCGAAAACGAAGTATCCCGCTATTGTAACGTGTTTTTCCCTCATATTTACGGGAATATCAGCAAACGGAAGCGTGCTCGCTAAATAAAACCACATTAAGTCAAAGGATTCAGCATTTTTGGATGTCTCCTCGCAAAGCTTAATATATGGCACAAATAGCCTGTTTAAACCGCTTGCAATGGGCCATAGCTCTTTTACCATTAGTCATTATCACTGCGTTAAGCAAATCAGGACATTAATTATGGCTTTTATATCTTTTCCTCCTCGCCAGCCTTTCGCGTCAACGCGCTTGCCTCTGACGCTAATGACGCTCGATGAATGGGCGCTCGCCACCATCACCGGTGTCGACAGTGAGAAGTATATTCAGGGTCAGGTCACAGCGGATGTCAGCCAGATGACCGAGCATCAGCACGTGTTGGCAGCACATTGTGACGCCAAAGGTAAAATGTGGAGCAACCTGCGTCTGTTCCGCCAGGGTGACGGTTTTGCATGGATTGAGCGCCGTAGTCTGCGCGATGCGCAGCTCACCGAACTGAAAAAATATGCGGTCTTCTCGAAAGTGGCGATTGCCCCGGACGACGAGCGCGTACTGCTGGGCGTCGCGGGATTCCAGGCGCGCGCAGCGCTGGCCAATATCTTTAGCGAATTACCAAACAGCGATAAGCAGGTCATTACTGAAGGTTCTTCCACCATATTGTGGTTCGAACATCCCGCTGAGCGTTTCCTGCTGCTCGTTGATATTGCAACGGCGGAAACCCTGGTAGAGAAGCTGCGCGGTGAAGCGGAGTTAAATAACAGCCAACAGTGGCTGGCGCTGGATATCGAAGCAGGTATTCCGGTGATTGATACTGCCAACAGCGCACAGTTTATTCCGCAAGCCACCAATCTGCAGGCTCTGGGCGGGATCAGCTTTAAAAAAGGCTGCTATACCGGTCAGGAAATGGTTGCTCGCGCAAAATTCCGCGGAGCCAACAAACGTGCCATGTGGACGCTGGCAGGTGCGGCCAGTCGGGTACCGGCGGCAGGTGAAGACCTGGAGCTGAAAATGGGTGAGAACTGGCGTCGTACCGGCACCGTACTCGCCGCAGTGCAACTGGCGGATGGACAGGTACTGGTGCAGGTTGTGATGAATAACGACATGGAAGCCGACAGCGTGTTCCGCGTTCGTGACGACGCGAAAACGCTGCATATCGTACCGCTGCCGTATTCGCTGGAAGAGTAAATCGCCCGGTGGTGACTTTATCTTACCGGGTCGCGCGTTTTAAAGACCCGGTAAGCACAGCACTGCTGGGTAATGATAATTACGCCTGCCCCACGTACAGATAGATCGCCAGGAAATGGCAAACGCTGCCACCCAGCACAAAGCCGTGCCAGATCGCATGGTTGTATGGAATGCGCTTACAGACGTAGAAAATAACGCCCAGCGAATACACCACACCACCAACTGCCAGCAACGTCACACCACCCACCGCCAGCTTAACCGCCAGTTGATACACCACAATCAGCGATAGCCAGCCCATCGCCAGGTAGGTTACCAGCGACAGGACCTTAAACCGGTGCGCAATGGTCAGTTTGAATAAAATACCGAGCAGCGCCAGGCTCCAGATAACAATCATCAGTCCACGTGCCAGCGGCGAATCCAGCCCCACCAGCAGAAATGGCGTGTAGGTCCCGGCAATCAGCAGATAAATCGCGCAGTGGTCGAACTTTTTCAGCCAGACTTTCGCTCTTTGATGGGGGATCGCGTGATATAAAGTTGAGGCGAGGAACAGCAGGATCATGCTGCCGCCATACAGGCTATAGCTGGTTATCGCCATGGCGCTGGCGTTGGTATCCACTGCCTGAACCAGCAACAATACCAGTCCGACAATCCCAAACACCAGCCCGATACCGTGACTGATGCTATTGGCTATTTCCTCTGCCAGCGAATATCCCTGCGCAATTAATGGCTTCTGAACCATATTTTACTCCCGAGAAACGAACACTATCGTGATTGCTCCTCTAGCGTAACTGAGAATGGTTCCAGTGAACACCTGTTAGCTAAAATATTTGCCAACTAAATAATAATCAATAAAAATCATGACATTATATTTTAATATTCAGCTAACAGGCGTACCGTTAAAATCAAAGACATTTAAAATCAATCACATAAAATTGTGTTTGATCCGGGTAAATCTCGGCAATCACGTGTTTAAGTTCTTCTAGCGTCATATTTTCCTGGCGAGCATGTTTCTCCGTCAGCGTATCCAGCGTGACGGTTGAGGTGCCAACAACCTCAATCGTGCAGAAGTACCCCTCATCTTCGAAGCGCCCAACCCGTAGAATGTCACCGGCTTTGAAGTGTGATTCGGACTCGTCACGAATCGTAATGGTTTTGCGTCCGGCCAGAATGTCATCCTGGAAACGCTGAAAAAAAGTGATGTCATTTGGCTGCATGTTATTATTCCCTGTAGATGAAGTCTGATGAGTGAGTTTTGCCATTGTGAGTATGTTCTCCCACGCTGCCATCGCCAGTCTCAACAATCTTGAGATGCTGGTCTACAACTATGTCATCAAAAACCGTGACAAAGTCATGTACATGACCATTCGCGAACTGGCGGATGCCGTGGGCGTTTCCACCACCACCGTACTGCGCTTTTGCCGCAAGCTTAAGTGTGAAGGTTACTCAGAATTTCGCGTACGCTTCAAATTATATTTAGAGCAGAATGAACCGCAACAGGCTAATTTCGGTGCCAGCGAAATTATCAGCTTCTTTAAAGGCGTCAATAACGACGAGTTCGACAATTTACTCGATCAGGCTGTTGATATTATATTATCTTCCGAGCGTATTATATTCGTCGGGGCGGGAACATCCGGAGCTCTGGCAAAATATGGCGCTCGTTTTTTCTCAAACGTCGGAAAATTTAGTAACCACATCGATGACCCTTATTTCCCGGTAACTAATGATATGGCCAGAAACGCGCTGGCGATCGTGCTTTCCGTTTCTGGAGAAACCGAAGAGATCCTACGCTTTGCCAGCCAGTTCAGTCTGCATAACTGTAAGGTTCTGTCGGTCACCAGCCATGAACATTCGCGCCTCGCGAAACTTGCCGACTTTAATCTCTCCTGGCACGTTCCACAGACACGCATTGCCGGGGTATACGATATAACTACGCAGATCCCCGTTATTTATATTCTGGAATCACTCGGTCGCAAGCTGGCGAAAAGAATAGCGTAAAAAAACAATATGTTTTTTTGATGTAACAAATCACATTAACGCTATTTTGTTATATCGTGACATTTATCTTTCCTTTGTTAGACTCAAAATCAGATTGTATTAATTTGAGACTGAGCGCAGATGAAAAAACTTACCTTACCAAACGATTTTTTATGGGGCGGCGCGGTTGCGGCGCATCAGGTTGAAGGCGGCTGGAATAAAGGTGGCAAAGGACCCAGCATTTGCGACGTACTGACCGGGGGGGCACACGGCGTTCCGCGAGAAATTACTCAAGACGTCGTGCCAGGTAAGTACTACCCCAACCACGAAGCCGTCGATTTTTACGGTCATTACAAAGAAGACATTAAGCTGTTTGCCGAGATGGGCTTCAAATGCTTCCGTACGTCAATTGCCTGGACCCGTATCTTCCCTAAAGGGGACGAAACCCAGCCAAACGAAGAAGGGCTAAAATTCTACGACGACATGTTTGATGAACTGCTGAAGTACAATATCGAACCGGTCATCACCCTTTCCCACTTCGAAATGCCGCTACACCTGGTTCAACAGTACGGTAGCTGGACCAATCGTAAAGTCGTCGATTTCTTTGTCCGTTTTGCTGAAGTGGTCTTTGAGCGCTACAAGCACAAGGTCAAATACTGGATGACCTTCAACGAGATTAACAACCAGCGTAACTGGCGTGCACCGCTGTTTGGCTATTGCTGCTCCGGCGTGGTGTATACCGAGCATGAAAACCCGGAAGAGACTATGTACCAGGTGCTGCACCACCAGTTCGTGGCCAGCGCTCTGGCGGTGAAAGCCGCACGTCGCATCAACCCTGAAATGAAAGTCGGCTGCATGCTGGCAATGGTCCCGCTATACCCGTACTCCTGTAAGCCTGAAGATGTGATGTTCGCGCAGGAATCGATGCGTGAACGCTATGTATTCACCGACGTTCAACTGCGCGGCTACTATCCATCTTATGTACTGAACGAGTGGGAGCGCCGCGAATTCAATATTCGAATGGAAGCTGGCGATGAACAAATCCTGCGTGAAGGTACCTGCGACTATCTCGGATTTAGCTACTACATGACCAACGCGGTAAAAGCGGAAGGTGGTAGCGGCGATGCAATTTCCGGTTTTGAGGGCAGCGTGCCGAACCCGCACGTCAAAGCATCCGACTGGGGCTGGCAGATTGATCCGGTCGGCCTGCGTTACGCCTTATGCGAACTGTACGAGCGTTATCAGAAGCCATTGTTTATCGTTGAAAACGGATTTGGCGCTTACGACAAAGTTGAAGAAGACGGCAGCATCCACGACGACTACCGCATCGACTATCTGCGCGCCCACGTCGAAGAGATGATGAAAGCGGTAACGTATGACGGCGTAGATCTGATGGGCTACACGCCGTGGGGCTGCATCGACTGCGTCTCGTTCACCACCGGCCAGTACAGCAAACGCTACGGTTTTATCTACGTGAACAAACACGACGACGGCACCGGCGATATGTCGCGCTCGCGTAAGAAAAGTTTTGAGTGGTATAAAGCGGTGATTGCCAGCAACGGCGAGAATCTGTAATTTTTTGCCGGATGGCGCTGCGCTTATCCGGTTTACGGGAACTGAACCTGTAGACCAGAGCAGACATTTACGCCGCCATCCGGCAAGCAACTCATTACTTCCCGCCGGCCAGCTCCAAAAAACTGCCCGTGACGTAAGACGCCTTCTCACTCAGCAGCCAGGTTATCGCCTGCGCGACCTCTTCCGGCTGTCCGCCGCGCTGCATAGGCAACATGGATTTCACGCGATCCACCCTTCCCGGCTCGCCGCCTGACGCATGCATTTCCGTGTAGATAAGACCGGGTCTCACGCAGTTCACGCGTATCCCCTGCGCCGCAACCTCCAACGCGAGGCCGGTGGTAAGCGTGTCCACCGCACCTTTTGAGGCTGCATAATCAACGTATTCGAACGGGGCGCCAAGCCGTGACGCCGCCGAAGAGACATTCACAATCGCCCCGCCCTGACCGCCGTGCTTAAACGACATACGCTTTACCGCTTCCCGACAACACAGAAAATAGCCGGTAACATTAGTCGCCAGGACGCGATTAATACGCTCAGCGGTTAGGCTTTCCACCGTGCTCTGTTCAAACAAAATCCCGGCATTGTTCACCAGAGCAGTCAGCGGCTCGCCCTCGCGGTCAATGGACTCAAACATCGCCCCGACCTGGCTTTCATCGCTGATATCTGCCCGCAGAGCAAACGCCTTTCCTCCCGCAGCGGCGATATTGTTCACCACCTCCGTTGCCGCACGAATATTGTGATGAAAGTTAACGGCGACCGTGTAACCCTCTAGCGCTAACTGCAGCGCGGTTGCCCGGCCAATACCGCGACTGCCCCCCGTAACCAGTGCTATAGCCATCACTATTCTCCCCAAAAATAAAGGCGCCGAAGCGCCTTTAAAAGATAGCTGAATCAGTCGATTACTGATAATCACTCAGCGGCACGCAGGAGCAGAACAGGTTACGGTCACCGTAAACGTCATCAAGGCGTTTCACGGTCGGCCAGTATTTGTTCGCTACGCCCGCCGGGAAGACGGCGATTTCGCGGCTGTAACCGTGATTCCACTCCGCGACCAGCTCATTTTGCGTGTGCGGGGAGTTAACCAGCGGGTTATCTGTAAGCGACCATTCACCGGCTTTCACGCGATCGATCTCTGCGCGGATTGCCAGCATCGCATTGATAAAGCGATCCAGTTCCACTTTGCTTTCCGATTCAGTCGGTTCCACCATCAGCGTACCCGCTACCGGGAACGACATGGTCGGCGCATGGAAACCGTAATCGATCAGACGCTTGGCAATATCCAGTTCGCTGATGCCGGTCTCTTCTTTCAGTGGGCGAATGTCGAGAATACATTCATGTGCCACGCGACCATCGCGACCGGTATACAGCACCGGATAGGCATCTTTCAGACGGCTGGCAATGTAGTTAGCGTTCAGGATCGCCACCTGGCTTGCCTGCTTCAGACCTTCTGCGCCCATCATACGGATGTACATCCAGCTGATCGGCAGAATGGATGCGCTACCGAACGGTGCCGCAGAAACCGCGCCCTGACGGGTGAGCATCCCTTCAATCTGTACTACGCTATGACCCGGCACGAACGGCGCCAGATGCGATTTAACACCGATTGGTCCCATACCTGGGCCACCGCCGCCGTGCGGAATGCAGAATGTTTTATGCAGGTTAAGGTGTGAGACATCAGCACCGATAAAGCCCGGTGTGGTGATCCCAACCTGAGCATTCATGTTCGCGCCATCAAGATAAACCTGTCCTCCAAACTGGTGCACAACGTCGCACACTTCACGGATCGTTTCTTCATACACGCCATGAGTAGAGGGATAGGTCACCATGATGCAGGAGAGGTTTTCACCCGCCTGCGCCGCTTTTTCACGCAGATCGCCAAGATCGATGTTGCCGTTTTTATCACAGGCGACAACCACTACCTGCATACCCGCCATCTGTGCGGAGGCCGGGTTGGTACCGTGGGCAGAGGCCGGGATTAGACAGATATCGCGATGGCCTTCGTTACGGCTTTCGTGATAATGGCGAATCGCCAGCAGACCCGCATACTCGCCCTGCGCGCCGGAGTTCGGCTGCATGCAGACTGCGTCATAACCGGTCAGTTTTACCAGCCATTCGGAAAGCTGGCCGATCATCTGGTGATAACCTTCTGCCTGCTCTGGCGGGCAGAACGGATGCAGTTCAGCGAATTCCGGCCAAGTGATAGGGATCATCTCGGCGGCAGCGTTCAGCTTCATGGTGCAAGATCCCAGCGGGATCATTGCCTGGTTCAGGGCCAGATCTTTGCGCTCCAGCGAGTGCATATAACGCATCATCTCGGTTTCGCTGTGATAGCGATTAAACACCGGATGGCTGAGGATCGCATCGTCACGCAGCATACTGTCCTGAATGGAACGGCTGTCGAGCGCCACGTCTTTGTCCAGCGTTTCGATGTTCAGACCGTGGCTGTCTCCCAGCAGAACATTGAACAACTGCACCACGTTTTCACGGGTGGTGGTTTCATCGAGCGTAATACCTACCGCGTTATGGATATCGCTACGCAGGTTGATTTCTGCCGCTTCAGCACGCGCCAGTACCGCAGCCTTATCGGCCACTTCAACACACAAAGTGTCAAAGTAGTGCGCATGACGCAGCTTCAATCCTTTTTGTTGCAGACCGGCTGCCAGAATATCGGTCAAACGATGGATGCGATTAGCGATGCGTTTCAGGCCAACCGGGCCATGATAAACGGCATACAGGCTGGCGATGTTGGCCAGCAGAACCTGCGAGGTACAAATGTTGGAGTTCGCTTTCTCGCGGCGGATATGCTGTTCGCGAGTCTGCATCGCCATGCGCAGGGCGGTATTACCCGCTGCATCTTTGGAGACGCCGATAATACGGCCTGGCATGGAGCGTTTGAATTCGTCTTTAGCGGCAAAGAATGCCGCGTGCGGGCCGCCGTAGCCCATCGGTACGCCGAAGCGTTGCGCAGAGCCGAAAACGATATCCGCGCCCTGTTTGCCCGGTGCAGTCAGCAGTACCAGCGCCATAAAGTCGGCAGCGACGCTGACCACTATTTTACGGGATTTCAGCTCAGCCATCAGGGCGCTGTAGTCGTGCACTTCACCGGTGGTGCCAACCTGCTGCAACAGCACGCCGAACACATCCTGATGATCCAATGCTTTTGCCGCGTCATCAACAATGACGTCAAAACCAAAAGTTTGCGCACGAGTACGCACTACGTCCAGCGTTTGCGGATGAACATCAGCCGCCACAAAGAAACGGTTGGCGTTTTTCAGTTTGCTGACGCGTTTGGCCATCGCCATGGCTTCAGCTGCAGCAGTAGCTTCATCCAGCAGAGAAGCGGAAGCCATGTCCAGGCCGGTCAGGTCCAGCGTCACCTGCTGGAAGTTCAGCAATGCTTCCAGACGGCCCTGGGAGACTTCCGGTTGATACGGGGTGTAGGCGGTGTACCAACCCGGGTTTTCCAGCATGTTACGCAGGATAACCGGTGGCAGCTGCACGGCGGTGTAGCCCATGCCAATGTAGGACGTGAAGCGCTTGTTACGCCCGGCGATGGCTTTTAATTCAGCCAGCGCAGCGTATTCGGTCGCCGCCTCGCCCACCTGTGGCGGGGTTGCGAGCTGAATGTCTTTCGGCACAATCTGGCCGATCAGCGCGTTTAACGACTCGGCGCCAACCGCATTCAGCATCTCTTGCTGCTGCGCGGCGTCCGGTCCGATGTGGCGTTCAATGAAAGCGCCGCTATTTTCAAGCTGGCTTAACGTCTGTGTCATGGGCGATGGTTCCTGAAACGTGCAGTGAATCGTAGGTGTCTCTACTTACCTGAATACGCAAAAAATTCGCGTTGCAGGAAGGCGGCGACGCAGCACATCCCCAGGAGCTTACATCAGTAAGTAACTGAGGTGTGCAAGAAAGCCAACACACCTGCAACGTGAAGAATGAAGCGTATTTATTCGTCTTCTAACAAAGCTTCATATGCAGTCGCATCCAGCAGCGATTCAATTTCGCTTTCATCGCTGGCTTTGATTTTGAAGATCCAGCCCCCTGCATACGGCTCGCTGTTGACCAGTTCCGGGGAGTCGCTGAGCGCGTCGTTAACCGCAACAATCTCACCGCCTACTGGCGCATAAATATCGGATGCCGCTTTTACGGATTCCGCAACGGCGCAGTCATCGCCCGCGCTGACGGTTGCGCCAACTTCGGGCAGGTCAACGAAAACCATGTCACCTAACAGCTCCTGAGCATGTTCGGTGATCCCAACGGTGTAAGAGCCGTCAGCTTCTTTGCGCAGCCATTCGTGTTCTTTGCTGTATTTCAGTTCTGCAGGTACGTTGCTCATCAATCAATCTCCAAAAAAGGATGAATTACGCGACGGCTTTGCCGTTACGCACAAAAACAGGTTTAGTCACTTTTACCGGCATTTCGCGGTTACGGATCTGTACGATCGCGTTCTCACCAATACCCGCAGGGACACGCGCCAGCGCGATGCTGTAACCCAGGGTTGGGGAGAATGTCCCGCTGGTGATAATGCCTTCCTGCTGATTGCCGGAAGCATCGGTGAAACGCACCGGCAGTTCATTACGCAGTACGCCTTTCTCGGTCATCACCAGTCCAACCAACTGTTCGTGGCCTTTTTCACGCTGCATTTCCAGCGCTTCCCGACCGATAAAGTCGCGGTCAGTCGGTTCCCACGCGATGGTCCAGCCCATGTTGGCCGCCAGCGGAGAAATGGCTTCGTCCATCTCCTGACCGTACAGGTTCATGCCGGCCTCCAGACGCAGCGTGTCGCGCGCGCCAAGACCGCAAGGTTTGACACCTGCTTGTACCAGCGCACGCCAGAAGTCTGCCGCCTTTTCACTCGGCATGGCAATTTCATAGCCTGCTTCGCCGGTATAACCGGTGGTTGCGATAAACAAATCACCCGCCTGAACGCCGAAGAACGGCTTCATGCCTTCTACCGCCTGGCGCTGCTCGTCAGTAAACAATGTGGCTGCTTTTTCCTGCGCGTTTGGGCCCTGCACCGCAATCAGCGACAGATCATCTCGAACGGTGATGTCGATGGCGTAAGGTTCAGCGTGTTGGGTAATCCAGGAGAGGTCTTTTTCGCGGGTGGCGGAGTTTACAACGAGGCGGAAGAAATCTTCAGTGAAGTAGTAGACAATCAGGTCATCTATCACGCCGCCCGAAGCGTTGAGCATACCGGAGTAGAGGGCTTTACCCGTCTTCGTTAGCTTCGCGACGTCGTTTGCCAGCAGATAACGCAAGAACTCCCGGGTGCGGCTACCGCGCAGGTCGACGATGGTCATATGTGACACATCAAACATTCCGGCATCGGTGCGAACAGCATGGTGTTCATCAAGCTGAGAACCGTAATGCAGTGGCATCATCCAGCCATGGAAATCTACCATGCGCGCGCCACATAGCGTGTGTTGTTCGTACAAAGGAGTCTGTTGAGCCATCTTTTCCTCGTTGAATAAGCGGGGCTACCAACTCTTTCGCGGTGAAATTTTCGCCACGAAACCCAGCACCGCAGCCGCTCCAGGGGCCACGACGCAAACGTTCTCTTTGTCCTGAACTTACCACCGAAACAGACGCTAAACCATAAGGCAAAATTAACCATCACATTAGCTTATGGCCAAAAACAGCAAAATCACCGGCAGAACAAAACCCCACCCATACGGCAAATAATCAGAATAAAAAATAAATACAAGCTGGAATTAACAGCACCAACCAACATTAAATGTGGAAAAATTGTCAAAAATGGCGTTATGAAAAAAACGTAATATTAAAAAAACTAATGCGAAAAAAGGCGTGGAATTAGATTATTTCAAATGAGAGAAGCACCCCGGCGCGCAGGCCGGGAGTGGAAAGTGTGACGGGTCTCAAACTCTTAAGATTGTCCTTACGGACGCTAGCGTAACCACTCAGGAAGATCGTTCAGTCCCATCGCCTGGCGGATGAGCTGTGGTTTTACGCCTGGCAGGGTATCGGCCAGTTTCAGACCAATATCACGCAGCAGTTTTTTCGCCGGATTCTCGCCAGCAAACAGTTCACGAAAGCCCTGCATACCGGCCAGCATCATCGCTGCGCTGTGCTTACGGCTGCGCTCGTAGCGGCGCAAATAGAGATACTGACCAATATCTTTGCCCTGACGCTGGAGCCGCTTCAGCTCATCGATCAGCTCCGCCGCATCCATAAAGCCAAGGTTAACCCCCTGACCCGCCAGCGGGTGGATGGTATGCGCCGCATCCCCCACCAGCGCCAGACGATGAGCAGCGAATTGACGGGCATAGCGTCCCGTTAGCGGAAACGCCTGACGCTCGCTTTCAAGGCTGCACAGCCCCAGGCGATTATCAAAAGCGATATTCAGCGCCTGATTAAACTCGTCAACGCTTGTCTGCTGCATGCGTTCTGCTTCCTGCGGCGAGAGCGACCAGACGATAGAGCACAGGTGCGGGTCACTGAGCGGCAGGAACGCCAGGATCCCCTCACCGTGAAACGCCTGCCGCGCAACCGCGCCGTGAGCTTCCTGCGTGCGGATAGTCGCCACCAGCGCATGATGACGGTAATCCCAGAAAGTGAGCGGAATATCCGCTTTGTTGCGCATCCAAGAGTTAGCGCCATCGGCGCCGACCACCAGGCGAGCTGTCAGCATTGCGCCATCTTTCAGGGACAGAAATGCCTCATTCTCACCCCAGGCTACCTGCTGTAACTCAGCGGGTGCCATCAGCGTAATGTCCGCTGAACGCTGCGCTTTTTGCCAGAGTGCGTAATGGATCTCTGAGTTTTCAACGATGTGGCCTAAATGGCTGTAGCCCATGCTCTGGTCATCAAACGCAATACGCCCAAAGCTGTCTTTGTCCCAGACTTCCATGCCGTGGTAGCAACAAGCGCGACGGGCAACAATGTCGGACCAGACGCCCAGTCGGCTAAGCAGTTTTTCACTGGCGGCATTAATGGCCGATACGCGAAGCTGAGGAGGTGCATCCGCCGCCAAAGGCTGCGGAACATGTTGTTCTAACACTGCAACGCGCAACCCGCTGCCCTGCAAGCCGCAGGCAACCGCCAGTCCCACCATGCCGCCACCAACAATTGCTACATCAACACTTTGCACTGTTTGCTCCTGAAAATAGGACAATCAAAACCGTAGGCCGGATAAGGCAAAGCCGCCATCCGGCATTACTTCCGCGACATTGCCTGATGGCGCTGCGCTAATCAGGCCTGCTTTTTTAATTCGGCCTACAGGTTATATCTATCGCGCAACCCAACCGAGGGTCCGCTCCGCCAGCGCATCGCGCGCAGGCGTGAATAATTCCATCGCCATCAGCCCGACATTACGCCCAACGACCAGCGGGGCCCAGCGATTGGCAAACAAATACACCAAATTGTTGGTCACACCAATCGTCGTTTCGCGATCGCGTTCGCGGCGCTGCTGATAGCGTGCCAGCACCGCATAATCACCGACATCTTCCGCGCAGTTTTGCGCCTGCGTCAACGTCTCAGCCAGGCTCATCACGTCGCGCAGACCAAGGTTGAAACCTTGTCCGGCAATGGGATGCAGCGTCTGTGCTGCGTTCCCCACCAGCACAGTACGATGGGTAATGGCTTTTTGCGCCGAGGTTAATGAAAGCGGATAGGCGTTGCGTTTACCGGCCTGGGTAATACGCCCCAACCGCCAGCCAAACGCAGTTTGCAGTTCGCGGCAAAATTGTTCGTCGGACCAGGCCATAATCTCATCACGCCGCTCCAGCGGATGGCACCATACCAGCGAGCAGCGACCATCAGACATCGGTAGCATTGCCAGCGGACCATATTGCGTGAAACGTTCGAACGCTCGCCCGTCATGCGCAACGGAGGTCGTGACGTTGGCAATCACCGCCAGTTGTTCATAGGGTTGTTGCTGCCAGTCAACGCCGCAGGCGGTAGCCAGCGCGGAGCGCGTGCCATCGGCGGCCACCAACAGGCGACCATTAATCATCTCACCATTTTCCAGCGTAACCTCAACGCGTTCCTGCGTGCGTGACACGCTGGCTACACGGTCGGGGCAGTGCAGCGTGATGCCCGGCGCTTTACGCAGCAGCGCAAACAAACGCAGCCCGACATCGTGCAGTTCTACCACCTGGCCCAGCGCCGGAATACGGTATTCCTGCGCATCCAGCGTCACAAATCCGGCATGGCCGCGATCGCTGACGTGAACCGTTTTGATCGCCGTTGCGCAATCGGCAATCGCCTGCCATACGCCAATTCGCGCCAGCTGTTGGCAGGTCCCTGCCGCCAGCGCGATCGCCCGGGCGTCAAACCCTGGATGGCGGTCAGTTTCAGGTTCGCTCGCTTCTATCAGGTGAACAGGCAGAGTCCCGTGGCTGAGCTGAGAAATGGCCAGCGCCAGCGTCGCACCGACCATACCACCACCAACGATAATCACGCTCATTGCAGTCGCGCCGCAGCCATTAAGGCTTCAATGTCATCCGCTTTCTTCACCACGCTGGCGGTCAGGTTCTCATTGCCGTCCTCGGTGATGAGGATGTCATCTTCAATACGAATGCCGATACCACGATAAGCAGGCGGCACATCGGCGTCCGGTGCGATATACAGCCCCGGTTCGACGGTGAGCACCATTCCTGGCTCGAGAATACGTGAGCGGTCCTGACCATAAACGCCAACGTCGTGCACATCCAGTCCCAGCCAATGGCTAAGACCATGCATAAAGAATGGGCGATGCGCATTTTCGGTAATCAGTTGGTCGATCTCGCCGTGCAAAATGCCAAGCCTCACCAGACCCGTAATCATGATGCGCACCACTTCGCCGGTGACTTCCTGGATGGACGTCCCCGGGCGATACAGGCGCAGACTGGTCTCTAATGACTCCAGTACGATGTCGTAGATTTCACGCTGAGCAGGGGAAAATTTGCCGTTTACCGGGAAGGTACGCGTAATGTCGCCCGCATAACCTTTGTATTCACACCCGGCGTCAATTAACACCAGATCGCCATCGCGCATTTCACTTTCATTTTCGGTGTAATGGAGAATACAGCCGTTTTCGCCGCTGCCGACAATCGTGTTATAGGATGGGTAACGCGCGCCATGGCGAGTAAACTCGTGGTGAATCTCCCCTTCCAACTGGTATTCAAACATTCCCGGACGGCATTTTTCCATCGCGCGGGTATGCGCCAGCGCACTGATCTCTCCAGCACGGCGCATGACCGCAATTTCTTCTGCTGATTTGAACAAGCGCATTTCATGGACCATTGGACGCCAGTCGATGATCGCGGCGGGTGCGTGCAGATTTTGTCTGGAGCCTTTACGCAGTTTATCCAACGCCGTGCACACAATCTCGTCTGCCCAGGCATATTCGCCCTGCGCGTGGTACACCGCGTCCAGGCCATTGAGCAACAGGTGCAGTTGTTGGTTGATTTCACTGAAGGCCAGCGCCCGGTCAACGCCGAGTTTTGCCGGTGCGGCATCCTGGCCCAGACGACGGCCAAACCAGATCTCCGCCGTCAGATCGCGAACCCGATTAAACAAAACGCTGTGGTTATGAGTGTCATCACTTTTAATCAGCACCAGCACGGCTTCCGGTTCGTTAAAACCGGTGAAGTACCAGAAATCACTGCTTTGACGGTACGGGTATTCACTGTCCGCGCTGCGCGTCGCTTCAGGCGCGGCAAAAATCAGCGCGGCGCTGCCGGGCTGCATTTGTGCCAGTAAAGCCTGGCGACGACGCTGGAATTCTTGCTGAGATATCTCGCTCATCACACTCTCCTTTGCGTTTCGTTCTTAGTGCAGAGTCGGTTTACGGACTTCCGGCGCGGTCGGCTGCTGACGCGTAAACGTGTCATGACACAGCAAGGCGGCTACGCGCACGTATTCGATAATCTCTTCGAGCGACATTTCCAGCTCTTCCTGATCTTCGTCTTCGTCATATCCCAACTGAGCGATATTGCGCAGGTCGTCAATCGCTTCGCCGGTTTCACCGGTCACTTTGTCGAGCTTTGGCTGCGTAACGCCAAGGCCCAGCAAAAAGTGGTTTACCCATCCCGCCAGCGCATCGGCACGATCAAACACGCTAACGTCGTCGCCTTCAGGCAGATAAAGCTGAAAAAGGAAGCCGTCGTCCTCGAGGGCATCGCTGGTGGCAGAGTGCATTTTCATCAGTGCCTGAGCCAGCTCGTGACCGAAGGCCAAACCTTCGTTCGTCAGGTCGTGCAGCAGCGGCTGCCATGAGCTGTCGTTGTTGCCGCCGCAAATCATCCCGCTGATCAAGCCGTGCATTTCGGCCGGGGTTAATCCAGCCCCTTGTTGGTTCAAAAACTGGCTAACGTCGTTGTAGCCAGGCATTTCGTTCTGTATAGACATAAGCATTCGTCATCAAAGGGAGGAATATTCATGGTATGCTACCACTTTGGGCCCTGGTGGACCAGAAAAGGGCTTGTATCTTGATACCAGGGTAGCTATAGTGTCGCCCCTTCGCGGACCCAAGGTCTGGAGACGAAGGCAGCGCAGTCAATCAGCAGGAAGGTGGCATGTCTGCACAACCCGTCGATATCCAAATATTTGGCCGTTCACTGCGAGTGAATTGCCCGCCTGAACAAAGGGATGCGTTGAATCAGGCTGCGGACGATCTCAATCAGCGATTGCAAGATCTGAAAGTTCGCACTAGAGTCACAAATACTGAGCAGTTGGTTTTCATCGCCGCGTTGAACATCAGCTATGAATTAACTCAGGAAAAAGCGAAGACGCGTGAGTACGCGGCGAGCATGGAACAACGTATTCGGATGCTACAACAGACCATCGAACAGGCGTTGCTTGATCAGGGTCGCATAACCGAAAAAACGGGCCAAAACTTTGAATAACACTTTTCGGTTTACTGTGGTAGAGTGACCGTGAAGACAAAATTTCTCTGAGATGTTTGCAAGCGGGCCAGTCCCCTGAGCCGATATTTCATACCACAAGAATGTGGCGCTCCATGGTTGGTGAGCATGCTCGGCCCGTCCGAGAAGCCTTAAAACTGTGACGACGCATTCACCTTGAACCAAGGGTTCAAGGGTTACAGCCTGCGGCGGCATCTCGGAGATTCCCTTCTACCTGGCAACAGCCATGACACTACTTTCTGAACTCCCTTTATCCCGGCAAGAAATTCGTCAACTGATTCGACAGCGTCGTCGCGCGCTGACCTCTGAACAGCAACGACAATACGGTCAGCAAGCCGCGACCCGAATGCTCAGTTTTCCCCCTGTTGTACTCGCGCATACTGTGGCGGTATTTCTCTCGTTCGATGGCGAACTCGATACCCAGCCGCTGATAGATCAACTGTGGCGAGCGGGCAAGCGCGTTTACCTTCCGGTTCTTCATCCCTTCAGTCCCGGTAATTTACTGTTCCTGCACTATCATCCGCGCAGCGACCTGGTGACCAATCGCTTAAAGATCATGGAACCACGGCTTGATGTACGCGACGTATTGCCGCTGTCAAAGCTGGACGTACTGATTACGCCGTTAGTGGCATTTGATGAGGACGGGCAGCGCCTGGGCATGGGCGGTGGATTTTACGACCGCACGCTACAAAACTGGCAGCAGCATAAGATCCAACCCGTGGGCTACGCGCATGACTGCCAGTTGGTAGAAAAATTGCCGGTTGAAGAGTGGGATATCCCGCTGCCAGCGGTGGTGACGCCGTCCAAAATCTGGGAGTGGTAGCCGTTTTTTGCCGATTGACAGCGCCGTTTTTTTGACCTAAATTCCTCGGTGAAGGGTGAGGGAGGCGAACCTCCCTCCTGCGTACTCTCTGTTAATATGCTGGCCAAGCGATGATTAACAGGATCAGCAGCATGATGACGTATCTCATCATCGTCCCTTTCCTTTTTAGAGCCCCTGCTTCGGTAGGGGCTTTCCCGTTTCAGCGCTATGCTGCGCCCCTATCGTAAATTCCTTTTATTGCTGTACAACACGCAACGCTGCCTTTAGTTGCCAACTGCGGCAAAGCTCGAAAACAGAATGTATGCGTTACAGAAAGAGATTTTGAGGCAGGGAAATCAGAGGAAAGATGGGCAGGTCAACCGCCTGCCCATGTAGAGGAAATCAGTACAGCAGACGAGCGCGAATGGTTCCCGGAAGGGCTTTCATCGCCAGCAGCGCTTTCTCCGCCACATCTTCATCCGCTTCAATATCGATAACCACATAACCTACCTGCGCGGAAGTTTGCAGATACTGCGCGGCAATGTTGACGCCCTGCTCGGCAAAAATCTGGTTCAGTGCCGTCAGTACGCCCGGACGGTTTTCGTGAATGTGCATCAGACGACGACCACCGTGCAGCGGCAGCGAAACTTCCGGGAAGTTTACCGCAGACAGCGTAGACCCGTTGTCGGAATACTTGGTCAGTTTCCCAGCTACTTCCAGACCGATGTTTTCCTGCGCTTCCAGCGTTGAACCACCAATGTGCGGCGTCAGGATCACGTTATCGAAATCACACAGCGGCGAAGTGAAAGGATCGCTGTTAGTTGCTGGCTCGGTTGGGAATACGTCGATTGCAGCCCCCGCCAGATGTTTAGTCGCTAACGCGTCGCACAACGCAGGAATATCAACAACCGTACCGCGTGCGGCGTTAATCAGCAGCGCACCCGGTTTCATCAGCGAAATCTCACGCGCGCCCATCAGGTTTTTGGTGGAGGCATTTTCCGGCACGTGCAGACTCACCACGTCGCTCATATTGAGCAGGTCGGAAAGATGCTGTACCTGCGTGGCATTGCCAAGCGGGAGTTTATTTTCAATATCATAGAAAAAGACATGCATCCCGAGCGATTCCGCCAGAATGCCCAACTGAGTACCAATGTGGCCGTAGCCGATGATCCCCAGTTTTTTACCACGCGCTTCAAAAGAGCCGGTAGCCAGTTTATTCCACACGCCGCGGTGCGCTTTGGCGTTCGCTTCGGGTACGCCACGTAGCAGTAGCAGCAGTTCGCCAATCACCAGCTCAGCAACGGAACGTGTGTTAGAGAATGGTGCGTTAAATACAGGGATCCCGCGCTTTGCCGCTGCACTTAGATCAACCTGGTTGGTGCCAATGCAGAAGCAGCCAATCGCGACCAGTTTCTCTGCGGCGTCAATCACATCTTCAGTCAGATGGGTACGGGATCGCAGGCCAATGAAGTGGGCATCACGGATGGACTCTTTCAGTTGTTCAGTGTCCAGAGCACCTTTGTGAAACTCGATGTTGGTATAACCTGCTGCACGAAGGCTTTCGAGTGCTTTTTGGTGCACGCCTTCAACCAGCAGAAATTTAATCTTATCTTTCTCCAGTGATACCTTTGCCATTTCCCCGACCCTGTCTTTTTTGTTCAAACTGATGTGTTGTGTGTGGGATTTTCATCCGTCTCTTCAACATATCAAAAAATAATATTGCGGCAATATGAACGTTTGCGTCGCCGTGCTGAAGAAATGTCATTCAACGGGAAATGTCAGAGGAAAATACTGGCGATAACTTTTTCTTTGGAGAGATCGGCAGGACAATATTATAAACGTGACACAAGTCACCAAATTTGCCCTGCCAAAATTTTTTTAACGGGAGAAGACGCTCCCGTCAGATCATTTTACGATAGTTTTCACGCCGTCAGGCGTACCGATCAGCGCGACATCCGCACCACGGTTGGCAAACAGGCCGACGGTTACCACACCTGGAATCGCATTGATGGCATTCTCCAGCGCGATGGCGTCGAGGATCTCCAGACCGTGCACATCGAGGATCACGTTGCCGTTGTCCGTCACGACGCCCTGACGATATTCAGGACGACCGCCTAGCTTCACCAACTGGCGAGCCACAGCGCTGCGCGCCATTGGGATCACTTCGACCGGCAGCGGGAAGTTACCGAGAATATCGACTTCTTTAGACGCATCCGCGATGCAGATAAATTTCTTCGCCACGGAAGCAATGATTTTTTCACGGGTCAACGCTGCGCCGCCGCCCTTGATCATCTGCATGTGACCGTTGATTTCATCCGCGCCGTCAACGTATACGCCGAGGCTGTCCACTTCGTTAAGATCGAACACGTGGATGCCAAGGCTTTTGAGTTTTTCAGTCGATGCGTCCGAACTGGATACCGCACCTTCAATCTGACCTTTCATTGTGCCCAGCGCATCAATAAAGTGTGCGGCTGTTGAACCTGTACCTACGCCCACAATGGTGCCGGGCTGTACATACTGAAGTGCCGCCCATCCTACTGCTTTTTTCAGTTCATCCTGCGTCATGATCGTTTCGCCTGTGGTGTGAATATGGTGGGAAAATTCACGCGCATTATAGAACATTGTGCAGAAAAATGTCCCCACACCCGCTCGCAAGCGGCGGATTTCGTCTTTACCCAATCAAAAATTGTGTCATAGTGCAGAACAAGCAAAAATTTCAGGAGTGCGTCAAAGCAATGAAACGTCCGGACTACAGAACACTACAAGCACTGGATGCGGTTATTCGTGAACGAGGATTTGAGCGCGCGGCGCAAAAGCTGTGCATCACGCAATCCGCGGTTTCACAGCGCATAAAACAGCTTGAGAATATGTTCGGACAACCGCTGCTGGTGCGTACCGTACCGCCGCGCCCAACGGAACAGGGACAGAAACTACTGGCGCTTCTGCGCCAGGTTGAACTGCTGGAAGACGAGTGGCTGGGCGATGAACAAACCGGCTCGACGCCGCTTCTGCTTTCGCTGGCGGTGAACGCCGACAGTCTGGCGACCTGGTTACTTCCGGCGCTGGCCCCGGTACTGGCTAATTCACCGATTCGACTGAACCTGCAGGTTGAAGATGAAACCCGAACCCAGGAACGTCTGCGTCGTGGTGAAGTAGTCGGTGCGGTGAGTATTCAACATCAGGCGCTGCCAAGCTGTCTGGTGGATAAACTGGGCGCGCTGGACTACCTGTTTGTTGGCTCTAAACCTTTCGCCGAGCGTTATTTCCCAAACGGCGTCACCCGTTCCGCCCTGCTGAAAGCCCCGGCGGTCGCGTTTGACCATCTTGATGATATGCACCAGGCGTTCTTGCAACAAAACTTCGACCTGCCGCCGGGCAGCGTACCGTGCCATATCGTTAACTCGTCTGAAGCCTTCGTCCAGTTAGCCCGTCAGGGAACAACCTGCTGCATGATCCCACACTTACAGATTGAGAAAGAGCTGGAAAGCGGTGAGCTTATCGACTTAACGCCAGGCCTGTTCCAGCGTCGAATGCTGTACTGGCACCGCTTTGCACCAGAAAGCCGCATGATGCGCAACGTCACCGACGCGCTGCTGGCCTATGGCCACAACGTACTGCGTCAGGATTAATTCCTCGAACAGAGGCCGGATAGCGGCGTCACGCCTTATCCGGCCTGCAAGCCTTTCCCCTCTTTTCATGCTATTCCCGCCACGTCTTTGAAATACATCACAAAATAAAACACGCCACGCGGCAAAAAAAGACGTCCTGTTGGCTATTTTTTGCTGGCGACAAGCCAAATGAAAAAGCACACCGTATTCGCAAAGATTCAACTTATTGCGTAATACGGAGCAAAAAATGGCTAATGTGCAGGACTGGCAAACACTCGCCAATAAAGAACTCAGTCGACGGGAAAAAACCGTTGAGTCGCTGGAAAGACAAACGGCGGAAGGGATTACCATCAAGCCGCTGTACACCGAAGCGGATCTCGATAATCTGGAAGTCACGGGCACCCTGCCCGGTCTGCCGCCTTACGTGCGGGGCCCGCGTGCCACTATGTACACCGCGCAGCCGTGGACGATTCGCCAATACGCCGGTTTCTCTACCGCCAAAGAGTCCAACGCCTTTTACCGCCGTAACCTCGCCGCTGGGCAAAAAGGGCTTTCCGTCGCCTTTGACCTTGCCACTCATCGTGGCTATGACTCAGACAACCCGCGCGTAGCGGGCGACGTCGGCAAAGCCGGCGTGGCGATCGATACCGTCGAAGATATGAAGGTGCTGTTCGACCAGATCCCGCTGGATAAGATGTCGGTATCGATGACCATGAACGGCGCGGTGCTGCCGGTACTGGCGTTTTATATCGTCGCGGCGCAGGAGCAAGGCGTGACGCCGGAACAGCTCACCGGGACCATTCAGAACGATATTCTGAAAGAGTACTTGTGCCGCAACACCTACATTTATCCGCCAAAACCCTCCATGCGCATTATCGCCGACATCATCGCCTGGTGCTCAGGCAACATGCCGCGCTTTAACACCATCAGCATCAGCGGCTATCACATGGGTGAAGCCGGGGCAAACTGCGTACAGCAGGTGGCGTTTACGCTGGCAGACGGTATTGAATACATCAAGGCCGCGCTTTCCGCCGGACTGAAAATTGATGACTTCGCCCCGCGCCTGTCATTCTTCTTCGGCATCGGCATGGATCTGTTTATGAACGTCGCCATGCTGCGCGCTGCACGGTATCTGTGGAGCGAAGCGGTCAGCAGTTTTGGCGCGACCAACCCGAAATCTCTCGCTCTGCGTACCCACTGCCAGACCTCAGGCTGGAGCCTGACCGAGCAGGACCCGTACAACAACGTGGTACGAACCACCATTGAGGCGCTCGGCGCTACGCTTGGCGGCACTCAGTCTCTGCATACCAACGCTTTTGATGAAGCGCTCGGTCTGCCCACCGATTTCTCAGCCCGTATTGCGCGTAATACGCAGATCATCATTCAGGAAGAATCAGAGATCTGCCGCACCGTCGATCCGCTGGCCGGATCGTATTACGTCGAATCACTCACCGATCAAATCGTGAAGCAGGCGCGCACGATCATCAAGCAGATTGATGAGGCAGGCGGCATGGCGAAGGCGATTGAAGCCGGGCTTCCTAAACGGATGATCGAAGAAGCGTCCGCGCGCGAACAGTCGCTGATCGACCAGGGTAAGCGCGTTATCGTCGGGGTGAACAAATACAAGCTGGATAAAGAAGACGACACGTCGGTGCTGGAGATCGACAACGTGAAGGTGCGCAACGAGCAGATTGCCTCACTGCAGCATATCCGCGCCACCCGCGACAATGATGCGGTTAAAGCCGCGCTATCCGCGCTGACCCACGCCGCGCAACAGAATGAAAATCTGCTGGCAGCCGCCGTCAACGCCGCCCGCGTTCGCGCCACGCTCGGCGAAATATCCGATGCGCTCGAGGCCGCCTTTGACCGTTATCTGGTTCCCAGCCAGTGTGTTACTGGGGTGATTGCGCAAAGCTATCACCAGTCCGACAAATCCGCCGATGAGTTCGATGCCATTGTTGCGCAAACCGAACAATTCCTCGCAGAAAATGGCCGCCGCCCGCGTATTCTGATCGCCAAGATGGGTCAGGACGGCCACGATCGCGGCGCAAAAGTGATCGCCAGCGCCTACTCCGATCTCGGCTTCGATGTCGATCTCAGCCCGATGTTCTCCACACCGGAGGAAATTGCCCGTCTGGCGGTAGAAAACGATGTGCATGTCGTTGGCGCATCATCGCTGGCAGCTGGTCATAAGACATTGATCCCGGAGCTGGTCACCGCGCTCAAAGGCTGGGGACGCGAAGACATTTGCGTCGTCGCCGGCGGGGTTATTCCGCCACAGGATTACGCTTTTCTACACGAACATGGCGTGGCAGCCATTTATGGCCCAGGCACGCCGATGCTCGACAGCGTCCGCGATGTGTTAACCCGTATCAGTCAGCATCATGATTAACGCCACCACGCTTGAGGATACCGTCCGCCGCTTGCGACTCGGTGAACGGGCTACGCTCGCCCAGGCGATGACGCTGGTCGAAAGCAATCACCCGCGCCACCAGCCGCTGAGTACGCAATTGCTGGACGCGATTATGCCGTTCACCGGTAACGCCCTGCGTCTGGGGATCACCGGCACGCCAGGCGCGGGTAAAAGCACCTTTCTGGAAGCATTCGGCATGCTGTTGATTCGCCGCGGGTTACGGGTAGCGGTGATCGCCGTCGATCCCAGCAGCCCGGTTAGCGGCGGCAGCATTCTTGGTGATAAAACCCGCATGACGGAACTGGCTCGCGCAGAATCTGCGTTTATACGTCCGGTTCCTTCCAGCGGTCATTTAGGCGGCGCCAGCCAGCGCGCCCGCGAATTAATGCTGCTGTGCGAGGCGGCGGGCTTCAACGTGGTGATTGTGGAAACCGTCGGCGTTGGACAGTCAGAAACCGAAGTCGCAGGCATGGTGGATTGCTTTCTCTCACTGCAAATCGCCGGCGGTGGCGACGATTTGCAGGGCATCAAAAAAGGCCTGATGGAGATGGCGGATCTGGTCGTCATCAACAAGGACGACGGTGATAACCGTACCAGCGTTGCCATCGCCCGCCATATGTACGAATCCGCCCTGCATATTCTGCGCCGCAAATATGACGAGTGGCAGCCGCAGGTTCTGACCTGCAGCGCCCTGGAAAAACGCGGCATTGAGGAGGTTTGGCAGGCGATAACCGACTTTAAAACGTGCCTTACCGCCAGCGGTCGACTGGAAAAAGTCCGCCAGCAGCAGGCGGTGGAATGGCTACACAAGCAGGCTGAAGAAGAAGCCCTGCATCTGCTGTTTGCACGGGCTGATTTCGACCAGTATTTCCAGCAGACGCTGCTGGCCGTCAAAAACAATGATCTTTCGCCGCGCACCGGCCTGCGGCACATCAGCGAATTTATCCAGCATCATTACTTTCAATAAAGAGAACATTATGTCTTATCAATACGTCAACGTGGTCATCATCCAGAAAGTCGCGGTCATTGAGTTCAATTACGCCCGCAAGCTCAATGCCCTGAGCAAAGTGTTTATTGACGATCTGATGCAGGCGCTGAACGACCTCAATCGTCCGGACATTCGCTGCATCATTCTGCGCGCCCCGAGCGGGGCCAAAGTGTTCTCTGCCGGGCATGATATTCATGAACTCCCCACCGGACGTCGCGATCCGCTCTCTTATGACGATCCGCTGCGTCAGATAACTCGTATGATCCAAAAATATCCGAAGCCGGTGATCTCCATGGTTGAAGGCAGCGTCTGGGGCGGCGCGTTTGAGATGATCATGAGTTCCGATCTGATCATCGCAGCCAGTACGTCTACCTTCTCCATGACCCCGGTCAACCTCGGCGTGCCCTATAACCTGGTGGGCATCCACAACCTGACCCGCGACGCTGGTTTTCACATCGTTAAGGAGCTGATTTTTACCGCCTCGCCCATCACCGCTCAACGCGCTATGGCGGTCGGGATCCTCAACCATGTCGTTCCAACCGAGGAACTGGAAGATTTCACCCTGCAAATGGCGCATCACATCTCGGAAAAAGCGCCGCTGGCAATCGCCGTCATCAAAGAAGAACTGCGCGTGTTGGGCGAAGCACACACCATGAACTCTGACGAATTCGAGCGCATTCAGGGCATGCGCCGCGCGGTGTATGACAGCGAGGATTATCAGGAAGGGATGAACGCGTTTATGGAAAAACGTAAACCTAATTTTGTTGGCCATTAATCACGTCCGACGAAGGAGACGGCCATGAAACGGATGAGCGCCGAACAGGCGGCAGAAATTATCCAGCACGATGATATGGTGGCGTTCAGCGGCTTTACCCCCGCGGGTTCGCCAAAAGCGTTACCCACCGCAATTGCCCAACGCGCCTGCGAACGGCATCAGGACGGGCAGCCTTTTCAGATCCGCCTGCTGACCGGGGCGTCAATTGGCGCCGCCGCTGATGATGCACTATCCGCGGCGGATGCCGTTTCCTGGCGTGCGCCTTATCAAACCTCATCTGGCCTGCGCGAGAAAATTAACCAGGGCCAGGTGAGGTTTGTCGATCTCCATTTGAGCGAAGTCGCGCAGATGGTTAATTACGGCTTTTTTGGCGAAATCGATGTTGCCGTCATTGAAGCTTCCGCCATTGCGCCGGATGGCCGGATTTGGCTTTCCAGCGGTATTGGCAATGCACCCACCTGGCTGCTGCGGGCGAAAAAGGTGATTATCGAGTTGAATCATTACCATAATCCACGCGTGGCTGAGTTTGCCGACATCGTAATACCCGGCGCACCGCCGCGGCGTAACAGCGTGCCCATATTTCATACCATGGATCGCGTGGGCAGTCAGTGCGTGCAGATAGACCCCAGGAAAGTGGTCGCGGTGGTGGATACCGAGCTGCCCGATGCCGGGAATGTGTCGGATAAAACCAATCCGCTCAGCCAACAAATTGCCGATAACGTAGTCACTTTCCTACTGGCAGAAATGGCGCACAAACGCATTCCAGCAGAGTTTCTGCCCTTACAAAGCGGCGTGGGCAATATCAATAACGCGGTAATGGCGAGACTGGGAGAGAATCCGGATATCCCGCCCTTTATGATGTATTCAGAGGTGTTACAGGAATCGGTGGTGCATCTGCTGGAAACGGGCAAGATCACCGGTGCCAGCGCCTCCAGCCTGACCATCTCAGCCCCGTCGCTACAGAAGATTTACGACAACATGGACTTCTTCGCCAGCCGAATTGTGCTGCGCCCGCAGGAGATCTCCAATAACCCGGAAATCATCCGTCGGCTGGGGGTCATTGCACTCAACGTTGGGCTTGAGTTTGATATCTACGGCCATGCCAATTCCACGCACGTTGCGGGCGTGAACCTGATGAACGGTATCGGCGGCAGCGGGGATTTCGAGCGCAACGCCTATCTGTCTATCTTTATGGCGCCGTCGATTGCCAAAGGCGGGAAAATCTCAACCATCGTGCCGATGTGCAGCCATGTCGACCACAGCGAACATAGCGTTAAAGTGATCGTGACCGAACAAGGGATTGCCGATCTGCGTGGGTTATCTCCGATGCAGCGGGCGCACACGATTATCGATAACTGTGCGCATCCCCTTTACCGGGACTACCTGCACCGCTATCTGGAAAAAGCGCCCGGCGGGCATATCCATCACGATCTCAGCCATGCGTTCGATCTGCATCGCAACCTTCTCGAGACAGGATCGATGCTCGGTTAACTTGCCGTACCGTCACGATCTTCAGCAATATGCTGGAGCATGGTGCCGGTATAGCGATGATTTTTCAGCGAATAGAGAAACTCCTGCATATACATGGGGCTGCCGGGCGCGTCGAAATACTTTAGCGTCGACGGATTCACCAGCCGCCAGGCAAAATGAGGAATCACCGTCAAAAACTGCCCGCGCTCCACCGCGCTAATCTTGGCCATAAAGCTGTACGGACGGTAGATAATCGTCGGATTGATCCCGCAGGGCCGCATATAAGCATCCAGCATCGCCTCAAAGTTGGCGCGATTCTGGAAGCGCATTTGCAGCCAGGGCAGCTCGCGCAGCAGATCCTGCGGCTGTTTCTCTTCGTAGCGCCGGGAAACGAGAAACCCCAGACGTAGCGGAGGCAGTTCGCTGATCGCCAGATTTTCCAACTCCTGTACGCGGGGAGAAACGTGCTGTGGCGAGATAATGAAATCCAGTTTGCGGTCGAACAGATTATCAATCACCCCATTCTCACTGAATTCAACGGCCTGGGCCGTCACGCCGTCATATTTATCGCCAAGGCTAATCAACTGGTCAAAAATAATCGTTGGATAAGTATTATCGATACCGATGACGATTTCCCGCGAGCGACAAGAGGCGTTATGGATTTCATTATCAATGGCAGAGAGGCGCTGATAGACGGGAAACAGCTTCTGATACAGCTCCTGTCCGGCTTTATTCAGGCTGATGTTGTTATCTTTACGGGTAAACAGCGTATAGCCGATTTGATCTTCCAGTGCAGCAATGCTTTTACCGAAAGGCGATGCGGTCATATGTATTTTTTCTGCCGCTCTGGCGATGTTATTGGTTTGCGCCAGCAGAATGAAATTACGCATCTTTTTCGAGATAAAAATATCCATAGCGTCCCCTTAAAAATCGCTATGGCCTATCCTCATTACCACGAAAAAAAAGACTGAATGTGAGGTCTCATTTTTACAGTTGCTCACAGAAAAACCGGCTGGAATATTTTGTCGGCCTGATGAGACGCGTAAGCATCGCCATCAGGCTAAAAACTTGCCGGATGGCGACTTACGCCTATATCAAGACTACTTATTGGTTACTGTAGGCTCAATCTGGAAGACGACATCAACCTGATCGTCAAACTGAATAACCGGCTGTTCGTAGGTTTCCTGAGCGGAGGTTGCAGGCGCTGCATCTGCTTTCATCATCCGTACCATCGGGCTCGGTTGATAATTGGAAACGTGGTAACGCACACTGTAAACGGGACCCAGTTTGCTATTAAAGCCCGCGGCCAGCTGTTCAGCCTGATGAACAGCATCATCAATCGCCGCTTTACGCGCTTTGTCTTTGTAAGCATCCGGCTGGGCAACGCCCAGCGATACCGAACGAATCTCATTCAGACCGGCCTTCAGCGCGCCATCAAGCAGAGCGTTGAGTTTGTCCAACTGACGCAGCGTGACTTCAACGGTGCGCACTGCACGATAACCTTTGAGGATGCTTTTGCCGTTCTGGTAGTCGTAGTCCGGCTGCGTACGCAAGTTTGCAGCGCTAATGTCTTTCTTCGCTATCTGGTTCTGTTCAAGGAAGGACAGATATTGCGCCACGCGCTCATCGGCCTGCTTCTTCGCGGAAGCCGCATCCTTTGCAGCAACGTTCACTTCAATCGCCAGGGTGGCGATGTCTGGGGTTGCATCTACGCTTGCCGTTCCGGAAGTCACGATGTGCGGTCCATTTGGCAACTCATTTGCCTGTACCGATAGTGCGCTGAATCCGACTAATGCCGCCAGGGCCATTATTTTGAACTTCACGGTCGTTCCTCCATGTTTCATTAATTACCCCAAAACTCAGGGCACATGCAGGCAAGCTTAGCCGATCTCGCTGCGTTGTCCATCAGACAACACTTAGTTGAACAGCGCATGAACGTGCGCAACACCTTCTTTTGCCAGCTGAAAAGCGATAAACCACATCACTAATCCTACCAGCGTATTGATGATGCGCTGTGCTTTCGCAGTTCGCAGACGCGGTGCCAGCCAGGCCGCCAGCAATGCCAGACCGAAGAACCACAGGAACGAAGCGCTGACGGTTCCCAGTGCAAACCAGCGTTTAGGCTCAACGTCCAGTTGCCCCCCCAGACTCCCGAGCACCACAAAGGTATCCAGGTAAACATGTGGGTTGAGCCATGTCACCGCCAGCATAGTAGCGATGATTTTCCAGCGCCCCTGCTTCATCACTTCGGCGCTGGCCAGTTCCAGATTACTGCTCATCGCCGTTTTTAGCGCACCGAATCCGTACCAGAGTAAAAATGCGACCCCGCCCCAGGTGACCAGCGCCATCAGCCATGGCGACTGCATCAGCAAGGCGCTACCGCCGAAGATCCCCGCGCAAATCAGCACTAAGTCACTGATAGCGCAGAGTAAAGCAATCATGATGTGATACTGACGACGGATCCCCTGGTTCATCACGAAGGCATTTTGTGGACCAAGCGGAAGTATCATGGCTGCACCAAGCGCAAGCCCTTGAAAATAGTAGGATAACATGTAAAACATCTCACATAATTGTCTTGTGGGCAGACTATACTGCGCGGGATTCATTAGAGGAAATGGATAATATTAATCAGTAATTAGCATTATTAATAATACCGCGCACACTCCCCTCCATATTCAGTCTCTGACAATAGCGATTGTGCGTTACCCGGGGTATGCTGAAAGATAAATCTGTCTATACCAAAGGAATGGGTATGAAGCATAACGCGAACATTTTTCTCTTCTGTGCCTCGCTGATAGTTACCAGTTTGTGGCCCACTGTCGCCAGCGCAGACAGAACGCTGCGCTATACCGATCACGAGCCATATGGCAACATGCGTACCCGGCTCATAAAAGAGACTTTTTTTCGTGCGATCGAACAAGAGTCGCTTGGACGTTTGAAAATCGACGCTCACTGGAACGGCGAGCTGTCCACCAGCTATGACGCCTTAAAAACGATCGGCCAGGGCAGCGTGGCGGATATGGGGATCGTGGTCCCTGAGTACACGCCCGAACAACTGCCGCGACACCAGATTTTTAAGAGCTTCCCCCTCGGACCGGGCCGTGGTGAAGCGCAGGTTAACGCCTTTCAGCGGATTTTCCGCGAGTATCGCCAGTTTGGTCGCGAGCTGGAAAACAACAATCTGGTGAATCTTCAGTTTTTCCTCGGCTATCCGGTTGGATTTTTTACGACCAGGCCGAACGTCGATTTGGCACAGCTGAATGCAAGCCAATGGCGGACCGCCAGCTTTTGGCATCAATCATTTTTACGCAACGCGGGCGGCGTGCCGGTCAGCATGCCATGGAATGAAAAAATTACCGATGCGCTTCAGACCGGACAGCTTGACGGCCTGATGGTTAACCTCGACAGCGGAGATGATATCCATGCCCAGCGGGCGGCCCCCTATATTCAGCTCTCCCCTTCGCTCTGGCTCGGACACGTTTATCTTCTGGTGATGAATAAAGACGTCTGGGATAGCCTGGACGTGAAAGATCGCGCAGCCATCAATCGGGCCGCCGCCATGACGCAAAAACGTATTGGCGCAGTGCAGGACGCAAGCCTGACCGCAATGGCGAAAAAGATGGCAAAAGAGGGCGCACACGTTCACTACCTGAGCAACAGCGAGCTGAATGCGTGGCAAGCCGCTACCGGGTATCAGCACGTTCAGGCCGAATGGATTGCCCAACAGGAAAGTAAAGGAATAAACGATGTTGGCGAGCTGATGCAGGGTGTCAGCGCAATTCTTAACAAGACGAGATAAATCAACGCCCGCCTCTCTCTGGCGGGCGTTTTTAGCTGAAGTTACTCGGTCGCGTTCTCTTTCACGCGTTTAAAGTTCACATCCATCTGCGGGTACGGGAAGCTGATACCGTTGGCGTCAAACTCGCGCTTAATACGCTCCAGTACATCCCAGTAGACGCTTTGCAGATCGCTGCTGTTGCTCCAGACGCGTACGACGAAATTAATCGAGGAAGCGCCCAGCTCATTCAGGCGTACCGTCATTTCACGGTCTTTTAGGATGCGATCTTCAGACTGGATGATATCAGTGAGGATTTTTTTCACCTGATCGATATCGGAGTCGTAGGCCACGCCGATAATAAATTCGTTACGACGGACCGGCTCGCGAGAGAAGTTAATGATGTTCCCGGCAATGATTTTACCGTTTGGGATCACCACAATCTTACCGTCTACGGTACGCATAGTTGTGGAGAAAATCTGCACGTTAAGCACGGTTCCCGCAACGCCGCCAAGGTCTACATATTCACCCGCGCGGAACGGACGGAACATCACCAGAAGCACGCCTGCGGCGAGGTTGGACAGCGACCCTTGCAGTGCCAGACCGACAGCTAAACCTGCGGCACCGAGAACGGCGATCACGGAGGCAGTTTGCACCCCAACGCGACCCAGCGCGGCAATCAGCGTGAAAGCGATAATACCGTAGCGCACCAGTGCAGAAAGAAAGTCGGCAACGGTGGCATCAATTTTACGCGCCAGCATCAGGCGATTAACGGTGTTTGATACGATACGCGCCACGATCATACCGATAATGACAATCGCGATGGCCGCAACGATGTTGACGGCATAGCTCAACAGTAGCTCCTGATTGCGGACCAGCCAGGTGCCCGCACCGTTTATGCTGTCGACAACATTCAAATCTTCCATTCAATATTCCTTGAGCATGTCAAAAAAATTACGAGATCAATCTCACGAAAACACCCTATTAAAGGTAAACAAAAAAGACCGAATCTGCCATTTTTTCAACATGATCCCTTAAAAAACCGCCGTAAACTCAGTTCTCCGCCGGTCGATCGACCATCCGCAGGAACCCACTCACCAGCGAATCTTTTTGCTTAAAAATGTCCGCAATTTCACTGACCACCTTTCCGCTGCCCGCATTCTTCCAGGCAATCGAGAGCGGCGATGGCTGGCGCGGATTAATCACCTCACGGGCAACCAGTGCCCCGGATTCAACATAAGGACGACACATCCGCTCGGGTAAAAAGCCGACGCCAAGCCCGCTTAAATGACAGGCCAGCTTAGTGCTGAGATCCGGCACTTTGATCTCCTTTTGCCCGCTAAGCAGCCAAGCGACGCGGCGCGTAAGCGTACGCGAGGTATCTTCAATATTGATAGCCGGATAGCGGCGCAGCATATCGTCTGACAGTACCGGCACTGGATGGCTGGCCAGCGGGTGATTTTGCGCTACCACAAACCGCCAACTGATATCTCCCAGCGGCAACAGAGAGATATTATTGGAGAGCGATTCCGATCCGGTGACGCCAATCGCCAATTGGAAATCGTCATACAGTAGCGAATCCCACACGCCCATATAGACCTGTCGGGAAATTTGAAATCGGGTGAAGGGAAATTGTTGGTGCAGCCAGGTCAGTAAATCTGCCGTGGTCTGCGGCTGGTACAGCAGATTGTTGATAACGATGTTCACCTGCCGTTCAACGCCCGCGTTGATCTGCTGAAGCTCGTCCGGCATTGCATCCAGCCAGTTAAGCCACTGTCGACAATGCTCAAGCAGATGTTGTCCGGCTAGCGTCAGACTGACGGAGCGGGTTGTACGTAAAAAGAGCTGCGTCCCCACCTGCTCTTCCAGCGTTTTAATGCGATAGCTAATCGCCGCGGGCGTTTTATGCAGGGAGCTGGCCGCGCGGGAAAAACTCTCCGTCTGTGCAACCCGAATAAAAGTGCGTATTGTTTCCTGATCGAGCATGCGTTCCCCTTGAGTCGACCACCTGTAACCACCGTTGCGCTATCGCGATTCCCAGCAATATGTCCGCCCCCGAGGAGTGCCCGACAGCAAGCAGGCGTCTGATTGCAGAATGCGGATCGCGTCCGGACTGTAAACCACGTATCACCTTCTGTAGCGGCGTTGAAAATTCGCCCACTCTGGCGCTGTTCAGATAGCTACAGCTTACTGACGTGGTGAGCGGCACAAGTTGCTCCGTCGGGGGTAAAAAATAGCGCAATTTGGCAGAAAGCCCCGCAGCATACAGCACAGCCAGCATCCCCGTCAGCATATCATCGCCGCTGGGCGTCAGTCCTGGGCCGTATCCGATCAGCCAGCGCCAGTCAGGCGTCACGCCACGATGCCAGCACTCAAGTTGCTCAATGATTTCAGGGTAGTGCAACATCGTATTGAGTGGCTGATTCAGCGCTCCGGAAAGACCACTGTGTTGAGTGCAAAAAGAGAGATCGACAGGGGCAAGTACGGCAGGATCCAGCGACATCCGGAGTGTGCGACGCGAGCAAAGCGCTATACCCTGTCCCCGCAGGATGCTCCCCTGTTTGATAAGTCGTTCAATATGCGCCACGCGGGAAAACTGTGTGGTGCTCAGCAGCATGCCCGTCGGTCCCATCCCCTTTCCGTAGCGAAACAGCGTCAACAGCTCGCCGTCAGGACGGCAAAAATTAATCGCCTGCGAGAAGCGGCTGTGCAACCTCCATTCGCCATCGGGAAGTCGATAAAAACCCGCGCTGGCTAATGCCTTAATCGTCACCATCGATACACTCCAGGACACTGGATGGCAGGGAGAGCGCCCGAGCCGGCCTACGGAATGAACTCATTCGCAGGCCGGATAAAACGCAACTGCGTCGCCTTCCGGCAACGTTGTTATGCCGTGATGTGATGCAGTTCCGCCAACGCTTCAAGCGCTTTTTCAAAACAGAGCAGCGGTGCGCGAACGGTGCCTGCCCCCACCTGGCCGATCCCCGCATCCTTGTGAGCAATACCGGTGTTAATCAGCGGCGTAATCCCCGTTTCCACGACGCGACGGATATCCAGCCCCAGACATGCCCCTTTGAAATCCCATGACGGGATCTGGAACAGCGGACTGTTGGCAAGATAGATCTCCGCCATCTCTTCCGATGTCTCCAGCGCAGCCCCCATGCCACCCGCGCCAACGAAGCGCGTTACGCCCGGTGCGGCGATCATCGCAGCACCGCCAATCCCCAGCGTTTCCGTGATGGCACTGTCGCCGATATCCGGATTGGCATCAGTCTGGCTATAGCCGGTAAAGAACAGCCCCTGCGGCGTGTTCACCGGCGCGGTAAACCAACGATCGCCTGTGCCGCTCACGCGAATACCGAAATCACGGCCGTTACGCGTCATGGCGGTCACCACAGAACCTGCTTTAATTTCCGCCGCCGCATCCATAACGGCTTTACTGTAGGCCATTGCCAGGTTAAGGAAGAACTGGTCGGTGACGCTCAGGAATTGCAACACCTCAATGATTTCCGCCTTCGGACGCGCCAGTCCGGCAATCACCGGAGAAAGCGTGCGTAGCAGCAGAGAAGAGGCCGCAATATTACGTTGGTGGAACTCATCGCCCATCGTGATAGCCTGCGCCATCAGTGCCGTCAGATCGACGCCGTTTTCCATCTGCGAGAGCGCTTCCTGCAATACCGGCGCCAGCGTATCACGCATCCAGCGCAGACGTTTCTGCACGTCATCGCCGTAAGCGCCAAAGCGCATCACTTTGCCGATCCCCTCATTGAGGTTGCAGCAGGCCTGATTGCCGTGGACGATATCACGCACGACCAGCACCGGCATATTGGCGGACGTAATACCACCCATCGGACCGACCGCGCCAACGTGGTGGCAAGGAATAAACTCGACCTCTCCCTGCTCCAGCATCCGCAGGGCATCTTCCTCCGTGACCGCCCAGCCTTCAAACAGCGATGCGCCAATACAGGCTCCGCGCATTGGGCCAGTCATCTCTCCCCAGGCAATCGGCGGACCAGCGTGCAGTAATTTGCGTCCAGAAGATAATTCGGCCACCGCTTCTTTTGCAGGACGCACGGCAACCCAGTGGGGGCGTGCAGCTTTAATTCGTTCGATAATGGCTTCGTTGGCCTGTGCAATAGATGAATACATATCCGTACCTCTGAACTTAATGTAACTGTTTGAGTAAGCTGGCAAGACGGGCGTTGCCACCGGCAACAGGCGCCCACTGATAATGCACAACCGGCGTACCGCTACTTTGCAGATCCAGCGCGAAGCTGCGCAATCCGGCGTTGATAACCTGTACGCCCGCAAGAAGCGCGCTATGCGTCTGTGGAATATTGTGATTCTGGTGATGCGTCAGGCTAACGGCGAGCAGTACCGCCTCTTCGAGGGTTTCTACCACGGCAACCCCGGCTTCACGGAGTTTCTCTTCCTGCTCGCTGCGGCCCTGCGGATCGCCCTCGGTTCCGGTCAGAGTAGCAATCACCACCAGCGGCGCAGTGCGTTTGGCGCGCACTTGATCTACCGCCTCAACAACCGCCCCCGCTGGATCGGCGCAGGCGCCATAGCCCAGTACGACATCCAGCAGCAGTACCCCTACATCCGGAAACGCGGCCAGTTTTTCGATTTCAATGCTGCGGGTGGTTGGGTCAATCATCGGATGCGGTCTGCCCAGGGTGTAGCTGTCGTCCCCGAGGTCGACAATACGATGACCACCGGCGTCCAGCATCACGCCCTGGTCGTGGCTTTCACTCACGGGAACCCCCAGCCCCGCTGAGAGCAGCATGGCGGCTTCCGCGGCCAGCGTCCCCCCGGCATACAGACCGTAAATCCCTTTGCCTGCCACTTCCGGCTGAGCCCGTCTCTGCTGCGCCACGCGCATCAGCAGCACCGCCAGCCGCGCGGCATCAGAAAGTGAATTCGCCAGCCAGACGTTTCCTTCGCGACGCTGCTCCGGCTTGCTGCCCAGAAACAGCGCGACAACCGGTTTCCCCACCTTTTGCATCGCAGCAATAATGCGGGTTCGCACCTGCGGAGACGGCGGCTTGGAGACAAAAGCCATTACCCGCGTGGCATCATCCGCAGCCAGCATCTCCAGCGCGGTCAATGCGCTGATACCGCCCACGTCAGCGCTCAGGTCACGTCCCCCCAGGCCAATCGCATGGCTAATGCCCTGCTGATGCAGCGCAATCTGCGAGGTAATTTCCTGAATACCGGTGCCTGACGCGCCAATCACGCCAATCCCGCCTTCAGGCAGGACGTTGGCAAAAGCTAATGGGCTTCCGGCAATCATCGCCGTACCGCAGTCTGGCCCCATGACGATCAGCCCGCGCTCGCGTGCCATGGTTTTCAGCTCAACTTCCTGCTCCAGCGGTACGTTATCGGAAAACAACATGACGTTTTTATTGGCCTGCAACCCCTCTCTGGCAACAGATGCGGCATATTCTCCGGCGACGGAGACCAGCAGAAGATTGGCCTGAGGTAATTTCTGGCACGCGCTTTCGAAGCGGCGAGCTTTCACCAGATGATGTGAACTCCCCGACGCGTTGGCGATCGCGCTTAGCTCTTTCTCCAGTTGCTCACGAATCAAATCCAGGATCTCAGGCTGCTCACCTTCGGTTCTGACCGCCACACAAATATCATTTGGCGTGGCATCGGCAAAGTCGTCGTGCCAGAACCCTGTGGAATCCAGCATCGATTTATTGGCTGGTGTTCCCATCATGACCGAAACCTGATCAACTTCCGGGCGCTCACTGAGTTTTCGGGAAATGATCATCAGGCTGACGGAATCCTGAAAACTTCCCTTTTTAATAAAGGCGTAAATCATTACCACTACCTCTTTATGTGCGTTGTTCTTTTAAAAACAGCATTGCGAATAAACCAATAGCCAGCAGTACGGCTGAAACATAGAAACTGGAAGCCAGGCTTCCGGTCATATCACGTGCAGCCCCGGCAATAATCGGTGCCAGAATGGATGAACTCATGCCAATAAAATTAAATAAGCCAAATGCGGTGCTGTAATTATTTTCATCCACGCTGTCGGCTACCAAGGCAACCAGTACCGGATCCAGCGCCAGTTTACCCACCAGACCATAGACACACAGCGCAGTGATAACACCTGTCATATTCGGCATCCAAATAATTGACAACATGCTGATAATCGCGACCGGCACCAGGAACATAATTAAAGGTTTACGCTTGCCTAATTTGTCAGACAGGCTGGAGAATAGCAGCGCCCCAGGAATGGAAATCCAGGCCACCAGCGAAGAGATAAATCCGGTTTCGCTGCCAGCGATACCCCGTTCATTTTGCAGATAATAGGGAAGCCAGGTCAGGATAACGAAGAAACCGAACAGGCTACAGAACACCATAATATAGGTGATAATTAAATTACGGTTTTTCAGCAGATCGCTGAATTTACCCTTTTTAACCGGCGCGCCATCGGCGTCGGCAGTACGTTTCTTCTCTTTCACAAATAGCCAGATAGCCACCCCAACCAGCACGGATGGAACCGCCATCGCATAGAATGGCATCCGCCATGAATATCCCTGATCGTATACCAGCCAGCTTGAGGTCATCAGCCCCAGCGCAATACCAAAAGCCATACCGCTGTTGATGATTGCGCTGCCAAGAGAGCGGTACTTCTTCGGGATCTGCTCAGAGGAAAGACCGTATTGCGGACCATAATAGGTTCCTTCACCCGCCCCCGTCACCACGCGGGCAAACAGCAGGGTGTACCAACTTTTTGCCCAGCCGGTTACCGCGGTGAAAACACCAAAAAGAATAAACCCCGGAACCAGCACCTTTTTCTTACCAATTTTGTCACCCAGAATTCCGGCAGGTACCTGAAGTAATGCGTAAGAAAAATAGAACACAGAATTAAGAATACCCAATTGTGTGCCGCTTAAGCCAAATTCTTTTTCTAATTCGCCCATCACCGGATTGAGCACCGTGCGGTCGGCATACATAAAAATCCATCCCAGCCAGAACAGAAAAACGGTGACCCACCAGGCCGGTATTCCTCTTTTCTTTGTGGCCTCAGCCACTTCATATGAACCAGACATAATTAATCTCCCGGTAATCATTACCGCTGAATACCTCATGTTATCTGACAGGATACGTGAGGTTTGATGTTTTAACTGCGTCTACCATATCGGGGTAAAAATTCATTTCATTTGAACAAAATCACACAAAATCCATTGTTATAAATTCCTGGGAACTGGCCGCAACATTATTAAAAAAAGTCTAATAATCACTTTCAAAGCAATTTAAATAAAGAGACAGAAAACATCATTAATTATCGAGATATTTTTACAGGTATTTGAGTTGTCGACCTTATCACATAATAAAAGCGATAAAACGCTATGTTGACCACGAGATATTTTTCACAATGAGGTCATTAATGAAAAAGAAGATTGTCATTGCGCTTGGCGGCAATGCCTTATTACAGCGCGGAGAAATTTTGAGTGCAGAAAACCAGCAGCGTAGTATTCAGGTATTTGCCGAAATGGCATCCGAATTAGCCCGTGATTATCAACTGGTCATTGTTCATGGCAACGGTCCTCAGGTTGGTCTGCTGGCGCTACAGAACGCGGCTTACAAAGAGTCCCCGGCCTGGCCGCTGGACATTCTGGTTGCGGAAAGTCAGGGGATGATCGGTTTTGCCATTGCCCAGGCGCTGGCGTCATCCACGGGTAACGCGCCCGTGACGACGCTGATGACCCGCGTTGAGGTCGATCCGCAGGATGACGCTTTCTCAACCCCCGGTAAATATATCGGCCCCGTCTACCAGCCGGATCAACAGACAGAGCTGGAAGAACGCTATGGCTGGCAGATGAAAGCGGATGGGCAATATATTCGCCGCGTGGTTCCCTCCCCGACACCGCTAAAAATTCTCGACAGTGATGCCATCTGCACGTTGATGGATGCGGGACACATGGTGATTTGCTGTGGCGGTGGTGGTATTCCGGTCATTGCGCAAGGCGATGGCTATCAGGGAACCGAAGCCGTCATTGATAAGGATTTGACCGCTGCCGTGCTGGCGCAATCCATTAACGCTGACCACCTGCTGATCCTGACGGACGCCGATGCCGTGTATGAAAACTGGGGAACCCCCCAGGCGCGTGCGCTACGACATGTCACACCAGAAGAGCTGGCGCCGTTTGCCGCGCCTGACGGTGCAATGGGCCCGAAAGCGGCGGCGGTGATACAGTTTGTCAAACAGACCGGAAACGCAGCATTTATCGGCGCCCTGAAGGATGCGCCGCAGGTCCTGGCGGGTGAAAAAGGAACCTGCGTTATGCAGTAAAAAAAATGGCTTCCCAAAGGAAGCCATTTTTACTGTCCGCAGACGGAATTACAGAACGTCAACCGCGTTCAGTTCTTTGAAAGCCTGTTCCAGACGGGTGATCATGGTTGCCTGACCAGCACGCAGCCATACGCGCGGATCGTAGTATTTCTTGTTCGGCTGATCTTCGCCTTTCGGGTTGCCCAACTGACCCTGCAGGTAAGCTTCGTTTGCTTTGTAGTAGTTCAGAACGCCTTCCCAGGTAGCCCATTGGGTATCGGTGTCGATGTTCATTTTCACTACGCCGTAGCTTACGGAATCTTTGATTTCCTGAGCAGTAGAACCGGAACCGCCGTGGAAGACGAAGTTCAGGCTGTTATGCGGCAGGTTATGTTTCTTAGAAACATAGTCCTGAGAGTCGCGCAGGATGGTCGGGGTCAGAACTACGTTACCCGGCTTGTAAACGCCGTGTACGTTACCGAAGGACGCTGCGATGGTGAAACGCGGGCTGATTTTGCTCAGCTCGGTGTATGCGTAGTCAACGTCTTCCGGTTGGGTGTACAGTGCAGAAGCGTCCATGTGGCTGTTGTCCACGCCGTCTTCTTCGCCACCGGTGCAACCCAGTTCGATTTCCAGAGTCATGCCCATTTTGGACATGCGCGCCAGGTATTTGGAGCAGATTTCGATGTTCTCTTCCAGAGACTCTTCAGACAGGTCGATCATGTGAGAAGAGAACAGCGGTTTGCCCGTTGCTGCGAAGTGTTTTTCACCCGCGTCCAGCAGACCGTCGATCCACGGCAGCAGTTTCTTCGCGCAGTGGTCAGTGTGCAGGATAACCGGAACACCATAGTGTTCAGCCATCTGGTGAACGTGATGCGCACCAGAGATAGCACCCAGGATTGCAGCGCCCTGAGGAACGTCAGACTTCACGCCTTTACCCGCGATGAAAGAAGCACCACCGTTGGAGAACTGGACGATGACCGGCGCTTTAACTTTTGCAGCGGTTTCCAGAACGGCGTTGATGGAGTCGGTACCAACGCAGTTAACAGCTGGCAGAGCAAAGTTGTTTTCTTTAGCTACCTGGAAAACTTTCTGTACGTCATCACCAGTGATTACGCCTGGTTTTACGAAATCAAAAATTTTAGACATGTTGCGAGTCCTGTATCTTCGGCCTTGGAAAGGGGGCGCGCTCGACAGCGCGCTAATAATTGGGCAGGTTTCCCTGCCCATCAATGTCTTACTTTTTAGCACGCTCTTCGAGCATGGCTACTGCTGGCAGTACTTTGCCTTCCACGAATTCGAGGAATGCGCCGCCGCCAGTAGAGATGTAGGAGATTTTGTCAGCAATGCCGAACAGGTCGATTGCTGCCAGGGTGTCACCGCCGCCTGCGATAGAGAATGCTTCGCTGTCAGCGATAGCATTAGCAACGATTTCAGTACCTTTGCGGAAGTTCGGGAATTCGAACACGCCAACCGGGCCGTTCCACAGAATGGTTTTCGCATTCTTCAGGATGTCAGCCAGCTGCTGTGCAGAAGCGTCGCCGATATCCAGGATCTGCTCGTCTTCTTTTACATCGCTAACGGATTTAAGCGTAGCCGGTGCAGTTTCAGAGAATTCAGTCGCTACGCGAACGTCAGTCGGGACCGGAATATCGCAAGTCGTCAGCAGACGCTTAGCTTCATCAACCAGGTCAGCTTCGTACAGGGATTTGCCGACGTTGTGGCCTTGAGCAGCAACGAAGGTGTTCGCGATACCACCACCAACGATCAGCTGGTCAGCGATTTTTGACAGAGAGTCCAGAACGGTCAGTTTGGTAGAAACTTTAGAACCACCAACGATAGCCACCATCGGACGAGCAGGTTCTTTCAGCGCTTTACCCAGCGCGTCCAGCTCAGCAGCCAGCAGCGGACCTGCGCAAGCTACGTCGGCGAATTTACCGATACCGTGGGTAGAAGCCTGTGCACGGTGAGCGGTACCGAAAGCGTCCATTACGAATACGTCGCACAGCGCAGCGTATTTTTTGGACAGTGCTTCGTCGTCTTTCTTCTCGCCTTTGTTGAAGCGAACGTTTTCCAGAACAACCAGTTCACCGGAAGCGACTTCAACGCCGTCCAGGTAATCTTTTACCAGGCGAACCGGAGCAGACAGTTTGTCTTTCAGGTAGTTAACAACCGGCAGCAGAGAGAATTCTTCGTTGTACTCGCCTTCGGTAGGACGACCCAGGTGGGAAGTTACCATCACTTTAGCACCCTGTTTCAGGGCCAGTTCGATGGTCGGCAGGGAAGCACGGATACGCGCATCGCTGGTTACTTTCCCTTCTTTAACTGGTACGTTCAGGTCCGCACGGATAAAAACGCGTTTACCAGCCAGATCCAGATCGGTCATCTTAATTACAGACATGGTGAATCCTCTCGTTGATTCATAAAGTTTTGTCGACGCTCAAGCGTCGAGCCTGAAACCAATAGCAGCCATCGCTAACGTTGTATCGAGCATACGGTTAGCAAAGCCCCATTCATTATCACACCAGACCAGCGTTTTGATCAGGTGAGCGCCACTCACGCGCGTTTGCGTACCATCAACGATGGCGCTGTGCGGGTCGTGGTTAAAATCTACAGAGACCAACGGTAATTCCGTATAGTCAACTATACCATGAAATGCACCTTGTGCTGCTTTTTGCAGCAACTGGTTGACTTCACTGGCTTTTACTGGTTTTTTCACCGTCACGCTTAAGTCGATCGCCGTCACATTTATGGTCGGTACACGCACCGCAATCGCTTCAAAACGATCGTTAAACTGCGGGAAAATTCGCGTGATGCCCGCCGCCAGTTTGGTATCAACCGGAATAATAGACTGGCTGGCCGCTCGCGTGCGACGCAGGTCAGGATGATAGGCATCAATAACCTGCTGATCGTGCATCGCGGAGTGGATCGTGGTGACAGTACCAGACTCAATGCCGTAAGCATCATCCAGCAATTTAATGACGGGTATTATGCAATTCGTGGTGCAGGAGGCGTTGGAAACGATCCGGTGTTCAGCGCGCAGCTGATCCTGATTAACGCCATACACAACGGTTGCGTCGATGTCGTGACTACCAGGATGTGAAAAGAGCACTTTTTTTGCACCAGCGGCAATATGCGCCTCGCCGTGTTCGCGGTTGCCGAAGACCCCCGTACAGTCCAGCACAACGTCGACACTCAGTTCGCGCCAGGGAAGCGCATCGAGCGTTCGCTCATGCAGAATGCGGATCGCGTCATCGCCAACGATGAGCTGGTCACGTTCCTGACGAACATCCCAAGCAAAACGTCCATGGCTGGTGTCATATTTCAACAAATGCGCCATGCCTGCAGCATCCGCCAGTTCGTTGATTGCCACCACGGTGATTTCCGCCCGACGCCCGGATTCATACAAAGCACGAACCACGTTGCGTCCGATGCGACCGAAACCATTAATCGCTACGCGTACGGTCATAGGTCTCCTGCAAGGATTTCTCAGAAACGATGTGGCAGACAGAGTAATGCAGCAAATCGCTCAGGGAAACCTTACCTGTCGCAAACTGCGACTAATTGGTTAATTGTCGAACATTTAATCGACTGAAACGCTTCAGCTAGAATAAGCGAAACGCGGAATAAAAGGAATGATTGTCCAGCCAAAGAAAACAGTTATCTGACGTACATCACATTTTTCCCGCTGAGACCGGGGGAAATTATTCCAGTAAACCGTAATAATCATTACGGCTTAACAGGAATAATTGGCCTTCACGCAATCCGATATTCACCAGATTCCAGCATCTCCAGCGTCAGGTCACCAGGCAGACTCGCTTCCAGTACCCGACGAACATTTGGTCCGTCGGTACGCTCATAAAACGCCTCAGCGTCAGCTTGTGATAGTCCGCCCGCCAGTTTACGGCCTACCAGTCGTGTACGGAGCGCGTTGGCAGGTGCACGAATAAACAGCGAGTAATCACAAAACTCAGCTAACGCCCGCCACCTTTCATCATCGCGTAATAACCAGTTTCCTTCCACAATCACAATCGGCGCGGTCACTGTTATGGCCGCTTCTACCGGATCGTGTTTTTGCCGGTCGTACTGTGGCCAGGTGCCCTCCCCTTCCCTTATCAGACGTAGATTCTGTGCAAGTTTATCCACATCAAAGGTTTCCGGTGCACCTTTGTATGCTCGCAGGTTATGAGCATCCAGCCAGGTGTTGTAGTGATGGAAGCCATCCATCGGCAGCGTCTGGATCTCCGGCAGGCCAGGATCCTGACGGGAGAGATATTCCCAGAAGGTGGTCAGCGTCGATTTACCCGTACCAGGCGGTGCGCTGAGAAAAACGATCGTTCGTCGCTGCGGGTGAGTGGCGTGTATTTTTGCCAGCTGTTGTAATAACGGTTTGTGGACGTTCTCTATCTCATCATCACGGTAATGTGCTTCAACCTGTAGCCCATTCACCGTTAGTTTGATTTTCACGGCGTTAATTCCTTTAAAATCGCCGTCACTGCCAGCGTCATTGCCGTCTTGACCATTGCGCTAAAGCGCACTTCGGACCACGCAGCAAAGTCGGCAAATTTCATCGACTCCAGCGCACCGTAGAGCGTTGCGTTACGGGTGATACTGTTCACGTTGCTGACAAAATCCCAGGTAATGTCATCGGCAAAACCGGGGATATTATCCTGCTCGTTCAGGTACTGATAAAACTGAGAGAAATGGGTGATGTCGGCATAAAGCCATTTATCCATTTTTCCCAACGCATAAATCAGACGTAACGCAACGTCGATATCGTCAAGCGGTCCACTTTGGGCGAGTAACGGCTTCACTGCATATTCCACGATCTCTTCATCGTTATTAACGAACAGCGACGGTAGAAAGCGCTTAATGCCCTGGAGCAAAATGTTATGTGCCGTCGTCATAAACGAGAGTAAATTATTTTGAGCATCCAGTTGCTCAAGCACATCGTCTTCTGTCAGCGTCGTCATTCGTTTCTCGATAAATCACCATGAATGCAGAGAGTCTATTATATTACACGTTCGATCCGCGCCGCCGATCAGTAAAGTTTGCGTGCGCACACCATTCGCAACCTGTTGGATCCCTTTCACAAGATCGCCGCCCGTGACTCCTGTCGCACTGAATAGGATCTTATTTCCCCCTACCAGTTCGTCCAGCGCGTAGATCCGGTTGATCGCAACGCCCATTTCCGCGCAGCGCTGATGTTCCTGTGCCGCAATCAGACGATTATCTGCGTTATTTCCTTTCGCTTCGCAAAAATCAATCAGTTCAGCCTGCATATCGCCCCCCAGCGCTTTAACCGCACAAGCTGAAATAACCCCTTCAGGCGCGCCGCCAATGGTATACATCAGATCATAAGGATTCTCCTGCATACAGGCCAGCACGCTGGCGGCCACGTCGCCGTCGGACAGAGCAAAGACCTTGACGCCAAGCCGTGTCGCCTCGGCAATCGCTGGTTGAAGGCGCGGCTTATCCAGCGTCACCATCCGCAGTCGCTCCAGCGGTTTACCCAACGCCTCTGCCACATTACGCAGATTATCTGCCAACGGCAGCGCCAGATTAATCGCCCCTTTCGCAAACCGATTAACAACCAGTTTTTTCATGTACATATCAGGAGCGTGTAACAAACTGCCGCGAGGGGCAAACGCCATGACGGCCAGCGCATTGCTTTGCCCCATAGCCACCATTCGGGTTCCTTCGATAGGATCAACGGCGATATCTACCTCAGGTCCGGTGCCGGTTCCCACTGCCTCACCAATCCACAGCATCGGGGCTTGATCAATCTCCCCTTCGCCAATAACGATGCGTCCGCGAATGGCAATACTGTTCAATGCTTCCCGCATTGCCGTCACAGCCAGACCATCAATCTTGTTTTTATCGCCGCACCCGGTTTGCGGCCAGGCTGCCAGTGCAGCCTGCTCCGTGATACGAAATAGCGGCCATGCCAGCGACATCATATCCCCGCCTCCCCGATATCAACGCCAAAGTGTGCCAAAAGGTATTTTTCTGCCTTTTCATTCCAGATACCGTGCGTCTCCTCCACCAGTAGCGCCAGTTCTTTGAATAATGGGTCAGTTTTCCCTTTCTCGGCAAAATCAGCAATGGCGGTTAGTGGCATGATAACGCCGTTATATATCAGCTTCTTACCGCCGGGGATCGCCGGTAAATTCAAAACAGTTTCCGGAACTGCATCAAGGCCGCCAATGTGCGTCACCATAAACGACGGTTGCAGTTGGCCAGTTGCACTGAGCGCAATGGCCTCTTTCATATCATCCGTTGAACCACCGGATGTCCCGACAACGTGAGTGCTGTTGTAGTGCACGTTATAAAAATTAAACGGCACTTTGAAGTTACTGTCCGTAGGACCGGCAAAAAAATTCAGGCAACCATCTTCCGCGAGTAAATCATCAGCCATCTCAACAACTGCAGGCACTGCCGCATACACAAAGACATCATCAAAACCTGCGTCATGAGTTAACGCTCGCAGCATCGCTGTCGGAGAATCCATGCCAGTAGTATTCACATAGATGAGCTCAATCCCCTTTTCAGCCGCCAACTCAACGGGCAACAGTTTTTTAGCCTGCGCCAGTCGTGCTTCGTCAATGTCGACCACCACCACGCGCGACGGCTGAATATTCCCGTTAATGGCATAATCTATTGCACCAATACCCATCGGCCCGGCGCAGGCCAGAAGCGCAATGTTCCCCCCTGGCTTAATCCCCATGCGATGCTCATAAACGTAAGGCGTGGTGTGAAAATTCGCGTTATACGCGCCAATAATACAGCACATCGGTTCTGCCAATGAGGCGGCGGCAAAATAAGAGCCGTGGTAAGGCAAAACGCATCCCAGGTTAATCGCCACTTCCGGGATAATCATATATGTCGCATTGCCGCCAAAATATTCATAGCTGTATCCCGCTGAATATCCACTTGGCAATCCCATCGCGGGTTGCAACACAAAACGCTGACCTTTCTTATATTTATCCGTCAGGTTTTTTCCCACCTCAACAATAATACCTGCACATTCATGTCCGGTAATCACCGGATGGTTTTCCAGATCGTCCGGTACGCGTTTATGATCGCTCCCCAATGCTGCTGCTTTCCAGGTGGACAAACAAACGCTATCGGATATTACGCTTACTAACAATTCATTATCTGTAATTGCAGGCAGTTCAAACTCGCGGATACGAATATCCTGCTTGCCATATATGGCAGCAACTTTCGTTTTCATATTCACTCCAAAAATAGAAGAAGGCTAGTTCGCAGTAATGCGTTTAAATAAATCATCCAACAATGGGTCACCAATATAGTTCTTAATCAGCACTAATGGCTTTTCACTTACACGTTTAACACGACCTTCAAGACTGGCATGGGTGACAATAATATCGGCATCTTGCGGAACGTTTTCGATAGCATAATGCGTCACAGTAATATTCAATCCCGCTTTCTCCAGACGCTTACGAAACGTGGTTGCCCCCATAGCACTGGAACCCATTCCTGCATCACAGACAAAAGCGACGCGTTTAATGTTTTTATAAGAGAATTTCCCTTCCTGCTTCATCGCTTTGACGGTTCTGGCTGATTCAGCAAAGTCATCTTCACTTTCTGTTTCAACGTTCTTTTCCATTTTCAGGATGACAGAGGTAATAACAAAAGTAACAACGGTTCCCGCGGTGACTCCTGCAATGGTCGCGAGGAAAGAACCTTTCGGCGTTAATGCCAGATAGGCGAATATAGATCCTGGGCTTGGCCCCGCAACTAACCCACCGTCCAGCAGGTGGAATACCCACGTCCCGGTCATTCCCCCGGCAATCATCGCGATCAGGGTCAGAGGCTTCATCAGCACATACGGGAAATACAGTTCATGAATACCACCGAGGAAGTGGATAATCATGGCGCCTGGCGCAGACTTTTTACTCATCCCTTTGCCAAAGATAGCAAAGCCGAGTAACAAACCTAATCCCGGCCCTGGGTTAGATGCCACCATGAAGAAAATTGATTTTCCCGTTTCAGAAGCTTGCTGCATCCCCAGCGGATAATACACCCCCTGATCGATGGCATTGTTCAGAAAGAGGATTTTTGCCGGCTCATTGATTACGGATAGCAACGGCAGATAGCCCGCATGAACCAACGCTTCAATACACTCCTTCACGAAATTATTGGCAATGAGAACCGCCGGGCCGATAACTTCAAACCCCAGCAAGCATAAGAGCATTCCCGCAATACCAAGAGAGAAATTATTGATAACCATCTCGAAGCCTGCAGGAATGCGTTTTTCCAGCAGACGGTCGATATGCTTAATCACCCAACCGCCAAGCGGCCCCATTACCATCGCGCCAAGGAACATCGGGATATCCGCGCCCACAATAACGCCAATAGAACCAATACCCCCCATTACCGCACCGCGTTTCCCGCCAACCAGATGTCCCCCAGTGGAGCCAATCATGACGGGCAGTAAATAGGTAATCATCGGACCGACAATTTTGGCGAAATGCTCATTCGGCATCCAACCAGTAGGAATAAATAATGCGGTAATAAAACCCCAGGCAATAAATGCGCCGATGTTAGGAATGACCATTGCAGTCAAAAACCCACCAAAAGCCTGGACTTTGGCACGAGCAGACTTGTTTTCCATAATAATATCCTGAAAGGAAACCGTTAATTATGCTTGAGCGATAATATCCGCCAATTGTTTTTCTGATTTAGCCGCTAACAAAGCGGTTAGTGCTTCCTCTTCACATAATAATTCGCTTAAGGCCTGAATAGCGCCAATGTGTGAATCAGCATTAGCCGCCGACAATCCGATTAATAATCTGATACCTTCATCATCTTCGGCAAATTTCACTTCCTGTTTGAGAAGCGTTAATGACATACCGGTTTTTAACGCGCCACACTCCGGTCGAGCGTGCGGCATGGCGACACCTGGTGCTAAAATATAATAAGGACCATTGTTAATCGTTGAGTCTTTAATGGCCTGAATATAATCTGAATTGACATAATGGTTGGCAAGTAAGGATGACATAGAAAAGTCAATTGCCTCCTGCCAGTTCTTTGCTGAATTTTTTATTGAGATAGATGATTCGGGAAAGTAATCAATCAGCCGCATACATTTTCCTTATTTTATTTTTAGGGTACGAGTTAGCGTTAAAAATAAAATACGCGCACGGCGAAATGAAATCAATCGAGGAGAAAACTACATACAGCGCAGAATGTTTTTTGGTGATGCCTTTAAAAACAATGAATTGAGAAAAGAAATATAAAAGTCAACATAAATAATGTGATTCAAGTTACAAATATAAAACATCGCTAAATATCATATTTGTGATGCAAATCTACATTTTCGGGTTGCACACGACCAAATAAATTTAATTACTTTAAAAAAACGGGCCGCATAAGCGACCCGTTTTCACCTGTAATCAAAATTACAGCAGTTCTTTTGCTTTCGCGACAACGTTGTCGACAGTGAAGCCAAACTCTTCAAACAGCAGCTCAGCCGGTGCAGACTCACCAAAGGTAGTCATACCAACGATAGCGCCGTTCAGGCCCACGTATTTGAACCAGTAGTCTGCGATACCCGCTTCCACTGCAACACGTGCGGAAACAGCTTTCGGCAGTACGGACTCGCGATAAGCGGCATCCTGTTTGTCGAACGCGTCGGTAGACGGCATGGAAACCACGCGCGCTTTAACGCCTTCAGCGGTCAGTTTGTCCCAGGCAGCCACAGCCAGCTCAACTTCAGAACCGGTAGCGATGAAGATCAGTTCCGGCTGACCGGCGCAATCTTTCAGCACGTAACCACCGCGCGCGATGTTCGCCAGCTGCTCTTCGGTACGTTCCTGCTGTGCCAGGTTCTGGCGGGAGAGGATCAGCGCGGTCGGACCGTCCTGACGCTCTACACCGTATTTCCATGCAACGGCAGATTCAACCTGGTCACACGGACGCCAGGTGCTCATGTTCGGGGTCACACGCAGCGAAGCTACCTGCTCTACCGGCTGGTGAGTCGGGCCATCTTCGCCCAGACCGATGGAGTCGTGGGTATAGACCATCACCTGACGTTGTTTCATCAGCGCAGCCATACGCACCGCGTTACGGGCATATTCCACAAACATCAGGAAGGTGGAGGTGTACGGCAGGAAGCCACCGTGCAGGGAGATACCGTTAGCGATAGCGGTCATACCGAATTCACGTACACCGTAATGGATGTAGTTACCGGCAGTATCTTCGTTGATAGCTTTAGAACCAGACCACAGAGTCAGGTTACTTGGTGCCAGGTCAGCGGAGCCACCGAGGAATTCAGGCAGCAGAGGACCAAACGCTTCAATCGCGTTCTGAGACGCTTTACGGCTGGCGATTTTCGCCGGGTTAGCCTGCAGCTTAGCGATGAACTCGTTCGCTTTTGCGTCGAAGTCAGACGGCATTTCACCTTTCATACGACGGGTGAATTCAGCGGCTTCCTGCGGGAAGGCTTTCGCATAAGCAGCGAACTTCTCGTTCCATGCAGCTTCTTTTGCCTGGCCTGCTTCTTTCGCATCCCACTGCGCGTAGATTTCAGACGGAATTTCAAACGGCGCGTATTTCCAGCCCAGCTGTTCGCGGGTCAGTGCGATTTCTGCATCACCCAGCGGCGCACCGTGAGAGTCGTGGGTACCAGCTTTATTCGGGGAACCGAAACCGATGATGGTTTTGCACATCAGCAGGGACGGTTTGTCGGTCACAGCGCGAGCTTCTTCAACTGCGCGCTTAATCGCGTCAGCATCGTGACCATCAACGCCACGAACCACGTGCCAGCCGTAAGCTTCGAAACGCTTAGCGGTGTCATCGGTGAACCAGCCTTCAACGTGGCCATCGATAGAGATGCCGTTGTCATCGTAGAACGCTACCAGTTTACCCAGCTTCAGCGTACCGGCCAGGGAACATACCTCGTGAGAGATACCTTCCATCATGCAGCCGTCACCCATGAAAGCATAGGTAAAGTGGTCAACGATGTCGTGACCAGGACGGTTAAACTGCGCCGCCAGCGTTTTTTCGGCGATAGCCATACCCACAGCATTCGCAATGCCCTGACCCAGAGGACCGGTAGTGGTTTCAACACCCGCGGTGTAACCCACTTCCGGGTGACCCGGCGTTTTGGAATGCAGCTGACGGAAGTTCTGCAGCTCGGACATCGGCAGATCGTAGCCGGTGAGGTGCAGCAGGCTGTAAATCAGCATGGAGCCGTGGCCGTTGGACAGCACGAAGCGGTCACGGTCAGCCCAGGACGGGTTAGTCGGGTTGTGGTTCAGGAAATCACGCCACAGGACTTCGGCAATGTCAGCCATACCCATCGGGGCACCCGGGTGACCGGATTTGGCTTTCTGTACTGCGTCCATGCTCAGCGCACGAATAGCATTGGCAAGCTCTTTACGTGAGGACATTTTGACTCCAGATCGGATAATGAAGGCTGAGCCCTTAACGACTTGACGACAGCGCGTTTTGGGCTACGCCGGAAAAAAGTGCCAACAATGTAACCCAAGCCGCGTGTCATGTACATGGAGCATCCTTTTACCGCTTCAGAAATCTCTGGATCATGCGCGCAAGTTGCGCAATCTTCTCGCCCGCTGAATGTTCTTTTCTTTATACTAAGGCCGAGCGTCGGTTTACCTGCAAACGACGCATTTTTTAGAAAAATCCTGACTTTGTGCGGAAGAGAAAAAATGAAAATTCGCGCTTTACTGCTTGCTACGAGCATGGCGGCGGCATTGACCGGCTGCCAGAACATGGACTCAAACGGACTGCTTTCTTCTGGCGCAGAGGCTTTTCAGGCCTATAGTCTGAGCGATACTCAGGTAAAAGCGCTGAGCGATCAGGCCTGTAAAGATATGGACAGCAAGGCTACTATCGCCCCTGCCAGCAGCGAGTACGCAACGCGTCTTGGCAAAATCGCCGCCGCGCTTGGCGACAACATTAACGGCCAGCCGGTGAACTACAAAGTCTATATGGCGAAAGATGTGAATGCCTTTGCCATGGCGAACGGTTGTATCCGCGTGTACAGCGGCCTGATGGATATGATGACCGATAACGAAGTCGAAGCGGTGATCGGCCACGAAATGGGCCACGTCGCGCTGGGTCACGTGAAAAAAGGCATGCAGGTCGCGCTGGGCACTAACGCCGTACGTGCAGCAGCGGCTTCCGCTGGCGGCATTGTCGGCAGCCTGTCGCAGTCGCAATTGGGCGATCTTGGCGAGAAACTGGTGAACTCGCAGTTCTCCCAGCGTCAGGAATCCGAAGCGGATGATTACTCGTATGATTTGTTGCGCAAACGTGGGATCAATCCGGCAGGCCTGGCCACCAGCTTTGAGAAACTGGCAAAACTGGAAGCAGGACGCCAAAGCTCAATGTTTGACGATCACCCGGCATCTGCAGAACGTGCGCAACACATTCGCGATCGCATGAGCGCAGACGGGATAAAATAATCCTCGAACAGTGCCGGATGGCGGCGTGAACGCCTTACCCGGCCTACAAATTCAGCAATAATGTAGGCCGGACTAGCGTCAGCGACATCCGGCAAAATAGTCCGAAACCCGTTATTCGCCTTTCTTCGCCGCCTGGATATACAGCATTTCCAGTGCCAGCGTAGCCGCCGCCAGCGCGGTGATCTCTGACTGATCGTAGGCCGGAGCTACTTCCACCACATCCATCCCGACGATATTCAGATCTTTCAGACCACGTACCAGCTTGATCGCGCGATCGGAAGTCAGACCGCCGATCACGGGCGTACCGGTTCCAGGAGCAAACGCCGGATCGAGGCAGTCGATATCAAAGGTCAGATACACCGGCATATCACCAACAATCTGCTTAACCTGGGCGATGATGTCATCTACGCCGCGATCGTTCACCTGGCAAGCATCCAGCACGGTAAAGCCGTTATCTTTGTCGAACTCGGTACGAATACCGATCTGCACAGAGTGATTCGGATCGATCAGACCTTCGTTCGGCGCAGTGTAGAACATGGTACCGTGGTCGAATTCACAGCCGTTAGCGTAGGTGTCGGTGTGGGCATCAAAGTGCACCAGCGCCATTTTACCAAAGTGTTTAGCGTGCGCGCGCAGGAGCGGCAGCGTGACGAAGTGGTCACCGCCGAAAGAGAGCATGCGCTTACCAGCAGAAAGCAACTTCTCAGCATGCGCCTGCAGTTTTTCACTCATTTCACGGGCATCACCGAACGCATAAACCAGATCGCCGCAGTCCACCACGTTCAGGCGCTCGCGCATATCGAAGTCCCACGGGAAGCGATTGTGTTCCCACGCCAGGTTAGTGGAAACCTGACGGATCGCAGCCGGACCATGACGACCGCCCGCGCGGCCAGACGTTGCCATATCAAACGGTACGCCGGTGATCACCCAATCGGCGTCGCTGTCGTACGGCATGAAGTTCATCGGCAGACGCAAAAAACCAAAGGCGTTAGAAACCAGGGAGTTGTCGTATTGATGACCTAAGGTGCTCATGTACTGACCTCTTTTAAAATCGGTGAAAAAAAATCCCCTCCGCGTCGTTAAGCCCGACGAGGAAGGGATTGATTTACGTGACTACTTGTATAGGCGAATTATCGCCGTTAATTTGCTCAGGTTCAAGCGAGCCCCAACAGCATTACTCGTCTTCGAGATAGGTATATCCGTACAGACCTGCCTCAAACTCTTCGAGGAACTGCTGCTGCAACTCGGTATCCAGATCGGTGTTTTTCACCTGGTCACGGAACTGAGTTAGCAGGGTGTTCGGATCCAACTGCACGTATTGCAGCATATCCGCCACGGTATCCCCTTCGTCAGACAGCTCAACTTCCACGCTGCCGTCAGGGAAGACGAACACGTCAACCGCTTCGGTATCACCGAACAGGTTGTGCATGTTGCCAAGGATCTCCTGGTACGCACCCACCATAAAGAAGCCCAGCATCGGCGGATTCTCCGGGTCGTATTCCGGCATCGGCATGGTGGTCGCAATGCCGTCACCATCAACATAGTGGTCGATAGCGCCATCAGAGTCACAGGTGATATCCAGCAGCACCGCACGGCGCTCAGGAGCTTTGTTCAGCCCTTCCAGCGGCATCACCGGGAACAGCTGATCGATCCCCCACGCATCCGGCATCGACTGGAACAGCGAGAAGTTGACGTAAATCTTATCCGCCATACGCTCCTGCAACTCGTCGATAATCGGACGGTGCGCGCGGTTGCTCGGGTCGAGTTGTTTTTGCACATCGTGACACATGTTCAGATAGAGCTGTTCTGCCCACGCGCGTTCCTGCAGGCTAAAGGTGCCTGAAGAGTACCCAACGTGAATATCGTGCAGATCCATCTGGCTGTCGTGCAGCCATTCACGCAGCGAACGACGGGTTCCCGGCTCATGCATCTCTTGCCAGGTTTCCCACATGCTTTGCAGGGCACGCGGCGCATCGTCAGCCGGAGGCGTTGCTTCGGTATGCTCGCTACGCTCAACGCCGATAATGTTAGACACCAGCACGGTATGATGCGCGGTAACAGCGCGACCGGATTCGGTAATTACCGTCGGGTGCGGCAGACCGTGCTCTTCACAGGCGTCGCCAATGGCCCAGATGATGTTGTTCGCGTATTCGTTCAGGCCGTAGTTTACGGAGCAGTCAGACTGCGAACGGGTACCTTCGTAGTCCACGCCCAGGCCACCGCCCACGTCGAAGCACTGGATATTTACGCCAAGCTTGTGCAGCTCAACGTAGAAACGCGCCGACTCACGTACGCCGGTGGCAATATCACGAATGTTCGCCATCTGTGAGCCGAGGTGGAAGTGCAGCAACTGAATACTGTCCAGACGACCGCGCTCGCGCAGCATTTCTACCAGTTGCAGCACCTGGTTTGCCGCCAGGCCGAATTTCGATTTCTCTCCGCCGGAGGACTGCCATTTGCCGGACCCTTGCGACGCCAGACGCGCACGCACGCCCAGACGCGGAACAACATTCAGTCGTTCAGCTTCATCCAGCACGATAGCGATTTCAGACATCTTCTCGATGACCAGATAGATCTTATGGCCCATCTTTTCGCCAATTAGCGCCAGGCGGATGTATTCGCGGTCTTTATAGCCGTTACACACGATCACGCTGCGGGTCATTCCGGCATGAGCCAGAACGGCCATCAGTTCAGCTTTAGAACCGGCTTCCAGCCCCAGCGGTTCGCCGGAGTGGATCAGCGATTCAATCACGCGACGGTGCTGGTTAACCTTGATCGGGTAAACGAGGAAATAGTCACCGTTGTAGCCGTAAGACTCACGGGCGCGCTTAAACGCGGCGTTAATCGAACGCAGACGGTGTTGCAGGATCTGCGGGAAGCAGAACAATGCAGGCAAACGCTGGCCCTGCGCTTCACGGGCTTTCACCAACTCAGCAAGGTCAACGCGCGCTTCTGGTACGTCGGGATCCGGGCACACGCTGATGTGGCCCAGTTCATTGACGTCATAGTAGTTATTACCCCACCAGGCAATATTGTAAGTACGCAGCATCTTGCTGGCTTCCTGGGAACTCATTGCAACCTCCTGCATGGAGCGTAGTACACCGTGTTCGCCTGCTGACGAAGGCGAACCCAAAGAAATGTCGTCAGACATAGCGAACCTCAAATTTTATTAACAAGTGTAAAACAGTTGACTACTATCGCAATCCGAAGACGCGATAACAACCCAAATACAGGCAGAATTTCCAGCAGATAGTGCTGACGCTCCGACTGTGCGACCGGTTTCTTTTTCATATCAATGTAAACACGTAACCGAACTTAATGCTGACGGTTCGGCGAAACCACGAGAAAACTCTTGTTTACCAAGAGCGCCCTTGTTCAGTTCTTAGTGACCGTTGCCGGCCCTGGAGTCCTGAGAAGCGCCGAGATGGGTATAACATCGGCAGGTATGCAAGATGCAGATTGCGGGGGACATATGTACACCAGAACGGTGCGACAGATTCAGCAGAATACAACGGTTCATTATCTCGTATCACCTCCACGGTTGCTCCTGACGGAACGAACCCACAAGCCAAAGCTAAAGTTTTAACCCGGCTGGAAGTGGCAACACGATGAAAACGTCGTGTGCTTTTTTGTCTATCCTCAATAAATCGAGTTGCGGGAAGGCGGCAACGCAGTGAATCCCCGGGCGCTTACAGGAGTAAGTGACTGGGCGAGTATTGCCAACGCACATGCAACTTGAAGTATGACGGATATGAGCCGCGCGCCGCGTTTTATACCGACAACAGTACGAAAAAGCAAAAGATAAATACGCGCATTGCCAGCACCGTCAGGAAAAATTTCCAGTTACATTTTCAGTACAATGCGAGCTCAATCAAAAAAAGCTGGAAATCAGGCGCAGAACCGCCTTAAAATAGCCGTCCAGATGTTAATCCATCTATACCGATTAACACTCAGACTGCCAGTGTCCGTCATCTGCAGACTCATGGTAGAATCTTCTACACATGGCTATTCCACTCGACAGTTTGAGCTAACTACATTCTCCTTAGGTGAAATTAAATATGGCAAAACACCTTTTTACGTCCGAGTCCGTATCAGAAGGGCATCCTGACAAAATCGCTGACCAAATCTCTGATGCCGTGCTGGATGCAATCTTGGAGCAGGATCCGAAAGCACGCGTTGCCTGCGAAACCTACGTCAAAACCGGTATGGTTTTAGTTGGCGGTGAGATCACCACCAGCGCATGGGTTGATATCGAAGAGATCACCCGTAACACGGTTCGCGAAATTGGCTATGTGCATTCCGACATGGGCTTTGATGCCAACTCTTGTGCGGTACTGAGCGCGATTGGTAAACAGTCTCCGGACATCAACCAGGGTGTTGACCGTGCGGATCCGCTGGAACAGGGCGCAGGCGACCAGGGTCTGATGTTTGGTTATGCAACCAACGAAACCGACGTGCTGATGCCAGCCCCGATTACCTATGCTCACCGTCTGGTGCAGCGTCAGGCTGAAGTGCGTAAAAACGGCACCTTATCCTGGCTGCGCCCGGATGCAAAAAGCCAGGTAACCTTCCAGTATGACGACGGTAAAATCGTCGGTATCGATGCGGTTGTTCTGTCGACTCAGCACTCTGAAGATATCGATCAGAAATCGCTGCAAGAAGCCGTTATGGAAGAGATCATCAAACCGGTACTGCCGACTGAATGGCTGACAGCTTCAACCAAGTTCTTCATCAACCCAACTGGTCGTTTCGTTATCGGCGGTCCAATGGGTGACTGCGGTCTGACGGGTCGTAAAATCATCGTTGATACCTACGGCGGCATGGCCCGTCACGGCGGCGGCGCATTCTCTGGTAAGGATCCGTCTAAAGTTGACCGTTCCGCAGCTTATGCAGCCCGCTACGTAGCGAAAAACATCGTTGCCGCTGGCCTGGCTGACCGTTGTGAGATTCAGGTTTCCTACGCAATCGGCGTGGCTGAACCGACCTCTATCATGGTGGAAACGTTCGGTACTGAAAAAGTGCCTTCAGAACAGCTGACCCTGCTGGTGCGTGAGTTCTTCGACCTGCGCCCGTATGGCCTGATTCAGATGCTGGATCTGCTGCACCCGATTTACAAAGAAACCGCCGCTTACGGTCACTTTGGTCGCGAACATTTCCCATGGGAAAAAACCGACAAAGCCGCCCTGCTGCGTGAAGCTGCCGGTCTGAAGTAATTCCCCGACGGCTCAACGCTTATGAAGACCAGCCTCGCGCTGGTCTTTTTTTATGTCATTTGCTCTCCCATCCCCCATCGCTATAACCACGCTAATTTCATTTGCTTCAATAACAAATGAAAGCGATTACATAGCACGGTATTTCTATCCACCTTGAATTCACATCTCTTCGTTACCAGCATTGCATCACTGTTACATCATATTTCAGCATTGTCTTAAAATCAGCCAATCAACTTTATTCTATAATAATAAATAATGTTAACTTTCAACTAATTAAACAATAATCCACATGAATGCCAGTGTAACCGATTACACTAATGTGATGTGATTCGCATTTTTTTACCCCGTACTCACCTACCCTTAACATCAACAAAACTAGCTACCCAACGGAGGGCATCATGCCTGACAATAAAAAAACGGGGCATTCCAACAAAGCCATGACATTTTTTGTCTGCTTCCTGGCAGCCCTGGCTGGATTACTTTTTGGCCTGGATATCGGTGTTATTGCCGGTGCTTTACCATTCATAACCGACGAGTTCCAAATTACCCCACACACTCAGGAATGGGTGGTGAGTTCCATGATGTTTGGTGCGGCAGTGGGCGCCGTCGGCAGCGGTTGGCTCTCCTTCAAGCTGGGGCGTAAAAAAAGCCTGATGATCGGCGCAATCCTGTTTGTTGCCGGTTCGCTGTTCTCCGCCGCAGCGCCAAACGTTGAAGTGCTGCTGGTTTCCCGCGTGCTGCTCGGCCTGGCAGTCGGCGTTGCGTCTTATACCGCACCGTTGTACTTGTCCGAAATCGCCCCGGAAAAAATTCGCGGCAGCATGATTTCTATGTATCAGTTAATGATCACCATCGGTATTTTAGGTGCGTATCTTTCCGATACGGCGTTTAGCTACAGCGGCGCATGGCGCTGGATGCTGGGCGTGATCATCATCCCTGCCCTGTTACTGCTGGTTGGCGTCATCTTCCTGCCGGACAGCCCGCGTTGGTTTGCGGCTAAACGTCGTTTTGTCGATGCCGAACGCGTTCTGTTGCGTCTGCGTGACACCAGCGCTGAAGCCAAACGCGAGCTGGATGAAATTCGTGAAAGCCTGCAAGTGAAGCAGAGCGGCTGGGCGCTGTTTAAAGAAAACAGCAACTTCCGCCGCGCAGTTTTCCTTGGCGTTCTGTTACAGGTGATGCAGCAGTTCACCGGGATGAACGTCATTATGTATTACGCGCCAAAAATCTTTGAGCTGGCGGGTTACACCAACACCACCGAACAGATGTGGGGGACCGTTATTGTCGGTCTGACCAACGTGCTGGCAACCTTTATCGCCATTGGCCTGGTTGACCGCTGGGGCCGAAAACCTACGCTAATCCTCGGCTTTATCGTCATGGCCGTCGGTATGGGCGTGCTGGGTACAATGATGCACGTGGGTATTCACTCGCCAGCCGCACAATACTTCGCTGTCCTGATGCTGCTAATGTTTATCGTTGGCTTTGCGATGAGCGCCGGTCCGCTGATTTGGGTACTGTGCTCTGAAATCCAGCCGCTGAAAGGTCGCGATTTCGGCATCACCTGCTCTACCGCAACTAACTGGATTGCCAACATGATTGTCGGCGCAACCTTCCTGACGATGCTGAACTCGCTGGGCAGCGCCAACACCTTCTGGGTCTACGGTGGCCTGAACGTACTGTTCATCTTCCTGACCCTGTGGCTGATCCCTGAAACTAAAAACGTCTCTCTGGAACACATTGAACGTAACCTGATGAAAGGTCGTAAACTGCGCGAAATTGGCGCACACGACTAATCTCGTTAGGCTTCCTCCCCCGTGGGAGGGAGCCTTCCTCTTGCAGTCCCTTCCCTGTCGCACTATCCTCTGGCGTTATGAAAACCTCCCGTCTCCCGATCGCCATCCAGCAAGCCGTTATGCGCAGCCTGCGGGAAAAACTCGCTCAGGCCAATCTCAAGCTCGAACGCCAATACCCGGAACCAAAGCTGGTTTACCAACAGCGCGGAACCGCCGCGGGTACCGCGTGGCTACAAACCTACGAAATTCGTCTTAATCCAGTTTTGCTGATGGAGAATGTTGACGCGTTCGTTAACGAAGTGGTGCCCCATGAACTGGCGCATCTACTGGTGTGGAAACACTTTGGCCGCGTACCGCCGCACGGGAAAGAGTGGAAATGGATGATGGAGAGCGTGCTGGGCGTACCGGCCCGGCGCACGCATCAGTTTGAGCTGCAATCCGTGCAGCGTAAGACCTTTACATACCGCTGTAAGTGTCAGGAACACCAACTGACCGTCCGCCGCCATAACCGCGTTGTACGCGGCGAAGCCACCTACCGCTGCGTCCACTGCGGTGAACCGTTGGTTGCAGAATAATCTTCAGAATTATCAGGAACTTTTCTGATCTAACTGATTGCATACAGGAATGACTTTCGCTACGTTGCGGGCTCGTTTTGACACGGAGTTCGTGATGTACCGTAATCTTTCTTTTGCTGCGGCCCTGTTAGCCGCTGCGTTTTCAGGCTCGGTTTTAGCCGAAGGCATCAACAGTTTTTCTCAGGCAAAAGCAGCGGGCGTTAAAGTTAACGCCGATGCGCCAGGCGATTTCTATTGCGGATGTAAAATTAACTGGCAAGGAAAAAAAGGGGTCGTTGACCTCGAATCCTGCGGCTATAAAGTGCGAAAAAATGAAAACCGCGCCAGTCGAATTGAATGGGAACACGTTGTCCCCGCCTGGCAATTTGGTCATCAGCGCCAGTGCTGGCAGGACGGAGGGCGTAAAAACTGCGCTAAAGATCCGGTCTATCGCAAAATGGAAAGCGATATGCATAACCTGCAGCCCGCGGTGGGTGAGGTCAATGGCGATCGCGCAAACTTTATGTACAGCCAGTGGAACGGTGGTGAAGGCCAATATGGACAATGCACCATGAAGGTTGACTTCAAAGAGAAAGTTGCCGAGCCGCCAGCCCGCGCCCGTGGCGCCATCGCGCGTACCTATTTTTACATGCGCGACCAATACAACCTGTCGCTCTCCCGCCAGCAAACTCAGCTTTTTAATGCCTGGAATAAGCAGTATCCGGTCACCGATTGGGAGTGTGAGCGCGACGAACGCATTGCGAAGGTACAGGGGAACCATAACCCCTATGTGCAACGCTCTTGCCAGGCGCAAAAGAGCTAACCTACACTAGCAGCAATATTTTTTAACCATGCCCTGGCCTTTTGCAGCCCAGGGCCATGACGCGGATGTTTAACTATGCGCATTCCTCGCATTTATCACCCTGAGCCACTCACTTCCGGCAGCCAAATTTCACTGTGTGAAGATGCAGCCAACCATATCGGCCGCGTACTGCGTATGGGGCCAGGCCAGGCGCTACAACTGTTTGATGGCAGCAATCAGGTATTCGACGCCGAAATCACCCACGCCAGTAAGAAAAGCGTGGACGTGAAGGTGCTTAACGCTGAACTCGACGATCGAGAATCGCCGCTGCACATCCACCTGGGCCAGGTGATGTCGCGGGGTGAAAAAATGGAATTTACTATCCAAAAATCGATCGAACTGGGTGTAAGCCTCATTACGCCACTTTTTTCTGAGCGCTGCGGCGTTAAACTGGACAGCGAACGCCTGAACAAGAAGCTCCAGCAGTGGCAGAAAATCGCCATTGCCGCCTGCGAACAGTGCGGTCGTAATCGGGTGCCTGAAATTCGCCCGGCGATGGATCTGGAAGCGTGGTGCGCCGAACAGGATGAAGGTCTGAAACTGAACCTGCATCCCCGCGCCAGCGCCAGCATCAATACGCTGCCGCTCCCGGTGGAACGCATCCGCTTGCTGATTGGCCCCGAAGGTGGGCTGTCGGCAGATGAAATTGCCATGACCGCACGGTATCAGTTTACTGATATTCTGTTAGGACCTCGCGTTCTGCGTACTGAGACAACTGCGCTCACCGCCATCACCGCGCTACAGGTGCGTTTTGGCGATCTGGGCTAACGGAGAAGAACAATGATCAAGCTCGGCATCGTGATGGATCCCATCGCAAGCATCAACATCAAGAAAGATTCCAGCTTCGCTATGCTGCTGGAAGCGCAACGTCGCGGTTACGAAATTCATTATATGGAAATGGCCGATCTCTATCTGATCAACGGTGAAGCCCGCGCCCGTACGCGTACCCTGAGCGTAGAGCAGAACTACGACAAATGGTATGAGTTCAATAGCGAGCAGGATCTCCCGCTGGCAGATCTGGACGTCATTCTGATGCGTAAGGATCCACCGTTTGATACCGAGTTCATCTATGCAACCTATATTCTGGAACGTGCAGAGGAGAAAGGGACGCTAATCGTCAACAAACCGCAGAGCCTGCGCGATTGTAACGAGAAGCTGTTCACCGCATGGTTTGCCGACCTGACACCAGAAACGCTGGTCACGCGTAACAAAGCGCAGCTGAAAGCCTTCTGGCAAAAACACAGCGACATCATTCTTAAACCGCTGGACGGCATGGGCGGCGCATCTATTTTCCGCGTCAAGGAAGGCGATCCGAACCTTGGCGTTATTGCCGAAACACTGACCGAGCACGGTACCCGTTATTGCATGGCGCAGAACTATCTGCCGGCAATTAAAGACGGTGATAAACGCGTGCTGGTGGTCGATGGCGAACCCGTTCCGTACTGCCTGGCGCGTATTCCACAAGGCGGCGAAACCCGTGGCAACCTGGCAGCCGGCGGTCGTGGCGAGCCGCGTCCATTAACCGACAGCGACTGGGAAATTGCACGTCGCATTGGGCCAACGCTGAAAGCAAAAGGTTTGATTTTTGTCGGTCTGGATATCATTGGCGACCGTCTGACGGAAATTAACGTCACCAGCCCAACCTGTATTCGTGAAATTGAAGCGGAGTTCCCGGTTTCGATTACCGGTATGCTGATGGACGCCATCGAGGCACGTTTGCAGAAATAAATAAGTTGCCGGATGGCGATGCCTTCGCGTCTTATCCGGCCTACATTTGCACCCCGTAGGCCGGATAAGGCGAAGCCGCCATCCGGCAAAGCTATCTTCAGAGGGTGACATCTTCGCGCTTTGCCCACATACTGGGCTCTGTTGCTTTTTTGAACCAGGAAACAGAACCTCTGACAATGAATTTACAGCATCACTTTCTAATTGCCATGCCTGCTCTCCAGGATCCGATTTTCCGCCGTTCCGTGGTGTATATCTGTGAACACAATGAGAACGGAGCAATGGGGATTATCGTCAATAAGCCTCTGGAAAACTTACAAATTGAAGGGATTCTGGAAAAGCTGAAGATTACTCCAGAAGCACGCGATCCTGCCATTCGTCTGGACAAACCGGTGATGCTCGGCGGCCCACTGGCGGAAGACCGTGGATTTATTCTACACACCCCGCCGTCACGCTTTGCCTCCAGTATTCGCATTTCAGATAACACTATCATCACCACCTCCCGCGATGTACTTGAAACCCTGGGTACGCAGGAGCAGCCATCTGAAGTGCTGGTTGCGCTGGGCTATTCATCATGGGAAAAAGGTCAACTGGAACAAGAGCTACTGGATAACGCCTGGCTCACTGCTCCCGCAGACCTCAACATCTTATTTAAAACGCCGATTGCCGACCGCTGGCGCGATGCGGCGAAGCTTATCGGGATTGATATTCAGACCATGCCTGGCGTGGCGGGACACGCCTGATGAGCGGAACATTACTCTCTTTTGATTTTGGTACGAAAAGTATCGGCGTCGCGGTTGGTCAACGCATTACCGGTACGGCGAGACCCTTGCCCGCCATCAAAGCACAGGACGGTACGCCAGACTGGAGTTTGATTGAACGCCTGCTAAAAGAGTGGCAGCCGGACGAAATCATTGTCGGCCTGCCGCTCAACATGGATGGCACCGAACAACCCCTTACTGCGCGCGCGCGCAAATTCGCTAACCGCATTCACGGTCGCTTTGGCGTAACCGTAACGCTGCACGATGAACGTTTGAGCACCGTCGAAGCCCGCTCAGGCCTGTTTGAGCAAGGCGGATACCGGGCGTTGAATAAAGGCAAAGTAGATTCCGCTTCTGCCGTTATTATCCTTGAAAGCTATTTCGAGCAGGGCTACTAAAGTCGCCCCTGCGCCTGGCGCTGCTGCTGACTTTGTGCAAACGTCTGCATACCTGTCTGCTGCCCGGTTTGAATCACACCGGGTAGCTGATGCGTTTTCCCTTCGCGGATCAAATTGCCCACGGCGGGCGTGTTGACGAGCAGTTCGAATAACGCCACGCGTCCTCCCTGCTTATCTTCCTCCAACTTTTGCGAAAGTACCGCCCGCAGGCTGTCTGCCAGTTGGTTACGCACCGGATCTTTCTCCTGAGCGGGAAAGGTGTCCACCAGCCGCGCGATGGCCTGCGCCGCCCCTCGCGTATGTAAGGTTGCCAACACCAGATGCCCGGTCTCCGCTGCCGTTAAGGCCAAACGAATAGTTTCCACGTCGCGCAGCTCGCCCAGCAAAATGACGTCGGGATCTTCGCGTAACGCGCCGCGCAAACCGGCAGCAAAAGAAGCGCAGTGTACGCCCACCTCCCGCTGTTGAATAAGACAACGCTGGCTGGTGTAGCGATATTCAATCGGATCTTCCAGAGTCAGAATATGCCCCGCAACATGTTGATTAAGGTACTCCACCATCGCCGCCAGGGTGGTTGATTTACCGCTGCCGGTGGCTCCAGTGACCAGAACTAATCCATTTTCACCGTGCAGCAGTTCAGGTATGGCCTCCGGGGTCTGGAGATCGTCTAAACGAGGACATTCAAGCGGTAGCAATCTTAGCGCCAGCGAGGTTCCCTGTTGATGAGCAAATGCGCTGGCGCGTAGACGCCGGGAGTCCGCCAGCGTAAGGGCAAAATCAATCTGCCCCTGTTCCCGCCACTGTACCTGTTGTTGCTCACTGAGCCAGCACATCAGCAGATTCTCCACGTCAGGGGGAGTAAATGGTGCTATTTCGACTTTTCCACCTATGCGCCAGCGCGCAGGCCATGCATTGCACAGGTGTAGATCCGACACGTTATGCTTTACACTAAGGGCCACTATTTCTTCCATATTCATATGAACATCCTCGGAAAATGAACGATATCGCGCATAACCTGGCACATGTCCGGGACAAAATCTCAGCCGCCGCGACGCGTTGCGGGCGGTCTTCAGAAGAAGTTATGTTGCTTGCAGTTAGCAAAACCAAACCTGCGAGCGCCATCGAAGAAGCCATGACCGCAGGGCAGCGTGCCTTCGGTGAAAACTATGTCCAGGAAGGGGTGGATAAGATCCGCTACTTTCAAGAAAACGGCGTTAACGATCTGCAGTGGCACTTTATCGGTCCGCTGCAGTCGAACAAAAGTCGTCTGGTCGCTGAACATTTTGACTGGTGCCATACGATTGATCGTCTGCGTATCGCTGCCCGTCTGAGCGAACAGCGCCCGGCGGAACTGCCGCCGCTCAATGTGTTGATTCAGATTAATATCAGCGATGAGAACAGTAAGTCAGGTATTCCGCTTGCAGAGCTTGATGCACTGGCCGCTGAGGTCGCCGCGCTGCCACGCATTACCCTGCGTGGTCTGATGGCGATTCCGGCGCCAGAGTCAGATTATGTAAGGCAGTTTGAAGTTGCACAGCAAATGGCGGTAGCATTTGCCGGGTTGAAAACACGTTACCCAAGTATCGACACGCTCTCACTGGGGATGTCTGATGATATGGATGCCGCCATTGCGGCGGGTAGCACGATGGTGCGCATCGGCACTGCCATTTTTGGTGCTCGTGATTACACTAAAAAATAAGGAAAACTAAGGAACACCATGAATACGTTGACCTTCCTGCTCTCAACGGTAATTGAGCTGTATACCATGGCGCTGCTGCTGCGCGTGTGGATGCAATGGTCTCGCTGCGATTTCTACAACCCGTTCTCGCAGTTTATTGTGAAAATCACTCAGCCCATTATTGGGCCGTTACGCCGTATCATTCCCCCGATGGGGCCAATTGACAGCGCATCGGCGTTAGTTGCGCTCGTTCTGAGCTTTATCAAGGCCATCGTGCTGTTTAAGGTGGTTACGTTCCAGCCGATCATCTGGATCGCCGCCGTGCTGATTGTCCTGAAGACTATCGGACTGCTGATTTTCTGGGTTCTGCTGGTGATGGCGATTATGAGCTGGGTCAGCCAGGGCCGCAGCCCTGTGGAGTACGTGCTGATTCAACTGGCGGATCCGCTGCTGCGTCCTATTCGTCGCTTACTTCCAGGCATGGGCGGGATCGATTTCTCGCCAATGATCCTGGTTCTGCTGCTGTATGTCATTAATATGGGCATCGCAGAAGTATTACAGGCGACAGGTAACATGCTGCTGCCGGGGCTGTGGATGGCGCTATGAGTGCCGTTACACCCTGCGATGACGGTCTGGTTTTACGGCTCTACATTCAGCCTAAAGCCAGCCGTGACAGTATTGTAGGTTTACATGGCGACGAGCTAAAAGTCGCCATTACCGCCCCACCGGTTGATGGGCAAGCCAATAGCCATCTGGTGAAGTTTCTCGGCAAACAGTTCCGCGTGGCAAAAAGCCAGGTCGTCATTGAGAAGGGCGAGCTTGGTCGTCACAAACAGGTTAAAATCATTCATCCGCAACAGATCCCGCCCGAAATTGCGGCGCTAACTGATTAGGTATCCCATGCAAAAAGTTGTCCTCGCGACCGGCAACGCCGGTAAAGTGCGTGAACTCGCCTCTCTTCTGAGTGATTTCGGTCTTGATGTTGTCGCTCAAACGGATCTGGGTGTTGATTCTGCAGAAGAGACCGGGCTGACGTTTATTGAGAACGCCATTCTGAAGGCACGTCATGCCGCGCAAATTACCGGTTTACCCGCCATTGCTGATGACTCCGGTCTGGCGGTAAATGCCCTTGGCGGCGCGCCGGGCATCTATTCAGCCCGCTATTCCGGCGAAGATGCAACCGATCAGCAGAACCTGGAAAAACTGCTCCACACCCTGCAGGATGTTCCTGATGACAAGCGCCAGGCACAATTCCACTGCGTGCTGGTGTATATGCGCCATGCAGACGATCCAACACCTGTGGTTTGCCACGGACGCTGGCCGGGCGTTATTGCCCGTGAACCTGCCGGAAACGGTGGTTTTGGCTACGACCCAATCTTCTTTGTGCCGTCTGAAGGGAAAACCGCCGCCGAACTGAGCCGCGAAGAAAAAAGCGCGATTTCTCACCGCGGACAAGCGCTGAAGCTGCTGCTGGATGCCCTGCGTAATGGTTAAGCTTCCGCCGTTAAGTCTTTACATACACATCCCGTGGTGCGTGCAGAAATGCCCGTACTGCGACTTCAACTCGCATGCGCTTAAAGGCGAAGTCCCTCATGACGACTATGTGCAGCATCTGCTGAGCGATCTGGATTCTGAGGTGGCCCACGCCCAGGGCCGCGAGGTAAAGACGATTTTTATCGGTGGTGGTACGCCGAGCCTGCTTTCTGGCCCGGCAATGCAAACGCTGCTCGACGGCGTGCGCGCACGGCTGAATCTCGCCGCAGATGCAGAAATCACGATGGAGGCGAATCCCGGTACGGTGGAAGCCGATCGCTTTGTGGATTATCAACGTGCTGGCGTAAACCGTATCTCCATTGGTGTACAGAGCTTTAGCTCCGCCAAACTCGAACGTCTGGGACGTATTCACGGACCGGAAGAAGCCAAACGTGCAGCGCACCTGGCGAGCGGTCTGGGACTACGCAGCTTTAACCTCGACCTGATGCACGGTTTACCGGATCAGACGCTGGAAGAGGCGCTGAGCGATTTACAGCAGGCCATCGCGCTCAACCCGCCGCATCTTTCCTGGTATCAGTTGACCATCGAGCCGAATACGCTGTTCGGGTCCCGACCACCGGTATTACCGGACGACGACGCGCTGTGGGATATTTTTGAGCAAGGCCACCAGTTGCTGACCGCCGCGGGGTATCAGCAGTACGAAACCTCAGCCTACGCCAGACCGGGTTATCAGTGTCAGCACAACCTAAATTACTGGCGTTTTGGCGACTACTTAGGCATTGGCTGCGGCGCGCACGGCAAAGTCACTTTCCCAGACGGTCGCATCCTGCGCACTACCAAAACGCGACATCCGCGCGGATACATGCAAGGACGTTATCTGGAAAGCCAGCGAGATGTCGCCGAGGCCGATAAGCCGTTTGAGTTCTTTATGAACCGTTTCCGGCTGCTGGAAGCCGCGCCTCGCGCGGAGTTCACGCAATATACCGGGCTTACCGAAGACGTTATTCGTCGACAGATCGATGAGGCCATTGCCCAGGGCTATCTGAGTGAATGCGATGAATACTGGCAGATTACCCAACACGGTAAGCTATTTTTGAATTCTCTGCTGGAGCTGTTTCTGGCGGAGTAATCTCTGTGCGCCTGTCGGCGCATTTTCTTCTACAAATTCCTCTAAATATTGTACTCGGAAAAACCGAGTACAATACACGTCATTTATTGACAATAACCATATTAATTATTTTATTCATTTTAAATAGCCTCTTCACCAACATAAATATATTGAACACAGCGCACAAAATAAGATCAAACTGCTGCCATGCAAAAGGTATGTGATCTATATAGTGGATAGATGTCTGACAACTATATTAATTTATCATACAGAAAAAGGTGAACCATCATCAGATGTCAACCAATTACTGTACCTTAAAGCACGGAGCTTACTTATGAAAATCAAAACCTTTTCCCGCTCGCTAGTCTGTGCGTCCTTGTTGGCGCTACTTAGCACTGGCGCATATGCTGCTGAAAAAGTGACTCTCAAACTGGCACACAACCTTGAACGTAGCCATGTGGTTCACCAGGCTTTCGAAGAAATGGCCAAAGAGGTAAAACAACTCTCCGACGGTAAAATGATTGTACGTATATATCCCAGTAGCCAAATGGGTAATGCCCGAGAAACGATGGAGTTGTTACAAAATGGCGCGTTGGATATGACAAAAGGTTCTGCCAGTGATTTAGAGTCATTTGATAATATTTATGCCATTTATAATTTACCTTTCTTATTTAAAGATCAAAACCATTTCAATAACGTTGTATTTGGTGAGGTAGGTAAAGACATTATGGAATCCACAAAAGAAAAGGGATTCTTTGCGTTATCTGCTTACGTTGCCGGCACGCGTAGTTTTTATGCCAAAAAACCTATTACCAAACCAGAGGATCTGAAAGGTCTGAAAGTCCGCGTTCAACCCAGCCCCACAACCATTAAAATGGTTGAACTGATGGGCGGATCGCCGACCCCCATTTCCTTCGGTGAGGTTTATACCGCTATGCAACAAGGTGTAGTGGATGGCGCAGAGAATAACGTTCCATCGTGGGTGCAAACACGTCATATCGAAATAGCTAAAGTCTTCTCCGAAGATGAGCACGCCTCTATTCCAGATTTTCTCGTTATCTCAACCAAAACATGGAATAAGCTGACCCCGGGGCAACAACAGATCCTTCGTCAAGCGGCTAAAAATTCCGAGGCTTATCAACAAAAGTTGTGGGAAAAAATCGATGCTGATACCCGCGCTCAAGCAAAAGCTATGGGTGGCGAGATTATCAAAGTTGATAAAGCCCCTTTCCGCGCCGCTGTTCAACCGCTGTTTGATGACTTCAAAAAAGACCCAAAACATGCAGCCCTGCTGGCGAAGTTTGAAGACGCAGTACAATAACCCTTTGGGCCATTGATTGGCCCTGTTTCACCAGGAAACTCACCATGATATTTAACCGCCTTAAGCTTGCGGTAGACCGCGTCATTGCCGCATTTTCGGTCATCGTAATGATTGCGCTGGTCATGTGCGTAGTCTGGCAAGTTTTTAGCCGCTACGTGCTCAATCAGCCCAGCACCTTAACTGACGAACTGGCACGCTTCTTAATGATCTGGGTCGGATTATTAGGTGCAGCCTATACCGTAGGCGCCCAGCGCCACCTGTCTATCGATCTACTGTTCATGTCGATTAATAAACGTAAACAGGCGTTATTGAGCTTATTCATTAATCTGCTGATTTTTGGCTTTGCAGGTTCAGTCATCGTTACAGGCGGTATCAAGCTGATTAATAAAACGCTGGCAACGGTGCAAGTTTCTGCGGCCATGCAAATTCCAATGGGTTACGTGTATATCATCCTGCCGCTCAGCGGCGCAGTCATGATGTTCTATGCCCTGTGGTTTATTCACCAAAATATTCAGCAACTGAAACAATCTTCGCAGGGAGTAATTTGATGGAAGGCTATATCGCACTAACCCTGTTTGGCTGCTTCTTTGTCCTGGTGTTCATTGGCGTACCTATTTCGTTCTCCATCGGTATCGCCACTGTAGCCTCAATGCTGCTGATGTTTCCTTGGGATGTTGCCGTTATCACTGTCTCTCAACGTCTGGCAAACGGATTAGATAATTTTGCCCTATTGGCGATCCCGTTTTTCATTTTCGCAGGTACGCTGATGAACAGCGGTGGGATCGCCATCCGGCTAATTAACCTGGCGCAGGTGATGGTTGGGCGAGTTCCCGGCTCACTTGGTCATGTCAACGTGCTGGCAAACATGATGTTTGGTTCGATATCCGGCTCTGCCGTTGCCGCAGCTGCAGCCGTTGGCGGTACGCTTAATCCTATTCAGACAAAGCAAGGATACGACCCAACCTTCTCGACAGCCGTTAACGTTTCCTCCTGCATTACCGGGCTGTTAATTCCACCATCAAATGTGTTAATTGTGTTTTCTCTTACTGCTGGCGGTGTTTCAGTTGCTTCGTTGTTTATGGCGGGTTATTTACCAGGGATCCTGATGGGGCTTTCGATCATGGTGGTATGCGCCATTATCGCCAAACGCCGTGGTTATCCCCTGTCGGAAAGACCAACCTGCGCACAGGCAGTAAAAGCACTTCTGGATGCGCTACCGAGTCTGTTACTGGTCATCATTGTGATGGGGGGTATTTTAGGTGGGATCTTTACCGCAACAGAAGCCTCAGCGATTGCGGTCGTCTACACCTTCATTCTCTCGGTGCTGATTTACCGGGAAGTAAAATGGCGTGATTTACCAAAGCTGATCCTGGAATCAGTCGTGATGACCTCTATCGTACTGTTACTGATCGGCTTCTCTGTCGGCATGTCCTGGGCGATGACCAATGCCGATATTCCCTACATGATCAGTGACACATTAATGGGTATTTCCGATAATCCACTGATCATCCTACTGTTAATCAATATTGTACTACTGGTTGTTGGGATCTTTATGGATATGACACCGGCAGTCCTGATCTTTACCCCCATTTTCTTGCCAATCGCTCAAGAGTTAGGTATGGATCCGGTACATTTCGGCATCATGATGGTCGCCAACCTGTGCATTGGTCTGCTGACACCGCCGGTAGGAAGTGCATTGTTTGTAGGCTGTTCGATTTCTGGCGTGAAGATCCAGCAATTGATCAAACCCCTGCTGCCGTTTTACGCCGCATTGCTGGTCGCACTCATGATGATCGTATACATTCCACAGATCTCTCTGTTTATTCCACAGATGCTGGGGTTGATGTAAATACGAAGAGTAACTGCCTCTGGAGAATGCCCCAACGCTACGGTAGGGGCATTTTTTATGCCATTAATACTGATTAAACATTTCCTGGATCTGCTTAGGATCCTTGGTTTGGGTCAGAGCCAGTTGCAGCAGAACACGCGCTTTTTGCGGGTTCAGAGAGCCTGACGCCACAAATCCGTATTTCGCATCATCAACTTCAGCATCCTGGGTGGTGGCGCCCGTTGGTACACGGGATGAACGCACCACAACGGTACCTTTATGCGCGGCAGTGGCCAGCGTATCGAAAATGGTTTTATACAGATTACCGTTACCTACACCCGCACTGACGATCCCGGCGTAACCCGCGTCTACCAATGCTTTAGCTGGCAGATCGGAGGCGTTAGCGTAGTTGTAAACAATCCCAACTTTCGGCAGCTCAGTCAGCTTAGATACATCGAACGGCGTGGATGTGGTGTGTTTTCGCGCAGGCGTACGCTGGTAGTCGATTTTACCGTTATGGATATAACCCAGCGGACCATAGTTAACGGATTTGAAAGTAGCGACATCCGTAGTGTTAGTTTTGGTCACGTCGCGACCATCCATAACGGTGTCGTTCATGACCACCAGCACACCACGGTTGGCAGAGGCTTTGTCTGCGGCGGTTACCACGGCGTTATACAGGTTGAACGGGCCATCAGCGCTCATACCCGTAGACGGACGCATTGCGCCGACCAGCACCACCGGCTTGTTGCACTTGACGGTGAGATCGAGGAAATAGGCGGTTTCTTCCATGGTATCCGTACCATGTGTTACCACGAAGCCGTCAGTTTTATCACACTCGGTATTAATCTTTTTCGCCAGCGTTAGCCAGACTTCGTCATTCATATCCTGGGAGCCAATGTTTACCACCTGCTCGCCTTTCACAACGGCGATATCTTTCAACTGAGGTACGGCATCAACCAAATTTTCTACGCCGACTTTGCCTGCCGTGTAGTTAGATTTTGTTGCGGAGTCACCGCCGCCGGCAATCGTCCCACCGGTAGCTAAAATAGTGATGTTTGGCAGTGCAAGCGCCGCGCCGCTGAAACCCATAACCAGTGCGGCAAGTGCCGTTCTCTTGAAAAACTCCATGTTATTTCTCCAGTTACTTGAATTTGCAGCATTATGTCTATCTTACAGATGAATAATGTGACGCCATCCAATTAACCAGATTTATATCTCCATCAAATTGTTATTCTTAGAGATGGATATCAAAAAAACAGAAAAATACAAAATAAAACGGCACAGAATGTTTCTGTGCCGTTAAAAAGAGGTGAAGATTATTTCAGATTGCTAACCAGCGTCTTACGATCGTTTTCCAGCGTCACGACGCGGGCGCAGACATCTTTGCCAAACTGCTGGAAGTCTTGTTCCTGATTCTTCCATTCGTTCTGAATTGAGGTTTGCAAACCTCCGAGGCTTCCGAGCACGCCCTGCAGCGGATTACCACCGCCTTTGAGCACGGCTTTCGCCCCCATCTCATTGATGCTGTCCTGCAAAATACCGCCCATCGCCTGATTGACCAGCTGTTGTCCATCCGCGCGGACCTGATCAATCGCCTTATAATGGAAGGTCAGGCCGTCAGTGCGATGCTCAATAATGCGGTTCATCTGCTCTTTCAATTGCGCATCCAGCTTAGTTAAGCGGCCACGCATGTTGCTGCTTTCGCCGACCTCTTTAGCGATGATTTTATCCAGCGCCACGCGACCTTTCTCCACGCGCGCTCTGGCACCTTCATCAATCCACGGCAGGCTGCTACGCAACGCCGCCTGATAATCTTTGGCCTGTTCACGCTGCGCGGCGTTCAGGTTGTACTGTTTACCGTTAAAGGTGACATCACCGGCCTGGGTTATGACCAGGTTGCCGTTCTCCCCCTTCACCTGTACCGTTTGTGGACTCAAAATCACATCGTCACGCGGGGTGACGCTGCACTGATAATCAGCATGTGCGGCCATCGCCGTGAACGTTAGGACTGCCGCCAGCAGCGTTTTGCGCATCATATCTTTCCCTCAATACAAATTGGGCCGGCATTTGCCGACCCTTTGCTACTTAGTCCCACCAAATATCGAAAAGTTCGCTGGTGCGCACTTCTTCGAGTTTGTGCTCTTCCAGCCACTTACGCACGATAGCCTGATGTTCTTCGGTGCATTTGCCGATTTCCTGCAGACAGATCAGACCTTCCCAGGCCAGATAGCCGCTGCCATCAAAGGCCAGCTTGTTCGGTTCGATAACTTCATTGATAAAATCATCAACGATTTGATCGACCTGCTCTCCAGATGTACCTTCCGGGAAACGCCATGCAACCGAAAATCCTACTTCCTGGAATTCGTCGATGTGCATTTTTTTACGCAGACGACGGCTACGGTTCTTTGCCATTATTTCACCCTCTCGAACATTAAGTCCCATACGCCGTGGCCAAGACGATGACCACGTTGTTCAAATTTGGTTACCGGGCGCGATTCCGGGCGCGGTACATAATCGTTACTCTCTGACTGGTTTTTATACCCGTCAATCGAGGACATCACTTCAAGCATGTGCTCCGCATAGGCTTCCCAGTCGGTTGCCATGTGGAACACGCCGCCCAGCTTCAGCTTGCTTAAGATATGCTCAGCAAACGGTACCTGAACGATACGGCGTTTATTATGACGTGCTTTATGCCACGGGTCAGGGAAAAACAGCTGAACCATAGATAAAGAATTGTCAGGAATCATTTTATGCAGGACTTCGACGGCATCATGGCACATGACACGCAGGTTCTCGACGCCCTCTTCATGAGCTGAAGCCAGACACGCGCCAACGCCCGGTGAGTGAACCTCAATGCCGAGGAAATTTTGCTCCGGACGCGCTTTCGCCATCGCCACCAGCGAAGCCCCCATACCAAAACCAATTTCAAGCGTGACTGGCGCATCGCGACCAAACAGCGCAGCGAAATCCACAGGTTCTTCGCTGAACTCAACGCCCATCACCGGCCAGTAGTTTTCCAGCGCGTGTTCCTGCCCTTTCGTCAGTCGCCCCTGGCGACGAACAAAACTACGAATCCGGCGCAACGGGCGGCCGTTTTCATCAAATTCCGGTGAAATGACGTCGTTCTTCATAAAAGTTTAGTCTGCTGTGTTTGAGTTCTGAAAACGGGCATTATCCAAAGTTAGTTGCCGGATGCAAGTAAAGGAAGAAAGTGAGCAGCGGAAAGTTCCGGTTTACACCCCGTTGCCGCTGTGCTGCAATCTTGCCCCCGGCAATAATGAAACGGTAATCATGCAAGCGTCTCAATTCTCGGCTCAGATTTTGAGCTGGTACGACAAATACGGGCGGAAAACGCTGCCCTGGCAAATTGATAAGACGCCTTACAAAGTATGGCTCTCTGAGGTGATGCTGCAACAAACTCAGGTTGCGACCGTTATCCCCTACTTTGAGCGCTTTATGGCGCGCTTCCCAACGGTAACGGATTTAGCCCATGCGCCGCTGGATGAAGTCCTGCATTTATGGACCGGGCTGGGCTATTACGCTCGAGCGCGTAATCTGCATAAAGCCGCGCAACAGGTTGTGACGCTGCACGGCGGCTCATTCCCGCAAACCTTTGATGAAGTGGCCGCCCTGCCAGGCGTCGGACGTTCAACTGCAGGCGCGATCCTTTCGCTCTCCCTGGGTCAGCATTTTCCGATTCTTGACGGTAACGTCAAACGTGTGCTGGCTCGCTGTTATGCTGTAAGCGGCTGGCCGGGTAAAAAAGAGGTCGAAAAGAAACTGTGGGAGTTGAGCGAGCAGGTTACGCCAGCCCATGGGGTTGAGCGGTTTAATCAGGCGATGATGGATTTAGGTGCCATGGTCTGTACGCGCTCAAAACCCAAATGTTCCCTGTGTCCGTTGGAAAATGGCTGTGTGGCGAGCGCCAATGCAAGCTGGGCGCTGTACCCGGGTAAAAAACCCAAACAGACATTACCAGAACGGACGGGCTATTTTTTACTGATGCAGCATGAAAACGAGGTGTTGCTCGCGCAGCGACCACCCAGCGGCTTATGGGGTGGCTTATACTGTTTTCCGCAGTTTGATGATGAGGATGGGCTACGCGACTGGCTGGCGCAACGGCAAATTAACGCAGATAATCTGACCCAACTTAATGCGTTTCGCCATACCTTTAGCCATTTCCACTTAGATATTGTGCCTATGTGGCTTCCCGTGTCCTCATTCACCTCATGCATGGATGAAGGCAACGCGCTCTGGTATAACTTAGCGCAACCGCCGTCGGTCGGACTGGCGGCCCCCGTGGAGCGTTTGTTACAGCAATTACGTGTCGGCACACAGGTTTAACGTACCGGTCGATAAAGAGGATTTTTTATGAGCAGAACGATTTTTTGCACTTTCCTGCAACGCGAAGCAGAAGGACAGGATTTTCAGCTGTACCCGGGCGATCTGGGAAAACGCATCTATAACGAGATTTCTAAAGAAGCATGGGCGCAATGGCAGCATAAACAAACCATGCTGATTAACGAGAAGAAACTCAATATGATGAACGTTGAACACCGTAAGTTACTGGAACAGGAGATGATTAACTTCCTGTTTGAAGGTAAGGATGTGCATATTGAAGGCTATACGCCTGAAGAAAAAAAATAAGCATCGCTTGCTGGCAATCTCGTAGGCCGGATAGGGTGCTTGCACTGCCATCCGGCAAAACGATACAACAACAAACACAACACGCACTCCCGGAATGATGAAAAAATTTCTCGCGCTTGCCGTTATCGCGCCGTTGCTCATCTCCTGTTCCAGTTCGACCAAAAAAGGCGATTCCTATAACGAAGCCTGGGTCAAGGATACCAACGGTTTTGATATTCTGATGGGGCAATTTGCCCATAACATTGAGAATCTGTGGGGATTTAAGGAAGTGCTGATTGCGGGTCCGAAGGACTACGTAAAGTATACCGATCAGTATCAAACCCGCAGCCATATCAATTTTGATGACGGTACGATAACCGTCGAGACCATTGCCGGGACAGATCCCGCCGGACATCTGCGTCTAGCGATTATCAAGACGTTGCTGATGGGCGATGATCCGGGTTCTATCGACCTCTATTCCGATGTCGACGACATTAAGATTTCCAAAGAGCCGTTCCTGTACGGGCAGGTAGTCAATAATACCGGCCAGCCTATTCGTTGGGAGGGACGTGCAACCAACTTTGCCAACTACCTGCTACAAACGCGACTGAAAAAGCGCAGCAATGGCTTGCGAATCATCTATAGCGTGACGATCAATCTGGTCCCGAACCACCTTGATAAGCGCGCGCATAAATACGTCGGCATGGTACGTCAGGCTTCACGTAAGTATGGCGTCGACGAGTCGCTGATTCTGGCCATCATGCAAACCGAATCCTCGTTTAACCCGTATGCGGTCAGCCATGCCGATGCGCTGGGACTCATGCAGGTGGTACAACACAGCGCCGGAAAAGATGTGTTCCGTTCCCAGGGGCGCTCAGGCACGCCAAGCCGTAGCTTCTTGTTTGACCCGGCCAGCAACATTGATACCGGTACTGCCTATCTGGCAATGCTGAATAATGTCTATTTGGGCGGCATTGATAATCCGACCTCACGTCGCTATGCGGTGATCACCGCGTATAACGGCGGTGCGGGCAGCGTGCTGCGCGTGTTCTCGAACGATAAAATTCAGGCCGCAAACATCATTAACAGCATGTCCCCTGGGGACGTTTATCAAACGCTGACCACCCGACACCCATCTGCTGAATCACGCCGATATCTTTACAAGGTCAATTCCGCACAAAAATCATATCGTCGCCGCTAATGTATCCCTCTCTTGCCCCCTAAAACGGGGGCCTGAAGGAGGAAAAACGTTAACTCCATCACTCTTTTGCTTTGCAATCCGAAATTGTTTGCAAATATTTGTCACAGGTAACAAAAAAAGAGTGCCTCTCGTTGATAGAATCACATCATATAGCCACGGCAAATGTGCCTTTTAAAACATTCATCCGCATTACGGTGTGAGGAAATTAACATGAATCTTAAGCTGCAGCTGAAAGTTCTCTCGTTTCTGCAGTTCTGCTTATGGGGTAGTTGGCTCACTACCCTCGGCTCCTATATGTTTGTCACCCTTAAATTTGATGGTGCATCCATTGGCGCGGTGTACAGCTCGCTGGGGATCGCCGCCGTGTTTATGCCTACGCTGTTAGGGATCGTGGCTGACAAATGGATCAGTGCGAAATGGGTGTACACCATTTGTCACCTGGTCGGCGCAGCAACGCTGTTCGCCGCAGCCGAAGTCACCACGCCAGGTGCCATGTTCTTTGTGATCTTGCTTAACTCCCTGGCCTATATGCCAACGTTGGGATTAATCAACACCATCTCTTACTATCGCCTGCAATCAGCCGGGATGGATATTGTTACAGACTTCCCGCCAATCCGTATCTGGGGCACCATCGGCTTTATTCTGGCGATGTGGGCGGTAAGCTTCTCCGGCTTTGAACTGAGCCATATGCAGCTGTATATCGGCGCGACGCTGTCCGTCGTATTGGCGCTGTTCACCCTGACGCTGCCGCATATCCCGGTCGCCAATCAGCAGAAAAACCAGAGCTGGTCTTCCATGTTGGGCCTGGATGCCTTCGCGCTGTTTAAAAACAAGCGAATGGCGATTTTCTTCATCTTCTCTATGATGCTGGGCGCAGAGCTGCAAATTACCAATATGTTCGGTAATACCTTCCTGCACAGCTTCGATAACAATCCGCTGTTCTCCGGCAGCTTCATCGTTGAACACGCGTCAGTGATGATGTCGATTTCGCAGATCTCCGAGACGCTGTTTATCCTGACCATCCCGTTCTTCTTAAGCCGTTACGGTATTAAGAACGTGATGCTTATCAGTATCGTGGCGTGGATGTTGCGCTTCGGCCTGTTTGCCTACGGCGATCCAACACCGTTTGGTACCGTGCTGCTGGTTCTGTCGATGATTGTTTACGGCTGCGCCTTCGACTTCTTCAACATCTCTGGCTCCGTGTTTGTAGAGAAAGAAGTTCGCCCTGAAATCCGCGCCAGCGCACAAGGCATGTTCCTGATGATGACCAACGGCTTCGGTTGTATTCTGGGCGGTCTGGTGAGCGGTAAAGTAGTTGAACACTATACGCTGAACGGTATTACCGATTGGCAGACCGTGTGGCTGATCTTCGCAGGTTACTCGCTGGTTCTGGCTTTTGCCTTCGTTGCGCTGTTTAAATACAAACACGTACGCGTTCCGGCAGGCGCCCAGACTATCGCGCACTAATCTTTATTGATTAAATAGGGTCACCTGATGGTGGCCCTATTTGGTCAGATGACGCTTACTTCAGAACATATCCATACAGACGTTTAATGCCGTCTGCATCCGTTTCACTGTAAACCCCTTGCAGCTCCGGCGAGAAGCCCGGCAGCAGGTTTATGCCCTCTTCCAATGCCAGGAAGTAACGTTGCACCGCCCCGCCCCATACTTCGCCCGGTACCACGCACAGTACGCCCGGAGGATAAGGCAGCGCGCCTTCTGCCGCAATGCGACCAGCGGCATCACAAATACGCACCAGTTCAACATCACCGCGGATAAAGGCGCTGTTAGCATCCTGTGGGTTCATCGCCACGGCAGGTAAACTCTCCTGACGGAACATCGCTTTTTGCAGATCTTTCACATCAAAGCTGACGTACAGTGAGTGCATCTCCTGACACAGTTCACGCAGCGTGTAATCCCGGTAACGTACCGGATACTTGTTGAAGATGGTGGGCAGCACGTTTGCCAGCGGCGTATCGTCCTCAATATGCTGTTCAAACTGCGCCAGCATCGCGACCAGTTGCGCCAGTTTCTCAGCGCTTTCTGCCGGGGTAAGCAGGAACAGAATCGAGTTAAGGTCGCATTTCTCCGGCACGATACCGTTTTCACGCAGATAATGCGCCAAAATCGTCGCCGGAATACCAAACTCAGTATATTGCCCGGTTTGCGCATCAATGCCCGGAGTGGTTAACAGCAGTTTGCAGGGATCGACAAAATACTGGTCGCGCGCATATCCAGAAAAACCATGCCATTTAGCACCAGGTACAAAGCTAAAGAAGCGACGCTCGCTGGCAATCACCTGTGTCGGATAGCTTTCCCACGGTTTGCCATCTACTACCGGAGGAATAAACGGTTGAAGCAGCTTACAGCGGGTAATAATCGCTTTGCGGGCCTCGATCCCCAGCGTCACACATTCCGCCCATAGCCGACGGCCGCTCTCGCCTTCATGGATTTTGGCGTTAACGTCCAGCGCCGCAAACAGCGGGTAAAACGGGCTGGTGGAAGCATGCAGCATAAACGCATTGTTCAGACGCTTATGCGGGCAGAAGCGCGCCTGGCCGCGAATATGGTTATCCTTTTTATGGATCTGCGAGGTTTGCGAGAATCCGGCCTGCTGTTTGTGTACCGACTGAGTGACAAAGATCCCCGGATCGTTAGCATTGAGCTCTAGCAGCAGCGGCGACCCATCGGCCATCATCGGGATAAATTGCTCGTAACCGACCCATGCGGAATCAAACAGGATGTAATCGCACAGGTGACCGATCTTGTCGATCACCTGCCGGGCGTTGTAGATCGTACCGTCATAGGTACCTAACTGAATGATCGCCAGACGGAACGGGCGCGGTTGATCAGCCTTTTGCGGCGCAACTTCTCGAAGTTGCTGGCGCAGATACTCCTCATCAAAGCAGTGCTCATCAATGCCGCCAATAAAGCCAAACGGATTACGCGCAGCTTCCAGATAAACCGGCGTAGCACCCGCCTGGATCAGCGCCCCGTGGTGGTTCGATTTATGATTGTTGCGGTCAAACAGCACCAGATCGCCGCGCGTCAGCAGCGCATTGGTGACCACTTTATTGGCCGCAGAGGTCCCATTCAGCACAAAGTAGGTTTTATCCGCGTGGAAAACTTTCGCAGCAAATTTCTGCGCATGTTTCGCTGACCCTTCATGAATCAACAGATCGCCAAGCTTAACGTCAGCGTTGCACATATCCGCGCGAAACAGATTCTCACCAAAGAACTCATAGAAATGTCGGCCCGCAGGATGCTTCTTAAAAAATTCACCGTGTTGGTGTCCCGGGCAGGCAAACGTGCTGTTCCCCATTTCGACATACTGGGTAAGCGTGTCATAGAACGGCGGCAGCAGCTCTTCCTCATACTGACAGGCAGCAGATTCCAGCTCCAGCCAGTCCTGAGCCTGACCGCGAATTACCGCATTAACGCCCGCAGGCACATCAACATCAGACTCTGCGAACAGAAACACAGGTAGATGAAAACCGGTGCGTTTCAGCAAAGCCAGGATCCCACTGCGGCTGTCCGCAACGGTAATGACGACTGCCGCAACGTCAGTAAAATCAGTACTGTCCAGCGACACCACCTGACGATGGCTGGACAGACGAGAAACCAGTTCACTACTGGCGGCAATTTTCATTGATTTCATAAGCGCAATAACCCGTTTCGGGAAAATCAAAAGTCCCGGACAACGCCGCATGGCTTTGCCCACGAAATGACAGGTCAAACTGGTTACCAGCCCCGACCGCCAGACATCAGTAAAAGCAGATAGCCTCTGATTTTACTGTTATCCTGCAGTGAGCGTGCGCTGCCCTCACCGCATGGTGGGAGCGTAAAGATAAGTCGCGGGAAGGGGCAAACGTCGCGCAAAAAGGCGATGTTGAAGGCGATGTAGGGGGAGTAATATCATCCCAGGCAGCCCCATTCAGACAGGAGAAAATTCGCGCAATCATGGCACCTTTCACTTACAGGCGCAAGATAAAATCCTGTGCGAAAACCTTACAGATAAGCAAGCATTTCGTCTGAAAGTTGCGGCATAATAATGCAATCTGAAACATAATTTCACCCAGCTAATTGCCTTTAGTATCAAGACGATGATGGGTATGCAGGAGCAAATGTGGTAATCGGACCCTTTATTAATGCCAGCGCCATTTTATTTGGTGGCATTCTCGGCGCGCTGCTCAGCCAGCATATACCAGAACGCATTCGGGTCTCCATGACCTCTATTTTCGGGCTGGCCTCGTTAGGGATTGGTATCTTGCTGGTTATCAAATGCGCCAACCTACCGGTGATGGTTCTGGCAACGCTCGTCGGCGCATTAATTGGCGAGTTCTGTCATCTGGAAAAAGGGATCAATGCTGCGGTAGCCAAAGCGCAGCAGCTTTTCACCCGCTCGGACGCCAACGTAACGCACGAATCCTTTATTCAAAGCTATGTGGCTATCATTGTGCTGTTTTGCGCCAGCGGTACCGGGATCTTCGGTGCGATACATGAAGGGATGACCGGCGACCCGAATATTTTAATCGCCAAGTCATTTTTGGATTTCTTCACGGCCATCATTTTTGCCTGTTCATTAGGAATCGCGGTATCCGCCATTTGCATGCCGATGCTGGCAATCCAGTTAACGCTTGCCACCTGTGCAGCACTGATTTTACCCCTGACGACGCCAGCTATGATGGCCGATTTCAGCGCCGTAGGCGGTCTATTGCTGCTAGCAACCGGTTTGCGTATTTGCGGCATTAAGATGTTTGCGGTTGTGAATATGCTTCCTGCCCTGCTGCTGGCAATGCCGCTTTCCGCCGCCTGGACGGCATTTTTTGCCTGAGAATGCGTGCATTAGCAGCAATGTGGTGATAGATTGTGCAGTCTGCATTGATTTGAAGAAATTTCGTTGACGAAGCGAAGCGAATCGGGTTTAATGCGCCTCGTTGCCCGGATAGCTCAGTCGGTAGAGCAGGGGATTGAAAATCCCCGTGTCCTTGGTTCGATTCCGAGTCCGGGCACCACTATTTAAAGAAACCAGCTTAACGGCTGGTTTTTTGCTTTCTGGATTCCGGTAGATTTCCTGTCGCGCTGGCGGCAGATGTTACCACCCTGCATCTGCCATCCAACATGAACATTTCTCTTAAGTAGCCACCAATCCCTCTGGTTGCTGTAGGCCCATCTGCCAGAATTCAAATTCCCAATAGACACTATTTCCATCATGCGTCATGGCTAATGAATTCATTGAAACAAGTCTGTACCCGGTCTTTGTCCGGTCTGAAGTAAAGCGAGAACCACAAACCTTGAGCCTAATGCCCAACCTTTTCCAACAATCCCTCTATATCACACTGAACGCTTTTCACCCCAATTGATTTAGCTTTAGTCATCTTTTGGGTATTATGCCTGCGATATCAATATGATTCATGAGGGATTATGGCTACGGGATACTTTCTGTATCATCTGGATAAAACCACATGCGGGGGGCGAATTCTTTCCGGTGCGTCTGACACCGATTATGAAATCGGCGGCATTGTACGGCAGCAGGTCCGGGAGGGAGACCCGGTGACTTGCGGGAAGCATGAGGGGCTTTTCCGCGTCTGTGGCGGCATGGGAGACACCTACGAAGTCGGCGGTGTCCTGAAAGAGTGGGCGGGTTCGCTGGATAGTTACAGCTCCTGCCCCTGCCGGGCCCGGTTCGTTCCGACAGTATTTTCACACTATTATGAAAGTGATTGTAATGCCGGTCGCGTGGCCGAGCGGGAAGCCAAACAGGCTGAGGCTTCTGCTGAACTGGTCGGGAGCGGAGCACAGGGGGAAGGGTCTGATGGCGTGAAACTGGCCCCTGTACCAGTTTTTGCCAAATCTTGCCTGCGTGGGGCCGGATGTACCGATTCCGGAACCGAGGATGAGCCACAGGCAAACTTTGCTGCGATGAGCATTTACCAGTCACTGCCTGCTTCTCCGCCCCCAGAGTCATCCTCAACTGCAACCAGCAATGAGCCAGAACAGCACGCTCAGGCGGCGAAGAAGACAAAGACCGCCTCCGGGCTGACTGATGCCGTGCCGGAGAGGAAAAAATCCCTGTTTGATAAAGTAACGGGATTCTTCTTTGGTGAAGCGGAAGCAATGCCACTCCCTCCGCCTCCGATTGTTATGGGCGGTTCAGCCGAAGCCGGAATGGCTGCTTCGGCAGGAGGGGCTACAACAAAAGCGAATCAGGACGCAGCTAAGGCATTAATGTACCAGATGAAACACCTGTCCGGGCCAGCGGTATGGGAAAACCGGTTTGAACTGAATTTACCGTTCGTGGTCATGGGGGCAGTACTGCACTCAATGCTGAAAGGCGAAAAGTCTGACCTGCTGACAGCGGAGAAACTGCTCGCGGTAGCCCAAAGCGGCGGTACGGTACCAACACGGGTACGCTATAACTGGGTGGAAGACCCGGAAACCGGGCGGCTGAAAGCCGTGGGCTATCACACCAGCCCGGAAAGTGGGCGTGATCAGGTGAAAGTCAGGCTAATGGAAAAGCGATTTGACGGGAAATACCGCTTTTGGGGTGATGGACTGGGCGGAAAGGTACAAATAACATGGACACCAGCCGATGCTCCGGGCAACACAGATGCCAGTGGGTGGAACACCGGGAACCAAAGCCCACAGGCAGGAACGGTAGCAATTCCGGGGCTTGAGCACCCTGACATTCAGAGCGTGACCATCACCACCACGCCACCGCCAGAGGAAAAGGACTTCCGGGACTATATTCTGGTGTTTCCGGGCAACGTCCATCCGCCGATTTACATCTATCTCAGCAAGCCTCCAGTAGAACTGCTAGAAGTTGAGCTTTATATCGACTTCAATGGTCGCTCGCGGCAGGGCGAATACGAAGCTGACCACATGCCATCCGCAGCAGCCGTTAGATTGTATTATCAGCGGCTTTACCCCGATGCTGACGAAAAGGAATTAGAAATGTTAGCGAAAGAAGTTGCTGCAATAGTGATTCCAAAGGGTGTGCATAGGAAAATAAGTGAAACCTATGGGGGCCGTAACAGGGAGCCGGGAAGAGTGGATCGTGATTCCCGAGACCTTCGAGCGGCTGCTGATCGAAACTTTGACGTGATAAAGCCCGCCTTGAAAGAATCTGGTATCACCGAGGAAAAACTGGAAGCAGCAAGGGCCAAAATACACGAGTTGAATGAGAGCGTGGAGCTATATAAAAAATGACAGTCAATGTAGAAAGTCTGATCCGTAACCTCGGGAAAACTTACGAGCAACTCTTTGATGCTGGGTTGATTCCATACAAATCTAAGCCTACAGGCTTCTCTGGTTCTGATGTTGTTACTCTTGATATGGTAAAAGAGGGTGTCTTTTTAGCCTTCCATCGCGACTCCAACACATTGAAAGAAATCACATTAACATTGCTGGATCAAGAAAAGAAGAATTGGGTGTTCCCGAATACGCTACCGACGCCACTGGAGCCTGTGATGGCTCGTTCTTGGGTTCATAATCAGCTAGGTGAGCCAGATAAAGCTCTTCCCCCTAGAAAAAGGGGAAGGCGTGAGATTGGCTGGACAGAAAGATTTACGTTACTCGACTTTCATATTCCGCTCGCTTTACAGGTTGACTATGAGCTGAACGATTACGCTAGGAAGATAACCTTTCTCCCAACATCAGAACTCCGCTGGTAATTGTCATAGAGGCACCTTTCGGGGTGCCGTTTCCAGCGTCCCTAGCCTCACCCAGAACAAGAAACGTTAAGGTCATCACAGAAAGCTGAATCATGCATGACAGAATCTGAATCGCCACAGGTTTAACAGACACCTCGGGGTCATTTAAAATGGCTTATAGAGAGGTGCACATGAGCAGTAAGCGTTATCCTGAAGAGTTTAAAATTGAAGCAGTCAAACAGGTTGTTGATCGTGGACATTCTGTTTCCAGTGTCGCAACACGTCTCGATATCACTACCCACAGTCTTTATGCCTGGATAAAGAAATACGGGCCGGACTCTTCCACCAACAGAGAGCAGTCAGATGCTCAGGTTGAGATCCGCCGACTCCAGAAGGAGCTGAAGCGGGTTACTGATGAACGGGACATATTAAAAAAAACCGCGGCGTACTTCGTAAAGCTGTCCGACTGAGGTACGCCTTTATCCGTGACAACTCCTGTTGTTGGCCCGTTCTTCTACTCTGCCGGATTCTGAATGTTCATCCGAGTGGGTTTTACACCTGGCTTCAGCAGCCGCATTCACTACAGCTTCAGGCGGATCTCAGACTGACAGGACAAATCAAACAGTTCTGGCTGGAGTCCGGTTGCGTTTATGGCTATCGAAAAATCCATCTCGACCTGCGAGATAGCGGGCAACAATGTGGGATTAACCGGGTCTGGCGGCTGATGAAGCGTGCCGGGATAAAGGCTCAGGTCGGATATCGAAGCCCACGAGCGCGTAAAGGTGAAGTCAGTATCGTGAAACCCAACAGGCTCCAGCGACAGTTCAACCCGGAAGCTCCGGATGAACGTTGGGTAACGGACATAACTTACATCCGAACCCACGAAGGCTGGCTGTATCTGGCCGTAGTTGTTGACTTGTTCTCGCGCAAAGTTATCGGCTGGTCAATGCAACCCCGGATGACAAAAGATATTGTTCTGAATGCGCTTTTGATGGCCGTGTGGCGACGTAATCCCCAAAAACAGGTGCTGGTTCACTCAGACCAGGGCAGTCAATACACAAGTCATGAGTGGCAGTCGTTCCTGAAGTCACACGGTCTGGAGGGCAGTATGAGCCGTCGTGGTAACTGTCACGACAACGCAGTTGCATAAAGCTTTTTCCAGCTACTGAAGTGTGAACGGATAAAGAAAAAGATCTACGGAAAACGGGAAGAAGCACGCAGCGATATTTTTGATTACATCGAAATGTTTTATAACAGTAAGCGTCGGCATGGTTCGAGTGATCAGATGCCACCGACGGAATATGAAAAACAATATTATCAACGGCTCGGAAGTGTCTAGATTATCCGTGGCGATTCATCCTGTATTCCGGGTTTCTTGTATGTATATCAGTCGGATGAACGTATTGCATTAGAGGAAGGGGGCAAAAATTTATTGTTCGCTGCATTATTTCCGCCCCCCCAAAATAATTTTATTTCAGCCTGCAATAGAATTCATATTAATTAGAGTAATTATCAAATGCATCACTTATATATTTTTCATAGTGATTATTTTGGCTAATTTATTTTATAACCTTGATATACTAAGACAAGAAATGATTAATAGTGAGTCATCCGTGCTAATCCACACACCAAAAAGGATTTCAATACAGCGGTATAATCGGTATGAATTTCAATCCCAACGGGAGTGGAATGGGTTCTTTTTCTGGTGAACTCACAGAGTTGGATACTAATACTACATTTGATGTGCTGAGAATAATCCATTTCAATTATTTGATTGAGTAATATAGTTATTTCACATTATCAAATTTTGTTATTAAGAAAAATGTTAACGATTCGTCTGATGATCAGATGTTTAATCGACTGATGTTTGATTTGAACGCATCCGATCGTCGAATTCGAGTTGAAAGGGTGAAGGACAACGCTTTCCTTATCGAAAATACATTTAATCCGATTTCATTTGCACCGAAAGGTGATGAACTGGCAGTATAGGAACCTGAGCATGAACAGAACTTCATGCTTAAAAACAAATAAATATTGGAACATAAACCTATATTTACATCACAACCCAACTAAATGTATTAATCGATAACCTTTTAAGGATATCGTTTGTATCAATCCTGAATTACTTAAGAGTTTTTTCCTTATGAGCATGAATGCTGATTATCTGGTGCCTGGTGAAACGTAATTCGGAATGAATATAATAAAAAAGTTTACTAAAAAAGATGCAAAAAGCGAAATTAGTTTAGAAGTGAAAACGAAATTAGTTTAGAAGTGAAAACAATGAAATGGATGTTTCTTTAAATAACATTGAAAATCTTAATGAAACAATGCACCTTGCTAAAGGTCGTAAAGGACTTACTAACTTGAGTACCATATATCAAACGCTCAGCACATCTTCTGAAGCAGGATTGACAACAAGACAGATAGCAGATAATTGTGGACTATCCATTTACGTTACCCGGAACTGGTTAACAAAGCTAAATCAGGCTGGGTTGATATGTTGTCATCTTTTTGATGGAAAATCTTTATATTGGTCTATTGATTTGTAATGCTCTTTTCTATATCAATTGCGATAGTAGTTCGTACCTTTCATGAGAAAGGTATGCGTTCTAACATTTTCAATCCAGTTCTAATTAATTATTTTCCATCAACTCAATATATAACACCAATGATATATTTTAAATTTGATATAGATATTAGCTATATTACTAATGTATGTGTCTTATGCTTGAAAGTATATATAGCTCAAAGTCGGATGTAATGTCAGAATAAATGTTATTCATGTACTAAATGGGTATAAGTTATGAAAATAGTAGTATCAATAATGATAATTTTATGTTGTGTGTTTCTTCTCGCATCTAACTCAAAGGCAGTGATTATGGGTATGCCTTTACCTGACAGGTGCCCGAGTGGTTCAATCGACGTTACGAGCTACAATACTGTATGTAAGCCGAACACACAAAATAGCTATTTTGGTGGAGCTACAACATGGTCTGGACGCAATGATACACAGGCGAACATGTATGATGGTTTTGAATCCTATGTTCCATTTACTGGCAAATGGAGAATGGTTACTCACTTTTGCCCGGGAAATGCAATCTGCAATTTGCAAAATGCAATTAGCCATTATGTAAGTTCTAAAGAAGTTGAATTGAATACAAGCAAAGGTATTTCTTCGCAAAATCCTGACTTTGGGGGAGGGGCAGGGCCCTCACAATCTCAGGCCGGTACTGTATGCTTTACTTTTCAAGATGAACAAGGCAAACAGTGGAGCACTTCCGCAGACAGAACATGCCAAGATGCTACCCTGCTGCCCGAGGAACCTTCAATATGTTACATAAATTACAATAATAGTGATTTAAATGTTAGCATGGGTGATGTTGAGCGAACTGATATTACATCAAACCCCATGCTCGGGGCTGTCGGGAATATTAAAAAACAGCTAATAATTCTATGTAATGGCGAAGAAGCAAGTGTAACGTCTAGCACACAATTTAAGTTTACTCCCCTGTCAGTTGGAGGTAATCAAGTGATTCAGTCATCTCGCTCAGGCCTGGGTATCGCTTTATTTTATAATGGTAAAGCGGCAAGTACCACGGATATTATTAATGAGACATTTATGACTGGGAATAATGAGCGTAACATTGAATTTCAGATAGTACGAGACCCAAACATGAAACCTGAGGATATTCCTGCCGACGCATTTACAGCAAACGCTGTAATGATAATAACGATAGAGTAATATCATTCATTGTATTAAGCATAATATTTCAAAAGCATTCACTTTCCCAAATGAATGCTTTTTTGGTTCGGCAGCAGGAATGGAATTTAACATCGCCATACTGTAAACACACCCGTTTTAGTTCCACGCACTTCTTGAGATTTCCGTGTTTTTGGCCATCAGCCTGTATTCTTCCGCCCACTGCGCCGGTGCAGCGACACCAGTTCTGGCCCATTATCCATCCGCATCTTCAGCGGATATCGGGCTGATAAAAACACACTGTCCTGCTCAGCGATAAAGTCCTGCATGTCTGACGTAAGCTCATGCCAAATTGCACCGTCAGATAGCTGACGGGCTTGCACTTTATAGCTGGTTTTAAAACTTATTTTCGATGACGTCTTTCAACGCGCGGCATTCCAGACTGAGGTCGGCAAATATCTGTTTGAGACGCCGGTTCTCATCCTCAAGATCCTTTATCTTTTTAATATCAGAAGCCTCCAGGCCGCCGTATCTGGACTTCCATTTGTAGTAAGTGGCTTCAGAGATACCGGCCTCCCGGCAGACATCCTTAACAGTTCGTCCGGCTTCAACCGACTTAATCACGGCAATGATCTGATGCTCAGTAAAACGGGCTTTACGCATAGCAATCTACTTTGTTGGCAGATTGATTATGCCGGAGGATCTCTAAATGTGAATGGCACGATTATGCGGGATACTTACACATCGGCCCGTTGAACTCACAGTGATTACCGGTCTACAAGAGTGACGAAATGAGAGTTGTTCCTGTACCTAAATCCCAGGCTGCATTTGCAATAGGCAGATGAAACAGAATTATGACATGTAATAACAGGTATTACTTGATGATGGTTGTATCTAAAAAAGGGGGCAGAACAAGCGCCCCCATGAATTGCTGAATAACCTGACACAGGAAGAGTACAGGCTGATGACTTAAAGCCCGAATGTGTCAGAATTAACACGAGCGCGCTACATTTATTATACCAACATAAAAGAGCTAGCTAAATAATAGTAATACTTATCCCATCTAAGACCTCATTCGTGTATCCATACACTTTCTCTGGCAATGGGTCATTATAATGATCACATACGATCTGGACATAGAGTGTATATTTACCACTTGGAATATGTTCACTAACCTTCGAACTGATGGTGTTGGAAAAACTTTCATTTAAATAGATAAGTCCTTTTTCAGACCCTATTAAGTACTCATTAAAATCCTCATCTTTTAATTTAACATTGAACGTTACAATTTCCACACTTGGAAGATGCGAATATTCAATCATATATTGCGATGAAAATGTAACATCAAACTGTTCTAAATGATTGAATTCATTCTTACTCACTTCAATACTTTTAGTCAGGAACATAAAATCATAAGGATTCCGGTAAAATATATTGACTAGTGCTGGATTACTAACGAAAATATCTTCAGGCTTAACAATATATCGATTCTCATTATCGTCGAAATCACTATGCGTCAACCGTATTGAATATTCTGCAACAGGGTGTGACTGATCAACATTGAGTTGACCAGGGTTTATATTAAGGTCAATCTTAATTTCCCCCAGTTCTGTAACCCCATAACTTTTTTTATTACTCCTGATAATACGTCCGTTTACATCCAAATATTCAATGTAAAAATCGTAAAGCTTATTACCTTCAAAAACTATAGGTTGAATAACAACCTCAGATGGTGGGTAAGTTGCACCTGAATATAAAACATCTGGTAGCGGTATATTCTTTGATAAGGAAAAAAATTCACTATAATTTTCTTCTGATAAAATATAAACATCAGATTCAAATAAATCTAACTTCTCGAAAACGGGGAACACTTCTTCACTTTTTGTAGAAATAATAACTCTATAATTTTGTTCTACAGATATTTCATTGAAGTCGCCTTTAATTACAAATGGTGAGTTTTCACCATTATCTAAACGTACAATAGTACTACCTAGAGTTTTAATAATGTTAGTATTGATATCAGTAAGCAATAGGAAAAATTCTTTTTCCTCATCAATCTCACTATGTATTTTTATTTCTACTTCTATTTGACTTCCATAAGGAATAGTAGTGGGAATCACTACATCATTTACTAAATGTAATGTCTCACATACATGCCGATTAATCGTAACCTTTTCTTTTAAGATATTATTGCTACTATCCTTAAGCTTTTGCATCATACCATCTTTGCTAAGATACATTACTTCCACATATCTTTCGCCAAAAGATATATCAATCGGCATTTCAATAGGAATTATTAAACTAGACTCCTCACCTGATGCGAGGGAAATATTAACATTTTTGCTTATAACATTTCTTTTAAAATTATTTTTATCACAGGAAACTAAGTTCAAATGTCCCTCAAAACTAGTATCTGTAATATTTTTTATAACGACCTCAACAGAACTCGAAGATAGCTGGGTTAAAACATTATTAGTTACTAATAATTTTTCTGCTACCAACAACGGTTCAGATGATGGCCTAATGCCAAATATAATACACACTGGTTTACAACCCTGCATATCATTAGTTAAGTTATAGTAATAGCTACTGCCCCCCCCCCAGCCATAATTAAAAGAAAAAACACCATCCCCCATGTAACCATCACATACAGTTGAATGCCCTGGAATATCAACCAAAACAGGGAATCCCATTTGCAGGTTTTCTATAACGGCATCGTTTATAGTTGATTGTTGAATATAATCGGTAAAGTTATTCGTCTCTTTGTATGAGATATATGATATGTCATCTTCATAGCTAAAGTTATCGACAAGCGCACTTATCTCTTCTAAAAAATCCAGTTGAGAGCTAGATGATAAACCAAAGCGCGTGTTGATTGCACATGCAACATGTCCAATCATAGTTGATATTGCATCTCGTGCTTCTTCTGATAGAGCCTTATCATCCATTAAATCCCAACGATACACATATCCATCGATATTAATTTTTGGATCTTCTGCCATAATACCATTAATCATCCCCTTACCTTTAGCTGGATAGGAATTAGCTCTCATTAATTGAGCAATAGCCAGAGCAGTACAACCAACTAAGTACGGTTTTACAAAGTTATTATACGGTGCCGATTGAATCCATTGACTTGTTGTTAATGGTCCTATAAGATACTCTCTTTCTTTCACACTTGCGCGTTTCATTTTCCATCCTCAATTTCAAAACAATTAATTAACACTTTATAGATTATTTAAATTTCTGACAGCAAATAATAAAAACCATAGACCTACAATGAATATCATTTTGACTTTATATTCTAAAATCAGTATTGCCCTCCCATTCTGGACCATACACCGGTAAAAAAACCCTCTTTAATTAATAGAGAAAAGATAAAGTTTCGTCGCAAAGACAATACAACCACATGCCTTAAGGAGAAACATTTAGTTGAACACATCAAAAATATAGATTTAAAATTCAATGAAAGATATACATACAAGATGAAACACTAATGATACTTAATGCAACTGAATCGACACAGATTTAACGGACACATTAGAGTGATTTAAAATAGTTAAAAAAGATAATGACCATAAACTGTAAACGTTAACACAACAATTTTAAGTTACAACGTTAAAACGAATAGTTGAATGAGGTCATCCTGTTCATCAGAGCAGCATCACATATTTATATCGCATCTCAGAATATCTACACCAGGATAAATAAGTATAGCCGGAATTGTCTGCTAACAACGCACAGTCAAATACTCAGGCCGCCCCCCTACAAATCCCAAAAGAACTGTAGCAGGTTACTAATGAGTGGCATATTTTACTTTGAAAAATCGTCTGAATGACATACACCTATATCCGTGACAATTGAATGAGTATCGTCCACATCCAGCACTGAATCGTAGGTCAACATAGATACCTATAATGCTAATTGACAGCTATATCTATAAACATAGGGAAACAGAAGCCAGAGATTACTACCACTGACAATATTTTTTTTAAAATTTGTTTAAAAGTCTTGCATCTCAAATAGAACGCAAGTATTACAAATCAATAGTCCAACCTAAAGATTTTCCATCAAAAAGATGACAACATATTACCCCAGCCTCATTCAGCTTTGTTAACCAATTTCGGGTAACGTAAATAGATAATCCACAAATATCTGCTATCTGTCTCGTTGTCAATCCTGCGTCAGAGGTGGTACTAAGCGCTTGATATATAAGACTCAAGTTAGCGTATCCTTTACGCCCTTTAGCAAGACGCATTGTTTCATTAAGCTTCCCAATTTTTCTTAAAGCAACATCTGTTTTAATAGATGAATCACCACTTAATTCTTCTTTTGCATCTTTTTCAGAAAGACTTTTTCCAATTATATTTCTTTCCGTTTCACCCAACAACAAATAATAAACATTATCATTTACCGCATTACTGCTCATAAGAAAAGCCAACCTCGGAGTCATTCAGAATTGTTGCAAATGATATCCTCAAAACCCATTAAAACGGCATATTTAGTTAAATATGCATATAAATATAGGTTAAAATTCCGTTTTTTAAATAATTTACAGAATAAAAATCTTTTGAGCGTTCTGATTTTTACACCGATTATTAATCATCTTTCAATGCAAATGAAAATCGGATTAAATGTATTTTCGATAAGGAAAGCGGTGTCCTTCAATCTTTCAACTCGAATTCGACGACCAGCTGTACTTAAATCAAACATTAGTCGATTGAACATCTGATCATCAGTTGAATCATTAACATTTTTCTTGATAACGAAATTTGATAATGTGAAATAGCTATAGTATTCAATCGAGTAATCGAAATATATAATCCTCAGTACATCAAATGTAGTATTAGTATCTAACTCTGTGAGTTCACCAGAAAAAGAAGCCATTCCAGTCCCATTGGGATTAAAAGTCATACCGATTATACCGCTGTATCGAAATCCTTTTTTTGGCATGGGGATCAGTACGGGTGACTCACAATTAATCATTTCTCGCCTGGACACATCAAAGTAATAATATATATTAGCCAGAATAATCACAATGAAAGATATAAGTATGGTTAACTTAATAATTGCGCGCATTGATATACACTCCATTGCAAGCTGAAATAATATTATCTTTCTCACCAGAAATATTGCAACGACTAATAAATTCCCGCCCCTTACCCTCTAGTGAAATACGTTCATCAGATTGATACACATACGAGAAACCCTTAGTACAGGCTATGTTAAAATTTTCATTTTCAACCATCTTCTCAATCCTGGAGCGAATTGATGCAAAATCATGCTCGCTTACCTTTTTAAGCGTGTAAATTTTACAAGAATCTATTTTACCAAAATAAAAGAGCTCCTTGTTTGTTAATCGGTCTTTAAGGAAAAAAATTTGATATAATAAAACCATAAGCAAAATCATAAAACTTAGAATTGCAAAAAGATATTTACGAAAAAAAACATCCTTGAGCAAACTAAAACCACCATCTTTATAATTACTAACATTATCGCCAGATAAATAAAAACCAACGCGTGGTATTGTCTTAATTAACTCCTCTTGACATTCCAAGTCTGTAAGCGTTTTTCTTATAAAAGAAACATATTGAGTAAGACTGTTATTTGATGCAAGCATCTCATTTCCAGACCATACATAATCAAAAATCGCTTCTCTGGGGACAACCTTCCCTGCGTTGATTAACAAGCATGTAAGAACACGTGCAGCCATATGTGGTAAAACAATAATATCGTCCGCACTATTTTTGTTAACTAAAGAACCATCATCAGGATTGTAAACTATAGAATTGTTAATCAAAAATTTCATTTTGATAAATGTCTCTAACAAATTGATCAGCATTTGATGCAGATACGTATCAACATAATGGATAAATTATAGTCCTTACAGTTCTAACTTGCAGAAATTTATACTACTTATTTTTATTTTGATGATGCTGCCATGTCATTAGCAATGCTTTCTAGTATAGCTTCTGGCACCCTTTGTTGGTTGAAATACGTTTCGCACAAGGCTTTCTGCTCATTTTGCAACGGGTCTTTACCTCCGGATGAAAAATGATCTAACCATGGGACTAACATCTCTGGCTGCTCTGCTGGGATAGGATGAACCCCTTTCTTGACGTGAACGCCAAATGCATTGAAGGGGCTATGATCTTCACGCTCTAAAAACAATACAGGCTTTTGATTAAGCTGGTATTCAAGCAGAAAACTAATCCCATCAACGATCAGTAAATCGGAAGCCTTGAACGGACCGGCGTAGTCGCCATTTGTAAGTACTCCTGTATTCGGTAATGCACACCATCTGGCACAAAATACATCAAACTCTGAAGAGGATGTGTTTGAAATTGATTGCATTTGGCTGACAAGCGCAGGATGAGGACTGAACAAAAAATCAATTTCAGGATGCACCTGTGCCAGATTCAGCATAAATGATTTCACCATCCAAAATGTACCGAAATTGGTCCATTCAGTACCCGTGGAGTGGTGAGCACTCCATATTATTTTAAAGTTATTTCCTGTATTTATCGGCCAGATGGGTTCTGCGTGGCACAAATAATCAACTCGTGGATGCCCAGAAGTGATTACGGGTAATGTTGATGGCATAAACTCGCGTATTGCATCATTCGCAATAAATATTCCACTGGCTCGTCGATACAAAGGACTCGCCCGAAATCCTGAGACATGAATCGGGGCAATACTGTAATCTATATAATAAATCTTCGCAAAACCAAGCCATTCGGCAGCAAAAGCTGGCGATATATCAGCATCCCAATGTGATTGTCTAAAAATAATTTGAGGTTCTAATGCTCGAAGAGTAGACAAGTCATCAAAAAGATCTCCCGAGATAATCCTGATATGCGGAATACCTTTAGATTTCATGCTATTATGGGTATTCTCTTCATTACAAAGCTTTTCGCTTCCAGGATACTTTCGCGGGATAGTCACAACTATCGGATCAAATCGAGGATCTTTACTCATTGCGAGCCAAACAGCGTGCAAACTACTCCATATTTCAACACTGTGGACAAGAAAAACACAACGCCATGGTGCTTTTCTTTTCATTATCAGACGCTCAGAATGATGAATAGATTGCGATACAACCAAAAGTTTCTGGCGAATATCATTCAGCTGAGAAGAGAGCGAGTCTATCTGCGATTGTTGATGAACACTGTTGCTTAAAATGGCGTTAATTGAGTCTATAAGCCGCCTATAACGCAGAGTTATCCCAGGAAATACTCTACGAATACCCATTGTGATCAGAGATCTAACCATTACTTTTGCCTTTTAAACCAAATCTGGACACCAGGCTACAGAGGGTTAAACGCATATAAAAGTTAAACATTTTACTTCCCATCTTCCTTGCCAGTAAGAATCGCTCAAAATGAGTGAGTGGAAATGATGCTCCAAGGCATTGTTTGAATATATTGTTCAGGTAATGTTTTTTTAGGGGCTCTTCAATAATAAACCATCCCCAATAGTGTGTATTTAACATCAATCTAAAAGCTTGCATTGCCGTGGAACGTGTTATCTCTGGTTTAAGGCGCAACATAAGCCATTCGAAAAGCTCAACATGTACCAATAAGCGTTCATCCTTGATGCCGATATCCTGTCCTGGCCTTGCCTGACGGTAAAAATAGTGACAATCCGTAATCGTTGTTAACTTTCGGGCTGCGAACAATGCTTCAAACTGAAAAGGAAGATCATCGAAACGACGAATATGTGCCGGGAATACAATTGCCTTTTCTTTCAGCATCGCTGTACGGTAGATCTTGCGCCAAATCGTGGGACGCGAACTTAACTCATCACAAAGCAACGCATTCTCATTACCCGGGCATTCCACCTTCCCACCATCGGGATAAAATTCAGTCCAGCCGCATTGAGCCACATCAGACTGACGCAGCACAGCAGAACGGAATAGAGAGCTAAACATGTTCGGTGCAACAAAATCATCGCTATCAACAAACCCAGTAAATGTTCCCCGAGCAGCTGAAAGACCGGTGTTTCGTGCAGTCGCACACCCAGAATTTTGTTGATGAATCGTTTTGAAGCGTTGCGGATATTGTATCTGCCATTTTTTTGCAATTTCCCCACTACCATCGGTTGAACCATCATCAACAACAATGACTTCCAGCCCGTCCAAATCCTGATGAGCTAATGATGAAAGGCACTCATCCAGCCAATCGACAACATTATAGACAGGTACGACAACACTAACGGGTACTGAAGACAAGCGCCCACTGACTTGCGTTGAAGCTTCATCCACCCACCAGCTAAAACGCTCACAATGTTTCGCTGAAAATTGGTACCATTGCAGCCAGTCTCCCGCTGAACGTTCCAGAACGCCGCAGACAACATCTGGAGCGTGAGAAAGAATTAATTTTTTTATTTGTTCCGAGTTGTTTTGGTCCAGCACAGCATAGAGTTCGTATCTCTTATCTACAGGAGATTTATTAATAAGCTGATTTATATCTGACACGACATAAATATCTGAATGCGAAAGTAACGAACTCCACCTTCGTTGGCCAGCAGATTCTGAGTCCACAATCCAGATAGGTGCCTCATGCTCTTTTAATGAATTAATCATATTTGGGCTAATCAATTTGTCACCCGGAATGATAATCAGTGGGATATCAGGACGCTGAGCAAAATAAGGGTGTCTGCCATCGATACAGGAAGAAATAACTTTCATTGTGAACCGCCTTTAATCATTTTCCCCATCAGACGAAAGATACCGAGCCATAACATCGGACGAAACAGTAAACCGGGGACCAAAAACGGCAGACTGCTCCATCGGTAGCCAGCAGCCAGTCGAGACAGTCCATGTGAGCTACCCACTAACAACGCCAAAGCAATAATGGCCTGCCCCGCTGGCAACCCAGCCTTGAATGCCGTAGCAAGCACCTGACGCGGACGGGCATGCTCAAACAGCGAACACGATGCAACATAGTAGGGTTTGCGATCTTCGGGTAGAGAAGCGACGCCACTCCAGTGCAACATACGTAATAGCTGCCCCATTAATATTCTGCAATGATTACTGGAAAGTGTTGCAGGCACTGCGTCAATGACTCCCGCTACTGCGTCTACCATATCGCGTCGGCGATGGCTTCGTTCCTCCGTGATTTTACCGGGCCTTCCTACCCGATAATAGTAACCGACTATGTCCATCAACATTATTTTTCCTTCGCTAAAAAGAACACGGTAATGAGGAACCAAATCTTCAAATACTTTGCCATCACGAAAAAAGCCAACGTTGTGCAACCAAAAATTCCTCCGATAAACTCCGGTATTAATATTTGGCTCAAGACCTAATAATTCAGGGGCCGCAATAAACGTAGTAACCCCATCATCACAATACTTGCGCGACTGAGAATAGCTCTTTTCATCATAGAAAGGAGACAGTGTCTGATTAATATCGTCATAAACCATACTGCGCCAAAAAACAGCATCAGCATGATTCCTTTCACCACGATCAATGGCCACCATTAGCGTTAATGCATTTAACCAGTCATCACTATCACAAAAAGCAATCCAGTCACCTCTTGCCAGACACACCCCTTTATTACGAGTAGCCGACAGTCCCTGATTGGGTTGCTTCAACAGAAGAACCTGTCCTGGAAATTTCGCCAACAAATCCGGCAAACACTTGAAACTATCATCGGTACTGCCGTCATCAATGACGATCAATTCAGCATTAGTCAGTAATGATGAGGACAATGAAGCAAGCGTCATTTCTACCCAAGCAGCTGTGTTATAAACAGGAACGACGATGCTCACCACCGGTATTTCTGCACTGCGAGTATCAAGAATAATGTCAGGTTTCAGGTTAATTCCCTCTCACTTAAAAATTAAATTCTGGTAGATGCTATACGCCCGGCGCAGCGCCCTCAGACGCCGTGAACCTCGTATACAATCCTGTATCTTCTGCCCTCCGATCCGAAACCACAGATGGCGATAAATGCGAATTAAACCATCCGATAACGTAAACCGAAGCTTGCCCATTGGAGTGCGGGGCGTTCTTAAATGCCTAAAATACTCGCGTCGAAGCGGATGACGACAGCCAGGAAGCCATGGCTTATCCGGGCCTGTAAAATGTAATATGACGGGTCCGGCCAGCGCTGCAACGTGCTCCTGGGCACTAAAAGAAGGTGTCAGGATGTCCGGCAAGTAACAACGCGTCTGGACGTTGTAAATTAAAGGCAGAGTATGAATTTCTCCCTGATGCGCCAAATTCAGCACATCCTGATCCTGCAATCGAATAACTTGCTGAAAGCGGTAATAAATGGTCAGGTATTCTTTTAATGGAGACGGATAACGCGCTCTGAGTGCATCCAGGTTGATAAGGAGTACCCCAGCATTAATGTAAAGGCTCTCAATACCAAGCCTCTGCGCCTGATCTCTTCCGCCCTCATCCGCGCAGGCTCCCATTACTACATTTGCCGGCAAATCATACTGCCAGAGAGGAAGAAGGTTGCCGCACACCACCATATCCGCATCCAACCACAGCACTCGGGATACATCAGTAAGCAATTCCGCAAGCAATAGTCGATACCACGTTCGATGGCTAATATGGCGTCGGTTATTGGGGAGATACTCAAGAGAGTTATGTGAAACCTGATGAAACTGAAAGCGGATGTTGTCACCCCTTTCGTTGGACAGGAGCGCTCTGCTTTTTTGAGATAATGTTTCATCGCACAGTAAATGGATGATGAGTCTTTGTTTCGGATGTAGCCCTGTAATCAGCGATGACAAGAATGTATCGGCATGAACAACATAGGCGTCATCGACTGCGATAGCGACTTGTATTGCCTCATCAATCAACTGGCTTCGATCTGGCTCTACGGGTTGAGAAGGCTTGAGGTATGCAGGAGAAACCCCTATTGCAACCCCTGTTTGCCCAATCCTCATCTCTGGCCAACGCTGCTGAGCCGCAATGAGCCAGGCCTGCGTCAAACGCTCGGCAAGAAAGCCCCAAACTCGCTGCTGATAATGCGTGTAATGCTCAAGAGAGCGTTGTTGCGATTCCGGTAGTAATACTCCAAAAAGAAACGAACAGTAATCCTGAAAATAAGGATGTCGCATCACCACAAGATTACCCGTGACCATCGAAGTTCGTGAAAGGCAGTCAATCAGAGGGAGATAGAAATCTGGCCAGTCTCGCTTCACTCTTTCAACTATGCTTTCCAGATCGGCACCATGATGTGCACGATGATAATACTCTGCTACCGTCATTATCTGTTCAGGCAACCCAGGGGGATGTACCGGTAGCGCAGGAGCGGTCATAACATCATATGACTCCAGACACTCATTGACCTGTTTCTCCGTCCAGCCGAAATAATGGAGGGTATTTTCATCCAGTTTAGAGAATGTTCCGTTCAGGATCTTATTCTTACGAAACGTCAGCATGCGCCGATAGTGCATCAGCCCATACCAGTCGGCATCGACATTTTTCCATATCCAGTAAAGGGCCGTAAGCTCACTCCAGAAGGGATTTTGAGACGAAATATTGTCCCCTTCGTCGTCCCCCGCCGCGTAATCAAGACGAGTTGAAACAACAGATCGCCCTGCCTGAATGGGTGTAAAATAACGATTTCGAAAGTATGGTGCCGGGCGATGATGGCATACGAAAAAACGGACCACGGGTTCAGACATTATTTTCCTCCCCCGGACCAGCCAGACCGTCACGAAGCCCTATACCCCAGTGCCATATATTGCGGAGTTTTTCAGGGCCACTCATTGCGCCAGCCAATTGCCCAAGCACCCTCAACGCAGTGACATTGTTATTCCATGGAGCACCCGAACGGGTTCTTGATAGCCACAAAAGGTTTCGTGTTAATAACTTACGGCGCTCGGGAGAGACGCCGCTGCGGCTGTTAATATCATGTTGAAATCGTAGCGATGGACACCACAGCATCCTGACACCTTGTCTTGCAAGCGCGGCTCCGGCGGCCAAATCGTCAAAATAAAGAAACAATCTTGTATCCAGTACATCCAGCAATTGCCGTACGACTCTACGCTCAACGCAGCAACCCACAAACGTCAGCGTACAGACCGACGTTATATTGGGCTCTCGGGGCAGCCATCGCTCAGGGAAGAAAAGATAGCCCAACGATTGTCGTAATGTTTGCGGCAAACGCTTAAACGGCATGTTCATTCGGCAAGGTTGATTGAGTGCATCTCGAACATGACTCAACCAAATATCGGCCTGAGGCTGCTTTGCCAGTTCACAAAGCCAATCCGGTGCAGGTTGCGCATCATCATCGTAAAGACAGACGTGCGTCCAACCCGTCACCGCCGTTAACGCTTCTAATCCTGCTGCAAAGCCACCCGCACCACCACGATTCTCAGGTTGATGCAATACAGTCAGCCTCAGCTCATCCAGGCTATCCAGCCATTCTTTGGTTCCATCGGTGGAGGCGTTGTTAACCACCAGCACCTGGTCGAATGACATATTTAGCGTGTGGACCAGCGTCCTTTTCAGCATCGTTAACCTGTTAAAGGTAACAATCAGCGCAGCCACTTTCATGCGTTAGCATCCGGCCAGGCCAAAAAGTGCTCACCTGCTGGGGTTGTTATAAAATGCTTCGCGATCGATATGGCCTGGCGTAGCGTAACGTCCATATCCATATAGCGATAAGTCCCTAATCGCCCGATAAATGTCACACCAGTAAGAGCCGAAGCACGTTCGCGGTAGTGAGTCAGCAGCCGTTCATCATCTGCCATTCGCAGCGGGTAATAAGGGATATCATTCTCTTTGGCCTCCCGAGGGATTTCCCTGACTAAAAGCGTTTGTTGATGCTGCTCCCAGGGACTCAGACGCGCATGGTCAGTAATGCGCGTCCAGGGAACAGATTTATCAGCATAATTCATGACGGCACACCCCTGAGCGTCAGCCGTTGCAGCCTCCCGAATAAAATCCAACGTCCTCCAGCGCAAGCGACCCGCATCATGATTAAACCAGGCATCAAGTGGACCGGACCAGAAAACATGTCCTTTCTCCATCAACTCACGTGCAATTTCTGCTGTCACAGTGACGTCAGTCTGCACCTTAATATTGGGGTGTTGCAGCATAGATTGAACCATCGCGGTATACCCGTCCTGTGGCATACCCTGAAAACGGCTATCAAAATAGCCATCTGTATAGTCAAACCTGAATGGAAGGCGCTTGAGAATAGAAGCCGGAAGCTGCGTAGCCGAACATCCCCACTGCTTTTCGGTGTAATCACGGAAAAACGTCTCATAAAGGGGGGCCCCCATAAGTTCATGCGCATGTTGCTGAAGATTTTCTGCGCCGTCAGGCGTTGAAATCGTCATTGAAGCAAGCCATTTTCGCGCTTCATTGGGCGTCATTGCCGCTGAGCGAAACTGGTTTAAGGTGTGCAAATTTACTGGCAAATTCCAGACCTGCCCCTGGCTGGTCGTAAACACACGATGTTGATATGGCATAAATCGTGCGAAGCGCTGGACAAACTGCCAGACTTCTTCATCGTTGGTATGGAATATATGCGGTCCGTAACGGTGCTCACGCACCTGAGTATGCGGGCATCGTTCATCGTGGCAATTTCCCGCGACATGGTCACGTTGTTCAAAGATGCTAACCTGAGCACCCTGTTCGGCCAGCAGCCGAGCGATGGTCGCGCCGGATAAACCAGCCCCTACGATATAGATATTTTTATTTTTCATTTTTTACTCGCTTCCTGCTGCATAGCTTCTTGATAGAGTGGAAGAATGTCGTTTGGTGAGCCATCGGCAATCATCTGATGGTTTTCGAACCACAGCACGCGATCGCAGAATTGTTGAATATCCTTTGGATTGTGGCTGACGAAAAGAAGGGTGACGCCCTGGGCCCGAAAGCGTTTTAGTACTTCATAGCAGCGTTGGCGGAAAGCAGCATCCCCCACGGCAAGTACCTCATCTACAAGCAAAATATCCGGAGAGATTTGAGTCATAACCGCAAAACCCAGCCTGGCTAACATTCCGCTGGAATAGATTCGTACCGGTTCGTCAATAAAGCGTCCAAGTTCAGCGAAATCGATAATCGCCGGCATCGCTCGTTTAACTTCCTCCCGACGCAGACCCAGCAGCGTTGCATTTAGAGCAATATTTTCCCGACCGGTGAGCTCAGGATGAAATCCGGCCCCCAGCTCCAACATTGAGGCTACGCGGCCACATACCTTTACCTGTCCGGTTGTAGGGGAAAGCACGCCTGCGACAAGTCCCAATAGCGTACTTTTCCCTGCGCCATTGCGGCCTATCAGCGCCACGGATTCTCCACGACGAATACGAAAACTCACATTTTCCAGCGCTGTGTGCTGATGTTGCCTGATCAGAGCTTTAAGCTGTCCTGGATGTAGCAATAGCGATTTAAGACCAGAACCGAGGTGGTGCCAAAGCGGGTAGCTCTTACTTACCTTGACAAGTTCAACCGTCGATGACATCACAAAACCTCCGCGAATCGGGGAGCAAGCCTACGGAGCACTTGATATCCAACCAGTAACATCACGACGGAAAACACAAACATTGACAGCAAATGTTCGCCAGAAAGTCGTCCATGCATAAAAAGTTCACGCCATGCCAGAATCAAAGGTGCCAATGGATTAAGATTGAGAAGCCATTGCCAGCGTGCAGGTACCATTTCAGGCGAATAAAGCACCGGCGTGGCGTAAAACAAGAGCATCAGCCCAAGCTGTACAAAGCGTTCAAGATCGCGCAGAAACAACGTTAGTGACGATAAAAGACAAGACAGTCCAGTCAGAAGAATAAATTGCACTAAAAACAGCAGTGCTCCGCCCCATAGCCAAGCAAATGTAGGTTCTGAACCTGTACGGCTGACCAGCAAAAATAGAGCCAGCACCGGGAGGCTAAATAAAAAATGTACCCCCTCCGTTAACACCTGAGTAATAGGCAAGACTATGCGTGGAAAGGTGGTTTTTTTGATAATGGCACTATTTACAAAAAACAAAGCAGGTGCCGTACTCAGGCAGGACGTAATCCACTGCCAGGGAAAAAGACCGCACAACAAAAAAAGCGGGTAATCAGCAATAGGCACCCGCATGACCTGCCCGAAGATCAGCCAGTAAATAGCCCCGAACATCAGCGGGTGCCCTACAGACCACAGCCAGCCGAACAGACTGTTTTTGTAGCGTACCTTTATCTCTTTTTGGACCAGCACACGAATAAGATCCCGCTGCCACAGTAACGACAAAATAAAACGTTTCATTTTTCAAGTTCCATGACGCCAGAGATCGCGGAGAGACTCAGCACTCGCTCATAACAAGAGAGGTTCTTAGCCGCAGCATGAGAGGCCGTCAGAGAATGAAGCACACGCTGTCGTCCTGTTTCACCCTTGCGTTCACAGCAAGCAGGGTCCTGCAATAGCCGCCTCAGGGCAGCAGCAAACGCAATATCATCGCCATCTTTTATCAGCGCGCCACAACTGTTATCAGCGGGTAAAATGGTACGGCATCCACCGCGATCAAAAGCCACTGAAGGACGACCGCAGCTGGCCGCCTCCAGGAGAATGCGCGGCACCCCTTCTGCATAACGCGATGGAAGCGCAATAATATTGGCCTGAGCAATCAACGCTGGCATATCATGTCGTGCCCCCAACCACTCAATCTCCCCCTCGTGGTGAAGCTGAACGAGCTCTGCTTCGGGAATACGATTCACATCACCTGGGGCTGCGAGTCCTGCCACCTGCAGGCGCAGAGCAACGCCCTCTGAGCGCAACTGTCGACAAATGTTAAGCAACGTGTCGAGCCCTTTAGGGCGAATGAGCCGCCCCGCAAATAACACAACCGGTACGCGATTTCTGGGGAAAGACGAATAAGGAAAAGCATCGGGATTAACCCCTGAGCAACCGGTCACCATCGTGCGGGATATTGTGATACCGCAACTGTCCATGAGCGTCTTGCGATCGCCTTCGTGCTCAAACACCAGCAGGGTTTGAGGTTTTCGAGCAGCCCTACGCCACCACCATCCAATGATTGCCCTGGCCGGTCTCGCGAACGGAAAGGTGCTACTCCACAAGCGGCCTAATCCAGGGAAAGTCAGTGCTACCGGCCAGCGGCCAGCAAGACCGGCACCAATCAGGCAGGGTTTTAGCGTAATACAATGCACCAGATCAGGCTTCAAACGGCGCAACCAACGCGATATTTGCAATCCGCTTTGTATCAGGTTAAACGGGCTTGCTGACGGGCCTTTCAGTGAAATTTCATGCCAGTGAATTCCTGCCTGATGCAATTGGCGCATAACAAACTCATCACCCTGACGGCATAAAAGATGAACGTCATAACCGGCCTTTTTCGCCGCACAGGCGCGGTCCAGCCAATGCAAGGCAAAATAGGCCGCATCGTTAACGATAAAGCAGAGTTTCAAAGATCACCTCGGAGGAAGCGGGGATCGAAAGGAAAATCACGATGCCCCCGGATGCGCCATTGCTCCGCCGCCTCCAGGTCACCTTTCGATTTTGCAATGGTAATTAACGACGCTGTTACATTGGCGTCGTTATGCACATGCAGCCACGCGCTGGCACAGCGTTCAAATTGATTCAAATGAGAGGTTTTTCGGGTCTGATTGAAAGCCATAAGCTCACTGACACACCGGTTAAATTGCAATCGGTCATACTGTGCGATTGAATTTGGTACATCCTTCAGTAGCTCAGTATCCGTTAACCCACTTATTTCAGCGGTGCGCAGGATTGCGCGCGTCTGCCAGGCCGTATGCAAAAAAAACATGCCCCATAAGCAGAGGCCCCCCACTGCAATCAGGATGAAGCGTTTCAGGCTGAGTGAAACTTCCCGAGGTTTAAGCAAACGAACCGGCCAGCTCAGACGAAGCAAAAGCAAAAAAATGACGGCATGCACGGCTGACAGATAAAACGGATACTCTGTCATGCAGTGCAGGGCAATAGGCAGCGTGAGGGCCCAGATCGTACGCGAACGATGCGACCCCTTAATCAAAGGGATGCAAAAAATGCCGGCAAACAACAGCAGCCCGCTCAATGCCACAATGCCGCCTTCAGCCAACACGAAGAGTATTTCATTGTGCGGATGCGTCACCGTATGCTCAAAGCTGGAAACTTGCCCCGTACTTGCGAGCGCATCAGGCCACACGCTTTCAAAACTGCCAGCCCCCGCACCCAAAAGAGGATGCTGTTTTATCAACGCAACACTTCCTTCCAGCATTTGCCTGCGCTGGATGGAAGATTCAGCCCGCATGCGCTCAAGGCTGAAAGCCGATGCATCTTTTGCATCAGAATTTATTGCCGTTTTATCAGCCTGGGATTGCATCTGGTGTTCAGCTGGCACGAGAATTGGGATCCCTGGCGATGGAATGATTTGCACCAGTAGCCAGCAGCCAACGATCAGGCCGGTTATCAGTAGTATTGTTTTTCGACGCATTTTCGCCGGAGAAAAAATAACCAGCCCCACCATGGCAATAGTTGCCCCCAGCCATCCTGTTCTGGAGTGGGTCAAATAAAGGGCGAAACCGATCGTCAATAGAATGACAACCCAGGCAAAAATTGAATTTTTACGGCGGCATTGCACCACGGACCACAGCGTCGCACCGAGGCCCGTCGCCAAAAATGATCCCAGAAGATTTACCTGTCCAAACATACCTAATGGCCGGCCTTCCGCCGCCAGTGGATTGTGATGCAACCAGCGCCATGAAAAATAAGGCGCATAGAGCTGAAGGATGGCAGCGATGGCCTGAAGTAAAGCGGCACCGGCTATTGCCCCAATAAATACTCGTGCATCAAACCACGTCAACTTACATTGCAGCAGTAACCCAAAAAAAACCGTCATAAAAATAATAAATGCAGCTCTGGATAGAGCATTAATTCGCCATCCGTTATCATGTACGATGAATAGTGATATATTCATTAAAATGAGAGCCATAAGCAGCCAGTGGTAATATTTCCCTCCGCGAAATGCAGAATTACTCCATTGACGGATAACAATAACCAAAGACTGCAAAGCAATTACTCCCCAGGTAACAACACTGTGCGCTGAATTAAGCCCTACAGAAGTAACATTATCTGTTGGAAATTGAATGGCAATGAAAAGAAAGGCCAGCACGATATAAAAAAAAACATCTCGACCACTTTGGAAAACAAAAGGAATAATCACCCCCTAATTAACGAGTCTAGTGGTTTTTGGTAATCATCAGCACTATAAAGAGGACTATCCCTTAACTTGCCCGCTTCTATAAGCTCATGAAGATAGCGTGCAATATCGGCCAGTATTTTAGCCACTTCAGGATTATTATTCTCCAGAAGGAACTTTCCGACCAATGCTCTTCTTTCAAGAGTAAAAATACCGTCACTATAATGAATAACTGCGTTCTCCAGAATCTGAAGTCGTTTTAACTCACAAATATCGCATAAAAGAGCGTCAAGCATACACAACCTTTTACTAAAAAATTTAATGAGAACACCAGTCTGATGGCTAAATTCTAAGGCACCTAAAGCGCCTTGTTTACAGAGATTATTTTTACTTGCAGCACCAATCCCAAACACCGAAGAACACGCAAGACTACAATGCGATATAAAATCCAATGAAAAGAAAAGAAATGTATTTTTTTATAAAACTCATAATTATATATACTCTGCTATAAGGGTAGCAGTGCATGAAAACGGGCCTTCTTCAGGATCCTCTGCGGGATCAGTAATTAGTTTCACCATTAACTTAGGTGGAGCAGTAACGTTTTCAACCTTAAACTCTTCGTTCAGTTTCAGCGGAACGCTATCTTTATAAAATTGGATCCATAGGCCTTTGCGACCAGAGTCAATAATACTACCGTCAGATGGCACTGGTGTTGCCTTAAGGGTCAATAAAACCGTATTCGCTCCGCCAACGCTGCCACAATCAAGCTCGTAGTCAATGTTTCGTGTATAATTTTCGCTTTCTATTTTATTGATCCCAATGTTGCCAAAAGCGATTTCAATGGTCCGGTCATTATTAATGGAACATGCCGTCATAGCCTGAAGCAGCCCGGTAAAGGTGAAATCCACGCTGTCTCCCGTTTGCTTCGAAATAGCCAGCATGCTACACGATACTGTCCCAAAAAAAATGAAAGCCAGCATCAGGATGAATTTTTTCATCTTCATTTCTCCTCCCCCTCTCAATCAAATGCCATTAATAACGTGGCGGAGGAGGTAATTCGATTACCGCTGATCAGTTTATTGCTGACGTCTGTTTGCACCAGTTGAGCTTCCAAAGTGGGAAACTGCCCAACCTCCACGGCAAACGGCGTATTCACATCCTGAATCTGTCCATTCACTTTAAGTGCGATCCCAAGTCCTGTGGCGGCCACCCCGCCTTCGATACCGACTTTTAGCAATTTATTGCCGTTGTAATCTTGCGAACTGCCGTCTTTTGAGGAAAGCTTCATCGTCGCCGAGCCCGCCGAATCACCCGAGCAGGTCATATCACTGACCAGCGGTTCAATATAGGTTCTTCCTAATTCATTACTCGTGGAGCTAAAACGGATATCACCAAAATCGACCAGTAGCTCTCCCCCCTGATTGAAGGTGCATTTGCCTGTCACGACAATCGTGCCTGAAATATTAATATTTATTTCAGACCGATTCGCTGCATAGCTACTGTCGGCATGCGCCATGCCTGCAGCACATAGCAAAAGGATTAGTAAGACCAACCCAAAACGGTAAATCCATGAGCCCCACAACAAGGGATGGCACACTACCGTTCGGGTAATTAAGCCCCAGTTTCTTCTCTTCACGGATAATCCACCTTAAAAGTCGCCGTCACTGCGAAGGGCCCAGGCTTTACAGTGTTAGTTTCAATAGCCTCTGGCTCCGCCTCGATATACCCCTGTAAGGTAATCACCGACTCTTTGTTGCTCAGAAGAAAGAGCGGACTTGGCTTGTTAATGGGGATCAATTGTGGTGCCACTTCCGAATCGGCATCTGGCAAGGTTTCAATTCCGAAAGCCAGACCATTTTCCTCACCGTTATTGGTGGCCAATAGCCCCGGTAAGGACCCGCTTTCCGCCCCGAGGAAGGTAACCGTCGCACTGTTGCCCATACTGGTATCGCAATCAGTGAGCTTGATAGAAAAACGAATACCCGGCGTGCGCTTAGCCGTTTGAAAGTACTTACCGACAATCGTGCCAAAATCCAGTGGAATATCCGCTGATTCCGGAGCTAACGTGCAGGGTTCGGTGACTAAATTGCCGGTGATTTGAATATTATTTTCCACTGAGTGAACAGGCATAATAGACATATAACCCAACAACACGGCCAAAATCATCCGGGCGTTCATTAATCATACTCCAGTGCGAAATTCACCGTGGCGTAGTACTCACCAGCCGTAAGTGGGGCGGAAGTTCTCTCTACGCTCACGCTGTAAACCAGTTCATCCTGTTCTGGTGAGATAAATTGAGCCGGCCCCTGCTCGCCTAAGCGAACATCCAGCCCCCGGTGATCCGTCAAACGAAGGCCTATACCTTTTACGCCAATTACGCCAACCAACTCGGGGTTATCAGCGTCTGCCTGCGCCTGAAATCGAACGGAAAGAACGGGCTGAATAGCGTCCCAGGCGAGACTGCCGGTTCGTTTATCCACCAGACTGCCGCCTTTACGGGTGCAATCTTTCAGACGCAGCAAAAATGTAACGGCTGCACTGCGATCGCCCGGATGCTGCAACTCGATAGTGGGCGTCGCTCCCAGTTCAACATCCTGCCAGCGGGAAATCATATCGAGGTGACATACGCCTTCGGTCAATGCACCACGCACCTGAATTTCCCCGTGCGCTCCTTCCACATCCCAATGATCCACAGCGAAAGTGGTGACAGGCAGTGCCACCATAACTACCGTTAAAAACGATGTCAGCAATTTCAGTCTGGTACGCATCATTTACCCCTCCATTTTCCACCAGACGTCCTTCGCGAAAACATCCGGTAGAATGGCCTTAACCGACCTTAGTGCTTTTAAGCGTGCAGCTATTTCCTGCGCAGCTAAAAATCAGTTTTGGGCGACCGCCGTAATCATTGACATAGGTCAGGACAGGGCTGTTGCCCACCGCTGAAACCGGCACGCCTAATGGTGCTTTCCCCATAGGTTCCAGCATCAATGGTTTGAAATCATTTATATTTTCCCCGCCTGATTCCGTCGACACCGCGGTAAAGGTGATAAAATAAGGCGTTGGGTTATGCACCACATATTTGCCCCCCTCTTTAGTCAAAGTCACCTGCTCCTGCCAAGGCTTACTGTTTGGCTCAACCTTCAGTGCTGCCGGGCGATAAAACAGTTTGATGCGCGTCTGTAATGCAATCTGCAACGTATTGGGTTTACTACTCTTCGGCGGGATCTCACGCAAGTTAAAGTAGTAAAGGCTCTCCCGGTCCTGCGCCAGCAGGTTCATTCCAGGAGTGGCCTGCACTTTTACCTGGGTTTTGGCGCCGGGTTCGATACGCTGCACGGGTGGAAGCGCAGTCAGAGGGCTGGTAATCTTGTTACCTTGCGCATCGTCAATCCAAACCTGCGCTAGATATGGCAGCTCTTTATTCTGGTTCGTCACCCCCATTGAGACAGAGTTATCTCCTCCATCCAGCACCACGCGAGTGCGATCCAGAGCAAGGGCAGCATTCGCAGATTGTGAAAGCCCCATTAACACCAGAGTAATTGCACACGCCCTGGAGGTAATGGCCAAACGGGATTGAATAGTCATTTTCATATTTCGCTTATCTATTAATATTACTGATAATCATCTACCCGATTCACCGATTAATTATTTTACGTCGGCAACACAGGGTAATAACAAATTTCCATCTGGCAGTGTGGCAGGCAGTGTGATAACACACTGAGTCTCCCCATCCCAGTTCACTTCCATTGTTTCTTCAGGTTTAATACCTGTTAACCAGACCATACCGTCTTCACTGATAATTCCCGTCTGGTCTTTATTTTTATTCAGTATCGTTGCACCAAATGGTGGTGTACTGCCATCCGCTAGTTTGATAATGGCCATCGCTTTATGTCCGGCGATAATACCAAAACGACGATAACCAATTGCTCCCTGAGTCAGAGTTCCCTGTACAACCGAACGCGTGGCTTCCACATCCTCGCCCAATTTATTCAAATCTATATTAATATTATTGCGGTAATAACTCGCCACATCACCAACGACTGTTTTACCAAACATATTTGAGTACGACGGTGCACCTGTATTTCTTACCGGGACATTCGACACGCCACCGGTATCCACCATCATTCGCGTTCCGCCTGTAGCACCAATGCGATGTAATGCCGCTCCCTTCGTCGTGGCTGTAATCCCGCCTCTCATAGAGGCTCCCGCAGCGCGATAGCGATTTCCCTCGAAACTACTGTTAAAGTTCATTTCGCTGAAATCGCCCTGGTGCGATAGATAGCCGCTACCGCTGATTCTATTGTCTCGTGTTACCCCCGCACTCAGACTATAATTGTCATGGTCACCCATGCTATTAGAGTAAGTCGCCCTTTGAGAATTTGTACCACCACTGTAGGATGCATCGTAACTTAATGTCCCCCCCCCACCCCATGGAATGGAAAGGCTGACAAAAGCACCGTCATCTTTCAAGCCATTATATTCACTGCGAAATGCGGAAACATTTGCACTCATACTTTTAAACATCATGAAATCAAAATATCGCGACATTGATATATTATATGTGTTATTTGTCGGATGATCCCAATAGGTCTGATGGCTGTAATTTAAATAAAGCGATGTACGCCAGTCTCGTAATTGTTGGCTAAAACTGATGGTATAAAGCTGCTTGCTGCTATTAGCCTGCTTATATCCCTGATATTTCGCGTTCAGGTATTGGTTTACGTTCATAAAGTTTCGTTCCGAAAAACGATAACCTGCAAACGTCACCTGACTGTCAGTCTCATCAAAACGCTTGGAATAACTAAGGCGATATGAACCACCTTGCTTTGTCCCCTCTTCCGGTACTACCGCCCGAGACTGCGTAATATCAAATGATAATGCACCGAAGGCCATTAAATCACGCCCTACCCCCAACGCGAGTGAAGTGTAGTCCCCTGCGGTCAGGCCCCCACCAAATAGTGACCAGCCGTTAGTGACACCCCAGGAAAACTCTCCAGTGCCAAACACCGGCCCTTGGCTGTGATGATCATAATTCGACGGTTTACCGGTCGAAAATTTATAGCGCACACGTCCGGGCCTGGACAAATAAGGAATGGTCGCAGTATCAACCTGATACTGGCTGCTACTGCCATCCTCCTCCGCAACTTTCACATCAAGTTTACCGCTGATGGCATTGCTCAAATCCTGAATACGGAATGGACCAGCAGCAACGGTAGTTTCATAAATCACTCGCCCCTGCTGACTGATCGTGACTTTGGCATTGGTCTTTGCAATCCCGGTAACCTCTGGTGCATAACCACGCAGGTTAGGTGGCAGCATGCTGTCATCCGAAATCAGGCTGGCCCCGGTGTAGCGGAAACTGTCAAAGATGTCGGAGGATAAATAATCTTCTCCGAGGGTCAATTTCGCCCGGGCGGCAGCTATCGACCGGTATAAATAGTAACGATTCCAGCTCCAGTCCTGCTGATTACCACCACTATTATTCGTTTGATGACTGTAGTTTCCCTGCCAGTCAGCTCGAAAACGCCATGCGCCAACGTTAATCCCGGCAACCCCATTGCCGCTGAGCGTTTTAGCATCGCTGCCCTGTTGCTGGTGAGTTGTCTGACCATTCACACTGTAGTCAAACAATACGCCGGGGATCCCTTCATCCCAGCGAGACGGAGGATCCCAGTTTTCTGAGGTGTACTCCAGATAAGCCTGGGGTAAATTAACTTTCACCGCGCTGGCACCGAGGTCTCCAGCCACAGACATACCGGGAAGAGATGCGGGGTCCATACATTCGTTATTGTGCCACCAGGTGAGCTTTTTGGCAGAAGCTTCCGTCAGCCCTAACTGTTCCACGACATCATGAGTCAGGCATGCATAGCTTTTATTTGCATCATCATCTGGGGCAAAAAATTGAATCTCTCGTTCCGGCAACGTATTGTTATTAATCTGAACAGCCAGGGTATAGCTCCCGGGCATCACATACCCGGCCTGTGAAAACTGGCTCAAATCAATTTGAGAACGATCTTTAAGGTCAAGTACATCCGTATTAAACTGAACATTATCGTCAGCCACTGCAATCTGACAACTGGAAAGTACCAAAAATATTTCGAGCGCAAGCGGACGAATTTTCCCCAAACATCCTGGATTATGTTTCATTAAAAATAATCCACCTTAAAGCGAATAATACTATAGTAATCACCAGGCCTGATTTCCTGGCCATTACCTTTCAAATGAAGTTGGTAATTCAGTGCCATTAACCCCGGTGAAAGCATTCCTGCGGGTAACGCCTTTCCAGGAATGGCTATATTCCCGTTATGATCGCTAATTTCAAGCGCAATACCTTTGGCTTCACCTGTAACATTAAATAACTTTCCGTCATCAGATGAACCATCGAAAGTGACCTGAAAGTGGCTCCACTGTTTTGGGGGAGGACCATCAGACTGTAACGAGCAGCTTTCGAGATTAATATGAAACGAAACGCTTACCTTTTCAGTGGGCTGAATAACCATCGCAACAGGTTGCGTTGTTATTTGCACGGTCTGGTAGCGATCATCCATAGTAATACTGCAGGCAGTATCAATGATACTCCCCTGCATGTTGACTCGGCCACGACTCTGTTGAGAAGCGGTAACATGACATGAACATGCTGCAAGCAAGAGGCAAGTTAGGGTTGTAGATTTTATTTTTTTAAAATAATGCATAACTACTGTTCTTTCCTGCTTACCAGCATTGGCGATTTAAATACAGGCGCAAACATTTGTCAGCGCCTGTATTGTTATTCTAAATGTCAGAACAACAGTTAAAACTTACTCGTAAGACATTACGAAGTTAGCAGTAGAGGTAAACGTACCTGGCACAACAGCGCCGGAAGTAGTTGCACCCTGAACATAAGCCTGGAACTGCAGTTCGTTATCGCCATCGTTAAGTACGATCGCTTTTGCAGTTGTATTTGGAGTAATTACATTGCTACCCATATCAGTAATTGTTACGCCCACACCTTGAGCCTGACCAGTAACTGCAAAGGAACTATCCAGACCCTGAGTTTTATCACCTTCATAACCGTTAAAAGCCACATTCACTTCATTGATGGTGTCGAAAGAACAATCGTGCAGCTGGATGCTGAAATCTACAGGAGTAGAACGGTTGCCGTCCTCTAAAGCACCTTTGGCAATAGCACCCAATTGAACGGTCTGATCAAGGCTTTCTGAATCAATTGAACATGGGGCATCAACAACAGAACCCTTAAAGGTAATTTTACCGTGGCCCTGATCCTCAGCGGCATGTGCACCAGTAATCATTACAGAGGACATAGCTACCGCAAGAAGAATTTTTTTCATAATAAGTACTTTTCCTGAATTTAGAGACATTCCTGTCTATTTAGAATGAAATGTAGTTCGAAAATATACATTCCCGAATACGCGCTTATTATTAAACAGCATATGCAGCGCAGTCAAACCCCATTAAAAATAAACCAAGCCACTGAATTTAAAGGAAAAATCAAAAACACACAAAATCATAAAAAATATAATCACTGCAAAAACACTCCCACATTAAAATCTAGATATAATATTCTGTTATTTTATAAAACACGAGATTAAAAACCTAAACGCTGCCAATTTTACAGACTTATAAACCAAGCAAATTAAATTTACCAACATATGTTACCAAAAGTTAAAATCTAACCTATAAAAACCAACAAAAAACACACATTTAACACATAAAAATTTTTAATTTTAATTTAAATCATCAAATAAATATTTCATGACTGAATAACGAAAATATAAGATTAGCAAAGTTAAGAAAGGTAAAAATAGGAAAGAGGGTTCTAGGTAGAGTGTACAGAATCATTATGACGGCAGAATAAAATACTTTAAAAAACTAAGCTTTTATTCCGCCACCAATGAGAGCGGTGTAGGCGGTTACAGACGACACGAGAGTATGTATATGAAGGTTTTCACCCAACGTAGTCAGGCGATGTGATGATAAAAAAGGGGGGAGAATATCATGGCAGGAGGGACATTAGTTTTAGTAAAACGCAATCTTTAAACGTTAAAATTCCTTTGATAAAAAGACCCTCAACTGCAAAAGCCCCTGCAAATTCAGCTTACTTGTTACATTTCTGACCATGGTGTAGAAAGTTTTCTCGGTCATGTTGGTAAGCTTTGCGGAGCGCAAAATGTTCTCCTCCTGGCATAAAGCATGTAAGCATTGACGCTCCCTCACCGTTAGTAGAGAAAGCTGGTGATACTGATTAACCATCTCTTTCAGTTCTTTGAAGGTTGATAATTTGATAGCGCTAATATCGTTTTTGATCCGCAATAACGATTCACTGACTGGAATGGGGTTCAGTTTGTCCATAAGCCTGAAAATAATGCTTTTGCTACCTACATAGGTTAGCCGTTTGTTTTTGGGTAACCTCAACACCTCAAGTTCACCTATTAATTCATATAAAGAATTAAATGAGTCAAGATCCAGTACAATTACATCATCCACTAAATTACTGTTCCGCATCAACTCCTTAATTCCTATTCTTAAATAAGAATTATTGGTAAGAACTGTGACAGCCATAAACCTACATCCCTAGAAAAAATGAGTAAAAGATTTAAACATTATCATTGTTATCTTTATATTATAAATAACTCAGTTATTAAAATAGATTAGATGACAATTGGAAGATTCATCGCGATTTAGTGAGATAGATTATGAGTAAACACAACATGCAGAAAAACAAAACAACCATCACTTGCCCAAAAGCATATAAACCAAGTAATGCAAAACTTTTCTCGTACATCCTGGAACCCTTAATTTTTGCTAAATAATAGCCATAAAATTATTTTCTAACATCTATTACTCATTGCTAAACTGTGGCAATTAATACGAAAGACTTTACGCCTAGAAATCTAAACATAGATTCAACAAAAATTCAGACCAAAAAACACGATATTTTCATGACAACCCAATCCAAAGGCGACATTTACACCTAACAAAGCAATAAATACGATATTTTAGACCACGAAAATAGACTGTACTTAGGCAGATTAAATCGGCTCACCGGGATCCACACTTTTGCTTTTTCTCCCTGCTTACCTGACGGGATCTCACCTTGAAAGCGCATGGCATGACCGGCGTAATGCTCTGAGGCAGGATTTCGAGCATGAAATAGAACGTTATTTCGCCGAAGCCAATATCATTCTGCTGTTGGACACTAGCGACCTTAATGTATTGAATTATCGCTGGAATAATGAAATAAAGAATGCAATGGCTCGACATGAACGCTGAGAAGCAATATTGATCACAGTGATTTTACGCAACTGTACCTGGCACAATCTTCCCTTGGGGAAGCTACTGGCAGCACAACCAAGGACGGGAAAGCGATTACTTAAGTTGGCTGGGTCATGATTCATAATGGGTTTGCTCTGTTCTTTTGCGGAATAGTCGGGGGTTATGGATTGTTACGCTGGTAACCTGATCATCACCATTCGAAATGGTGAGTGCCAGCACCAGGGGGAGTTCTTAAGATGCGGTCGCTAAACACCGCGGGTAACCAACGGGCACACAAAAATCCGGCAAAACACTTGCCGCGCGTAAAGCCAGCGGCATTAATGCATTACGAATGATTCGGGTCTTCCAGTTTGACCGTCATTATCTATGGCCGACGTCGCAGCAGTAATTCAGTTGCTCGATGGATTCTTCAATACTGTAAATGCCCGTCCCTCACGAAACACAGTATCTATCCCTGCGGTAATGATCACAGCACTATCCTGGCGCTGGCGGTAGCATCCCATCCTGATCTGGATGATACGCCGCTGTCTGTTTCCGAGGACGCGTCTATGGCATCAGGGTGCAGTGATGGGCTGTGTGCACTGTAGGGGTCCCGATAGAGATCCTGGCGTTAACCTTTTAGGGCACTCAGTAATAATCCCTGATGAATATTATTATTAATTTTTCATGATTTAATAGCGAAGATCATCAACCAATTTTATATAACCAACTAAATCAGTTGATGATCTTTGGCTGGCTTATTTCCAGTGCTACCGCCCTCGAATGGCATTTTGCTTCAGCAGCGTATAACGATTAAGAAGTTGGTTAAGCCGCATATCGAGCTGCTGATACAAAGCGGGTGATACACTCCCCTGTTTTTTTAATTCCTCATCGATTTGACGCAACAATTCTTCTGTCGGCGGCGTTTGGTCAAGCTGGCGGCGGATAGTGAAAATGGCTGATTTCAACTCCGACCCCGTCAGGTATTTACCCTTGCGTTCATCAAGCGCATTTAGCTGGGCGGTTAACGCTTCCAGCCCCTGCTGGGCATTATGCCAGTTTTGCAGAGCACTTTCCGGCAACGCTTCCGTGATTAACTGTTTCTGTAATCTGCTCGTGAATACTGTCGTCTGCGATTCTTCCGGCCACAGAGTGACTAACTGCTGCGCTAATGATGCAGCATATTCCCGCGACCACAAAGGTGACAGGCGATGTAAAACGTCCAATTGCCCTTGCGTTGCAGCAATTATATCTTGCTTCTTCCCCTGCAAATCTGAGGACTGCTTCAACGTGGACAATTGTTCAGGCGTCGGCACCTGCGGCAAGGGCTTAACCAGTTCATATCCGTCGGTTTGTATATGGTTGATAGCAAGAAAAGCGCCTGTACTCACCACTGCTGTAACCATGACACCGATAGCAAACCCCAGCCACATGCGTCGGGTTCCATGATCGATTTTGGTAGCTAAAACCGCTGTGCTCGATTGCCCGGACGACGCTGGCTCATTAACCACAAAGACCAACTGTGGCAAAGACGTCACAACGTTATTTGTTGCACCTGGAGCCGGTATCATCACTACGGCCGATCCCGAATCGGGATCGGACTTCTCCAGACGCAAAGCTGCATTGTGCGTCCAGGTCACGATAGCCTCCAGTTTACTAAGCGCTTTCAATTCAAGCCGTTGCAGCACTGCGCAGGCATGTTTTAAACTTTGTTCAACCCGATACACCTTTGATAAATCAGCATATGACAGCGTTAACGTACGCAATTCTTGCTGTAAGCGAACAGACAGCCATGCCAGGATCTCAACGCGGGCATGGGTTTGCTGTGGCCATATTGCATTCCAGTGGTGCGTCAGTAAGGCCTCCAGAAGTTCCGTGCCTTCGGCAAGTCCCTCCAGTCCCGCATTACGTATTCTGGCTACGGTGTACCAGGCCAGTGTTTGCAGTTCGACGCCATTATGACGAAACAATGACAGGCTTAACTGTTCAACTTTTTGCCAGTCAACGTCCGGGCGCGCAGGGTGAGTCAGCTTGCTAATTTCATCACGTAACTGCCCGAACTCCATGAAAGCACGCGGGTCCCCCCCGGTGCTGATGCGATTCTTTTCCATATCAGTACACTCCAGTCTCAAGCCAACCCTGCCTCTTGAGGTGCCGAATCAGAACCCGCCCCTCGGGCATAAACTCAGTGCCGTAACGCACAAGGCCAATTCCCTTCAGCTCAGTATCAATGGCATAGCGCAGTTCACCAGGAACGTGCTGCTCCAGCAGGACAACCGTTATTTTTTTCAGGCGAGGCTCATATTTGAGCAGAACGGCAGACAATGTCCCCATGAGCTCATGGGCCGTTCCCGGCATGCCCTGAAGGATTTTCGTCATATCGGGCAGGCCGTAGTCTGGCAGATGCGCCAGAGTGCCGGCACGGCAGTTGAGGATGCGTTGCATGTTATCCAGTACCGAGAGGATGACCTGATTTTCTTCACTGACCTGGTTGAGATTGAGACCACCGGTAAAATTTCCGGTCAGCATTTCATACAGCGAAGGCGTGTTATGTCCCTGGGTCATCATTCGTCCTTGAGCGGTTGCAGCGTCAGATGGTTGTTACCGGCTGCCAGAATGCGCGGCTTATCCGGGTCAAGTTCTTCGCGGCCTATCACCAGCTTCCAGGTGTTGTTGACCATATCCGGGTGACGGAACAGACCCACCACCGCCACAAACAGTGTATCGGCCTCCATCGGCATATTCAGGGTCGCATCACCGCCCGGCTTAACCACCACATCACGGCTTGCCAGCAGGTCAGCTTTCAGAATGGTCTCCCCGTCTATCAGCAACTGTTGGTAGACCGTTTTGTCGAAGGTTTTGCGGTCTTTCAGTTGGTAGATACGGATCACTACCGGTTCAGACAGCGAGTTACTCTCGCGCGAATCGGTGTTCAGCGCCTCACGCGCGGTGAAATCGAGGTGCAGCACCTTAATCTTTTTGTAGAACACGGCATTAAAGGCCGATTTGGTGCCATCGGTGATACCCTGCGTCACCCCGCAGCCCGTCAGACTGAATGTCAGTAGGGGTAACAGCCAGCGCGCTGTATTAGTTAAACTTGTACGTAACACATCGGTTTCCTTGTTGTGGTGTCGCGGGCTGAAGTCCGGTGTAATAGCCCAGTTCGGTCGTATAGGTCTGCGGGATATCGTCCGGGAGGTCTTCGTCTTCCACGCCCAGCACGCCATTCATCCCCAGCCAGAAGGGGCCTTCGCCGAGCGGCGGAGCCGCCAGCAGTCGGGTTCGGGTGGTCAGGGTGATTTTTGCCCTGAAGCGCCAGCCGAGATAGACACGCAGCATCACCAGAAAGTCCTGATACAGCAGGCCATCCGGCTTCCAGCCCTGTACTTCCTGTTCATTTTCCGTGGTGAGAGCAACGAGCAACTGGCTGTTGGCATCCATCGCTTCGTCACCGAGCGGCGTGTTGCCATCCAGAAGAAAATCGTCATCACCGTAAAAGCCCAGTGGCTGGCTGACCGCCACCGGTCGCAGACAGTAGGGGCTGACCTTCACAGTGGTATCCGGGGCCAGCAGCGTCACCAGCGCCTGCATTCCCTCCTGGGTTTTACCGGGCTGTTGCAGTACGCCCAGCAGCGCAAGAAATCGGGATACCGGCGTGGCAATATGGTTTGCCGTACCGGGAATGCCCAACCCCACCAGGCCCAGCAACGACTGCGAGATGCTGTCAGTCCCGCCTGGCTCGAATGTGGCCGGGTAGGAATATTTTCGCCAGATACGATAAAACTGAGTCAGGATGCGGTGGCTGAAGATATCCAGAAAGCCCTGTAATGCCTCATGCCCTTCCCGGCGCTGGGTGATGTCATCAAGGTACGCTGTGGGCAAAGGAGAATCGACACCATACATCCCCATAAAGGTCGTGCGGATGAGCGGTGGCCTGCGGTCATCATCCTCGTCATATTCGGCAGCTTTCAGTTCACTGGCAGGGAAACCCATCCCCGGATGCGGCGCAAATCGCACCGGGTCATCTGCGGGGTGGCTGGTTGAGCCCATCAGCGGCCGGTCCGGATTCAGTTTCTCCAGCAACTGGCAGAAACGGTAAAAGTTTATCCGGTTAAGGTCAGCCTCCAGGCGCGGGGTCAGCCGGGAATACGGCGGTTGTGCTTCTCTTCCCATTCAAGGCGTTCTCCGGTCGGTTGCAGGATGATAATCAGGCGGTTAAACAAATAGATATCGGTATACAGCGCGAAGAAGCGACTGAGCATCTCACCAAACAGGCAGATGTCACCGCGTCCGGCAAAGCCGTGGCTGTCCAGCGTCACCTCAATCTGCACACCGCGTACCAGGTAGCCCTGCTCAAAGCGCTCGGTTTCGCTGTGCTTCACGTCAATAATCGCTTCAAGACGACGGCGGTTCATCTCGCTGTCAGTCCACTCGTACAACGCCAAAGTACCGCGCAGCACTTCAGCGCTGTCCATCATCGACAGGAAGCCGCTGCCAAGATGACTCAGCACACGCCAGTGAAAACGATCCTGTGCCGGGGGATAACAGGGCAGCGTCGGCGCACACAGGTTACGTACGGCAATACTGGTCGAGGTAGTTTTCATCACCGTATCAAGCACCGTGCTCTGCAGTGCTCGTCGTGGCAGTTGGCCGTTGGTGCCGGTGAGCGTCAGCGACAGGCTTTCATCTTCCGGTACGGTGTGGTTATCAAAGGCTTCACCGCCAAGGATAAGCCAGGTGTTATACAGCCCGGACGGACCGCGGCGCACGCGGGTGTGATAGTAATATTCAGGCGCTTCATGACGCATCATTCCACCTTTGTGGCGGAAACTCGAAAACGGCACGTAGGTGTGCTGGCTCGATGACATTACCGAATCCACCGCGTATATCTCGGTATGGCCATCCTGCACGCGCATTGGGCGCAGCATGTATTCGGTCTGCAGGGAATTGAGCGTCAGCGGGTCGGATTCCAGCGGGAAAAGGTTAATCACCGGCACGCAGTTCAGGCGCAGATGCTTTTCGGTAAAGCTGAAGTCATGCTCCCAGCGTTCCGCCAGCACAACGTCGATTTCAAACCAGGGAAGCTCAGCCGGAAAGGCCACGGTCTCCAGCCCATGCAGCCCCATGAACATGAATTTCTCACGGAAGGTGAAGTACTCCAGCAACAGCTGGTAGCCGCTAAAGCTGCTGCTTCCCTTCGGCCACAGGTCATCGTCATCACCAAAGCCCAGCGCAGTGAAATATCCGTCGAGCGGTCTTCTGTCCATGTCTCCCGGCATCCGCAACCATAGGCGGGCCGTGTTCATGGTAAAAGCTTCATGCATGGCGCAGGCCAGCGGAGCGTCTGCATTGAAGTAGAACGGGAGCTGACTGAGATCGACACGACCCCAGTCGGCAAGATGGCTGCAATTAAAGCGCAGCGTGATGACCGAACGCCCGTCAGGGTCGGTGGACAGTCGGGCGTGCTCCAGCGACAACGGTTGAAGGGTAATCTCTTTGGTAGTGGTGTACCGGCAGCGCGTACCCTTCTCACCGATCGGTCGCGAGTTCACCTCGAAACCTTTGACGATGCGCATCTGCTCTTTCATTTCGCGCCAGTCGGGGGTGAACTCCACCACCGACATTGACGGAATGGTGCGCAGATAATGTGGCCACAGCAGGCTGACCAGCCCTTCGGTCAGTTCCGGTAGATCGTCATCAAGTTTCTCGCGCAAGCGGCCCATCAAGAAGGCAAAGCCTTCAAACAGGCGTTCCACATACGGGTCGCGCGCGCCCGCTTTATCGAGATTGAGCATTGCCGCCTGCTCCGGGTGAGCACGGGCAAACTCTTCACCGGCTTCCAGCAGGTAGCGCATTTCAGCGTCGTAATAACGCAGGGTTAAATCGTCCATAAAAACCTGAATATGTGTGTTTTAAAGATATGCCAGGTGGTGTTACCCGCAAAGCACTGCACTGCCTGCCGGATCGAGCGCAATCAGACCAGCCAGAAGCTGGTCCATCTCAGGCTGAAGCCGTGATTTATCGGTTTCACTGCGTGTAGCTTTCATACGCAGCAGTCTGAGGCGACGCGATTTCACTTCAAACAGCAGCGCCGGTGTCCACTGCGTGAGGGTGATAAACTGCGCAGCACCATCGAGCTCGCCCAGCAGATGCAGCGCCAGTTCATTCTTGCCCTTCTGCTCGGCAACACGGGCCATCAGCAGGCGCAGCAGCCATTTGTCTTTTGTGGAGTCGGTGCCCGGACGGGTCTGCAGCCAGTGTAGTGTGGCATCCAGACCGTCAGTGTCCGCTTTCTCCAACGCTTCCGGCTCAAGGGCCAGAATATCGTTGCCCGTCTCACTGACGGCACTGACCGGCTCATCGCGCCAGCCGGACATATCGTCCAGTACGCTCTGATTTATCCAGTTCAGCGTGACTTCATCGGCAAACGGCGTTCCGTCATTAAAGGCCAAGGTTTCAAGCCCGGTAAGGCGGCGCAGCAACCCTTTCAGGTCTGCAGTGATGATATCGGCCAGTACATCCTGCCCTGACTTCATCAGTGCCTGGTGGATATACCACTGCAAATCCAGCCAGAGGTGATTGGCACCGCGCGAGAAGGTATTGTCCGCCTGCTCCAGTATTTCCAGCCAGCTCTGCTGCAGATACAGGCGTTTGAGCATGGCCCGCTGGTCAGCGCGCGGCGGTTCGATGCGCGTTTTCCCTTCGGCATCTGGAGCCGGAATAGCACTCAGCGTGTCATGACGCAGGCTTTTCATCAGCCGGTGTGCGGCGAGCCAGCCATCGGGCTGCTCACGCAGATATCCGGTCAGGGTACGGGCCTGGGCCAGCAAATCCTGGCCGGAGGTAATGCGGCTCAGGACTGGCGCGTCAGACTCTGTCATATGTGTGGGGGTCTGTGTCTTGTTACCAGCGTTCTGCGGTACCACAGCATCCACGCCACCGGCCTTCATCAGGCGAGATTCCAGAGCACTATATAGTGCATTGAGCTCTGGCCGTGACGCTTCTGGTTCTGGCTCCAGACTGTCGCGGATGAGCAGCAGCGCACCGGCAGTGCGCAGTGCATCATCGCGTACCACTTCCGGCCAGAGTGACAGGCTGTCCAGAACGCGGGAGCCTGCGAGCCACTCCAGCGCCGGTTTACGGCTCCGCTCACGTTGAGGATGAAGCTGCGTTCCATAACGCTGTATCAATCCCGCCAGCAGTTCAAGCCCTTCAGCAAAGCCAGCTTCACCATCCTGGTGCAGGCGCGCCCAGCAATAATAGGTGGCAATCCGGATGTCTTTGGCAGTTGTGGTCAACAATTTTTCGGCAAGCGTGCAAATCAGGCCAGTATCGATGCCGGAAAGTTTATTGACCTCCTCGCGGATACGCTGAAAATCATCGTCATAACCGGGGTCTTCTCCGATCAGACTGGTGTCATTTACCGGAGCAAGCCAGGGCTGCCAGTTTTCCGTGCGTGCCTGCGCCTGTTGCCGCAACTGAGTTTCGTCAGCCTGACAGGCGGCAACCAGATTCTGCAGTGTGCTCATTATTCGCCCCCCTCCATGTCATTGTTTCTGGTGTTGGCCATCAGCGCCTGCGCGGTGGCCTCGCTGTCAACACTGAATATCTGATCCGGCAGCGTGAATCCGCGCAGTTCCAGCAGCGCTAGCGGACCTTTTCCGAGTTGTGAGCGCAGCACCCACTGCAGGGTGCGACCATCCGGGGCGGTAAAACTCATCATCCACTGACTGCGGTCAAGCTGCTGGCGCTTGCCCTGGTCCAGCCAGCGAATAAAGCCCCAGGTCCCACTGAAATCCCCGAACAGACGCGCACCGGCATTGACCGTGGTCCAGGTCAGCATCGTCCCCGGCTTGTAGGTATCTCCCGGCCAGCGGAAGCTTTGCCAGTCGGCCATCTGGTTGAAGTAGTGCAGCTTTTGTCCGTCAATGGTCAACTGCGTTTCCACCACCTGCGGTGCCGGACGCGCCTGGAGCTCAAAACTGATGCCCTGACTCCCGTCGGTAAACAGCGTGTCCGACAACTGGCTCAGTTGGTTAATGGCGCGCAGGAAGGCCGGGTTAAAGTTCAACCTCTGGCTGTTGACCTTATCCGGTACCCACTGACTACCCTCTTTGTGCAGCACACCGTTGAGCTCTGTCGTCAGGAAGCGCTCTATACGTCCGCTGTCCTTACGCACAAATTCAGCCAGCATCGGCAAAGAGGCATCACTTTTACTCACCGCAAACGGGAAGCGCCCGTCAAAGGCCGTGTGCCAGTTCGCCACCACGGCGCGGCTCCATTTATCATTCAGGCTCGCCGCCGACGGCTGCAGCACCGTTTCCCAGGCCTGAGTCAGTGGCAACACGAACATCGTGCTGCCAAAACTGCTCCACTCTTCGCCAAGGCTTGCCGAAATAAGGCTACCGTATTGCTGGGTGTCGGTCAGATCGACGCTCTTGCCCTTAAACACGGTCTGGGCGAGAGTCTGCATCATCTCCTGTGGATCAGAAGCGCTTGCCACCTGCTGCAGGCGCAGACGCACGCGGGTGATACGGGTCAGATAGGTCTGCAGGCTCAGCGAAGTGTCAGCCGACATGACGTTGCTGCCTTTGTTTTTACCCAGAAGCTGAAGCAGCGGACCAAAGGTTTCATCCAGCGGACCCTGCGGCCCTGACGCAGACTGGTCAATCACCGGTTTGTCTTTCCCGCCGACAAGATCCTTAGCCGATTTGATAATGGAATCCGAAAGTCCCTCGCTTTGCTGGCCGGTCTGCCCCTGCCAGGCGAGAGTATTCATCAGAGCAATCAGTGGCGACTGGCGCACATCACTCATCAGCGTCAACTGGTCAGTGACGTCTGCAATGTTGTTTGCCGGGTTAAGCCGCAGACTGTTGAGAAAATTCAGCCAGCTACCCGCAAAATCAGTGAAGTAACGTTGCGTCAGGCGCGCTTTCAGGGCTTCCGGCGACAGGTCTGAGGACACTACTTTTCGGCTGTCGCTCAGCACCCAGTCAATTTCGTCACGACGGGAGTTAGCCGCTTTCTCTATCGCCTGCTGAATACCGCCCTCCCACGCCTGACGGGTAAACATGCCTGGTACCACTTCATCAGTGGTGAACAGGCGGCGGGCATCAGTACCGCTGGTCATGTCCTCCAGAGATACATCTGCAAAGTTACGGCGCACCGATTTGAGCATGTTTTCATACAGCGTACTTTCCGCGTTGCGACGCCCGATTTGCTGCAACAGCACCTGGCGGCTCTGGCTGACCAGCTGCGCATCCGGGGCGATTTTCCACTGTGGCTGTTTTGGGAGTGTGGCGATATAGAAGGCCCACAAATCCGGCGACAGGCTTTGCCACAGACCGGTAGAAATGCCCGTCCGCGCTGGCTGCACGGTTTTCAGGGTCTGCGCGTAGAATGCGCCGTCGGCTTTATCCGGCCGGGCCATCATCATCCACGCCTTCAATTGGTCATAACCGGGTTTAGCAAGCTGCGCACGCCGATCGCTGTTCGGCACAGAGTTGATCAGCGCGGTCAGTTTTTCCGTCAGAGCGGCATTGGCCGAATCGCGAATCAGGCGATTATTCGCGACACCGTACCACGGCAGCAACGTGCTCAGCAGCTGTTGGCTATGATCAAGGCCAAAGCGCTGATACAAAGGTGCGCCATTCTGAATGTGATGCTGTAAACGACCCGCATCGTTACGCAGTTCATGCAGTGTCGTCAGCTGGTAATCCGATACGGAAGGATGTTCCACCAGGTTGCGTGCTTTTGTCGCGACAGAAGAGATTTGCCCGTAGTTCAGTGAAAACGAAAGCAGCGTCCCGCCCCCCCAGACCCCGATAATGATCATCAGTATCCAGGCAAGCGTTTGTTCCCACGCCATCCCGACACGGCGGCCACGTACACGGGGGCAGTCGTCAACGATACCCTGCCAGGTCGCTGGCAGAGTCAGCGCATGGCGCTTTGATTCCGGGACATAATTCTCCGCATCGGTATAAGCAACTGCGTTTTCAGGCGACTGACTTCCCGACAGGCTGAACATCAGGCCACGCAGCGGAACGCGTTGCTGGGAGGCAGACAGCCATGGCACAAGTTGCTGAGCCCAGCGGGCGATACCGCCGTCTTTGAGGTGCTGGCCCAGGCGCAGCAGGAAGTCGTGACCGTTGTTCTCAGCGACCTGACTAATACCCTGTGCCCGCAATTCCGGCAGTATCCTTTCAAGCTGGCGGGTAATATCGTCTTCTTTTGCACGCAGCGGAAAGCGTGCCCCAACAGTCTGCTCAGGGCGTTTTGTCTGCGACCAGTTGCTGTCGCATAACTGCCATAGCCAGACCGGGGCAGAATAACGCAGCAGCTCGCTGATTTTTTCCAGCCCGCGTAAATCGTTGTCACTGACCTGTGGCGTCAGGTTAAAAGACTGAGGTATTACCCGGACAATCCCGTCCAGTGGGCGTCCACGGCGTAATTTGCGTAGTGCAGCGTATTTTTCTGTGTCGTGCTCTGCGGTCAGGCTGCCACCATAAATCAGCACCGTGCAGTTCCCTTCCAGCCATTGGCTTTCCTGCAGGCCGGGAACCAGCTGTTCGATAGCGGCTTCGTCGCCAGTGACCAGTAGCAGACGGACTTTATGACGCCAGAAGAACGAGTACCGTCTTCTGAGATGTTTGTTCAGTACTGAAAAATCATTTTGATCCGACGTTCTTTCTTCTTTGTGATTATTTTCACCATCAGGCGTAACGGGAGAGGGATTTTGTTGCCTGGACCACGTAAAAAATACCAAGGTGCATAATGTGGCAGTCAGGATGATGAAACCAGCCATCTCATACCAGAAATTATCGTCACCACTATCAGAGGGCAACTGCGTTGTCTGTGCAAAAATAAAGAGTATCAACAGCAGGACTGCCACGATGAGTAGCCCAGCCCCCAGTGGCTTTGAAATCTTTTTCATGCCGGTTATTCCTTTACGGAGTGTCGTGCAACCCTGATAAATTCCGGGCGCTGGAGACGAGCTGTAATTCGCCTCAGCAAAATAGCCAACCCGGGCAATATCACTATCAGTGACAGCAGAAGAAGAGTGATCCCTGGCCAGGAGAATGCCGTTGAAGGGAAATAGCGGATCATGAGGCTGTACAGCCCGGCATTGAGCAGTAATGCCATCAGAACAGATCCTCCGGGGAAGGGTGGCTGAATAACGAAATGATCAGACCCGACTTCGGGGGCGTTGTTTCCGATCGTCACTGCCCAGGCATCTTCCTCGCCTTCGAGAAGTAGCCACTGACTGGCTGGGCCATAAGCAGCCATCTCAGCCGCAGCGCCAATCATTGCCCAGCCAGCAAGGCCGCCATACCAGACACATGCGGTGTCAAAGTCAATGACACCACCAGTTCCAATGCTATCGTACAGAGGAACCGGCAGATCATTCAGCACCCTATTCACTGACTGCCGTGGCGCATCTGACAGCCCACTGTGCCAGACAAGGTGTTTCTTGCTGGCAGGCGTGAGGGCCATATCCCGTAATTCACTGAGTTCCGTTGCAAGCGTACGGGTGTTGAGCGGCATCGCCCGGAAAATCCGTAACGCATTTTTTCCTTCACCCTGATTTAGCATCGACGGATGAATCATAAACAACGCGCTGGCAAATTCAGGTAGAACATCATCGGGAAGCCGATAGTGCATTGCCAGTACCAGTACGGGCCGCTTTGTTGACCCTACAAACTGATTCCAGTCACCAAAGGATGAATCTGCATCCTGAAAATGAACGTCGACATTCCAAGGTGTGGGACCTACTGACCAGATGCGATGGAATGACTGAGATTCACGATCTTTGTCGCTACCATTGGTCTGAACAATAATCTGGAGTGGGCCGGAAGGATATCGTCGCTGAATCGAAGGACTTATCTGAGCGATGAGATGACGAAGTAGCTGCTCAAAACGTGAAATGCCGGGCGTAATAGGGGCGTCCGACAACAACGTTAAAGGTGGCGGGTCCGCGCTATCCCCTGCCTGTGTATGTGCAAGACGAGACAACAGGTTCGTATTGGCAGTGATGAAAACATGGCTAAGAATGACGAGATGCTGATGCGCGCGTAAGCGCCATTTCAGACGCATACTCCGGCACCACTCATTCCAGTTCCAGACTCGAATTGCGAGCGTTTCCCACCAGAAACTATAGACAGCGATAGCTGCCGAAATGCCTGTAAATGTCCGGATAGTCAGTGGTAACCAGTACCCACTGCTCAACGAAGGCAACCCTGTCGTCGGTAATTTCAGCACAGCAACAATTAGGCCAATGAAAAGGCCTAATACGATAATCAAAAGACAGACCCAGGGCGACCAGGCCGTTGCCTGCGCTTTTTCAGGCACCTCCGGCAGAGACCATCCCATCAGCCAACCTCCATATCCTGCAAGCTTGCGATGACGCTTGCACCACACTGCGTTTTACAGCCATGTAGAACAATTCCACGCCCGTTTTCTTCATAGGCAGAAATATCGCACTCAATAATTTTATTTATGCCATGCTCAGGGCAGGTGACGGTATCATTTAAGAGTGCGGCATTTTTACCGGATATATCAAAACTGGATGAGGCTGATGTGACTTTACCACCATGTGTAGTGACATCCCCTAAAACAACTGCAAATTTCCCCACTTTCTATTCCTTTAATTATAATTAAACACCTGACTCCATAGTGCTTAATTTTAGAAAACTCACCGAGACTTAAAGTCAGCTTAAATATATTTATGCCTTATTTACAACTCTGTAAGCGGGTAACTTACGTTGCTCTGTATTAAACTCATCACCAACAGTATCCCGGCTAATTAAATCAGGCTCTGGCACTTTGTCAGGGATTCCACTAAAGAGATAGGGATCCTCCCCCTGTACCCAGTCAGCTTTTCGCCGTAAATCAGCCATAAATTCCTTATCCCAGGTTGCATCGCAATACCCAATCGGCAAATCATAAGCTACCACCTGCGACATGAAATCAGCACGCATTGGCAAAGTACTATGGTCCGTGGGCTGGGAAACGTAGGTTCTCAGGCGAGCATCTTTCTCTTCAAATGTTTCTTTGCGAGTCACGGGTACCAGTCGAGGCTCTGATTGTGTCCCCAAATTCTTAAAGCCAATCACAATATCCTGATTAGGGTAAAGATTAATGTAGTTGTCATAGGTATTGTCGTTTTTATTTTTTTTATCCGGGTTGAACTCTCCCCAGCCATCTATTTGCCTGGCGTCATGTTCCATCCCCACTCGTGTTACATCAAAATTTGCCAATTTAGTAGCATCAATAGGCTCCGGAACTTTTTCGGCATTAATAAAAACCGTTTGCCATTCTGGAGGATCCGGATAGGTGAAACTACTGCTTTGATACTGGTCGCCTTTATCATCCCAGAAAGGTTTTCCATCCGGCAATTTTGCAAAAGGCGTCACGGGATTTGGAGCTTCGCCACATGGAGTACTGCGAGCCAGCATCCGCTGAAATAAATTTCCCTGATGCTTTTTCAGCAGAGGATGAGGATGCCCCTGAGAATCATTGGGTAATCCCTGCCAGCCAATTGAGCGTAGCGGCCGTGACCCCATAACACGGTCATGAGGACAAAAGTAGATATAAGTGCGCCCGTGATTATCGCGTTCGGTAAGACTGGTACCATTTTCATCAGCAAGAGTGACATCAGGTCGCCAGTTTTTTTTATCTGCCGTTTGTCCGACACAAAGCCCTTCATAGCCCAGTGATGACAAATGATTTTTTCTGGAAGCGACCTTATCAACAATGGCAGACAATGTACTTTGCCTCCCTTTAGGTGAGATACATTCCTCTGCAGGAAGCGACGCACCATTGAGATCGTTGTGATCCAGTGCATAGGGGGAGTTAAGTACAAATAATGCATCAGGTGCTTGTTCAGCAATTGCTACGGCAGCCATTGCGACCATGGTTCCCTGACTGTGAGAAATAATGGTCACTGTATCTTTTGGATATTTATTACGAATACTGTCAACCATGTCTGCAAGGCGTTTGGCTGCATGCGCATAATATTTTCGCGGTGGCGCATTGGTTAACAGGCGATCTTTGTCTTCATTAAACCACTGGACTTTAATACCTGCGACTCTCTCTTTAAACCCTTTCTCACTCCATAAAGAATGTAGATTATTTGTACCGTTCTGGAATGGCCCCCCGCCCCAGAAAAATGGCCCCTGAGCAATAATGCTTTCATGAGAAACACCTTGCATTTTCAACTGATGATAATCAACGCCTTTCCTATTGGCTAACGGTATAACGTATTTATCTTCATTACCTTTAGGTGAGGAATACCCCCAATAGAATCTAATCACAGGAGAGTTTGATTCTTTTGTGTTTGTCGCATCTCTTTCAACTAATGGTGTAGTTGAAACCACAGAATCGCTTTTGTATTTATTCTTAATTAGAAGATATGGTTTTTCAAGGCCAAGCCGTTTATTTAAACCTACACATAGGCTTTCTTCAGCGCTCTCAAACCATTCTCCCGTTGAATTAACACCATGGACCAGTATAATAATCCCAGGTAAATGAGGTGGTAAATCACATCCACCTCTAACCTGACAATTCTTATGTGAAGGAAATGAACTCCAGGAAGGGTGTCCATTATCATCGAACTTACACTCAAGCTCTCGGATTGGCTCTTTGCTATTGCTCATTTTTCACTACCTCCCTTTTACCATATTTCGATATATAGATTATAGTTTTGGCTTTAACTTCATTATTGCATTGATAAGCTCTATCACTACCTTCATCAGATAATCGGGGGAACCCAATTCTATTTTTATAAACATCTCTTGTCATTTTTGTGGCTATATCAGATAGCTCATTTGCCAGTCTATTAGTTTCGTCATGCGATTTAGGCGGAATAGACTCCCTTGCATAGTCAAATATATTAAAACGCGGACCATAATCATTAGCATATGGTAGTTTTCTTCGAGACACTTCCTTCTTTATCCGTTTTTCAACTTCAATATCCATATCATTAAATACATTTATTAACTTACCGCTATTGCTATCGAAGCGAAATTTATTCACACCAGAAAGACCATCAGTATATCCATCACTATAAACTGGCTCTTTCTTGGACTCATCCCTTAGATAAACACCATCATTAGCCACTACCACTTTAAGCTTACTGAATCGTTCAGGGGTGTTGTACTCCTCAGCTATAATTTTATAGATAAAGGTTTTTCCATGATCTGCTGAAAAGAAGAAAAACACAGGACAACCTCTTTCTGACCTTCCGCTACCACAATATTGCCTGGTTGATGCACCGGGGAATGCCAGATAACCATTATCTGCACCATTAATAATGGTTCCCTGATAAGCCGCAACATTATTACCACGACGATATGAGAAATCATAAAAATCTGTATCCCATCCCAGTTGGGTTTTTATTTCCCTTTCAGTATCATTATAATAAACCTGCCCCCCCTTATCACAAGATATGTAGTTTTCCAGTGTCAGATATCGATTTTTATCTATGCGATAAATAATTTGAGTCGGCGCATCCGTTTCAACTTTTCGTGACTCTTCTACCTGTTGAGACCCGCTCATTCCTCCCAGACCGACCCCAAAACTGGCCCCCATTGATACACCAGCTAAAAACTGAAGTCCTTTATAAATGGCATACAGGAGCACACCAGTAATGGCTATAATTGTGAGTACTTTTCTGTCTGACTGATTCCATTTCATATTATTGCGCCTTAACCAGGGTAATGAGCATATTGTCGATAACATCAGATGAGTTCAGCGACGTCGCGCCCGACGAATCTGTAACACCGGAAACGACAGAACCATCTGGCATAGTGATTTTGTACGCCTTACCAGGTATCGGTTCTTTTGTTAGCGCATTTCTGACAACAAACTTCTCATCAAATGTTGAGGGCTCAAACGACTTCATTACCCCCTGCAGACTGCCAGAACCCGCTTTTTTGATACCGGTGTTTTTGATAAGCAGCTTACCTGGCCCGCCAATCTCAACATTCCCACCCTTAATTTTGATATATCCACCCCCGCATATCAGCGTCAGTTCATCCTGCGCCGTCACGACCAGTTTCCTGCCACTCGAAATATGCGTGTCCTGTGTCGACCACGTGGTGATATTTCCCCCCTGAGCCTGAATATCAATATCGTTATGCGAGCTAAACAATTTTGCACCTTCACGGCTGTACAGGCTGAGTTGTTTACCCGCAGCCAGCGTGAAATCTTTCTGTGCTCCGACATCCAGTTGCTTACCTGCCGTCAGCGTCAGATTGTCACTGGCTGATACCTGCAAATCTTCGCCACTCACCAGCGCCATGCCTTTCGGCGCACTGCCCAGTATGACCTCTTCATGCAACTGCTCGATTTTTTGCTTCAGGAGTTTTTGCTGGCGGCCGATATCCGCTGCCAGCGCCTGAGCCTGTTGTGCGCTGGCCGCAAGAGATTCCATCTCCACTAATGCTGCTGAAAGCCGCGTGAGCGCAGGCTCCATATCAAGAACCTGCCCCTGCGCTTTCGCCTGCCCGTCCGCACTGATAAACAGCCCTTTCTGCGCCCGTATCGCGCCCCATGAGTCCGTTCTGAGCTCAAACCCCTCACCGCGCTTCTGCTTCTCCGCATCCACTAAATGTCCGAGATTCAGCTGACTCTTGCCGCCGTACTCAGTGGAAACCTTGATATGCTCCTGGTCACGGCTGTCATCGAGGCGGATTTTGTTGTTCGCCGGTGTGCGCAACACGTTACGTTTGTAGTTGCGGATGGTGACGTGGTCGCTGTGGGCCGAGTCGTGCATTACGCCGGAGATATACGGTCTGTCCGGGTTACCGTCCTCGAAGCCAATCGCCACTTCGGTACCCGCCAGCAGCGGCAAATGCAGGCCGTAGGTATCACCCGCATAAGGGCGGGACTGCCGCACCCACAGGCTCTCGAACCCGGTTTCCCAGTTATCACGGTCAAACAGCATGTTGACGCGGTAACGGCCCTCTTTGTCGATATGGCCGTAGGTGTCGTTCTCGGTGGTGCTGGTGACGCGGGCCGGCAAGGTGCCGGCCATCACCGGGCGTGAGCCAGGCTCAGGGCGGAAACTAAAATCAGTGCTGTCCGGGATGCCGTCGAACCTGACGCCGAAGTCTTCATCACGGCGCGCATGGCTGTGCATCGCTGTGACGACCACGCCCTGAGCAAACACCTCTGCCACTTCGTACCCGCCGGTGACTTTCAGCACCTGCCCAGGAGAGAGGGTCGGGCAGCTGGTGATGGCGCGGGTCTGCGTCTGACCATTCAGGTAGCGCTCATGACGAATGCGGGCGTAGAACGCCCCCGATTCCGGCGCCGGATTGCGGTCGTATGCGCTGCCCGGCGTCAGATAATTGTCGGCATAGTGGTAGGCATCACCGTAGGTGGTGGCATCCCCGCGGGTCGCATCGACCCGGGTGTTCATGTCTTCCGTCGCCTGACGGTAGTTGTAATCACGGGTGCTGACCTGCTTCTGCACCACGTTATGATGGCTCTCCATGCCCCAGACCGCGTCCACGCCTTCCGAATGCTGTCCTGACGGCGGAACCGATGGCAGCGTCAGGCCTTTCTCATACCCCTGCTGGCCGTCGTAAAATTCCACCACGTCGATGTTCAGGCGCGTATCAGTAGTAAACCGGAACCAGATGCCCACCTCACCCAACAGACGGATAATAAAGTGCAGGTCATCCTCGCCGTACTGCATCACCTGCTCACGACGCGGGTACTCTTTTGAGAGTGAGAACAGAAAATCCTGACCGCGCATGTTGTGGCGCTCGCGCAGAATTTTTTCCACGATTTGTGGGACCGACATGTCCTGATAAATGGCGTTCTGATGCGAACGGTCAAGCAGCGCCAGGCGTGGCTGGAGCGTCAGGGCATAGTGGGTTTCATCCTTTGAGGTGTTGAGGCGTTCAAAGCCGCTCACCACTCCCTGAAGGGTGCGCACGGCCTGTTGCATTTTGATGCCGTAACCCTGGTCTACCGGGGCCTGCAGCGTCAGGGAAGCCGCTTTCATCAGCATCATTTCTTTGCTGATGGCATGGTTGCCGCTGGTGAACTCAATCCGGTAGCTGAACGGCGAGCTCAGGGCTTCATCGCCTTCAAACGCCAGCACATCGAGCTCTGCTGCACAGCCCTTCACCGCCAGCTGGTGATGGTTGTGGCTGAATCTGATTGGGGGATTGTTGCTCATGCGTGCACTCCTTGTGTACGGTCAAACTCCAGCCCGATACCCTCTTCCTCACTCCAGCTAAGGCATAGCGACTGTGGTTTCTGTTTCGCAGCCATGTGGGTCAGCAACTGCTGGCTCAGCACCGGCAGAATTTGTTGATTGAGCAGACTGTCGACGTTGCGTGCGCCGGTGTCCGGCAGCAGGCAGGCGGCAGTCAGTGCGTCATACAGGCTCTCATCAATCTGCGTGGTCAGGCCGTAGTGACGGTTGAGGCGTTTGCTCACCTGCGCCAGCTTCATTTCCACGATGGTGCGCATCGCCGCTTCCGCTAGCGGACGATAAATCACGGTCTGGAAGCGGGCCAGCAGCGCAGGCTGGAAGTGGTCGCGCAGAGTCGGGCGCAGCAGTTCGTGCAGGTCGCCTTCGCTGGCCTCCGGCTGTTCGTCCAGCAACTGCATGAGGTGGTCGCTGCCGAGGTTCGAGGTCATCAGGATAACGGTGTTACGGAAGTCGATTTCACGCCCCTCGCCGTCGCGCATAAAGCCACGGTCGAAGACCTGGTAGAACAGGTTCATCACGTCGCGGTGCGCCTTTTCCACTTCATCGAGCAGCACCACGCTGTACGGACGCTTGCGGACCGCTTCGGTCAGAATGCCCCCCTGACCGTAGCCGACGTAGCCCGGCGGCGAGCCTTTCAGCTGGGATACCGTGTGCGGCTCCTGGTACTCGGACAGGTTGATGGTGATGAGTGACTTCTCGCCACCGTACAGCACATCCGCCAGCGCCAGTGCGGTTTCGGTCTTGCCGACGCCACTTGGACCGACCAGCAGGAACACACCCTGCGGACCATTCTCTGACGTCAGCCCGGTCTTCGCCGCGCGCAAGCGCTGGGCGATAGCGTTGAGTGCCACGTCCTGACCCACCACGCGTTTGCTGATTTCATTTTCCAGGGTCAGCAGCTCAGTCTGCTCGTCTTTCATCAGGGAAGAGAGCGGCACACCGGTCCAGTCGGCAATCACATTGGCGACGGTGCGGACGTCCACATCCACCGACAGCAGCGGGTTGCTGTGCTGTATGCCGTTCAGCGCCTGTTGCAGCGCGTGCGTCTCACTCTGGCGGGAGATGTCCTGGCGGCTTTCCAGCAGTTGTTCGGTGAGTTTCAGCTCCTCGCCGTACCGGGCTTCCAGTTCGTCAAGTTCAGCGATAAGGTCCTTCTCTTCCTGCTCAATGGCGGTCAGGCGTTCGCCGTGGCTCTGATTACCGACTGCGATATCTTCCAGCAGCGCCTGCTTCTCTATGTCCAGCGAGGTCATCAGCGCGCGAATACGGGTCAGCGGCTCCGGCACGGTGTCGAGGCTCATGCGCACGCGGGCGCTGGCCGTATCGAGTAAATCGACGGCCTTGTCCGGCAACTGGCGGCCCGTCAGATAACGGCGGGACAGCGTGACGGCGGCGCGTACCGCATCGTCAGTAATATGCACGCCATGGTGTTCGGCATAGCGTGATTTCAGACCACGCAGCATCAGGCAGGCCGTATCGTCATCCGGCTCGTCGACTTTCACCATCTGGAAGCGGCGCTCAAGAGCCGCATCACGTTCAAAATATTGTTTGTATTCAGACCAGGTGGTGGCGGCGATGGTGCGCAGTTCACCGCGCGCCAGCGCCGGTTTCAGCAGGTTGGCCGCATCCGCGCCACCGGCTGAATTCCCTGCACCGATAATGGTGTGTGCTTCATCGATAAACAGCAGAATGGGTACGGGCGAATGCTGCACTGCATCAATCACGTTTTTCAGGCGCTGTTCGAATTCACCTTTCACGCCAGCCCCTGCCTGCAGCAGGCCGAGGTCGAGCGTGCGCAGCGCCACCGGCTTGAGCGATTCCGGCACGTTACCCTCAGAGATTCGTAGCGCCAGGCCTTCCACCAGCGCGGTTTTGCCGACGCCCGGCTCGCCGACCAGAATCGGGTTGTTCTTACGACGACGGGAAAGAATATCCACCATCTGGCGGATTTCGGTATCACGACCAAATACCGGGTCAATCCTGCCCTCTTTTGCTTTGGCGGTGACGTCGAGGGTGAATTTATCCAGCGCGTTCTGCAGCGCCGGGGTCAGTTCCCCCTCTTTTACCTCCGCGCCGACAGGACGCCCGACGAACTCCACCTCACTGCCATGCTCCTGGGCCAGTTCAGCCTCAAACTGCAGCTCCGGGCGTTCATCAGATTGTGCATCCAGCAGCGGGCGTAGTCGGGACAGCTGACTCATCCCGAGCGTCAGCAATGGCCACAGACCGTCGCAGTGAGCAAGTCGCTGGTTCTCCGTCAGCGCCATCAGCAGATGCACGCTGCGGATGTGTTCTTCGCCAGCGAGGGAGGCCAGTAGCCAGGCCTCCTGCAGCAGGCTCTGAATGTTGTCAGAGAGCTGTGGACGGCTGCGCACCGAACGCGGTAGATTGTCGAGCCACGCCAGCAAATCCTGCCACAGTGCATCCATATCCCACTCGTAGCGGCGTGCCAGCACCGTCAGGTCACCTTCCCCCTGTTCTAGCAGCTTCAGCAGCCAGTGCTCCGGCAAAATTTCCGCATGGGCGCGGGTCTGACAGAGCGAAGCCGCCCCTTCCATCGCACGGGCACAGTAAGGGTTCAGACGTCGCAACAGGATGGCTGGATTTTCCATGAATCTCTCTCTTTGTCGGTTCCTGGACACGCTACCGCCCATCGCTGTTTTCCGTGAAGGGGACCAAAGCGCATACGGTCAGGCTGGCAGTTTGTGGTTTTCTTTGCTGAAAACCCGTTTCAGACAGGCTCTCAGCAAAAAAATGCGGACAGGAAACCCCGTCCGCATCAGGCTTACGCGGTGGCGCGTTCGTTCCAGGAATCGGAATGAATGATGTTGCCGTCTTTGTAGGTCCAGGTGATTTTTTCGTAGCGCAGTTCAATGCGCTCAAGGTGGTTGTGCTTCTCTTTAGAAGGATCCTTGATGTCATACATTTCAGGATTCACTTTCACCACTTTCACGTTTTCCAGTTTGGTGTTGAAGTACTCCACTTCCTGGCCCGCGTCGTTGATTTTGTACCACTTGAATTCCGCAGACTTGAGGGTCTGACCGGTAGTCACCGCCTTGTACAGATACGGGCTGGACGAGTCGATTTCCTTGGTGAACAGGAACGGGGTGTGGATACGGGTACCGGTCAGCTTGCCGGTGTTGTTATCGGTCGGGATGTACAGGTTATGCTCCTGAGCGACAACCTCGATGCTGCCTTCACGATCCTGAACGTCCACAGAACCTTTAATGTCCGCGCCGCCGTCGTCTTTCAGCCAAAGATAAACAGGAATTGCCATGTGATTTACTCCATTACAGTTTTATCTGCGCCATCATCCGATGACGCCTGGGGATTGCCCGGTATCTGACAGGCATCGGCCTGCGGTACCAGACTGATTTCGACACGACGGTTAAGTGCGCGCCCTTCCGGGGTGTCGTTCGTTGCGATCGGGCGGCTTTCGCCATAGCCCTGCACCGCAAAACAGCTTTCCGGTACATCACCGGTATCACGCATCCAGTTGCGCACCGCTTCGGCACGCTGAAGTGAAAGCGTCTGATTCAGTTTTGGATTGCCGGTGTTGTCGGTGTGACCTGACACCACAATCAGCCAGCCCGGTTTAGCTTTGATGCCAACCAGGGAGGTCACCAGCATTTTGGTGGAGCCCGGCTTGAGGTCGGATTTACCGGAATCGAACAGCGACATGCTGTCGAGGCGGACAATTTTCGGTACCGGTTTGGGTTTCGGCTGTGGTTCAGGCGGCGGAGGTGGAGGCACCCAGGAACGGATCGCATCCAGCACAGGCATTCGCAGACGCTCCCCCTGATACAGACCGAGCCCCATCCGCATCGGTACGCCATTGCGCGACCAATCATTCAGCTCTGCCGCATCGTCACGCAGGACAGCAACGGCATCGGCTTTGGGTCCGAAATCATGCTTCGGGATACGGTCATAGCGGGCAATATCGAAGCTCACACGCTGCAGCAGTTGGCGATTGTTCCAGCCACTACTGAGCAGCGCAGCAATGGCCGCCAGCGTGAAAATCCCGAGCGCACAACGGAAGGCTCGCCCACGCGGCGTCAGGCCTCGCCCTTCGGGCAGCAGTGGCAGGATAAAATCCGGGAAGGGGGAGATAACCGTACTGTCCGTTCCTACCGGCTGCCAGCCCGCTACCTGCTGCATCGCAGTGTGACGGGAAAGCCACGCAGTCCAGGCAGATGTGGCCAGACTTCCGGCAAGGATCGGTCCCATTCCCCACAGCACCGCGGTAGGCGCAATGACAGGAACGTCGGGGTTCTTATCCATAAAGACAGCTTTGACGTGCTGATGGAACCAGCTCATCAGGCTGTTCATCAACACCTGTTGCTGCATCGCAGGCGACCCACCGGTGGTAACCCATGTAGCGATTGAACTCGGCGCTGAAGATTCACGCCAGACCCTCACCCCTTCCCCCGGGATAGCCGCCTGCCAGAGCAGATCATTCGTCATCGCACTGCCAACCTGACCATTCAGAACCAGCGGCACGGAATGCCCGGTTTCTTTACGCAACTGGCTGATTTGCCAGCGCAAGGCCAGCAGACGACTGGTAAGGCGCTCGCTGTCGGCGTGTTTCTGTGGACAGATGCTGACCATCACCGACAGCTGGCGACCCCAGTCAGGTCGCAACCACAGTACCTGGCGGGCTGCCTGCTCCAGATCCTGATGATCCTCCACGCGGATCCAGCATCCCTGCGTGACAGTGAGCACCGGTGACTGCTGCATACATGCCAGCGGCAGATCGCCACAGACCAACACCACGGGCTGACGGTAAGTGGCTTCCGGGAGGTCATCCAGACGCAGGGTGACGTCATGCTCCACACGACGACTGGCGACATACCAGAACGCCAGAATAAGCCCCAGCATCGCCAACAGAACAAGCACAGAAACCAGTCGGGACACCGGCAGGAAACCCAGGCAGACCACTGCACTCAGCAGGGCGGCCCACAACGCAAGCCCGCGCTGTTGTTCAGGACTCATTTCACGGCTCCCGGCAGCAGGGTCAGCAGCGTCTGATCCAACCAGTGATCCAGTCCCCACCAGAGTGCGGCGACTACCATCACGCTCAGGCCGATACGCACGGGCCATGACGCCAGCCAACCACCCATACCTCGTCCGGTACGGCTTTCTGCCAGTATCGGGTGAGCCTGCGGATAGCTGAACGGCGTGACATGTGCACTGAGCGCGTTGACGAGTTTCTGGCGCTCCGGATCGTTCAGCGAGCGGAAACTGCCGAGAAACCCCAGCATCATGACCCGCTGGAAGCAGGTCACAACAGCGTGGTCGGGCGCCGGTTCACGCAGCACATCGCGCATCCGATCGCACAGCGTATCACCGGCATCCATGGTGCCAAGGAAGTGCCCCTGCAGAGGAATGTCATACCACTGCAGGCAGGCATCATCCTCCACACCGCGACCTTTGACGGCTTCATCAAGCAGCGCACACTGTGCAGTGAGAATATGCTGACAGCTGGCTTCATCGAGTTCGCTCGCTTTCAGCTCACGCTGCACGCGTTCGACATCAGCAATGCAGCGCTCCCACAACGTGCGCCCTTCTCCATCCTGAAACTTCGGACCGTGACGCAGGCTGATCACCTGCAGCCAGGTGTCCTGCAGCAGGGCATCAATATCAATGGACGCAGCAGCGCTGCGTTTGGACTCACTCATGTTCTCAGTACCGCAAAGAGTTCAAGTTCAAGCTCGCCGAGCATGCCCGGAACGTAAAACATACAGGTGCCGCCCTGAAGCATTTCGCTGGCCAGAGGATGAGAGACATCGAGGCTGAAATACTGGTTTTCTAGACGCAGTGGGATGGCGGCTGGCACATGACGCAGGGGCATCAGGGGCACACCTACCCGTGATGAATTGACGATACTCCTGACATGATCCGGACTGCCGACCTTGCACTGGCGCGGGAACTGTTCCTGCAGCTGTGCCACCGGTATCGGTGAACGCACGGAGAGGTAGTAATCCGCCCCTTCGCGCAGGCGTGGGTCATGCAGACGGGCCTGCCAGAAGTGAAGCCGGGCATCATGCTCAAGCTCGATCGCTACCACCCGCGACGGCAGGCTGGCTTCCAGCAGGTCGCCCAGCAGGTCAAAGAGCGGCGGGAAGACGTTATTCAGTTGCTCATGCTGCCAGACAGGAATAGCACTCACCTGGTGTTCCAGCGAGAAGGTCAGCAGACTGCCCGCGAGCCTTGCCAGCTCCGGATACAGACGCTCCGGCGGACTTTGCGGGTGTCGCTGAAACTGTCCGAGCACGGGTTCTGCGCTGTTCAGGGCATTGAGCAACCAGAACAGAGACACGTCAGCCACGGCAAAATCGGCCATGCGCTCGTTACTTTCACGACGCATGTCCATCAGGCGACTCAGACGGGCACGCAGTTGCATCATCAGCTGTTCCAGCTGGGTCACCAGCCAGCGGCTGCCCTGCAGAGCCAGCAGTGGCGGAAGAAAGGTTTCATCGAGTGCCCAGCTCCCCTGTGAATCCTGCTGTAGACGGGCGACCGGACAGGTCAGGTAATCACTGTTGTTCTGATGGGCGAAACGCAACGTCAGCTCGGGCTGCATCACCGCAATCTGGCGGGTATCGTCCCCAAAGGCGTTACGGACATCCCGCCAGCGCTGGCGATAACGCACAGGGCGCTCGGCCACCTCATCGGGTTTAAGACAGTTGCCGCCATTTGCCCGCAGTAGCGGAAGCGCCAGAACCACCGCCACTTCCTGTGATTCGCCCTCAAGCGCCAGCACCGGCGGCAGGGAGTCGGCATTATCCGTGTCGATAAGCGTGCCGTCGGGAAAACGGATGTGCAGATGACGGGCCTGCAGGCGGCCCAGTTTCAGTGCATCCGGTTCGAAAGTGGCATCAATCATCCCCCAGGGATGGGAGAGGCCCAGTCGGGCAATGCATTCCGCAGACCAGGCCGCGTATGCGGCCTGTTGCTGGAAGTGCTGGGGAGAGACCATAACGCCCCTGCCCCATAACGGTTGTTCCGTTTTCATTGGCTTCCTGCCTTAGCTTATGACTTGGCTTTCGGCATCTGGGAAACCAGTGACAGGTTGACGTCCATCCCTTCGACCTGGAAGTGCGGTACGGCGTACAGCTTCACGCGGAAGAAGCCCGGGTTGTCTTCGATGTCTTCCACCACCACTTTTGCATCACGCAGTGGGTGAGAGGCCTGCAGCTCGTCGCCCGGATCGGTCATTTCGGTCACCAGACTGCGCACCCAGGTGTTGAGCTCAAGCTCCAGCAGACGACGGTCTTTGGTGGTGCCGATGTTTTCGCGCTGGATAAGCTTCAGGTAGTGCGCAATACGCGACAGCAGGAAAATGTACGGCAGACGGGCATTGATACGGCTGTTGGCCGTTGCATCCGCAGTGTCATACAGTGCCGGCTTCTGGGTGGAGTTAGCGCTGAAGAAGCAGGAATAATCTCTATTTTTATAGTAGGACAGCGGAATGAAGCCCAGATTCGCGAACTCAAATTCGCGGGTTTCCGGGATCATCACTTCTGACGGGATCTTGACCTGATTGCCGGTGCCCAGATCGTACAGATGAATAGGCAGATCCTGCACGGCACCACCGGCCTGTGGGCCACGGATTTGCACACACCAGCCGTTGTTGATGAAGCTGCGAACCATGTTAGACGCAAAAGCAAACGAGGCGTTAGTCCACAGGTATTTGTCGTGATCCGGGCCTTTCACTTCTTCCACATAGTTGAAGCTGCGCACTGGCACGGTGTCCGGACCATAAGGCAGACGACCCAGTACACGCGGCATCACCAGACCGATATAGCGGGCATCGTCCGTTTCGCGGAAGGATTTCCACTTGATGTACTCCGCACGGTCAAAGTAGTTACCAATATCTTTGATGGCCGCCACTTCCTCCATTGAATCCTTGAGGAAGAATTTCGGGCCAGCAGAGCCGATAAACGGCATATGCGCTGCAGCAGACACTTTTGAAATATTGCGCAGCAGGGCAACATCCTGCGCAGACGCATCAAACTCGTAGGCAGAAATCAGCGCTGCGATTGGCTCACCGCCCGGCGTGTCATACTCATCAATATATGTATGTTTATACAGTCCACTCTGGATGATTTCCGGGCTGTCTTCGAAGTCCTGACGCAGGTCTTCTTTGGACATATCCAGCAGTTCAACCTTCACGTTCTGACGGAAATCAGTTTTGTCGACCAGGGATTTCACGCCACGCCACAGGCTCTCCACCGCCTGGAATTCTTCGCTATGCATTACCGCATCCAGCTGACGGCTAATCTGGTAGTCCAGCTCTGCGATATGGTGGTCAATAAGGTTTTTATCGAGTTTTTCAACTTTTGAGCCCGCTTTCGTCAGGCATTCGAGAAATACCTGCATCCCCGCCGTTAAACGTTCATCTGCAGTCGCATCCGACATCGCCTGCGCGTCCTGCCAGATATCCAGCGCACTCAGCTCAGAGACCGGGTTCAGGTTGATTTTTTCAAACAGGGACGCATAAACCCCGCCCGCAGCAGGGCGTTCCAGCACCACGCTTTCGCCACCAGTCGCATTCTCATTTTTTACAGACATCAGCATCTTCCTTTTTAATCCGTTAAATCATCGTGACCGTTATGGCTGTTTAGGTGCCAGAGCAGACAGCTCTGAGCGGAGTTCTGCGCTTAACGCCGGGTCGAGCAGAATTTTTTCCAGCTCCTTTCGGAAAGCCTGATTGTCCAGCAGGTTCGCTTTTAAATCGCGAAGCAGGTTACGCATGGAAAGCATTGCCTTCAGCTGAGGGATCTGTCGGGAAACCTGCTCCGGGGTGAAATCTTTCATGCTCTGGAATATCAGACTGATATTGTCTTCGCTACCATCACTGGCGAGCGTGTTTTTAACGGTCAGATTGACTTTTGGGGAATATTCGGAAAGAACTGAGTCGAAATTATTCTTGTTCAAGTTAACTTTTTTGCGCTCAGACAGTGGTGCAGATTCCTGACCATTACTGAAGTCGCCCGCCACCAGTAATTTCAGAGGGAGCTCAGTTTTCTTGCTGGCTCCCCCTGTATGCAGGTCAAGCTTTAGATTAATACGTGCCTTTGGCACTTCATTCTGGAAACTATCAGCCATCTCATCATCCCTCGGTTTATCACTGCGTGCATCTTTCAAACGAAAGTTCTTTACATGTGATAATAGAACAATGATCGACAATAGATCAAATTTACCGATCTTTAATCTATTTTAAGTAAATTCTTAGGAATTTTCCTCTAAATGTTAATAGTGAATAGTGCTGAGATGTCAGTAAAATGGACTATTACCAGCACACAAAACAAACATTTATGTCGCAGCAGTTAAAATGAACGGATAATTATTAATAAAGCGATCTTGAATTGATCTACATCAATATAAGAAAGTTAAAAACACCAATGTGCTTTCAAGGAAATGGTTTTAGATCAGAAAGAAATAAAAGGGGGCAGTAAGTCATAGCCTTGTTTCATGTGGGAAACACCGCAGTAGCCATAGGGAAAGCGTCAGGAACATAATCGGTTTTATGTCCCGAAAGAGAGCGTTTCATTTAATGTCAGGGCTGCATGACGCCTGGGAGGGCATGGGCCTGGGAAACCGCCATACACGATGACAAATCCCCAGTCACAAGAAATTCAATCGGTGTAATCAGCCTGCCCTCATCCGGAAGCCTCTCAGCGTAGCCATGGTCACGATACTTCTTGCGCCAGCAAAACCATGGTTGATGTTATGCAACGCCAGAACCTGACCGCGTAATACAGCCCGTCTGCCGTCTGGTTTTTCAGGGGGGTTAACTGCTGCGATGAACCCCGAACACGTGGCAGAGTGAGCATATCACCTCTATTCAGGTGGCCAAATTCAGTGTTCCACTACAAAATCCAGAGAATGTGCATACCATTTTATGGATTTTTTTATGTCCGCACTTTACCCGTTCAAAAGCCAGTATCTAGCCCTTTCTCTTGTTCTGATCGCTAACGCTGCAACTATTTTCCGGTTCCTCAAATTCACGACAAATTAATGTGGTGCTTTCCATGGGAATTGGCTCTTCTGTTAGACCACACCAGGGATGCCCATTTATCGACTGATGAAACCGGCAAAAACGGCACTCACCAAACATTCTGGCCCCCTGATTTTTCTGCATACTCCGCAGATGGGCCAGAAAAACTGTTTTCAGTTGTTCCTCAGAAAAAGCTAATGAATCCCAAGGCTCCTGCAGTGTCTCCTGCATGATGGTATGCATCACTTCACTCGCTTTGGATGTCAGAACCAGATGGACAACCCGTTTATCCTTGCCGTCATTTTCTCTTCTAATCCAGCCTTCACGCTCTAGTTTATTCAGGGACTGCGATACCGTGCCTTTAGTCAGCCCGAGGTATTCCGTTGTTGCAGCGGGCGTATTGGAATAACCATTGCATCGCGTTAAATAGAAAAGAATCTGAACCCATGTTGTGGGGAGTCCTTTCAGTTGCGGATGGCGATAAAAGCTGCCCATTTGCAGGCTCACCAGGCGTTCAAGAATATCAAAGAGTGTCACAGTTACCTGCCTCTGCTTGCCGGGATACGTGCTGGATAAGCAAACGTCCAGACTTTCTAACGATGGGGATTTACTGTCATCAATAGTATCGATTCAAAACCATATTGACAATATTTTCAGTGTGTGTGTAATATCAAATGGTATCGATTCGATACCATTTGATATTACACAAGGAAAGTCATCATGAGTAAAACAGCCGTTTTCTTTCATGCAGGTTGCCCGGTATGCGTAGATGCAGAACACCAAATCGCACTGGCACTGGATCCCGCTCAATACACGTTAGAAATCGTTCATCTCGGAAATGATAAAACGCGACTGAATGAGGCCATCGAAGCTGGTGTGCAATCTGTTCCAGCCCTGGTACTGGATGGCGGTATCCCGCTTCACATCAACTTTGGTGCGTTTATTAAAGATCTGCTTTAAGGATAAAAATGAAACGTATTGCGATTGTATTAGCAATGGCTATCGCCACCTCTGCCGGTGCACATGGCAATGAGCCTCATCAGGGCGGTATTAAAACCAGCACCGACAAGGCTGTATTGGCTGAGTTTGATATTGTGCACACGAAAGTCACTACCGAAGGGAATGTTGCCACCTTCCATATGGCAGTTTCCGGCAAGGCAGGTAAAAGTAAGCCTGCAGTAACAGGTAAGCTGGCGGGAACGGAAATTTTCTCTTATGTCTGGCCGACAACGATCGATCCGTATGAAGTGGGATTTGAACATAAGGCCGGTATCCTGGCGCTGGCGGTAACATCCCATCCTGATCTGGATGATACGCCGCTGTATGATGAAAATGGCGATGGTAACCGCAACAATGATGGCGATCTGTGGCATACCCACTGGGTGGTGCTGAAGCCTAACGAGGTCTGCGGGCCTGGCGCACTGGCCGTAGTTGATATTCCTGAGGGACAAAAACCCCGGCTGCCAAAAACCTGGCCTGGCTTGCCGGTATTGTTGGACAGTCCGGGCTGGAATCCTACGCTGACAGGTGAAACTGTAGAAGTGAAAGTTCCGTTCGATAATATTGGCGTGGTCACTGCCAGCCAGTTTGATGGTGTAACTGCCGGGCTACGAGTTAATGCGTCCGTTCATGCGCCGCTACTTTGCGTCGAGGATGTATTTAAAGTGGCCTCTGGCAAGCTGACGCTGCCGGGGAAAGTAAACCAGTAACGGAAATTAACCCGCACCACAGTGCGGGTTCTGGAGTTAACATGAATATCATTCGTCATCCGCGAGCACCAACATTGACAATTGAACGCTGGTTTAATACGTCACAGCCGATAACCCTGGAATCATTACGCGGCAAGGTCGTGGTAATGGAATCATTTCAGATGCTGTGTCCTGGCTGTGTTTCCCATGGACTGCCGCAGGTTTCACGTGTGTATGCCACTTTTCCACCGGATAAAGTGGCCGTTATTGGCCTACATACGGTTTTTGAGCATCATGAGGTAATGACCGCACAGGCACTGGAAACCTTTCTATCAGAATACCGCATCCCTTTCCCCGTCGGGGTGGATATGCCGTCTCCTGACAATGATGTCCCCCAGACCATGCTGTCCTACGCTATGCGCGGTACACCTACGTTGACGTTAATTGATCAGCAGGGATACCTACGCCAGCAATATTTTGGTCAGGTAGACGACCTCGCGCTGGGAGCAGAAATCGGGGCGTTATTGAATGAGTCGTTGTCTGTTTCCGAGGACGCGTCTATGGCATCAGGGTGCAGTGATGGGCAGTGTGCCACTACATAATGAGATACTGGATATGGCGGAGAGTTTTTTCCTGCCCGTGGGAAGGGTGAAACATTATCCCCGGGCAGTGAAAAAGAAACCGCAACGCTATGCATTACGGTTTCCATCAAAAGCTAAACTGACAAGCATTAGGAGATATACTCCGGCTTTTCGCATTTCAATCAAGCACTCGCAAAAAGATTACTCTTCCTTCACTACAATCAGCGGCTCGATATCGCTCTCTTTTTTAATCACCAGCGACTCATCGCCGCGCAGGCAGGTCCCCCCATAGTTACCGCCTACGGTGAAGGTACAAACCTGAATATATTTACCAGCAATTTTTGGCAGACACCAAAGCTGCTGATAAATGTTCTTCTGCTCGGCAAACTTACCGCTGGTTTTATCCAGTAACTCTTCCTGATGGCTCACCAGATCGATGTTGCTGCCACAACGTCCTGCAATAGGTTTCACTGCATAACCGGTTTGCGCCAGCTCTTCATTAACAGTGAAATCAGTATCAAGCAGATAGCGGTGGTGTGGGAACAGTTGCCACAGGATCGGCAGAATCGCTTTATTACCAGGGATCACCGTCCACAGAGGTTCAAAGACCAGCACTTCCGGGCGCAGCAACACGTCGATTAAACGCACTTCCTGATTCGTATGCCCGGTACGAATTGGTACCGCGGCGTACTCCGTTTCACTGACCTCTCGCACCTGCTCAATCGCGGTTTCCCACGCCCAGGTTTTCCAGACGCAGTTCACCAGACGACCGTCCCCGTCAATCAGCTGACCGGCGTCATCCCAACGTAGCTCATCGAGGCCACGCAGAATTTTACTGTCAAACCCGGCCTGACGTAGCGCCTGCTGCATAAACTGAGCGTGGTAGTTTTCCTCTATATCTTTATCCTGCATGATGTGGACAAAAGGACGCGCGCGGCTGTGCTTCCAGGCCCCCGCCAGTTCGTTGATCAATCCTTCAGCTGGGTTGTGTCCCTGTCCTGTATAGCCCTGCTCGGCCCATCTTTCGAGGATCAAACCAGCTTCGGTATGGCACGATGCGGAATCGGCGTTGTACTCATACACCTTCAGTCCGCGTTCATCCATACAGAAATCCATACGTCCCGTAATCATATGATGCCGACGACGCTGCCAGGAAAGGCGCAGACGCGGCCAGAGGATTTTCGGGATATCGAACAGCGCCAGCAGGTTGTCATCTTTCAGCACTTTGTCGGTCGCGTGCAGATACATCAGGTGCAGCTCGTTGGTGGCTTTGATCAGTTCCTGCTCTGCACTCTCGGTAATGGTGAAGTACTGATGCGGATCCTGATTAATAACGTGGCCGTTCGCCAGCACGTAGGCTTTCTGCAGCGGATCCTGTTCATCAAGCCATTTACCGTCAAACTGCCCGTTATCTTCCAGTCGCGCGCCGCCAATTCTCAACGAGTCGTTGGCGATCTCCGGCTGCGGCAGGCTGTCACGGGTATCATCGGTCTGGATCATCCAGCCAAGGATGGTGGTGTCGTCAAAGGTATCACGCAGGGTGTAACAACCGTTTTCAACCACCATCTCCAGTTCGCGGGTCCACTGCTGTCCGGGAGGCAACGGCGTATGGAGCACGTTCTGTTCGGCAATACGGATTTTGTTTTCCAGCAACTGGGTGACGACCGCCACATGGCCGGTATCGTTAAACTCACCGCCTTTTTGCCAGATAAGCAGAGCACCGGCTACCGGCGCGCGGGGTGAACCATTCGGAAATGCCTGTAACGGCAGGATATTGTCATTCACCACTTCGCGTAGAAAGCGTAAGGAAAAGATCTCCCAGGCCATGCCCACATCGGTGAAAACCACGCCATAATTAAGGAAGAGAAAGCGGCGTGCGAACTCTACGCACTGCCATTTGTGGCCCATGTATTCGTCGTCGATATAGCTGCGAAATGCCGCATCATCGTCGTAGTCCCGTGGGTCGAGGGAGCTGTAATCTGAAGAGTAGATTGCTACGCCGCCTGGGGCGTAGCCCAATAATGTCCCGAATGGGGCATCCTGACTGGTCGTTCCTTTGCTCATGCACCTTACCTCAAAACAATACAGCCTGAGCAGGTTGGCGTGAATTTTTCGCTCTGATTGCCTGCTCTGCGACACTAACCGGACAGAGGTCAACATCATCATACACCTCAACGCAACGGCTGGCGCTCAGAGGCGAAAAATTCACAGCAGGAACTACGCTTTTGTCACGGTGACCGGTACGCTTTTATACGCCGGAGTCAAACTTTGTGTGTCCACCGCATCCAGCGAAAGCAGGACATTCGCTTCTGGCAGATAAGCGCCTATTGAGCCCACCGCCATGTTGTAAATCACCACCGTCAAGCCGCACATAATACGATCCGCACAGGGCTGGCCGCGGTCGTCCAGCGCCTGAACGTTGACCACATCTCCCTGGCTCAGATCGCGAGTCGCCGCTTCTTCAGCGCTTAAAAACACCACATCCCGACGACCGGTAATGCCACGGTAGCGATCGTTCATACCATAAATAGTGGTGTTGTATTGATCGTGGCTGCGCAGCGTCGCCAGAACCAGTGCATCGGCAGGCTGATTTTCTCGCTCTACCGCCCGCTGATGGCTGACGATAAAGTTGGCTTTACCATTCGCCGTTCGCCATTCACGGCGCGAAGCGGGCGTATCCATACGAAATCCGCCCGGCTCGGCAATACGGGCATTGTAATCGTGGAACGCCGGGATCACGGCTTCAATGGCGTCACGGATCAGCGCGTAGTCCCCGGTTAACGCTTCCCAGTTGATCGGCGAAAGCGGCAGAGTGGCGTGTGCCATGCCCGCCACAATCGCGGGTTCCGATTTTAACCAGCGGGAAGCTGGCTTCAGCGCGCCGCAGGAAGCGTGGACCATCGACATCGAGTCTTCGACGGTCACCGACTGGATCCCCGTCGCCTGAATGTCGCGCTCCGTTCGACCTAATGCAGGCAGCAGATAATTATGCTTTGCCAGCAGCAAATGCGATCTGTTCAGCTTGGTCGCAACATGGACCTGCAGATCCAAATTTTTCATCGCCGCAAAGGTACGCTGCGGCTGCGGCATCGCCACCGCCAGATTGCCACCCATGCAAATGAGCGCTTTTGCCTCTCCCCGTTCGATGGCCCGAATACTCTCCACGCTGGAGCGGCCATGTGTACGCGGCACACGGATAGAAAAATGCGTCTCAAGGCGTTGCAGGAAGTCTTCGGATGCCGCTTCGTTGATCCCCACGGAACGGTCGCCCTGAACGTTAGAATGACCGCGCAACGGGCAGATCCCCGCCCCCGGCTTACCCATATTGCCTTTCAGCAGCAGCAGGTTTACCAGTTGCTGGACGTTCTCAGTACCGTTTTTATGCTGGGTGATGCCCAGACCATAACAAATAATAGTGGCACGAGATTTACTGTAGCTGTGTGCCAGGTCCTCCATCTGACTGCGCGTCAGGCCCGAGTCCTGTTCCAGCTCCGCCCAGTTATGCTGACGTAAGTCATCATACAGCGCTGCATATCCAGCAGTATGCTCATCGATAAACGCATGATCGAGCGTCGGTTGCTGATCCAGTAAGATCCGCGCTTCATCCATTTCGATCAGCGCCTTCATGATGCCTTTGAGCAGCGAGGCGTCACCGCCCATTTTTACCTGGTAGTAGTCGTTGCTCAGCTGCGTCGACTGACCAGTGAACATCTCTTTCGGGCTTTGCGGGAAACTAAAGCGCTCAAGCCCCCTTTCGTTCAGCGGATTGATAGAGATAATTTTAGCCCCGCGTTTGGCAACGTCGCGTAAGGTGGTCAGCATACGTGGATGATTAGTGCCAGGGTTATGCCCGATACAAATCACCAGATCGCAATGGTCAAAATCGTCAAGTTCAACGGTCCCTTTTCCAAGGCCAATGGCCGGCGTTAGCCCTGCGCTGGTCGGTCCGTGGCACATGTTTGAGCAATCAGGAAAGTTGCTGCTGCCATATTCGCGGGCAAATAGCTGATACAGGAACGCCGCTTCATTTGACGTTCTGCCGGAGGTGTAAAACTCAACCTGCTGGGGTGAATCATAGCTGCGCAGACGCTCGCCTATCTCCTGGAAGGTGATATCCCAATCCACCGCCTGCCAGGTATCTGATGCTGCATCGTATTTCATCGGATGCGTCAAACGACCGATATTTTCCAGCTCATAATCGCTGTAGTGCCAGAGTGTGGAAACCGGGTGACGGCTGAAAAATTCCGGTGACGCTTTTTTACTGGTTGTCTCCCAGGAGACCGCTTTAACGCCATTTTCGCACAGCTCCATTGGCGCACGGTGCCCTGGGTCCGGCCACGCACAGCCCGGACAATCGAACCCTTTCACCTGGTTCATTTTGAACATCGCGATAATGTCGCGGGCGACAGCCTTTTGCGAAAACACCGAAGCAGTGACGGCTTTTACCGCGCCCCACCCACCCGCCGGGCCCTGATAACCGCTTACTCCTGGAACACCATTTTTCATTATTACTGCTTATTCACCGCCAATTTTTAATGGTGAATACGGTAGCAATTTCCGTCCAACATTGATTTCCTCTTCATGGAGTACGGAGCGGGTACAATGAACGGGTTAGATTTATCTTCCCCTTTCAGCACAAAGCGACATAAAGTCCCAATCTGTTAAATTGAGTTCTACCTAACTGCTACACTGCATCAACACAACCACTCAGAAGGCAGGTCAATATGTCAGACAATACCTATCAGCCCGCGAAAGTCTGGACGTGGGAAAAATCGAACGGGGGCGCATTCGCCAATATCAACCGCCCGGTTTCCGGTGCCACCCACGAGAAAACGCTGCCGGTTGGCAAACATCCGCTGCAGCTCTATTCGCTGGGTACGCCAAACGGGCAGAAAGTGACGATCATGCTGGAGGAGTTGCTGGCGCAGGGGGTGAAGGGCGCGGAATACGATGCCTGGATTATCCGCATTGGCGATGGCGATCAGTTTTCCAGCGGCTTTGTTGAGGTGAATCCGAACTCGAAGATCCCAGCGCTCCGCGATCACTCGCAAAACCCACCGGTTCGCGTATTCGAATCTGGCGCAATCCTGCTCTATCTGGCAGAGAAATATGGTTATTTCCTGCCGCAGGATTTGGCAAAACGCACCGAAACGCTGAACTGGTTGTTCTGGTTACAAGGCGCAGCGCCGTTCCTCGGCGGAGGCTTTGGCCACTTCTATAACTATGCTCCGGTAAAAATTGAGTACGCTATCAATCGCTTCACCATGGAAGCCAAGCGCTTACTCGACGTGCTGGATAAACAATTGGCGCAACATCAGTTTGTGGCCGGAGATGAATACACCATTGCCGATATGGCGGTCTGGCCATGGTTTGGCAATGTGGTTCTGGGCAACGTCTACGACGCAGCAGAGTTCCTTGACGCAGGAAGCTACAAGCACGTACAACGCTGGGCAAAAGAGATTGCAGCGCGTCCGGCGGTTAAGCGTGGTCGTATTGTAAACCGCACTAACGGACCGCTGAACGAGCAGCTTCATGAACGCCATGACGCCAGCGACTTCGATACCCAAACCGAAGATAAGCGCCAGAACTAAAATAAATTGCCGGATGGCAACCGCTATCCGGCAATTTCATTCAGGATTTGTCACGCGCTGGTGACGTCGTACTCCATGCGGCGAAGTGCGTCTAACGTGGCTTTAGCTTCATCTTCATCAATGATGCTCATGGCGAACCCTACGTGCACCAGTACCCATTGCCCGACCAGCTCAGCTGTATCACCTTCACAAATCAGGGCAATATTGACATCACGTTTGATGCCGCACACTTCAACCTGCGCAAGCTGGTGAATATCTTCACCAACGGCCAGAACCTGACCAGGGACTCCAATACACATATCTGACTCCGCCCCATAGCAACCTATGGGTTATTCGACTTCAATACTTTTCACTTTCAGTGAATCGCCAGCATCAACCCGCAGGCGATCGCCCTGACATTGTGGACACTGCGCATCATGCTGGGTGATTTCCACAACCTGACTGCAATCCCAGCACCATGCCTGGGCTGGCTTGTAATCAATATGCAGCTCACAACCCTGAGCCAGCGTCCCCTGACAGACGATGTCGAAACTGAAACGAACGGCGCTCTCTTCAACGCAGGAGAGCGCCCCGATTTCCAGCCAAACACCGGTTACACGTTTGACACCGTGCTGCTCTGCCTGCTGTTGAACAATCTCAACCGCGCTCTGACAAAGGGACAGCTCATGCATTTTCGCAGTTCCGACGACCCAGCAGCAACGCGCGGCGATTAAGCTGCGGCGCATTCGGATCGCTAACCGGCAGCGATAACAGCATTCGCGCGCAATCGTCAGTCAGACGCATGCCTTCTTGCGCCGACATACTGTGCGAAAGCGGCGACATCAGTGAGCAGGAAAGGTATTGCGATACGCCCTCCAGTTCACCAACGGTAAAGGTCATCTCGCCATACGGCAGACGCAGTCCGATTTTTTCGCTGACTTTACGCACCGGCCAGATCTGGTCCGGTCCGGGGAAAATCAGTGCGCTGAGCATCCAGGGCGTGATAACACACCCCGTCCACTGTCCTTCAAACAGCGTAAATTCAGAGACATATACCGGCATGTTCGGATGCAGGAAAGAGAGATCGTGCATTGAACGCCGGGCAACCTCTTCAAACGCTGCCTGAATTTGCATCTTCGGGGCCGTCTGAAAACCGACAAACTCCTCAGACATGAGCCGCCTCCCGCGGGATCGCTTCAACACCTGATTCGCGAAGCGCGGCAAGAACCTGCTCAAGCGCAGGTTCAATCATCGCTTCAACCGTTGGCGTTAGTCCGATATGCGGCTCCAGCGATTCCGGAATAACACCGACTAACGTCAGCTTTTTCGGAAACTCGCCGGTGAAACGCAGGGCCGACAATACGTCGGCCAGACCAAGCTGGTGCGGTGAGATTTTGTTGGTAAACAGCGCCGGGATCTCTTCATCCCGCAGGACCATCATCGTTCCTGGCGTGTTTTTCTTCGACACAATGGCGTCAGCAATGATCAGATGATCTCTGTTCGCCATATCACCGAGAAGCTCCATCCCAGCCGTACCACCGTCCAGAACATCAACAAAGTCTGGCAGGACGTACCGTTGTTCTAATGTTTCAACGATACGTACCCCGATGGCTTCGTCGGTCAGCAAAATATTGCCGACCCCTAAGACTAATATCCGCATTACAGAACCTTAACTGAGACCACTTCGTTCCCATCAACGTCCACCACATGCACCGCACATGACATACAAGGGTCGAAGGAGTGAATGGTACGAACCACTTCCAGCGGTTTGTTTGGATCGGCAATCGGCGTACCTACCAGCGAGCGCTCATACGGTCCCACTTCATCATTAAAGTTACGTGGGCCAGAGTTCCAGGTTGACGGTACTACCGCCTGGTAGTTGCTGATAATGCCATCTTTGATCACCATCCAGTGAGACAGCATACCGCGCGGCGCTTCGAGGAAACCGACACCTTTAAATTCACCCGTTGCCGGGATATCCGGTTTCACGAAGGTGGTGTGGTCACCTTTACCGATGTTCACAATCAGCGCGTTGTACTGATCCTGCAGAACGTTCTGCAGTTCACAGCAGTGAACGGTACGGCCAATAATACGGCCCAACGTAGAGTGCAGCTGTGACACTTCGATAGTTTTACCGGTCAGTTTGGTGTAAATCGCGATGATTTCATTCAGCTTGGCATGGGTAGACTCGCGTTTGGCCGCCAGTTTACACAGCATGTTGGCCAACGGACCCACTTCAACCGTTTTACCGTAGAAGGTCGGTGCTTTAACCCAGGAGTACTTGCCGTCATCTGACCAACCGGTGTAATCAGGAACCGTTGTGCCTTCCCACGGAGCCTGCGGCGCTTCGTCTTTGTACCACGCGTGTTTCGCACTCTCCTGAATCCCTTTGATCAGGTACTCATCGGAGTGAGAGGTGATCGGACGATAGGTCGACAGATCTTCATTGGTGATGTAACCACCCGGGAACAGGAAGCTGCCGTTTTTACCGTCAGTCGGGAATTCCGGTGCGCTCAGATAGTTAACCGCACCTTGACCACGTTCCAGCCACTCAGGGTAAAACGCAGCAATAACCGCGGTATCAACCTTGTAAACCTGCTCAACGAAGTCGCTCAGCTTATCGATAAAGGACTTGATATACATCAGGCGCTCAAGGTTCAGAACGCCAAGGCCGTCGAGGTTAATTGGGTTAGCAACCCCGCCTACCGCCAGGTTCTGAATGTGCGGCGTTTTACCGCCCAACAGCGCCACAACACGGTTAGCATCACGCTGGCATTCCAACGCCTGCAGGTAGTGAGCGACCGCAATCAGGTTCACTTCTGGCGGCAGCTGCATCGCCGGGTGACCCCAGCAACCGTTGGCAAAAATGCCTAACTGACCGCTGGCAACAAGGTCTTTGATCTTGTTCTGAACCTTAGTGAACTCTTCTGCGCTGTTCAGGTGCCAGGAGGACACGCCGTTCAGCATGGCAGACGCTTTCGCTGGGTCTGCTTTCAGTGCAGAGGTGATATCCACCCAGTCCAGCGCAGAGAGCTGATAGAAGTGAACAATGTGATCATGCGTGGTGTGCGCGGCCAGAATGATGTTACGGATATACTGTGCGTTCACCGGAACATCAATATTCAGCGCGCTTTCTGCTGCACGAACGGAAGAGATAGCGTGAGTGGTAGTACAAACGCCACAGATACGCTGCACAATCATCCAGGCATCGCGCGGATCGCGGTTTTTCACGATCTCTTCCATGCCGCGCCACATGGTACCGGAAGCCCATGCTTTAGATACCACGCCATTTTCGATTTCGCAGTCGATGCGTAAATGACCCTCAATACGGGTTACCGGATCAATAGTAATTCTCTGGCTCATGCTTTGCTCGCCTCATGACGATTTTGATCGTTTTGTTTTAAAGGAGGAAGTATCGGCAGTAGACGAATGAGTACGATGTATGCACAAATCTCAATAGCCACAAAACCAATAGAAATCAACAGTTCTTCCCAGGTCGGGAAGTAGTGGTAGCCACCACCAGGATTGAACGCCACCAGCGAATAGGACAGACGCCATGTCGCACAACCCAGCAATGCGCTCAGCGCAGACAGATACAGCATGCGCGAGTCGTTACGCAGCTTAGTGACGCGCAGCACCACCAGCGGGAAGACCATCAGCACGACTTCAATCCAGAACATCAGGGAGTAAAGATCGCCTGAGAACGCATAGGACAGCTTGTCGCGATAGATCAGTTCGCCAAAGCGCAGAACCACGAAAATCGCCAACAGCACGCTGATGGTATTCGTCAGCTTGATGAACAAACTTTTCTCGTCCGGACCATTACCTTTCAGCCCGGCTTGTACCAACGAGCCTTCGAAGATGACGATCGAGAAGCCCATAATAAAAGCGGTTAATACGGAGAAAAGCGGCAACATTTCATAAGCTTGCCATAGCGGATGCACCTTATAGCCCGCAGAAATCATCAATGAACCCATTGAAGACTGGTGCATAGTTGGCAGCAGCGCGCCAAGGGCAATGATAAAGAACATCACTTTATTCAAACGTTTGAGAGAGACTTTCCACCCCAGACGTTCAAACAGAGCCGGAGCAAATTCCAGCGCCATGATGCCGATATAGATGGTCATACAGACCGCCGTTTCGAACAGTACCGAGTTCACGTTGAAGTGGCCCGGAATGTAGAAATACGGCAGGTTCCAGTAACGACCGACGTCAATGGTGATCGACAGACCACCCAGCGAGTAGCCAAACAGGCTCGCCAGCAGCGCCGGACGTACCAGTGGATGGTATTGTCCTCTGTTGAAAACATACACCGCCCACGCCAGCGCCCAGCCACCACATGCGAAGCCGGTACCAATCAGCAGGTCAAACGCGATCCATACACCCCATGGGAAACCGCCGTTCAGATCGGAGACTGAGCCCAATCCGAAGACCAGACGTTTCACGATCAGGAGCATACACAGGACGATAAGCGGCCCAAAAATAATGACCGGTTTGCTGATTATTTTTCCGCCCAGCGGTTTAGGATCATGACTCATGATCGTCTCCTCCATCGTGATGGTCGTTTTTCGTGTTACGACGAACCAGCACGGTTAAGCCCGCCAGCGCAGCCAGGGGTAATATCATGCCCTTGTACAAGGAATGTTGAACATGTTCGGAACGCGCACCGGTTGAAAGATCATCCAGTTTCGGCAGATCCAAATCCTCGTAAGGAACGCCCGTCAGTACCATAACCTGTGTACCACCACCCTCTTTCTCGCCGTACAGATGGGGGTAATACTTCGGTACCGTATGCAGATAGGTATCGCCTGCTTTCACCGTCTGACGCGGATAGTGGTATTCGCTGCCAGGCTTCAACGCGAGACGTTTTTTCGCCTCAACCATCAGCTCTTCACGCGTACCAAAAATCACCGCACCAGCAGGGCAAACTTCAACACAACCCGGTAAACCGCCTTTATCCAGACGCTCAACACCTTTCTGGTTACACAGTTCACATTTGTGAAGCGCACCAAACGGGTTGTTGTAGTCATACTTAGGCACATTGTACGGGCAGGCGACCATGCAGTAACGACAGCCCGTGCAGACATCTTTGTCATAGTGGACGATGCCAGTTTTCGGATCTTTCTTCAGCGCGGAGACCGGGCAAACGGAGACGCAGTTCGGATCGACACAGTGCATGCACTGCTTCTTAATGTATGCGTAGCCGTTTTCTTCCTGGTCTTTGTTGACGCCTGTTCCGCTACGCCACACCTGGATGATGTTATTGGTATACGGTGACAGTTTGTCGTTGTTCGACCAGGTCTGCTCGCCTTCCGGGTTACGCGCCGGGAAGTTGATATCCTGACACTTGGTGACACAGGCCTGGCAGCCTACGCACAGCGTCGAGTCATAGAGCATCCCAAGAGAACCAGGGATCGGCGGGCGGTTTTCTGCAGCCGCATGGCTGATGGACGGCGCAGCGCCCAACAGCAATGCCCCGCTGGAGGCTGCTTTAATAAAGTTACGTCTGTTCACGGTTATTCTCCCCGTGAGTCAGCGTTATCTTTCTTCTGCTGACGCCCCAGTTCACGAACCGCCATCACGCTGACACCGGCAACCAGTCCTACTACGCCACCAAGCAGCCCAATCGCCCCGGCAGAAATATTGCCGCCTTCTTTCATATTGACGTCAGGTTTCTCGGAACGCGGTGTTTGGTTTTCCACATGAGCAAGCTGGTGAATACCTTTATGGAAACCCACACCTTCTTCGTTACAGCCGTAGCAAGGGTGACCGATAGCCACCGGCCACACGCCGCCAACATCGCAGAATTGCAGCGTTGAGCAGTTGCCGTAGGTTTCTGGTCCTTTACAGCCCAGATGGTAGAGGCACCAGCCTTCACGGTGACCTTCATCGCCAAACTCTTTAGCAAAACGACCTGCATCGAAGTGCGGGCGACGTTCGCAGTGTTCGTGAATCAAACGACCATAGGCAAATGTCGGACGGTTTTTGGTATCCAGCTTCGGCGGCTTACCGTAAGTGATGATATGCGCGACCGTTGCAAGGAAGTTGTGCGGGTTCGGAGGACAGCCGGGGATGTTGATGATGGTTTTGCCTGGCAGAACTTCCTGCAAGCCGACGGCACCCGTTGGGTTAACGCCAGCAGCAGCAACACCACCCCACGCGGCACAAGAGCCGATGGCAATGATAGCGGCAGCGCCTTCTGCGGCCCGGCGGATGTGATCTACGATCGGCTCACCGGCAACCATGCAGTAAATACCATTGTCTTTCAGTGGGATAGAACCATCTACAACCAAAACATATTGCCCTTTGTACTTCTCCAGAGCGTTATGTTTATTCTCTTCGACCTGGTGGCCGAAAGCGGCGGAGAGTACCTCATGGTATTCCAGAGAGATTGTCTCCAGAACGAGGTTTTCCACTGTAGGGTGTGTCGCGCGAAGTAGCGATTCAGTACAACCCGTACACTCCTGCGCACCAATCCAGATAACCGGTGGACGCTGAGGACGAGAAACTGATTCGGCCATTTCTGCGGCGGCTTTGCTACTGAGCCCCATGGTAGCGGCCAGTGCTGCACAAAGCTTCATGAAATCACGGCGATTGATGCCGTTCGAATTGATGAGAGAGTTATCTCCAGTCATTTTATAGTTATTCCGTTGCGAAGACCTGGCTTTTATTTTGCACCTTTCGCATGTTGCATATTGCGATCGGCGCGCCATTTACCACACTTTTTATATGGTTATGTGCATTATAATACTTCGGCGGAGCAACAAAACGAAGGCGTAGGTCAATAGTGTAATTAATTAAAGCAAGATAATACCCCTTTCGGATCAAGCTTCGAGACGATAGCCAGCCATGAAAAAACGAATTGTTGTACTGGACTGGTTCTCTTTAAAGAAATCCATAACCATCTCTTTATCCAGCCCATAGCGACGCGTGAGGATCCCCGCTTCCCACGCGCTGAGCTGTCGATCGCCCGTTTTTTCAAACATTCGATGAGAAAACCCCAGCACAAAACCGCGTTTATAATCAGCACAAAAATTGGCCGCCGTGCGTGCGCTATCCGCACTTGACGCGTTTAATCCGGCCATCAAGCCTTTTCCAAAATGGTTGTCCATGCATAACCTCCAATCGCTATATAATAAATTATATAGCGATTTTTTAAGCAAAGACCAGAGGTATCACGTACTTTTTTATGCCCGCTTAAAAGGACACCCATTCATCCTTTTTAGCGGCCGCAGACGTTTTGCTGTCTGCTGAAGGGGAAGCGGTACTGGCGGCGGCGTACTGCACATCGTTTGCTGAAAGACGGAACTGTTGTACCGAGCGTTGCAGCTCTTCCGTTTGCCGTTCAAGCGCCACAGCCGCGGCGGAAACTTGCTCTACCAGCGCGGCGTTCTGTTGCGTTACGCTGTCCATCTGCGTGATCGCCACGCTCACCTGCGAGATGCCCTTATTCTGTTCTTCTGAGGCAGAAGCAATTTGCTTCATGATAACGGTCACTTCGGTGGCTCCGCGCAAAATTGCCTCCATGGTTAATCCCGTCTCTTTAACCAGTCGAGCGCCCTGATCGACGCGACGCGACGATTCGCCAATCAGCGTCTCAATCTCTTTCGCCGCCCCGGCGCTACGGCTGGCGAGGTTACGCACCTCACCGGCAACAACGGCAAAACCACGCCCCTGCTCACCTGCTCTGGCAGCTTCAACTGCCGCGTTCAGCGCCAGAATATTGGTCTGGAAGGCAATACTATTAATAACAGACGTAATTTCCGCGATCTGTTTAGAGCTGGCGGCAATGCCGTCCATCGTCTCAACCACTTCTGAAACCAGGCTGCTCCCTTTACCTGCCGTCTCTGTCGCCGTATCGGCAAGCTGGCTGGCTTCACGCGCGTTTTCGGCGTTCAGTTTTACCGTTGCGGTCAGTTGCTCCATGCTGGCAGCGGTCTCTTCCAGCGCCGCAGCCTGCTCCTCAGTACGCGATGAGAGATCGTTATTGCCGGTGGAAATTTCCGTAGCCCCTCGCCAGATGTTGTCACTACCTGAGCGAATTGTGCTGACGGCTTCGCGCAGGCTGTCCTGCATCGCGCACAATAACGGCACCAGTTGGCCCACGCAGTTACGGCCAAAATCTTCGATTGGATGGCTGAGATCGCCCTGAGCAATCTGTTGGAACTGTTGGCGGATACGTCCCAGGGGTTTCACCATCATGGCGACGAGGTAACGGTCTGTGAAGAACAGGAGGGCAATACCGAGGATCACGGCGGTAATAATTAGCGTCCGGATGATAGACGTTTTGCCATCGACCATGACGCGCGTGGTATCAAGCCGCTTACCTGCCGTGGCGTTAAAACGTTCGGCACTGGCGCCAAATTCACGGCTCAGCGCTGGCGTAACGGTGCTGGCATGCTCCGCAAAGGCCGTAAGCGTGCCCTGCTGCGCCAGTTGCATTTGCGGAATCACCCCGTTATCCAGCAGCGCCTGCCACTTCGTCAGTACCGCCGCGGCAACGTCCGGATCCATAGGCCCCGGAGACAACGTTTTCATCTCCTGGAGTTTTTTGCTCATCTTCTCCAGGGACTGCTGCGCTGGTGCAAAATCAGGCGTTCCGCCGCTCATTTTGACATCCATGGCGCGACTTAAGCGCGTTACGAAGCGAAAATACTGATCGTTCCCCTGACTGAGCACCGTCATCTGATGGACAAGATGACGGTCAATATCATTGCCTTCAGATATTTTTGATAAAGAATGAAGACTGAATAAACCCACGCCCGACCAGAGCAGGCAAAAAAGTCCCAGTATTGCCAACATGACAATACGAATAGTGAAGTTTTTCAGCAAACGCATAATAATTTCCTTGCCGTTGATGAGGAATTCGCCATCAGGCGATACTTATCCTTGTTATCGGCAGGCAACAGAGAAGATATAATGCATTCTTTATTTTTTTACTTTCTTAAGTATATCCAATATTATTTACACTATATCAACATGAATGCTAATGAAATTAGCTAGCATTATTATTCAGATAATTAACCTGAAGCATTAAATAATCCCTTGTTTTCTATCGTAAATATTTGTTAAACCATGCAAGAGTACGCTCCCAGGCCAAATCAGCGGCAGCATTATCATAACGCGGTGTCGAGTCATTATGAAAACCATGATTAACGCCGGGATAGATATATGCCTCATAGACTTTCTTATTGGCTTTGAGCGCCGCTTCATAGGCAGGCCATCCCTCATTAATTCGGGTATCTAATTGCGCATAGTGCAGTAATAAAGGCGCTTTTATTTTAGGGACATCTGATGCAGGAACCTGACGCCCATAAAAAGGCACTGCGCAGGCCAGTTCAGGAAAAGCAACGGCTGCGGCATTCGATACGCCGCCACCGTAGCAAAATCCGGTGATACCCACCTTTCCCGTCGCGCCTGAATAACGCTGCATAAATTCAATGGCGGCAAAGAAGTCGTTCATCAGCTTTACGGGGTCAACCTGCTGCTGCAACTCCCGACCTTTATCATCATTGCCAGGATAGCCCCCTACTGAACTTAATCCATCAGGCGCGAGTGCAATATAGCCCGCCTTCGCCACCCGCCGTGCCACATCCTCAATATACGGATTCAGCCCACGATTCTCATGCACCACCACTACCGCCGGAACTTTCCCCGTCGCTTTCGCAGGTTTAACCAGATACCCACGCACATCACCATGCCCTTCAGGTGAAGGATAAGTCATGTATTCCGCCAGGATATCAGGATCGGTGAACTCCACCTGCGTTGCGAGGGCATAATTGGGTTTCAACACATTGAATAATGCCAGCGCCGTCATACCACCAACTGCATATTTCGCAGCAAGATTGAGAAACTCGCGTTTCGTTATTTTGCCATGAGCGTAATAGTCATAGTAGTCGAGCAATTCTTGCGGAAAGTCTTTGGCAGTTAGACGCGACATGGCAGCACTCCGGATCGATGTTTTTTTAAGCAAAGCACAGTGGTCTGTTTTTGCCCAGTTTTTCATTCCAGTGTGACCTGGTGAACGGGATATTCACCATGAACCCGCTAGAATAGAAACGTTGTTTCGAAATTCACCTGCACTAAGGAGATCTCATGGACTGGTTTGCCAATCCTGAACGTTACGAGCAGATGCTCTATCGCTACTGTGGGCGCAGCGGTTTACGTTTACCCGCGCTATCACTGGGTTTGTGGCACAGTTTTGGGCACGTTCAGGCGCTGGATTCACAGCGCGCTCTGCTGCGTAAAGCATTTGATTTAGGCATCACGCATTTTGATTTAGCCAATAACTACGGGCCGCCTCCGGGCAGCGCAGAAGAGAATTTTGGCCGATTATTGCGCGAGGATTTTGCACACTATCGTGATGAACTGATCATCTCCACCAAGGCAGGCTATGACATGTGGCCAGGGCCATACGGTTCTGGCGGTTCGCGCAAATACCTGCTCGCCAGCCTCGACCAGAGCCTGAAACGCATGGGCCTCGACTATGTCGATATCTTCTACTCTCACCGCGTTGACGAAAATACGCCAATGGAAGAGACCGCCTCAGCGCTGGCCCATGCGGTGCAAAGCGGTAAAGCGCTGTATGTCGGCATCTCATCCTATTCTCCGGAGCGTACGCTGAAAATGGCCGAGCTGATGCGGGAATGGAAAATTCCGCTGCTGATCCACCAGCCTTCTTACAACCTGCTTAACCGTTGGGTAGACAGCAGCGGTCTGCTGGATACGCTGGAATCCAACGGCATGGGCTGCATCGCATTTACGCCGCTGGCCCAGGGGCTGCTGACGGGGAAATACCTCAACGGCATTCCGGAAGGTTCACGCATGCAGCGTGAAGGGAAAAAAGTTCGTGGGCTGACGGAAAATATGCTGACGGAAGAAAACCTTAACAGCCTGCGTTTGCTCAATGAGATGGCGCAACAGCGCGGACAGTCGATGGCGCAAATGGCCTTAAGCTGGCTGCTGAAAGACAACCGGGTGACGTCGGTATTAATTGGCGCCAGCCAACCGGAGCAACTGGAGGAGAACGTTCAGGCGTTGTCTAACCTGACGTTCAGCGCCGAAGAACTGGCGCAGATCGATAAGCATGTCGCGGATGGTAAACTGAACCTGTGGCAGGCCTCATCTGACAAATAGCCGTTTGTAACTCTGTGCCGGGAAGCGGCGTTAGCCTCCCCGGCACGTAACAGGGCCAGCCAATCTCTTCACACCTCTTCCGCTTTGATCTCTGGACGTTGAAATTCAGGCCACACCAGCGCGACAAGCGCAGGATAAGCCTCCAGACTGAACTCCCTGAAGCACTGGCGTAAGTTAAGCACATCCAGATCGGCATGCGGGACTTTCTCACCACTCAGACAGCGCTTTTTTATATTGTCATAATATTTATACACCGCAGAGTTGAGATCGCTACAACGCCGCTGTGCATCAAATAACCCTGGCGTCTCATTTAGCTCCACCATTGTCATCCGCTTGATCGTGGAGTGGATAAAATCGATATATTCGTGATTAACGCGCCAATACCATACTGGTGTAATCGAATTCATCAGTACCGAAAAATGATCTTCCCCCTCTTCTTTACTCAGCATTTCCGGCTGGTTTTCAAAGTGCCCATTTTCTGCATATCGGTTTTTATTTGCACTGCGCATCAACAAAAGTACCCCGCAGGTAAGCAATAGCAGGGTAATAACAGAATAAAATATACTGTTCATATACTGGCTCCATTTTTTTTGATTTTAAAATTACGCCATGCTATTGTCAACGCAGCCTGGTTTATTTAGAACAACATATCATTGGCATCAAAGGATATTTCAACATGCTTCCCGAGCATCTTGTTCCCTCGCGTTTTCACTTATCCAGCTCATCTACTAATACCCGTCCCGCAGATAATAGTGAAAATTTGACTCAGGGAAAGAGAACATTAAGTGATTATGAACCCGATATTTTGATTAGCTCTACAGCTAACGGCCAGGCGCGCAATATGTTATTTGAAGAGTGCGATCGCCATTTAAAAGAGCGCCTGTTTCGTGCCGCAAAAATTGAGTCCTTCACTCGCCTGCTCAATTCACTACAAGCGGAAGGCGACATTAACGCTCAAGAATTAAGTAAAATTTTATCGACAAAAACAGCCAGCGTAAATGAACAGGGCAATAAAATTTGGCTTAATTTAATTACGCGTGAGACCAGCGATCCTATTTTTTATTCTCTGGAAGAGAAATAAAATGAAAGATGTTGAGGATAATAATGTTTATTTGGCTTTAGATGACCATAAAAGCGATGAGTTTGTCTTAAAGCAAAATTTGGCCGTATTGATTGCCAATAAAAATGCGACGTTGGAAAGCGTTGCCCAGGAGATGGTCTCTATTCCCGCCGCGCTGGTGCGGATGAAATGGCAAAATCGTCGCGAAATTTATGCGCTACAGGCTAAAGAAGAGATCTATGGCGCCGCGATTGAAGCCATTATGGAGCAGCAACCAGAACTACGGGACAAAATCATGGCCCGGCTGGAGAGCACATACCAGCATATACTCAAGCGAGAAACAGCCACCTTACGCCTGACGCGTAAACTGTCTGAAGGGAACTACGAACCCACCAGGATAACGGCAGTCGCACTGGATGAGGACAGATAAGGGCGTGTAGGGAGAGTTGAATCAGGAGAGGAAGGCCGGGTAAGGCAACAACCATTACCCGGCAATCAGGATTACTTCGCTTTCACGGTCTCTTCACCGACCAGACCAATCTTCAGGAAACCCGCCTGATGCAGCGTATCCATAACTTTCATCATGGTTTCATAATCGACGGTTTTATCCGCACGGAAGAAAATCGTGGTGTCTTTCTTCCCATCGGTCAGCGTATTTAATTCGCTAATCATGGTGTCATCCGTCACCTGATTGTTGCCAATAAACATACTCTTATCGGCTTTAACAGACAGGTAAACCGGTTTTTCCGGACGCGGCTGCGGCGTGCTGGTGGAAGCCGGGAGATTCACCTTCACATCCACCGTTGCCAACGGTGCGGCCACCATAAAGATGATCAATAAAACCAACATAACATCGATAAACGGCGTCACGTTGATTTCATGCATTTCACCGTTATCGTCCAGGTTTTCATTAAAGCTCATTGCCATGGAACATTATCCTACACGTAATTTCTGCGCAGCACGTACCGGATGGGCAGAAGCGCTAGCGTTCAGGTCCAGATCGCGACTTTGCAGCAACAGTACCTGTGCCGCGACATCGCCCAGCATCGCTTTATAGCTGCCAATCTGACGTGCGAAAATGTTGTAGATAACGACCGCAGGAATTGCCGCGACCAGACCGATCGCCGTCGCTAACAGAGCTTCTGCGATACCCGGCGCAACAACGGCCAGGTTGGTCGTTTGGGTTTGTGCAATCCCGATGAAGCTATTCATGATGCCCCATACGGTACCGAACAGACCCACAAATGGAGAGATAGCCCCGATGGTGGCCAGGTAGCCGTTACCACGTCCCATATGACGACCTACCGCCGCCACACGACGCTCCAGACGAAAGCCGGTACGCTCTTTAATACCTTCGTTGTCGTCGCTGCCTTCTGACAATTCCAGTTCGTTCTGCGCTTCGTAAATCAACTTTGCGCCCAGGCTTTTGCCATCAAATCCTGCAGCAATCTCATTTGCCTGGTCTAAAGAGCGGGCGTCCGCCAGCAGTTGCTGTTCACGCTTAAGGCGGCGCTTCTGAGTAAAGAACTCAAGGCTCTTACTAAAGAAGATAGCCCAGGTGACCACTGATGCCAAAATCAGCCCAATCATCACGCACTTAACCACGATATCGGCGTGCTGATACATACCCCAGACGGAAAGATCCGTCTGCATCAAATTATTACCCACTCTGTATCTCCAGGACGCAAATCACAAAATCTGAGCGTAATGATATCAAAACGACGTCGAATTGATAGTCGTTCTCATTACTATTTACATATTGCCGCACCTTTGGTTTCTTTTCCTTGCGCTTACGCAGTAAAAAAGTCACCAGAAGCATTTTGAGATTATTTTCTACTGTATGACCGTTCTGCAGGATGCGTCATCTTTGATTCATGGTAGTTTAGACATCCAGACGTATAAAAACAGGTAAGACGACATGGCAGATAAGCAACTTGAAACCAAACTCGTTCACGCAGGACGCAGTAAAAAGTACACGCTGGGCGCGGTAAATAGCGTGATCCAGCGCGCTTCTTCGCTAGTGTTTGACACCGTAGAGGCCAAAAAGCAGGCTACGCACAACCGTGCTAACGGTGCGCTTTTCTATGGACGTCGCGGAACCCTGACGCATTTTTCCCTGCAAGAGGCAATGTGTGAACTGGAAGGCGGCGCGGGTTGCGCGTTGTTCCCCTGCGGCGCGGCGGCCGTTGCCAACACTATCCTCGCCTTTGTGGAACAAGGGGATCATGTGCTGATGACCAACACCGCCTATGAACCCAGCCAGGATTTCTGCACCAAAATTCTCGGCAAACTCGGCGTGTCCACCGGATGGTTCGATCCGCTGGTTGGTGCCGATATTGTGAAGCACATACAGCCGAACACTAAAGTCGTATTTCTGGAATCTCCCGGCTCTGTCACCATGGAAGTACATGATGTCCCTGCTATTGTTGCCGCCGTCAGAAGCGTCGCGCCGGATGCGATCATCATAATTGATAACACCTGGGCTGCCGGGGTGCTGTTCAAAGCACTGGATTTTGGCATCGACATTTCTATTCAGGCTGGTACCAAATATCTGATTGGCCATTCCGACGCCATGGTCGGCACTGCGGTAGCTAATGCCCGTTGCTGGGATCAACTGCGCGAAAATGCCTATCTGATGGGGCAAATGCTGGACGCCGATACCGCCTATATGACCAGCCGCGGACTGCGTACGCTAAGCGTTCGCCTGCGCCAACATCATGAAAGCAGCTTAAAGGTCGCCGAGTGGCTGGCCAGCCATCCGCAGGTCGCCCGCGTGAACCACCCCGCGCTGCCCGGCAGTAAAGGCCACGAATTCTGGAAGCGTGATTTCACCGGCAGCAGCGGACTGTTCTCATTTGTATTGAATAAGAAACTAAATCATGAAGAGCTGGCCGCGTATCTCGACCACTTCAGCCTGTTCAGCATGGCCTACTCCTGGGGCGGTTTTGAGTCGCTGATTCTCGCTAATCAGCCGGAACACATTGCGGCAATCCGTCCCCAAGGCGAGGTGGACTTCAGTGGAACGCTCATCCGTTTGCATATCGGTTTAGAGAATGTTGACGATCTGATTGCCGATTTGGCCGCAGGATTTGCCCGAATCGAGTAAAATTGCCATAGATGGACATATATGCAGACACTTCTGGTGGAAAAGTCTGCAATTGTTGCGTCCGGGATCAAGGCATCCCGGACAATTCAGGAGTACAATCCACACATAAACGCTGTTCCACAGGAAAGTCCATGGTAGTCATTCAAGATATTGTCTCCGCGCTTTGGCAACACGATTTTGCCGCGTTGGCGGATCCGCACGTTGTGAGCGTGGTGTACTTCGTAATGTTCGCCACACTGTTTTTAGAAAATGGCCTGCTGCCTGCCTCCTTTTTACCCGGAGACAGCCTGTTATTGCTGGCAGGGGCGCTGATCGCTCAGGACGTGATGAGTTTTATACCTACCATAGCTATTCTGACTGCCGCAGCCAGTCTGGGCTGCTGGCTAAGCTACATTCAGGGACGCTGGCTGGGCAACACACGGACGGTAAAAGGCTGGCTGGCGCAATTACCTGATAAATATCATCAGCGCGCTACCTGCATGTTTGACCAACACGGGCTGATGGCACTGCTGGCTGGGCGTTTCCTGGCATTCGTTCGTACCTTACTGCCAACAATGGCGGGAATTTCGGGCCTGCCAAACCGTCGGTTCCAGTTTTTTAACTGGCTGAGCGGTCTGCTGTGGGTCACCGTCGTCACCGGCTTTGGCTATGCGTTGAGCATGATCCCGTTCGTCAAACGCCATGAAGATCAGGTGATGACCTTTTTAATGATCCTGCCGATTGTCCTGTTAACCGCGGGTCTGTTGGGTACCCTGTTTGTAGTGATTAAAAAAAAATACTGTAGCGCCTGAGTATTAACCGTAGGCCGGGGTTCCCCCGGCATTTTCGCCTGATGACGTTTCGCTTATCAGGCCAGCGCTGAGCAAGTTTAACTCCCCTGCATCATTCGAATTCTGGCTGCATCCTCCCCCGGTGTTACGCCAAAGAAACGTTTGAATTCCCGACTGAATTGCGATGCGCTCTCATAGCCGACGCGCATGGCAGCCGCACTGGCCTTCATCCCGTCGTGGATCATCATCATCCGTGCTTTATGCAGACGATAGCTCTTCAGGTATTGCAGCGGCGACGTGCTGGTCACCGCTTTAAAATTATGATGAAACGCCGACACGCTCATGTTCGCTTCTGCCGCCAGCTGTTCGACATTGAGATTTTCGGTGTATTTGGTTTCAATGCGCTTTAGCACACGGCTTATCAAACTGAAATGCGTCTGGCGACTGACCAGCGCCAGTAATGCGCCGCCGCGCGGCCCGGTCAGCACATGGTAGAGGATCTCGCGAATAATCTGTTTCCCCAGAATACGCGCATCCAGCGGTCGCTCCATCACATCCAGCAGGCGCTCAGCGGCGCACAGTATTTCGTCAGAAAGCGTCGCGGAGTTGATCCCGCTGGCCGCCATGGCGGGCTGGAACAGCTCATCTTCCCCAATGTCCATCAACAGCTCCTGCAATTGCAGAATATCGACATTCAGGTAGATACCGGCCAGGGGAACCTCCGGCGTTGCATACGTTTCACATTCAAAGGGTAACGGTACGGTTAGCAACAGGTATTCGTTGGCGTCATAACGAAATACACGTTCATTGATATAACCAATTTTATGTCCCGAAAAGAGAAATATGATTCCTGGCTGATACATTACCGGTGTACGCGCTGCCGGCTCAGTGCCGTGCAGCAGGCGGACATCTGGCAGCAGTTCGCTGAGTTTATTTTCATTGTTTTTCAGCTGCTTAATTTTATCTGTCAGCAGAAGGCAGATCTCATCACGGTTCATAGAGCACCATTTCATCATCGGTTTGCAACCCTGACATAATGCGCAGATTTATCCGTTTTCTCCAGCAGTCTGTAGAAATGGGCAAGACATCGGCAGAAATGAGCATTGAGAGCAGCGCGGCTGACGACCACAATGTTCATCATCCGGCAGACACTCTCCTGCCCTCTTTTTACCCACATAAGGGAACGAGCAATGAACAACTTTAATCTCCATACCCCAACCCGCATTCTGTTTGGTAAAGGTGCGATTGCTGAGCTGCGCGATCAAATCCCTCAGGATGCTCGCGTATTGGTTACCTATGGCGGCGGTAGCGTGAAAAAAACCGGTGTCCTGGCACAGGTTCAGGATGCGCTGAAAGGCCTGGACGTGCTGGAGTTTGGCGGTATTGAGCCGAACCCGTCTTATGAAACGCTGATGAACGCGGTAAAAATCGTGCGTGATGAGAAAGTGACGTTCCTGCTGGCGGTAGGCGGCGGTTCGGTGCTGGATGGCACCAAATTCATCGCGGCTGCGGCACAATACGCTGACGGCATCGATCCATGGCGCATTCTGGAAACCCACGGCAACGACGTAACAAGCGCTATCCCGATGGGCTCCGTATTAACCCTGCCAGCAACCGGCTCTGAATCTAACTCCGGCGCGGTCATTTCGCGTAAAACCACCGGCGATAAGCTGGCCTTTATGACCCCATTTGTGCAGCCGGTATTCGCCGTGCTGGATCCGGTTTACACCTATACCCTGCCGCCGCGTCAGGTTGCGAACGGCGTCGTAGATGCCTTCGTACATACCGTTGAGCAGTATGTGACTTATCCGGTTGACGGGAAAATTCAGGATCGCTTTGCTGAAGGTATTCTGCTTACGCTGGTAGAAGAAGGCCCGAAAGCATTGCAGGCGCCGGAAAATTACAACGTGCGTGCGAACGTTATGTGGGCGGCAACCCAGGCGCTGAACGGCCTGATTGGCGCAGGCGTACCACAAGACTGGGCAACGCATATGCTGGGCCACGAACTGACCGCAATGCACGGTCTGGATCATGCTCAAACATTGGCTATCGTTCTGCCAGCGCTGTGGAATGAAAAACGCGATACCAAACGTGCCAAACTGCTGCAATACGCAGAGCGTATCTGGAATATCACCGAAGGTTCCGATGACCAACGCATCGACGCCGCTATTGCCGCAACCCGCGCTTTCTTCGAACAAATGGGCGTACCGACTCGTCTGTCTGACTACGGCCTGGACGGTAGTTCCATCCCGGCGCTACTGGAAAAACTGCAAGCGCACGGCGGTACGAAACTGGGCGAACATCAGGACATTACGCTCGAGGTCAGCCGTCGGATTTACGAAGCTGCCCGCTAAGGTTTTTTCACCTCCGCCTTTCATTTTTGGGTATTTATATTCTAAATATTTCGAGTTGCATAAAGGCGGCAAAGGAGAGAATCCCCAGGAGCTTACATAAGTCAGTGACTGGGGGTGAAACGACAAACCTGCCGGGAGCAGATTTGAACGCTGCTTGCAGCGGCCTTGAAAGGACGAGGCCCATGGATGGGTCGAGTAATAAAGCCAACGCATATGCAGCTTGAAGTATGACGAGGATAGGCCAGACTTAAGTCACACCTAACTTACCGGGGCTTGCCTCGGTAAACTCAATTCAGGGGAGGAATTATGACCGGTCCAACCATTATTAAACTACAGGATGGTAACGTCATGCCGCAGCTGGGCCTGGGGGTCTGGAAGGCAAGTAACGAAGAGGTCATCACCGCCATTCATAAAGCGCTGGAAGTGGGGTATCGCTCAATTGATACCGCTGCAGCGTACAAAAACGAAGAAGGTGTCGGCAAAGCAATACGCGATGCGGGCGTACCGCGGGAAGAGTTATTCATCACCACCAAGCTGTGGAATGATGACCAGAAACGCCCTCGGGAAGCCTTGCTCGAAAGCATGGAGAAACTCCAGCTCGATTACCTCGATCTTTATCTGATGCACTGGCCAGTGCCGGCGATCGACCACTACGTTGAAGCGTGGGAAAGCATGATCGATCTGCAAAAAGAAGGGCTGATTAAGAGCATCGGCGTGTGTAACTTTCAGATCAATCATCTCCAGCGACTGATGGATGAAACCGGCGTACCACCGGTGATTAACCAGATAGAACTTCATCCGCTTATGCAACAGCGCCAACTGCACGCCTGGAACGCAACGCATAAAATCCAGACCGAATCCTGGAGCCCGCTGGCGCAGGGCGGCAAAGACGTCTTTGATCAAAAGATCATCCGCGATCTCGCGGAGAAATATGGCAAATCACCGGCGCAGATTGTCATCCGCTGGCATCTGGATAGCGGCCTGGTGGTTATTCCGAAATCAGTCACTCCTGCGCGTATCGCAGAAAACTTTAACGTCTGGGACTTCCGCCTGGATAAAGATGAATTAGGCGAAATCGCAAAGCTCGATCAGGGCAAACGTCTGGGACCAGACCCGGACCAGTTCGGCGGTTAACCCCTTCTCTCCTGCCCGACCTCTCGTCGGGCCTTTACTGATTTGAATTTCGGCGTAGACCACGTGCACAGCTAATTGAGTCCCATGCGTTCTGCCCCACTGGAAGCCGATTGAATCGCAGCAGAACAAATTTTTCGAGCAGTATGAAGGATATCTGTCGTCACACGATCATGAACGGGCGGATGATGCAAAACTGGCCGCATTAGCGGCCAGAATTCGTGAGGCATAATTACTGAGCACTTCTGCCAGATGGCACCTTATCCGGCCGACTGTCTTTCAGGCCCGGTAAACATTTCACTCCCGGGCAAGACAGATTAGCGCCCAGCTACTTTCCCACGTTTTTTGTTCGCGGCGGGCGTCTGGCGCTGATGCGCCACAGGCGTGTGCTTGGTCAACGCCGGACGGGTATGACGGTTCTGGCGACGCGCTTCGCGCATCTCTTCCAGCGTAGGCGCCGGAACCAGACATTCGCGACGACCACCGATCAGATGCTTTTTCCCCATATCTTCCAGCGCCTGGCGGATTAACGGCCAGTTGGCTGGATCATGGTAACGCAGCAGCGCTTTATGCAGACGACGCTGTTTATCACCTTTCGGCACCACCACGTCTTCACTCTTGTAACCAATTTTACCCAGCGGGTTTTTCCCGGTGTAATACATGGTTGTGGAGTTCGCCAATGGTGAAGGATAGAAGTTCTGCACCTGATCCAGACGGAAACGACGTTGCTTCAGCCACAACGCCAGATTCACCATATCCTCGTCACGCGTCCCAGGATGCGCAGAAATAAAGTACGGGATCAGGTACTGCTCTTTACCGGCCTGTTTAGAGTAGGTGTCAAACAATTCCTTAAAGCGATCGTAGCTGCCCATCCCCGGCTTCATCATCTTCGACAGCGGGCCTTCTTCAGTATGCTCTGGCGCAATCTTCAGATAGCCGCCCACGTGGTGGGTCGCCAGCTCTTTGATATAGCGCGGATCTTCAACCGCGATGTCATAGCGCACACCTGAAGCGATAAGGATCTTTTTAATGCCTTTCAAATCACGCGCACGGCGATAGAGGTTAATCGTCGGCTCGTGGTTGGTATCCATATGCGGACAGATATCCGGGTAGACGCATGACAAACGACGGCAGGTTTGCTCCGCACGCGGTGACTTACAGCGCAGCATATACATGTTCGCCGTTGGGCCGCCGAGATCGGAAATCACGCCGGTAAAGCCCGGAACGGTGTCGCGAATAGCTTCGATTTCATTGATGATCGAATCTTCAGAGCGGCTCTGGATGATGCGGCCTTCGTGCTCGGTGATCGAACAGAACGAGCAGCCGCCAAAACAGCCACGCATAATGTTGATCGAGAAACGGATCATCTCATAGGCCGGAATGCGGCTGTCGCCATACGCCGGATGCGGCACGCGCTTGTACGGCAGCGCAAAGACGCTGTCCATTTCTTCGGTAGAGAGCGGAATGGCTGGCGGGTTGATCCAGATGTAGCGATCGCCATGCTTTTGCATCAGCGCGCGCGCACAGCCTGGGTTGGTTTCGTGGTGCAGGATACGCGACGCATGTGCATACAGCACTTTATCGCCCTTCACTTTTTCGAAGGACGGCAGCAGCACGTAGGTTTTTTCCCACGGTTTCGGGCGCGGCGGCTGTACGGTTACCGCTTTCGCTTCCTGCTTTTTCGGGGCGACAGGTTTGTTGTCGGCACACGGCAGATCCTCGCCGTATGGATGCGGGATCGGGTCAATTTTGCCCGGCGTGTCGAGACGCGTGGAATCCACCCCACTCCAGCCCGGCAGCGCTTCTTTAACCATAATCGCGGTGTTACGCACGTCGCGGATCTGATCGATAGTTTCACCCATCGCCAGACGATGCGCCACTTCCACCAGCGGACGTTCGCCGTTACCGAACATCAGCATGTCGGCTTTTGAATCCACCAGCACGGAGCGACGAACGGTATCAGACCAGTAGTCGTAGTGCGCGGTACGGCGCAGGCTGGCCTCAATACCGCCGAGAATAACCGGCACATCTTTCCATGCTTCCTTACAGCGCTGGGTATAGACCAGCGTCGCGCGGTCCGGGCGTTTGCCCGCCACGTTGTCTGGCGTATAAGCATCGTCATGGCGCAGTCGGCGATCGGCGGTATAACGGTTGATCATCGAATCCATGTTGCCTGCGGTTACACCAAAGAACAGGTTCGGTTTACCCAAACGCATAAAATCGTCTTTGTTGTTCCACTCCGGCTGGGCGATAATCCCAACACGAAAGCCCTGCGCTTCCAGCATACGGCCGCAAATTGCCATGCCAAAGCTGGGATGATCGACGTATGCATCGCCGGTAACCAGAATGATGTCGCAGCTATCCCAGCCAAGTTGGTCCATTTCGTCACGTGACATCGGCAAAAATGGTGCCGGGCCAAAACAGGCAGCCCAGTACTGCGGCCAGGAGAAAAGGTCTCTGTCCGGCTGGATCAGGGATATTGCGCTCATAGTGCTTCCAAAAATGGTAAAAAAATAATCAAAGGCCGGGGATTATACGCTGTATGTCGGCAAGAAATGAAGTGGAGTCTGAGTCGGACAAGTAGAAAGTGATTTAAATTGTTAAATTTTACGACGCCCATTTTTATCATTCATAATTAACACCATGCCGGCCAGCTGAGATAACTCTTTTTCGGCGGGGGATTTTTCATTGCGACTCAACGATTCACTGCATATTTCCCAGTTACGGGTAGTTGTTCACCTGTGCGGATTTCTGGTTCTTCTCTACAGCTTCTCCATGCTGCCGCCGATGACCATTGCTCTGTTAAATAAAGAGCGGAGCTTTTTCGCTTTTTTCAGCACATTTATGACGTTCTTTACCCTCGGCGGTGGAGCGTGGCTGGCAACCAAACATGCAGGAATTCAACTACGAACCCGGGATGGCTTCGTCATTATCGTCCTGTTCTGGCTGCTGTTTTCGTTTATCAGCGCCATGCCGATGTGGATGGACGATGGCTTAAATCTCTCCTTTGCCGATGCCCTGTTCGAAGGGGTTTCCGGGATAACCACCACTGGCGCTACGGTAATTGACGACGTCAGCGCCTTGCCGAAATCGTATCTGTATTATCGGGCTCAGCTCAATTTTATTGGCGGCCTGGGGGTTATTGTCCTTGCCGTGGCGGTATTACCCCTGCTGGGTATTGGTGGTATGAAGCTGTATCAGTCTGAAATGCCAGGTCCCTTTAAAGAAGAACGCCTCACGCCAAGGCTTGCTGATACCGCTCGTACGCTGTGGCTGACCTACGTCATTCTCGGCCTTATTTGTACTCTGGCCTACTGGATTGCCGGGATGTCGTTTTTCGATGCCTTATGCCACGGGCTGTCGACGGTCTCTCTCGGCGGATTTTCCACCCGTAGTGAGAGCATCGGGTTTTATAACAGCCACGCTATTGAGTTAGTCGCCGGACTGTTTTCACTGCTATCTGCGTTTAACTTCACCCTCTGGTACGTAGCTATTGTGAAACGTACCTTTAAGCCCTTTCGTCGTAATGCCGAGCTGCGTTTCTTTCTGCTTATTGCGCTGGTTGTCACCCTGATCGCCACCTGGCAGGTCTGGCGGGCGGGTATGTACGGGATAACGGACAGCCTGGTGCATGCCTTTTTTCTGGCCAGCTCCATGCTGACAGATAATGGCCTGTCGACGGCGGATTATGCGCAGTGGCCTTCGCACACGATCTTCATGCTGCTCAGCGCCAGTTTCTTCGGCGGTTGTGTCGGCTCGACCTGCGGGGGGATTAAGGTGCTGCGTTTTTTGATTATGTTCAAGCAATGCCGTCAGGAGTTACATCAGCTCGCGCATCCTCGCGCCCTGCTGAATATCAAAGTGGGCAATAACGTGGTAAGCGACCGAGTAGTGCGTTCGGTATGGAGCTTTTTCTTTCTCTACGTTTTATTTACCAGCTTTTTTATCTGGGCGCTCAATCTGATGGGCTACGATCTCTTCTCCTCTTTCGCCACCGTTGCCGCCTGCATCAATAACATGGGGCTGGGATTTGGCATCACCGCAACGACGTTTGGCACCTTAAACGAGGAGGCAAAACTTCTGATGTGCGCGGCCATGATCATGGGGCGTCTGGAGATTTACCCCATACTGATCCTGTTCTCGCGCATGTTCTGGCGGGCGTAACGGAAACTCCGGCGCATTACGGCGCCGGGTTCACCAACATCTGTCCGATCGAGCCACGATCCGCCATTTCCAGCGTCTGACTGTTAAAGTAGAACGGGAAATGAGCCCAGGAAGGTTGTCCGTAGTAGACCAGTAATTCAACCTGGCCGTCGACCCAGACGGTATCTTTCCAGCCCCGGTCTTCCGGGAACGGCATTGCGCCATTCACATTACGGATCAGGAACGAGACGCCTTCGATATGGAAAGACTGAGGCATATCCGCTCGTACCGTCCAGCGCTCCCAGGAGCCCTGCTGAGCGGTAATATCCATGCGGTTGACGTCCCACAGCTGACCGTTGATGCCGGGATCGTCATCCAGACTGATATCACGGCTGCGAATCGGTGAACCACTGAGGATTTCCGTTGGCAGCAGGCGCATTGGCAGACTGTCGGTCACCAGCGGCAGGAGACCGGTCGGGCGCAGCGTCAATACCAGCGTGGAGATGAGAATACTGGAAGGCTCAAAGAATCCGCGGATCCTGTCGACAATGCTGGCCGCCTCACCACAGGTGATAGAGACCTCATTTCCGTTAGTCATATCCACCAGGATCTCACGGCGCTCGCCAGGCGCCAGCGAGAGCTGCTTCACCGAAACGGGCGCAGGTAAAAAGCCCTGATCGCTGGAAATCACATGCAGCGCGCGGCCATCGCTCATTTGCAACTGGTAACGACGCGAGTTTGAAGCGTTCAGCAAACGCAAACGCACCCAGCCGCGAGAGACTTCGACATACGGGCTTTGCGCCCCGTTGACCAGCAGCGTATCACCGACAAAACCACCGCTGCCGGGTTCGCTGTACTCCGGCGTACCAAAGTTGTCCAGACGCTTGTCCTGGATAATGATCGGAAAATCATCCACGCCGTAGTGGTTGGGAATAGACAGTGATTTACTCACTTCATCTTCAATCAGCCACATCCCGGCAAGACCGTTATAAACCTGCTGGGCAGTACGATTTGGCGTATTGGCGTGATACCACAGCGTAGCGGCATTCTGACGAATCGGCAGCACAGGTGCCCAGTCTGCATTAGGGGACATCATGCGCGCCGGGCCGCCCATCAGCGGGCCTGGCACCTGTAATCCAGCGACAGTCATCGAGACATTTTCAGTCAGACGGTTGCTGTAGATAAGTTTGACGTCATCCCCTTTCCAGACGCGGATCGTCGGTCCCAGGTAGCGACCGTTAATCCCCCAGACAGGTGCGCGCGTGCCTTGCGTGAAGGACCAGTGGGCGCGTTGCAGCGTCATAAATAACGGCTGCCCCCGACGGGACTCCAGCAGCGGAGGTACGGGTAACGGTTGTTGCTGACCGGCAGCATTAGCCTTCAGCGGAACAGCACCTGCACACAGTGCGATCCCCGATGCCTGAATGAACTGACGCCGACTGAATGACATATAAACTCCATGAAAAACTGGCGATTAACACGCAGGAAATCTTTTCCTGTAACAAACCCGAATTGCGCGGATTAAACCTTACCGGCGGCTTCCCGCTCAGCAACTTCTTTATCGAGTTCTGCGATTTTTTGTTCCATCAGCGTACGGCAATGCGCTGCCAGTTCACGAACCTGATCTTTCCCAAAGTGGCTAATATCTACCGGCGGCAACATCTCGACAATCGCCAGACCATTATTGAGTCTGTTTAATTTTATCTTGTTCGAGGTGGTTGAAACGCACACCGGAATAACCGGGACACCCGCCGCAATCGCCGCATGAAACGCGCCGGTTTTAAACGGCAACAGACCGCGACCACGGCTACGCGTTCCTTCCGGGAACATCCAGATAGAAATACGACGTTTTTTGAAATGATTCACCACCGCCGCAATGGTGCTGTGCGCTTTGGTACGGTTGTTTCTGTCAATCAGCAGGTTGCCGGTTAACCAGTACAGCAGCCCGAAGAATGGGATCCACAACAGGCTTTTTTTGCCGACTGTCACCGTCGGCGGCTGAACGATATTCGCAGCGGTAACCATGTCATAGTTGTTCTGATGATTACAAATATAGATAGCATTACCATAGTTCTGCGCGTCTGCCGGCATGCGGCACTCAACCTTAAGGCCATAAAGGGGAGCCAGGCGGCCAAACATATGACCGAACGTTGCGACGTGTTTTGGATTTCGTGGGCTGAACAGACAGTATATGCAACCGAAAATACAGACCAGAACGCAGTAAATAACAGTAATGATTAAACGAAAAATATATAGCATAACAACCTCTGAGGCCTAAGAGCCTGGCATTTTACGTCACCTGATTCATCACGCAGTATCAGGTTAGGGCTTTGTTAAGGGCGGCTCTCTGGAAAAGCGTATTGTTAATCGCAACGCACGAATAAACAACGGTTTCACGGGAATTTTTAACCTTGGCTCTCCCCGGGCTAAAACAGGGAGAGCCGGACGGTAGCGTTATTCTTCGCTGTCGCCGTGACTGGCGCGTCGAGGCGAGTCAATGTCAATGCGATCGATACGCTGCAGACCACGCATTAGCGTACCGCGACGGCCACGCTCGCCGGTCACTTTCTGCAACTCTTCAGGACGCAGTTTAATTTTGCGCTTACCAACGTGGATAGTCAGCGTGCTTTGTGGCGGCAGCACGTAGAGCTGCGCCAGGCCATCTTCACCTTTCGCCGCTTCCGCTGAAGGGATATTGATAATCTTGTTCCCTTTGCCTTTTGACAATTGCGGCAAATCGCTTACCGGGAACATCAACATGCGACCAGCTTGGGTGATTGCCAGCAGCATATCGGTTTCATCTTCAATCACAACCGGCGGCATAACGCGCGAATTTTCTGGCAGCGTAATCAATGCCTTACCAGCACGGTTACGAGCTACCAGGTCGTTGAAGGTGCAGACAAAACCGTAACCCGCATCGGATGCCATCAGCAGTTTCTGATCGTCGCCTTCCATCAGCATGTGCTCAACCGTCGCGCCCGGCGGCAGCGTGAGCTTCCCGGTCAGCGGTTCACCCTGTCCACGCGCCGACGGCAGCGTAATCGGGTCGATGGCGTAGCTGCGTCCGGTCGAGTCCACGAACACCACCGGTTGGTTGCTCTTACCCTTCACCGCAGACTTAAAGCTATCGCCCGCTTTATAGCTTAATCCCGGCGCATCAATGTCGTGGCCTTTCGCGCTACGCACCCAACCACTCTGAGACAGCACAATGGTCACTGGCTCTGACGGCAGCATGTCGTGCTCGCTCATCGCCTTCGCTTCTTCACGTTCCTGCAGCGGAGAGCGGCGTTCGTCGCCATAGGCCTCGGCATCAGCCTGCAGCTCTTTCTTCAGCAGGTTACTCATTTTACGCTCGGAAGCCAGAATGCCTTGCAGCTGATCGCGCTCTTTCGCCAGCTCATCCTGCTCGCCGCGGATTTTCATCTCTTCGAGTTTGGCAAGGTGGCGCAATTTCAGCTCAAGAATGGCTTCAGCCTGGGTTTCAGAAATGCCAAACCGCGACATCAGCTCGGGCTTAGGTTCATCCTCATGACGAATAATTTCGATCACTTCGTCAATGTTGAGGAACGCCACCAGCAAACCTTCAAGGATATGCAAGCGTTTAAGCACTTTTTCCAGACGATAGTTCAGGCGACGACGTACGGTATCGCGGCGAAACGCCAGCCATTCGGTGAGGATCTCCAGCAGATTTTTCACCGCCGGACGACCATCAAGACCGATCATATTCAGATTGATGCGGTAGCTTTTTTCCAGATCGGTGGTGGCAAACAGGTGGTTCATCACCTGCTCCATATCCACACGATTGGAGCGCGGGACAATCACCAGACGGGTCGGGTTTTCGTGATCCGATTCGTCGCGCAGGTCGTCTACCATCGGAAGCTTTTTATTGCGCATTTGAGCGGCGATCTGCTCCAGCACTTTTGCCCCGGAAACCTGATGCGGCAGTGCGGAAATCACCACCGCGCCATCTTCTTTCGTCCATACCGCGCGCATACGTACGGAGCCACGTCCGTTTTCGTAAATCTTACGAATCTCTGCCCGCGAGGTAATGATCTCCGCTTCGGTCGGGTAATCCGGCCCCTGCACGATGTCCAGCAACTGATCCAGCGTCGTTTTCGGCTGCTCAATCAGGGTAATCGCCGCTTTCGCCACTTCACGCAGGTTGTGTGGCGGAATGTCCGTCGCCATACCAACGGCAATACCGGTCGTGCCGTTCAACAGAATATTTGGCAGACGCGCAGGCAGCATCTTCGGTTCCTGCATGGTGCCGTCGAAGTTTGGCACCCAGTCCGACGTTCCCTGTCCAAGTTCACCCAGCAGAACTTCCGCATATTTAGACAGGCGGGATTCGGTATAACGCATCGCCGCGAAGGATTTCGGATCGTCCGGCGCCCCCCAGTTCCCCTGCCCGTCGACCAGCGGATAACGGTAAGAGAACGGCTGCGCCATCAGCACCATCGCTTCATAACAAGCGCTGTCGCCGTGTGGGTGGTATTTACCCAGTACGTCACCGACGGTACGGGCGGATTTTTTAAATTTGGCGCTGGCATTCAGCCCCAGTTCGGACATCGCGTACACGATGCGACGCTGAACGGGTTTCAAACCATCGCCAATAAACGGCAACGCCCTGTCCATGATGACGTACATGGAGTAGTTCAGATAGGCGGTTTCCGTGAATTCATGCAGCGCCAGGCGCTCTGCCATATCGCTCATTAATCGTGGTTCCTCAACTTTGTACCCCTCTATTGAAGGGCAATATTGCCGCAGATACTACCCTATCTGGCGTGTTGAGTCACAAAGAAAAGGGCCACGAGTGCGGCCCTGATGGGGATTATTTGGCAACTTTGGTAATCTGTTTCACGTCGATTTCAACGGAGTTCCAGTCTTTATCCACTTCACCCTGGATTTCAACCACATCCTGCGGTGTGACGGTTACGCCGTTCCAGCGCTTGTGGTCGATATCCACATTCACCATGCCGGTCGCATCTTTAAACACATACAGGTCGTCGGAAATACGCTCAACGATGTTCCCGCGCAGGGTAACCCAAGTGTCATCACGCAGTGATTTGGCGCTTTCTACCGTCGCGCTGCTACCATTCGGGCCGACAAATCCGCCATTTTGGCTTTGCGTGGTGGTTGTCGGTCCAGAGAAACCGCCCTGCTGCGCTGCCAGAACAGGTGCGGAACACAGTGCCATTACGGCAACCATTGCAGCTAATTTTTTCATCGTCATGTCTCCCTTTCATTTTGGTTTACGACTATTAAATAAGTTAATCCTTAACAAGTTCTTAAGGCAAAAAAAGATACTTTTTTTGCTGTACAGAGGCTGTAGTCACAAGGTTTACTGACGCTAATGAGAGCGGCTGCAGGGAAGAACATATGCGTATTTTACTGATCGAAGATGACACATTGATCGGCGACGGCCTGAAAACAGGTCTGAGTAAAATGGGTTTCAGCATCGACTGGTTTACCGAGGGTCGCCAGGGGAAAGAAGCGCTCTACAGCGCCCCTTATGATGCGGTGATCCTCGACCTGACGCTGCCAGGCATCGACGGACGGGAGATCTTGCGCGAATGGCGAGCCAACGGGAAGCAGGAGCCAGTGCTGATTCTGACCGCTCGCGACGCGCTGGCGGAACGCGTTGAGGGTCTGCGTCTCGGCGCGGATGACTATCTGTGCAAACCCTTTGCGCTGATCGAAGTTGCCGCCAGGCTGGAGGCTCTGGTGCGCCGTGCCAGCGGCCAGGCGAGCAACATATTGCGCCATGGCCAGGTGACGCTTGATCCCGGCGCGCTGGTTGCCACGTCGGCAGATGAGCCTTTGTCTCTCAAACCCAAAGAGTTCGCTCTACTGGAGCTGCTGATGCGCAATAAGGGTCGCGTCCTGCCCCGCAAACTGATTCAAGAAAAACTGTATACCTGGGACGAAAACGTCTCCAGCAATGCGATTGAAGTACACGTCCATCACTTACGCCGTAAGCTCGGCAGCGACTTTATCCGTACCGTGCATGGCATTGGCTACACCCTGGGTGACGCATGAAACTCACACAACGCCTCAGCCTGCGCGTCAGGCTAACGCTTATTTTTCTGATTCTGGCATCAGCAACCTGGGCCGTTTCCAGCTTTGTAGCCTGGAAGCAGACCACCGACAATGTCGATGAGCTGTTTGATACCCAACTGATGTTGTTCGCCAAGCGGCTTAGCACGTTGGATATCAGCGACGTCACCACCTCAAGCAATATGGCTCGCACGCCGAAGAAGCTCAAGCACGGCCATATTGATGACGACGCGCTGACGTTTGCCATCTTCACCATCAACGGCAAAATGGTATTGCACGATGGCGACAACGGCCAGGACATTCCCTACAGCTACACCCGCGAAGGCTTTACCGATGGCCAACTCAAGGGGGACAACGACGCATGGCGTTTTCTGTGGCTGAATTCCGCTGACGGCAAATACCGCATTGTGGTAGGCCAGGAGTGGGAGTATCGAGAGGATATGGCGCTGTCGATCGTCACCGCCCAGTTAACACCGTGGTTGATTGCGCTGCCGCTGATGTTGCTAATCCTGGTGGTCATGATTAGCCGTGAACTCAGGCCGCTAAAAAAACTGGCGCAGGCTCTGCGCTGGCGCTCACCGGAATCGGAAGAGCCGCTCGATCCGAAAGGTGTGCCAAGCGAAGTACGCCCGTTGGTTGAATCGCTCAATCAATTGTTTACTCGCACCCATTCCATGATGGTTCGCGAACGGCGTTTCACTTCTGATGCTGCCCACGAGCTGCGCAGCCCGTTGACCGCGCTGAAAGTACAAACAGAAGTGGTGCAACTGTCAGACGACGACCCGCAAACGCGGGAAAAAGCGCTGGTACAGTTGCATGCGGGAATTGAACGCGCCACCCGACTGGTCGATCAGTTACTGACGCTTTCACGCCTCGACTCCCTCGACAATCTTCAGGATGTGGCGGAAATCTCGCTGGAGGAGCTTTTGCAATCCGCGGTGATGGATATCTACCATCCAGCCCAGCAGGCGCACATCGACGTGCGTTTGCAGATTAACGCGCACAACATCATGCGCACAGGACAGCCGCTGTTGCTGAGCCTGATGGTACGAAATCTGCTGGATAATGCGATCCGCTACAGCCCGCGGGGTAGCATTGTGGAAGTGACGCTCAACGCCCGTAATTTTAGCGTCAAGGATAATGGTCCTGGCGTTGCGCCAGAGGTCCTTACGCACATCGGGGAACGCTTTTATCGTCCACCGGGACAAAGCGTGACTGGCAGCGGTCTCGGCCTATCGATTGTCCGCCGTATCGCAATATTGCATGGAATGTCAGCCTCGTTTGGCAACGCTCCGCAAGGTGGCTTTGAAGCGAAGGTCAGTTGGTAATTGCGTTATTATTGCTCAAATAGCAAAAGACTTTGCACATTTTGCTAATTTCACCGCGTCGCTGGTAGGGGTAAAATCGTCTTCAAACGTATTTCCCTGAGGACACAAAATGAGCAACATTCTGATTATCAATGGTGCGAAAAAATTCGCCCACTCCAACGGTCAGTTAAACGACACCCTGACCGAGGTCGCGGATGGCCTTCTGCGCGACCTCGGGCATGATGTTAAAATCGTGCGCGCCGACAGCGACTATGACATTTCTGATGAAGTACAGAACTTCGTCTGGGCCGATGTGGTTATCTGGCAAATGCCTGGCTGGTGGATGGGTGCGCCGTGGACCGTGAAAAAATACATTGATGACGTGTTTACCGAAGGTCACGGTACGCTGTACGCCAGCGATGGTCGCACGCGTTCAGATGCGTCTAAAAAATACGGCTCCGGTGGGCTGATTCAGGGCAAAAAATACATGCTGTCACTGACCTGGAACGCACCGATGGAAGCTTTTACTGAAAAAGATCAGTTCTTCCATGGCGTTGGCGTTGATGGCGTTTATCTCCCGTTCCATAAAGCAAACCAGTTCCTGGGAATGGAAGCGCTGCCGACCTTTATCACCAATGACGTGATTAAAATGCCGGACGTCCCGCGTTATATCGCAGAATATCGCAAGCATCTGAACGAAATTTTTGGTTAACTGGTAACCTGGAATTAGAAGGAGTTAACCATGCTTACCGTTATTGCAGAAATCCGTACACGTCCAGGTCAACATCACCGCCAGGCGGTACTGGATCAATTCGCTAAAATCGTTCCAACCGTATTGAAAGAAGAAGGCTGCCACGGCTACGCGCCGATGGTCGATCATGCTGCTGGCGTCAGTTTTCAGACCACAGCCCCGGACTCAATCGTGATGGTTGAACAGTGGGAAAGCATTGCGCATCTTGAAGCGCATTTGCAGACACCGCATATGAAAGCCTATAGCGAAGCCGTGAAAGGCGACGTGCTGGACATGAGTATTCGTATTCTGGAGTCTGGCATTTAAGATTGTCGATTTGCCGGATAACGCCATAAACAAACGTATCCGGCTTATATTGCAATCCTCAGGCCTGGTAAGCCCAGCGCCACCAGGCATTCACGGTCAATTACCCTTCGAGATCCGCCAGGTCGCCTTTCTCCTGCAACCAGTTACGGCGATCTTCAGAACGCTTCTTGGCCAGCAGCATATCCATCATTGCGTTGGTACGCTGATCGTCTTCGTCATCGATGATGAGCTGCACCAGGCGGCGGGTATTCGGATCCAGCGTAGTTTCACGCAGCTGCATCGGGTTCATTTCACCCAGACCTTTAAAGCGCTGCACGTTCGGCTTGCCTTTCTTGCGTTTTAACTGCTCCAGCACGCCCGCTTTCTCTTCTTCCGTCAGCGCGTAATACACCTCTTTACCGAGGTCGATACGGTATAACGGCGGCAGCGCCACATAGACGTGACCGTGTTTCACCAGCGTACGGAAGTGTTTCACAAACAGCGCGCACAGCAGCGTGGCGATGTGCAAACCATCGGAGTCCGCATCCGCCAGAATACAGATCTTACCGTAGCGCAGCTGGCTCAGATCATCACTGTCCGGATCGATGCCGATCGCCACCGAAATATCGTGAACTTCCTGCGAAGCCAACACTTCATCGGAAGAGACTTCCCAGGTGTTGAGGATCTTACCTTTCAGCGGCATGATCGCCTGATATTCACGATCGCGCGCCTGTTTAGCCGATCCGCCCGCCGAGTCACCTTCGACGAGGAACAGTTCGGTGCGATTAAGATCCTGTGCGGTACAGTCCGCCAGTTTCCCCGGCAACGCCGGACCGCTGGTCAACTTCTTGCGCACTACTTTTTTCGCGGCCCGCAGACGACGCTGGGCGCTGGAAATCGCCATCTCAGCCAGCAGTTCGGCTGATTGCACGTTCTGGTTCAGCCACAGGCTGAAAGCATCTTTCACCACGCCAGAGACGAATGCCGCGCACTGCCGCGAAGAGAGACGCTCTTTGGTTTGTCCGGCAAACTGCGGATCCTGCATTTTTACTGACAGCACGTAAGCACAGCGATCCCAGATATCTTCCGCCGACAGCTTCACGCCGCGCGGCAGAATATTGCGGTATTCACAGAACTCGCGCATTGCATCCAGCAGACCCTGACGCAGGCCGTTAACGTGCGTACCGCCCTGCATGGTTGGGATCAGGTTCACATAGCTTTCAGTCAGCAGCTCGCCGCCTTCCGGCAGCCAGAGCAGCGCCCAGTCCACAGTTTCTGTTTCACCGCTGAAATTACCGATAAACGGTTTTTCCGGCAGCGTCGGCAGGCCATTTACCGCTTCGCTCAGATAGTCATTCAGGCCATCCTGGTAGCACCAGCGCTGTTCACTGTTATTGACCTCATCCTTAAAGGTGATCTCAACGCCTGGGCACAGCACAGCTTTGGCTTTCAGTACGTGCGTTAAGCGCGAAACGGAAAAACGCGGGCTGTCAAAGAAGCTTTCATCCGGCCAGAAGTGCACGCTGGTTCCGGTATTGCGTTTACCGCAGGTACCGACAACCTGTAAATCTTGCACCTTATCGCCGTTCTCAAACGCGATGTTGTACACCTGCCCGTCGCGGCGCACATTCACTTCCACACGCTTCGACAGGGCGTTGACCACGGAGATCCCCACCCCATGTAAACCACCAGAGAACTGATAGTTTTTGTTGGAGAACTTACCGCCTGCGTGCAGACGACAGAGGATCAGCTCTACCGCCGGAACGCCCTCTTCAGGGTGAATGTCTACCGGCATGCCGCGGCCATCATCAATAACTTCCAGAGACTGGTCGGCATGTAAAATCACGTCCACGCGTTTTGCGTGGCCCGCCAGTGCTTCATCCACACTGTTATCAATCACTTCCTGTCCAAGATGGTTCGGACGGGTTGTATCGGTGTACATCCCCGGGCGACGGCGTACCGGCTCAAGCCCAGTGAGTACCTCAATGGCATCAGCGTTATAAGTTTGCGTCATGGTTTAAATAAGCAATTCGAATTGATCGTCAGAAACTGTGCAGTCCAAGGAAATCGACAATCGGGTTGAAATAATCTTCGAAGCCCGTGAATGCGTGGTTTCCGCCCTCAATAACTGTCTGGCGGCAGGAGGCGTAATACGCCACCGCCTGGCGGTAGTCCAACACTTCATCGCCCGTTTGTTGAAGCAGCCAGATCAAATCCGGCGCTTCCAGCGGGTCAATCTGCATGACTTTAAGATCGTAAATATGGCGTGACTCTAGCACATATTGCTGCCCCGTGTAGGGGTTCTCGTTTTGACCGAGATAGTCGACCAGCAGTTCATAAGGTCGGACAGCAGGGTTCACCACCACCGCGGGCAGCATAAAACATTGCGACAGCCAGGTGGCGTAATAGCCTCCTAGTGAGGAACCGACAATTCCCAGCGACTCTCCGCCATGTTCGAGAATGATCGATTCCAGCATCTCTGCGGCCTGGGCCGGATACGGTGGCAACTGGGGTACGATCATCTCAACGTGCGGATGATGCTCCGCCAGCCAGTTTTTCAGCAAACATGCCTTCGCCGAACGAGGAGAACTATTAAATCCGTGAAGATAAAGAAGCGTAGACATCAGTAGCCTTCTGAAGCGGTATCAGGGTGGAACCGATTACCCTGCAGACGGCGTACCTGCGTCTGCAACGTCCCGTCAGCAAAAAGCTCCAGCGTCCGCCAGCCGGGGCTGATGGTATCTAACGTGAAGTTGGAACAGTGTGGCTTAAACTGCACACAGGTCGACGGCGTCGCCAGCAGGCGGCGTCCGTTCCAGTCCAAATCCAGTTCCTGATGAATATGCCCACACAACAAATACTTGGCACGAGGATAATTCACCAGCACGTTATCCAGCTCTGCGGCATTACGCAGGCTATGCTGATCGAGCCAGCTACAACCTGCTGGCAGAGGATGATGATGCAGAAGCAGCAAAGTATTGCGCTCAGGCGCATCGGCAAGTTTACGTTCCAGCCATTCGAGCTGAAATTCGCTTAATTCACCGTGGGGAACGCCGAACACCTGGCTGTCCAGCAACAGGATTTGCCACTGTTCACCAATAAAGACGCGTTTAGCGGGTGAAATCCCCGCGTCCTGTAGCGCGCTGTACATTGCCGGCTGAAAATCGTGATTGCCCGGTAGCCAAACGCAGGGCGCACGAAAGCTTGCGATGCCCTCAGCAAAATGCTGATAGGCCGCAGCGGATTGGTCCTGCGCCAAATCACCAGTCGCGACGATCAGATCGTATTCAGGCGACTCTGCATGTATTGCATCCAGTACGGATTGATAGCTGTCCCAGGTGTTTACACCCAGCAGCGTTTCATGCTTTTCGGCAAACAGGTGAGTGTCTGTAATTTGTAAGATCCTGACTCTGGCCTCACCAGCCAAAGGAAGGGTTAACAGGCTTTCCAAATGGTGTCCTTAGGTTTCACGACGCTAATAAACCGGAATCGCCATCGCTCCATGTGCTAAACAGTACCGTAACCAGTCGGCCAGAAACTGATTAATTTGATGCTTTTCGTCGCGTTGATGCAACTTTTTATTTGGATAATCATACCGCGCTTTGAAGCGAAAGATCTGCTGACTCGAACACACTTCGGCCACCCTCGCGTCATGATACAGGCGGACTGTCAATGACGGCAGGCTCCAGTAAGTGACCGCGGGTGCCGTTTGTTCGATCGCGACAAGCGTAGTGTATCGGGTCGATTCAACGATCGTTAACCGATATTGTGCGTTTGCGACCTGATAGCTCACTGTTTCACCGGCTGCATCATTACGTGGCAGCAGGCGGCGCAATTGCGAATAGTTGGTTTCGCACAGGCGCATCATTTCAGGGAAGTCAGGTGTGTAACGCTTCATTTTTTCCACTCAGTTTTTAACTCTTGATAGTGCAGCTGTAACCATTGCAAGGCGATGACAGAAGCCGCGTTGTCGATTTTCCCCTCTTCAACCCATTGATAAGCCTGCTCCCGGCTCACCACATGAACACGAATATCTTCGTTTTCATCAGCCAGACCGTGGATCCCGCTCGCGGTCGTGGCGTCCACTTCGCCAACTAAAATAGACAGGCGCTCACTGGTGCCGCCAGGGCTTGCCAGATAGCTCAGAACGGGCTTGGTACGTTTAACTTCCAGCCCGGCCTCTTCCATCGCTTCACGACGAGCCACTTCCTCAACGGTTTCGCCCTCTTCAATCATTCCGGCCACCATTTCCAGGAGCCACGGACTTTCGCTGGTATCAAACGCTGCGATACGGATCTGCTCGACCAGAACAACTTCGTCCCGCTCAGGGTCAAAGGGTAGCAAGACTGCCGCGTGTCCGCGCTCAAAAATTTCGCGCTTTACCTCACCACTCATACCGCCGTTAAACAGGCGATGGCGGAACCGATAAAGATCCAGTGAAAAAAAACCGCGGTATAGCGTTTCTCGTGCAATAATTTCTACATCATTTTTAGTGAAAGTCATTGGCAAGTTGTCTGGTTTACGCATTGTGCTGTCCTGAAACCAATAGTGATTAAAATGTGAATTTCAAGGTCGTTTGACTGATGTTTGAACGCCCTTGTGTTAAATTGATGCAAATTAACGCCGTATGGCACGTAACGCCAACTTTTTGAAGTGGCGGATTCTGCTAGAATCAGCAAATATTTTTACAATTTGATCAGCGCTAAATACTGCTTCACAACAAGGAATGCAAATGAAGAAATTGCTCCCCATCCTTATCGGCCTGAGCCTGTCGGGGTTCACTACTTTGAGCCAGGCAGAAAACCTGATGCAGGTTTATCAGCAAGCACGCCTGAGCAACCCGGAATTGCGTAAATCCGCCGCCGATCGCGATGCTGCATTCGAAAAAATTAACGAAGCGCGTAGCCCATTACTGCCGCAACTAGGTTTAGGTGCCGATTACACCTACAGCAATGGCTACCGTGATGCAAATGGCGTCAACTCCAACGCAACCAGCGCGTCATTACAATTGACTCAGACGCTGTTCGACATGTCTAAATGGCGTGCCCTGACGCTGCAAGAAAAAGCAGCAGGCATCCAGGACGTAACGTATCAGACCGATCAGCAAACGCTGATCCTGAATACCGCTACCGCTTATTTTAACGTACTGAACGCGATTGACGTGCTGTCTTACACTCAGGCACAGAAAGATGCGGTCTATCGTCAGTTAGATCAGACCACACAGCGTTTTAACGTGGGCCTGGTCGCCATCACTGACGTACAGAACGCCCGTTCACAATACGATACCGTACTGGCGAACGAAGTTACCGCGCGTAACAATCTCGACAACGCGGTAGAACAGCTGCGCCAGGTGACCGGTAACTACTACCCGGAACTGGCTTCGCTGAACGTTGATGGCTTTAAAACCAACAAACCGCAGGCGGTGAACGCGCTGCTGAAAGAAGCAGAAAACCGCAACCTCTCATTATTGCAGGCGCGTTTGAGCCAGGATCTGGCGCGTGAACAGATTCGTCTGGCGCAGGATGGTCACTTACCGACGCTGGGTTTGACCGCCTCTACCGGCGTTTCTGACACCTCCTACAACGGGTCGAAAACCAACACCTCCCAGTATGACGACAGCAACATGGGCCAGAACAAAATCGGTCTGAACTTCTCGCTGCCGCTGTACCAGGGCGGGATGGTTAACTCGCAGGTGAAACAAGCGCAGTACAACTTTGTTGGCGCGAGCGAACAACTGGAAAGCGCACACCGTAGCGTGGTGCAAACCGTGCGTTCTTCGTTCAACAACATTAATGCTTCTATCAGTAGCATTAACGCGTACAAACAAGCGGTTGTCTCTGCCCAAAGCTCTTTAGATGCGATGGAAGCAGGCTATTCCGTAGGTACCCGTACCATCGTGGATGTGTTGGATGCCACCACCACGCTGTACAACGCCAAGCAGCAACTGGCGAATGCGCGTTATACCTATCTTATCAACCAGCTTAACGTCAAATCTGCACTCGGTACGCTGAACGAGCAGGATCTGGTGGCGCTGAACAATACGCTGGGTAAACCGATCCCGACTTCTCCGGATAGCGTCGCGCCGCAAAATCCGCAGCAAGATGCCGCTGTGAATGACTTTAACAGCAACGGCAATATGCCTGCGGCTCAACCAACGGCTGCACGTTCAACCAGCAGCAACGGTAACAACCCGTTCCGTAACTGATGCTGATGACGGGGCTTCGGCCCCGTCTGAACGTAAGGCAACGTAAAGATCCACCCCTTCTTCCGCATTCTCGCCTCTTCCCGCTTCAATTTCGACCAGTCATCCTCTATTCTGAGCAGAGTTACCACTGGGTCCTGGAAGACATAAATGAAACGGACAAAATCTATACATCACGCCTCGTTCCGCAAAAGCTGGAGCGCGCGCCACCTGACTCCTGTCGCTCTGGCAGTTACCGCTGTTTTTATGCTCGCGGGCTGTGAAAAGAGTGACGAAACGGTTTCGCTTTATCAGAACGCGGACGACTGCTCTGCAGCTAATCCGGGTAAAAGCGCCGAATGTACCACTGCGTTTAACAATGCGCTGAAAGAAGCTGAACGCACCGCGCCAAAATACGCCACTCGCGAAGACTGTATCGCTGAATTCGGCGAAGGCCAGTGCCAACAGGCACCTGCACAAGCGGGCATGGCGCCGACCGGTGAAGGTCAGGCTCAGGCGCAGAATCAAAGCAGCGGCAGCTTCTGGATGCCGCTGATGGCAGGCTATATGATGGGCCGCATGATGGGTGGCGGTATGGGCGCTCAGCAGCCGCTGTTCAGCTCGAAAAATCCGGCCAGCCCGGCATACGGCAAATATACGGATGCCGGCGGTAAAAACTACGGCGCCGCAACGCCAGGTCGCACCATGACCGTACCGAAAACCGCCATGGCGCCGAAACCGGCTACCACCTCTACCGTAACCCGCGGTGGATTTGGCGAATCTGTGGCTAAACAGAGCACCATGCAGCGTAGCGCAAGCGGTACTACCACTCGTTCAATGGGCGGCTGATCGTCATGGAAAGAGTCAGTATTGTTGAGCGCCCGGACTGGCGCGATAAAGCCACCGAATACGGTTTCAACTTTCACACTATGTACGGCGAGCCGTACTGGTGTGAGGATGCGTATTATAAGCTCACGCTTGCTCAGGTCGAAAAGCTGGAAGAGGTCACCGCAGAGCTGCATCAAATGTGTCTCAAAGTGGTGGAAAGGGTCATCGCCAGCGATGAGCTGATGACCAAGTTTCGCATTCCGAAGCATACCTGGGGCTTTGTCCGCCAGTCCTGGCTGACACAGCAGCCGTCGCTCTATTCGCGTCTCGATCTGGCGTGGGACGGCACGGGCGAGCCTAAGCTGTTAGAAAACAACGCCGATACGCCAACCTCTCTGTACGAAGCTGCGTTTTTCCAGTGGATCTGGCTGGAAGACCAACTCAATGCAGGCAACCTGCCGGAAGGCAGCGATCAATTCAACAGTCTGCAGGAAAAGCTGATCGAGCGTTTCGCCGAGCTGCGTGAGCAGTATGGTTTTCAGTTGCTACATCTGACCTGTTGTCGCGATACGGTGGAAGATCGCGGAACGATCCAGTATCTGCAGGATTGCGCTGCAGAAGCTGAAATCGCCACTGAATTCCTCTATGTCGAAGATATTGGTCTTGGTGAAAAAGGTCAGTTCACGGATATGCAGGATCAGGTCATTGCTAACCTGTTCAAGCTCTATCCGTGGGAATTCATGCTGCGCGAAATGTTCTCCACTAAGCTGGAAGACGCTGGCGTTCGCTGGCTGGAACCAGCCTGGAAGAGCATCATCTCCAACAAAGCGTTATTACCGCTGTTGTGGGAAATGTTCCCGGATCATCCGAATCTGCTGCCTGCGTATTTCGCCGAAGATGACTATCCTCAGATGGATAAATTCGTCGTAAAGCCGATCTTCTCACGTGAAGGCGCGAACGTTTCAATTATCGAAAACGGTAAAACGATCGAAGCAGTGGAAGGGCCGTACGGCGAAGAAGGTATGATCGTGCAGCAATTCCATCAGCTACCGAAGTTTGGCGACAGCTATATGTTGATCGGCAGCTGGCTAATCAACGATCAACCAGCTGGCATTGGCATTCGCGAAGACCGCGCGTTGATCACGCAGGATCTCTCGCGTTTCTATCCGCATATTTTTGTCGAATGACTGAGAGTGCCGGGTGGTGGCTGCGTCTTACCCGGCCTACAGCATGAACTGTAGGCTCGATAAGCGCAGCGCCATCGGGCATTTATCATCCGACCTGCACCGACAACATACTCAAACTTCCCATCTCAATCCCGTCAACAGGAATAGTCACCGGCTCTTTGCCGTCCCAGGCACCTAATACGTACAGCAGCGGCAGATAGTGATCCGGTGTCGGGTTCGATAACGATCCCCCTTCATGATCGAGATAGTTCACCAGCGGGTGCTGTTCAACCGGTCCCTGCCATGTCAGGTTTGCTTTAACATATTCGTTGAATGAAGTCGCCCACGGATATGGCGTGTTCTCACCGTGCCAACGCACTGTGCGCAGGTTATGCACCACGTTACCGCTGGCTACCAGCATAATGCCCTCATCACGCAGTGCCGCCAGCTTGCGGCCAATTTCAAAATGCCAGGCCGCAGGTTTGGTACTGTCAATGCTCAGCTGCACCATCGGAATATCCGCATGCGGGTACATCTTGATCAGCACGCCCCATGAACCGTGGTCAAAACCCCACGCCTCTTTGTCTAAGGTAACGGGCACTGGGGCCAGCAAGTCAACCAGATGCTGCGCCAGTTCCGGTGATCCAGGAGCCGGGTAATGGGTGTCATACAGCGCCTGCGGAAAACCGCCAAAATCGTGGATTGTTTTAGGCGCTTCCATCGCCGTCACGCCCGTGCCACGAGTGAACCAATGCGCCGAGACCACCACAATGGCTTTCGGGCGCGGCAACGTTTCCCCCAGTTGCTGCCAGGCGCGGGTATAAACGTTATCTTCCAGAACATTCATCGGGCTACCGTGGCCCAAAAACAATGCTGGCATACGAGTTGAAGACATGATGATATCCTTACTGAGGGAGTCATTTTGATACCACCACAATACGCTTATTCGGCTGATGAAGAACTCAGATAACCATGATGAAGATCATCAGTTATTTTGACGATCCAACCCGGACAGCAGATTGATAAGGAGTTTTATTTGTCGATGTCAGTACCTTTACTTCTGACTTTACTGGCAGGCGCCGCCACGTTTATCGGCGCATTTCTCGGCGTGTTAGGGCAAAAACCCTCCAACCGCGTACTCGCCTTTTCGTTAGGCTTCGCCGCAGGGATTATGTTACTGATCTCACTGATGGAGATGCTCCCAGCCGCACTGGCTGCTGAAGGTATGTCGCCGGTATTGGGCTACGGAATGTTTATCGTTGGCTTACTGGGATACTTTGGCCTGGACCGCCTATTGCCGCACGCGCACCCTCAGGATCTGGTACAGAAAACCACGCGGCCTCTGCCCGGCTCCATTAAACGTACCGCGATTTTATTAACGCTCGGCATTAGCCTGCACAACTTCCCGGAAGGGATAGCGACGTTTGTTACCGCCAGCAGCAACCTCGAGCTAGGCTTTGGTATTGCCCTTGCCGTCGCATTACACAATATTCCTGAAGGATTAGCCGTTGCGGGTCCAGTCTATGCAGCCACGGGCTCCAAACGGACGGCGATATTCTGGGCCGGGATCTCGGGCATGGCGGAAATCCTGGGTGGCGTACTGGCGTGGTTAATTCTGGGGAGCCTGATCTCGCCGGTGGTGATGGCGGCAATAATGGCAGCAGTCGCAGGAATTATGGTGGCGCTGTCCGTCGATGAGCTAATGCCGTTGGCAAAAGAGATCGACCCGAATAATAATCCCAGCTATGGGGTACTTTGTGGAATGTCGGTGATGGGGTTAAGTCTTGTCATCCTCCAGTCCATGGGGATCGGCTAATTCAGAGGGCGGATGCCACCCTGCTAATTTACAGCATCCGCTCATCCATAGCAGAACGTGAAGGACTATTCCTGTTCCTTAACCGCGCTGTTATCTTCGCCAGAACGACGAAAGAGTTTGTTTCGCGCCTCGAGTAATGCATCCCGGTCTTGCCGAAATGCCCGACAATAACGCTTCATATGGCAATAATAACCAACTGCAACGAGTGCAATTAATACAATCCAGTACCAGGCGATAAACATTCTTTTACCCTTAAAATTTAACATCATTAAACATTTAACGTTAAAATTTTACACAACCTTATTCTGACATACTCCTATAGTGGCATATTCCAGAAACAAATATATGATTTCGATCATATAAACCAGCAGCTATACAAATAGTTAACACCGTTATAAAAAATAAAACAATGTCGACAAGATCACACTGCGCAATAATAAATATTGCCCTTAAAATAACGCACTCATACCATCCAAAAAATAATAAAAATTAGCGCCTGCAAAATAATACACCTCATCAATATTAATATATTCACCATAAAAGTAGCATCGGCAATACCATTTTTTATTATATTCACATCGTAAAAACATAATATATTCAGCACTGTTATATCTAAAGATAATATAAGGAGATATATCCATGTTTACACAGTACCGAAAAACACTTCTAGCCGGAACGCTTGCACTGACGTTTGGCTTTGTCGCAGGTAATTCATTTGCCGCTGGTTTCCAACCAGCCCAGCCCGCAGGAAAATTGGGTGCGATAATCGTTGACCCATACGGAAACGCCCCTCTTACCGCACTGGTTGAATTAGATAGTCACGTTATTTCGGATGTTAAAGTTACCGTTCATGGTAAAGGTGAAAAAGGAGTCCCAATTACCTATGCCGTCGGCAAAGAATCCCTCGCCACCTACGATGGGGTTCCTATTTTTGGCCTTTATCAAAAGTTCGCTAATAAGGTCACTGTTGAATATAAAGAAAATGGCAAGGCCATCAAGGAAGATTACGTGGTGCAAACATCTGCCATCGTTAATCACTACATGGATAACCGTTCTATTTCCGATTTACAGCAAACAAACGTTATTAAGGTCGCACCTGGCTTTGAAGACCGTCTCTATCTGGTGAATACCCACACCTTTACCGCGCAGGGCGCAGAATTCCACTGGCATGGTGAAAAAGATAAAAATGCCGGTATCCTGGATGCAGGTCCGGCCGGTGGCGCATTACCCTTTGATATCGCACCCTTTACCTTTGTCGTTGATACGGAAGGCGAATATCGTTGGTGGCTGGATCAGGACAATTTCTATGACGGTCATGACATGGATATCAACAAGCGCGGTTACCTGATGGGGATACGGGAGACACCGCGCGGCACCTTCACCGCCGTACAGGGCCAGCACTGGTATGAGTTCGATATGATGGGCCAGATTCTGGCCGACCATAAGCTGCCGCGCGGATTCCTCGACGCATCGCATGAGTCCGTCGAAACGGTGAACGGCACCGTACTGCTTCGCGTGGGTAAACGTGATTATCGTAAGGAAGATGGCATTCACGTACAAACTATCCGCGACCAGATTATTGAAGTCGACAAATCCGGTCGTGTTGTTGACGTGTGGGATCTGACAAAAATTCTCGATCCGATGCGTGATGCACTGCTGGGTGCGTTGGATGCGGGCGCGGTATGCGTCAACGTGGACCTCGCTCATGCCGGCCAGCAGGCAAAACTGGAGCCAGATACCCCCTACGGTGATGCCCTCGGCGTGGGTGCGGGTCGTAACTGGGCGCACGTTAACTCCATCGCCTTTGACGCCAAAGACGACGCCATCATTATCTCTTCCCGCCATCAAGGGGTTGTCAAAATCGGTCGCGATAAACAGGTTAAGTGGATCCTTGCACCGTCTAAAGGCTGGAATAAGGCGCTGGCAAGCAAGCTGTTAAAACCGGTTGATGATAAAGGCAACGCACTGAAATGTGATGAAAATGGCAAGTGCGAGAATACCGATTTCGATTTTACCTACACTCAACACACCGCATGGCTCTCCAGCAAAGGAACGCTTACCATTTTTGACAACGGCGATGGCCGTGGACTCGAACAACCGGCGTTACCAACAATGAAATACTCCCGTTTCGTAGAATATAAAATTGACGAGAAAAAAGGGACCGTCCAGCAAATTTGGGAGTACGGAAAAGAGCGCGGTTATGATTTTTATAGCCCTATCACCTCGGTTATCGAATATCAAAAAGATCGCGACACCATGTTTGGCTTTGGTGGTTCGATTAATTTATTTGACGTTGGACAGCCAACCATCGGCAAAATCAACGAAATTGACTACAAAACAAAAGAAGTCAAAGTCGAAATTAATGTCCTGTCCGATAAGCCAAATCAAACTCACTACCGTGCATTGCTGGTTCATCCACGCCAAATGTTTAAATAATTACATTAGATTAAGGATTAATTATGTCATCTAAATGGATCACTTCATTATTTAAAAGCGTGGTATTAACCGCCGCGCTTGCCTCACCGTTTGCAGCATCAGCGTTTACTGAAGGCACTGATTATATGGTTCTGGAAAAACCAATTCCCAACGCCGATAAGACGTTGATCAAAGTATTCAGTTACGCCTGCCCATTTTGCTACAAATATGATAAAGCCGTGACAGGGCCCGTGTCAGACAAAGTCGCCGATGTCGTTACTTTCACTCCGTTTCATCTGGAAACCAAAGGGGAATACGGTAAACAGGCCAGCGAAATCTTTGCCGTAATGATTGCCAGGGACATGGCTGCAGGTATTTCATTGTTTGACGCCAAATCACAGTTTAAAAAAGCCAAGTTCGCTTATTACGCCGCCTACCACGATAAGAAAGAGCGCTGGTCAGAGGGTAAAGATCCCGCCTCATTCATCAAAACAGGGTTGGATGCAGCGGGCATGAGCCAGGCTGATTTTGACGCGGCATTGAAGGATCCAGCCGTCCAGCAAACGCTGGAGAAATGGAAAGCAGCATATGATGTCGCCAAAATCCAGGGCGTTCCGGCTTACGTCGTCAATGGTAAATACCTGATCTACACCAAAAATATCAAATCTATTGATTCCATGGCTGAGCTTGTCAGAGAGCTCGCGAAAAAATAAACAGGGACCCGGCTATGGCTTTCATAAAAGGATCGTGGCGAGACTTATGTAATACACCGGTTGATACCCTGGTGAGATGGCAGGAACAGCGCTTTCTGTGGCTGTTGATGGCTTGCGCAATAGGTGGATTGATTATTCTGGCGCATTCGTTCTTCCAAATCTATCTCTACATGGCCCCCTGCGAACAATGTGTCTACATTCGCTTTGCCATGCTGGTGATGGTTTTTGGCGGATTGATTGCGGCAATCAACCCCAAAAATGTTGTTCTGAAGCTCATCGGTTGTATCGCGGCATTTTACGGCAGCATCCTGGGCATTAAGTTCTCCATCAAACTTAACGGCATTCATTATGCTGTACATAACCCGGACCCGGATTCGCTGTTTGGCGTACAGGGATGCTCCACCGATCCGACATTCCCTTTTAATTTGCCTCTGGCCAACTGGGCACCGGAGTGGTTTAAACCCACAGGAGATTGCGGCTATGACGCTCCCATTGTTCCCGACGGCGTGGCGCTCAGCAGTACGCAAAAGTGGTTTGTCGATCTGTACCAGCAGTCAGAAGGCTGGTATCTGATCCCGCCTTGGCATTTTATGAACATGGCGCAGGCCTGTTTGTTGGCCTTTAGTTTGTGCTTACTGTTGCTCGTCATTATGAGCGGCGCATGGGCATTACAGCGGGTGAGAACCAAATAATCGGAGCAAGAAACAAAAAAACCGAAGCCTGGAAGATGGCTTCGGTTTTTTATGCTTACCGCGACTAACGTGGTAATTTGCGATTAGCTGGCTTTGCGCTCATGCGCCTGACGATAAGCCACCAGGTCTTCGATAGTAACTACCGCCATATTATGCTTGCCGGCAAATTCGATACATTCTGGCGCACGCGCCATGGTGCCATCGTCATTGGTCAGTTCGCACAGCACGCCTGCCGGTTTAAACCCTGCCAGCGTCATCAGGTCGATGGTTGCTTCAGTGTGACCACCGCGGGTCAACACGCCACCTGCCTGAGCACGCAGCGGGAAAACGTGCCCCGGACGGTTAAGATCGGAAGGTTTAGCGCCATCCTGAATTGCCGCACGCACCGTAGTAACACGGTCCGCAGCGGAAACGCCGGTAGTCACGCCTTCTGCGGCTTCAATGGTCACGGTAAAACCGGTACCGTAAGCGCTGGTGTTATTTTCCACCATCATTGGCAGATCGAGCTGTTTGCGTCGGTCTTCAGTGATGCACAGGCATACAATACCGCTGCCGTGACGGATGGTCAGAGCCATCTGTTCAACAGTCATGGTTTCTGCCGGGAAAATCATATCGCCTTCGTTTTCACGATCTTCGTCGTCAAGCACCATCACACCGCGTCCTTCACGCAGCGCAGACAGCGCAAGTTCAACACGTTCGAAAGGCGTACCAAAAGAGGAAAGTAGCGTCTGATTCATGGTAAAAAAACCTCACTAAAATTATGGTTACCAGAATCAGGGCAGTCTTAGGAGTACCGTCTAAGCGGCAAAAAAATAACGTGAGCGGGTCCATGCCCGACTGGATCGTTACTCTCTCCCATCCGGACTCTAACCGTCGGCCCCGGAATTACACCGGATCTGCTGACCTTTGAGTTTGCACCCAAAGCGCTCGCGGGCTTTCAACCTGAGTTGATTTACCGCCGGTGGGGAATTTCGCCCCGCCCTGAGAATAAGCGAGTTAACTATAACGCTATTGATTACCTTCATCAACGCCTTTGCTCGTCTTAGCTTCACACAATTCTGGTTTATGCCTGTGCCAGTTCGCACTACAATAGGCAACAACACGTACCAGTTCAGGGAAACCACAATGATTGACCCGAAAAAAATTGAGCAGATTGCTCGTCAGGTTCACGAGTCGATGCCGAAAGGGATCCGCGAGTTTGGCGAAGACGTCGAGAAGAAAATTCGTCAAACGCTGCAGTCACAGCTGACCCGTCTGGATCTGGTAAGCCGTGAAGAGTTTGATGTACAGACTCAGGTTTTGCTGCGTACCCGTGAAAAGCTGGCGCTACTTGAGCAACGTCTGACTGAGCTGGAATCGCGTGAAAAAACGGCAGAAGTTAAACCTGCTCCCGCGATCCCGTCAGTCGATCCGCAAGAGTAAAAACGACAACGGGCCGCAAGGCCCGTTTTTTCTGTTAGTGTTCCAGTTCTAGCTTCCTGGCCTCCGTCGCTTGCTGGCAGTACAGCGCATAGCGTTTGCAAAACCAGCTACGATGTTCTTCATCCATATTCCCAGTTATCGCCTGGATATCTACGGGATGGCCCTCAGCTTGCATCCTAGCAAAACTACGGGCCAGGAAATCGAAATTGTTCATTGAATACATATTGCTGTTCATGAGCATACCCTCCAGTTATTGAATATCTGTTAAGGCCATATGCTTTTTCTAATTTCAGTATTTCCCTGGATGCGAAGTTATTCTGTACATATTGTGCGCAAAACCACTGCGCTGGTTCACAGTTTCCCACGAAATCTAAGAGGGGTCGGATTTAAGGTCAGCGTGACGCACGCTTATTGTAACGTCATGTAAAAGTAAATCGGGGGGAGAAATCCCCTCTCCCCTTATTCCTTTACTCTGGGTTGAAGAAAACAGCAGCATCAATAGCAAGAAACGTATCGCATCCAAAAGTTCGATACGTTTCCAGCATTTGTTATTTATCGCTGTCTTTTTGGATCTTCTTGATGATATTGGTCGTTGAGCAGCCATCTTCAAAGTTCAGCACCAGCACTTCACCGCCATTCGCCCACACTTCTTTGCTGCCCGCAATATCTTCCGGCTTATAGTCGCCGCCTTTTACCAGCAGATCCGGCAGGATGCCGGCAATCAGACGCTGTGGTGTGTCTTCTTCAAAAGAGACCACCCAGTCGACGGCTTCCAGCGCGCCCAGCACGATCATGCGCTGTTCCAGCGGGTTGACCGGACGCGTTTCGCCTTTCAGACGTTTGGTCGAAGCATCGCTGTTTACCGCCACGATCAGACGATCGCCCAGCTTGCGCGCATTCGCCAGATAGGAAACGTGGCCAGCATGTAGGATGTCGAACACGCCGTTGGTCATCACCACTTTCTCACCGCGCTTGCGGGCGCTGGCAACGGCCTGTTTCAGCTCAGACTCGCTCATCACGCCAAAGCCAGTGTCGGCCCGACCGCGCACGGCGTTTTCCAGTTCAATCGGGGAAACGGTGGAAGTCCCCAGTTTACCGACGACAACACCCGCTGCGGCATTAGCAAAATAGCACGCCTCTTCCAGAGTGTTCCCCGCCGCCAGCGTCGCTGCCAGCACGCCGATCACCGTATCGCCCGCCCCCGTCACGTCATACACTTCCTGCGCCTGCGTCGGCATATGCAGTGGCGATTTGCCCGGTTGCAGCAGTGTCATACCCTGTTCGGAACGCGTGATCAGCAGCGCGGAAAGGTCGAAATCTGCAATCACTTTCATGCCGCGCTCAACCAGTTCATCTTCGCTTTTGCACTTACCGACCACCGCTTCAAATTCAGACAAATTCGGCGTCAGCAGCGTTGCGCCACGATAGCGTTCAAAATCGGTCCCTTTCGGATCGATAAGCACCGGCACCCCAGCCTTACGCGCCAGAGCAATCATCTGCTGCACGCTTGCCAGCGCGCCTTTGGCGTAATCGGAGAGCACCAAAGCGCCAATGGAGCCCAGAGCCTGGTTAATACGCTCATGCAGTGGCTGCGGATCCACGCCTTCAAAACCTTCTTCGAAATCCAGGCGAATCAGTTGCTGGTTGCGGGAAAGCACGCGCAGTTTGGTGATCGTCGGATGAGTTGGCACAGAAACGAAGTCACATTTTACGTTCACATCCGCCAGCGTTTTGCTCAGCGCACGCGCCGCGTCGTCAATCCCAGTCAGGCCAACCAGACGCGAATTCGCTCCCAGAGAGGCAATGTTCATCGCCACGTTTGCTGCGCCACCGGGACGTTCTTCAATGGTATCAACCTTCACCACCGGAACCGGCGCTTCAGGTGAAATACGGCTGGTAGGACCGTACCAGTAGCGATCTAGCATCACATCACCGACAACCATGACTCCTGCACGTTCAAACTCTGGCAGCGTTACTTTCATTCCTGTCTCCTGAGAGATTCTCTGAGGGTCTTAAAATTTGCGCGCGATAATAGCACACTTCACTCGGCAACCAGCCACTTCTGCCAGCTGTCACGCACCAGCGTACGTTCAGCGTCGAAGTGCTCCGGCGCCACATGGCCCGGAAGTTCCTGCAATGCAAGATGATGAAGTTCATCGCGCAGCGTCGTATAAGCACGGGTAAGCGCCAGCGCTTCCTGCTCATCCATAATGTCGTTTTGCGCCAGTAACTCCAGAATGCGCACGTTATCCGACCAGCGCGTCAGCTTCGGTTTTTCATGCGCATAGCGCAGCACCAGGTATTGCGTAATAAACTCAATGTCGGTGATGCCGCCTTCATCCGCTTTGATATCAAAACGATCGCGATGCTTATTGCCCAAATGGGCCCGCATTTTCTCACGCATTTCGCGCACATCGGTCTGCAAGGTTTTCGCATCGCGGACGAGGGTCATGATATCGCGACGAATCGCATCAAACTGAGAGGTCAACCGTGGGTCGCCGTACACCACTCGAGCGCGCACCAGCGCTTGATGCTCCCACGTCCAGGCTTCGTTGCGCTGGTAATCAGCGAAAGCCTCGGTTGAGGTCACCAGCATTCCCGCCGCGCCGGACGGACGCAACCGCGCATCCACTTCATACAAAATACCGGATGAGGTGCGGGTGCTGAAAAGGTGCATAATGCGCTGCGACAGACGCAAATAGAACTGTCGCCCGTCAATCTCACGCTCACCATCCGTCATCACGTCCATAGGACAGTCATGCAGGAAGATCAAATCAAGATCCGAACTGTAGCCCAGCTCCCAGCCGCCCAGTTTGCCATACCCGACGACGGCAAAACCGCGCCCCTCGCGCTCGTCAAGATGAGTGGGTTGCCCGTAGCGAGCGACCATCTGCATCCACGCCTGCTGGACTACCGCATCAATAATAGCTTCCGCCAGCCAGGTTAAGTGGTCGCTCACCTTCATCACCGGCAGCGTACCAGCGATATCTGCCGCGGCAATGCGCAGCAACTGCGTTTGCTTAAACTGACGCAGCGCTTCCAACTGCTGCTCTTCGTCATCTTCCGGCACGCGCAGCAAATACTGACGCAGTTCATCACGGTAGGCATCCGTCGCAGTGGGTTGATACAGGGTGTTCGGATCCAGCAGTTCATCGAGCAACAGCGGATACCGCGCCAGCTGGCTGGCGATCATCGGCGAGGCGGCACATAACGAAATCAGATGCTTAAGCGCTCCGGGGAATTCGCTCAGCAGCTCCAGATAGGTCGTACGGGTCACAATGCCTACCAGCAGCGGTGTGATGCGCGACAGTGGGACTGAGGCGTCGTCACGCGAACAGACATCGCTCAGCAGATGTGGCATTAAGTGATCCAGCACCTGGCGTCCGCGTGGGCCAATGGTGCGTTTATCCAGCTCTTTGCGAAAATCGGCGATCAGAGACAGCACGCGCCGGCGATCGTCATCCGCCAGATGCGTCAGCACCGGCGAGGTGTCATCTTCCTGTAATGCGTCCTGCCACAGTTCACGCCACTGTTCTGAGAGCGACTCTTCCTGGGTTTCTGCTTCGTCATCGCCAATCAACTCGTTAAACACCCGGCGCACGTTGTCCATATGACTGGCCAGCACATCGGTTAGCTGCTGCCAGTCATCGACGTTCATCCCCCACGCCAGCCGCGCGCGATTCAGTTCATCGCCAGGCAACGTCTGGGTCTGCTCATCATTGATACTTTGCAGCAGGTTCTCCAGACGACGTAAATAGAGATAGGCTGCGCGCAGTTGTTCCGCGTCGGTGTCTGACAGCAGGTGCAACGCATTGATGGCGCTGAGCGTGGGTAACAGCGAGCGGGATTGCAATGACGGCTCGCGCCCACCGCGAATAAGCTGGAATACCTGCACGATAAATTCGATTTCACGAATACCGCCCGCGCCCAACTTAATGTTGTCTTTCAGACCACGGCGGCGCACTTCGCGGGCAATCATTCCTTTCATGTTACGCAGAGACTGGATCACGCTGAAATCAATATAGCGGCGGAAAACAAAAGGCCGCAGCATAGCGCGAAGCTCACTGACGTAAGTACCGTCGCAATCGCCCATAATGCGGGCCTTGACCATCGCATAGCGTTCCCAGTCGCGCCCTTGTTCCTGGTAATAATCTTCCAGCGCGGAGAAGCTCAGCACCAGCGGGCCGCTGTCGCCAAACGGGCGTAAACGCATATCTACCCGATAGACAAATCCATCCATTGTGGGCTGATCCAGCACTTTGATAAGCCGCTGGCCCATACGGGTAAAGAACTGGGCGTTATCCAGCTCGCGACGTCCGCCCTGCGTACTGCCGTGCTCCGGCCAGGCAAAAATCAGATCGATATCAGAGGAAAAATTCAGTTCGCCGCCGCCCAGTTTCCCCATGCCTAAAATCAGCAGCGGTTGCGCAACACCTTGTGGATTACAGGGCGTACCCCATTCACGACAGCAGGCGGCGTATAACCAGTCACGCGCGGCGACGATCAACGTTTCAGCCAAATGGCTTAGCTGCTGCAAGATACTCTCTTCCGTCACCAGCGACAGCGTCTGCGCCCAGGCGATACGCACCATGATGCGACGGCGAAACAGGCGCAGCTCACGCATCAGCGTGTTTTCATCGCTAACGTCGACCAATGCTTGCTGTAACCAATCAGCATAGTGTTGCCATTCATCCGCCCCGGGTGGCGTGCTTTCCAGTTCGACCAGCCATTCGGGATGGGCAATAATGCTGTCGCGAAAAAAATCACTGAATGTAAGCACTGACTTCGCCTGAATACTAAGCGAGGACTCAGATATTGCTGCTGGCAGCCGCTCAACAACGGTCGGCCAGTACTGCTGTAACGGTGAAGAGAGCTGCTTCATTTATGGATTATCCTTTGAATAGTACCGGGCAGCGGCATGTTGCCTTATCCAGCCTGCATGACGCTTCCGCCCATCGCGTAGGCCTGATAAGCGCAGCGCCATCAGGCATCCCGGCCTCACCCTGATTATCGTTTTCCGCTGTGCAGCCAGAACGGTTCCAAAGCAATCGCCTCGTTGCGGAAGTGTTCAATTTCAATGTATTGGTTAGCCGCAATGGCGTGACGTAAACCCTGCCAGGTGGCGATCCATTCCGATGCGACATTTTCGTCGTAGTATCCCGCCAGCATCAGCATGCTATCAATGTTGCGCGTCAGGCGCGGAAGCTGATCGGCGTACTGATCGCCCAGCGGCTGAGCAAAAGCTGTTTTCAGTTCAGCAGCATGGCGCGAGAGATGGGTATCTGAGAAACGCTTAAAGGAGTCGGCTATTTTACCCTGCGCCTTCGCATCAAGGAACGGCTGCCACCCTTTGGTCACCAGCCATTCGGTCAGCGCCAGCTTGGTCATCGCCGTTTGCGTGCTGTAAACCGCGGAAACGGCAGAAACGTCAGACGCAATGATCGCTTCCGACTGGGTCAGCAAATCACGTAAGTGAGCACTCGCTTTTCGCGGCACATTACCGCCAAACAGCATCAGAATGTGACGCACCAGGCCCATCGCAGCCAGCACCTCGGCTTTCGCCCCTTTGACGCCGCGCACCCACAGCTCTTCATGGTACTGCCACTGTGATAATGCCAGCTCCAGCGCCGCTTCCAGCCCTTGCTCAATACTCGCTTTTGCCGGAACCTTCAAAATGCGCGTCGGTTTGAGTTCACGCGGTGCATTCCCCTGAGCCAGATGATAGCCGCGCGCCGCTTTACTCAGGCTGCCCTGGCGTAAACCGGTTTGCGATACCAGCTGGTTTGCCAGCTTCAATACTGCTCGGGTATCGCCGCTTAACAGCTCCAGTTCAAGCTCACAGATAGGTTCAGCCAACTCGCCCGCTTTCACTTCCCCGAGATCGAGGGCCATTTCAATGCGGCTACCGTCGATATCAAGGTGCCATTTCTCACGGTAAAAATCGGTGCTGAAGAGCGGCTGTACCTGAGAGGCAAGTTCAGCGGGCAGTTCGCCATCAGGCCAGACTTCCGTTGGAAACAGGGAGAGATCCAACTCTGGCGCGTTCAGCGCAACGTTAAACTCCGGCCGCTGATGCAGGCCGCCCGTCACTCGTCCGGCAATTTTCATGGTCATTTCGTAATGACCGTTCTCACCGCGAATACGCAGCCCCATATCGTGACCACGCAGCCACGCATCCGGCGTTTCGTAGTAGATATTCAGCAACTGGCTGGGCGCATGATGCTCTCCCCCCAGCGTATTCAGACGTTCACGTAGCGCATCTACAGCGTCACTATTGACGATAAATTTTAATTCGATTTCCTGGGCCATGGTCTTGTACTTATGGGTTATGTCACAGTTGAGAAAACTGACTGCGAACTAAGCTCGTTCTTTATGGTCAGTAGATAGTATTTTGCGCCAAATTGCCATGCAACGAGCAATTTGACGGGCGTAAAAGTTTTGAGTGGTGGCAAAAAGGACACAGATGATTCCGATTGATGTCGAATGCTTTGCGTAGAGACACTGATGCCACTACTATCGTTCCACTTTCTATGACAATAACGACAGCCTGATGCCAAAATTACGCCTGATTGGATTAACTTTACTCGCACTTAGCGCCACTGCAGTCTCTCATGCCGAAGAAAAGCGCTATGTTTCTGACGAACTGAACACCTGGGTCCGCAGCGGTCCGGGAGATAATTATCGCCTCGTGGGTACGGTTAACGCCGGCGAGGAAGTCACGCTATTACAGACCGATGCCAATACCAACTACGCCCAGGTGAAAGACAGCACCGGACGTACCGCCTGGATCCCACTGAAAGAGCTGAACAGTACGCCGAGCCTGCGTACCCGCGTTCCCGATCTGGAAAACCAGGTCAAGACCTTGACCGATAAGCTCAATAATATCGACACCACGTGGAATCAGCGCACCGCCGATATGCAGCAAAAAGTGTCGCAAAGCGACAGCGTAATCGACGGGCTGAAACAAGAAAACCAGAAGCTGAGGAACGAGCTTATCGTGGCGCAAAAGAAGGTCAGCGCAGCCAACCTTCAGCTTGATGACAAACAGCGCACCATCATCATGCAGTGGTTTATGTATGGCGGCGGCGTGCTTGGTCTTGGTTTGTTGCTCGGCCTGGTTCTGCCACACATGATCCCCAGCCGTAAACGCAAAGATCGCTGGATGAACTGAATCGCCTTCTCCGCCGCACTGACATATGATTAAGGGATCATAATTTCAAAAGGAAAGTGGCGTGAAGATTTATCTGGTCGGTGGTGCTGTTCGGGATGCGTTATTAGGGCTACCGATTAAAGATAAAGATTGGGTTGTTGTCGGCGCCACGCCGCAAGAGATGCTCGACGCGGGCTACCAGCAGGTAGGCCGCGATTTTCCCGTGTTTCTGCATCCGCAAACCCGGGAAGAGTATGCGCTGGCGCGTACCGAACGCAAATCAGGCTCGGGGTATACCGGATTCACCTGCTACGCCGCGCCGGATGTAACGCTGGAGGCTGATCTTCAGCGTCGCGATCTGACCATCAACGCAATGGCCCGCGATGACGACGGCGAGATTATCGATCCGTATAACGGACGCGATGATCTGGAAAACCGTCTGCTACGCCATGTGTCCCCCGCCTTTAGCGAAGATCCATTGCGCGTGCTGCGCGTGGCGCGCTTTGCTGCCCGCTATGCGCACCTCGGTTTTCGTATCGCTGAAGAAACCATGACGCTGATGCGCGATATGAACGCCGCAGGGGAACTGGAGCACCTGACGCCAGAGCGGGTGTGGAAAGAAACAGAAGGTGCTTTAACCACCCGCAACCCACAGGTATTTTTTCAGGTCCTGCGCGACTGCGGCGCACTGCACGTCCTGTTTCCGGAAGTAGATGCTCTGTTTGGCGTTCCCGCGCCCGCGCAATGGCATCCGGAAATTGATACAGGTATTCACACGCTGATGACGCTGTCGATGGCGGCCATGTTAAGTCCGGAGGTCGACGTGCGTTTCGCCACGCTGTGCCACGATCTTGGCAAGGCATTGACGCCAAAAGCGCTGTGGCCACGCCACCACGGTCACGGTCCGGCTGGCGTGAAGCTGGTCGAGCAACTGTGCCAACGCCTGCGCGTGCCGAATGACATCCGTGATTTAGCCAAACTGGTAGCCGAGTTCCACGACCTCATTCATACCTTCCCGATCCTGCAGCCGAAAACCATCGTTAAGCTGTTTGATTCCATCGATGCCTGGCGCAAACCGCAGCGCGTGGAGCAAATCGCCCTGACCAGCGAGGCCGACGTGCGTGGGCGAACCGGTTTTGAAGCGGCGGATTATCCGCAAGGCAGGCTGTTGCGTGAAGCCTGGCAGGTTGCGCAGGCGGTACCAACGAAAGACGTCGTTGAGGCGGGATTCAAAGGTCAGGCTATTCGCGAGGAACTGACCCGGCGTCGTATCGCGGCGGTAGCCGACTGGAAAGAACAACGTTGCCCGAAAGCGTAGACAGTGCATTGCCGGATAAGCGTTAACGCCGCTATCCGGCAAGCTAGTAAAATCAGAAGAACACGACGTAAACGGCAGCCGCCACAATAAAGCGGTAAATCGCAAACGGAATAAACGAGATGCGCTTAATCAGCTGTAGGAAGGTTTTGATCGCCACCAACGCCACGATAAACGCCGTCACGAAACCAACTGCAAACATCGGAATATCTGATGCGCTGAGGAACGTCCAGCTTTTGTAGAGATCCAGCGCCGTTGCGCCCATCATCATCGGCACGGCCAGCAGGAAGGAGAATTCGGAGGCCGCGTAACGGCTTACTCCCATCAGCATACCGCCAGAAATCGTCGCCCCGGAACGAGAAAAACCCGGCCACAGCGCCAGACACTGGAAACAGCCAATCATAAACGCCTGGCGATAAGTCATATCATCCAGACCCGGCGCACGCGGCTCTTTCGGCTTCAGGCATTCTGCGGCAATCAGCAGCACGCCCCCTACCACCAGCGCATACATCACGTTGATCGGGTTAAACAGCGATTTGATGATGTCGTGGAAAATCAGTCCCAGTACGACGGCAGGAACCATCCCCAACAGGATATGGCCCAGCGTCAGCCGACCTTTGCCAGTGCCTTCATGTGGGACCTTACCGAAGTGAATGCCAATCAGGCCAAACAGGCGTCGCCAGAACATCACCACGACCGCCAGGATAGAGCCCAACTGGATTACCACCTCAAATGTTTTTGCGGTGTCACCCTCAAAACCCAACAAGTGGCCAACAATAATCATATGGCCGGTACTGGAAACGGGTAAAAACTCCGTCAATCCTTCGACCACACCCAAAATTGCCGCCACCAGCAGCGAGTGCATATCACTCATTAATGAACCTCTAGATAGAGAAACCACGGCGAAAACGAGCCGACATAAAGACCCTTTTATACCCGTTTGGTTTAGATATTATTAAGTTAATTATTTTCTTTCAGATTATTGCCACGCTCAATGATAACCCCGACGTTCGCCGCACGGGCAACCGCGCCAGGTTTACTGAGTTTGATCCGCACCCATGGAGAATTAAAACGGCTCAGCAGCAGATCCGCCACTTCTTCCGCCACGCGTTCGACCAGCGCAAAGCGCCCGCCTTCCACATGATTAACAACCGTTTGAGCAATATCAGCATAGCTCAGGCAATCAGCCACATCATCGCTTTTAGCCGATTTACGGTTGTCCCACGCCATTTCGATATCGAACACCAACTGTTGTTCGATCGTTTGTTCCCAGTCGTAAACACCAATAGTGGTGATTACAGAAAGTTGCTCTATAAATACAATATCCATCACGACCTGCCTGCTTTTTGGCTAACCCGGATACCACTTCCGGCGAAATATGCGTATTATCCACAGAAGTAGCGTTTTACACGACATTTTCAAAACGGAACAGCTTATGAGTGCAATCGCGCCTGGAGTGATTATCTTCGCGTACCTCTGTGGCTCAATTTCCAGTGCTATTCTGGTATGCCGCCTTGCTGGATTACCGGACCCGCGTGACAGCGGATCTGGGAATCCGGGCGCGACAAACGTATTGCGCATCGGTGGCAAAGGAGCCGCCGTCGCGGTGCTAATTTTCGACGTCCTGAAAGGTATGTTACCCGTCTGGGGTGCCTATGTGCTAGGCATTAGCCCCTTCTGGCTGGGATTGATCGCGATCGCCGCCTGTCTGGGTCACATTTGGCCGGTCTTCTTCGGCTTTAAAGGTGGGAAAGGCGTTGCCACCGCCTTTGGCGCAATTGCGCCGATTGGTTGGGACTTAACCGGCGTGATGGCCGGAACCTGGCTGCTGACCGTCTTATTAAGCGGCTATTCATCATTAGGCGCTATCGTCAGCGCGCTGATCGCCCCCTTTTACGTCTGGTGGTTCAATCCCCAGTTCACTTTCCCGGTGTCCATGCTGTCGTGCTTAATTCTGTTACGCCACCATGACAACATTCAGCGTCTGTGGCGTCGTCAGGAGCCAAAGATCTGGACCAAGCTGAAGAAAAAACGCGAAAGAGACCCAGAGTGATTTTAATGTCGGATAGCGACGCAACAGCGTCTTATCCGGCGTGGGGAATGTGATACCCCTCTACCGGTTTGCCTAATCGGTTCTGGCACCACGTCGCCAGAAACTCCACGCACACCCGAAGCTTCACGCTGCGATACAGCGGCTCCTGATAAACCGCCCAGATATTGGCGCTTTGCGCATAGTCCGGCAGCACGCGCACCAGTTCACCGCTTGCCAGAAACGGCTGCAGGTCCCATTCGGAACGCAGCATAATCCCTTTTCCCTGTAGCGCCCACTGCAACACAATCTCGCCGCTGTTAGAGGAAAGATGTCCCGCCACCTTGACCGACTTTTTCTCCTGGCCGTTATCCAGCTCCCACACCCCGTGGGTCATATCGCGTTCTTTAGTGACCAGGCAATCATGACGACTTAATTCCTGCAGCGTTGTCGGCTCACCGTATTTTTGTAAATACGTCGGCGCTGCACATAATATTCTTCTATTTTTCGTTAACAAATGCGCAATATAATAATCCGGAATCTCGTCATTAATACGAATATCCAAATCGATATTATCCTGCGCCAAATCAATTTGCCGATCATAAAGTTCAAAATGCACCTGTAATTCAGGATAGCTATGCATCAGTTCGGTAATAGCCGGTGCAATATAACTGCGCCCAAAGCCAAAGCTACAGCCGATACGAATCATCCCTGCCGGGCGCGTTTTGAGTTGCGTGACGTCATCGACCAGATGCTGATAGCCCGCAAGAATAGCCTGCGCATGTTCATAACAACGTTGACCACTCTCCGTGAGTATCACGCCGCGCGCGGAGCGGCTTAGCAGCGTCGTCCCCAGCGTGGACTCAAGGATCTGAATGCGTTTCGTCACAAACGCGGGTGTTTGGCCCAGCGCCGCGGCGGCGGCACTGAAGCTGCCGCTATGAACAATTTCAACCAGGACCTGCAGGTCTTTCGCGAGGGGATACGTGTTCAGCATGATAGGTATATCCGTAAAGTTGTTAACCGCAGTGTAATTCCCTCATGCGTATTAAACCCTGCCTTTGCGCAATTTTTATTGCTTATCTGAACATCATTCACGATCTGTTAATTGGATATTCACAGTGGCAAATAATATAAACCCACATTTTTAGTGGTAGTTTGTGGCGGAGAATTTATTTCCAGATAAATAAAAGAACTGGAGTTAACAAGATGAGCAATCAAAATAACCAAAATGCGATAACTACGCTGACAAACATTGTCGCCGATTTTACCGCCATGATTTCTACCCGCATGCCTGACGACGTCGTAGATAAATTAACACAGCTGCGTGAAGGCGAAACTTCGCCGATGGGTAAAATCATCTACCACACCATGTTTGACAACATGCAGAAAGCTATCGACCTGAACCGTCCGGCCTGTCAGGACACCGGCGAGATTATGTTCTTTGTGAAGGTCGGCTCCCGTTTTCCGCTGCTGGGCGAACTGCAAAGCATCCTGAAACAGGCCGTTGAAGACGCCACGGTAAAAGCGCCGCTGCGCCATAACGCGGTCGAGATTTTTGACGAAGTGAATACCGGCAAAAATACCGGTACCGGTGTGCCGTGGGTCACCTGGGACATCATCCCTGATAACGACGACGCGGAAATCGAAGTCTACATGGCAGGCGGCGGTTGTACGCTGCCGGGACGTTCAAAAGTGTTAATGCCTTCTGAAGGCTACGAGGGCGTGGTGAAATTTGTCTTCGAAAATATCTCCACGTTGGCAGTCAACGCTTGCCCGCCGGTGCTGGTGGGCGTAGGTATTGCCACCTCCGTGGAAACCGCCGCCGTCCTTTCTCGTAAAGCGGTGCTACGTCCTATCGGATCACGTCATCCGAATCCAAAAGCGGCCGAACTGGAACTGCGTCTTGAAGAAGGGCTGAACCGTCTGGGCATTGGCCCGCAAGGGTTGACCGGGAATAGCTCGGTGATGGGCGTGCATATCGAATCCGCCGCACGCCATCCGTCGACTATCGGCGTTGCCGTTTCTACCGGCTGCTGGGCACACCGTCGCGGCACGCTGTTGGTTCATGCTGACCTCTCCTTCGAAAACCTGTCTCACACCCGGAGCGCGTTATGAAAAAGATCCTCACAACCCCGATCAAAGCCGAAGATCTGGCCGACATTCGCGTTGGCGATGTCATCTACCTGACCGGTACGCTGGTGACCTGTCGTGACGTGTGTCACCGCCGCCTGATCGAACTGAAGCGCCCGATTCCTTATGACCTGAACGGCAAAGCCATTTTCCACGCGGGGCCCATCGTACGTAAGAACGGTGAAAAATGGGAGATGGTCTCCGTTGGCCCAACCACCAGCATGCGTATGGAAGCGTTTGAGAAAGACTTTATCGAGCAGACGGGCGTCAAACTGGTGGTCGGCAAGGGCGGCATGGGACCGCTAACGGAAGCAGGCTGCAAACAGTTTAAAGCGCTGCACGTAATCTTCCCGGCAGGTTGTGCGGTCGTGGCGGCAACCCAGGTTGAAGAGATCGAAGAGGTACACTGGACCGAACTTGGCATGCCGGAATCCCTGTGGGTATGTCGGGTTAAAGAGTTCGGCCCGCTGATCGTTTCCATCGATACCCACGGCCATAACCTGATCGCCGAAAACAAAAAGCTGTTCGCTGAACGTCGCGATCCTATCGTCGATGAAATCTGCGAGCACGTGCACTACATCAAATAACCCTCCCGGAGAGGCGCTGCGCCTCTCCCTTTTCGTAGGGATACAACAATGGCACCTTTAGCTGGTTGGTGGCGATACCTGGCTCCGCTGGTGGTCATCGCCATTATTGCTGTACTGCCCGTCCCCAACGGCCTTGAGAGCCACACCTGGCTCTATTTTGCCGTTTTTACCGGTGTGATTGTGGGGCTTATTCTGGAACCTGTACCGGGCGCGGTGGTGGCGATGATTGGCATTTCGATCATCGCCGTCCTTTCACCGTGGCTGCTGTTCAGCCCGGAGCAACTCGCGCAGGACGGTTTTAAATTTACCGCCAAATCGCTGTCATGGGCGGTCTCTGGTTTTTCAAACTCGGTAATCTGGCTTATCTTCGCGGCCTTTATGTTTGGTACCGGCTATGAGAAAACCGGGCTCGGTCGACGTATCGCGCTGATGCTGGTGAAAAAGATGGGGCACCGGACGCTATTTCTTGGCTATGCGGTGATGTTCTCTGAACTTATCCTCGCTCCCGTCACGCCATCCAACTCCGCGCGCGGGGCTGGAATAATCTACCCGATTATCCGCAACCTACCGCCGCTGTATAACTCGCAGCCCAATAGCGCCAGTTCTCGCTCCATTGGCTCGTACATTATGTGGATGGGCATTGTCGCCGACTGCGTCACCAGCGCCATTTTCTTAACGGCGATGGCGCCAAACCTGCTGTTAATCGGCCTGATGAAAGGCGCGTCCCACACGGCGCTGAGCTGGGGCGACTGGTTCTTAGGCATGCTGCCGCTGAGTATTTTACTGGTGCTGATTGTGCCCTGGCTGGCGTACGTGTTGTATCCACCGGTGCTGAAATCCGGCGATCAGGTTCCGCGCTGGGCGGATACAGAGCTAAAAGCAATGGGACCGCTCTGCGCACGCGAGAAAAAGATGTTGGTGCTGATGGTCGGCGCACTGGTGCTGTGGATCTTCGGCGGCGATTACATTGACGCTGCGATGGTCGGATACAGCGTAGTGGCGTTGATGCTGGTACTGCGCATCATTAGCTGGGATGACATCGTCAGTAATAAAGCCGCGTGGAACGTCTTTTTCTGGCTGGCCTCGCTGATAACGCTGGCGACCGGGCTCAATAACACCGGTTTTATTACCTGGTTCGGCAAGCTGCTGGCACACGGGTTGAGCGGCTATTCGCCGATGATGGTGATGGTGGCGCTCATTGTGGTGTTCTATCTGCTGCGCTACTTCTTTGCCAGCGCCACGGCGTATACCTCCGCCCTGGCACCGATGATGATTGCCGCCGCACTGGCGATGCCGGAAATCCCACTTCCGGTCTTCTGCCTGATGGTCGGCGCAGCCATTGGTCTCGGCAGCATTCTGACCCCGTATGCCACCGGTCCTAGCCCTATCTACTACGGCAGCGGCTATTTGCCGACGGTGGATTACTGGCGACTCGGTGCTATTTTTGGCCTGATTTTCCTTGTACTGCTGGTGATTACCGGTCTGGTCTGGATGCCCCTCGTTTTACTGTAAAACCCCCTTGGGGCGGCATATTGTCGCCCCTTTATCCATAAGCTTCTCATATGATCGATTTCCCGATGCGCTGAGGCATACTTTTTTGTATGCAAACACCCTCATGCTGATAAGGGAAACGCTCTGGACACGGTTGCGCACGAGACACTCACACGGGGCTGGCAGGCCGAACTGGATCTGCATTTCACCCGCACTGGGCACAACACGGTGCTCGCCTCGGCGCGTCATCATGGTCCATTGACGGTTCAGCGCCCGTTTTACCCGGAAGAGGACGTCTGCCACCTCTATTTGCTTCATCCACCCGCGGGGATCGTCGGCGGGGATGAACTACACATTGCCGTAACTCTCAACGAAAACAGCCATGCGTTAATCACCCAGCCCGGCGCGGGAAAGTTTTATCGCAGCGGTGGGCCGCAGGCGTTGCTGCGCCAACATTTCACGCTCGCGCCGCACGCCACGTTGGAGTGGCTCCCCCAGGATACGATCCTCTTTCCCGGCGCCAACGCCACTATCCAGTCCGTCTTTCACATCGCGTCAGAGAGTCGACTGCTGGCCTGGGATCTGCTGTGCCTTGGGCGACCGGTTATGCAGGAGTCCTTCAGCCACGGCACGCTGCAAAACCGTCTGGAAGTGTGGCGAGATGGGCAGCCGCTGCTGATAGAGCGCTTGCAGTTGCAGAAGGGGGAGCTGAGCGGCGTCGCGCACCATCCCTGGGTCGGCACGTTGCTGTGTTATCCGGCCACTGAAAACATGCTGGAAGGCACGCGCGAGCGGCTGACGCCGCTTGGCGATTACGCCGGGGCAACGCTTAACGACTCACTGCTGACGATCCGCTTTCTTGCCGACGACAACCTGATTGTTCAGCGCGTTATGCGTGACATTTGGCAATTTCTGCGCCCGCTTTTGACACACAAACCGCCCGTACTACCGCGAATCTGGCAAACCTAAGAGACCCCGTATGGAACTGACCCCCAGAGAAAAAGACAAGCTGTTGCTGTTTACCGCCGCGCTGGTGGCAGAACGTCGCCTGGCCCGCGGGCTGAAGCTGAACTATCCGGAATCGGTGGCGCTAATTAGCGCTTTCATCATGGAAGGGGCACGCGATGGTCAAACTGTGGCCTCGCTGATGGAAGACGGGCGTCACGTCCTGCGCCGCGATCAAGTGATGGAAGGCGTTCCGGAGATGATCCCAGATATTCAGGTTGAAGCGACGTTTCCGGACGGATCAAAGCTGGTCACCGTCCACAACCCGATCGTTTAAGGAGCGGCAATGATCCCAGGTGAATATCAGATAGCCAAAGGCAATATCGCGCTCAATCAGGGGCGGGAAACCTGTACGATCGTGGTGGAAAATCATGGCGACAGACCCATCCAGGTGGGATCGCACTATCACTTTTCCGAGGTGAACCCGGCGCTGCGCTTTGACAGGCGGGCTGCACGCGGCTTTCGTCTAAACATTCCTGCGGGCACAGCGGTACGTTTTGAGCCGGGACAAAAACGCGAAGTCGAACTGGTGCGCGTCGCTGGCGCACAAAGGATCGTGGGTTTTCGCAGCGAAGTGATGGGCGCGCTGGAGGCAAATGATGAGTGAAATTTCACGGCAGGCGTACGCCGACATGTTTGGCCCAACCACCGGCGATAAGGTACGTCTGGCGGATACCGACCTGTGGATTGAGGTGGAAAAAGACTTCACCACCTACGGCGAAGAGGTCAAATTCGGCGGCGGGAAAGTGATCCGCGACGGCATGGGTCAGGGACAAATGCGCGCGCAAGCGTGTGTGGATCTGGTGATAACCAACGCGCTGATCGTCGATCACTGGGGGATCGTGAAAGCGGATATCGGCATCAAGGACGCCAGGATCTTCGCCATCGGCAAAGCGGGTAATCCTGATATTCAGCCCGACGTCACGATCCCGATTGGCGTGGGAACTGAAGTCATCGCCGGGGAAGGCAAGATCGTCACCGCGGGCGGCGTGGATACGCATATTCACTGGATCTGCCCACAGCAGGCACAGGAGGCGCTGGTTTCCGGCGTAACGACGATGATCGGCGGAGGCACCGGCCCGGCAGCAGGAACTAACGCCACCACCTGCACGCCGGGTCCGTGGTACATCGCGCGCATGCTGCAGGCGGCAGACGCCTTGCCGGTTAACATCGGTTTGCTCGGCAAAGGCAACGGCTCAAACCCTGACGCCCTGCGCGAGCAAATCACCGCGGGCGCCATTGGCCTGAAAATCCATGAAGATTGGGGCGCTACGCCAGCCGCCATCAACTGTTCCCTGGAAGTGGCAGAGGAGATGGATATCCAGGTGGCGCTGCACAGCGATACGCTCAACGAGTCCGGTTTCGTTGAAGATACGCTGGCGGCGATTGGCGATCGCACCATTCATACCTTCCACACCGAAGGCGCGGGCGGCGGCCATGCGCCAGATATCATCACCGCCTGCGCGCATCCGAATATTCTGCCCTCCTCCACTAACCCGACGCTGCCCTATACCGTCAACACCATCGACGAGCATCTCGACATGCTGATGGTTTGCCACCACCTCGATCCGGATATCGCCGAAGACGTGGCCTTTGCCGAATCACGCATTCGCCGGGAAACGATCGCTGCCGAAGATGTGCTGCATGACATTGGCGCGTTTTCCCTGACCTCGTCCGATTCACAGGCGATGGGGCGCGTGGGCGAAGTGATCCTGCGCACCTGGCAGGTGGCGCACCGCATGAAGGTTCAGCGTGGTCCGCTGGCGGAAGAAACAGGCGACAACGACAACCAGCGCGTTAAACGCTACGTCGCCAAATACACCATCAACCCGGCGCTAACCCACGGCATCGCCCACGAAGTTGGCTCCGTTGAGCCTGGCAAACTGGCCGATCTGGTGCTGTGGTCCCCAGCCTTTTTTGGCGTAAAACCAGCGACGATCGTAAAGGGCGGGATGATCGCCTGTGCGCCGATGGGCGATATCAACGCCTCGATCCCCACCCCGCAGCCGGTGCATTACCGCATGATGTTCGGCGCACTTGGCGCGGCGCGGCATCGTACTCGGCTGACCTTTATTTCGCAGGCCGCTAACGCGCAAAACATCCCGCAGCAGCTCAATTTGCAAAGCGCCATCGCCGTCGTCAAAGGCTGTCGGACGGTGAAAAAGGCCGACATGATCCACAACGGCCTGCAACCCAATATTACCGTCGATGCTCAGACTTATGAGGTGCGCATTGATGGCGAACTAATCACCAGCGAACCGGCAGACGTTTTGCCGATGGCGCAACGCTATTTCCTGTTTTGAGGAGTGACGATGATCTACCTGACCCAACGCCTTGACCACGCCCACCGCGTCACCGCAAGCGTCACGCTACCCATTGATATTCGAGTAAAAAGCCGTGCCAGAGTGACGTTGAACGACGGTCGCGAAGCCGGGCTAATGCTTCCGCGCGGTTTGCTGTTACGCAGTGGTGATCTGCTGACCACCGAAGATGGCAGCGAGGTGATCGAAGTGATCGCCGCGCCGGAGTCCGTTTCCGTGGTGCGCTGCGCCGATCCTTTCCTGCTCGCCAAAGCCTGTTATCACCTCGGCAATCGCCACGTTCCGCTGCAAATTCTGCCGGATGAGTTGCGCTATCATCACGATCATGTGCTGGACGCCATGTTGCGCCAGTTCAGCCTGGAGGTGACGTTCGCTCAACTACCGTTTGAACCGGAAGCAGGCGCTTATGCCAGTGAATCACACGGGCATCATCACGCCCATGAGCACTGATGCATAACATCCAACAGCTGCGTCTGATGCAGCTCGCCAGCAGCGCTCTCCCGGTGGGGTCGTTTACCTGGTCCCAGGGTCTGGAGTGGGCGGTTGAAATCGGCTGGGTGAAAAGCGCCGATGACTTCTCTAACTGGCAAATCCAGCAGATGGAGCAGAACTTCTTTACCGTCGACCTACCGCTACTGGCGAGACTGTATCGCGCCTGCGAGCAGGACGATCTCGCTGCAGCACGCCGCTGGAGCGCTTACCTGTTGGGCTGTCGGGAAACCCGCGAACTACGGGATGAAGAACGCAGTCGGGGCGCGGCGTTTACGCGGCTGGTCACCGACTGGGAAGCAGATTGCTCGCGGGAGTGGCGCGCGCTCTTTGTCGACAGCCAACTCTGCGGTATGGCCTGGCTGGGCGTGCGCTGGAAAATCCCCCTGACGGAGCTGGCATTAAGCCTCGGCTACAGCTGGATTGAGAGCGCAGTGATGGCTGGCGTCAAACTGGTTCCATTTGGGCAGCAGGCGGCCCAGCGTTTGATCATTGCGCTCTGCAATCGGTATGCGCAAGGTCTGGCACAGGCGCTGGCGTGTCCTGACGCCAGCCTCGGCTCCGCAACGCCGTTGGCGGCCATCGCATCTGCCCGGCATGAAACCCAATATTCCCGATTATTCCGCTCCTGAGGAGAAAAAATGAGTAACAACAAGCATCCCCTGCGCGTGGGCGTTGGCGGCCCGGTTGGCTCCGGCAAAACGGCGCTGCTGGAAGCGTTATGCAAATCCATGCGCAGCAGCTATCAACTGGCGGTGGTGACCAACGATATCTATACCAAAGAAGATCAGCGCATTCTCACCGAGGCAGGCGCCCTGGAGCCAGACAGGATCGTCGGCGTGGAAACCGGCGGTTGCCCGCACACCGCTATCCGTGAAGATGCGTCGATGAATCTGACCGCCGTAGAGGCGCTGAGCGAGAAATTCGGCAATCTGGATCTGATTTTTGTGGAAAGCGGCGGCGATAACCTGAGCGCCACCTTCAGCCCGGAATTAGCGGATCTGACGATCTATGTGATCGACGTTGCCGAAGGTGAGAAGATCCCGCGTAAGGGTGGTCCGGGGATCACCAAATCTGATTTTCTGGTGATCAATAAAACCGATCTGGCCCCTTACGTGGGCGCCTCGCTGGAGGTGATGGAGCGCGATACCCTACGCATGCGCGGCGAGCGTCCGTGGACGTTTAGTAATTTAAAATCCGGAGAAGGTCTGGAAAAAATTATCGCGTTTCTGGAAGAGAAAGGGATGCTGCGGGAGTAGAGTATTGCCCGGTGGCGCTACGCTTACCGGGCCTACAATATTATGTACTTATGCCGCCGGTAATTCCGCCAGCGGCCAGCGAGGACGCACGGTCACGCCAAGATCCGCCGTTGCACCCGCTTTAAAACGCACCATGCCCGCGTAGGCGATCATCGCCCCGTTATCGGTGCAAAATTCCGGACGCGCGTAAAACACTTCGCCACGACGCTTTTGCATCATCTCGGCCAGTTTTGCACGCAGCGTACGGTTAGCGCTCACGCCCCCCGCCATCACCAGACGTTTAAAACCGGTTTGATCCAGCGCGCGTTTACACTTGATCATCAGAGTATCAACCACAGCATCTTCAAACGCACGGGCGATATCTGCACGCGTCTGATCGTCATTTTCATTATTACGAATGGTATTCGCGGCGAAGGTTTTCAGGCCGGAGAAGCTGAAATCCAGACCCGGACGGTCGGTCATCGGGCGCGGGAAGACAAAGCGTTTTTCAACGCCTTGCGATGCAAGCTTTGACAGCATTGGGCCGCCAGGATAATCCAGCCCCAGCAGCTTGGCCGTTTTATCGAACGCTTCACCAGCGGCATCATCTATCGATTCACCCAGTAATTCATACTGCCCAATACCGGTGACGCTAATCAGCTGCGTGTGACCGCCGGAAACCAGCAGCGCAACGAATGGGAAAGCAGGGGGATTATCTTCCAGCATCGGCGCCAGCAGATGCCCTTCCATATGGTGCACAGGAATTGCCGGTACGCCCCATGCGAACGCCAGCGAACGTCCTACGGTTGCGCCGACCAGCAGCGCGCCAACCAGACCAGGACCTGCGGTATACGCCACCGCATCAATCTCTTTTGCCGTCAGTCCCGCTTCTTTCAGCGCGGCCTGGATCAGCGGTACGGTTTTACGTACGTGATCGCGCGAGGCCAGTTCTGGCACTACGCCGCCGTAGTCAGCGTGTAATTTCACCTGACTATACAATTGGTTGGCTAAAAGACCTTTTTCATCGTCGTAAATGGCGATGCCGGTTTCATCGCAGGATGTTTCAATACCCAGTACACGCATGACTTGTTTTACCTCGCTCTATTACCGCGCAGTGTAGGACCAATGCGGGTTGATGTAAAACTTTGTTCGCCCCAGGAGTTCCGCTCGTGTATACTCCTTATCCTTATAAAAGTCCCTTTCAAAATCGCGTCGGTGCTTTACAAAGCAGCAGCAATTGCAGTAAAATTCCGCACCATTTTGAAATAAGCTGGCGTTGATGCCAGCGGCAAACCGAATTTATAAAGGTGAGAGTTACATGCCGGTAATTAAAGTACGTGAAAACGAGCCGTTCGACGTAGCACTGCGTCGCTTCAAGCGTTCATGCGAAAAAGCAGGTGTTCTGGCGGAAGTTCGTCGTCGTGAGTTCTATGAAAAACCGACTACTGAACGTAAGCGCGCTAAAGCTTCTGCTGTGAAACGTCACGCGAAGAAACTGGCTCGCGAAAACGCACGCCGTACTCGTCTGTACTAATCCATTGAGAGCCAAGGCTCTCAATTCAGACAGAGTTGTAGTTGTAAGGCCGTGCTTCCGGAAGGAATGCGCGGCTTGTTTTCGTTTATACGCGTCATCATTCAAGCTGCCTCTGCGTTGGCTGCAGTCGTTCCCTCCAGTCACGTACTGATGTACGCTCCTGAGGATTCGCTCCCTTGCCGTCTTGATGCATCTTGAATGATTTTGTGTATATAAGTCATAAAAAAATAAACGGGGCATATGGCTGGACGAATTCCACGCGTATTTATAAATGACCTGCTGGCAAGAACCGACATTGTCGATCTCATCGACGCGCGGGTAAAGCTGAAGAAGCAGGGCAAAAATTATCACGCGTGCTGTCCGTTCCATAACGAAAAAACCCCCTCTTTCACCGTAAACGGTGAGAAACAGTTTTATCACTGCTTTGGGTGTGGCGCACATGGCAACGCCGTCGACTTTCTCATGAACTACGATAAGCTCGAGTTTGTGGAAACCGTCGAAGAACTGGCCGCAATGCACAACCTTGAAGTGCCCTATGAAGCAGGCAGTGGCCCTAGTCAGATAGAGCGCCATCAACGGCAAAGCCTTTATCAATTGATGGACGGCCTGAACACTTTTTATCAACAGTCTTTGATGCAACCCGCCGCTACCCCCGCGCGCCAGTACCTGGAAAAGCGAGGATTAAGTAGCGACGTGATCACCCGTTTTGCTATTGGTTTTGCGCCCCCCGGCTGGGACAACGTCCTGAAACGGTTTGGCGGCAATGCTGAGAATCGTAAATCGCTGGTCGATGCGGGAATGTTGGTCACCAACGATCAGGGACGCAGTTACGATCGCTTCCGCGAACGGGTGATGTTCCCCATCCGCGACAAACGTGGTCGAGTCATTGGTTTTGGTGGACGCGTGCTGGGCGATGCCCTGCCGAAGTATCTCAACTCCCCGGAAACCGATATTTTCCATAAAGGTCGCCAGCTGTATGGCCTTTATGAAGCCCAGCAGGATAACGCCGATCCGCAGCGCCTGTTAGTGGTAGAAGGCTATATGGATGTGGTGGCGCTGGCGCAATACGGCATTAACTACGCTGTGGCATCCCTTGGGACGTCAACCACCGCCGATCACATCCAGTTGTTGTTCCGCGCGACGAACAACGTAATTTGCTGTTACGACGGTGACCGTGCCGGACGCGACGCAGCATGGCGCGCGCTGGAAACCGCACTGCCCTATATGACAGACGGACGCCAGCTACGCTTTATGTTTTTACCTGACGGCGAAGACCCCGATACGCTGGTGCGTAAAGAAGGGAAAGAGGCCTTTGAAGCCCGGATGGAGCAGGCGCTGCCACTCTCCGCGTTTTTATTTAACAGCCTGATGCCACAGGTGGATTTGAGTACCCCAGACGGACGCGCACAGCTCAGCACGCTGGCATTACCGCTGATTACTCAGGTACCAGGCGAAACGTTGCGCATTTATCTGCGACAGGAGTTGGGAAACAAGCTCGGCATTCTCGATGACAGCCAGCTTGAACGTTTAATGCCAAAACTGGCAGAAAATGGGGCTTCCCGCCCTGTTCCACAGCTAAAACGTACGACCATGCGTATACTTATAGGGTTGCTGGTACAGAACCCGGGTCTCGCCCCGCTGGTTCCGCCGTTAGGCGCACTGGATAGCAATAAACTGCCTGGACTTGGCTTATTCAGAGAACTGGTCAACACTTGTCTGGCTCAGCCAGGTCTGACCACCGGACAACTTTTAGAACACTATCGTGGCACAAATGATGCTGCGACCCTTGAAAAACTGTCGATGTGGGACGATATAGCAGATAAAGATATCGCAGAAAAAACTTTCACCGACTCACTCAACCATATGTTTGATTCGATGCTTGAGCTGCGCCAGGAAGAGTTGATAGCTCGTGAGCGCACACACGGTTTAAGCAGCGAAGAACGCCGGGAACTCTGGACGCTGAACCAGGAACTGGCCAAGAAATAACAGAAAGACAAAAGTATTTAACGGCTTAACTGCCGAATATCGCTCGGGAAGCCCCCGACAGCCGCACGGAGAGGCAGCGGCAAAATATAAGTATGCCCTCGTTTTGCCGTTGGCGGTTTTACCGCCCAACACCAATCAAACGAATTAAGTGTGGATACCGTCTTATGGAGCAAAACCCGCAGTCACAGCTGAAGCTACTTGTCCAACGTGGTAAGGAGCAAGGCTATCTGACCTATGCCGAGGTCAATGACCATCTGCCGGAAGATATCGTCGATTCAGATCAAATCGAAGACATCATCCAAATGATCAATGACATGGGTATTCAGGTGATGGAAGAAGCACCTGATGCCGATGATCTGCTGCTTGCTGAAACCTCCAACAGCACCGATGAAGACGCGGAAGAAGCGGCTGCCCAGGTTCTGTCCAGCGTTGAGTCCGAAATCGGTCGTACAACTGACCCGGTCCGCATGTACATGCGTGAAATGGGTACCGTTGAACTGTTAACCCGTGAAGGCGAAATCGACATCGCTAAACGCATCGAAGACGGGATTAACCAGGTTCAATGCTCCGTTGCCGAATACCCGGAAGCCATCACCTACCTGCTTGAGCAATACGATCGTGTAGAAGCTGAAGAAGCGCGTCTTTCCGATCTGATCACCGGCTTTGTCGATCCGAACGCGGAAGAAGACATGGCGCCAACGGCGACACACGTCGGTTCTGAGCTCTCTCAGGAAGAGATGGATGACGATGCAGACGAAGATGAAGAAGATGACGACGACAGCAGCGATGACGACAACAGCATCGACCCTGAATTAGCGCGTGAAAAATTCGGTGAACTGCGTACTCAGTACGAAATCACTCGCGACACCATCAAAGCAAAAGGCCGCAGCCATGCTGCCGCGCAGGAAGAAATTCAGAAGCTGTCTGAAGTGTTCAAACAGTTCCGACTGGTGCCGAAGCAGTTCGACTACCTGGTAAACAGCATGCGCGTCATGATGGACCGCGTGCGTACTCAGGAACGTCTGATCATGAAGCTCTGCGTTGAGCAGTGCAAAATGCCGAAGAAAAACTTCATCACCCTGTTCACTGGCAACGAAACCAGCGAAACCTGGTTCAACGCGGCAATCGCGATGAACAAACCGTGGTCTGAAAAACTGCACGACGTGGCAGATGATGTTCACCGCGGACTGCAGAAACTGCAGCAGATTGAAGAAGAAACCGGCCTGACCATCGAGCAGGTTAAAGACATCAACCGTCGCATGTCCATCGGTGAAGCGAAAGCCCGCCGTGCGAAAAAAGAGATGGTTGAAGCGAACTTACGTCTGGTTATCTCTATCGCCAAGAAATACACCAACCGTGGTCTGCAGTTCCTGGATTTGATTCAGGAAGGTAACATCGGTCTGATGAAAGCGGTTGATAAGTTTGAATACCGTCGTGGTTACAAGTTCTCTACCTATGCAACCTGGTGGATCCGTCAGGCGATCACCCGCTCGATCGCGGATCAGGCACGTACCATCCGTATCCCGGTACATATGATTGAGACCATCAACAAGCTCAACCGTATCTCCCGTCAGATGCTGCAAGAGATGGGCCGCGAGCCGACGCCGGAAGAGCTGGCTGAACGCATGCTGATGCCGGAAGACAAGATCCGTAAAGTGCTGAAGATCGCTAAAGAGCCTATCTCCATGGAAACGCCGATCGGCGACGATGAAGATTCGCATCTGGGTGATTTCATCGAGGATACCACCCTCGAGCTGCCGCTGGATTCTGCTACCACCGAGAGCCTGCGTGCCGCAACGCACGACGTTCTGGCTGGCCTGACCGCCCGTGAAGCAAAAGTTCTGCGTATGCGTTTCGGTATCGATATGAATACCGACCACACGCTGGAAGAAGTCGGTAAACAGTTCGACGTTACCCGCGAACGTATCCGTCAGATCGAAGCGAAAGCGCTGCGTAAACTGCGCCACCCGAGCCGCTCTGAAGTGCTGCGTAGCTTCCTCGACGATTAATCTCGCCGCATAAGCATAAACGCCACCGCAAGGTGGCGTTTTTCTTTATAGTCCCCGCCTGGCCAGGGCGTCATTCACTTCCTGATACGCCTCCACCAGTTTATCCAGCGTAATCCGGCTTAATCCGCTGGGATTCGGCAAAACCCATATTTTCGTCGCGCCAATAGTCAGCGTTTGTTTTCCCCACTGTGCCCCACGCTGGCTGAGGCCCTGCTCAAATGCCTGCTTCCCAAGGATTGCGAGTGCAGCAGGCTGATACTCCTCTATTTTCTCAATGAGCTTACGGCCGCCGTTACGCATCTCCTGTAGCTTCACTTCATTGGCTTGCACCGTCGGTCTGTCGACAAATTTAGTCACGCCGCAACGGAAGTCCAGCAAGTGTTGTGCCTCTTCGGGTTTGAGCTGGCGATCGGTAAATCCCGCCTGATGGATGACCTTCCAGAAGCGATTAGCGGGATGTGCAAAGGGGAATCCTGTACCTGCGGAAGACAACCCCGGATTGATGCCGCAAAACACCACCCGCAGCCCCGGCGCCAGTATGTCCTTAACCATAATTACTCCCATCAATACATCAGAGGAACAAGTATAACGGACTGAAAATACATTGTTTATAAAAACAGCATCCGTACGCTTATGTCTGGATTGCAACGCGGAGTTACTTTATAATCCACCGCCACGGCCCCTTAGCTCAGTGGTTAGAGCAGGCGACTCATAATCGCTTGGTCGCTGGTTCAAGTCCAGCAGGGGCCACCAAGATTCAAGGACTTGCGAGAAATCGCAGGTCCTTTTTTTTGGGGGTTCTTCCGTAGCTGTTGGCACGAGCCAAAAGGATTCCTGCTGGAACAAATCAATATCTGTTCGCACTAAAATGTGAAATGAGAGCCGGGAAGAATACGGCAGGCGGGGCCTGAAGATATATTACGGGATGCCTCTGTCCAGCAACAAGCTGGTCACTGTCCCCCCTCTGGACGTCGCCATCCAGAGATGGAAACGTCCGTTAGAGTTTGATTCGATAGTCAGCTCAAACTAGCTCTTTGAGCTGCTCCTGCATATAAGTTGAAAAATACTCTGGGTTCTTGATAAGGATGCGGTTACCGGAGGCCACTTTTTCTGCCCATCCGGCCACTTTTTTCGTGAACTCGGGATTCCATCCCTCCTGCTCACCCCGTGCCATCACAGCTTCTGGACTTGCTGGCACACCTAAGTCATGCAAATACTTTAAGATTCCCTTAGCGGTACTTTCATCCATTGAATGGGGTACTGACGCCGAAGTGTTCATACCACCAATAAAATCCAATGCTTTCTCAATTGCTGTTGGCATGCTCTTATCCTTAAAATTAACCACGTGAGAGACACATTTATACTATGTACCCAACTCCGCCGGGATATCAAAGAGAACATCACCTTTATTTGATTTACCCCGCAGCTAAACGCTTGCGGCGGCTGTTTTCTGCACGATTAATTCGCTATCCCGGCCAAAACCAGCCCGGTCGCTACCGCATTACGCGGCCCTTCGGTACCCCGGATGTTGCCCTGTCCGGCAACCACGCCGTAATGCGCCAGCGCGTCGGTGATCATCTGCGGGATTTCGAAATCCAGCGAGGAGCCGCCCACCAGCACCACAAAAGTCATATCGCGAATAGAGCCGCCGGGTGACACCTGACGTAAAGCGCGCAGGCAGTTGGTCACAAAAACCTTCTCTTTGGCCTGTCGGCGCACCAACCGAATTTTTTCCAGCGAGGTCTGGTTATCTACCGGGATCAGCTCGCCGTCTTTCAGATAAACGACTTTGGCAAACACTGACGGACTGAGCGGTTCGCGAAAAAACTCCACCGCGCCGTTTTCGTGGCGAATGCTGAACAGGCTCTCCACTTTTGCCAGCGGGTATTTTTTAATTTCCTCCGCCAAAAACTGGTCGCTTAAGCCCAGCTCGGTTTGAATCAACAGGCTGACCATATTCCCCGCGCCAGCCAGATGGACCGCTTTCACAACGCCATCGCTATTGATAATGGCGGCATCGGTGGAGCCTGCGCCTAAATCGAGGATCGCCAGCGGTGCAGCACATCCGGGCGTTGTTAACGCACCGGCGACAGCCATGTTGGCCTCCACTCCGCCGACTTCAACCGGGATGTTTAAACGGGCGCTCAGCTCACTGGCGATGGCCTGCATCTGTAAGCGATCGGATTTCACCATCGCCGCAATGCCTACGGCGTTCTCCATTGAACACTCCCCGGCAATACCGCCCTGCACCTTGCGGGGAATAAACGTATCCACCGCCAACAGATCCTGAATATACACCGCGTTCATGTCGTGACCGGTCAGCGAGGCCATCACTTTACGCACCCGCTCCAGCATGCCGCCTGCATGCGTACCTGCTTCACCACGAATATCGCACACGGGCGCACAGGTGCTCATCGCCTGCATAATGGCCTGAGCGCCTTGCGCTACGTCGGCTTCACCGCCGCGCTTTTCGCCGCGGATAAAGATCTTACCCGCCGGGATCACCCTTGAGCGCACATCACCCTGCGGGGTTTTCAGCACCACGGCGGAACGGTTGCCAATTAGCGCCCTGGCGATGGGGACGATGGTTTGCGTTTCCTCGGGCGTCAGGGTAAAGAAGGTCGCGATGCCGTAAGGATTCGACAGCACTCGCACCACCTGTCCTGGGGCCGCCACTTCCACCGCCGCCAGCACACCTTCCGGCACCTTCTCCAGCAGGGTGACTTCATCTACCACCGGCATTGTTCGACGCAGGCGATTGTTCACCAGCACGCCATCATCTTTTTTCAGGATCGCCGCCACCACGTTGACGCCGCGATCCAGCGCCTCATTGATATACCAAACCGCCTCGAGGAAATCCCTCTCCTCACCGACCAGCGGGATCCAGCCCAGGGCAAACCTATCTTCACTCAACGCCGCCAGCTTCTCCACGGCGATGGTAGTTCCCATTCCCACGCCAACGCCGCCGGGCGTTTGCGGGTTATGCCCAATCATTGTTGATTCGGTAATGATGGTTTCAGTGATGGTTTCCATCGCCACATCGCCAATCACCGGTGCCGCCTCGTTGATGCAGATTTTCGCCACGTCCTGAAGCGACCACGGGGTGTTATTCAGCGCCTGCTGCAGGGAGGCCACCACCCCGGCAATATTGTCCCGTGTACCTTTCATACCGGTCGTGGCGACAATTCCGCTGGCGATAAACCGGCCATGCTGCGCCAACGCCACTTCGGTGGTGGCGTTGCCGATATCAATCCCTGCAATTAACGGCATACAACCTCCGTCACTGGCTGCCTTTACGCAGCTTGTTTCTCTGCAGATACACCTCTGCCGACTCGCGGACAAACCCGGCGTTCACCGTGGCATGCCAGGTATGTTCCAGTTCATCGGCAATGGCCTGAAGCTCGGCGAACGAAGAACGAAACGGCCGCAGCGCGTTGTAAATTTCAAGAATACGGGCATCCGGGATTGCTATAAGCTCCGCCGCACGACGGAAATTACGCGCCACGGCGTGACGCTGCATCTGTTCGGCAATCTGCGCCTGGTACTCCAGCGTTTGCTGAGAAATACGCACATCCTGCGGACCTACGCGGCCCGCCAGCACATTCTCAAGGGTAATCTCGGTTAGCGGTTTGCCGGTAGGAGTCTGGATTTTCTCCGGGCAGCGGGTTGCTAATGGATAATCCTGCGCGGTCATGATGTTGTCGTTCATGGTCATTCCCTTACGAGTGCAATATGCAGCGTGACAGGCGCAGCATCCTGCACCACGTGTTTGGTCTCTTTGATATGAAACAGCGCGGCCTTGGCCATAAATTTGGGGCGTACCATCTGGTCATTAACCACTGGCACTGGCGAAGGCGACTCTTTACGTGCATAGCGCGCGGCGTTTTTACCAATCTGGCGATAGGTTTCCAGCGTCAGCAGCGGAGCCTGAGAGAACAGCTCAAGGTTGCTCAGAGGCAGCAGATCGCGCTGATGAATCACCGTGGTTCCTTTCGACTGGATACCAATCCCGATGCCAGAACCGCTGAGATTTGCCGCATCCCATGCCATAAATGAAACATCAGAAGTGCGCAGAATCCTCACCACCCGAGCATGCAGGCCCTCTTCTTCAATGCCGGCAACCAGCTCTTTCAAAATCGCTTTGTGCGGCATATCAATCAATGTTTTGTGCTGATACTTATCAAAGGCCGGGCCGACGCCTATCACGACTTCATCCACGCGTTCGTCCGCTTTAGCCGCCTCGCCTTCACTCACCTGCAAGGTGAAAACCGGCTTACGTTCAGTTGTGCATTCCACTGTGTACCGCCTTATTCGATCGAGCCGGGCTGAACCACGCCCGCAATATTTTTAATTTCCGCCCAACGTTCGGCAGAGATGCGATAGCCGGTGCCGGGTCCCTGATAGTCGTTGATGTCATTTACGGCGCTGACGACGTCGAACTGACGATCCAGAATGGCCGACGTTTGCAGGTAATCACCAGTAACACGCTGCCTCAGCATGTTGAGGATATTGCTGGCGATGTCTTCGAAGCCGCTGGAACTCAACGCGCCGACGATATCCAGCCCGGTGATATTGCGTTTCATCATCTCTTCCACGGCAGCCAAATCTTCCACCACATTGCGCGCAGGCATATCTTTGCTGCCGTGAGCGTAAGTGGCGGCTTCCACCTCTTCATCGCTAATCAGCGGCAGGCCCAGTTCGCGGAACACCGCCTGAATGGCGCGCGCGGCCTTATTGCGGATGGCGATTGTCTCCTCTTCCGTGACCGGACGCAGGCCCCCGTCAACCATCAGATCGCGTTGCAGAATGTTGTAATCATCGAAGTCTTCAGCGTCGAAGTTCGACCCGGCAAACATGTTGTCGTAGTTCGGTACCGCGCTATAGCCGGAGAAGATAAAGTCGGTGCCCGGCAGCATCTGCATCAGGGTGCGAGCAGTACGACGAATATCGGAGTGGGAAAAGGTCTGGTCATTGGCGGAGGCCACTTCAAGGTCGAGCATCGAGGCAATCAGGTTTTCCGCCAGCACCGCGCGAATCCCCGACGGCACAGCGCCGGTCATGCCGATACAGCTGACCGCACCGTTTTGTAAGCCCTGTACGCCCGCACCTTTGGTGATAAAAATGCAACGCGACTCCAGGTAAAGCATCGATTTACTTTCGGAATAGCCCATCAGCGCTTCCGAACCGGTGCCGGAGGTGTAGCGCATCTTCAGACCACGAGAAGCATACGCCGAGGCAAGAAACGCTTTTGACCACGGCGTATCATCGCCATCGGTAAACACCGACTCCGTGCCATATACCGACACCGTTTCGGCGTAGCTGGTTAGCCCGCGCATTCCCAGTTCCAGCTCCGTGGCCTCTTCAACGGAGCATTGCGTCAGCACGCCGGGGCGACCGCATTGGGACCCCACCAGCAGCGCCAGGGCGTTAAACGGCGCATAGCGGGCGATCCCGACCGTTGTTTCCTGTTCGGAAAAGCCACGGATCCCCGCTTCAGCAGCGTCGGCAGCAATCTGTACCGGGTTATCTTTCAGGTTGGTCACGTGGCACTGATTGGAGGGGGTGCGTCTGGCGCGCATTTTTTGCAGCGCCATCATCATCTCCACCACGTTCATTTGCGCCATCACCTCCACCGCTTTCGCCGGGGTGATGGCAGTCGTAATGGCAATGATCTCTTCCCGACTGACGTGGATATCCACCAGCATTCTGGCGATCTCCAGCGCGTCGAGCTGCATGGCGCGCTCGGCCTCGGGCACGTTAATCGCGTAATCGGCAATGAACCGGTCAATCATGTCGAACTCGGCGCGGCTCTTGCCGTCCAGCTCAACAATACGACCATTTTCCACCTTCACCGACGAAGCCGGATCGTAAGGGCTTTCCATTGCGATCAGCCCCTCTTCAGGCCATTCGCCAATTAGCCCATCCTGATTTACAGGCCGCTGGGCAAGCACTTCGAATCGTTTTGATCTTCTCATAGTTTATGGACTCAAAAGATAAAAAATAGGGACGCCGGGCCGTATTGCCGGGGACACAACACCCGGCATTCGCCTTTCATCAGCAATAGCCGAACTCTAAATGAGCAGGACAATAAAAAAATAAAATTAATTTCGTTCCAATTTGGTACGTAATAAAAAACCATCGTTTCATATTGAAACGCGGCTCAGGAATATTCACCGCGAATTGTGACGAGGTTAAATGATCATTATCAACAAACGCCACAACAGGAAACTGAACGTAATATTTTTGAAATCCCCACCCTATTGACTTAATAACGCGGGGCGAGAAAATAAGATAAAGCCAATGATAAAAATAGCTGTTGCGCGATATTTTCGTGACCTCAGCCCTACAACCTTTTCAGGAGAGACTGTGAATAAGAGCCAACAAATCGCCACCATTACGCTGGCGGCTGCAAAGAAAATGGCGCAGGCCGTCGAGGCTAAAGCGCTTGAAATCAACGTTCCGGTGGTGTTTTCCGTGGTGGATCACGGCGGGAACACGCTGCTAATGCAACGTATGGACGACGCGTTTGTCACCAGCTGTGATATCTCTCTTAATAAAGCTTATACCGCCTGCTGCCTGCGACAGGGTACCCATGAAATTACCGATGCGGTACAACCAGGTGCCTCTCTATATGGCTTGCAGCTCACCAATCAACAACGAATTGTTATTTTTGGCGGCGGTTTGCCTGTCATATTAAACGGCAAATTAATCGGTGCCGTTGGCGTAAGTGGCGGTACCGTCGAACAAGACAGATTATTAGCAGAAACCGCATTGAATTGTTTCTCTGAATTATAATTTAAATCTAAGAAGGTATATTATGAGCTATCGTATGTTTGATTACCTGGTGCCAAATGTGAACTTCTTTGGCCCCAATGCTATTTCCGTGGTCGGCGAACGCTGCAAACTGTTGGGCGGTAAAAAAGCGCTGCTGGTCACTGATAAAGGTCTGCGGGCGATTAAAGACGGCGCGGTAGATAAAACCCTCACACATCTGCGTGAAGCCGGTATTGACGTCGTAGTTTTTGACGGCGTTGAGCCAAACCCCAAAGACACCAACGTGCGCGACGGCCTGGAGGTCTTTCGGAAAGAGCATTGCGACATCATCGTTACCGTTGGCGGCGGTAGCCCGCATGATTGCGGTAAAGGCATCGGTATCGCCGCGACTCACGAAGGGGATCTCTACAGCTATGCCGGAATTGAAACCCTGACCAACCCGCTGCCGCCGATCGTTGCGGTGAATACCACCGCCGGGACCGCCAGCGAAGTCACCCGCCACTGCGTGCTGACCAATACCAAAACCAAAGTGAAGTTTGTGATTGTCAGCTGGCGCAACCTGCCGTCGGTCTCCATTAACGATCCGCTGCTGATGCTCGGCAAGCCAGCCCCACTGACTGCGGCCACCGGGATGGACGCCCTGACCCACGCCGTGGAAGCCTACATTTCCAAAGATGCCAACCCGGTCACCGACGCTGCCGCTATCCAGGCGATCCGCCTGATCGCCCGTAACTTGCGCCAGGCCGTGGCGCTGGGCAGCAACCTGAAAGCTCGCGAGAACATGGCCTACGCCTCCCTGCTGGCGGGTATGGCCTTCAACAACGCCAACCTCGGCTACGTTCACGCGATGGCGCATCAGCTTGGCGGTCTTTACGACATGCCGCACGGCGTGGCGAATGCCGTACTGCTGCCGCACGTAGCACGCTATAACCTGATCGCTAACCCGGAAAAATTTGCCGACATCGCAGAGTTTATGGGCGAAAACACGGACGGACTCTCCACCATGGATGCCGCCGAGCTGGCCATTCATGCTATTGCCCGCCTCTCCGCCGACATCGGTATTCCGCAGCATCTGCGCGATCTGGGCGTCAAAGAAGCCGATTTCCCGTATATGGCGGAAATGGCGCTGAAGGACGGCAACGCCTTCTCCAACCCGCGCAAAGGGAACGAGAAAGAAATTGCCGAGATCTTCCGTCAGGCATTCTGATAACGCAGGGGGCGCAATGTCACTTTCATCACCGGGCGTACATCTGTTTTATCACTCACGCTGGCAGGGTACTCGCGTGCTTGACGAGTTGTGCTGGGGGCTGGAAGAGCAAGGCGTTCCCTGCCGGGCAATCTGTTGCGACGATCATGACTGCGCGCTGGCGCTCGGCAAACTGGCGGCCAAAAGTTCGGCGCTGCGCGTGGGTCTCGGTCTCAACGCCACCGGTGATATTGCCTTAACCCATGCCCAGTTGCCCGAGGATCGGGCGCTGGTCTGCGGGCATACCCGCGCCGGGACAGCACAGATCCGCACGCTCGGCGCCAATGCCGGTCAACTGGTTAAAGTTCTTCCCTTCAGCGAGATAAAATAAATGTACCGCATCTATACCCGAACCGGTGATAACGGCACGACCGCGCTGTTTGGCGGCAGCCGTATCGATAAAGACGACATCCGCGTTGAGGCCTACGGCACGGTGGATGAACTGATTTCCCAGCTTGGCGTCTGCTATGCCAGCACGCGCCAGGCCGAGCTACGCCAGGAACTGCACGCTATGCAGAAGATGCTGTTCGTACTGGGGGCGGAACTCGCCAGCGATCAGAAAGGACTCACACGCTTAAAACAGCGTATTGGCGAAGAGGATATTCAGGCGCTGGAGCAGCTTATTGACCGCAATATGGCGCAAAGCGGCCCGCTCAAAGAGTTTGTTATTCCGGGGAAAAATCTGGCATCGGCACAGCTGCACGTTGCGCGAACCCTGACGCGTCGGCTGGAGCGGATCCTCATTGCGATGGGCAGAACGCTGACGTTACGCGATGAGGCCAGGCGTTATATCAACCGGCTGTCGGATGCGCTGTTCTCGATGGCCAGAATCGAAGAAACTACTCCAGATGTTTGCGCTTAAACTGGCTGGCATCAATGTCGTACTGCTTCATCTTACGCCACAAGGTGGTGCGACCAATATTCAGCAGTTGCGACATCTCCTGAACACGCCCACTGGTCACGCGGGCGGCATGGATAATCGCCTCTTTCTCGATGGCGGTAAAGGTCAGGCTGGCGGGCAGCAGTGAAGATGCCGTCTCCAGACCAGGGCGTTCGGCAAACAGATAATCCGGCAGATTGCTCAGCCGAATATGGCCGTTATCACTGCTGATAGCGATGTTTTCAATAATGCTGTTCAGCTCAAAATCATTACCCGGCCACGAATAGGCCACCAGTTGTGCCAATGCGTCGTCGTCGATCTTCAGGCTGGATGAAAAGCGTTTTTTCAGGCTATTCAACCGCGTATAAATCAGCGATGGAATACTGTTACGCCGCGCCCGCAGCGGCGGGATAACGATCTCAAAAGAGTGCAGCGCGTAATACAACTGACGGCTAAAGCGGTTTTGCTCCACCAGATTAGCGAGATCAACCGTGGTGGTGGCGATCACTTTGACATCCACCGGAATCAGCCGCCGGGCATCCAGGCGTGTTAAAACCCCCTGCTTGATCACCTGCAGCAGCGCGGATTGTAACTCCGGCGCCAGATATTCAATTTTTTCCAGAAACAGCGTGCCGCCGTTCGCCAGTTCAAGACGGCTCAGCCGACCGTTTTCATCATCAGTGGGCGCACTGCCCATAAAATCCTGCCCCAGTACGCTGTTGGCATACAGCTGGCAGTTCACGGCGATATACGGCCCGCTGGCGCGTTCGCTTTCATTGTGAATGGCCTGACTCAGTAGCTCTTTACCGACGCCCTCTTCCCCGCACAGCAGGATCGGGAAACTTCCCCTCGCCGCCTGACGACCAAAGTGGATCAAACGTCGGGTTTCTGGATCGTCTGTCGACATCTGCTCAAAGGTGTGGCTCACCTTGCCGAGCTGGCTGGTCATCAGCTGACGCATTTGCTCCACCGGATGCAGCAGCAGGATAAAGCTGTTGCCCTGCTCTTCAACAATCGGTTTCAGGGTGATGACGGCATCAACAAACTGGTGCTGGCTTTCAAAGGTGACTTCGACATGATTCAGGCCGCGGGCATGTTTGATCGCCCGACGCAGCAGCATGGGGAGATTGAGCAGGTCGTTAATATTTTTCCCCTGGCTGGCCTGCGCGTCGAGATGCAAAAGCAGCGCCGCGCGCGCATTGAGGAACTGCAATACGCCCTGTTCGTTCCAGGCCATCACGCCATCATCCATACTCTCCAGCAGCCCGTACATCTGGTTCAGATGGCGGTTGGATTCAGCCAGCAGGCTGTCAGTCAGCAATGAGTTGCCGACTTCTCTGGCAATCGCCAGCGTCAGGGATAAATCAGAAACGCACTCATGCTCTACCAGACAGCACAGCGAGATGGAGCCAAACAGTCGACCATGGTTATCGAATACTGGCGTAGAGCAGAACGACCACGGATGCAACGCCTGTTTAAAGTGTTGATCGCCAGAGGTTTTTGTCGGCTGCCCCGGCATCGTCGCCAGCGACAACGCGCAACTGCCAATAATGCTTTCTGCACAGTAGCTGCCGTCGCGAAAACCGAGCTCCGCCAGTTGCTCCACCGTCTGCGGATCGCCGCAACGGCTGAGAATACAGGCTGATTCATCCAGAATTAGCAACGCGCACGGACGGCCGTCCATAAACTCCCAGGCATCTTCCAGCGCGGCCTGAGCAATCGTCAGCAGCGCCGTTTTGCGACGACAGATCGACTCAAAGGTCAGGCCCTGCGCCTGATGCGGCGCCTGCCAGGTTTCCCGCTGCATAAACTTGCTGCAACGATGCCATGACTGGGCAATGACCGAAGAGACTTCCTTCCCAATGTCCTGAGTGTGCGTCGTCATATCCCTTTCCGCTGTTTTACCATAGACAACCCCTCCGGCAGAGACTGTCAGAGGGGGGAGAAGATGCCGGATAAAAACTTACCGACGACTGATTAACGCGCCAGCCACTGCTGTCCCAGCAGGTCTGCCGTCAGTATCGCGGCATGTACGCTCTCAGGCGTCACCGGGAACGGCATATTGTGGATGGTTTCACCTTCCGCGCAGGTCGCTTTGGCCACGGCCATGATCTTGCCGTCAATGTCGTCTTTCACGCCCATTTCCGCTAACGTTACCGGCAGGCCTACTTTCTGACAGAAATTCAGCACGGTTTCGATCTCTTCCATCGGGCTGTTTTGCAGCACCAGCTGCGCCAGCGTACCAAAGGCGACTTTTTCACCGTGGTACAAATGGTGACACTCTTCCAGAATCGTAAAACCGTTGTGGATAGCATGCGCCCCTGCAAGACCGCTGCTTTCAAAGCCGATGCCGCTGAGGTAAGTGTTCGCTTCGACAATACGCTCCAGCGCATCAGTCACCACGCCAGCCTGCGCGGCAAAGCGTGCCTTTTCGCCTTCCGCCAGCAGGGTATCATAGCACAGGCGCGCCAGGCTCAGCGCCGCTACGGTGGACTGTCCGCCCGCCATGCTGGTCGCTCTGGCGTCATAACAGGCTTTCGCTTCAAACCAGGTTGAGAGCGCATCGCCCATCCCGGCCACCAGCAGGCGTACCGGCGCTTTGGCAATGATTGCGGTGTCCATCACCACCATATCCGGGTTTTTCGGGTAGATCAGATACTCTTCAAACTCACCGGCTTCGGTATAGATAACCGACAGCGCGCTGGTTGGCGCATCGGTAGAGGCGATAGTCGGGATCACCACCACCGGTAGCTTCTGGTAGTAACCAATCGCTTTGGCGGTATCCAACGTTTTCCCGCCGCCAATCCCAACCACGCCGCGGCAACCGTGCTGTTTCAGAATGGCAATCAGGCGATTAATTTCAATATGGCTGCATTCACCGTTGAAGCGTTCCGCGTGGCAGCTAATGTCGTGGCTGTGCAGGCCATTGAGTACCTTCTCTCCCGCCAGCTTCATCACGAAGTCATCCGCAATCACGAAAAAGCTGTCCGCCAGATTTTTAGCGTATTGACCAAATAAGGTGGAAGCGTCAGGGCCCTGGAGATATTTGGCTGGAGATTGAATAACTTTTAGCATTCCTTTCATCCTCAAATAAGTACATGTTTTTACATGGTGAGCCCTGGCGTTAACCTGTTTGGCCTGTTGCTGTCGGCAAAAACAGGAGGTACCGGAGCGATGCAATAACTGTATGGCGAGGCGTGAACAAAAAAATCTTTCGTCATTTTGTTCTGATATGAAACAGATAAAAACGAAGCACGTTCCATTCTGGAACGCTTATCCACAAAAATGATAAGGTTTGCGATCCCGATCCGTTCATTTACCCCCAAATCTCCAGCAAACACGAAGCTCAGTTCCTCTTTTACTCATGCAGTTATATTAAAACCGGCAAAAAAAGGCTGGCTGCGCCGTATGAGCGGCGCTGATCGCAGGAGAAAAAAGTCGAGCGAGCTCGCATTATGATCATTCCCCGCTTTTTTAAGTTTCATTTCGGAACAAAAAACAGCATCAACGTTCCGTAATGAAACTCATTTTAGCGTTGTTTTTTTCCACGCTGACTTCGCCAGAATCTCTTCATTGCCTCCGCACCATGATCCTACATTCGGGGGTTTGTCTTTCACTCAACCTCGAGGAGCCGTTATGTCTCAATTCTTTTTTAACCAACGCACCCATCTTGTGAGCGACGTCATCGACGGGGCGATTATCGCCAGCCCATGGAATAACCTGGCGCGTCTGGAAAGCGATCCGGCCATTCGCATCGTGGTCCGTCGTGACCTTAATAAAAATAACGTAGCGGTCATTTCCGGCGGCGGTTCGGGACACGAACCCGCGCACGTTGGGTTTATCGGTAAAGGCATGCTAACCGCTGCGGTCTGCGGCGACGTTTTCGCCTCCCCGAGCGTGGATGCTGTACTGACCGCGATTCAGGCGGTGACCGGTGAGGCTGGCTGTTTGTTGATTGTGAAAAACTACACCGGTGACCGTCTTAATTTCGGTCTCGCCGCCGAGAAGGCGCGTCGCCTTGGCTATAACGTTGAAATGCTGATTGTCGGCGACGACATCTCCCTGCCGGATAACAAACACCCACGTGGCATTGCGGGAACTATCCTGGTGCATAAAATCGCAGGCTATTTTGCCGAACGCGGCTATAACCTCGCCACCGTCCTGCGTGAAGCGCAGTACGCAGCCAGCAACACCTTTAGCCTGGGCGTAGCGCTTTCCAGCTGTCATCTGCCGCAAGAAACCGACGCAGCCCCTCGTCATCATCCGGGTCATGCGGAGCTGGGTATGGGCATTCACGGCGAACCAGGCGCATCGGTTATCGACACCCAAAACAGTGCGCAAGTGGTAAACCTGATGGTGGATAAACTGCTGGCCGCCCTGCCTGAAACCGGTCGTCTGGCGGTGATGATTAATAATCTTGGCGGCGTTTCCGTGGCCGAAATGGCCATCATCACCCGCGAACTCGCCAGCAGCCCGCTGCACTCGCGTATCGACTGGCTAATTGGCCCGGCCTCGCTGGTCACCGCGCTGGATATGAAAGGCTTCTCACTGACGGCCATCGTGCTGGAAGAGAGCATCGAAAAAGCACTGCTCACCGAAGTGGAAACCAGCAACTGGCCGACGCCGGTCCCACCGCGTGAAATCAGCTGCGTAGCGTCATCTCAGCGTAGCGCCCGCGTGGAATTCCAGCCTTCGGCAAACGCCCTGGTGGCCGGGATTGTGGAGCTGGTCACCGCAACCCTTTCCGATCTGGAGACTCATCTGAATGCGCTGGACGCCAAAGTCGGCGATGGCGATACCGGTTCGACCTTTGCCGCCGGCGCGCGTGAAATTGCCAGCCTGCTGCATCGCCAGCAGCTGCCGCTGAATAACCTTGCCACGCTGTTCGCGCTGATTGGCGAACGTCTGACCGTGGTGATGGGCGGTTCCAGCGGTGTGCTGATGTCAATCTTCTTTACCGCCGCCGGGCAGAAACTGGAACAGGGCGCTAACGTTGTCGAAGCGCTAAATACGGGGCTGGCGCAGATGAAGTTCTACGGCGGCGCAGACGAAGGCGATCGCACGATGATTGATGCGCTGCAACCGGCCCTGACCTCGCTGCTCGCACAGCCGAAAAATCTGCAGGCCGCATTCGACGCCGCGCAAGCGGGAGCCGAACGAACCTGTTTGTCGAGCAAAGCCAATGCGGGTCGCGCATCGTATCTGAGCAGCGAAAGCCTGCTCGGAAATATGGACCCCGGCGCGCACGCCGTAGCGATGGTGTTTAAAGCGCTGGCAGAGAGTGAGCTGGGCTAAGATGTAACAAGGAGCGCTTCTCAGGTATTTACTGCCTGATGGCGCTTCGCTTATCAGGCAGAACGTTAACGATACACGCGGATCCCGCCCTCTACGCCGCGACTAAACAGCACCTGCCAAAGTTCAATATCTCTGGCGCGGAAAGCCCCGGCGCAGGCGCATAAATAGTAGTTAAACATTCTTCTGAAGGTGGCGGAATAATGTGATGACAGCTCCGGCCACGCTTGATTAAAGCGCTCGTGCCACGCCATCAGCGTTTTATCGTAATCGCTGCCAAAGTTATGCCAGTCTTCCATCACAAACCGTGATTCGCTGGCTTCGGCAATATGGGAGATCGCCGGTAAGCAGCCGTTCGGGAAAATGTATTTATTGATCCACGGATCGACGCTCATCCCTTTTTTATTGCTACCAATGGTATGTAGCAGGAACAGTCCATCCGGTTTTAAACAACGGTCGGCGATGCTGAAATAAGTGTCGTAGTTTTTTGGCCCGACATGTTCAAACATCCCCACCGAGACAATGCGATCGTAGTGTTTATCGAGGTCGCGATAATCCTGCAGCAGAATGTTAACGTCCAGTCCTTCACAGCGCTGCTGCGCCATTTTTTGCTGCTCTTTGGAAATGGTGACGCCTTCCACCGCCACGCCATAATGACGCGCCGCATATTCCGCCAGCCCACCCCAGCCACAACCAATATCGAGTAAACGCATGCCCGGTTTAAGTTGTAGCTTCTCACAGATCATTTTTAATTTGGCATTTTGCGCATCGTCTAATGTGGTCGCATCTTTCCAGTAAGCGCAGGAATATTGCATATGCGGATCAAGCATCAGCGCAAAGAGATCGTTACCAATATCATAATGTTCTTTGCCGACAATCCACGCGCGGCTCCGCGACTGCAAATTAAACAGGCGTGCGCTGGCAATACGTAAAATATCTTTCAGGTTACCCGGCATCTGCTGGTCAAGTTTTGCTTTCAGGATTTTGCAGAACAGAATATCGAGCCGCTCGCAGTCCCACCAGCCTTCCATATAGCTTTCGCCAAGCCCTAACGAGCCTTGTTGCAATACCCGTTTAAAGAAACCGGCATGATGAAGTTGAATGTCCCAGGCACGGGAGCCATTAATCCTGATATCCGCTTGCGAAAGCAGCTCTTTTCCCATTCGGGTCCAGTTATCATTTGTTTCATTGACGATGACAGCATCTGAACAAAGCGAGTTCATGGTATTTACCAAAGGTGGGCTAAAAATTCTTACGCAAGATTATTATGGAAAAAAGAGTGTATGTATTATGATCCGCGGACAAGATCTATCGAGCAGCGGACACACCATCGGGAGCATTGACGATCTATTTATGGAAACTCTCGTGCAAAAACAGTGGAACTCCTTCCCGGATAACTCCATGACGGAACTGCCGCAGGATGTTTACTTTCGCTCGTATGTCCTGGAAGCCAATCATCATGTTCCACAGCATTCACACTCTTTTATGCAGTTTCATTTCGCCCGCAAAGGCAGTATGCGTATTGATGTTGCCGGCAAGTGCTGGATAATCCCGGCGCATTATGGCATCTGGATCCCGAATCATACGGAGCATGCGGTTTGGGCATTGGATGATGTGTATTTAGAGAATCTGGATATTAAACCGAGCTTTCTTGAAGAGAGCATCAATGAATGTAAAGTGGTGGCTATCAGTGATTTCGCCAGAGAGTTTATTCATTACGCCACGAATTTAATTTCGGGCCATTATGATAGCCAGTCAAAAGAGGGCAAGCTGGTTAGCGTCCTGGTCGACATTATTCTGCAGCTTCCGGAAGTCGCTTTTGTATTACCCTGGCCGCAGGATCGCGAATTAACCAAAGTTTGCCGAACAATACAAGAATCCCCGGCGCTGGAGCATTCGGTTGAATACTGGGCGCAGCATCTGGGTATGTCTGCCCGTACCTTTTCACGCCATTTCAAAAAAGAAGCCGGATTGCCTTTCAGCGTCTGGAAGCAAAAAATGCGTATTCTGGAATCCGTATTAATGCTGAAGAAAAATAAAAGCGTGACCGCCGTGGCGCTCGACGTAGGGTATTCAAGCACCGCGGCATTTAGCTACGCATTCCGCCAGGCGTTTGGCGTTCCGCCATCTAATTACTGATCAACGACGCTGATGCCAGTAAGCCGCTGCGCGAACAAGTTGCTGATCGAACGCCTCGCTTTCAAAGCGAGCACTCAGGTTTTTGACCACCTTACCTTCGCCGGTAATCCAGATGTAGTAATCATCTGCAGGTACGCTTAGCTGCGATAAGTGTTCATTCACCGCCTGTTCGTCATGGCCGATAAACCACTGAATAGTAAATCCGTCGAGATGGGCAAAATAGTCCTGGTACGCGGCATCCTGCACGCTTACCAGCGCCGTGACGTTCGGACGTACCGCTAAACGGCTGAGCGACTCCAGGCGTCGGCGCAGCGCAGGCATTCCCGATTCATCACACACGTAAACCTGATACGCATAGTCCTCTGGCACCACCAAAGAACCGCGCGGTCCGCCTACCGTCAGCTTGTCACCCTCGCGGGCATTCATCGCCCACGTACTTGCCACGCCACCGTCATGAATATAGAAATCCAGTGCCAGCTCATGGCGTGCTTCGTCATACAACGGCGTGTAATCACGGGATATCGGACGCACGCCGTCAGCCCAGACAATACCTTCATCGGTGACAACCGGCGGCACAAAGTGGCTGCCCGGTTCAGGGAAAAAGACCTTGGTATGGTCGTCAAAGCCGTGTGAGCTAAAACCATCCAGAGTGTCACCGCCCAGTACAATGCGCTGAAAGCCCGCGCTAATACGTTCGACGCGCAGGACGGTAAGTTCCCGAAAACGCAGTTCATTGCGAACGCGCTGCGGGTAGCGTGAGGTGTTTTTTGTCATTTTTTCGCCTTCGGGAGATAATACGATATATCTAATTTAATTTTTAAATGATAATGATTGCTAATCAGAAAGATTGCAAGCACTTTTTTGATATAGTCACCCTCTGATTAACCGGCTAACAAAACCCATTAAAAACATATAAAAATCATCAATTTAAACAAAAAACACTTTATAAGCTTGCAGCAAAACAATATTTAGATATAAATTAGATATATCTAAAACACATCAGGAGACGATGATGCAAAACCATCATGAAGGTTGCTGCAAGCATACAGAGCACCAACACGAAGGCTGCTGCAAGGGTGAAGGGCATCACCACGAAGGCCGCCACAACGAACACCATGCAGGTTGCTGCAAAGGTGAAGAACATCGCCATGAAGGCTGCAACAAAGAACATCACCACGAACAGGGTTGTGGACACCGCCACGGTCGCGGCGGCGGTCGTCGCCAGCGCTTCTTCGGTCACGGAGAATTACGCCTGGTCATTCTGGATATCCTGACCCGCGACGCCAGCCACGGCTATGAGCTGATTAAAGCGATTGAAACCCTGACTCAGGGCAACTATACCCCGAGCCCGGGCGTCGTCTATCCGACGCTGGATTTCTTGCAGGATCAAGAGCTGATCACCATCAGCGACGAGGAAGGCGGGCGTAAACAGATAGCGATCACAGCCCAGGGCCAGCAGTGGCTGGATGAAAACCGTGAGCATCTGGAACATATCCACGAACGTATTAAAGCCCGCTGCGTGGGTTTTGAATTACGCAAGAACCCGCAGATGAAACGCGCGCTGGAGAACTTCAAAGCCGTGCTGGACCTGCGGGTCAATCATGGTGATACCAGCGATGCGCAGATCAAAAAAATCATCGGTATTATCGATCGCGCTGCGCTGGATATTACTCAACTGGATTAATCTACAGAGCAGGCGGAACGCGTTCACCCTGCGTTCCGCCTTTATCGTTAATATTAATGCAGCACCGTGACTGCATCTTCCAGACGACCAGCGCGATGTTTCACCATCGCGGAAATCTGGGCGCTCTCTTCAACCAGTTCGGCATTTTTCTGCGTAATGTTGCTTAATTCATTCACTGCGCGAGTCAGGCTCGAAAGACCATCTGACTGTTCCAGCGTTGAGTGACTGATTTGGGCGATCAACTGCGTCACGTTTTGCACCTGTGCCACAATATCATCCATCGTGCGCCCTGCGGCGTGAACCTGGTCAGATCCGGACTGCACCTTATCGGCGCTGGCATCAATCAGCTTGCGGATATCATTGGCTGCACTGGCGCTGCGGCTGGCAAGATGACGCACTTCTCCCGCCACCACGGCGAACCCTTTCCCCTGCTCACCCGCCCGTGCGGCTTCAACAGCGGCGTTCAGGGCCAGAATATTAGTCTGGAAAGCAATATCGTTAATCAGCGTGGTAATGGTGCCGATCCGCTGGGTGCTGTTGGCGATATCATCCATAGTTTTGATGACGGTATCCATCGCCTCGCCGCCGTGCGTCGCCGCGCTGCTGGCTGCAATGGAGAGCTTGTCGGCCGCGGCGGCGGTCTCTGAGTTTTGCTTCACCGATGCCGCCATCTGATTCATGGTGGTCACCGTTTCCTGCACGTTCTCAACGGTCTGCTGTGTATGCTTGTTTAAATCATCGCTGCCTTTCGCCAGCGTTTCGCTGTCGCTGCGCACACAGCTCACCTGACTGGAGACATCATGGATGAGCCAACGGCACATTAGCCCCAGTTGCCCAACCGCTCGCAGCATCAGACCCAGTTCATCACTGCGGTTAAGATGCGACACGCTGTTTCGTTCACCGGTCGCCACTTTTAGCGCCTGACGAGCGACATTCTCAATAGGACGCACAATCTGCCATTCGAAAATAGCCGTTCCCAGCATCATCACCAGCGCGCTTATCAGCAGTAACGGCCATTCGGCGCCCATTTGCTGCAATGCGGCTGCCAGTACGATAAACATAATTGCCATTACGCTGCGCACTCGCCAGCGAATCGGCAGCGCCGGGAGTTTACCCAGCCAGCCTTTGCGTACCACCAGTCCTTTATGGATACGTCGGTTGCAACGCCCTTCATTCAGCGCTTTATATAAAGGCTCTACCGCCGCAATCTCCTCGACAGTGGCCCGGGTACGAATTGACATATATCCGGTGACACGACCTTCCCGCACCATCGGCACCGCATTGGCCCTTACCCAGTAGTGATCGCCATTCTTACGCCGGTTTTTCACAATCCCGCTCCATGGCTCGCCCTGTTTCAGGGTGTACCACATATCCGCAAACGCCGCTTTTGGCATATCCGGATGACGAACCAGATTGTGCGGCTTATCGAGCAATTCATTCAGTTGATAGCCACTGACCTGGACAAAGGTATCGTTCGCGTGGGTGATATAGCTTTGTAAATCGGTGGTCGACATGAGGGTGATATCATCATCCAGCGGTGTATTTTGCTGACTAACGTAGGGATGAGAAGACATGATTGCGTCCTGTGCAGGTTATCTGGTTGTTAACTCTTTCGGCTTATGTTATTTCGGCGATAATTTTTTTATCTTTAGTTGTTAAATTTGATTTAGATCGCAATTTGCGATTAAACCTCAAAATCTGTACGCATTCTAATCCATTGATTTAAAATACTTTCATCCAGTAACTATTCAACTACACGTCTACCAACGCACCGTCACAGTGCAAATATTGCTCACTTTTAGCGCAGAAAAGTGCTTTTCCGATCTGTTTTCGCGGTCTTAACCTGGGCAAAATGCCAGCAAATGTTAAACATCAGCATTAAATGTTGCGTGAATGAGATGTTTCCTGGTGTTTATCCCGATTTTTGCTAAGCGCGCCGGAATGGCGCAATCACTGCAATACTTAAATCAGTATCATGTGATACGCGAGCTCCGGGAGCATATTTTGAACAGGTTACCTTCCAGCGCATCGGCCCTGGCCTGCAGCGCACACGCACTGAATCTCATCGAAAAGCGCACGCTTGATCATGAGGAAATGAAATCATTAAACCGAGAGGTGATTGAATACTTCAAGGAGCATGTCAATCCGGGGTTCTTAGAGTATCGAAAATCTGTAACTGCAGGCGGGGATTACGGAGCCGTAGAGTGGCAAGCGGGAAGCCTGAATACGCTTGTCGACACCCAGGGGCAGGAGTTCGTCGATTGCCTGGGTGGATTTGGAATTTTCAACGTGGGGCACCGTAATCCAGTCGTGGTTTCCGCCGTACAGAATCAACTCGCGAAACAACCTCTGCACAGCCAGGAGTTACTTGACCCTCTGCGGGCCATGCTGGCAAAAACCCTCGCCGCGCTGGCACCAGGTAAACTGAAATACAGTTTTTTCTGTAACAGCGGGACCGAGTCGGTTGAAGCCGCTCTGAAGCTGGCGAAAGCGTATCAATCGCCGCGCGGTAAATTTACGTTCATTGCCACCAGCGGCGCATTCCACGGCAAATCATTGGGAGCACTATCCGCTACGGCTAAATCAACCTTCCGCAAACCGTTTATGCCGCTGCTGCCTGGTTTCCGCCATGTGCCGTTTGGCGATATTAACGCGATGCGCACCATGCTCAGCGAGTGTAAAAAGACCGGTGACGACGTCGCAGCCGTGATCCTCGAACCTATCCAGGGTGAAGGGGGCGTGATCCTGCCACCGCAAGGGTATTTGCCCGCCGTGCGTAAACTTTGCGATGAGTTTGGCGCGCTGATGATCCTTGATGAAGTGCAGACCGGCATGGGTCGTACCGGCAAAATGTTCGCCTGCGAGCACGAAAACGTGCAGCCCGACATTATGTGTCTGGCCAAAGCGCTGGGCGGCGGCGTGATGCCAATTGGCGCAACCATTGCCACCGAAGAGGTGTTTTCCGTCCTGTTCGACAATCCCTTCTTGCATACCACCACGTTTGGCGGCAACCCGCTCGCTTGTGCGGCTGCGCTAGCCACCATTAACGTCCTGCTGGAGCAAAATTTACCGGCTCAGGCAGAGCAGAAAGGCGATATGTTGCTGGATGGTTTCCGCCAGCTTGCGCGGGAGTACCCAGACCTGGTGCATGATGTACGCGGTAAAGGCATGCTGATGGCAATTGAGTTTGTCGATAATGAAATCGGCTACAACTTTGCCAGTGAGATGTTCCGCCAGCGGGTACTGGTTGCCGGCACGCTCAACAATGCAAAGACGATCCGTATCGAACCGCCGTTAACGTTAACGATCGAGCAATGCGATCTGGTATTGCGATCGACGCGCAAAGCCCTGGCAGCATTACGGGTGAGCGTGGAGCAGGTGTAATACAGGTCGGATGGCGCTGCGCATCTCAGGCTTACGGGATCAAATGTAGGTCGGCTAAAAGCGTAGCCGCCATCCGGCAATTAGCACAACTTAAACAATCCGCACACCCGCAGGCATAAGGCGTTCTGGCGTCAGCAGCACGCTTTCGCTGCCATCGTCCGTCTCAGCGCAGAGCAACATGCATTCTGACGTTTCCCCGCGCATTTTGGCCTTTTGCAGATTACACAGCACCACCACCGTTTTCCCCATCAATTCCTCTTCGCTGTAATAAGGCACCAGGCTGGTCACGGTTTGCAGCGTACGCTCTCCCACATCCACCTGCACGATATACAGCTTATCGGCATTGTCATGGCGCTTTACCTGTACGATTTTTCCAACACGTATTTCCATTCGGGCAAAATCAGCAAATGCGACGGTATCCATTGTGTTCTCCTTTGGTAAAATTTTACTAAATACTAGCAAAATATTTTCTTGGCATGGTTCTCAAAAGCGGGAAAATGACGTAGTCATCACACTCTGAAAGCCCAGTTTTACCCCAGGCATGTCAATTAAACGTACTTTTTTTACTGAAAACAGATGAATAGATAAGCGCTTCATTTACAATGCGCAGGTAACTCAGGGAAAAGGCAAACATGGCAACACTTAAAGACATCGCAATCGAAGCTGGCGTGTCCCTGGCGACAGTGTCCCGGGTTTTAAACGATGACCCCACGCTGAATGTAAAAGAAGAGACCAAGCATCGCATTCTGGAGATCGCGGAAAAACTGGAGTACAAAACCAGCAGTGCTCGTAAAAACCAGACCAGCGCGCTCGGCCCCCAGCATATTCTGGCGCTCTACAGCTACCTGCAGGATTTGGAAATCAACGATCCTTACTATCTCGCTATCCGTCACGGAATAGAAACCCAGTGTGAGAAGCTGGGGATCGAACTGACCAACTGCTATGAGCACAGTGGGCTGCCGGAGAACAGAAACATTACCGGCATTCTTATTGTCGGCAAGCCTTCTCCGGCTTTGCGTAATGCGGCAACAGCGCTTACCGACAACATCTGCTTTATCGATTTCCATGAACCCGGCAGCGAATATGACGCCGTCGATATCGATCTGGCCCGCATCAGTAAAGAGAGCATCGACTACTTCATCGCCCAGGGCGTCACTCGCATTGGCTTCATCGGCGGTGAAGACGAACCCGGCAAGGCAGATATCCGTGAAGCCGCGTTTGTCGAATACGGTCGTCTGCAGCAGGTCGTTTCTGAACAGGACATCTATCGCGGCGGTTTCTCCAGTTCATCAGGGTATGAACTGGCCAAAAAAATGCTGGCGAAAGCCGACTATCCCGGTGCCCTGTTTGTGGCTTCAGACTCGATTGCTATTGGCGTTCTGCGCGCCATTCACGAGCGTGGCCTGAACATTCCGCAGGACATTTCGCTGATTAGCGTTAATGATATCCCGACAGCGCGCTTCACCTTTCCTCCGCTTTCCACCGTTCGCATCCATTCAGAAATGATGGGCAGTCAGGGCGTCAACCTGCTGTTTGAGAAAGCCCGCGATGGGCGTGCGCTTCCTCTGCTGGTTTTTGTTCCCAGCAAGCTGAAACTGCGCGGCACCACCCGCTAAAATCCCCAGTAAACACGCCCGGTTTCTTCAGATGCCGGGCGCGCATTGTCATGCATTATTTTCTGCGCCCCCATTATTTTCGTGATCCAGTTAAAGTAAATCACCTCACCCGCTATATTTTAGTAAAACTTTTACTAAAATCATCATCAATTACACTTACTCACCATTACAATGAATGGTTCCGATTTTTCTCCACCGGGAGGCCTTATGAATCGCTGGGAAAACATTCAGCTCACCCACGAAAATCGACTGGCGCCACGCGCATATTTTTTCTCTTATGACTCCGTTGCGCAGGCTCGCTCGTTTGCCCGCGAAACCAGCAGCCTCTTTCAGTTGCTAAGCGGTCAGTGGAATTTTCAGTTCTTTGAGCATCCGCTGCAGGTGCCGGAAATCTTTACGTCGCAGTTGATGAATGACTGGGGCAGCATCACCGTCCCAAGCATGTGGCAGATGGAAGGACACGGCAAACTGCAGTATACCGACGAAGGTTTTCCTTTCCCGATTGATGTCCCCTACGTTCCGACCAATAACCCCACCGGAGCCTACCAGCGCATTTTCTCCCTCAGCGAAGGCTGGCAGGGCAAACAAACGCTGATTAAATTTGATGGCGTAGAAACCTACTTCGAAGTTTACGTGAATGGTCAGTACGTCGGTTTCAGCAAAGGCAGCCGCCTGACGGCTGAATTTGATATCAGCGCGGTGGTAAAGACCGGTGACAACCTGCTGTGCGTTCGCGTAATGCAATGGGCTGATTCCACTTACGTTGAAGACCAGGACATGTGGTGGTCGGCGGGAATTTTCCGCGACGTCTATCTGGTAGGCAAAGAGACGACCCATATTCAGGATTTTACCGTTCGCACCGAGTTCGATGATGACTATCGCGACGCCATCCTCACCTGCGACATTGCGCTGGAAAACCTGGCTTCCACGCCAGCTATGGCGTCGCTCGAATACACCTTGTTTGACGGTGAGCAGGCGCTGCATAGCGGCGTGATTAACAATCTGGCAGTGGATCAACACACCCGCACCGCTTTTAATTTCAAGGTTAGCGCGCCGCAGCAGTGGTCAGCGGAATCGCCGTATCTTTATCATCTGGTGATGACGCTGAAAGATGCCAACGGCAATCTCCTTGAGGTCGTGCCACAGCGGGTCGGATTCCGCGATATCAAAGTTCGCGACGGTCTGTTTTACATCAATAACCGCTACGTGATGCTGCATGGCGTTAACCGCCACGACAACGATCATCTAAAAGGCCGTGCGGTTGGCATGGATCGCGTTGAAAAAGATCTGCTGTTAATGAAGCAGCACAACATCAATTCCGTGCGTACCGCCCATTACCCGAACGATCCGCGCTTCTATGAATTGTGCGATATCTACGGTCTGTTCGTGATGGCCGAAACCGACGTTGAATCTCACGGCTTCGCCAATATCGGCGATATCAGCCGGATAACCGACGATCCGCTGTGGGAAAACGTCTACGTTGAGCGCATCGTGCGCCACATCCATGCACAAAAAAACCACCCGTCGATCGTCATCTGGTCGCTCGGCAACGAATCCGGATACGGCTGTAACATCCGCGCCATGTATCACGCCGCGAAAGCGCTGGATGACACGCGTCTGATCCATTACGAAGAAGATCGTGACGCCGAAGTGGTGGATATCATCTCCACCATGTACACCCGTGTGCCGCTGATGAATGAGTTTGGCGAATATCCACATCCTAAGCCGCGCATCATCTGCGAATATGCTCACGCCATGGGCAACGGTCCCGGCGGGCTTACGGAATATCAGAACGTCTTTTATCAGCATGACTGCATTCAGGGACACTATGTCTGGGAGTGGTGCGATCACGGGATTCAGGCCAAAGATGACGACGGCAACGTCTGGTACAAATATGGCGGCGACTACGGCGACTATCCGAACAACTACAACTTCTGCCTTGATGGCCTGATTTATTCCGATCAAACCCCGGGGCCGGGTCTGCAAGAGTACAAGCAGGTGATTGCGCCAGTAAAAGTACGCGCACAGGATCTGGCTCGCGGCGAGCTACGGGTAGAAAACAAACTGTGGTTTACCAAGCTTGACGACTACACCTTGCATATTGAGGTTCGCGCCGAGGGAGATACGCTTTCTGCTCAGCAGATAAAACTGCGCGACGTCCCTCCTAACAGCGATACTCTCGTGCAATGCACACTGCCGGAGCTGGATGCGCGCGAAGCGTTCCTCAACGTCATCGTGACGAAAGATTCCCGCACGTTATACAGCGAATCCGGGCACCACATCGCGACTTATCAGTTCCCGCTGAAGGCCAGAACGGCGGCTGCCGTACCGTTTAGCCTGAAAAACGCTACCCCTCTGACGCTGGAAGACAGCCGTCAGAGCTGCACCATACGCGGTTATAACTTCCATCTGACCTTCTCAAAACTGAACGGTAAGCCCATTAGCTGGACCGTTAACGGTGAGGAGCTGATTACCCGCGAGCCGAAGATTAATTTCTTCAAACCAACCATTGATAACCACAAACAAGAGTTCGAAGGCCTTTGGCAACCAAATCATTTACAGATTATGCAGGAACATCTGCGCGATTTTGCCATTGAGCAAACCGATGACGCGCTGTTGATAACCAGCCAGACGATTATCGCCCCGCCGGTATTTGATTTCGGTATGCGCTGTACCTACCGCTGGCGGATTGCCGCAGACGGTCAGTTGAACGTGGAGCTTTCCGGCCAGCCTTACGGCGAGTACCGGGACATTATTCCGTGCATCGGCTTCACAATGGGCATCAACGGCGATTTGGGGCAGGTGGCGTATTACGGACGTGGTCCCGGTGAAAACTATGCCGATAGCCAGCAGGCCAACATCATCGATATCTGGCGCAGCAGCGTGGATGAGATGTTCGAAAACTATCCGTTCCCGCAAAACAACGGCAATCGTCAGGACGTGCGCTGGGCAACGCTAACCAACCGCCACGGCAACGGTCTGCTGGTGGTTCCGCAGCACCCTGTCAACCTGAGCGCCTGGCGCTATACGCCAGAAAATATCTTTACCGCACAGCACTGTAATGCGCTGCAGCGCAGCGATGACATCACCCTGAATCTGGACCAACAGGTGCTGGGCTTAGGCTCCAACTCGTGGGGAAGCGAGGTGCTTGATTCCTGGCGCGTCTGGTTCCGTTCGTTCAGCTACGGCTTCACGTTGTTGCCGGTTTCCGGTAGCGAATCTAGCGCTCAAACCGCCGCCTGCCGCGTCTTTGGTACCGGGTTCTTTTCCACGAATTTGCACAGCGAGAATACAAAATGAGGATCATCGACAACTTAGCGCAGTTCCAACAAATTTACGCATCCGGGAAGAAGTGGCAGCGCTGCGTCGAAGCGATTGAAAATATTGATAATATTCAACCAGGCGTCGCCCACTCTATCGGTGATTCCCTGAGCTATCGCGTGGAGACAGACTCCGCAACCGATGCGCTGTTTACCGGTCATCGTCGTTATTTTGAGATCCATTACTACCTGCAAGGACAGCAAAAAATAGAGTATGCCGCCAAAGAGGATCTCCAGGTGGTTGAATATTATCGCGATGAAACCGATCGCGAATATCTGAAAGGCTGTGGAAAAACCGTAGAAGTGCGCGAAGGACAAATGGTTATTTGTGACAACCATGAAGCCTATCGTTTTATTTGTAATAACGCAGTGAAGAAAGTCGTACTCAAAGTCACCATCGAAGATGGTTATTTTCATAATAAATAAAAACACAGGCGGCGCCGACGTTGCGCCGCCAGTACCCTATAATAATCAGGAATCGGAGATGTGCTATGTCTGATACCAAACGTAATACCATCGGCAAGTTCGGCTTACTTTCACTCACCTTTGCCGCGGTTTATAGTTTTAATAACGTTATCAACAATAATATTGAGCTGGGTCTGGCATCCGCACCGATGTTTTTCCTCGCGACGATCTTCTACTTTATTCCGTTCTGCTTAATCATCGCTGAATTTGTTTCGCTGAATAAAAACTCCGAAGCCGGTGTCTATGCATGGGTGAAAAGTTCGCTGGGCGGACGTTGGGCATTTATTACCGCCTATACCTATTGGTTCGTTAACCTGTTCTTTTTTACCTCGCTGTTACCCCGTGTTATCGCCTACGCCTCATATGCTTTTTTAGGCTACGAATACATTCTGACGCCGTTCGCAACCACTGTGTTAAGTATGGTGCTGTTTGCCTTCTCCACCTGGGTTTCGACCAACGGCGCAAAAATGTTAGGACCAATTACTTCGGTCACCTCCACATTGATGCTGCTGCTGACCCTGTCCTACATCCTGCTGGCGGGTACTGCGCTGGTTGGCGGCGTACAGCCTGCTGACCCTATCACCGTAGACGCAATGATCCCGAATTTTAACTGGGCCTTCCTCGGTATCACCACCTGGATCTTTATGGCGGCAGGCGGTGCGGAGTCGGTGGCAGTGTACGTCAACGACGTCAAGGGCGGGTCCAAATCGTTCGTGAAGGTTATTATCATTGCCGGGATTTTTATTGGCGTGCTCTATTCCATCTCCTCGGTACTGATCAACGTCTTCGTGAGCAGCAAAGAGCTGAAATTTACCGGTGGTTCGGTACAGGTATTCCACGGCCTGGCGGCATACTTTGGCCTGCCGGAACTGATCGTTAACCGCTTTGTCGGCCTGGTCTCCTTTACCGCGATGTTCGGCTCTCTGCTGATGTGGACCGCAACGCCGGTGAAAATTTTCTTCTCTGAAATTCCGGCGGGAATTTTCGGTAAAAAAACCGTCGAACTGAATGAAAACGGCGTTCCGGCCCGCGCAGCCTGGATTCAGTTCCTGATTGTTATCCCGCTGATGATTATCCCAACGCTCGGCTCCAATACCGTGCAGGATTTAATGAACACCATCATCAACATGACCGCCGCCGCATCGATGCTGCCGCCGCTGTTTATTATGCTGGCTTACCTGAATCTGCGCGCAAAACTGGACCACTTACCGCGCGACTTCCGTATGGGTTCGCAAAAAACCGGCATTATTGTGGTATCGATGCTGATTGTCCTTTTCACCATCGGGTTTATTGCCTCGACCTTCCCGACCGGCGGTAACATCATGACCATTATTTTCTATAACGTCGGGGGGATTGTTATTTTTCTCGGTTTTGCCTGGTGGAAATACAGTAAATACATCAAAGGGCTAACCAAAGAAGAAAAAGCTATTGAGGCGGCTCCCGCGTCAGATATTAATTAAAATATCAATAACGATTAGAGCTGTCTGTTTTCTTGCTCACCTGAAATACAATGTGAAATTAAATATACAGACTTGCAGGGCATTTATTGCCCTGCTCTTCTGTTGTGTACTTTCATTATTTGTAGCAAAGATTCGTCCACCAGCGGCCGCAACGTGTGAATCGCCCCCCTGCCAGAAGGAGGTTTAGCAACCCAGGACGCTCTGCGGCATTTATTCAACCCCCAGATGCCGCCACAGTTTGTCCAGCGGCATTGTCGCCAGCGCCACACACTCATCGGCGGCGCCATACCAGACGTGCAGCGTCTCATCGCGGATCAGCGCCCCACAGGTGAACACCACATTGCCGAAGAAGCCTTCGCGCTCGTAGGGCGCATCTGGCTCCAGCAACGGCACCGGTGATTTCGCCAGAATTTGGGTCGGATCGTTGAGATCCAGCAGCAGCGCGCCGAGGCAGTAGCGCTGATCGGCATCCACACCGTGGTAGATCTCCAGCCAGCCGCGATCGGTTTTTAATACCGGCGCGCCGCCGCCTGATTTACGGCAGTCCCAGGCATCGCCGGACCGTCCCAGCAGGTGGCGATGGTTGCCCCAGTGCAACATATCCGGCGACTCGCAGATCCAGATTTCCGCATGACCGAAGTGGCACGGGGCCGGACGGGTCAGGGCGTGATATTTACCGGCGATCTTTTCCGGGAAAAAGCAGACGTCGCGGTTGTCCGGGCAGAGGATCAACCCTTTTTTCTCCACCGTGACAAAATCTTTGGTCACCGCCAACGCGGTAGAGATCCCCAGCGACGACACCGCCGAGTAGTTGATGTACGCGGTATCATCGATGCGGGTGATCCGCGCATCTTCGCAGCCGAACTCTTCATATTGCGTATCGGCGATGATAAACGGCTGGCTGTCAATCCGGAAGTTCACCCCGTCGCGACTGCGCGCCAGACGCAGATGCGACATGGAGGTCAGCCACACCTGCGCCGGATCGCTTTTCAGCACGATCACCCGCGGATCGCTGAAATCATAGCGCTCATCGCGACGATCGAAACTTGCGGTGGCCTGTACCCAGCCCGCATCGGTTTTTTCCAACAGCGGTACGACACGCTGCTGCGGGTCGGAATTGATCACGCTTTCCGCCACCCGCAGCAGCAGAACGATCTCTCCGTCACACTCCGTTACGCCAGCATTGAAAACACAATCGACCTTCCTGCCGGGCAGTGAAGGCGTCACGTCCGCCGGGGTAATCAACGGGTTTTTACTGTGCCTGTCCATGTACTCTCCTTTTGATCAAACATTGATTCTTGCCAATCCATTGCGCGTCCTCCCCGTACAGCACTTCAGCCTCAATCTCCTGCCACGGATTGCGAACGGGCGCACCAAAGTTGATGGCGACCCAGACCTGCTCCGCCGCCGTCGAACGGGTAAACCAGACGCATTCGTCAGTGAGGTCGAGCGAGTCCTGCTGTCCCTGATGCAGCGCCGCAACGCGGTGGCGCAGGGCGATCAGCCGTCGGTACTGATGCCAGAACGATGTCTCATCCTGCTGCTGGCGCTCCGCGTTAATCAGGGCGATATCGCCGCCGACGGGCATCCACGGCACGACGGAGGAAAATCCGCCAAAGGGGGCGTCGCGCCAGGGCAGCGGCGCACGCGAACCATCCCGCGAATGTTCAATAGCCAGCGCCAGTGCCTGCTGTGGGCTGCTGCCTGCGGCAAGGGCGGTGCGGTAATGGGTTTTTCCCTGAATATCAAAAAGCTGCTCTGCCGTTTGCGGACGGTAGTCGGTCACCCCCAGCTCTTCTCCCTGGAAGATAAACGGCACGCCGCTCACCGTTAGCTGAAGCGCCAACACCGCCAGCGCCCGCCCGGTATCGCGCTCGTTTTCGCCAAAGCGGCTGAGCATCCGCGACATATCATGGCTGGAGAAAAACAGCGTCGGTAAACCCGACTGCGCAGCCAGCGTGGTTTTTAACTGGCTGAAAAGACGGGAAACATCAAAGTTTTTCTGGCTACCGATATTGAAATTAAACACCACGTCCATCAGCTGCGGGCTTTGATAGCGGCTGAGCACGTCAGGGTCTTCGCTGCCGATTTCGCCAATCAGGAAATAGTCACCCTGCGCCCGAACATGGGCACACAGCCGTTGCAGCGTCTCCGGGAGTCGCGGCTGATTAACGTCAAATTCATGGCGCTGCTCGCCGTTCTCTTCCGGGTTATCAGGCCCAATGCCGTCGGTAGTAAGAAAGTTGATGACGTCAAAGCGAAAGCCGTCCACCCCCTGCGTAACCCAGAAATCCACTACCCGGTAAATTTCCTGTTCCACCGCGGGGTTGGCCCAGTTGAGATCCACCTGGCCGGGCGCGAATTTATGGTAATAAAATTCACCGGTGTCAGGCTCAGCGGTCCACGCGCTGCCGGAAAAGAAAGAACGCCAGTTATTCGGCTGGCGGCGAAAAAGGAAATAATCACGATAGCGGCTGTCCGGATTATTCCACGCATCGCAAAACCAGGGATGTTCTGAGGAGACGTGATTGACCACCAGATCGATAATCACCCGAATGCCTCTGGCGTGGCAGCCGTCAACCACCCGGCGAAAATCGTCGAGAGTGCCGAAACGGGCGTCAACGGCGCAGTAATCGCTGATATCGTAGCCGTTATCCACCAGCGGAGAGGGATAAAACGGCGTGATCCACACCGCGCCGATGCCCAGCGCCTGCAAATAATCCAGCCGGGAAATCAGGCCCGGAAAATCGCCCAGCCCGTCGTTATTGCCGTCGCAAAACGAAGGCAGATAAATTTGATAACAGGTACACGCCTGCCACCACGGTTGCTTTTTCACCGTCACGTTCCTTATTTCAGTGATAACGACATGCCTTCGAGGAAGTATTTTCTGAACAGAATAAACAGGACAACGATTGGCAGCATCTGCACCACCGACCCCGCCAGCACCGGTCCCAGGTAGATGCCATAGGATTTGCTGAAGGTGGCGAGCAGCACCGAAAACGGCATTTTGTCCACTTCGCGCATCACGATCAGCGGCCAGAGGAAGTTGTCCCATGAGCTGGAAAAGGTGAACAGTGCGACAATCGCCAGAATAGATTTATTCAGCGGCATCATCACATGCCGCAAGATCCCCCACAGGCTGGCGTGATCGAGCCTTGCGGCATACAGGTAATCATTCGGCGTGCCTTTAAAGCTCTGCGAAACCATAAAAATGCCCCAGGCGCTCATCGCATACGGCAGGATCATCGCCCCGTAGCTGTTGATCAGCCCCAGTTCACGCATCAGGACAAACTGTGGAATGATGAACATAAAGACCGGGAAAACCATCTGCACAATCAACAGGTTGCGAAACGCATTTTTGCCGCGAAACTCGGTTTTCGCGACGGCATATCCCACCAGCATTGAGGTCAGCGTGACGCAGACGGTAATGGTGAGCGACACGAACAGCGAGTTAACCAGGGTGCGCAAAAAAGGTTTGTCCGCCCGGTTGCTGTTATCGAACAGAAAAGCGTAATTCTCCAGCGTCAGATGACCGGAAAACAGCCCGGTCGTGTAGATTTGCGCCGTCGGTTTCAACGAGGAGATCACCATCCAGATAAAAGGATAAAGCCAGGTGAGCGCCAGCAAAAACATCACGGCGTGAATGAGCAGCGTTAAGGGAGTCAGTTTCTTCATTCACACAATCTCGATATGTTTTTCGAATACTTTGCGGAAGACCCAGATGGCGAGGAAACTGCATGCCGCAACGATAATCGACATGGTCGCCGCCCAGGTTGGCTTCATTTTCTGGAACGCCACTTCATACATCACTACCATCGGACTGGTGGTGCTGTTGAGCGGTCCACCGCCGGTGATAAGATACGGCTCGGTAAAGATGCTGAACGCCACGGTAATCGCCAGCACCATCACCATCACGATTTGCGCGTTCATCATCGGCAGGGTAATCGCCCAACTTTGCTTAAACTTCCCGGTTTTATCCAACTGCGCCGCGCTGTAAATATCCGCGGGGATCGCCACCATCCCGGAATAGAGAATCAGCCCGTAATAACCGACGAATTTCCAGGTAACAATTAACGCAATGGATAACATGGCGCAGTCAGGGTTGGTAAACCAGGGCACAGAGATGCCGAAACTGGCCTGTAAAAATTGATTGACCGGCCCGTATTCGCTGAACAGTTTTGCAAAGACAATGGAATAGGCCACCCCCGAAGAGATATTCGCCAGTAAAAAGCTCAGGGCAATAAAACTTTTCCCGTACTTAATTTTTCGTAATCCCGCGGCAAACAGCAGCGAGGCAAGAAAGACAATCGGGATATACCACATTAAAAAACGGCACACGTTCCACATCGACTGCCAGAATAACGCGTCATGAAACACGCCAATGATATTCTGTAATCCGCTAAACGTCGGCGTGCCAATAAATTGCCAGTTCGTCACGCTAAGCACGACCAGCCAGCACAGCGGATAAAACCAGAACAGCAACGAATAACCGATCCACGTGGAGGCCAGCAGGCCTCCGGTGCGGGATTCATATCCAGCCATTTTTTCCCCTTATTTCGCCAGCAACGTGTTAATTTCCTGCGCGGATTTATCGAGGGTGGCTGCCGGATCGGCGTGGTTGAAAATGACCTGCTCCAGCATCTGCGTCATGCTGCGCTGAATCTCCGTGGTTTGCGTAGTGGCCGCTGGCGGCAGCGCGACGTCCACGTAAGAAGCGATCGCCTTCTCCAGCGGGTTTTTCTCAAAGTAATTCACAAACAGCGGATTACTCATTAAATCACTGCGTGCTGGCGGCATACCGGTCAGCTCCAGCCAGCTCCGGTCGTGCTCGGCGTTGTTAAAGACCCACTGAATAAACGCCCACGCCTGCGCTTTGCGCTTGCTGGAACTGAAGATCACCACCCCTTTGCTGTCGCCGAACGTATACGGGTGCGCGTCGCCTTTCTCGGTGAGCATCGGCCCAATTTGCAGCGTTTTGAGGATCTCCGGATACTGCTTGTGATAGCGAGCGATATCCCACGGACCGCGCGCGGATGCCAGCACCTGCCCGGTCGCTAACGGATCGTCGGCGGCGGTGAAGTCGTAGCTGCTCCACTTGCTGTTAAAGACTTTCCCCATAAAGGTCAGTACCGCCTGTCCGGCAGGATCGGCAAACGTCGCCTGATGACCTGCGAGGTAAGGTTTACCACCGTTTTGCGCATAATAAAGCGGAATAAAATCGAACCAGCGTTCCCACCAGTTTTTCCCGGCGGTCATCTGAATAACATAGCCGTTATTATCCGCCGCCCGGCGCTCTGCCAGCTGATAAAGCTCATCATAACGAGTCGGAACATGATCAAAACCATACTGCTTGAGTAAATCGCCCCGCCACCACCAGACGATAGGATTAATATAGATTGGCAGAACGTGTTGCTCGCCGTTTAATTGCCAGGCAGGAATAATTTTGCCCATCTGTCGGTTATTAACGAGTTCATTAAAACCACTCATTTTAGACAGGTCTTCAAGCTGACCAATTTCCACCAACTGGCTGGCAAAACCGATAAAGATATTACTGGAAATATCGGGTTCCGTGCCGGAAGCCAGCGCGTTCATTATTGCCTCTTCAGAACTGCTGGCGGCAGGAATGGGCGTAAATTCGACCGGGGTATGCGCCGGGTCTTTATTCCATTCTTTAACCATAGTATTCCAGAAGGCTTCTTCATTTTCGTTTGGTGCCACCCACATTTTAATTGGCGTTTTTGCTGTCTCTGCGGATTTTTTATCATCCGGACCGCAGCCAGAAATACAAAACGCGAATAGTACACAGGCTGTTAATTTAGCTAATATTACAATTCTCACGATAATTCTCCATTTACTTTCAATAAGTATTGATTTACCGCTACCCAGCTATTGAATGGAGCGTAAATTAACACCCCCTTTTTATGTTTAACGTTAAACAAATCACAAAACGATTTTTGTTTAACGTTAAACTTTGCATCAACGTTCAACGCAATGGACGATAGAAATAAATAATTCACGCCAATATATAAACCCAACAAATATATTAAACATGAAAATAAACGTTAATGATAATAAAGATAAGAAACGTATTACGATAAAATCATTGGCCAAGATTATGGGTATTTCCCATACCACGGTGTCGAACGCATGGAATAATCCGGAAAAATTATCTCCGGAGCTGCGCCAGCGAATTTTGCAATACGCCAGCGAGCTTGGCTTTCAGGGACCAGACAAGCTGGCGCGCGCGCTGCGTACCGGCAAATCTGACACCATCGGCGTGATATTCAACGACTCTATGAGTTACGTGTTTATCGATCCCCACGACATTGCGCTGATGCGGGGGATCGCCGTCCAGTGTGAAGAACAAAACGTCAATCTGGTCTTGATCCCTTTGCGTAAGCGGCAACAGACGCCGCTCAACACCCTGGTTGATGGCTATATTCTCAACGCCACGCATAACAATGCGGCCATGATCCAGCACGCGCTGGCTCATGGGCGTCCGGTGGTCACGCTCGATTTTCAGTTTCCCGACCACAGCAGCGTCTCCATCGATAACGCCTGCGCCATGCGCGATATTGCCCGCTATCTGGCCGATAAAGGTCATCGACATTTCGGCATCATCGCCTTTCCGTCACAGCCCTCCGCGCAGGGAATGTGCGATCTGACCGCCCCCGTCACCGGCGACAACCTGCTGATGCTCTCCCGCGTGAATGCCTGCCGGGAGGTTTTCCAGCAGCGCGGCTTCGCCCTTGATACGTGCTGGCTGTATCAAACCCGACACGATGAAGAACACGGCGAACAGGCGGCCAAAGCGTTACTGGAAACCCATCCGGAGATCACTGCGCTTATCTGCCTTTCCGATCGCTTCGCCGTCGGCGCGATCCACTACTGCCAACGGCAGCAGCTGGCGGTTCCGCAGCGGGTTGCCGTTACCGGTTTCGATAATCTCGCCGTTGAGGTGGCGGGAATACGCCTGACCACCATCGCGCAAGACGCGGAAAAGAAAGGGGAAATGGCCGTCAAATTGCTGCTCACCAGAGGACCGGTGACCCACTATGAATTGCCTTACCAGCTCATCATTCGGGAGTCAGCCTGACTCATTAATTACAGAAGAGTAGATTATGGATGAACTAACCTGTTTTAAAGCCTACGACATTCGCGGTGAGGTTGGCGTCAACCTGACGCCGGATATCGCCTTTCGCATCGGTCGCGCTTACGCCGCCTGGCGCCATCCGCGCCGGGTAGTGATCGGCGCCGACATTCGCCTTAGCTCGGAATCGTTAAAATCCGCCGTGACCGACGGGCTGATTTCCAGCGGCGTGGATGTTATCGACATTGGTCTGTCAGGCACCGAAGAGATCTATTTCGCCACCCGGGAACTGCGTGCCGACGGCGGCATTCAGATTACCGCCAGCCATAACCCGGCGCAGTACAATGGTATGAAACTGGTGCGCGAAGAGGCGCGTCCGATCAGTAACGACAACGGCCTGCTGGAGATAAAAGCGCTGGCGGAGCGCAATGACTTTGCTCCGATTGTCCATCGTGGCAGCCTCATCCCTTATGATAATCGCCCCGCCTGGATTGCCTGCCTGCTGCGCTTCCTTCAGCATCCGCCGACTCGCCCGCTACGTATTGTGACCAACGCCGGACATGGCACCGCCGGGCCTGCGCTTGACGCGATCGCCGACGGACTAGCCCGTGCGGGCGTTCAGATTGAGTTTATTCGACTGCACCATCAGCCGGACGGTCATTTCCCGGCGGGCGTGCCGAATCCGATGCTGACGGAAAACCGCCTCATCACCCAGCAGGCGGTTATCGAGAATCAGGCTGATTTCGGCATCGCCTGGGACGGCGATTTCGATCGCTGCTTCTTCTTTGATGAGTGTGGCCGCTTTATTGAGAGCTACTACCTGGTTGGCCTGTTCGCCGAGCACTTCCTGCAACGCTCCATAGGCAGTCACATCATTCTCGACCCGCGCCTGACGTGGAATACGCTGGACGTTGTAACTCGCTGCGGCGGAATCCCGGTCATCAGCAAAACCGGGCATGCCTTTATCAAAGCGCGGATGCGCGAAGAGGACGCGGTCTACGGCGGAGAAATGAGCGGCCACCACTACTTCCGCGATTTTGGCTATTGCGACAGCGGGATGATCCCACTGGTATTGCTGCTGCAAATTATCGGCAGCGACAGCCGTCCGCTGTCGGCGTATATCGAACACGCCCAGGTGCGCTTTCCGGTTTCCGGCGAAATCAATCTGACGGTGGCCGATCCGCAATCTGTCATGCAATCCATCGCCGCTCACTATCTGCAAGCCGGCGGCCTGCGTGACGATTGCGATGGGTTGAGCATCGACTTCGTTGACTGGCGCTTCAACTTACGCGCCTCCAACACCGAGCCGCTGCTGCGCCTGAACGTGGAAACCCGCGCGGATACGGCACTGCTGGCGCGCAAAACCGATGAACTTTTAACGCTGATTGCAGCCTGGGATTCTGACAAGGAGAGGTTATGACCGCGCTAAGCCTGAGTAATATTCATAAAGCCTGGGGCAAGAACACCATCATTGAAAATCTGTCGCTGGAGATCGCCTCCGGGGAGTTCATTGTGTTGGTTGGCCCTTCCGGATGCGGGAAATCCACGCTGCTGAGGATCATCGCCGGACTGGAAATCCCCGACGGCGGTAAACTGGTGATGGGGGGAAAAGAGGTTACCAAACTTGCGGCGGGCAAACGCAACCTGTCGATGGTGTTTCAGTCCTACGCCCTCTACCCGCATATGACCGTGAGGGAAAATCTGTCATTCGGTTTACGTAATATCAATACGCCCGCCGCCGAGATTGATAAGCGGGTCGCTCACGCCGCCAGCATGCTGAAGCTGGAAGAAATGCTGGACAGGCTGCCGCAGAATCTGTCCGGCGGGCAGCGCCAACGTGTGGCGATCGGGCGTTCTATTGTCCAGCAACCGGAACTGTTTCTGTTTGATGAACCGCTGTCTAACCTGGATGCCGCGTTGCGGGTCGGGATGCGCCAGGAGATCCAGCAACTGCATAACACCCTGAAAAACACCATGATCTATGTAACGCACGATCAGGTGGAGGCGATGACGCTGGCCGATCGCATCGTGGTGCTTTACAAGGGAAAAATTGAGCAGGTGGGCACGCCGCTGGAGCTGTATAACACCCCGGCAAACCTGTTTGTCGCTGAGTTTATCGGCACGCCGAAAATCAATGTTCTGCCAGCGGTATGGCGCGAAGGCGCGCTGCATATCGCCGATAACCTTGTCTTCCGCCTCACCCGTCAGCCAGCAGGCGTTAGCGACGGGGACAAGCTGTTTGTCGCCATCCGCCCGGAGCATATGCAGTACCAGCAGACCGGGGATTTCACATTGCAAGGTCGTACCCGGCTGTGTGAATTACAGGGCGACTCCACGCTGGTGTGGTTGGATTTAGCCGGCCACCCCGTGTGCCTGAAGTCTTTTCAACAGCTTAGCTTCATGCCGGATACACCGCTTACGCTCACCGTACAAGAGTCGCACCTGCACCTCTTTGACGGTCTGGGTAAACGACTGGCGTTCTGACCCAGTTGCCCTTGCGTCCGCAGGGGCATTTTTTGAATCCCATCACAATCACGGCATTCCCCTTTTCCCTTTTACGCGGCGACGGCTAAATTATTAACTCATCCGACCACATAACAATAATTTTACATACTGGACACCTTTATGAGCTATCCGTCGCTGTTCGCCCCGCTCGATTTAGGCTTCACCACGCTTAAAAACCGCGTGCTGATGGGTTCAATGCATACCGGGCTGGAGGAGTATCCCGACGGTGCAGAACGGCTGGCCGCGTTCTACGCCGAACGCGCCCGTCACGGCGTAGCGTTAATTGTGAGCGGAGGTATTGCGCCTGCGCTTTCCGGCGTGGGGATGGAAGGCGGCGCGATGCTGAACGACACCAGCCAACTTGCACATCATCGCGTCATTACCGACGCCGTGCATGACGAAGGCGGCAAAATCGCCCTGCAAATCCTGCATACCGGGCGTTACAGCTACCAGCCGCATCTGGTGGCACCTTCTGCCATTCAGGCGCCAATCAACCGCTTTACGCCGCATGAGCTGACGCACGATGAGGTACTGCAGTTGATTGAAGATTTTGCCCACTGCGCTCAACTGGCGCGGGAAGCAGGCTATGATGGCGTCGAAGTGATGGGCTCGGAAGGCTATCTCATCAACGAATTCCTGACTCTGCGCACCAATCAGCGCAATGACGAGTGGGGTGGCGAGTATGCCAACCGCATGCGTTTTGCCGTGGAAGTGGTGCGCGCGGTACGCCAGCGTGCCGGTAATGACTTTATTATTATCTTCCGCCTGTCGATGCTCGATCTGGTGGAAAACGGCGGAACCTTCGACGAAACCGTCCAACTGGCGCAGGCGATAGAAGCCGCAGGGGCGACCATTATTAACACCGGTATTGGCTGGCATGAGGCGCGTATTCCCACTATTGCCACCCCAGTGCCGCGCGGTGCGTTTAGTTGGGTGACACGTAAGCTGAAAGGGCATGTGACGATCCCACTGGTCACCACCAACCGCATTAACGATCCCCAAGTCGCCGATGACATTCTGGCCCGTGGCGATGCCGATATGGTGTCGATGGCCCGTCCGTTCCTCGCCGATGCCGAACTGCTGTCAAAAGCGCAAACCGGGCGAGCGGATGAGATCAATACCTGTATCGGCTGTAACCAGGCCTGCCTGGATCAGATCTTCGTCGGCAAAGTCACCTCTTGCCTGGTGAATCCGCGCGCCTGCCATGAGACCAAAATGCCGATCGTTGCCGCCACTGTGCCGAAAAATCTGGCGGTTGTCGGAGCAGGTCCTGCAGGCCTCGCCTTCGCCATTAATGCCGCCGCACGCGGTCATCACGTGACATTGTTTGACGCGCATAGCGAGATTGGCGGACAGTTTAATATCGCTAAGCAGATCCCCGGCAAAGAAGAATTTTATGAAACTCTGCGCTACTACCGCCGGATGATCGATGTGACTGGCGTGTCGCTGAAGCTGAATCACTTTGTCAGCGCACGCGATCTGTACCCCTTCGATGAAGTGATCCTCGCCAGCGGGATCGAGCCACGTATGCCACCGATCGAGGGGATCGCGCATCCTAAAGTGCTCAGCTATCTCGACGTCCTGCGCGATAAAATGCCGGTGGGCAAACGCGTGGCGATCGTTGGCTGCGGCGGGATCGGTTTTGATACCGCCATGTATTTGAGCCAGCCCGGTGAGCCCACCAGCCAAAACATTGCGGAATTCTGCGTGGAATGGGGGATCGACACCAGCCTGCAACAGCCTGGCGGCTTACGCCTGGAAGGCCCGCACTTATCCCGCAGCCCGCGCCAGATAGTGATGTTGCAGCGCAAAGCCAGCAAACCGGGACAAGGTTTAGGGAAAACGACGGGCTGGATCCATCGCGCCACCCTGCTCTCACGCGGCGTGAAAATGATCCCGGCAGTTAGCTATCAGAAAATTGATGATGATGGGTTACACGTCGTGTTGAACGGTGAACCGTTGATCTTTAACGTGGATAACGTGGTGATTTGCGCCGGACAAGAGCCGCGCCGTGAACTGGTTGATCCACTCCACGCGGCAGGTAAAACGGTACATCTGATCGGCGGCTGCGATGTGGCGATGGAGCTGGATGCCCGGCGCGCTATTGCCCAAGGGACGACGCTGGCGCTGGAAATTTAACAGTATGTATTTCGTAGGCCGGATAAGGCGGTCACGCCGCCATCCGGCACACACGATTAGCGGCGGCGACCGGTTTTGACCGCTTTTAGCACCACGAATTTATTATTGGTGGCGATGGTCACGCAGTTGCCGAAAATCTTCTTCAGCTTGTGGAAGTAGTCAAGGTGACGGTTAGCCACAATGTACAGCTCACCGTTGATTTTCAGGCAGCGGCGAGCGTGGTGGAACATCTCCCAGGCAATGTTATCCGTCAGCGCGTGCTTCTGGTGGAACGGTGGGTTACACAGCACGGCGTTAAAGCGGAACGGTTCGACGCCCGACAGCGCGTTGTTGATCATAAACTCACAGCGATCCAGCGCTTCAGGCATGTTACTTTCCACGTTCAAGCGGCTTGAAGCCACCGCCATCGGCGATTCATCAACAAATACCACGCTGGCTTCCGGGTTCTTCGCCAACAGCGTCATACCGATGACACCGTTACCACAGCCGAGGTCAACAATCTCCCCTTCGAGGTTTTCCGGCAGATGCTCGATAAAAAAGCGCGCGCCGATATCCAGTCCGGTACGGGAGAAGACGTTGGCGTGGTTATGGATAGTCCATTCGGTACCTTCCAGCTTCCAGCTTAGCGTTTGCGAGGCAGCGGCCAGCTCAGGTTTGCTGAACGTACAGTTGATTAAACGGGCTTTTTTCCACGCCAGCGTGGTGGTGGTTGGACCCAACACTTTTTCAAACAGCTCCAGCGTCGAAGTATGCACATCACGCGCTTTTGCCCCGGCGATGATACGCGTTTGCGGCGTTACCACTTCGCGCAGCGCGCGCAGTTGCTGCTCCAGCAGCGCCATGGTTTTTGGCAGCTTAATCAGCACCACGCCCGGCGCCTGCGGGTAGTCAGCCGTACTGTCGAGGAACTTGACGCTCGACTCGGCAATTTCGTTATGACGCAGGTTCTCGCGTGTGGCAAGCTCGCTGAGATAGGAGTCGCCAATGCTGTACGGCGCATGTTGCGCCAGCGCACAGCCCAGCGCGCCAAAGGTATCATTCAGGATTAGCACCGGGCCGCTAATCTCGGTATCGTCCAGCTGTTGCAGCAGATATTCATCTGCCGCTTCCCACGCCAGCAGCGGGTTAACGTCATCCGTTTCCGGGAAACGTTTAAGTGACAGCGAACGGAAACCGTTGTCTATGTGGCTCATCGGCCCTCCTGAATGGTAAAATTTCGGCGTATCCCTGAAAAGGGTGCGTGAGTATACACTTTTTATGATTGGCATGGGCAAAGATGAACCAACTAACTTATCTCCAGGGCTACCCGGAACATTTGCTTTCTCAGGTGAGAACGCTGATTGCTGAACAGCGTCTGGGCGCAGTGCTGGAGAAGCGCTATCCGGGGACGCATGATTTCGCGACCGACAAAGCGCTCTGGCAATATACTCAGGACCTGAAAAATCAGTTCCTGCGTAATGCCCCGCCGCTGAATAAAGTCATGTATGACAGCAAGATACACGTTCTGAAGAATGCGCTGGGGCTGCATACCGCCGTATCTCGCGTGCAGGGCGGTAAGCTAAAAGCCAAAGCGGAGATCCGCGTTGCCACCGTGTTTCGCAATGCCCCTGAACCTTTTTTACGCATGATCGTCGTTCATGAACTGGCGCATCTGAAAGAAAAAGAGCACGACAAAGCGTTTTACCAGCTGTGCTGTCATATGGAGCCTCAGTATCATCAACTGGAGTTCGATACCCGCCTGTGGTTAACGCAACAATCGTTAAAGCAAACTGCGTAGTCGCGCACTGGCTTTGTCTTCAGAGCATGCTAAATTGACGAAAGGATCCCTTTTCGCAGCCTGAAGGCCATTATGATACGTTTCGCAGTAATTGGCACAAACTGGATCACCCGCCAGTTTGTCGATGCCGCCCATGAAACCGGCAAATATAAGTTAACCGCGGTCTATTCCCGTAGCCTTGAGCAGGCGCAGACCTTCGCCAACGATTACCCCGTCGAGCATCTGTTTACCTCACTGGAAGCGATGGCGCAAAGCGAGGCGATCGACGCCGTCTACATCGCCAGTCCAAACTCCCTGCACTTCCCGCAGACCGAGCTGTTTTTGCGGCACAAAAAGCATGTTATTTGCGAAAAGCCGCTGGCCTCAAACCTGGCGCAAGCCGAAGCCGCTATCGCCTGCGCGCGCGAAAATCAGGTCGTGCTGTTTGAAGCGTTTAAGACCGCCAGCTTGCCTAACTTCCTGCTGTTGCAGCAATCTCTACCCAAAGTCGGAAGAATCAGGAAAGCGTTTATTAATTACTGCCAGTACTCCTCGCGTTATCAGCGCTATCTGGACGGTGAAAATCCGAACACGTTTAATCCGGCGTTCTCAAATGGCTCGATCATGGATATCGGTTTTTACTGCCTGGCCTCAGCGGTTGCGCTGTGGGGTGAGCCGCAAAGCGTTCAGGCCAGCGCCAGTCTGCTGGAAAGCGGCGTAGATGCCCACGGCGTGGTGGTGATGAATTACGGTGATTTCAGCGTCACACTCCAGCACTCAAAAGTAAGCGACTCGGTGTTAGCCAGTGAAATTCAGGGCGAGCAGGGATCGCTGGTGATCGAGCATATCTCCGAGTGTCAGAAAGTGTGCTTCGTTCCTCGCGGGGGGAAAACCCAGGATCTGACGACGCCTCAGCACATCAATACTATGCTGTATGAGGCAGAGGCTTTTGCTCATTTGGTTGAATCCGGCGAAGTGGATCACCCCGCACTGGCCGTCAGCCGTATCACCGCCAAACTGCAAACAGAGATTCGCCGCCAGACCGGTGTGATTTTCCCGGCAGATGAAGCGGTAACATCGCTGACAGCGTAAAGGTATGTAAAACGAATGTTGCAGGCCATTGACTGAATGCATGGCCTGTAATATTTTGTAACCCGCAAAGGGGAGTAACTTCGTTGTCGGTTGATCGTCATTACGATGTGTGAAAAACCACATCCGGTCGCCGGGCGATAACAAAGGAATACGCCATCGTATTCCTTTGTTGTTGTAAGTGAGACCTTGCCGAATGGCAAGGTCTATGCATAAAAAGCAGCGGCTAACGTCATTCGGCGTTGGCCGTTTTTTTTATGCATGGGGAAATACAATGAATACTGTCGGCACACCGTTGTTATGGGGTGGCTTCGCTGTCGTGGTGGTAATTATGCTGGCCATCGACCTGCTGTTGCAGGGTCGTCGTGGCGCGCATACGATGTCGATGAAGCAGGCTGCGGCCTGGTCAATCGTTTGGGTAACGCTGTCGTTACTGTTTAACGCCGTCTTCTGGTGGTACCTGGCACAAACCCAGGGCCGCGCCGTTGCCGACCCACAGGCACTGGCGTTCCTTACCGGCTATTTGATCGAAAAATCGCTGGCAGTAGATAACGTCTTTGTCTGGTTGATGCTGTTCAGCTACTTCTCCGTACCGCCTGCGTTGCAGCGTCGGGTACTGGTGTATGGCGTGCTGGGAGCCATTGTTCTGCGTACGATCATGATCTTCGCCGGCAGTTGGCTTATCACCCAATTTGAGTGGCTGTTGTACGTGTTCGGTGCATTCCTGCTGTTTACCGGCGTGAAGATGGCGCTGGCGAAAGAAGATGCTTCCGGTATTGGCGACAGACCGTTAGTACGCTGGCTGCGCGGTCATTTGCGCATGACCGATACCATCGAAGATGAAAAATTCTTCGTGCGTAAAAACGGCCTGCTGTTTGTTACGCCGCTGATGCTGGTGTTGATTCTGGTTGAGCTGAGCGACGTCATTTTCGCCGTCGACAGTATTCCGGCTATCTTTGCCGTCACTACCGACCCGTTCATCGTGTTGACCTCAAACCTGTTTGCTATTTTAGGTCTGCGCGCAATGTACTTCCTGCTGGCGGGCGTGGCGGAGCGTTTCTCCATGCTGAAGTACGGTTTGTCGGTCATTCTGGTGTTTATCGGTATTAAGATGCTGATCGTCGATTTCTACCATATCCCGATCGCTATCTCGTTAGGCGTGGTATTTGGCATTCTGTTTGTGACGCTGATTGTGAACGCCTGGGTCAACCACCAGCACGATAAAAAGCAGCAAATACAGTAAGTTTCATCTGCTAGCTGAAAAGCCCGACAGCACACTGCGTGCGTCGGGCTTTTTGTTTATCATGTCAAAATAATGTTAACTCAAAGTTATAAAATATGATCTCAACGCGAAATCCAGGATATTTCGCTTCCAGAACCCTGTTCTTTCCTTATACTCAGCCATGCAAACATTTGCCTCATCCTGAAAGATGCGTCTACAGAACGCACAAAGGCAGGGCAACAACACAATGAAAGGATTACTACATGACTACGCAACGTTCATCGGGGCTATTCTCGCGCCTGGCGCAAGGGAGCCTGGTTAAACAAATTTTGATCGGTTTGGTTCTGGGGATTTTACTGGCACTGGTGTCAAAACCTGCGGCAGAAGCCGTTGGTTTGCTGGGTACTCTGTTCGTCGGCGCGTTAAAAGCCGTCGCGCCAATTCTGGTTCTGATGCTGGTAATGGCTTCTATCGCCAACCACCAGCACGGGCAAAAAACCAATATCCGCCCAATCCTGTTCCTCTACCTGCTCGGAACATTTTCCGCAGCGTTAGCGGCCGTTGTCTTCAGCTTCGCCTTCCCATCGACACTGCATCTTTCCAGCAGCGCCAGCGATATCGTACCGCCGTCCGGCATTATCGAAGTGATGCGTGGCCTGCTAATGAGCATGGTTTCTAACCCAATTGATGCACTGCTTAACGCCAACTACATCGGCATCCTGGTTTGGGCCGTCGGTCTGGGCTTTGCGCTGCGTCACGGTAATGAAACGACCAAAAATCTGGTCAACGATATGTCCAACGCTGTTACCTTTATGGTGAAGCTGGTGATTCGTTTCGCGCCGATCGGTATCTTCGGCCTGGTCTCCTCCACGCTGGCAACCACTGGTTTCGCCACGCTTTGGGGCTACGCACATCTGCTGACCGTGCTGGTAGGCTGTATGCTGCTGGTAGCGTTGGTGGTCAACCCGCTGCTGGTATTCTGGAAAATTCGCCGCAACCCATATCCGTTAGTGCTGGCCTGTCTGCGTGAAAGCGGCGTGTACGCCTTCTTTACCCGCAGCTCCGCGGCAAACATTCCGGTGAATATGGCGCTGTGTGAGAAGCTGAACCTGGATCGTGATACCTATTCGGTGTCTATCCCGCTGGGAGCTACCATCAATATGGCTGGCGCGGCGATCACCATTACCGTGTTGACGCTGGCGGCGGTCAATACGTTGGGTATTCCGGTCGATTTACCGACGGCGCTGTTACTGAGCGTGGTGGCTTCGCTGTGTGCCTGCGGCGCATCGGGCGTGGCGGGGGGTTCTCTGCTGCTGATCCCACTGGCATGTAATATGTTCGGTATCCCGAATGACATCGCCATGCAGGTCGTTGCCGTTGGCTTTATCATCGGCGTATTGCAGGATTCCTGTGAAACGGCGCTGAACTCTTCTACAGACGTCCTGTTTACCGCTGCGGCCTGCCAGGCTGAAGACGAACGTCTGGCAAATAACGCCCTGCGCGGCTAATCTCTGCCCCTCTGTCACCGGACGGAGGGGTTCTCTTCTTGTACGCTTTTTTCAATTTTGAATGGATCAATTCCGCGTTTTTGCATCCGCCGGAAGCGAATAATGTTCAGGCCGTTCATCACCAGAAAACTACCTTCGATCATCGTCCCACCAATCGATCCCAACCAGAAATTATGGATAACCCAACAGGCGGTTGCGCACCACATTACGCAGCGCACGGTCAGCCCCTGGCAGCGAAACAGCGCCCAGGTGCTGGCCAGCGTGCCAATAATCGGCAACAGCTCCATCGCATGCTGTAATTTCGCCAGCCCGAGAACCAGGGTGAGGATAATAAAAACGGTCATTACCCATAGTTTGCGGGTATGCATCGAGACGAGTGTGCGGATGGTGTTTAGCTCTGCACTCATTCCCGCAGGCCAGGCGCCCATCAGAAAAAAATGCACGCCAATGGTGGCGCTGTAGACGGCGAGTTGCAGCCGGAACCGGCGCTCATCTCGATTGAAAAAGGTGGTAATGCCGATCAAAAAGGCGATGACACCTACGCCCTGGGCCAGCCAATACGCGGTCATGGGAGATCCTTGTGAGGAAACGCAAAAACAAACGGCGCCCCATATTATGAAACGCCGTTTTTAAAATCCACTCCATTTCGATTACCCAATAGATTTCGTGCTACCGCAAGGCGGTAAGTTCAGACATCCCCGGGAGCTTACTGGAGTAAGTGACCGGGGTGAATGGACGCAGCCAACGCGGCTGTCACGCGAAAGATGAAGGGTAATTACAATGTTACGCCGCTTTTAAAGATAGCCAGTTCCCGGAAATCGTTGCGCTCGTTGCAAGTTTGCTTGCCATTGGCGAACTCAACGATCGTATCGACAAACTCGCTCAGCAACTGAGGCATCGCTTTACCGTGGATCAGCTGTCCGGCGTCAAAATCGATCCAGTGTTTTTTCTTGGCCGCCAGCTCGCTGTTGGTCGCAATTTTCACCGTCGGCACAAAACCGCCGTACGGCGTACCGCGGCCGGTGCTGAACAGCACCATATGACAGCCCGCGCCCGCGAGGGCACTGGTAGCAACCGCATCGTTACCCGGCGCGCTCAGTAAGTTCAGGCCGTGTGTCTTCAGGCGTTCGCCGTAGCGCAGTACATCCACCACCTGGCTGGAGCCCGCTTTTTGCGTGCAACCCAGAGATTTATCTTCCAGCGTGGTGATCCCGCCCGCTTTGTTGCCCGGCGATGGATTCTCGTAAATCGGCTGGTCGTGAGCAATGAAGTACTGCTTAAAGTCATTGACCATGGTCACCAGCTTGCCGAAGGTTTCTTCGTCACGGCAGTGGTCCATCAGCAGTTGCTCGGCACCGAACATTTCCGGTACTTCAGTCAGCACGGTGGTGCCGCCGTTGGCAATCACGTAGTCGGAAAAACGCCCCAGCATCGGGTTGGCGGTAATACCAGACAGGCCGTCAGAGCCGCCGCATTCCAGACCAAACTTCAGCTCGCCCAGTTTACCCGGCTCACGCTTATCGTTACGCATCACGTTGTACAACTGATGGAGATGTTCAATCCCCGCTTCCACTTCGTCTTCCTGATGTTGGCAGACCATAAAGTGAACACGCTCAGGATCGTACTCGCCTAAGGTTTCGCGGAAGGCATCAACCTGGTTGTTTTCACAGCCAAGGCCGACCACCAGCACCGCACCCGCATTCGGGTGGCGCACCATATTTTGCAGCATGGTACGGGTGTTGATGTGGTCGTCACCCAGTTGCGAACAGCCGTAGGTGTGACTGAAAAGATGCACGCCGTCGATACCCTCGGCGTCGTTGGTCTCTTTCAGAAAGCGGTTCTGCATCTGACGCGCCATAGCGTTGACGCAGCCGACCGTCGGCAGGATCCACAGTTCGTTGCGCACGCCGACCTCGCCGTTGGCACGACGGTAGATCTGTACATCGCGATCGGCGGGTTGAACAAGCTCTGCCTGAAAATCAGGGTGGTAGCTATACGTGTCCAGGTCGCTCAGATTCGTGCGCGTGTTGTGAGCATGAATATGCTCACCCGCCGCCACGTCCACCAACGTATGACCGATTGGCAAACCGTATTTAATGACGTTTTCGCCTTGCGCAATATCGCATAAAGCGAATTTATGGCCACGAGAAACCGCTTGGCGCAGGATTACCGCTTGCCCATCAACGGTGACTTCGGTTCCTTCAGCCAAATCAGCGAGCGCTACCGCGACGTTATCCAGCGTATGGATCTTGATGTATTGCATACCTTCACCCAGGCCTTAGTTCAGTTCAATGCCGAAATAATCACGCGCATTGTTGAAGCAAATATTTCTGACCATTTCACCCAACAGTTGGATATCTGCCGGCGCTTCACCTGCAGCAACCCAACGGCCAATCATCTGGCACAGGATGCGACGGAAGTATTCATGGCGCGTGTATGACAGGAAGCTACGGCTATCGGTCAGCATGCCGACGAAACGGCTCAGCAGACCGAGCTGGGCCAGTTGCGTCATCTGACGTTCCATACCGTCTTTCTGATCGTTGAACCACCAGCCGGAACCGAACTGCATCTTGCCCGGCATACCTTCGCCCTGGAAGTTGCCGATCATGGTGCCCAGCACTTCGTTATCGCGCGGGTTCAGGCAGTAGAGAATGGTTTTCGGCAGCAGGTTCTGTTCGTTCTGCTTGCTCAGCAGTTTGGACAGCTCTTCGGCCATCGGGCGATCGTTGATGGAGTCGAAGCCGACATCCGCACCCAACAGTTTGAACTGACGCAGGTTGTTATTACGCAGCGCGCCGATGTGGTACTGCTGTACCCATTCACGACGCGCGTATTCCGCACCGAGGAACACCAGCACCGCGGTTTTAAACTGGGCAACTTCATGCTCGCTCAGCGTTTCACCCGCCAGGCGGCGTGCCAGAATGCTATCCAGTTCAGATTCGTTAGATTCAGCAAACAGCACCACGTCCAGCGCGTGGTCAGAGACTTTACAGCCGTGAGCCGCAAAGTGATCCAGACGTTTGGTCAGCGCAGCTTGCAGGTCGCTGAAGCGGCGGATATCCGTGTCAGACACCTCACCGAGCTTCGCCATATAGTCATTAAAGGTCGCCTGCTCAATGTTAAAGGCTTTATCCGGACGCCAGCTCGGCAGCACTTTCACATCAAAGCTTGCGTCTTTAGCAACGGCCGCGTGATGCTCCAGAGAGTCGATCGGGTCATCGGTGGTACCGACCATTTTCACGTTCATCTGCTGCATGATGCCGCGTGCGGAGAATTTGTCCTGCGCCAGCAGTTCATTGCACTGGTTCCAGATTTCGTCAGCCGTTGCCGGAGACAGCAGCTTACCTGTAATACCAAACGGGCGACGTAATTCGAGGTGGGTCCAATGGTACAGCGGGTTACCGATTGTGTGCGGAACCGTGGCGGCCCAGGCGTCAAACTTCTCGCGATCGGAGGCATCGCCGGTACACAGGCGTTCAGCGACGCCGTTAGTACGCATCGCACGCCACTTGTAGTGGTCACCCTTCAGCCAGATGTCATACAGGTTATTAAAACGGTAGTTTTCCGCGATTTGTTGCGGTGGCAAATGGCAGTGGTAGTCGAAGATTGGCTGGTCTTTGGCGTAATCATGATACAGACGGCGGGCAAATTCGGTGTCCAACAGGAAATCTTCAGTCATAAACGGGGTCATTATCGTCTTCCTCTCAGCGAGTGCGTCAGATTGCTTATGTTTTGATGTTGACAAAGTTATCACACCAATTTCCATACACTGAAGATATTTTCGTGAGTTAGATCAACAAATGGCGACAAAAAAATTACTCTCAAAGAGGTAAACCGCGCGCCAAGCCGCACCAGAACTGGCTTTGCTGAATCGAAATAATGACCACACGAAGATTCACACTTTTGTGATGGCACTCACCTTTTAAAGTTGTATGACAAGTTATCTTTTTGCCGTCGCGATACATAAGCCGACGGAATGCAAATTACCGATGTATCACCATCGGATTAACCGGTACGGAAACCGAATTAGCACAAATATTGACATGGCAGAGTTCGGGGAGTACCGGCTTTTTTTCGGTTACCCCCTCGTAAAAGAACATCCTCCTCCCTGAACTGGAAGATGACCGCTCGTTCGCGGACATAACAAAACGATGAGGTTTTACATGCGTAAAATTAAAGGGTTACGTTGGTACATGATCGCACTGGTGACGCTTGGCACCGTGCTGGGTTACCTGACACGTAACACTGTGGCGGCAGCTGCGCCAACTCTGATGGAAGAGTTACACATCTCCACCCAACAGTATTCCTATATCATCGCAGCGTATTCTGCTGCTTACACCGTAATGCAACCCGTTGCCGGCTATGTGCTCGATGTGCTCGGCACAAAAATTGGTTACGCGATGTTCGCCGTTCTGTGGGCCGTCTTCTGTGGCGCGACCGCACTGGCTGGTAGCTGGGGTGGACTGGCGCTGGCGCGAGGCGCAGTCGGTGCCGCTGAAGCTGCGATGATCCCTGCGGGTCTGAAAGCCAGTTCTGAATGGTTCCCGGCAAAAGAACGTTCAATCGCCGTGGGTTACTTTAACGTCGGTTCCTCTATCGGCGCGATGATTGCTCCGCCGCTGGTCGTCTGGGCTATCGTCATGCACAGCTGGCAGATGGCATTCATTATTTCCGGTGCCCTGAGCTTTATCTGGGCCATGTGCTGGTTAGTATTTTACAAACACCCACGCGACCAGAAAAAACTGTCTGATGAAGAACGTGATTACATTCTGAATGGTCAGGAATCACAGCATAAAAACAGCACCGCCAAGAAAATGTCTCTCGGTCAGATCCTGCGTAACCGCCAGTTCTGGGGCATCGCGCTGCCGCGTTTCCTGGCAGAGCCGGCCTGGGGTACCTTCAACGCCTGGATCCCGCTGTTCATGTTTAAAGTCTACGGCTTTAACCTGAAAGAGATTGCGATGTTTGCCTGGATGCCGATGCTGTTTGCTGACCTGGGTTGTATCGTAGGGGGTTACTTACCGCCGCTGTTCCAGCGCTGGTTCGGCGTTAACCTGATCGTTTCCCGTAAAATGGTCGTCACCATGGGCGCATTGCTGATGATTGGCCCAGGGATGATCGGTCTGTTCACCAGCCCGTACATTGCTATCGCCCTGCTGTGCGTCGGCGGCTTTGCTCACCAGGCGCTGTCCGGTGCGCTGATCACGCTCTCTTCTGACGTATTTGGTCGTAATGAAGTGGCAACCGCGAACGGTCTGACCGGTATGTCCGCATGGCTTGCAAGTACGCTGTTTGCGCTGGTCGTTGGCGCGCTGGCTGACACCATCGGCTTCAGCCCGCTGTTCGCCGTACTGGCGGTATTCGACCTGCTCGGCGCGTTAGTCATCTGGACGGTATTGCAGAACAAATCGGCCAGCGAGGTAGAGTCAGCTTCGCAAACTGGCGATCCCGCTGCGCAAAGTTAACCAGACACGATTTAACAAGGTTATGTAATGCTAAGCCGCCAGTCATCTGGCGGCTTTTTTATCGCCGCGAGTGGAGCCGTAATCGCAAAAGTGGTATAACAAATAGAGTCTGCCGTATCATGCCTGGAGCGCATATGGAAATCACCGAACCACGACGTTTGTACCAACAACTTGCCGCTGATCTGAAAGAACGCATTGAGCAGGGTGTCTACCTGGTGGGTGACAAACTCCCCGCCGAGCGCTTTATCGCCGATGAAAAAAATGTCAGCCGCACCGTGGTTCGTGAAGCGATTATCATGCTCGAGGTTGAGGGCTACGTTGAAGTGCGTAAAGGATCGGGGATCCACGTCATTTCAAACCAACCCAAACACTATGTCGCACCAGATGAAAGTCTGGAGTTCGCCAGCTACGGTCCGTTTGAGCTGCTCCAGGCTCGCCAGCTCATAGAAAGCAACATTGCTGAGTTTGCCGCCACCCAGGTGACCAAACAGGACATCATGAAACTGATGGAAATTCAGGAGAAGTCGCGTAACGAAAAAAGCTTTCGTGACTCCGAGTGGGATCTCCAGTTCCATGTGCAGGTCGCGCTGGCAACACAGAACTCTGCCCTGGCCGCGATTGTTGAAAAAATGTGGACTCAGCGTATTCACAACCCCTACTGGAAGAAGCTGCACGACCACATCGACCTGCGCACGATAGATAACTGGTGCGACGACCATGACCAGATCCTGCGGGCGCTGATTCGCAAAGATCCACACGCCGCCAAACTGGCGATGTGGCAGCATCTTGAGAACACAAAGCAGATGCTGTTTAACGAAACCAGCGATGATTTTGAATTCAACGCAGACCGTTATCTTTTTACCGATAATCCCGTCATTCATCTCGATACGGCAGCTAACGGCGCAAAATAAACAATCTTAACGATGCAGGCGCGACAAAGCGCCTGTTTCTGACGCTTGGTAAGCATTAGGTATAAAGTGTCAGCCTGTGTAAATCCTCTCGCCTCCCTCCATTGCGATAAGCAAAATCACAGGACAACACCCGTAATTTCTATAACGGACTACGTTGACCTTTGTTACAATTAGTTGTTATTTGAATTTTTGTGTTTGAGAGCTTGCTTACTTCACAACTTTACAGGGAATAGTTCAGGCCGTGAATTTGTGTCAGACCGCGATCCATGTAAAAAACACCAATAAAATTGCGGCGTTACAAACTCCAGAATACCGGCATGACGACAACCGATTCTCCAGGAATATTGAATGGAACTACTGACTCAATTATTGAATGCTTTATGGGCTCAGGATTTTGAAACGCTGGCCAATCCCTCCATGATTGGCATGCTCTATTTCGTACTGTTTACCATTTTGTTTCTGGAAAACGGACTGCTGCCAGCAGCCTTTTTACCTGGCGACAGTCTACTGGTACTGGTCGGCGTACTTATCGCTAAAGGCGCGATGGGTTTTCCGCAAACGGTACTGCTGCTCACCACCGCGGCCAGCCTGGGTTGCTGGCTCAGCTATATCCAGGGGAGATGGCTGGGAAATACCCGCACCGTTCAAAACTGGCTGTCTCATCTACCCGCGCACTACCATCAGCGCGCACATCATCTGTTCCATAAGCATGGCTTGTCTGCCCTGTTGGTCGGTCGCTTTATCGCGTTTGTCAGAACATTACTGCCGACCATCGCAGGATTGTCCGGTCTTAACAATGCGCGCTTTCAGTTCTTTAACTGGATGAGCGGACTGCTTTGGGTTCTGATTCTCACAACGCTTGGCTATCTGCTGGGCAAAACGCCAGTGTTTCTCAAATATGAAGATCAGCTGATGTCTTGTCTGATGCTGCTTCCCGTGGTGTTACTGGTGTTTGGTCTGGCAGGTTCCCTGGTTGTGCTTTGGAAAAAGAAATACGGGAACCGAGGGTAAATTATGCTGAAATCATGCATAACACTCCGACGACTGGCCTGGACGACTACTTTTATGCTGTTTATCGGCGCGCTGCTCCTGACCTGGTCGGTCATCCGCCAGCAGGAGTCAACGCTTGCCATTCGTGCTGTAAACCAGGGAGCCACCATGCCTGATGGCTTCTCTATCTGGCATCACCTGGACGCCAACGGCATTCGCTTTAAAAGCATTACTCCGCAAAATGACGCGCTGCTGATCACCTTTGATTCCAGCGCGCAAAGCGCAGCCGCAAAGGTCGTGCTGGACCGAACGTTACCGCACGGTTTCGTTATTGCTCAGCAGGATGATGATAATCAGGCGGTACAGTGGTTATCCCGCTTACGTGATACCCCGCACCGTTTTGGTTAATCTCCAGGAATCTGAATTAGATCACTCACTTTGGTGATTTCATCATTTAGCGCCTATGATTAATAAACTGGGTTTATGACCCATTGCTTTATTATTCTGGAGCATCGGCCAAAACCACAAGGTCGAATCACAATGGAAGGTTCAAGAATGAAATACCGCATCGCTTTAGCAATTAGTCTTTTCGCTCTCAGTGCCGGCAGTTACGCCTCCACCCTCTGTCAGGAAAAAGAACAGGATATTCAGCGGGAGATAAGCTATGCCGAAAAGCACAACAATCAAAACCGCATCAATGGTCTGAACAAAGCGCTGAGCGAAGTTCGGGCAAATTGTACTGACAGCAAACTGCGCGCCGACCATCAGAAAAAAATCGCCGAGCAGAAAAATGAGATAGCCGAGCGTCAACGTGATTTGGCCGAGGCGAAGCAAAAAGGCGATGCGGATAAGATAGCCAAGCGCGAACATAAGCTTGCTGAAGCTCAGCAAGAGCTGAAAGAACTCGAGACACGCGATTACTAAGTACGGTAACTAGCCACTCAACTGGAGAAAACTATGTCGAAAGATAATGCTACGGAAAACCTGCGCGCTGAGCTGAAATCTCTTGCGGATACGCTTGAAGAAGTACTTAGCTCCTCTGGCGATAAGTCGAAGGAAGAGATGAGTAAAATTCGCAGTAAAGCCGAACATGCGTTACGCGAGAGCCGCCATCGTCTGAGCGAAACCAGCGATGTGATTGCTAAACAGACCCGTGAGGCCGCGGCAAAAGCCGATAACTACGTACGCGAAAACCCATGGACAGGCGTCGGCATTGGCGCTGCAGTCGGTGTGGTACTTGGTGTACTGCTGTCGCGCCGTTAATAATGGCAGACTCTCAACACGCACAAGGTCCAGGCAAAGGCGTACTGGGTATTGGACAGCGGATCCTGACGATTCTCGTTGAGATCGTAGAGACGCGGCTGCGGCTGGCCGTCGTTGAGCTGGAAGAGGAAAAAGCCAATCTCATCCAGATCCTGCTGATGCTTGGGCTGACCATGCTGTTCGCGGCGTTTGGTCTGATGAGCCTGATGGTGCTTATCATCTGGGCCATAGACCCGCAGTATCGCCTGAACGCCATGATTGCCACCACCGTTGTGCTGTTGCTTTTTGCGCTTATCGGCGGGCTATGGACGCTGAGTAAAGCGCGTAAAACAACGCTGCTACGCCATACGCGCAATGAACTCGCTAACGACAGGCAGGCCCTGGAGGATGATGCATAATGAGCAGTAAAGTCGAACGTCAACAACGTAAGGCGCAACTGCTTGGACAGATCCAGCAGCAAAGGCTGGATCTGTCTGCCACTCGCCGCGACTGGCTTGAAGCCACCGAAGTTTACGATCGTGGCTGGAAGACGCTGCTGAACCTGCGTGGCTGGGTGTTGGTCGGAAGCAGTATTATGGCGGTTCGCACCATTCGTAACCCGAATCTGCTGGTACGCTGGGCTAAACGCGGCTTTAGCGTGTGGAGCATCTGGCGTCTGGTTAAATCGACCATCAGACAACAGCAACTGCGCGGCTGATCACCTCTCCTTCCCCTAACCTCAAATTTTTTGAAAATTTCTGACAGTTTTCCTTGCTAACAATTGTCATTAGCCGCGTTTATGATTCTCTCCATCGACAGCAACGACGCACTCTGCGACGTCGTTGCACAAAAAAACACAATAAGCCGCCTGAGTGGTTTCCTGGAGAGTATGATGAAGAAATTAGAAGATGTTGGTGTACTGGTAGCGCGCATTCTGATGCCAATCCTGTTTATTACCGCAGGTTGGGGAAAAATCACCGGATATGCGGGTACCCAACAGTACATGGAAGCCATGGGCGTCCCAGGATTTATGTTACCGCTGGTTATCCTGCTTGAGTTTGGCGGCGGTCTGGCCATCCTGTTTGGTTTCCTGACCCGTACTACCGCACTATTCACCGCGGGCTTCACGCTGCTGACGGCGTTCCTCTTCCACAGCAACTTTGCGGAAGGTGTGAACTCTCTGATGTTTATGAAAAACCTGACCATCGCAGGCGGCTTCCTGCTGCTGGCTATCACCGGTCCGGGCGCATTCAGCATCGACCGTGTACTGAATAAAAAATGGTAAGCGAGCTATACTAAACGCATCAAAAAGCGAGGAGACATCTCCTCGCTTTTGCTATCTGAGGAGGCGAAAACATGGGACAACTCATTGACGGCGTATGGCATGATACCTGGTATGACACCAAATCAACCGGGGGAAAATTTCAACGCTCTGCATCAGCTTTCCGTAACTGGCTCACCGCGGATGGCGCACCGGGTCCAACGGGCGAAGGGGGTTTCGTCGCCGAAAAAGACCGCTATCATCTCTACGTTTCTCTGGCCTGTCCGTGGGCGCATCGCACGCTGATCTTGCGTAAACTCAAAGGGCTGGAACCGTTTATTTCCGTTTCCGTTGTGCATCCGCTGATGCTGGAAAACGGCTGGACCTTTGACGATAACTTCCCGGCGGCAACCGGCGATACCCTGTATCAGCACGAATTTCTTTATCAACTCTATTTACACGCCGATCCGCACTACAGCGGTCGGGTGACCGTTCCGGTGCTGTGGGACAAAAAGAACCACACCATTGTCAGCAACGAATCTGCAGATATCATCCGTATGTTTAACACTGCGTTTGATGCGATGGGCGCGAAAGCCGGGGATTACTATCCACCCGCTCTGCAAACTAAAATCGACGAGCTCAACGGCTGGATTTATGACAACGTCAATAACGGCGTGTATAAAGCCGGATTTGCCACCAGTCAGGAAGCCTACGACGACGCCGTAGAAAAAGTCTTTCAATCTCTGGCGCGACTGGAGCAGATCCTTGGGCAACATCGCTACCTGACCGGGGACCAGTTAACAGAGGCCGATATTCGCCTGTGGACCACGCTGGTGCGCTTTGATCCTGTGTATGTGACACACTTTAAGTGCGACAAACACCGGATTAGCGACTATCTGAACCTGTACGGTTTCCTGCGCGATATCTACCAGATGCCAGGCATTGCGGAGACCGTTAATTTTGATCACATCCGCAATCACTACTTCCGTAGCCACAAAACCATTAACCCGACCGGCATTATTTCTGTCGGACCGTGGCAGGACCTCAACGAACCCCACGGGCGTGATAACCGTTTTGCCTGATTTACACGGGTCCCCTTTGGGGGCCAAATAATTAATACTGCAAATATTTACCAGTATTCCATTCACGGCTATTCTTAATTTGATTGCTTTAAAAACAAGTAATTGAATACAGAACGAGGCAAAAATGGATTGGTATTTAAACGTATTAAAGAACTACTTTGGTTTTGGGGGCCGCGCGCGTCGTAAAGAATACTGGATGTTTGTGCTGGTCAACATCATCTTTACGTTCGTGCTGGGCATTCTGGACAGAATGCTTGGCTGGGAACGCGCCGGAGGGGAAGGCATATTAACGACGATTTATGGGGTTCTGGTCTTTATCCCGTGGTGGGCGGTGCAGTTCCGGCGTTTACATGACACCGACCGCTCGGCCTGGTGGCTACTGGTGCTGCTGATCCCGATCGTAGGCTGGTTGGTAATCATCATTTTCAACTGTCAAAATGGTACTCAGGGGAGCAACCGCTTCGGCGCTGACCCCAAACAACTGTCCTGATGTAATACACCATCTTGTCGGCCGGATAAGGTGCATTTGCACCGTATCCGGCGTAACAGCCCTGCTATTTACCCGCAAACAGCTTGGGAATTTCCCGCAAACACCAGGATTTCGCTTCGCCCATGCTGTCTCGACGCCAGGCCATAATAATATCAATTTCGCTTGTCGATTCCGGGCTAACCACACGCAACCGACCCGCCGCAATGTCCTCTTCCACCAGCGGGTATGGCATCGTCGCCACGCCAAGGCCGGCCAACAGCGCCTGGCGTTTATCTTCTATCGAACTCACCGTCAGACGCGGCTGTTTATCCAGCAGTTGAACCGTCAGCACCGGACGTTCGCGGGCCGTGTCCGCCACCGCGATTCCACGGTACTTCACGCGGGTGACTTCCGATAACGGTTCCGGCTCCTGATGAATTGGATGATCCGGGGCCGCCACATATACGTTCATCAGCGAGTACAGCTTGCGCGAGTTGATTTCCGAAGATGAGCGAAAATGCATATCCGGCGCAATCACGATATCCGCCCGCCCCTGCTCCAGACGCTCCCACGCCCCGGCCAGAACTTCGGTAATAACGGAAAGCTGGGTATTGGCCTTCCCGGCAAGTCTGTCGATCAGCGGGAAAAACGCCGCCGTCGGCACCAGCGCTTCGGTGACGATGGTCAGATGCGTTTCCCAACCGCGAGCCAGCGCTTCGGCATCGGTAGTCAGCTTATCCGCAGCTTCCAGCAGTACACGCCCACGTTCCAGCAGCATACGCCCGACGTTGGTGAATTTTGTGCGATGACCTGAACGGTCGAACAACACGACGTCCAGCTCTTCCTCCAGCTTCTGCATGGTATAGCTGAGCGCGGAAGGAACGCGCCCCAGTTCGTCCGCTGCGGCGGCAAAGCTGCCACGCCGGTCTATTGCGTCCATGACGCGTAACGCCTCAAGCGTTAAAGCCCTTTCTTTGGCCATCTCGTTCTCATTCAGGAAATTTGAACATACCGGGCAGAATATCTGGCTAACAATGCAGCGTCTAGCCATTTAACATAAAAGGAAGTAAAGAGAGGTCAAGAACTATGATTACTACCCGTACAGCCAAACAATGCGGGCAAGCAGACTACGGCTGGCTGCAGGCCCGTTATACCTTCTCCTTTGGACACTATTTTGATCCTAAACTGCTGGGTTATGCCTCGCTGCGTGTTCTGAACCAGGAAGTTCTGGCACCGGGAGCCTCTTTCCAGCCACGTACCTATCCGAAGGTAGATATCGTCAATCTGATCCTTGAAGGGGAAGCGGAGTACCGCGACAGTGAAGGGAACCATATCCAGGCCAAGGCAGGAGAAGTTTTACTGCTCGCCACACAGCCGGGAATTAGCTACAGCGAACACAATATCAGCAAAGATAAACCGTTAACCCGAATGCAGCTCTGGCTGGATGCCTGCCCGCAGCGCGAAAACGCCTGCGTACAGAAAGCCACGCTGAGTGCCGGTAAGCATCAGTTGCTTGCCTCGCCGGATGGAGAACAAGGCAGCCTGCATCTGCGTCAACAGGTATGGGTGCACCACGTTGAACTGCAACAAGGTGAATCGCTGAGTTTTCAGTTACATGGGCCGCGGGCTTACTTACAGTCGATCCACGGCAGATTCCATGCGGTGACATCTGGCGCCGAAAAGGAAGCGCTCACCTGCGGCGATGGCGCATTTATTCGTGACGAAACTAACATAACGTTAGTCGCCGATACCGCGCTGCGCGCTTTGCTGATAGATTTGCCCGTATAGTCAGGGAAAACAATGGAGTACGACTATTGAGCAAGAAATCATCCAAAAAACGCCAGCCGCAGGTTAAGCCGAAAAAACAAGATACTGTGACCTTCGGCTATGAAGAAATGCTGACAGAGCTGGAAGCGATTGTGGCGGATGCCGAGCTACGGCTGGAAGACGAAGAAGCCGCCTGAAAAGGCGGCTTAGAGTTATGCCGGGGGCGATTCCGCCTTATCCGGCCTGCAGATTAATGTGCCTTACTGGCCATGATCTCAATGATCTGCTTGTCGGTTTCCTGCATCGAGCGACATGCCAGCGCACACAGGTTCGTGATCGATTGCTCCACGTTATGTGCCACAATCCCTTCATTGCCGGTCACAGCGGTATCATCCAGCGCCATCAGCACCGCTTTCCACGCCGCAGATGCGCTGGTTGAAACTTTCATCGCGCAGCTGTTTGAGGCGCCATCGCAAATCATTCCGCTCACGTCGCCAATCATGCTGCTGATTGCCATCGCGATGGTGTTGTAGCGACCATCAACGATCCACGCCATCCCCGCCGCGGCGCCCATCGCCGCCGTGGTTGCCGCACACAATGCAGACAAACGCGGAAGCTGATGATGGATGTAGATAGCGCTCAGGTGAGACAACATCAGCGCACGCGCCAGTTTTTCTTCATCCGCACCAAAGTGCTCAGCCACCACCATTACCGGAACGGTCGCGGTAATCCCCTGATTACCGGAGCCCGAGTTGCTCATTGCCGGAAGCGTCGCCCCGCCCATTCGCGCATCCGATGCCGCACTGGTGCGGATCAGAATAGAGGTGGAGAGATCGTTCGCCAGCAAGCCACGCGCGCACTGCTTCTCAAGCGTGGTTCCGATGTGCAAGCCCCAGTTACCGCGCAGCCCTTCCTGGGACAGCGCACCGTTCAGTTTCGCCGCATCGAGAATAAAGCGGATTGACTCAAACGGTACCGCGTTCACGAACGCCAGAATCTCTTCCAGCGATGTGTGAGACAATACCGCCAACGGTGACTCCTGCTCCTCTTCCTGAGCGTTCTGTTCTGTCGTGAACACCACGCCCTTATTGGTCTCAATGTGCACAATGTTGGTATGACCACCAACAATCGTCACGCACGCCCATCCTTCAGCGCTATAAACCTTCGCACGGGAGAAAAGAATGTCCTCGCATGGCTCCTGCAGCATCACCGCGACCTTCCCGGCGGTAAGCATCGCTTTCGCATCGGCAATCGCTTGAGGCGAGGCGTCTTTCAGTACCTCTAAACCGGCGTGGGCATTTCCCCCCAGCGCACCCAGTGCCGCCGCGACAGGCAGCCCAACCATTCCGGTACCCGGCACGGTAACGCCCATGCCGTTTTTCATGAGGTTCGGTGAGACCCACGCATCAATGCGTTCAACCGCGCCGTCCAGCTCAGAGGAGGCGACCGCTGCCGCCAGAGCCAGAGAGATAGGTTCCGTGCAGCCCAGCGCAGGCTTAACTTCTTCCTGCACCGCGCGGATAAAACTATCCCATAATGGATTCAATGTAGTCTCAAACATAACAACAACCTTTGCTCAGATATCTCAGGAAAATGCCAGGAACGGAGAAACGCACAGCAGCAGGCCCGTGACAATAATCAGATACAGGGAAGCGCCTTTGTATTTGTGCAGTGCAGGAACTTTGTAGACCAACCAGGCCGGGATCAGACATCCCACCATGCCGAAGATAGGGCTACAAATAGAAGTGAAGCTCAGTACCGGCGCATTGAGCACAATGGCTCCCCACGCCAGCAGGATAGCGAAAACCATAATGCCGCGCTGAACCAGGGTCTCATTGATTTTCTCGGCTGGCATTTTGCGGCGCAGCACGTTCATCACGATCCCTTGAGTGGCTTCACGGAACCCTAAGTAAACGCCGAAGAAAGCGGTCATTACGGCAAAGATGTTCAGAATAACGCTGACGATTTTCACCCAGCCAGCACCCGCGCCGCTGATAAACTGCGCGGCAATCGCCAGAGCGGAAATGTTCTGCTCATAAGCTTTAACCGCTTCGTCATGGCCCATCGCCAGCGTGAAGGAAACGGCGTAGAAAAAGACGGTCACAAACAGAATACCGAACGCAATATTCATGGCTCGCAGGGCTTTATGGCGTGCCACTTCAATGGATTTATTGCGAGAACGATAGGAGATAACCATCGGGCTTAAGGTCTGAATAAACAGAATCGAGGTCAGGGTAAACGGCAGCGTGATAATCGCGTTTTTGATCAACAGTGCCATCGGCGGCAGTGAACCTACGTTATATAAATGCCACATCCCAACCATCGACACGCCAAGCGCCGCCACCACCAGCAACTTGGTCAGTACCATACCGGTGGAGATTTTAAACAGCAGTTTTTCCCCGCGGGACGAGATAGCCACCAGGATGCAAATCAGCACCAGGCCATAGAACGGGCTGTCGGACAGTAACCCTTCAGTAACACCAAAAGTATGCAGGTAGGAGGCGCTATCGTTGGTGATGGCGGTGGAATAGACGAACATCCAGATAACCAGCATCACAAAATACAACGCACCTAACAGGATGCCCCAGTTCTTACCCAGATAGCCGCTGATTACGCTCGGGTAGTCTTTACACTCTGGGGACTCAGCCAGCGTATTAATAAACAGACGCTGGAACAGATACATGGCTGGGTAGCCAATGATAGAGGAGAGCAAAAACACCCACAGCCCCATCAAACCCACCTGGACGGGAAGAAAAACAATCCCCGCACCAATTGCCATACCGATACTCATAATGACCCAGCCGGTGTCCATGCTGTCGAATTTAATGGCTTCGCGCCATTCACTTTCGGTCATTCCCGCCCGACGTGCCGGAGCAGATGCGTCGAGTATTACGCTGTTATTCGTTGCCGTTTCCATAATTTTCCGCTCAATGTGTAGGTAGAGGTTTTTATATTTTTTTCGTACTGCCTCAATGCGATACGCAGTACTACGGTGCAGGTGAGCTATTGGAGTAATGAGGAAATCATACGCGCAGGATCAGAGAAAAACTTCACAAACAACCCCCTGTAATTTCTAAAAGTTAAGAAATATTTTCTCTTTTATTTCAATATAAAGAATTGAATTTCTATATTTGAAGCAGATCACAACAAAAAAGGCGCACTAACGTGCACCTTTTTTATCATGCCATATTGATTAATTTATTGCTGGATAGCGCTGCGCTGACCAGGCACGTCTTTTCACATCAGGTACAAACCACTTTAATTGCCAACCCACCGCGTGAGGTTTCACGGTATTTGTCGTTCATATCTTTGCCCGTTTCATACATGGTCTCGATCACTTTATCGAGCGAAACGCGTGGTTCTGACGTTCGACGTAGCGCCATGCGCGCGGCGTTGACGGCTTTTACTGCGTTGATCGCATTACGTTCAATGCACGGTATTTGCACCTGTCCGGCTACCGGATCGCAGGTCAGCCCCAGGTTATGCTCCATGGCGATTTCCGCTGCAATGCAGACCTGCGACGGGCTACCGCCCAGCAGTTCTGTCAGCCCGGCAGCCGCCATTGAACAGGCTACGCCAATCTCACCCTGGCAGCCCACCTCAGCACCAGAAATAGAGGCGTTCATCTTATACAGCGCGCCTATCGCCCCCGCGGCCAGCAAATAGCGGGCAATGGAGTTCGCATTCACCGGACGGCGGAACTTGTCGTAATAGGCCAATACGGCGGGAATAATCCCACATGCACCGTTGGTCGGCGCCGTCACAACCCGGCACCCGGCGGCGTTTTCTTCGCTCACGGCCAGCGCGAACATGTTGATCCAGTCAATAACGTTCATCGGGTCGCTGGACAGATTATCGCTGGAAACCAGCAACCGGCGTAACGCCACGGCGCGACGCGGAACGTTAAGCGGCCCCGGCAGGACGCCTTCGGTGTTCATGCCGCGCTCAATCCCGGCGTGCATGACGTCCCAAATGGCGGCAAAGCCAGCATCGATTTCCTCTTTGCTGCGCATCGCCAGCTCGTTTTGCATCATCAAGCCGGAAACAGACAGCCCATTGCGCTCGCACAGTTTCAGCAGTTCGCTGGCGGAATGAAAATTGTAGGGCACGTGTGCTTCAACATCATGCACCTGCCCAAATTGCTCCTCTTCAATGATAAAACCACCGCCGACGGAGTAATAGGTTTTGCTTAATAGCCTCTCGGTGCCGTTCCACGCGGTGATACGCATGCCATTTTCATGGCGTGGCAGGGTTTCGGTATGAAAGAGAATATTTTCATCTGGAGAGAAATCGACAACATGCGCGCCCTCAGCAACCGGCAAACGTCCGGTACGGGCCACTTCCTGAGTAAAACCAGCGATTGAGTCTATATTAACATTTTGCGGACTGTTACCGGCCAGCCCCATCATGATCGCGACATCTGTCGCATGACCTTTCCCGGTCAGGGAAAGCGATCCGTAAAGATCGACCACAATATGCGTGGTTCTGGGGAGTTCGCCGCTGCTGACCAACAGATCGATAAAGCTTTTACCTGCGTTCATTGGCCCCACGGTATGGGAGCTGGAAGGCCCAATGCCAATCTTGAAAATATCGAATGCGCTAATCATATCCACACCCTCGGATTGCCGTTCAGTGAAGACCAGGTTTCACACTCATTAAGGATTGGGGCGATCCTGAGATCGCCCCGCAAGGGATTACAGCGTGTCGCCACGTACGGCGATGGCTTCAATCTCCAGCTTCACATCCTTTGGTAAGCGGGCGACCTGTACGCAACTGCGCGTGGGGTAGATAGCCTGATGCTCATCAAAGAACTGCTGGTACACCTGGTTAATGGTGGCGAAGTCGTTCAGGTCGGATACGAAAACGGTAGTCTTCACGATATCGCTCACTTTCAAACCTGCGGACTCGACGATCGCTTTCACGTTTTCCAGGCTTTGACGTGCCTGATCGGCCACGTTTTCTGCCACTTCACCGGTCTGTGGACACACCGGGATTTGACCTGACGTCAACACCATGCTGCCCAGATCCACCCCCTGTACGTAAGGCCCAATCGCCCCTGGCGCACATTCGGTTGCAATAACTTTTCTCATAATCCCTCCGGCGTCAGAGCGCCTGGGTGAAAGTACGTGAAATAACATCCTGCTGCTGTTCACGGGTCAACGCGTTGAAGCGCACCGCATAGCCAGACACGCGGATCGTCAGGTTTGGATAGTTTTCCGGGTGCTCAATAGCATCCATCAACATTTCACGGTTCATAACGTTAACGTTCAGATGCTGCCCACCTTCCACATGCGCTTCATGGTGGAAGTAACCGTCCAGCAGACCAACCAGGTTGGTTTTACGCACCCCATCTTCTTTGCCCAGTGCAGCCGGCACAATGGAGAAGGTGTACGAGATACCGTCTTTGGCATAGGTAAACGGCAGTTTGGCCACTGAGGTTAACGACGCAACCGCGCCTTTACGATCGCGGCCGTGCATCGGGTTAGCCCCTGGCGCAAACGGCGTACCTGCGCGACGTCCGTCCGGTGTGTTACCGGTTTTCTGTCCGTACACCACGTTGGAGGTGATGGTCAGGATGGACTGCGTCGGCACTGCGTTACGGTAGGTTGGCAACACCTTAATTTTCTTCATGAAACGTTCAACCAGGTCGCAAGCAATGCTGTCTACTCGCTCGTCGTTGTTGCCGTATTGCGGATAGTCGCCTTCGATTTCGAAATCGACAGCCAGACCGTTTTCATCACGAATCGGTTTCACGCGGGCGTATTTGATAGCCGACAGAGAATCCGCCGCCACGGACAGACCCGCCATACCACAAGCCATCGTGCGATAGACATCACGATCGTGTAGCGCCATCAGCGAAGCTTCATAGCTGTACTTGTCGTGCATATAGTGGATGATGTTCAGCGCGCTGATGTACTGCACGGCCAGCCAGTCCATAAAGTGGTCCAGGCTCTCCATCACCGTATCGTAATCCAGCACGTCATCCATCAGCGGTGCCGTTTTCGGCCCAACCTGAATTTTCAGCTTCTCATCCACGCCGCCGTTGATTGCGTACAGCAACGTTTTGGCGAGGTTGGCACGCGCACCGAAGAACTGCATTTGTTTGCCGATAACCATCGGGCTTACGCAGCAGGCAATGGCATAGTCATCGCTGTCAAAGTCGGCACGCATCAAATCGTCGTTTTCATACTGCAAAGACGAGGTGATGATAGACACCTGGGCGGCGTACTTTTTGAAGGCAATCGGCAGCGCTTCAGACCACAGCACCGTCAGGTTCGGCTCAGGCGCCGGTCCCATGGTGTGCAGCGTATGCAGGTAGCGGAACGAGTTTTTCGTTACCAGCGTGCGGCCATCCAGCCCCATGCCGCCGATAACTTCAGTCGCCCAGATAGGGTCGCCTGAGAACAGGGTGTCGAATTCCGGCGTACGCAGGAAGCGCACCATACGGATCTTCATAATGAAGTGGTCGATCAGCTCCTGCGCCTGCTGCTCGTTTAAAATTCCCGCTTTGAAATCGCGCTCAATGTAGATGTCGAGGAACGATGCGGTACGGCCCAACGACATTGCGCCGCCGTTCTGAGATTTCACCGCAGCCAGGTAAGCAAAGTAAACCCACTGCACCGCTTCCTGCGCATTACGCGCCGGGCGGGAGATATCGCAGCCGTACTTCGCTGCCATTTCCTGCATCTGCAGCAGGGCGCGACGGTGCTCAGACAGCTCTTCGCGCAGGCGAATCGTGGCTTCAAGATTCTGGCCCCACTCCAGGTTCGACTGGAGATCGGCAAACTGCAGTTCACGCTCGCGTACCAGGTAGCGGATACCGTACAGCGCGACGCGGCGATAGTCGCCGATGATACGACCACGGCCATAGCCGTCCGGCAGACCGGTCAGCACGCCGGATTTACGGCAGCGCAGCATATCCGGAGAGTAGGCGTCGAATACGCCCTGGTTATGGGTTTTACGCAGTTCAGTAAACTGGTATTCAAAATCAGCATCCATCTCACGACCATAAGCATCAAAAGAGCTTTTGATCATGTTGATGCCGCCAAACGGATGCAGAGCGCGCTTGAGCGGCTTATCCGTTTGCAGACCGACGATTTTTTCCAGTTCTTGTTCAATATAACCCGCATCATGTGCGGTTATCGTGGTGGCAATATTGGTATCGAAATCAACCGGCGCGTGCGTCGAGTTTTCAATACGGATGCCCGCCATGACTTTTTCCCACAATGCAGTGGTCGCTGGCGTTGCTTCGGCGAGGAAAGATTCATCCCCTTCATAAGGCGTATAGTTGTGCTGAATAAAATCACGGACATTAATTTCTTCTTTCCAGTCCGTACCTTTAAAGCCATTCCAGGCTTCGGCATACAGCATATCGCTGGTATCGATATTTACCTTCATGAAAAATAATCTCTCTGCTGAAAATTAATTATGCAAATTCTACTGGTATATTAATTTTGCCTAACGCAATGGCATCACGCGCAATCATTTTCTCTTCATTTGTGGGAATAACCGCACAAATAACACGAGCATCTTTATTAGAGATAATTCTTTCGCCATGGGAATTTGGCAGGCTATTCATCTCGCTGTCGATATTCACCCCTAAAACGGCGAGATGCTCGATAACCAGACGACGAATTAATACCGAGTTCTCACCTATTCCACCGGTGAAAATAATCCCATCAAGACGATGCAGCGAAGCGGCATGTCCGGCGATATGGCGCGCGATACGATGCACAAACGTTTTAATCGCCAACTGCGCACGCTCATGTCCCTCGTGCCAGGCTTTTTCTAACGTACGTAAGTCAGAGGACAAACCGGAAATACCCAGTAAACCGGACTCTTTATTCACAACGCGCTCAAGGTCGCTCAGCGTCTGGTTGGTTTCGCTGGCAATCCACGCCATGGCGCCGAAATCGACGTCACCGCTGCGTGTGCCCATCATCAGTCCTTCCAACGGCGTCATGCCCATTGAGGTATCAACGCTCTGCCCGTTACGCACCGCGCAGATTGACGCGCCGTTCCCCAGGTGAGCCACAACCAGACCGGAGTCATCACTCTGCAGCTCAAGAAGCTCATGCGCTCGCTGAGATACATAGCGGTGCGACGTGCCGTGGAAGCCATAACGACGAACGCCTAACTCCTCAAAATATTTCCACGGTAGACCGTAAAGATAGGCCTCAGGGGCCATCGTCTGGTGGAAGCTGGTATCAAATACCGCAACCTGCTGCACGCCTGGGAAAAGGTGCTGTGCGGATTCAATCCCACTGAGGTTCGCATAATTATGTAACGGTGCTAAAGGCGATACCCGGCGAATATTATCGATAACGTCGTCAGTAATAATTGCTGATTTGGTAAAGATATTTCCACCGTGGGCAATGCGGTGGCCAATTAAGGCCACGCTGTCCATTAAATTACGTTTTTCCAGTTCAACGGCGATTGCTTTTAATGCGTCTTCGTAGCTGTGGTGAGCCAGCTTAGCTGGCTCTCCTCCATTAATTGCTATGAACGCATTTTCAGAGTTAATACCGTCCGCGATTCCCGCCATTAAAACTTCACAGTTCGCTGCATCCAGCACTGAGAATTTAATGGAAGACGAACCACAGTTAATAACCAGTACTACCGGAAACTCATTCATTTCACTACTCCGCTCATCCTGAGCTTAAGGATTAAAACAGTTTGTAGACAATGTTCAGGATAGTCAGCAGACCAATCACGGTAACAAACACGTTATCCAGACGGCCACGGTATTTCGCCAGTGACGGCGCTTTACGGATGGCATACATCGGCAGCAGGCAGAGCAGAGAGGCAATAATCGGCGCGCCCATTGCTTCAATCAGGTCCAGGATGTTCGGGTTGGCGTAAGCCACAACCCAGGTGGATCCCATGATGAAGATCATGCTGATGGTATTAAGTTTGCCAGCGGAAACCTTAGTTTTATCGCCTTTGTAACCAAACTTCAGTACCAGACCGTTCAGACCTTCCAGCGTGCCCAGGTAGTGGCCGAAGAAAGATTTGAAGATAGCAACCAGTGCGATGATTGAAGCGCCGTACTCCAGAACGGTCGCGAAGGTGGACTTCGAACCGGACAGTGAAGCGAAGTGGTTCGCCAGGTAAGACAGTACTGGAATGTTCTGCGCTTTCGCATCCGCCATATTTGCCGGAGAGAGCGTGAACAGGCAGCTAAAGGCAAAGAACATCACCACGGCAACCATCAGCATACTGGCGCGGGAGATGATTTTTGAACATTTCTGCTCAGTAAATTCGCGACCGTAATCTTTCTCATACTCTTCACGTTTAGAGACCACGAAGGAAGAAACGATAGGTGAGAAGTTGAAAGAGAACACCATGATGGAAATACCCAGCCACACGGTAACCAGGATGCCGTCATGGCCAGTCAGTGCGATATTGCTGAGATCAACCTGATCGATAACCGCAGAGTTCCAGTAAGGAATCAGTGACAGAGAGATCAGCACCAGGCTGGCAATAAACGGCCATACCAGGTAGCTCATCACTTTAACCATCAGATCCTTACCAAACCAGATGACGAATGCCATCAGCAGCAGCAGGAACAGTGCAACGAAGCCACGGTTTAACGCTGGCATCTGCAACTGGTTTTCCCAAAAGGTCATAAAGGTGTTGGTAATGGTGACGCCATAAATCCACAGCAGCGGACAAATCGCAAAGAAGTAGAGGAACGTGATAACCACGCCGCCTGTTTTACCAAAGTGCTCTTCAACCGTTTCTGTGATGTTACCGGAAGGGTTAGAACCGGAAAGACACAGGCGTGCCAGCGCCCGGTGGCAATAGAAGGCGATGGGGTATGCTAACACCAGCATTATCAGAATGGGGATCAGTCCGCCAAAACCAGCGCGGATAGGGAAGAACAGCACCCCGGCGCCGATGGCTGTACCAAATAAACCCAGTGTCCAGGTGGTGTCCGATTTGCGCCAGGACGACTGTTTTGTCTGGCTGGATACAATGCTATCAGTAGTACTCATATCCTATCCTCAACGAAGTATATTAAGCGTCAACTAAACCAGTAATTTGAGATACACGAGAAAGGTCGATATTACCGCCAGAAATAATGCTGACTGTTTTTCTGTTCTGGATATAGCTATCTAATTTCCCGCTTAATAATGCTGCGCAAGCCAGCGCGCCGGCACCTTCAGTCACAACTTTATTTCGCTGAATTAATGCCACCATGCTGTTGCGAATTTCATCTTCGCTGACCAGGACAATGTCATCCACCAACTCACGAACAATTTCATACGTTAAAGTACCCGGGCGGGAAACGTCACAACCATCCGCCAGGGTGCCGGTCGTTCGGTGCGTGGTTATTTCTCCAGCGTGGAAAGAAGCCGCCATGCCATGAACATTTTCAGACTGTACGCCAATAATTTTAATAGTCGGGTTAATAGATTTAATTGCCACCGCAATACCAGCAATCAGTCCGCCACCGCCAATTGGCACAATCACGTTATCGACATCGTACAGGTCTTCCAGAATTTCCAGACCAATAGTGCCCTGACCAGCAATCACTTTCGGGTCATCATATGGCGGAATAAAGATACGGCCTTCAGTTTCCACAATCTCGCTAACCTTAGCGATGGTGTCGTTGAAGTTGTCGCCGTGCAGCACAACCTCTGCGGAATAATCGCAGGTTGCAGCAACTTTAGACTTCGGCGCGCCTTTCGGCATGACCACTTTGCCGTCGATTCCGAGCATGGCGCAGGAGAGAGAAACCCCTTGTGCATGGTTACCTGCAGAGCAAGCCACCACGCCCTTACATCTTTCAGCTTCGGTTAATGAACTGAGCTTGTTAAACGCACCACGGATTTTAAATGAACCGGTACGCTGCATATTTTCAAACTTGAGGAAAATTTCCCCTTTGCAACGTTCACTAAAATAGTTAGAGCGAGGCATTCCCGTTTTATAAATTTTCCCCGCCAGTCTTTTTTTCGCTTCGAGGATATCTTCAATTGCAACTGGGAGATCGTATGTAATGTGCATTAGAACCTCTTACTAGGGTATTAAAGTAAATAGATAGCCGTGACCATTGTCAGAAATAGACAGATGGCGTTGATTTCGTGTTAAAACAAATTCAATCTTTAATCAATTTCAATTAATTGCCTTCGTCTCCGACAATTATATGATGAATACTCTTTGGCTAATTCCACCAAAATAGATGCTGCTTTTTTAATTCGATAATTTTTCGACCATACGGCGGCATAACGCGCGACGGGTAAGGTTTCTTCTACCGGGATAGTAATAAACTGGTTTGAGCCAAATGGTGTGGTCATATCGCAGGGAATTACTGTTAAGAAATCAGCATTGAGAACAAGATTATAAATCGTAACGACGGAGTCTGTTTTAACGATGTTTTCACTGCTGATGCCATTATTTTGTAACGTGGTTAGAAGTTCACTGTAGTACCCCATATTCGTTTGTGGCAACACCCACTGTTCGTTTTTCAACGCGCTCAGCGAGGTGATGCCGGTGCATGTTCGGGACTTGCTGGCAACCAGGATGAAGTCTGACTCAAAGAGCGGTTCAACATGCAGATCGTGCAGTTTCATCTCATCACTCAGCGTACCGATCGCGAAATCCAGACGCCCGTCACGAATCGCAGGTAAGAACGAGGAGAGCTGAGCTTCATACATGGAAACCTGCGCTTTCGGGAACACTTCTTTGAATTTTTTAATCATGCCGGACATGATGGTGAAGGCAATCAGTGAAGGAAAGCCAAACGACACATCAACGACCGCATTGCTCGTCATGCTGTTCATCTCATCAACCATGTTCTTCATTTCACGGGTAATAGATTCAGACCATGAGAGCATAACCTGACCTGCCTGAGTTAATGTCACACCAGTATTTTTGCGTACGACTAACTCAATACCGAAATAAGCTTCTACATCATTAATGATTTTGCTGACAGCCGGTTGAGTTAAACCTAATTCTTTTGCAGCTGAGCCGATAGAACCGCTTCTAATGACTTCCTGAAAGACCACTAAGTGCTGTGTTTTAGGGAGTGTAATAGTATTCATATCGACCTGCGCTAATTACTTTGTTGACGGCAGGAAGTGTACCAAATTAAGCGAACGAGGATATGTGCTACCACTCACAAATCCCCTTGACTTACATTTTGTAAGACTATTATTTAAATTGAAATCACTTAATAATCATATAGATATGAAATATCGATCTCACTTTATCCTGACTTTAATCAAAAAAAGATGGGGGGATAACGATTTTTTATGGCTATAACAACACCATTTCTCCTGCTATTTCTTAAAACCACGAAAGGCTATATTTCAATCAATTACAGAGTAATTACCAGGCAAAACAGCGCTTAAATTTAATAAGCAACTTATCAAATATAATTATATTTTATCGTTTATAGTGGTCAAATAACGTTATGCATCACGTTTTTTAGCCTTATTTGTTTGTAAAGAAACATTGCATTTATTAATATTTAAACCAAAACATACAAAGAACCATCAAATGCAACATTGCATTAACAGTAGTTTTGTACGATTTATCAGCCAGTAATTTTGTGATGGCGATCGATTGCGTTCGATTATTCTCGATAAAAACGTATCGCGCAGCGTTTTGTGCTAGTCATCACAAAAAATGAAATATCCCGCGAGACATTCCCTTAGATAAAAGAAGTTTAGCGCGTAAATAAAGGTCAAATAACGATGAAATGAATGGGAAATAAAGGCCAGATTCGTGGTGAACCAACTACAACACGACAGGAAAAACGTCTGCCGGATGGCAGTGTAAACGTCTTATCCGGTCTATAAAGCAAAAAAACTCGCCGAAGCGGGGTTTTTATAAAGAGTGAAGTTGACCGATAAGCCGCGTTCTTTTGAGCATAGCGTCGTGGACAGTCTGCCTATAAAGCAAAAAACCTCGCCGAAGCGGGGTTTTTATAAAGAGGTGAAGCTGACCGATAAGCCGCGTTCTTTTGAGTATAGCGTCGTGGACAGTCTGCCTACAAAGCAAAAACCCCGCCGAAGCGGGGTTTTATAAAGAGGTGAAGCTGACCGATAAGCCGGGTTCTGTCGTGGACAGTCATTCATCTAGGCCAGCAATCGCTCACTGGCTCAAGCAGCCTACCCGGGTTCAGTACGGGCCGTACCTTGTGAACCCCTATTTGGCCTTGCTCCGGGTGGAGTTTACCGTGCCACGGACTGTTACCAGCCGCGCGGTGCGCTCTTACCGCACCCTTTCACCCTTACCTGATCCCACTTGCGTGGGCCATCGGCGGTTTGCTCTCTGTTGCACTGGTCGTGGGTTTCCCCCCCAGGCGTTACCTGGCACCCTGCCCTATGGAGCCCGGACTTTCCTCCCCTCCGCCCGTCTCCCCCGAAGAGGACGACGACGAAGCGGCGACTGTCTGGTCAGCTTCGGCGCGCAGTATAGAGGGTTTGCGGGGCATTGTCACCCCGCACTGCGCATTCCTATCGCCAACGTGGCGGCGATGTTTCTTGAAGCGCGATAAATATTATCAAATGCCCCACGAAAGGCCTCTTCCAGCGTGCTGATGGTGGTTAATACGCTAAACACCGCATCGATACCATATTGATGCACCACCTCCACATCGCGCGTCAGGCTGCCGCCAATACCAATTACCGGCTTGTGGTACTTCTTCGCGACATTCGCCACACCCACTGGCACTTTGCCGTGAATGCTCTGGCTGTCAATCCGCCCTTCTCCGGTCACCACCAGCGTACAGTCATGAATATGCTCTTCCAGATTGAGCGCCTGGGTCACAATCTCAATACCACTGCGCAACTCCGCACCTAAAAAAGCCATTAACGCGGCGCCCATTCCGCCAGCCGCACCAGAGCCAGGAACGTCTTTCACATCAACCCGCAGCGATTTTTTAATGATGTCGGCATAGTGAGACAGATTGCGGTCCAGTTCGATAATGCGTTCTTCCGTCGCCCCTTTCTGCGGGCCAAAAATGCGCGAAGCGCCAGTATCGCCGGTGAGTGGATTGGTTACATCGCAGGCCACGCGAATTGAGCAGGTTTTTAAGCGCGGATCCAGGCCCGTTATATCGATGGTGTTCAGACTCTCCAGGCTTCCACCACCGTTGCCAATCTCTGTCCCGTTGGCGTCGCAGAGTTTCGCCCCCAGCGCCTGCACCATACCCGCGCCGCCGTCGTTGGTCGCACTGCCGCCAATACCAATAATGATGCTCTGCGCACCGCTATCCAGCGCCTGCAAAATCAACTCCCCGGTGCCGCGCGACGTGGTGACTAACGGGTTACGCTTTTCAGGTGGAACCAACGCCAGACCGCTGGCTGCCGCCATTTCGATAAACGCGGTTTTACCATCTCCAGACATGCCCCAGCAGGCATTCACTTTTTCGCCCAGCGGCCCTGTCACCCACGCTGAATGTTCACTCCCCTGCGTAGCGGCAATCATGGCTTCGACCGTTCCTTCACCGCCATCGGCAACCGGGACAGAAACATATTGCGCATCGGGGAAAATTTCCCGAAATCCTTTTTCTATTGCCTGAGCTACCTCGGTGGCAGAAAGGCTTTCTTTATAAGAGTCTGGGGCAATTACGATTTTCATAGTTATGTAGCCTGACAGTGCCGCGCAAGGCAAGAAATACAGGGCGCGCATCCGCGCCCTTCTTGTTAGCGAGTGACTTCCACTTTCGCCAGTTTTTCGTAGTAGCATGCGAGTGCGCTATGATCGGCGGTGCCCAGCCCATCTGCGCGTAGCGCCTGCATCATCTCCATGACTGCAGCAGTCAGCGGTAACTGAGCGCCAACGCCATGAGAGGTATCCAGCGCGTTCGCCAGATCTTTAATATGCAGGTCGATACGGAAACCCGGCTTAAAGTTTCTGTCCATAACCATCGGCGCTTTCGCATCCAGTACGGTGCTTCCCGCCAGCCCACCACGGATCGCCTGATACACCAGATCCGGGTTTACGCCCGCTTTGGTCGCCAGCGTCAGCGCTTCCGACATCGCCGCAATGTTCAGCGCCACAATCACCTGATTCGCCAGCTTGGTGACGTTACCTGCGCCGATATCACCGGTATGTACCACGGAACCTGCCATCGCTTTCATCAGATCGTAATATTTGTCAAAAATCGCTTTATCACCGCCAACCATCACCGACAGAGTACCGTCTATGGCTTTCGGTTCGCCGCCGCTTACCGGCGCGTCCAGCATATCCACGCCTTTCGCTTTCAGCGCGTCGCTGATTTCACGGCTGGCTAACGGCGCGATGGAGCTCATGTCGATCAGCACTGTCCCCGGTTTCGCCCCTTCAATAATGCCGCCTTCCCCCAGCGCCACTTCTTTCACATGCGGAGAATTCGGCAGCATGGTGATGATCACATCGCACTGCTCGGCAATATCTTTCGCCGTGGCGGCGGTTTCTGCGCCTGCGGCAATCACTTCCGCAATGGATTCCGGGTTACGGTCAGCAACCACCAGCGAGTAACCTGCCTTGAGGAGGTTTTTACTCATTGGTTTACCCATAATACCGAGGCCAATAAAACCAACTTTCATTGTCATGTCTTTATCTCTCTCTACTGTCGAGGGGGGTTATTTCTTAAAAGAATCAGCCAATTTTTGCGTGGCTGAACGGAACACGCCAAGATCGCTGCCAACGGCAACAAACGTCGCGCCCCACTCCAGATAACGACGCGCATCCGCCTCTACCGGGGCCAGAATGCCGCTTGGTTTGCCGTGTGCTTTCGCGCGGGCAAAAATGTGCTGGATAGCTTTCTGCACATCAGGATGTGACGCATTGCCGAGGTGGCCTAACGCCGCAGCCAGATCGCTTGGGCCGACGAAGACCCCGTCGACGCCTTCTGTCGCCGCGATTGCGTCAACGTTATCGACGCCCTGCTGACTTTCGATCTGCACGATGATGGTGATGTTCTTATTCGACTGCGCAAAATAGTCCGGTACGGTGCCAAACATATTGGCGCGATGGGATACGGACACGCCGCGAATACCTTCCGGCGGATAGCGGGTCGACGCCACGGCGTTCACCGCCTCTTCTTCCGTCTCCACGAACGGGATCAGGAAGTTGTAAAATCCGATATCCAGCAGGCGTTTGATAATTACCGGCTCGTTGGTCGGTACGCGCACTACCGGCGCGCTGGTGCTGCCTTTCAGCGCCATCAATTGCGGGATAAACGTCGATATGTCGTTCGGCGCGTGTTCGCCGTCCAGCACCAGCCAGTCAAAACCCGCCAGGCCTAAAACTTCGGTACTGATTGGGCTGGCTAATGCAGACCAGCAGCCAATCTGAATCTGTTGCGCCGCGAGAGCCGCTTTAAACTTATTCGGAAAAATCGTGTTATTCATCGCTTACACCTTTGTTTATTTCTGCAATTCCATACGTTTAATGTCACCGACAATAAACAGGTAGCAAACCATTGCCATCAGCGCCGAGCACCCTACAAACATCAGCGCAGCATTAAATGAGTGCAGCTCGCTCACCAGATACCCAATCACCAGCGGCGTGACGATGGAAGCCACATTGCCAAATACGTTAAATACCCCACCGCACAGACCGACAATCTCTTTCGGCGCAGTATCGGAAATCACCGGCCACCCCAGCGCCCCGAAGCCTTTACCGAAGAACGCCAGCGCCATCAGCGCCACCACCAGGGTGGTGTTATCGGTGTAGTTACACAGAATAATGGTCGAGGCGAGCAGCATTCCGAGCACAATCGGCAGCTTACGTGCCAGAGTGATGCTGAAGCCACGTTTAATCAGATAATCAGAGAACACGCCGCCGAGTACGCCACCGGCAAATCCGCACAGTGCAGGGATCGAAGCCACCAGGCCCACTTTCAGGATCGACATGCCTTTTTCCTGTACCAGGTAAATCGGGAACCAGGTGAGGAAAAACCAGGTAATTGTGTTAATAAAATACTGTCCGAAGAACACGCCGAGCATCATACGGTTAGTGAGCAACTGCTTGATATAATGCAATTTAGGACCGCCTGACTTCACATCACCCGGCTTTTTATGGTCCATATCCACGACCGCGCCGTTTTCAGAGATAAACTTCAGCTCTTCTTGCGACATACGCGGGTGATCGGTTGGGTTATGAATAAACTTTACCCACAGCCCGGTGAGCACAAAACCAATCACGCCCATCACGGTAAAGACGTGTTCCCAGCCCCAGGCGAAGGTCAGCCAGCCCAGCAGCGGCGAAAACAGCGCCAGAGAGAAATACTGTGCGGAGTTAAAAATTGCGGACGCCGTACCGCGCTCTTTCGTCGGGAACCAGGCCGCCACGATACGGGCATTCGCCGGGAAGGACGGCGCTTCCGAGAAGCCCAGCATAAAGCGCATGATGAACATTGAAATACCCGCCCAGGCCAGCGGGAACATGTCTACAAAGCCCTGCAGGAAGGTAAACAGCGACCAGAAGAACAGGCTGTAGGTGTAGACTTTCTTTGAACCGAACTTATCCAGCAGCCAACCACCGGGGATTTGCATTAACAGGTAAGCCCAGCCGAAAGCGGAGAAAATGTACCCCATTGAGATGGCACTGAGCTGTAACTCTTTCGCCACTTCCGTGCCGGCAATTGACAGCGTTGCACGGTCCGCATAGTTAACGGCTGTAACGATAAATATTATCAGCAATATTAAGTAACGGGTGTGCGTGCCTTTCTTTTTCTCGACAACTGTATCCAGAATCATTCTAATTACCTCGGGTACATTAAATTTTTATTATTATTGGGTAGATATTCCTGGTGATAAATTACTGATAATAAGAACGCATAATAATTTATCAGACGCTATGAAACCGTGATTTAGTATAATCAGCAGCGCAACGTTAATCATTGTGCAAGCGCTCATTAAACATGCGTTATTAAAATAATGTTTTGGGCATATGCACACATGCATGGGCGCTAATGCACACATTTACGTATTGCTACCCCTGGTGGGGCGGCCTTGCTGAGTTTAAGTGATCATCATCACATTCTTGGCGATAAACTCCTGACATTCTTATTTCACGATACCGAATCTTTATTACTTACAATTAGATTCAAAATATAAATATCCACACTATTATCACCACCTTGTTGGAGAATACTGGACAATGGCCGACATCGAAATCAGACAAGAATCGCCAACGGCGTTTTATATTAAAGTTCACGAAACAGATAATGTGGCGATAATTGTCAATGACAATGGTCTGAAAGCTGGGACGCGTTTTCCAGACGGACTGGAACTCATTGAACATATTCCCCAGGGACATAAAGTGGCGCTCTTGGATATTCCTGTTCGCGGCGAAATCGTGCGTTATGGCGAAGTGATAGGCTATGCCGTTCGCGATATCCCACGCGGCAGCTGGATTGATGAATCAATGGTTGAGCTACCCAAGGCCCCGCCGCTGGAGACGCTGCCGCTGGCAACCAAAGTGCCAGAGCCGCTGCCGCCTCTTGAGGGTTACACCTTCGAAGGTTATCGCAATGCGAACGGTAGTGTCGGCACCAAGAATCTGCTCGGTATTTCCACCAGCGTGCACTGCGTGGCGGGCGTGGTGGATTATGTGGTGAAAATCATTGAGCGCGATCTGCTGCCCAAATACCCGAACGTTGACGGCGTGGTCGGACTCAATCATCTGTACGGCTGCGGCGTGGCGATTAATGCCCCAGCCGCCATCGTGCCGATTCGTACCATTCACAATATTGCGCTAAACCCGAACTTTGGCGGTGAAGTGATGGTCATTGGCCTCGGCTGCGAAAAACTGCAGCCAGAGCGCCTGCTGGAAGGCACGCACGACGTGAAAAGTATTCCGGTCGACAGCGCCAGCATCGTCAGCCTGCAGGATGAAAAACATGTTGGCTTTCAATCGATGGTTGCCGATATTTTGCAGGTGGCCGAACGCCATCTGGCAAAACTCAATCAACGCCAGCGTGAAACCTGCCCGGCGTCAGAACTGGTGGTCGGCATGCAGTGCGGCGGCAGCGATGCGTTTTCAGGCGTGACGGCCAACCCGGCGGTCGGTTATGCCTCCGACCTGTTAGTACGCTGCGGCGCCACTGTAATGTTCTCTGAGGTTACCGAAGTGCGCGATGCCATCCATCTTCTGACCCCACGTGCGATTAACGAAGAAGTAGGTAAACGCCTGCTTGAAGAGATGGCCTGGTACGATAACTACCTTGATATGGGCAAAACGGATCGCAGCGCCAACCCTTCTCCTGGCAACAAGAAAGGCGGTCTGGCAAACGTGGTGGAAAAAGCGCTGGGTTCTATTGCCAAGTCTGGCAAGAGCGCGATTGTCGAAGTCTTGTCGCCGGGTCAACGCCCAACCAAACGCGGCCTGATTTACGCGGCTACACCCGCCAGTGATTTTGTCTGCGGTACGCAGCAGGTCGCTTCCGGGATCACCGTGCAGGTGTTCACCACCGGTCGCGGTACGCCGTACGGACTGATGGCCGTGCCGGTGATAAAAATGGCGACCCGTACCGAGCTGGCCAACCGTTGGTTTGACCTGATGGACATCAACGCAGGCACCATTGCTACCGGGGAAGAAACCATTGAAGACGTGGGTCTGAAACTGTTCGAGTTTATTCTCGACGTCGCCAGCGGGCGTAAGAAAACCTTCTCGGATCAATGGGGACTGCATAACCAACTGGCGGTGTTTAACCCGGCGCCAGTGACCTGATTCCTGAAAGCTAAATTCGATTACAGGTCGGGGAGTTCGCAAACTTCCCGACTTTTTTATCAGATACTCACCAGAACAACCTCAATCCCATGTTTACGTAAACCTTCCAGACTATCCTCTGGAATACCTTCATCAACAATAATCATATCAATCCGCTGGGTATCAATGATCTTATGCAGGCTGGAGCGGTTAAACTTCGTCGAGTCAGTAACGACAATGATACGCTCAGCTACTTCACACATCCGACGGTTGAGACGCGCCTCATCTTCGTTGTGTGTGCTAACACCACGCTCTAAATCGATAGCATCAACGCCAAGAAACAGCATGTCGAAGTGATAATTTTGTAGCGATTGCTCTGCCTGATCGCCATAAAATGATTGCGACTGACGACGCAAATGGCCGCCGGTCATCAGCAGCTCAACCCCTTCGGATTCCAGTAACGCATTGGCGACATTCATACCGTTAGTCATAGCAATGACGTTGGTTTGCTGGCGCATCAGGCGGGCAATTTCATACGTCGTGGTACCGGAGTCGAGAATCACGCGGTGCCCCGGTTTGATCAACTCCGCAGCGGCTCTGGCAATACTGCGTTTTACCGCCGTATTGAGTGAGCTCTTATCTTCAACAGAAGGCTCCACAACAAGCGCATTGCTTTCGCAAATCAGCGCTCCACCATAGGCGCGTACCGCAATCCCCTGCTTTTCCAGAAAGGCGAGGTCGTTACGAATAGTGACCGTGGAGACGCCAAAAAATAAAGAAAGATCGTTAACCTGAACGCTTCCCTGCTGCCGTAATCGCTGGATGATCTGCTCACGTCTTTCGCTAGTGCCGATAACGCGCTTGTCTGCAGAGGACTCGGTGTTACTCATATGAAATCCTTTAGTTGAATCTTTCGTTTTATTTCGTTTTGTCTATTAACGCCTTTCTTTTACGTGAATGCAAGCCCCGCAAACGGGTAAGAGCCAGACAGATTTACGCTGAAACCTTTCATTGCGTTTCTTTTGTGAAACAGATCGGAAAACCATTATCTTTCGTTTTATTTTTATACCACCATGATGCAGTATTAAATGAAACAAAACGAAAGAATGATGTCGTAGTTACCTGACCTGGAGAGGAAAGTGAAACATCTAACTAAAATGGTCGAGCAGCATAAATGGGGGAAGGCAAACGGGATTTATGCCGTTTGTTCCGCACATCCAATCGTACTGGAAGCCGCAATACGCTACGCCCATGCCAATCATACACCGCTGTTGATCGAAGCAACCTCTAATCAGGTTGACCAGTTTGGCGGCTATACGGGGATGACTCCAGCCGATTTTCGCAGTTTTGTCTGCCGTTTAGCCGACTCGCTTAATTTTTCTCAGGATATGCTGATTTTCGGCGGGGACCATCTTGGGCCAAACCGTTGGCAAAATCTGCCAGCAGAAGAGGCAATGGCCAACGCTGACGATCTGATCAAGAGTTATGTCGCCGCAGGCTTTAAAAAGATCCACCTCGATTGCAGCATGTCGTGTACTAACGACCCGGTTCCCCTGACTGATGAAATCGTCGCCGAGCGCGCCGCACGCCTGGCAAAAGTAGCCGAAGAAACCTGTATGGCACATTTTGGTGAGTCTGACCTGGTCTATGTGATCGGCACAGAAGTTCCGGTTCCTGGTGGCGCTCACGAAGCGTTAACCGAACTGGCGGTAACAACGCCGGATGCCGCACGTGCAACGTTACAGGCCCATTATCACGCCTTTGAAAAGCGCGGGCTGGAAGGTATCTGGCCGCGTATTATCGCCCTGGTGGTACAACCTGGCGTTGAATTCGACCACACACACATCATTGATTATCAACCGCAGAAAGCCGTGGCACTCAGCAAAATGGTGGAAGACTACGACACGCTGGTTTTTGAAGCGCATTCTACCGATTACCAAACGCCACAGTCCTTGCGCCAACTGGTGATAGATCACTTCGCCATTCTGAAAGTGGGACCCGCGCTGACCTTCGCCCTACGTGAAGCACTGTTTTCGTTAGCCGCTATTGAAGAAGAATTGCTGCCAGCAAAAGCCAGTTCAGGCCTGCGACATGTGCTGGAAAGCGTGATGCTTGATCGACCAGAATACTGGCAGAGCCACTATCACGGCGATGGCAACGCGCGCCGTTTGGCCCGCGGTTATAGCTACTCCGATCGGGTTCGTTACTACTGGCCGGACAACCAGATTGATGAAGCATTCGAACGTCTGGTGCGTAATCTGGCGGATGACCCCATTCCACTGCCGCTAATTAGCCAGTATTTACCCTTGCAGTACGTAAAAGTGCGCGGGGGAGATCTCAGCGCCACACCGCGAGAACTCATCATTAACCATATTCAGGACATACTGCAGCAATATCACTGCGCCTGCCTGGGTGCTCCAGATCGTAACGAATAACAAAAAAGAGAAAAATACCATGCCAAACATTGTATTAAGTCGCATTGATGAACGTCTGATTCACGGTCAGGTTGGTGTGCAATGGGTCGGATTTGCGGGGGCAAATCTGGTGCTGGTCGCTAATGATGAAGTGGCTGAAGACCCAGTACAGCAAAACCTGATGGAAATGGTACTGGCAGAAGGGATCGCCGTACGCTTCTGGTCACTACAAAAAGTGATCGACAATATTCACCGTGCCGCCGATCGCCAGAAAATTCTGCTGGTTTGCAAATCGCCTGCGGATTTCTTCCGTCTGGTTGAAGGCGGTGTTCCTGTTAACCGTATCAACGTTGGCAATATGCACTATGCCAACGGCAAGCAACAAATCGCCAAAACGGTTTCTGTAGACGCTGCCGATATTACGGCGTTCAACGGGCTAAAAGCCGCTGGGGTGGAGTGCTTCGTTCAGGGCGTTCCAACAGAAGCCGCCCAGGACCTCTATAAACTTCTCTGAGGTATTCACAATGGAAATTAGTCTGTTGCAGGCTTTTGCGTTGGGTATTCTCGCCTTTATTGCAGGCCTGGATATGTTCAACGGGTTAACGCACATGCACCGCCCGGTTGTTCTCGGGCCGCTGGTCGGCCTGATTCTGGGCGATCTGCATACCGGTATTTTGACAGGTGGTACGCTGGAACTGGTGTGGATGGGCCTGGCCCCGCTGGCTGGGGCTCAGCCGCCAAACGTGATTATCGGCACTATCGTGGGAACCACGTTTGCCATAACGACAGGAGTAAAACCCGAAGTTGCCGTAGGAGTGGCGGTACCGTTCGCCGTAGCGGTACAGATGGGGATTACCTTCCTGTTCTCTGTGATGTCAGGGGTGATGGCTCGGTGCGATCGCATGGCAGCAAATGCCGATACCGCAGGAATTGAGCGGGTCAACTATTTGGCGTTGCTGGCGCTGGGGACCTTCTATTTTTTATGCGCGTTCCTGCCGATTTACTTTGGTGCGGAACATGCCAAAACCGCTATAGATGTTCTGCCGACTCGTCTGATTGACGGCCTCGGCGTGGCAGGCGGCATCATGCCAGCTATCGGCTTCGCCGTACTGCTGAAAATCATGATGAAAAACGTCTATATCCCCTACTTCATCCTGGGTTTTGTAGCCGCAGCCTGGCTCAAACTCCCTGTTCTGGCGATCGCAGCAGCAGCACTGGCAATGGCGCTGATCGATTTTCTGCGTAAATCACCTGAACCTACAGCTCCCGCAGCACAAAAAGAGGAATTCGAAGATGGCATCTAATCAAACGGCTCTGCCGAACGTTTCCGAAACCGAAGAAACGCTGCTGTCCGGCACCAATGAAAACGTCTACGAAGACCAGAATATCGGTGCCGAGCTGACGAAAAAAGATATCAACCGTGTTGCCTGGCGTTCAATGTTATTACAAGCCTCTTTTAACTACGAACGTATGCAGGCATCAGGATGGTTGTATGGCCTGTTACCTGCACTGAAAAAGATCCATACCAACAAGCGCGATCTGGCGCGTTCGATGAAAGGCCATATGGGCTTCTTCAACACGCACCCGTTCCTGGTCACGTTTGTTATCGGGATTATCCTTGCGATGGAACGCTCCAAGCAGGATGTCAACAGTATTCAAAGCACCAAGATTGCTGTAGGTGCTCCACTTGGCGGTATTGGTGATGCCATGTTCTGGTTAACGTTATTGCCTATTTGCGGTGGTATCGGGGCCAGTCTGGCGCTGCAAGGTTCTATTCTTGGCGCAGTTGTCTTTATTGTTATGTTTAACGTGGTTCATCTTGGTCTGCGCTTTGGGCTAGCACACTATGCATATCGAATGGGCGTTGCTGCCATCCCGCTAATAAAAGCTAACACCAAAAAGGTTGGACATGCTGCATCCATCGTTGGGATGACGGTGATCGGCGCGCTGGTAGCTACCTATGTTCGCCTGAGCACTACGCTGGAAATTACTGCTGGCGACGCGGTTGTGAAACTGCAAACAGACGTTATAGACAAATTGATGCCAGCATTTTTACCGCTGGTCTACACATTGACTATGTTCTGGCTGGTCCGTCGTGGCTGGAGTCCTCTTCGTCTTATCGCCATTACCGTGGTGCTTGGCGTCGTAGGTAAGTTCTGTCACTTCCTGTAAATATAAGGGGTTGTAGATGTTAGGTATTATTTTGACGGGCCATGGCGGGTTTGCCAGCGGAATGGAAAAAGCGATGAAACAGATTTTGGGTGAACAGACTCAGTTCATCGCCATCGACTTTCCGGAAACCTCAACCACAGCCTTACTCACCTCGCAACTTGAACAGGCAGTGAGTGAACTGGATGCTCAGCAAGACATCGTGTTTCTAACAGACCTGTTGGGCGGGACGCCATTTCGCGTAGCTTCTACGCTGGCCATGCAAAGGCAAGGTACTGAAGTGATCACCGGTACCAATCTACAACTGCTACTGGAGATGGTGCTGGAGCGCGACGGCCTGAGCAGCGAAGCGTTTCGTGTGCAGGCGTTGGAGTGCGGACACAGGGGTTTAACCAGTCTGGTGGACGAGCTGGGACGCTGTCGCGAGGAAAAACCCGTTGAGGAAGGGATATGACAAAGCGATTGCGCGCCAGGCGTCTACTAACCGAACAAGGATGGCTGGATGATCATCAGTTATATATTGAAGACGGTATCATTGCAGCAATAGAGCCAATCCCATCCGGAGTTATGAAGCGCGACGCTGAACTGCTTTGTCCAGCTTACATTGATACCCACGTACATGGTGGTGCAGGCGTCGATGTGATGGATGAGGCACCGGATACGCTCGACAAACTGGCGATGCACAAAGCGCGTGAAGGGGTAGCCAACTGGCTACCCACTACCGTCACCGCTCCACTACCGGATATTCACAGTGCGCTGGAGCGTATTGCCCGTCGCTACCATTCCGGCGGGCCTGGCGCACAGGTGCTGGGCAGTTATCTTGAAGGCCCATATTTTACGCCGCAGAACAAAGGGGCGCACCCGCCTGAGCTTTTCAGGGAACTGGAGCTCAGTGAACTGGATGAACTGATTACGGTTTCCCAGCACACATTGCGCGTCGTTGCGCTGGCACCAGAAAAAACTGGCGCATTGCAGGCTATCGAATATCTGAAGCGGCGCAACGTCCGAGTGATGCTGGGCCACAGCGCAGCCAACTGGGAACAAACCCGCGCGGCCTTTGATGCAGGTGCTGATGGATTGGTTCACTGCTATAACGGTATGACTGGCTTACATCACCGGGAGCCCGGTATGGTTGGCGCAGGGTTAACCGACCCTCGCGCCTGGCTGGAGCTTATCGCTGACGGACACCATGTCCACCCGGCGGCCATGAAGCTGTGCTGCTGTTGCGCGAAAGAGAGACTGGTGCTGATCACAGATGCCATGCAGGCTGCAGGAATGCCTGACGGGCGCTATTCGCTCTGCGGTGAGCAAGTGGAAATGCGCAGCGGAATTGTGCGTACCGCGTCCGGTGGCCTGGCTGGCAGCACGCTCTCGGTTGATGCAGCCGTACGAAATATGATCGAGTTCACAGGAATAACGGCAGAAGAGGCAATACATATGGCCTCTCTCCACCCTGCGCGTCTGTTGGGAATCGATCACCTACTGGGATCGTTAGCGGTGGGTAAACGTGCCGACGCGATCGCGCTTAATAGCGGGCTGCATTTACAACAGATCTGGATTCAGGGTCAGGCTCTCCCCCTTTGACCTTTCATTTTGTCTTGTGTTGGCCTGCGATCCTTGATCGCAAGGCCTTTCTTTTCCTTTCGCTTAAGGAAATACTCAACCACCTTACAACAACTCTTATCTTTATAGATCAATAAGATAATTACATCCCTCGCTCTCACGATCACAATTTTCGTTTTATTTCATTTCATCTTATTGACCTTTCGATTTCTTTTCTATAGATTTTAATTAATAGATTATATGAGCAAGTGAAACGAAACGAAAGATAGCGATATTTTCGCCAGCGTCTTATGTGGATTTTACAAGACTAAGGACTTAAGTTATGCCAGAAACCTATACCCCTGTTACTGCGGTAACGGGCACCTGGACCGAAGAAGAGATCCGTCAACAACCTGCCAGTTGGATCCGTTCTCTCACCAATATCGACAATATTCGATCCGCCATTGATAGCTTTCTTGCGCCATTGTTGCGCAAAAACGATCTGCGGATCGTACTAACCGGGGCCGGGACCTCAGCATTCATTGGCGACATCATCGCCCCGTGGCTGGCAAGCTACACCGGAAAAAACATCACTGCCGTTCCGACCACTGACCTGGTCACCAATCCGATGGATTATCTGAATCCCGCACATCCACTGCTGCTAGTTTCTTTCGCTCGCTCAGGTAACAGCCCAGAAAGCGTTGCTGCAGTAGAACTGGCTAATCAGTTTGTATCTGAGTGGTATCACCTGCCAATCACCTGTAACGAAGCTGGTTGCCTGTATCAAAACGCAGTCGCAAGCGACAATGCCTTTGCTCTGTTAATGCCCGCAGAGACACATGACCGTGGTTTTGCCATGACCAGCAGCATTACCACCATGATGGCCAGTTGCCTGGCAGTATTCGCCCCAGAGAAAATCAATAGTCAGACCTTCCGCGACGTAGCCGATCGGTGCCAGGCGATCCTGACTTCACTGGGCGATTTCAGCGACGGTGTGTTCGGCAATGATCCGTGGAAACGGATCGTCTACCTTGGTAGCGGTGGATTACAGGGAGCTGCGCGTGAATCGGCACTGAAAGTTCTGGAACTGACTGCGGGTAAACTGGCTGCATTTTATGATTCCCCGACCGGCTTTCGTCACGGTCCAAAGTCGCTGGTTGATAACGAAACGCTGGTAGTGGTTTTTGTTTCCAGCCACCCCTATACACGTCAGTACGATCTCGATCTATTGGCAGAGTTACGCCGCGATCGTCAGGCGCTACGAGTTGTCGCAATTGCCGCACAAACCCATGAAGTGATTGAAGCTGGCCCACATATTCTGCTGCCGCCAGCACGCTCTTTCATTGATATGGAATTAGCGTTCTGCTTCCTGATTTACGCCCAGGTCTTTGCTTTGACGCAATCCATTAACATCGGCAATACACCGGATACGCCTTCTGCCAGCGGCACTGTGAACCGCGTTGTACAGGGCGTTGTTATTCATCCCTGGAACGCCTAAAAGGATCGTTATATGAGCATTATTTCCACAAAATATCTCCTGCTGGATGCACAAAAAAAAGGCTACGCCGTCCCCGCCTTCAACATTCACAACGCCGAGACGATCCAGGCGATCCTTGAAGTATGCAATGAAATGCGATCGCCCGTGATCCTCGCCGGAACCCCAGGTACCTTTAAGCATATTGCACTGGAAGAGATCTATGCACTGTGCAGCGCTTATTCCACCAGCTACGACATGCCGCTGGCGTTACATCTCGATCATCATGAGTCTCTGGACGATATTCGCCGCAAAGTAAATGCAGGAGTACGCAGCGCAATGATCGACGGCAGCCATTTCCCGTTTGAAGAAAACGTGAAACTGGTTAAATCCGTCGTAGATTTTTGCCATGCCAAAGATTGCAGCGTCGAAGCAGAGTTAGGTCGCCTCGGCGGTGTTGAAGATGACATGAGCGTGGATGCCGAAAGCGCCTTCCTCACCGATCCACAAGAAGCCAAACAGTTTGTTGAGCGTACCGGCGTAGACAGCCTTGCAGTCGCCATTGGTACGGCTCACGGCCTCTACACCAAAACGCCTAAAATCGATTTCCAACGGCTGGGTGAAATTCGTGAAGTAGTCGACGTTCCACTGGTACTACATGGCGCAAGCGATGTCCCTGACGAATACGTCCGCCGCACGATCGAACTTGGTGTGTGCAAAGTTAACGTTGCTACCGAGCTGAAGATTGCCTTTGCCGATGCAGTTAAAGCGTGGTTTGCGGAAAATCCACAAGGTAATGATCCCCGTTATTATATGCGGGTCGGTATGGATGCGATGAAAGAAGTGGTGCGTAGCAAAATTAATGTATGCGGCTCAGCAAACAAATTGATGGCTGTCCGCGAATTATCGTGACCATCGTTATATTTCTTTTTTATTCTTGAGTGCTATCTGCATAATGTCAGTTAGCACTCATTATTCGAATAATAGAGATATATAGCGTTTAAATTACGCTGAATAAATTCACAAACTTGATACTGCAATAATAATATATTTCAATAATCAATGTAATTCAATCTTTTTATGGTGAGGATTAAAATATGAGTGGTCCAAAAATTCTGTTAACCCGCATTGATAACCGATTAGTACATGGACAGGTTGGTGTCACATGGACATCCACAATTGGTGCTAACTTGTTGGTCGTTATTGATGATGACGTTGCTCAAGATGAGATTCAGCAGAAATTAATGAGCATCACTGCTGAAACTTACGGTTTTGGCATCCGCTTTTTTTCCATAGATAAAACCATAAACGTTATCGGTAAGGCCGCACCACATCAGAAAATTTTTCTTATTTGTCGGACGCCACAAACAGTAAGAAGATTGCTCGAAGGAGGTATTCAACTGAACGATGTCAATGTGGGTAACATGCATTTCTCTGAAGGCAAAAAACAGATAAGCAGCAAAGTTTACGTTAATGAACAAGATCTTGATGACCTGCATTTTATAAAAAAACAGGGTGTTAATATTTTTATTCAGGATGTCCCTGGAGATCAAAAAGAACAGATTCCTGATTAAAAGACTAAACAACTTTTTCATAATAAAAGGATTTATTTTCTTGAGGTGATATATATGCATGAAATAACCCTTATTCAGGGTATATCCCTGGCTGCATTAGTTTTCTTTCTTGGAATCGACTTTTGGCTGGAAGCCCTATTTTTGTTCAGGCCCATTATCGTATGTACGCTAACCGGTGCAATTCTCGGTGATATTCATATTGGCCTCATCACCGGTGGTTTGACCGAGCTGGCATTTGCTGGCCTAACGCCAGCGGGCGGCGTACAGCCACCCAATCCAATAATGGCCGGTTTAATGACCACTGTTATCGCATGGTCTACCGGCGTGGATGCCAAAACGGCCATCGGTCTTGGTTTGCCCTTCAGCCTTCTAATGCAATACGTAATATTGTTCTTTTACTCAGCATTCTCTCTGTTTATGGCAAAAGCCGATAACTGTGCGAAAGAAGCAAACACAAGCGCATTTACGCGTCTGAACTGGCTGACAACACTGATTGTTGCTTCTTCATACGCCATCATCGCCTTCCTGTGTACGTATCTGGCACAGGGCGCTATGCAGTCACTGGTAAAAGCCATGCCCGCCTGGTTAACACATGGATTTGAAGTGGCGGGGGGCATTTTGCCTGCTGTTGGTTTTGGTTTGTTGCTCCGCGTGATGTTCAAAGCACAGTACATACCTTACCTGATTGCTGGCTTCCTCTTCGTCTGCTACATCCAGGTTAACAACCTACTGCCCGTCGCCGTATTGGGCGCAGGCTTCGCCGTATATGAATTTTTCAATGCGAAAGCCAAACAGCAGGCTCAACTTGCCACTAATAAAAACAATGAAGAAGGGGACTATAGCAATGGGATCTGAAATCAGTAAAAAAGACATTACTCGCCTTGGCTTTCGCTCGTCATTTCTTCAGGCCAGCTTTAACTATGAAAGGATGCAGGCAGGTGGTTTTACCTGGGCTATGCTCCCGGTACTAAAAAAAATTTATAAGGATGATAAAGCCGGTCTAAGCGCGGCGATGAAAGACCATTTAGAATTTATCAATACCCACCCTAATCTGGTCGGTTTTCTGATGGGATTATTGATCTCAATGGAAGAAAAGGGGGAAAACCGCGACACAATTAAAGGCTTGAAAGTGGCGCTATTTGGACCTATCGCCGGGATCGGCGATGCCATTTTCTGGTTCACCTTACTGCCTATTATGGCGGGGATCTGTTCATCTTTCGCCAGCCAGGGAAACATACTGGGACCAATTTTGTTTTTCGCCGTTTATTTGATGATCTTTTTCCTGCGCGTCGGCTGGACGCATGTCGGTTACTCGGTAGGTGTTAAAGCTATCGACAAAGTACGAGAAAATTCGCAGATGATCGCCCGCTCAGCAACGATCCTCGGGATCACAGTTATTGGCGGGCTTATCGCATCCTATGTGCACATTAACGTTGTAACTTCTTTTGCAATCGACAGTACCCACAGCGTGGCATTACAGCAGGATTTTTTCGATAAAGTATTCCCGAATATTTTACCGATGGGCTACACGTTACTGATGTACTACCTGTTGCGGGTGAAAAAAGCACATCCAGTACTGTTAATCGGCGTGACGTTTGTACTGTCAATTATCTCTTCAGCACTCGGCATACTTTAAACGAAATAAGGGTGAAGCAGCCTGCAACACCCTACTTCAAAAGGACTCGAAAAATGCAATATATTCAGTATTGCGACAATTATGACGTATTGAGCGATCGCGCCAGCGAACAGTTAATTACGCTGATACAGAATAAACCTGATGCAACCATCTGTCTGGCAACAGGAGGCACCCCCCTTCTCACATATCGCTACTTTGTCGAGAAAATTAACCAACGTAATATCGATTTTAATCGAGTGGTTTTCGTGAAATTGGATGAGTGGGTCGGTATTCCGTTGAACTCTCCTGCAACGTGTGAATCTTTCCTGCAACAACACATCGCTCAACCGCTGGGTTTACGAGCTGAACAGTTGGTTGGTTTTCAATCTGAAAATGTTAACGAGCAGGAATGCGAGCGCATCACAGAGATTATTGCCAGCCGAGGCGGCCTCGATTTATGTCTGCTCGGAATAGGCAAAAATGGCCATTTGGGATTGAATGAACCCACAGAGCTCCTGGAGCCGTTTTGCCATATCAGCGTACTTGAGGAGAAAACGCGCCATCATGACATGTTAAAAACAGCTGGTAGTCGTGTGACTCACGGCATTACGCTGGGATTGAAAGACATCCTGAATGCAAAAGAGATTTTGTTGCTGATAGCAGGTGAAGGGAAGCACGATGCGGTAGAAAAATACCTAGCCGCCTCCGTTACTACTACTATTCCTGCTTCATTTTTATGGTTGCACCGCAATGTCAGTTGCCTGATTGACGGCTCACAATATCCTGATAAATAAAATTTACAGCAACCGCCACATCCCCCTGACGCAGCAACGCGTTGCAGTTTGCCTTTTAACTGCAACGCTTTCAGCGATTTCTTCCGACATTTCTTCCGACAAGCCGGTGATTAATCCAGGCCTTCTTACTCCCCCTGCTGTTCCAGCGCGTACTTATACAGCGCATTCTTCTTCACGCCGTGGATCTCAGCGGCCAGTGCGGCGGCCTTTTTCAGCGGCAGCTCTGCCTGCAATAAGGCCAACGTACGCAGCGCATCAGCCGGAAGGTCGTCTTCTTGCGCTTTGTGTCCTTCGACAATCAGCACCATTTCGCCTTTACGACGGTTTTCATCTTCCTTGACCCACGCCAGCAGTTCGCCGACCGGCGCACCGTGAATGGTTTCCCAGGTTTTGGTCAACTCACGCGCCAACACCACGTAGCGGGATTCGCCCCAGACGGCAACCATGTCTTCCAGGCTATCCAGCAAACGGTGGGTGGATTCATAAAAAATAAGCGTACGCGGTTCAGCCTCAATGGCTTTCATCGCATCACGACGCCCTTTCGATTTGGCAGGCAGAAAACCTTCATAGCAAAAGCGGTCTGAAGGCAGACCTGCAGCGCTCAGGGCAGCAATCGCCGCGCAAGGGCCTGGCAGGGGAACAACGCGGATCCCTGCTTCGCGACAGGTCCGTACCAGATGGTAACCAGGATCGTTAATCAGCGGCGTTCCGGCATCGGAAACCAGCGCAATGTTTTGCCCTTCTTTAAGCTTCGCCACCAGCGTTTCGGCCTTTTGTTGCTCGTTGTGATCATGTAAAGCGAACAAACGCGCGTTAATCGCGAAGTGTTGTAACAAGAGTCCTGTATGACGAGTGTCTTCAGCGGCAATCAAATCAACGGCTTGTAAAACTTCGAGCGCTCGTTGGGTAATATCAGCCAAATTTCCTATAGGAGTAGGTACAATAAAGAGTTGGCCTTGAGAATTATCCGCCGATTCGTGTTGTTTCATTGTGTCGTCCGTATTGCCGATTTAATATTGAGCATTGAGTAAAAAAATATCACTGGATACAGTATGGTACCCTCAACATTTTCTCGTTTGAAAGCCGCACGCGCGCTACCAGTCATTCTGGCTGCACTGATTTTCGCAGGCTGTGGCACCCAGGCGCCAGACCAGAGTGCAGCCCATATGCAGGGCACTGCGCAGGCTGATTCCGGCTTTTATCTGCAACAAATGCAGCAAAGCTCAGATGATAGCAAGACCAACTGGCAATTACTCGCCATTCGTGCACTGCTGAAAGAAGGCAAGAGCCAGCAGGCTATCGAGCTGTTCAACCAGCTACCACAGAAGCTAAGCGATACCCAGCGTCGTGAGCAGTCACTGCTGGCCGTCGAAATTAAGCTCGCGCAGAAAGATGTCGCTGGCGCACAGGCCCTGCTGGATAAGCTAACCCCCGCCGATTTTGATCAAAACCAGCAGGCGAGATACTGGCAGGCGCAAATCGACGTCAACCAGGGTCGTCCATCGCTGACGCTACTGCGCGCCCTGATCGCCCAGGAACCGCTGCTGGCCGCGAACGCTAAGCAGAAAAACATGGATGCCACCTGGCAGGCGCTGTCATCCATGACCCAGGAGCAAGCGCAGACGCTGGTCATCAATGCGGATGAAAACGTGCTGCAAGGCTGGTTAGATCTCCAGCGCGTCTGGTTCGATAACCGTAACGATCCAGACATGATGAAAGCCGGTATTGCTGACTGGCAGAAACGTTATCCACAAAACCCGGGGGCAAAACTGTTGCCAACGCAGTTGGTTAACGTGCAGAGCTTTAAACCCGCTTCCACCAGCAAAATTGCTCTGCTGCTGCCGCTGAACGGTCAGGCCGCTGTATTTGGCCGTACTATTCAGCAAGGCTTTGAAGCTGCGAAAAATATGGGTACTCAACCCGTAGCGGACCCTGCTGTTGCCGCGCCTGCTGCGGATACAGCGGCTGCGACGACCACGGAACAGCCGCAAACGACTGACGGTGTTGCCAGCCCGGCTCAGGCGTCAGTAAGCGATCTGACCAACGAGACGCCAGCACAGCCAGAAGCTACAGCCCCACAGCCAACAGCGCCTGCGCAGCCAACAACCGCCAGCGCACCAGCGAATCCGTCCGCGGAGCTGAAAATCTACGACACGTCATCACAGCCGCTGAATCAGATCCTGACTCAGGTTCAGCAGGATGGCGCCAGCATCGTGGTTGGCCCACTGTTGAAGAACAATGTTGAAGAGCTGATGAAAAGCAACACGCCATTAAACGTCCTGGCGCTTAATCAGCCGGAGTCGGTGAAAAACCTGCCGAACGTCTGCTACTTCGCTCTGTCGCCAGAAGATGAAGCGCGCGACGCAGCACGCCACATTCGCGATCAAGGAAAACAGACGCCGCTGTTGTTGATCCCGCGGAGTTCGTTAGGCGATCGCGTTGCCAACGCCTTTGCACAGGAGTGGCAAAAACTGGGTGGCGGCGTGGTGCTGCAGCAGAAGTTCGGCTCCACCGCTGAGCTGAAAATGGGCGTCAACGGCGGCTCGGGGATCTCCCTGACGGGCAGCCCGGTGGCCTCTTCTGTACCCGCGCAGCCTGGCGTGACGATTGGCGGTCTGACCATTCCGGCAGCACCTACCGATGCGCAAATCACCGGCGGCAGCGGTCGTGTTGATGCCGTATATATTCTGGCAACGCCGGAAGAAATTGCATTTATAAAGCCGATGATCGCCATGCGCAACGGTAGCCAGAGCGGTGCCACGCTGTACGCCAGCTCCCGTAGCGCGCAGGGAACTGCCGGCCCGGATTTCCGTCTGGAGATGGAAGGCTTGCAGTACAGCGAAATTCCGATGCTGGCAGGCGCTAACGCCCCTCTCATGCAGCAGGCGCTAGGCGCGGTTCGTAACGACTACTCGCTGGCGCGTATGTACGCGATGGGCGTCGATGCCTGGTCGCTTGCCAACCACTTCTCGCAAATGCGTCAGGTGCAGGGTTTCGGAATTAACGGCAACACCGGAGCCTTAACCGCAACGCAGGATTGTGTGATTAACAGGAAGTTATCATGGCTCAAATACCAGCAAGGACAAGTCGTCCCCGCCAGTTAACGAGTAAACAGACCGGTGACGCGTGGGAATCCACCGCGCGTGACTGGCTGCAGAGCAAGGGACTGCATTTTATCGCCGCCAACGTGCATGAGCGTGGCGGCGAAATCGACCTGATAATGCGTGAAGGCAACACCACCGTATTTGTTGAGGTTCGCTATCGGCGCTCAGCCCAGTTTGGCGGTGCAGCGGCGAGTGTGACCCGGAGCAAACAACACAAATTATTACAGACTGCCCGCTTGTGGCTTGCGCGCCACAATGGAAGTTTTGATACTGTGGATTGCCGGTTCGATGTGTTAGCCTTCACCGGAAATGATGTTGAGTGGTTTAAGGACGCGTTCAACGACCGCTCATAGTTGAAGATTCAGAGCCTGGTTCTTAAGGATTAGCGTGTTAGATAGAATTAAAGTCTGCTTTACAGAAAGCATTCAAACTCAGATAGCTGCGGCTGAAGCACTTCCGGATGCGATCTCCCGTGCAGCCATGACGCTGGTTCAGTCCCTGCTCAATGGCAACAAAATTCTCTGTTGTGGTAATGGGACGTCCGCTGCCAACGCACAGCATTTTGCTGCCAGCATGATCAATCGTTTTGAAACAGAACGCCCAAGTTTACCTGCGATTGCACTAAATACTGATAATGTGGTCTTAACTGCGATTGCCAACGATCGCCTGCACGACGAAGTTTATGCAAAACAAGTCCGTGCGCTGGGACATGCAGGTGATGTTCTGCTGGCAATCTCTACGCGTGGTAATAGCCGCGATATCGTAAAAGCCGTTGAAGCCGCCGTGACACGCGACATGACAATTGTCGCACTGACCGGGTATGACGGAGGGGAGCTGGCCGGGTTACTGGGGCCGCAGGATGTTGAAATCCGTATCCCTTCACACCACAGCGCCCGCGTTCAGGAAATGCATATGCTGACGGTCAACTGCCTTTGCGATCTCATCGATAACACGCTTTTCCCTCACCAGGATGATTAAGGAGTACACATGAAGGCATTTTCGCCGCTTGCTGTGATTATCGCTGCCCTGCTACTGCAAGGCTGTGTCGCTGCCGCCGTTGTCGGAACTGCTGCTGTCGGCACCAAAGCCGCGACGGATCCTCGCAGTGTAGGCACCCAGGTAGATGACGGAACCCTGGAATTACGCGTCAATACCGCGTTGTCGAAAGATGCCCAGATCAAGAAAGAGGCGCGTATCAACGTGAGCGCGTATCAGGGTAAAGTGCTGCTGGTCGGTCAGTCGCCAAATAGCGAACTGTCTGCGCGAGCAAAACAGATTGCGATGGGCGTAGAAGGTACCACTGAGGTCTTTAACGAGATCCGTCAGGGTCAGCCAATCGGCCTGGGCGATGCGTCTAACGATACCTGGATAACCACTAAAGTACGTTCCCAGTTGCTGACCAGCGATCAGGTGAAATCCTCTAACGTGAAAGTCACCACCGAAAACGGGGAAGTGTTCCTGTTGGGTCTGGTGACTGAACGTGAAGCGAAGGCTGCGGCAGACATCGCCAGCCGGGTAAGCGGCGTGAAACGCGTCACTACGGCTTTTACGTTTATTAAGTAAGACAAGCTACAAATGCCGGATGGCGACGCCAGAGCGTCCTCTCCGGCATTTTATTTGGCTCTTTCGCGCAGTTCGGAAGAGGTCAGGATCGAAACGCCTTCATGTCCAGGCGCCAGTGCCTCCGCCAGCATAGCCCGGGCTACATCACGCGCCTCAATCGACTTCCAGTTCCCCGGTAGCAGCCGAAATAACGGCGCTAAAAACCTCTCATTCGCCCGCTGTTTATCCCGTTCTCCGAGTAACATTGAAGGCCGAACAATCGTCAGCCGCGGCCAATTTTGCGCGATCAGCGCCTGCTCCATTTCCCCTTTCACCCGGTTATAAAAAAACGGTGAATTGGCATTGGCACCCATCGAACTGACCACCAGCATATGCTGAGCGCCCAACCGACGCCCCGTCAGGGCCGTGTCCACCACCAGCGTATAGTCAGCATGGATAAACGCTTCTTTGCTACCCGCTTCACGCCGGGTGGTTCCCAGACAACAAAAGACAATATCTACCGGATCGGTGACCTGCGCCAGCGCATCGGTTAGCTGCGGATCATAGGGATTATAGACGCCAGCCGTATCAGCCAGCGGTCGACGCGTCGGTGCCGTGATGGCATTGACCCGGGGTTCATTGAGCAGCATACGCAGCAAATTTCCGCCTACCAGCCCCGTTGCGCCTGTTATTAATACCTGACTCATCGCTAATCTTCCCCTGACTCTTTAATCACTCTATTAACTATAGATCACGTTGCCAGTGCATTTTTTTGCCAAAGCCCAGCGTGTTGTCCGTGAATTTGACTTCATCCAGTCGAATCTCCCACACGGGCGCAGGCAGCATTCTGGCGACCGGGAAACGGCGGTTGTAGGCGTTACGCGCGGCTTCACTCTCCTGCCCTTCAAGACGCCGGATTTCCCCTTTAAACTGTACGCCACGAATCAGGGCGACCGTTTTGGGCTGACCATTTACCGTGCCGGCAATCGGCGCGCGCGGCCCGGACATCTGCGCATGGCGCGTTTTTTCTTCGGTCAGCACATAGAACACCATCTTCTGCGCATCAAACAGGTAAAACGCATTGGCGCACCATAATTCACCGTCATGATGTACACACCAGGTCACGACGTGCTGCTTTGCCAGCCAGCGGGTCACCGCAGTCAGTGTTTCCATTTCTGTTCTCTTTTATACTGTAGGCCTGAAAATTATCACGTCGACGGTGACAATGACACCCTGGTATCTGTACCTGATCCGTACTGCGGACAACGCCTTATACACCGGAATAACCACCGATGTGCAGCGCCGCTATAAGCAGCATCAAAGTGGGAAAGGCGCGAAGGCGCTGCGCGGAAAGGGAGAACTCACGTTGGCATTTGCGGCTCAGGTCGGCGACCGTTCGCTGGCCCTGCGCTTAGAATATCGCGTCAAACAGCTTACAAAGCGGCAGAAAGAGCGCCTTGTTGAAGGCGAAGGGCTTGAGGCACTACTGAGCAGCCTGCAAACCCCCGGCGCTTAAAAACGATTGAAGTAGTCGTGGTATTCCACAAGGCCCGTCACACCCTCCAGCGCATCTTCCGCCAGGCGATGAACCTGGAACGCGCTTTCGGTGCCCGGCCAGCGGCAACGCAGGTCATGATGGGCAGCCAGCTCAAAACCAAAGCGGCTGTACAGCGCCGGATCGCCCAGCGTAACCACCGCGGCGTAACCAAACTCGTTCAGGGAATCGAGTCCTTCATAGACCAGCTGACGCGCCAGGCCCTGTCCACGGTAGTTTTCATCCACCGCGAGCGGCGCCATGCCGACCCATTGCAGGTCTTCGCCCTGGACATCGACAGGGCTGAACGCGACGTAACCCACTACCTGACCTTCGTCATCGGTAGCAACCAGACCCAGCGTTATGAAACCGTCTTCACGCAGGTCGTGCACTAATTTCGCTTCCGCATCGCTCTCAAATGAACGACGCAGCAATGCATCAATACCTGGGGCATCAATGGGAATTTCAACTCGAATCAGCATGGCTCACCTACCGAAGTCTGTTTGGTTTCTGGCGACGTTTTCATTCCCGCCTCAACAAAATCCGCCAACTGCATCAGCATGACGCGCAACGCTTTAGGCATCTGATCCAGTTCGATGGCGTCCATCAGATTTTTTACATACAGCCCTAATTCTGTATCACCTTCAATCACCAGGCGACGCTGGAAGAACAGCGTATCCGGATCCTGCTTACGCGCCGCGATCATCAGGAGATCGCTGGCATCCGCGCTAAAACTCACATCCGCCTCTGCATTCTGGCTGACGATAAGTTTATCGTTCTCAACAGAGGTATACCATTTAAGGCCAATGTCACGCACATGAATGCTCAGCCAGCGACCGTCGAGAAACTCCAGCTCCCCATCGGCCAGCGCCTGACTAAACTGCCAGCTCAGGACCTGCTCCAGAACCTGGCGCTTCAGCGCAAAGGGCGTCAGTTTAACCGGTACACTCATCAGAGAAGGACCAAAATGTACTAAGCGTGAACGCAGTTTATCCAACACGAGCTTTACTCCCTGTTTCAATTATCCTGCTATTTTGCCATATCAAATAAACGACATAGCGGCATAAATCAACAATTCGCTACGAAATTGTTACCTCTTATTGGTATCACCAATACGACTTTAACTGCCTCAAATCAAAAATTGTCTCAGCAAGGTTAACTAAAATCCCTCTTCGTTAACATTTCTGCGCCCTTTACGGCGCAACGTTCAGGATAAATTATGGAGCTGCTCTGCCCTGCCGGAAACCTCCCGGCGCTTAAGGCGGCCATCGAGAACGGCGCTGATGCGGTCTACATCGGGCTGAAAGATGATACCAACGCCCGTCATTTCGCCGGCCTTAATTTTACCGAGAAAAAATTGCAGGAAGCGGTGAGTTTTGTCCATCAGCACCGCCGTAAGCTGCACATCGCGATTAACACCTTTGCGCATCCGGATGGTTACGCGCGCTGGCAACGTGCCGTAGATATGGCGGCGCAACTGGGTGCGGATGCGCTGATCCTCGCCGACCTCGCCATGCTTGAGTATGCCGCAGAGCGCTACCCGCATATTGAGCGTCATGTCTCTGTTCAGGCATCCGCAACCAATGAAGAGGCGATTAATTTCTATCATCGCAACTTTGATGTCGCCCGCGTGGTACTGCCGCGCGTACTGTCTATTCACCAGGTGAAGCAGCTCGCTCGCGTCACGCCAGTTCCCCTGGAAGTGTTCGCCTTTGGCAGTCTGTGCATTATGGCGGAAGGCCGCTGCTATCTTTCATCCTATCTGACGGGCGAGTCTCCTAATACGGTTGGCGCTTGCTCCCCTGCCCGTTTTGTTCGCTGGCAGCAGACCCAACAAGGGCTGGAATCCCGTCTTAATGAAGTGCTGATCGACCGTTATCAGGACGGAGAAAACGCCGGTTATCCGACACTGTGTAAAGGCCGCTATCTGGTTGATGGCGAGCGCTATCATGCGCTGGAAGAACCCACCAGCCTGAATACGCTGGAGCTGCTGCCAGAACTGCTGGCGGCCAATATTGCCTCGGTGAAAATCGAAGGGCGTCAGCGTAGCCCGGCCTACGTCAGCCAGGTGGCGAAAGTGTGGCGCCAGGCGATCGACCGCTGTATGGCCGACCCGCAAAACTACGCCCCACAGGCCGCGTGGATGGAAACGCTCGGTTCAATGTCCGAAGGCACGCAGACCACGCTTGGCGCGTATCACCGTAAATGGCAGTGAGAGAAGCAATGAAATATTCCTTAGGGCCGGTGCTGTGGTACTGGCCGAAAGAAACGCTGGAAGATTTTTATCAGCAGGCCGCCACCAGCCAGGCCGACGTTATCTACCTTGGCGAAGCGGTGTGCAGTAAACGCCGCGCTACCAAAGTAGGCGACTGGATCGATATGGCGAAATCGCTCGCTGGCAGCGGTAAACAGGTGGTGCTGTCAACGCTGGCGCTGGTGCAGGCCTCCTCTGAGCTGGGAGAACTGAAGCGCTATGTCGAAAACGGCGACTTCCTGCTGGAAGCCAGCGATCTCGGCGTGGTAAACATGTGTGCCGAGCGTAAGCTGCCGTTTGTCGCCGGGCATGCGCTCAACTGCTACAACGCGGTAACCCTGCGTTTGCTGCTCAGGCAGGGCATGGTGCGCTGGTGTATGCCGGTAGAACTGTCCCGTGACTGGCTGGTCAATCTGCTTAACCAGTGTGAAGAGCTGGGTATTCGCAATCAGTTTGAAGTAGAGGTACTGAGCTACGGGCATCTGCCGCTGGCGTACTCTGCCCGCTGCTTTACCGCACGCTCTGAAGACCGTCCAAAAGACGAGTGTGAAACCTGCTGCATCAAATACCCGAATGGGCGCGATGTGCTGTCGCAGGAGAATCAGCAGGTCTTTGTCCTCAACGGCATCCAGACCATGAGCGGCTATGTTTACAACCTCGGCAACGAGCTGACGTCGATGCAAGGCCTGGTTGATATTGTGCGTCTGTCCCCTTCAGGCAACGACACGTTCGCCATGCTTGATGCCTTCCGCGCCAATGAAAATGGCACTGCCCCATTGCCGCTTGCTGCCCACAGCGACTGCAACGGCTACTGGAAACGGCTGGCAGGTCTTGAACTACAGCCGTGATTAATAGCTCACTTTGTTAACAACATTCGCTAATCTTTAATGCAGTATTAAAAGATTAACCGGTAACAAAGTGAGCCGTTATGACTGACAAAACTATTCCGTTCTCGGTGCTGGATCTGGCGCCGATCCCTGAAGGATCTTCGGCAAAAGAGGCCTTCACACACTCGCTTGATCTCGCTCGACTGGCCGAAAAGCGCGGCTACCACCGCTACTGGCTGGCAGAACATCACAACATGACCGGCATCGCCAGCGCTGCGACCTCTGTGCTGATTGGCTATCTGGCTGCCAATACCACCACGCTGCATCTTGGTTCTGGCGGCGTTATGCTGCCCAACCATTCGCCGCTGGTGATCGCCGAGCAGTTCGGTACCCTGAATACGCTGTATCCGGGACGAATCGATCTCGGGCTTGGCCGCGCGCCGGGTAGCGACCAACCGACCATGCGCGCGTTGCGCCGCCATATGAGTGGTGATATCGATAACTTCCCGCGCGACGTAGCTGAACTGGTGGACTGGTTCGACGCCCGCGATCCAAATCCTCATGTACGCCCGGTTCCCGGCTACGGCGAGCAGATCCCGGTCTGGTTATTAGGCTCCAGCCTGTACAGCGCACAGCTGGCAGCCCAGCTCGGCCTGCCATTTGCCTTCGCCTCGCACTTTGCTCCGGATATGTTGCATCAGGCGCTGCATCTGTATCGCACCCAGTTCAAGCCCTCAGCGCGTCTGGCAAAGCCGTATGCGATGGTGTGCATCAACATCATTGCCGCCGACAGCAACCGCGATGCCGAATTTCTTTTCACCTCAATGCAGCAGGCGTTTGTGAAACTGCGTCGTGGCGAAACCGGCCAGCTACCGCCACCGGTAGAGAATATGCATCAGCTGTGGTCCGCTTCCGAGCAGTACGGCGTACAACAGGCGCTGAGCATGTCGCTGGTTGGTGATAAGGCGAAAGTGCGACACGGTCTCGACGCCATTTTGCGTGAAACCCAGGCCGATGAAATTATGGTTAACGGCCAGATTTTTGATCATCAGGCACGTCTACATTCGTTTGACCTGGCGATGCAGGTGAAAGAAGAGTTGGTGGGGTAATCGTTGTTTTGCCCGGTGGCGCTTCGCTTACCGGGCTTACGAGATCGTATAGGCCGGATAAGGCGCAACCGCCATCCGGCACTAAAAGGTTACTGGTACACAGGCAACAAATTCACGCTCGACAGAATATGGATAACCGCGTTGCCGATACCGAATACCAGGATCAGCGCAATCATCGGCTTGCCGCCCCAGACACGGAATTTCGGGCTGCCGAAACGCTCGCGAGATTTACGGGCCAGCAGCGCCGGAACAATGGCGGCCCAGATGGTCGCGGCAAGCCCTGCATAGCCAATGGCGTACAGGAAACCGTTCGGCCACAGCAGGCCACCGACAATCGGCGGGACAAACGTCAGCAATGCCGTTTTAAAACGTCCCATTGCCGAGTCATCAAAACCAAACAGATCCGCCAAATAGTCAAACAGACCGAGCGTGACGCCGAGGAATGAACTCGCCACCGCAAAGTTGGAGAACACCACCAGCAGCAGATCCAGACTGCGGCTGTTCAGCACGCCGCTCAGCGCCTGTACCAGCACATCAATGTTACCGCCCTGCTGCGCAATACCGATAAATTCCGGACGCGGGATGTTACCCATCGTCCCCAGCAACCATACGGTATACAGCACCAGCGCCAGCAGCGTGCCGTACACCAGGCACTTAACGATGGTCTTCGGATCTTTGCCGTAATACTTCATCAGGCTCGGGACGTTGCCGTGATAGCCGAATGAGGCCAGGCAGAACGGTAACGTCATCAGCAGGTACGGCGTATACGAAGCGTTGCTCTGCGCCACGTTAAACAGCGTCGTAGGCGTAACATGCCCCAGCAGACTGCCGAAGGTCAGGAAAAAAGTAATCACCTTCGCGCCCAGCACAATCGCCGTCATGCGGCTAACCGCTTTGGTGCTTAACCACACCACGAACGCCACCAGCAGCGCAAAACCAAGACCCGCCGCACGCGCCGGAACGTTCAGCGACATCTCCGAGAAGGTGTGATGCAGGATCGAACCACTCGCCGAGATATACGCATAGGTAAGGATATAGAGAACGAAAGCAATCGAGATGCCGTTCACAACGTTCCAGCCTTTGCCCAGCAGATCTTTCGTGATGGTGTCAAAGCTGGAACCAATGCGGTAATTGAGGTTAGCTTCCAGGATCATCAGCCCAGAGTGCAGCATGCAAAACCAGGTGAAGATCAGCGCCGCCATTGACCAGAAGAACCACGCCCCGGACATGACCACTGGCAGAGAAAACATCCCTGCGCCAATAATGGTGCCGCCGATGATCACCACGCCGCCAAGCAGCGAAGGTGACGTTTGGGTGGTGGTTAGTGTTGCCATTTAGCCATCTCTCCAGTCATTTATATTGTGACTACATTTCAATGTGCTGCACTGTACCAGTACACGAGTACAAATGAAATAAAAAAAGCCCCGATTGTTGAGATCGGGGCTGTATATTTTACTTTACGGTATTAAACCGTAATTTCGCATGGATTACGCATCACCACCGAAACGACGACGACCAGCGGAATCATCACGACGCGGAGCAGAAGAATCGTCACGACGCGGACCGCGGTTGCCTTCACGACGTTCGCCGCTGAAACGACGACCTTCGCTACGACCGCCTTCACGACGCTCACCGCTGAAACCACGACCTTCGCCACGACCACCTTCACGACGCTCACCGCTGAAACGGCCACCGCCACGACGCTCACCACCGGTGTGCGGAACTGCATCGCCAACCAGCTGCATGTTCATCGGCTTGTTCAGGATGCGAGTACGGGTAAAGTGCTGCAGCACGTCGCCCGGCATACCTTTCGGCAGCTCGATGGTTGAGTGGGAAGCAAACAGCTTGATGTTACCGATGTAACGGCTGCTGATATCGCCTTCGTTAGCAATCGCACCAACGATATGACGGACTTCAACACCGTCATCACGGCCCACTTCAATGCGGTACAGCTGCATATCGCCAACGTCACGACGTTCACGACGCGGACGGTCTTCACCACCACGGTCATTACGGTCACCACGCGGGCCACGATCGTTGCGGTCACGCGGACCACGATCGTCACGGTCGCGAAATTCGCGTTTCGGACGCATCGGCGCATCTGGCGGCAGGATCAGCGGACGTTCGCCCTGAGCCATTTTCAGCAGTGCGGCTGCCAGCGTTTCGATATCCAGTTCTTCTTCCGGCTGCATTTTCGCCAGCAGAGCACGGTACTGATCCAGATCGCTGCTTTCCAGCTGCTGCTGTACTTTAGCGGCGAATTTTTCCAGACGGCGTTTGCCCAGCAGGTCTGCGTTCGGCAGTTCTACTTCCGGAATAGTCAGCTTCATGGTGCGTTCGATGTTACGCAGCAGACGACGCTCACGGTTCTCAACGAACAGCAGCGCACGACCCGCACGGCCCGCACGACCGGTACGGCCGATACGGTGAACGTAAGATTCGGAATCCATCGGGATGTCGTAGTTAACAACCAGGCTGATACGCTCAACGTCCAGGCCACGTGCCGCAACGTCGGTAGCAATCAGAATATCCAGACGGCCATCTTTCAGACGCTCCAGAGTCTGCTCACGCAGGGACTGGTTCATGTCGCCGTTCAGTGCAGCGCTGCTATAACCGCTACGCTCCAGCGCTTCTGCCACTTCCAGGGTCGCATTTTTGGTACGAACGAAGATAATCGCCGCATCAAAGTCTTCTGCTTCCAGGAAACGCACCAGCGCTTCATTTTTACGCATGCCCCAGACGGTCCAGTAGCTCTGGCTGATGTCAGGACGGGTAGTTACGCTGGACTGAATGCGTACTTCCTGCGGCTCTTTCATAAAGCGGCGGGTAATACGACGAATCGCTTCCGGCATAGTCGCGGAGAACAGAGCGGTCTGATGACCTTCCGGGATCTGCGCCATGATGGTTTCAACGTCTTCGATGAAGCCCATACGCAGCATTTCATCAGCTTCGTCCAGTACCAGACCGCTCAGTTTGGAGAGGTCCAGAGTACCGCGCTTCAGGTGGTCCAGCAGACGGCCCGGCGTACCGACAACGATCTGTGGTCCCTGACGCAGGGCACGTAATTGCACGTCATAACGCTGGCCGCCGTACAGGGCAACCACGTTCACGCCGCGCATGTGTTTAGAGAAATCCGTCATGGCTTCTGCAACCTGAACCGCCAGTTCGCGGGTCGGTGCCAGCACCAGAATCTGAGGTGCCTTCAGCTCAGAATCAAGATTGTTGAGCAGCGGTAAAGAGAACGCTGCAGTTTTGCCGCTACCCGTCTGGGCCATACCCAGAACATCGCGGCCGCCCAGCAGATGCGGAATGCACTCTGCCTGGATTGGAGATGGTTTTTCGTAACCCAGATCGGTAAGGGCTTCAAGGATAGGAGCCTTCAGGCCCAGATCTGCAAAAGTGGTTTCGAATTCAGCCATGTAGTACGTGTGCCTCAAAATTAATGGCGGCCAGTCTACATAACTCATCATGAAATTGATCTGCAATTTTCATTGAAAAGTGTGAACCGGCTCAAAGTAGGTGTATTAACGAACAACAACGCCCTCACCCGTGAAGGTGATGGCAATCAAAAAAGATTACGGGCTGATGTGTACGTCAGCTATTGCTGGTCCGATTCTGCCAGGTCATCTTGGTCCTGGCCCAGGAGCGATAATTCCAACAATGCGTATCGGTGCTCAACAAAGTTATGAACGTTGTTAGCCACCGCCAGTTTGAACAATGCCGTAGCGTTGTCCAAATCCCCCAGACTTAGGTAGTACTTACCTAAATAGAAGTTGGTTTCACTGAGATGCTCAGCGAGCGAGGTGTTATCCGTTGCGTCCGCCTTTAGGCGTTCCATCAGCGTTGCTTCGCTAATGTTGCCCAGGTAGAACTCGACAATGTTCCATCCCCATTGCTCTTTATCCGATTTCTCAAAGCGTTGCTTTAACGCTTCTTTAGCCTGCTTCTCATCGAGCTTCTGCTCGGCGAGATAAAGCCACAGACTACGGAAAGGATCATTGGGATCGTCTTGATAAAACGCTAGCAGATCATCTTGCGCTAACTTGTCGCGACCGCCGTAATACAATGCGATACCGCGATTTAAGTGCGCGTAGTTGTAAGTTGGATCAAGCTCAAGTACAGAATCAAACGCTTCATAGGCAGCATCAAAATTGCCTGCCTGCGTTAAATATATACCTAAGTAATTGAATACTTCAGGCATATCTGGTCGGATTGCCAGCGCTTGTGAAAAATCATTTCGCGCCAGTGCCCTCAGACCGAGACTATCATACAACACTCCGCGCTCATATAAAAGCTGTGCGCGTTCGTCATCGGTTAAAGCCCGACTGGCAAGAATTTGTTCCATACGTGCCAGAATCACTTCCTGCTGCAAAGTCGGTTGCAATGGTACTGCGAGGACTTCACTCTTACGCCAGGCGGAATTACTGCATCCAGCCAGCGTGAGTGCTGTCGCAACGAAACACCAGCGCAAAAAAGGCTTCATTTCCCACTCCCGAAGACAACGATTGAATGAACGTCCAGGTTCCCCGGTTGCTAACAAGGCGTCCTGCCGGGTTAAAAGCCCTCCGCTTTCACGGAGGGCAATGGCAACCTTACTCGCCCTGGCTTGCCGGAGCTTCCGGTTCGCCTGCAGGCTGAGACTGCTCAGTTGCTTCTTTAATGCTCAGACGTACACGGCCCTGGCGATCAACTTCCAGAACTTTGACCGGTACTTCCTGGCCCATCTGCAGGTAATCGGTCACTTTCTCAACGCGTTTGTCAGCGATCTGAGAGATGTGTACCAGACCTTCTTTACCGCCACCAATAGCAACGAATGCGCCAAAGTCAACGATACGGGTCACTTTACCATTGTAGATACGCCCTACTTCGATCTCTGCGGTGATCTCTTCGATACGACGGATAGCATATTTCGCTTTCTCGCCGTCGGTCGCAGCAATCTTCACAGTACCATCATCTTCAATTTCAATGGTGGTGCCGGTTTCTTCGGTCAGAGCACGGATAACAGAACCGCCTTTACCGATAACGTCTTTGATCTTGTCCGGGCTGATCTTGATGGTGTGGATACGCGGAGCGAACTGAGAAATGTCACCACGCGGTGCGTTGATCGCTTGTTCCATCACACCCAGGATGTGCAGACGCGCACCTTTAGCCTGGTTCAGAGCAACCTGCATGATCTCTTTGGTGATACCTTCAATTTTGATATCCATCTGCAGTGCAGAGATACCGTCGCGGGAACCCGCCACTTTGAAGTCCATATCGCCCAGGTGGTCTTCGTCGCCCAGGATGTCAGACAGAACAACAAAGTTGTCGCCTTCTTTCACCAGACCCATCGCGATACCCGCAACGGCAGCTTTGATCGGCACGCCTGCGTCCATCAGCGCCAGAGAAGCACCACATACGGAAGCCATGGAAGAAGAACCGTTAGATTCGGTGATTTCAGAAACTACACGTACGGTGTACGGGAATTTATCCAGTTCCGGCATCACTGCCAGTACGCCACGCTTCGCCAGACGACCGTGACCAATCTCACGACGCTTCGGAGAACCGACCATACCGGTTTCACCTACGCAGTACGGAGGGAAGTTGTAGTGGAACAGGAAGTTGTCAGTACGCTCGCCCATCAGCTCGTCAAGGTTCTGCGCATCACGAGTGGTGCCCAGGGTCGCAGTAACCAGCGCCTGAGTTTCGCCACGGGTGAACAGTGCGGAACCGTGGGTACGCGGCAGCACGCCAGTACGCACGTCCAGACCACGGATCATATCTTTTTCACGGCCATCGATACGCGGCTCGCCTGCCAGTACGCGGCTGCGAACAACATTTTTCTCGATAGCGTGCAGGATTTCACCCAGTTCGTTAGCGTCCAGGGTTTCGTCTTCAGCCACCAGAGTTGCGATGGTTTCAGATTTGATCACGTCAACCTGAGCGTAACGCTCTTGTTTGTCAGTGATACGGTAAGCATCGCTCAGACGAGCTTCTGCCAGTGCGGCAACGCGTGCGTTCAGCGCTTCGTTGACGGCTTCTGGCTGCCAGTCCCAACGCGGTTTGCCAGCTTCTTTCGCCAGCTCGTTGATAGCCTGAATAACAACCTGCTGCTGTTCGTGGCCGAATACTACAGCGCCCAGCATCTGGTCTTCGCTCAGCAGTTCAGCTTCGGATTCAACCATCAGTACGGCAGCTTCAGTACCAGCAACAACCAGGTCCAGCTTGCTTTCTTTCAGTTCGTCCTGAGTCGGGTTCAGTACGTACTGGTCATTGATGTAACCAACACGTGCAGCACCGATCGGGCCGTTGAACGGGATACCAGACAGAGTCAGCGCAGCAGATGCACCAATCATTGCCACGATATCCGGGTTAACCTGCGGGTTAACGGAAACAACGGTCGCGATAACCTGAACTTCGTTAACGAAGCCTTCCGGGAACAGCGGGCGAACCGGGCGGTCAATCAGACGCGCGATCAGAGTTTCGCCTTCACTCGGACGGCCTTCACGACGGAAGAAGCTACCCGGGATACGGCCAGCAGCGTAGGTACGCTCCTGATAGTTAACGGTCAGTGGGAAAAAGTCCTGGCCTGGTTTCGCTTTTTTCTGGCCAACAACGGTAACGAATACCGCAGTGTCATCCATGCTAACCATAACAGCGGCAGTCGCCTGACGCGCCATCATGCCGGTTTCCAGCGTAACGGTATGCTGACCGTACTGGAATTTACGAACGATCGGATTAAGCAAATTAATATCCTTTCTCTATTTTTTGACGGCACATTTTTGCGCCATCGTTAATACCCGATCTTCTGCGCATCCTCGCGACTAATGACAACCCTAACCCATAAGCATGAGTAAAGCCTCTCATTAGCCGCGCGAACCTCTGCAACGGAAGATCATTCATAGCAACAATACATTAGTTTCCAGCGAATTGCTGCCATCTGCTGGAAAAAAGGGGCCATGAAGGCCCCCTCTTTCTGAAACTCGAAAGAATTAGCGACGCAGACCCAGACGCTCGATCAGCGCGGTGTAACGTGCAACATCTTTACGTTTCAGGTAGTCGAGCAGTTTACGACGCTGAGAAACCATGCGCAGCAGACCACGACGGCTGTGGTGATCTTTTTTGTGCTCTGCAAAGTGGCCCTGCAGGTGGTTAATCTGTGCAGTCAACAGAGCAACCTGAACATCGGTAGAACCGGTGTCGTTTGCATCACGACCAAACTCAGAAACGATTTTAGCGGTAGCTTCAGTACTTAGAGACATTTTAAAACTCCAAAGTGTTAAGAATGAAAGGATGCCGATCTCTAATTCAGCTATCCCAGTGTATACACGCCTTCTTCAAACTGACCCTGCGCTGGCTGTGTCCGCTCACCTCGGTCACTTACCTGAGTAAGCTCCTGAGGATCCTCAGACCTGCCGCCTTGATGCAGCTCGAATGATTTTGTGTACACGCCACGCAGATTGTTAAACAATTTACGCGACGTTAAGCGGCAGTATTCTACTCGCAGCGCCCTTTTATCGCAAGACAGAGAGCGCTATGCAGGATACTCAACCACCAGGCGACGAGGGGCGACACGACCTTCATCGTCCATCTCCCCCATGCCGATAAACTTGCCGTCATCGCCTTCCGTCACGCGCACCAGCCCTTCAAGCGGCGCACCTGACGTCCGTACCGGGTTACCATTTTTAAAGTAAACCGACGATGTTAAAGGCAAATTAACAACAGGGTAGTCCGATGCAGGACTGTCCATTGGCATCAACAAAGGATCAAGCAGCTGCGCCGCCGGAATGTTCTGCTGTTCGGCCTGTTCAACCAGCTCATGCAGATGTTCCAGCGTAACCATACGATCCACCGGATACTTGCTGACCGTCAAACGACGCAGATACGTTACGTGCGCGCCGCAGCCCAGCTTCTCACCGAGATCGTCAACGATGGTGCGAATATAAGTGCCTTTGGAGCAGTGAACTTCCAGCTCCAGCTCGTTACCTTCGTGGCGAATAAACAGCAGCTCATAGACGGTAATCGGGCGCGCTTCACGCGGCACTTCAATGCCCTGACGCGCATATTCGTACAGCTTTTTACCCTGGTACTTCAGCGCCGAATACATTGACGGAATCTGCTCGATATCGCCGCGGAAAGTCTCCAGCGCGCTGGCAAGCTGCTCTGCGCTGAAGGTTACCGGACGCTCCTGCACGATTTGCCCATCGGCATCGGAGGTGTCGGTACGCTGGCCCAGACGGGCAACCACACGATAGCGTTTGTCAGAATCCAGCAAATACTGGGAAAACTTAGTCGCTTCACCGAGGCAGATAGGCAGCATGCCTGTTGCCAGCGGATCCAGCGCGCCGGTATGTCCCGCGCGGTTGGCATTGTAGATGCGCTTTACTTTTTGCAGTACGTCATTGCTGGACATGCCCTGCGGCTTATCCAGCAGTAGAACACCGTGAATGTCGCGACCACGACGACGAGGACGACTCATCAGTCCTCCTTGCTGTCGTCCGCTGGGTTCACACGACGCTCATCGTCATGTTTCACCACGCTGGTCACCAGGTTGGACATGCGCATCCCTTCAACTAACGAATTGTCGTAGAAGAAGGTCAGCTCAGGCACGATACGCAGACGCATTGCTTTACCCAGCAAAGAGCGGATAAAACCAGAGGCTTCCTGCAGTGCCTTAATGCCGTTTTTCACGGCAGCTTCGTCCTGATCGTTGAGGAAAGTCACGAACACTTTAGCGTATGCCAGGTCTCGGGACATCTCAACACCCGATACGGTGGTCATCATACCAACACGCGGGTCTTTGATTTCGCGTTGCAGGATGAGTGCGATTTCTTTCTGCATCTCCTGCGCGACACGCTGTGGGCGACCAAATTCTTTCGCCATAATAAATTCTCCAGAATAAAGACAAAAAAGGGGCCATAAGCCCCTTTTTAAATTTCTTGCCGGGTGGCGCTTCGCTTCCCCAGCCTACACTTAATCATCTTCTAAGGATTTTGGTTTGCAGTAAGGCGGCAAACTCGTAAATCCCCGGGAGCATAGATAACTATGTGACCGGGGTGATCGAGCGCAGCCAACGCAGTTGCGGCCCAAAAGACGACGAAGATTATGCGATGGTACGTTTGATCTCGATAATCTCGAACACTTCGATCATATCGCCAACGCGAACGTCGTTGTAGTTCTTAACGCCGATACCACATTCCATGCCGTTACGGACTTCGTTGACGTCATCTTTGAAGCGGCGCAGGGATTCCAGCTCGCCTTCATAGATAACCACGTTGTCGCGCAGTACGCGGATTGGGTTGTGACGTTTAATCGTGCCTTCGGTAACCATACAGCCTGCGATAGCGCCGAATTTCGGTGATTTGAACACATCACGAACTTCAGCCAGACCAATGATCTGCTGTTTCAGTTCCGGAGACAGCATGCCGCTCATCGCTGCTTTCACTTCGTCGATCAGATGATAGATGACGGAGTAGTAACGCAGATCCAGGCTTTCTGATTCGATAACTTTACGTGCAGAGGCATCAGCACGAACGTTGAAGCCAACCAGAATCGCGTTGGATGCCGCAGCCAGGGTCGCGTCGGTTTCGGTGATACCACCTACGCCAGAACCGATAATCTTCACTTTTACTTCGTCGGTAGACAGTTTCAGTAAAGAGTCGGAAATCGCTTCTACAGAACCCTGAACATCGGCCTTCAGAACGATGTTCACTTCGTGAACTTCGCCTTCGGTCATGTTAGCGAACATGTTCTCCAGTTTAGATTTCTGCTGACGAGCCAGTTTAACTTCACGGAATTTGCCCTGACGGTACAGTGCAACTTCACGGGCTTTCTTCTCGTCACGAACAACGGTAACTTCGTCACCCGCAGCCGGAACACCGGACAGACCCAGGATTTCCACCGGAATGGATGGACCCGCTTCCAGTACTTCCTGACCCAGTTCGTTACGCATCGCACGAACGCGGCCGTATTCGAAACCACACAGTACGATGTCGCCTTTGTTCAGCGTACCTTCACGTACCAGCACGGTAGCAACCGGACCACGACCTTTATCCAGGAAGGATTCGATAACCGCACCGCTCGCCATACCTTTACGCACAGCTTTCAGTTCCAGTACTTCGGCCTGCAGCAGGATAGCATCCAGCAGTTCGTCGATACCGGTACCCGCTTTCGCAGAAACGTGAACGAACTGGCTCTCGCCGCCCCAATCTTCCGGCATGATGCCGTACTGGGACAGTTCGTTTTTAACGCGATCTGGATCCGCTTCTGGTTTATCGATTTTGTTGACTGCAACCACTACCGGCACACCTGCCGCTTTCGCGTGCTGGATAGCTTCGATAGTCTGCGGCATCACGCCGTCATCTGCTGCAACAACCAGAACAACGATATCCGTTGCCTGAGCACCACGAGCACGCATGGAGGTAAACGCGGCGTGACCCGGGGTATCCAGGAAAGTGATCATACCGTTGTCAGTTTCAACATGGTACGCACCGATGTGCTGAGTAATGCCGCCCGCTTCGCCAGAGGCAACTTTCGTGGAGCGAATGTAGTCCAGCAGAGAGGTTTTACCGTGGTCAACGTGACCCATGATGGTCACTACCGGTGCGCGCGGTTCTGCCGCAGCGCCGGTGTCACGGTCGCTCATTACTGCTTCTTCCAGCTCGTTTTCACGACGCAGGATAACTTTGTGGCCCATCTCTTCGGCAACCAGCTGTGCGGTTTCCTGGTCGATGACCTGGTTAATGGTCGCCATTGCGCCCAGCTTCATCATTGCTTTGATGACCTGAGAACCTTTGACTGCCATCTTGTTCGCCAGATCGCCAACGGTGATGGTTTCGCCGATCACAACGTCACGGTTAACGGCCTGAGCCGGCTTCTGGAAGCCCTGCTGCAGAGCGGAACCTTTACGCTGCTTACCGCCTTTACCGCCGCGAACCGCTGCACGCGCTTCTTCACGGTCAGCTTTAGATTCAGCGTGTTTGTTACCTTTCTTCGCCGGACGCGCTGCTTTCGTGCTGCGAGTACGACCACGACCGCCTTCTACTTCACGATCGTTCTCATCTTCTGCCTGGCGAGCATGCTGAGAGGTGGTGACGTGATAATCGCTGGTATCTTCAACAGGTTCAGCGTTATTCACACCATTCTTCTCGTTTTCTTCCGCCATACGGCGAGCTTCTTCCGCTACGCGGCGCGCTTCTTCTTCAAGCTTGCGACGTGCTTCTTCTTCCGCTTTACGCTTCAGTTCTGCGGCTTCATTTTCACGGCGGGCTTTTTCGGCCTGGGCGGTTTTAGTCATATCGTCGGTCTGTTGATTGCTCACTTTGTCTTTTTCCGCAGCTTCACGTTTCGCTTTATCAGCGGCTTCACGCTTAGCTTGTTCTGCGGCCTCACGTTCGGCTTTTTGTTGCGCCTCGCGTTTGGCAGCTTCTTCTGCCTCACGACGGGCTTGCTCTTCCGCTTCACGCTGCGCCTGCTCTTCCGCGGCAAGGCGTTCAGCCTCTTGCGGATCGCGTTTCACAAAGGTGCGTGTCTTGCGGACTTCGATTTGTACCGATTTGCTTTTTCCACCGGTACCTGGAATATTGAGAGTACTGCGCGTTTTACGCTGCAATGTCAACTTATCGGGCGCTGAGCCGTTTTCACGGTTCAGATGCGCCAGTAAGGTTTGTTTCTCTTGTGCGGACACAGAGTCGTCAGCAGACTTCGGGATACCTGCATCAGCAAATTGCTGTACCAGGCGATCCACGGAGGTCTGTATCTCTGCAGCCAGCGTTTTTACGGTTACATCTGTCATACTGTTCCTTCCTGCTACAGTTTATTACGCTTCGTCGCCGAACCAGCAAATATTACGGGCAGCCATAATCAGCTCACCGGCTTTTTCGTCGGTCAACCCTTCGATATCAGCCAGATCATCAATGCCCTGTTCAGCGAGATCTTCCAGCGTACAAACACCACGGGCAGCCAGTTTGAAAGCCATCTCACGATCCAATCCTTCCAGATTCAGCAGATCGTCAGCCGGTTTGTTATCACCGAGACTTTCTTCCTGGGCCAGTGCCAGAGTGGTCAGTGCGTTTTTAGCACGCTCGCGCAGCGCTTCAACGGTCTGTTCATCCAGGCCGTCAATTTCCAGCAGTTCTTTCATTGGCACGTAGGCCAGTTCTTCCAGCGTCGCAAAACCTTCTTCTACCAGAACCGTCGCGAAATCTTCATCGATATCGAGATATTTGGTGAAGGTATCAATGGCTGCATGTGCTTCAGCCTGATGCTTCGCCTGCAGGTCATCAACGGTCATCACGTTGAGTTCCCAACCGCTCAGTTGTGAAGCCAGGCGGACGTTCTGACCATTACGTCCAATCGCCTGAGCCAGGTTACCGGCTTCAACCGCGATATCCATGGTGTGTTTGTCTTCATCCACCACGATAGAAGCGACGTCTGCTGGCGCCATTGCGTTAATCACGAACTGCGCCGGGTTATCATCCCACAGGACGATATCGATACGCTCGCCGCCCAGTTCGGTAGAAACCGCCTGAACGCGCGCACCGCGCATACCCACACAGGCGCCGACCGGATCAATACGCTTGTCGTTGGTCTTAACGGCGATTTTCGCACGTGAGCCCGGATCGCGAGCAGCCGCTTTAATTTCGATCACTTCTTCGCCAATTTCCGGCACTTCAATGCGGAACAGCTCTATCAGCATTTCCGGTTTGGAACGGGTTACGAACAGCTGGGCACCGCGCGCTTCCGGGCGTACAGAGTAAAGAACGCCACGGATACGGTCACCTGGGCGGAAGTTTTCACGCGGCAGCATGTCTTCACGCAGGATCACAGCTTCAGCATTGCTGCCCAGATCCAGAGAAATGTTGTCGCGGTTAACTTTCTTCACCACACCGGTGACGATTTCGCCTTCGTGTTCGCGGAACTGATCGACAACCATTGCGCGTTCGGCTTCACGTACTTTCTGTACGATAACCTGTTTCGCGGTCTGGGTGGTGATACGGTCAAAGGTGACAGATTCAATCTGATCTTCAACATATTCGCCCACGTTCAGACTTTCGTCTTCGAAGCGTGCCGCTTCCAGCGTAATTTCTTTGGTCGGCTGAGTAACTTCTTCTACGATTACCCAACGACGGAAGGTATCGAAATCACCGCTTTTACGATCGATTTCTACGCGAACGTCGATCTCTTGCTCATATTTTTTCTTTGTTGCTGTAGCCAGCGCACTTTCCAGCGCTTCAAAAATTTTCTCGCGTGGCAGCGCTTTTTCGTTGGATACGGCTTCAACAACAGCCAAAATTTCTTTGTTCATCGCGGGCTTTTCACCTCAATCCAGACTGTTAAAAGTGGGGAACCAGGTTCGCCTTCTGGATATTACTCAGCGCGAACACTTCATCTTTACCTTCGACTGTGACCGTGATCATCTCACCATCCACCGCTTTGATAACGCCCTGCCATTTACGACGGTTTTGTACCGCCATACGAAGAACCAGCGTCACTTCTTCACCCAGGAAACGCACGTAGTGTTCAGCTGTGAACAGAGGACGGTCGAGACCCGGAGAGGAGACTTCCAGGTTGTAGGCAACGGTGATTGGGTCTTCGACATCCATCACGGCGCTTACCTGATGGCTCACATCAGCACAATCATCAACATTGATGCCATCTTCACTATCAATATAGATGCGCAGTGTGGATGTGCGACCACGAATAAATTCGATGCCGACCAACTCGTAGCCCAGGGCTTCAACTGGCGCTGTAATCATCTCTGTTAATTTTTGCTCTAATGTGGACAAGCCCACCCCCAAGACATAAAAAAAGGGCCTAAAGCCCAGTTATTCTGTAGTCAGATAACAAAAAACCCCGATAAATCGGGGCTTTATATAACTGAACCCTATAACCGCACCTGCGGTTCGGAAAACCTTCCGAAAGAATTTTTTTCAAATCCAGCTACGAAGGCCTAAGTCTTCACAGTATATTTGAAAAAGAACTCTAAGGGAAAGTGGTTGCGGGGGCCGGATTTGAACCGACGACCTTCGGGTTATGAGCCCGACGAGCTACCAGGCTGCTCCACCCCGCGCCTGAAACGTGGCAAAGTTTACTCGTTTTGGGTAAAAAATGCAAATACTGCTGGGATTTGGTACCGAGGACGGGACGTAAAATCTGCGCACAGTATATTGATTCACTATGCGGTATGTCAACCTTGTTACGACTATGCAAATCAATGAATGCTGCCCAGCGAATATTCGACCAGATAAATGTGTCACCCGCGCCGTTATTTAACGAAATTATCACTAAACTCTTCCTGTCATCCAGAAAAGATGATTAAATGAAAACTCACTTATTTTGCATAAAAATGCAATTAGTATAATAAGCCGACCTCTTCACCAGTCTATCAAGCAGGGTTTTATTTTATGACGACGATTCTCAAGCATCTCCCGGTAGGTCAACGTATTGGTATCGCTTTTTCCGGCGGCCTGGACACCAGTGCAGCACTGCTGTGGATGCGACAAAAAGGGGCTGTCCCATATGCATATACTGCGAATTTGGGCCAGCCGGATGAGGATGACTATGACGCCATTCCTCGCCGTGCAATGGAATATGGTGCTGAGAATGCTCGCCTGGTAGATTGCCGTAAGCAGCTGGTTGCCGAAGGGATCGCAGCGATTCAGTGCGGTGCATTCCACAACACCACCGGCGGACTGACCTATTTCAATACCACTCCGCTGGGCCGTGCTGTCACCGGCACCATGCTGGTTGCGGCCATGAAAGAAGATGGCGTAAATATCTGGGGTGACGGTAGCACCTATAAAGGTAACGATATTGAACGTTTCTATCGTTACGGTCTGCTGACCAACGCCGAACTGCAGATTTACAAACCATGGCTGGATACCGATTTTATCGATGAACTCGGTGGTCGCCATGAGATGTCCGAATTTATGATTGCCTGTGGTTTCGACTACAAGATGTCCGTTGAGAAAGCGTACTCCACGGACTCCAATATGCTCGGGGCGACCCACGAAGCAAAAGACCTCGAGTTTCTGAACTCCAGCGTCAAAATCGTCAACCCGATTATGGGCGTGAAATTCTGGGATGAGAGCGTGAAGATCCCGGCAGAAGAAGTCACCGTGCGTTTCGAGCAGGGTCATCCGGTAGCGCTGAACGGTAAAACCTTCAGCGACGACGTTGAGATGATGCTAGAAGCCAACCGCATCGGCGGCCGTCACGGTCTGGGTATGAGCGATCAGATTGAAAACCGTATCATTGAAGCGAAAAGCCGGGGCATCTACGAAGCTCCGGGGATGGCATTGCTGCACATCGCCTATGAGCGTCTGCTGACCGGGATTCACAACGAAGACACCATCGAGCAGTATCACGCGCACGGTCGCCAGCTTGGTCGTCTGTTGTATCAGGGCCGCTGGTTTGACTCTCAGGCGCTGATGCTGCGTGACGGTCTGCAGCGTTGGGTTGCCAGCCAGATTACAGGTGAAGTGACGCTGGAACTGCGTCGCGGTAATGATTACTCAATCCTCAACACCGTGTCTGACAATCTGACTTACAAACCAGAACGTCTGACGATGGAAAAAGGCGACTCGGTATTCTCTCCGGATGATCGTATCGGTCAGTTGACCATGCGTAATCTGGATATCACTGATACCCGCGAGAAGCTGTTCGGTTATGCGCAGTCTGGCCTGCTTACCGCCTCTTCCACAACCGGCCTGCCGCAGGTTGAAAATCTGGAAAACAAGGCGAAGTAAATATTCATCATCTTCAGGCCGCGAAAGCGGCCTTTTTTATGCGCAGAAAATAGGGATGTTCTGTTACCCTGAGGCCTGATAAGCTTGGCATCATCAGGTATTGTAATAGTCGGATGGCGTCCTAAATGTCTTATCCGACCTACAGAACTACCACAAATGACAGACGAAAAAAAAGACGCTTTGCAGCGTCTTTTTTTTGGAATTTGGTACCGAGGATGGGACTCGAACCCACAAGCCCGTTAGGGCACTACCACCTCAAGGTAGCGTGTCTACCAATTCCACCACCTCGGTACAGAATACTTAGCGTGGGATATCGCTGGTCGGCTGAGCCGGAGCAGCTGGCTGAGTTTGCTCGGTTTTCGCCGGTGCACTCAGATTTTCCCACTCACTTCCTTTATTGGTCTTATTGCTGTTCATGTTACCCAGCACCAGACTGATGATGAAGAACAAGGTTCCCAATACAGCTGTCATGCGGGTCATGAAGTTACCAGAACCACTTGAACCAAACAGAGTACCAGAAGCGCCTGCGCCAAAAGAGGCTCCCATATCAGCGCCTTTGCCTTGCTGCAGCATGATCAAGCCTACCAGGCCAATTGCCACAATAAGGAAAACTACTAAAAGAGCTTCGTGCATAATCAACCTGTTCCTTGCGGAGTTGCCGCGTACAATGCTTCGACCATTAAAGCGGGAATGTTTACTGTTTCCCACTGAAGCGGGTGTGAATACTAACCAAAGCGAATAACCTTCGCAAGGGCAATTTGTTAGCATTGTATCAACTGCGGAAAAAATCGCCATATCAATCAAAAACGCAGCAACTTCTCCCAGCATCTCTGCATGACGGCGCGTTGATCGTCAAGATTCGCCCATACCACAACGGGGATTTCACAAATCAGGTCAGCGTTTTCTGGCCAGCAGTGAATAATTTGCTGGTTCACCAACTCTTCCGCCACCATCGATTCGGGTAACCATGCCATTCCCATATGCCGCAGCACCATTTCTCGTATCGTTTCGCTTAAACCACTCTCAAACACTTTTTTCAGACGTGGGCGGACACGTTGTTCAGCTGGCTCAATAATGCGTCTGACAAAGGTGTAGTCGCTATAGCATAGCCATGGGATCGGCGCATGCGGATCGTTAAGCGCATTAGCCAACTGCGCAGAAATAACCGGTATAAATCGCTCATACCGCCATAGTGAACGTTTTAACCCTCCGGCAATCTCCAGCCCCGGCTGCGAAGACGGTAAATCGTAGGTCACCAGCAGATCGATTTGCCGATCTATCAAGGCGTTAAAGTGGTTGTCTATCCCCTGAATACTGGCATTAACCGTAAAATTTAACTGCGGTTCGCTCTGTCGCAGATAGTTGATCATATCCGGCAGGATATTCACCGACAGCGTATGCAGGCTAACCATCACCAGCGTATTGTCCGTTGCTGGCGTCATCGCCGATAGCTCGTGGCGCGCCTCTGTTAGTGTACTGAGGACGTGCCGGGCATAGGGTTCAAAGCGTTCACCATAGCGTGTCAGCGTAACGGGGGTCGTGGTCCGGTCAAACAACGGCCCCCCTAACACCTCTTCCAGCGCCTTTATACGCCGACTGAGTGCGGGTTGAGTAATATGCCGCTGCGCCGCGGCCTGAGAGTAGTTTCCATGCTGACTCAATGCCAGAAAATCTTCCAGCCACTTACAATCCACGTTGAACTCTCCACCATGCCATAACCGCATCCTCCAATACCAAATCGGTAATAGTCATAGTTATAGTAATGGCTTTATGGTGGGCATCATAACAACAATATTCCTTTTCACCTGCCGACTCTCACCCACGACGTTTGACAGGACCGATATGTTTACTTTATTGACCAATGCCCGTGTTTTTTCTCCCGAGGATTTAGGCCTCTGCTCCCTGCTCATTCATGCCGACCGAATTGTGGCGGTAGAAAAAGATCTTTCCCTGTTTGATGGCGTCGACGAGGTCGTCGATTGTCATGGCAAATGGGTTATCCCAGGCATAATCGATCAACATGTCCATCTTACCGGTGGCGGTGGCGAGGCTGGATTTGCCAGCCGAACGCCAGCCGTCAAGCTACGCGATCTGATTCAGGCAGGTATTACCACGGTTGTCGGCGTGTTAGGTACCGATGCCATTTCTCGTTCGCCCAAAGACCTCTACGCCAAAATGCAGTCTCTCAACCTTGAGGGATTACGCGCATTTATGCATACGGGAGCCTACGCGGTACCCAGCCCAACCATTACGCGATCCATCCGCGATGACATGACCTTTATTCCAGCGATACTTGGCGTCAAAATCGCCCTCGCCGATCACCGTGGTTCTTACCCCTCTTTCCAGGAATTGCTGAGAATAGTAAGCGATATCCGCGTGGCTTCCCTGCTGGCAGGCAAAAAAGGGTTACTGCATGTACATCTGGGGAATCTGCCGGAAGGGATGTCACAGCTTATTGAGCTGTGTGATGCAGGCATTCCGATTCACCACATTTCACCGACCCATGTTGCGAGAACAGCGCCCTTGTTCGAACAGGCGATTGCGTTCGCTCATCGTGGCGGCCATATCGACGTTACGTCTGGCGGTAGTCGCTTTATGCCTCAGGAGCAGGCAATCCTCCACGCTCTGGAAGCCCAGGTTCCAGCCGATCGCATCACGATCAGCTCTGATGGTAATGGCAGCGTTCCGCGCTTTAACGCCCAGGGTATTGTGGAAGGCTTAAGCGCGGCACCGGTCGCAGGTAACCTTAATCTTCTTCCTCGCTTGATTGATGTGGGGATCCCTGTGCCACAAGCGATCGCGATGTTGACGGCAAACGTTGCTCGCTCGTTGGGTATTTCCGGCGGCGTGCTCTGCGCCGGGGAACGTGCTGATATCTGTGTACTCAATGATGACCTCTCGCTGGCCCATCTGTTCGCTGCGGGTAAGCCGTTGCTGCGGGATGGCGAGTGCCTGGTTACTGGCAACTTCGAGTAAGGGGGCAAGAATGTCATTATTACTGGCGCTAATTGCCATCATTTTTGCCGGACGTCTGATCCTCAAAAAATATCACCCCCAGTCAGTGTTGCTGTTGACCGGGATTGTGCTGCTGCTTATCGCGCATTTTAGCGGGATGACCACGCTCAGTGACCTGGTGAAAAAAAGCACCGGATTCGGCCCCTTTGATGCCTTCGAGTTTATTCGCGATACCCTGAGCGTGCGCCTCGGCGGCCTTGGGCTGCAAATTATGCTGATTGGTGGTTTCGCTACATATATGTCGGCCATTGGCGCAAGCCAGGTGCTGGTTCGGGTGACATCTCGCCCTTTGCAACGCCTGAACTCACCGTATCTGCTGTTGGGGCTGGCGCTGTTGCTGGGTCAATTCCTGTCGCTGTTTATCAGCAGCGCCACCGGGCTGGGTCTGCTGTTGATGGCGACGCTCTACCCTCTGCTGACCCGTCTTGGCTGTAGCCGCGCTGCCGTTGCCGCCGTTATCGCCAGTACCTGTGCGGTTGAATTTGGTCCAGGTTCCGGCAACTCGGTTCTCGCCGCCAAAACCGCAGGCATCGAGGTGGTGAACTATTTCGTGCAGGATCAGTTGCCGATCGTCGTCCCCGTTATTCTGTTCATCGCCCTGTTACATATTGTTGTGCAACGCTTTTTCGACCATCGGGAAAGCAGTGACGGTGTGGCTCAGCAGATGCAGACATTAACGTCGACCGATGAAACTGAAGCACCGATCGCCTGGCTTTTTCTGCCCATGCTACCTCTGGTGTTGATGCTGGTGTGCAGTGATTTAGTATTCAGTTCGCTCAAAATTACGCTGGATACCGCCGTACTGATAAGCCTCGCCATTACCCTGGTTTGTGAGTATTGCCGTCATCGTAAGGCGCGCGAGGTGATGGCAGGCGTACAAAAAGTCTTCGACAGCATGGGCAGCGTTTTTGCTACCGTCGTCACGCTGATTATCGCCGGTGAAGTCTTTTCAGCCGGACTGAAAGCCATTGGCGCCGTCGATGCGCTGCTGTCGCTTTCCGGTGAATTTGGCCTCAGCGCCGCCTCTATTATCCTGCTGATGACCCTTATCACCTTTGCAATTTCAGCGCTAATGGGCTCCGGAAATGCGGCGTTTTTCTCCTTCGCCCCGATGGTACCGGACATCAGCCGTCATATCGGTAGCGACATCGCAGTCATGATGTTGCCTATCCAGATATCGGCGGGTATTGGTCGTACGTTATCCCCCATTGCCGGCGTCATCATTGCTATCGCGGGAATTGCAGGCGTCTCACCTGTGGACATTGTTAAGCGCACCGCGATTCCGATGCTGGGCGGTTGGTTACTGATGATTGCGCTGACCTTTGCCCGGTCAGGGCATTTGCTGGCGGTTCTGCCGTGGCTGGCAGTCCTTGTAATATTAATGATCGGTGGTTACTTCTGGCAGCGCCGACATAAACAATCGCTTCCCGTACAGTAAAAATAAATATCCTCCGGCATAGCCGGAGGTTTTTCGGATGCGCCTATAAGGCTCTG